>VOFH01000206.1_pt1 | contig 682001 bp, 589 predicted proteins | sample 5384091 | NCBI WGS metagenome assembly VOFH01 (sample SAMN12384727, study PRJNA508395) | human gut metagenome | isolation source: healthy gut G | host: Homo sapiens
ATACGGTGATATGTTCAGTCAGGTGCTTATTGATATATTTCAAAACTGTTTGGATATGCGTATCGGTAGTAGAATAAAAATCGGTTGAAAGTCTGTTTATAATATTTATGGGTTGCAGTACTACATCTTGATAGTTGACTTTCTCTTCGTTCAGTAGGCGTACGATGAGTTCTGCTGCCTCAAATCCGCCTCTTACAATATTGTGGCTTATGCTGGATAAAGGAGGATCAGATAAGTTACATATAATTTCGTCATTATCCACACCCAATATTGCTATCTTGTCGGGTACTCTGATATTATTTACTTTACATAATTCAGTAATGCGATTACCTTGATTATCATCACAAGCAAAGAGTGCCGTAGGCAGGGGGAGCGATTGCAACCATTTGAGTAAAGGAGGAGCTTCATAAAACCAAAGATCATCGAGAGATTGCTCTTGATATGATTGGAAACAATTACCAAAACCATGTTCGGCTATACATTTATAGAAACCTTCGCAACGCTCTTGTGACCAAACCGTATCTCGATAGCCATAGAAAGCAAAATTTTGATACCCTTTTCTTAGAAAGAATTCCGCTGCCATCCTGCCAGTTTTGTAATAATCTCCAGTGATGTTTGGAATATTACTGAATCTTGCTTTGTAATCTTGTGCTATGGCAATAATTCCATTTTCACGGAAAATCTCTACATTGTCGTCGTTGTCGAATCTGCCGATAATAGCATCTGCATGCCACGTTTTTGCCCACTTCAGCACTCCCTTTATGCCATAGGTTTGTTTATAGGAAAGCGGCATTCGGCACACCACCCACGGTTCGTGGCTGTTTGCGTACATCAATACTCCTTTCAGTAGATTATAGGAGAAAGATTCAGTGAAATCGCTTAGCAGTATTAATCGAATCATAAATTATACGTTCCTTAACTATGCAAATGTAGAAAAAAAAAGTATTAGTTTTGTTTTCGATAAAGTTATTTTGCCAATCTTTATTTTTTTCGTAAATCCCGCCCCTCGTATTTGCAGATAGCTTCTATCCACTCTTCTGTCAGCGGTTTGGATTCGTGCTTGCTGAGGTCGTAAGCTACCATGACGGAAGTGCATATACATTTTACTTCCTGCGTCTCGATATCTATGACACGTTGCGCAAGATGAAAACTCTTCGTGCCTATTTGGGTCACGGCGGTCTGTACGGCAATGTGGTCGGAACCGTAAATCTGTGCAAGAAAATCAGCTTCTATATGGACTACGACAATTCCGTCTTTCTGCCAGTCGACATGCGGGCATACGGAAGCAAAATATTCTGTCTTGCCTAAATCGTAAAAGGAAAAATAGACGGTGTTGTTGACGTGACCGAATTTATCAACGTCATTGAAACGTAGCTGTATGGGTAGTGTGTGGTTAAATTTAATATCTTCCATTGTTTTCTCCTAAACTTTGTTTGTAATCGGTGCGAATTTACTATTTTTGCGTGTTAATCACTGTATTTATAGAGTAAGAAATGATAGAAGACATTAAAAAAGCCTGCCAGGTAATGAGGGAAGGCGGGGTGATTCTGTACCCCACCGATACCATTTGGGGTATTGGTTGTGACGCTACCAACGAAGATGCGGTGCGCCGTGTATATGAAATAAAGCAGCGTCAGGACAGCAAAGCGATGCTGGTGTTGGTGGATTCTTCCGTAAAAGTGGATTTCTATGTCCGGGATGTTCCGGAGGTGGCGTGGGATTTGATAGACTTGGCAGACAAACCGTTGACTATTATTTATTCGGGAGCGCGTAATCTGGCGGCAAATTTGCTGGCGGAAGACGGAAGCGTGGGAATCAGAGTGACAAATGAAGATTTCTCAAAGCGTCTTTGCCAGCAGTTCCGTAAGGCGATTGTTTCTACTTCAGCCAATATCAGTGGGCAGCCTTCGCCGAAGAACTTCAGCGAAATAAGTGAGGAGGTAAAGTCAGCGGTGGATTATATCGTGGGCTACCGGCAGGAAGAGATAAGTAATCCGAAGCCATCCAGCATTATCAAGTTGGATAAAGGCGGAGTGATTAAAATAATCCGTGAATAAAGGAAATGGCTGGAGAAGAGAGAAGTTGGTTGCAACGCTTTATCATTTGGCGTGAGAAGAATGTCAAGGAGAAACGGTTTATCCTGGTTCTTAGCTTTCTGGTCGGTATCTTTACGGCATTTGCCGCATTGATATTGAAACTGTTGATACATTGGATACAAAATTTTCTTACGGAGAATTTCGACACAACAGAGGCTAATTACCAGTATCTGATATATCCGGTGGTGGGAATCTTTTTGGCCGGGTTGTTTGTACGCTATGTCGTAAAGGATGATATCAGTCATGGAGTTACGAAAATTCTATATGCCATATCCCGCAGGCAGGGACGTATCAAACGCCATAACACGTGGTCATCCATTATTGCCAGTTCCATAACAATCGGGTTCGGCGGTTCGGTCGGGGCAGAGGCGCCGATTGTGCTTACCGGTTCGGCCATCGGCTCCAACTTGGGCAGCCTGTTCAAAATGGAGCACCGCACGTTGATGCTGTTGGTGGGATGTGGCGCTGCCGGGGCCGTGGCAGGTATTTTCAAAGCTCCGATAGCGGGGCTTGTTTTTACGTTAGAGGTGCTTATGATAGACCTTACGATGTCTTCGCTGCTTCCGTTACTGATTTCGGCGGTGACGGCGGCAACCGTTTCTTATATCGTGACGGGCACGGAAGCCATGTTTAAGTTCCATCTTGACCAGGCTTTTGAATTGGAGCGTATCCCTTATGTGATCATGCTGGGTATTTTCTGCGGACTGGTTTCCCTCTACTTTACCCGTGCCATGAATTCGGTGGAAGGAATGTTCGGTAAACTGAAACTGCCTTATAAGAAACTGCTGGTGGGCGGCGCTATGTTGAGTATTCTGATATTCCTTTTCCCGCCGCTTTACGGTGAAGGGTACGATACGATAGAATTACTGCTCAACGGTACAAGTAATGTTGAGTGGGATACGGTGATGAATAACTCTTTCTTCTACGGACACAGCCACTTGCTGCTGCTGTATCTGATATTGATAATCCTGTTTAAGGTTTTCGCTTCGAGCGCAACGAATGGCGGTGGTGGTTGCGGTGGTATTTTTGCGCCTTCTCTGTATTTGGGGTGTATCGCCGGATTTGTTTTTTCCCATTTCAGCAATGATTTTGAAATGACTGCCTACCTGCCCGAAAAGAACTTTGCCTTGCTGGGCATGGCGGGAGTAATGAGCGGTGTTATGCACGCTCCGCTTACGGGAGTGTTCCTGATTGCCGAGCTTACGGGAGGATACGACTTGTTCTTGCCGTTGATGATAGTCGCGGTCAGCTCTTATCTGACGATTATCGTTTTCGAACCGCACAGTATCTACTCCATGCGTCTGGCAAAGAAAGGTGAGTTGCTGACACACCATAAGGATAAAGCGGTGTTGACGCTGATGAAAGTGGAGAATGTGGTAGAGAAAGACTTTGTCGCAGTACACCCGGAAATGGACCTTGCCGAGTTAGTGAAAGCCATCTCCGCCTCACACCGCAACATATTTCCGGTGACGGACAATGAGGGCAAGCTGATTGGTATTGTCCTGCTGGACGACATACGCAATATCATGTTCCGGCAGGAACTGTATCATCGTTTTACGGTAGGCAAACTGATGACTTCAGCTCCGGCGCGCCTTTATGATACGGACAGCATGGAACAGGTGATGCGCACTTTTGACGATACGAAAGCATGGAACCTGCCGGTGGTGGACGGAGAAGGCAAGTATCTCGGTTTCGTGTCCAAATCAAAGATATTTAACTCGTACCGTCAGGTATTGGTACATTTCTCGGAAGATTAAAAGAGATGATTATGAAGAAAGAAGATTTACGGATTGTATATATGGGGACTCCTGAATTTGCGGTGGAGCCCTTGCGCTGCCTCGTAGAAGGCGGATATAATATAGTAGGGGTAATCACGATGCCCGACAAGCCGGCTGGACGTGGACATAAGGTGCAATTCTCTCCGGTAAAACAGTATGCGCTGGAGCATGACCTGCCGCTTCTCCAGCCGGAAAGATTGAAAGATGAAGCGTTTGTCGAGGCTTTGCGTGCCTGGAATGCCGATTTGCAGATTGTGGTTGCTTTCAGAATGTTGCCGGAAGTGGTTTGGAATATGCCGCGTCTGGGAACTTTCAATCTGCATGCGTCGTTGCTGCCGCAGTATCGTGGAGCTGCACCTATCAATTGGGCGGTGATTAACGGTGATACGGAAACGGGCATCACGACTTTTTTCCTGAAACATGAGATAGATACGGGAGAGGTTATCCAACAGGTTCGTGTGCCGATTGCGGATACGGACAATGTAGGTATTGTACACGATAAGTTGATGATGCTTGGCGGACGTCTGGTTACGGAGACTGTGGATGCCATTCTTGCAGATACGGTGAAATCCGTTCCGCAGGAAGAAATGGCTGTAGTGGGCGAACTGCGTCCGGCTCCCAAAATATTCAAGGATACTTGTCGCATCGACTGGAACCAGCCTGTCAAGCGGATTTATGATTTTATCCGTGGTTTGTCTCCCTATCCGGCTGCGTGGACAGAATTGGTACAGCCCGACGGAACGACGGTGGTTCTGAAAATCTTTGAAACAGAGAAGATAGAGCATCCGCATGAATCCGCTCCCGGAACTTTGCAGACCGATGGTAAGACGTATATTCGCATAGCCGGTACAGACGGTTGGATTGGTGTGCGTGCTTTGCAGCTTCCCGGCAAAAAACGCCTGAAAACGGATGAGTTGTTGCGCGGATTTAAACTGACCGGAGAATGTCGGGTGCATTAAGCGTTTATCCGAAATCTTTTTGTACATTTGTCTGTTGTAAATTCGTGTAACCTATTAGAATGTAACTGTTATGAAACCTATAATATCCCCTTCCATATTGTCTGCCAACTTTGCATACCTGGCAAATGATATTGAAATGATTAACGGTAGTGAAGCCGACTGGGTACACGTCGATATAATGGACGGCGTGTTTGTTCCCAACATATCTTTCGGTTTTCCGGTATTGAAGTATGTGGCAAAGCTTGCCGAGAAGCCTTTGGATGTGCATCTGATGATTGTACAGCCGGAAAAGTTCATTCCGGAAGTAAAGGCGTTGGGGGCACGTATAATGAACGTGCATTATGAGGCATGCCCGCATTTGCATAGGGTAGTGCAGCAAATCCGCGAAGCGGGAATGTTGCCGGCGGTTACTATCAATCCGGCTACTCCGGTATCTATGCTGAGAGATATTATCAACGATGTCTATATGGTGTTGATAATGGGGGTGAATCCGGGATTCGGCGGTCAGAAATTTATAGAACATACTGTTGATAAGGTACGCGAGTTGCGCGAACTGATAACAGTGACCGGTTCGGAAGCCCTGATAGAGGTCGACGGCGGTGTCAATCTGGATACAGGCTCCCGTCTGGTAGATGCAGGAGCCGATGCTTTGGTTGCCGGCAATGCCGTATTTTCTGCTCCCGACCCTACAGAAGCAATCCGTGCTTTGAAAAATCTGTAATATTTATTGATAACAGACAACTTGCAACGGTATCCTTTCCTGCGACTGTTGATGCCGTTGGTTGGTGGAATAGTATATGGGGATAAATGTCCTTGCATACTGTCCGCCGGTTGGTGGATAGCTGTCATCCTGCTGTTGATAGGGACATATATTCTTGGCCGTAAGTATTATGTTCTTTGCAAGCTATATGGGGCTGTCGTGTTTTTGGCCTGTTTTGTATTGGGGTGGACTTTAGTGAGCGTGCAGTTGAAGCAAGCCGAATATATATTCCCGAATACGAAAAAACCTTCCACTTACCGGATTACTCTTACGACAAAGCCGGAAATCAAGAAAAACAGCATTTTATTTCGCGTTGCTTTGCGGGGAGAAGTGTTGAAAGATACATTTTTATATAACTTTTCAGAAAAGAGTTTTCTGTTTTATTTTCCTAAAGATTCGGCGGCATATTCCTTGAAAAGAGGGGATGAACTGCTGGTGTGCACCCGTTTGTCTCCACCTGCCAATAACGGTAATCCGGATGAGTTCGATTACGCCCGTTATCTTCTTCGGAAAGGGATAAGCGGAACAGCGTACGTACATGCCGGACATTGGTGTGCGATTGGTTGCGACAGCACTCTCGCTTTTCGTCAGCAGGCTTTGGAGTGCCGGAGCAGGCTGGTTGCTTTATATCGGGATATGGGGGTTCGGGGAGATGAATTGGCGGTACTCTCTGCGCTTACAATAGGAGACAAAGAAGAGCTGAGTGAGAGTATCGTAGAGACGTATTCGGTTGCCGGAGCCAGCCATGTACTGGCACTTTCCGGGCTGCATATCGGCTTTATTTCCGCCCTGTTGCTGTTTATCCTGTCTCCTTTGTGGATCAGGTGGCGGTTTTTAAAGCCGTTTTTGTTTCTGTCTGTAATCCTCTTGTTGTGGGGATTTGCTTTCCTTACAGGGTTGTCTTCTTCCGTGGTACGTGCGGTTGTCATGTGCTCATTTGGATTACTCTCCATGCTGATACCTGCCTGCCGGAAGCTTACTTTGAATACATTGGGGGTTACGGCTTTCCTGATGCTGCTGTTTAACCCCGTGTGGCTGTTTGATGTAGGGTTTCAGTTGTCTTTTTCGGCTGTTGCAGCTATTGTACTGTTACAACCCGGGTTATACGGGTTGTTATCGGTAAAGAATCGTCTTTTGCGTAAAGCGTGGGGGCTGGTTACTGTTTCCCTTGCCGCCCAGGTGGGAACGGCTCCGTTGGTAATGCTCTATTTCTCACGTTTTTCCACACACTTCCTCTTGACTAATTTGTTGGTAATCCCGTTGGTTTCGTTGATTGTGTATGCGGCTGTTATATTGCTTGTCCTGACTCCTTTTCCTGTCTTGCAACAGCTCTTTGCCGATGTGGTAGAAATACCGCTAAGGATGCAGAATGCTTTGCTCCGTTGGATCGAACAGCTCCCTTTGGCTTCCATAGACCGGATTTGGGTCGATATATGGGATGTCTTCCTGTTTTATTGTTGCCTGTTGTTGTTCTGCCGTGTTTGGATGAGGCGTACGGCAGCGAATGTATATATCGCTTTGTCAGCCCTGCTGCTGTGCGTCTCTTATCATTCGTATGCGTTTATCACAGATGCTCCCCGGCGCAGCATTGTTTTTTATAATGTCCGTGGCTGTCCGGCAGTGCATTGTTTGGCAGATAACTCCGCTTCATGGCTGGTCTGCGCCGATACACTGCCCGATGTCACCCGGTTGGAACGTTCGCTTTCTTCCTACTGGGGCCGTTTGCGCCTGGAACGTCCTGATGTGATTGAGGGAGATTGTCTGCTTCCTGATATTTCGGTCCGTAACAAAACCGTTTTTTATGCAGGGAAACGCATTTGTCTGTTGTACGACGACCGTTGGGGCAACAAGATATCCGATGTGCCTGTTTCTATTGATTATCTGTATGTTTCTCACGGTTATAAAGGGGATATACAGGAACTCGTTTCCTTGTTTGAAGTAGGTACGGTAGTGATTGACGCATCTCTTTCCGAATACTATCGGGAGAGGATTATCAGTGATTGTATCCGGTTGGGAATTCCTTATCTTCCTCTTTCCGAAAAAGGTTCTGTACACATATTATTATAAATCATAAACTTTTTCGTACTTTTGCCTTTTCTTTTGTTGCAGGTAAGACGAAGTTGTTCCGGATATGCAACGTAAACTGTAAAATAGCGAGTAACTATATGTTGACCAAAGTAATAGAACAATCTAAAATAGACCACTTTGCCAAGTGGCTGGAACGTGCGGATAAAATAGTTATTGTTGCCCATGTGGCTCCCGACGGAGATGCAGTAGGCTCTTCCCTGGGGTTGTGGCATTTTCTTAATACGCAGGACAAGGATGCGACTGTCATTGTTCCCAATGCTTTTCCCGATTTCCTGAAATGGATGCCCGGCAGCAAGGATATACTTCTGTACGACCGTTATAAAGAGTTTGCCGACAAATTGATAGCGGAAGCCGATGTCATCTGTTGCCTCGATTTCAACGCTATCAGCCGTATCGATGCTATGGCAGACGCTGTGTTGGCTTCTCCTGCGCGGAAGATACTGGTAGACCACCATTTGAATCCTGAAGATTTTTGCAGAATCATCATTTCCCACCCCGAAATATCCTCGACTTCTGAGCTGGTGTTCCGCCTGATTTGCCGCATGGGCTATTTCAGTGACATCACCAAAGAGGGAGCTGAATGTATCTATACCGGTATGATGACCGATACGGGTGGCTTTACGTACAACTCCAATAACCGTGAAATTTATTTTATAATCAGTGAGTTGCTTTCGAAAGGTATCGACAAGGATGATATTTACCGGAAAGTGTACAACACCTATTCCGAAAGTCGTCTGCGTCTTATGGGGCATGTGCTGTCGCAGATGAAAGTCTATCCGGAGCATCGTGCCGCCCTGATTACGCTGACTAAGAAGGAACAAGGTAATTTCAATTATATCCGTGGCGATAGCGAAGGGTTTGTAAACATACCGTTGAGCATTAAAAATGTCGTTTTCTCCTGCTTCCTGCGTGAAGATACGGAAAAGCCGATGATAAAGGTATCCCTGCGTTCGGTAGGCAATTTCCCCTGCAACCGGCTGGCTACAGAATTCTTTAATGGCGGCGGGCATTTAAATGCTTCCGGCGGAGAATTTTACGGTACATTGGAAGAGGCTAAAAAAGTGCTGGAACTTGCATTGGAAAAATTCAAACCGCTGCTTAATGCCAAAGGATAAAAAAACAGCGGTTGTAAAGGTTAAAAGATACGAACTTTCTACTTGCAACTTTTAACTTTCGGGTAAATCAGATATTTTTGTACGAAATTACTAAATAACAGAAATGAAGAAACTTACTTTATTCTTTTTATCCTTACTGGCATTCGGCTTGGGTTTTCAGGCGTGTGATGACGGCAAGACCTATGCGGAGATGCTTGATGAGGAAAAAGACGGTATAAATGACTTTATCAAAAAGGAAGGCATCAAGGTCATCTCGCAGACCGAATTTTATGCGCAGGATTCTACTACCAACGTCGAGGAGAATGAGTATGTGCAGCTTGCCAGCGGAGTGTACATGCAGATAGTGGATAAGGGCTCTGAAAATGCAGCCGACACTGTGAAAAATAACGATGAAGTGCTGGTGCGTTTTATGGAATATAGCATTCTTGACAAAGATACCACATTGTCCAATCTGAATGCGGTGGAAACCGTAGATGCATTCCGCTATGCGGTGACTTCTTCGTCCATTGCAGGGACATTTCTGCAGGGATATATGATGACTTATTATTCATCACCGACAGTTCCGGCAGGCTGGCTTGTCCCGTTGACTTATGTTCGTAACATGGCCCATGTCAAACTGATTGTTCCTTCCAAGATGGGGCATCAGACAGCCATGCAATATGTCTACCCTTATTTTTATGACATCCGGAAACTTCAAATTTGGAAATAACTAACCATTTATTTAAATAATTAATCTATGACTCTAATCAAATCTATCTCTGGAATCCGCGGAACAATAGGCGGTGGTGCAGGCGAGGGGTTGAATCCGCTCGACATTGTGAAGTTTACTTCGGCATACGCTACGCTTATCCGCAAAACGTGTACAGTAAAAAGCAACAAAATTGTAGTAGGCCGTGATGCGCGCATCTCGGGTGAGATGGTAAAGAATGTGGTGGTAGGCACGCTCATGGGTATGGGCTGGGATGTAGTGGACATCGATTTGGCTTCTACTCCGACTACCGAACTGGCTGTTACCATGGAAGGTGCCAGCGGAGGTATCATCCTGACCGCTTCTCACAATCCCAAGCAGTGGAATGCCTTGAAACTTCTGAATGAGAAAGGAGAGTTCCTGAACAAGGAGGAAGGCAACGAAGTGCTCCGTATCGCCGAAGCTGAAGAGTTCGACTTTGCCGAAGTGGACAAGCTCGGCTCTTATCGCAAAGACCTTACTTATAACCAAAAGCATATCGACAGTGTGTTGGCGCTTGACCTGGTGGATGTGGAAGCTATCAGGAAAGCCGATTTCCGTGTAGCCATCGATTGTGTAAACTCCGTAGGCGGCATCATTCTTCCGCAACTGCTGGAACAGCTCGGAGTGAAGCATGTGGAGAAACTCTACTGCGAGCCTACCGGTAATTTCCAGCACAATCCGGAACCTTTGGAAAAGAATTTGGGCGACATCATGAACCTTATGAAAGGCGGTAAGGCAGACGTTGCTTTTGTGGTAGACCCGGATGTAGACCGTTTGGCCATGATTTGTGAGGACGGTAAGATGTACGGTGAAGAATATACGCTGGTTACCGTGGCCGACTATGTGTTGAAGCACACTCCGGGCAATACGGTGTCCAACCTGAGTTCTACCCGTGCGTTGCGTGACGTAACACGTAAGTACGGTCAGGAATATTCCGCTTCTGCTGTAGGCGAAGTGAATGTAACTACCAAGATGAAAGAGGTAGGCGCTGTTATCGGTGGCGAAGGCAATGGTGGAGTTATTTATCCTGCCAGTCACTACGGACGCGATGCTTTGGTAGGTATTGCCTTGTTCCTCAGTCACCTGGCGCACGAAGGTAAGAAAGTTAGCGAATTGCGTGCCACTTATCCGGCCTATTTCATGGCTAAGAACCGTGTAGACCTGACTCCGGATACGGATGTCGATGCCATCCTTGCCAAAGTAAAAGAAATCTATAAGAACGAAGAAATCAATGATATTGACGGTGTAAAGATTGACTTTCCCGACAAATGGGTACATCTGCGCAAGAGTAACACAGAACCGATTATTCGCGTTTACAGCGAGGCAGCTACGCCGGAAGCAGCCGAAGAAATCGGTCAGCAGATTATGAAAGTAATTGAAGACTTGGCAAAATAATTGTACCGTTCTTTAAACACAGAAACACAAAGAAACAGAGAGTAGACAGCTAAACTCTGTTTCTTTGTGTTTCTGTGTTTTTTATATTGTTACAGCTGAATGATTCTCCCTATCTCTTGCTCAAAATTGGGAGTGAATATCCCTTTCCCTATATTTTCTTTAATTTCCTCTGTACTCCAGAAGCGTCCGCCATCCAGTTCGTCGCTGGGATGTATCTCTCCGTCATATACGGTTTTGTGCACAAAGACAAGCTCCTTTTCACGGGCAGATTCAAAGATATAGCTGGTAACGGTTTCCGGTGCGAAGTCGGTTATCCCTAATTCCTCGCGCACTTCCCGTTTCAGCGCCATTTCTACGCTTTCGCCTAAATCTACGTGTCCTCCTACCGAGGTATCCCATTTGCCGGGTTGTATGTCTTTCCATTCGGGACGTTTTTGCAGGTATAATTCTCCTTTGGAATTGAATACATGCAGATGAATTACGGGGTGCAGCAGTTTACTTCCGTTGTGACACTCACCGCGGGTGGCTGCACCTATGATGTTTCCCTGCTCGTCAACAAGAGGAAACATTTCCTGGTTATTGTCGCTATTCATTAATTCTGAGCTTTTTGTTGGTTTTATCGATGAAAATGTTACATTCTCCGAGAATAGTTACGGTATCAGCAAAGACGAATCACCGTAACTCAAAAATCGGAAATCATGGGCAAGCGCATAATCGTAAATCTTGCGCCAATCTCCATGCAGAAACGCTGAGACAAGCAGCAGCAATGTACTTTGCGGCTGGTGGAAGTTGGTAACCATGGCTTTTACGATTCTATATTCGTATCCCGGAGCAATGATGATTTGCGTGCTGGAATGCAACGTTTCCATGTGATGCAGGTCGAGGTAGGCTATGATTGCCTGCAAAGCATCTACAGCGGGTGTTGCTGCTGTTTCAAGCGCCGTTTCATAAGGTTGCCATTGTTTTACATGCAAATCTTCTTCCGTAGCGTTAGGATTGTGCAGCAGAGTAACGCCTATGTGATAGAGGCTTTCCAGTGTACGTACAGAGGTTGTTCCTACCGCAATGGCTTTTCCTTCATGTGCTACCAGCTTCTCCAGCGTACTCCGATTGACGGATATGTATTCCGTGTGCATTTCGTGCCCTTCTATCTCTTCACTTTTGACGGGCTTGAAAGTGCCGGCTCCTACGTGCAGGGTCAGTTCTTCCAATGCCACCCCTTTTTCACGCAAAGCGTCCAGAACTCTCGGAGTGAAGTGCAGCCCGGCTGTCGGTGCGGCTACCGAACCTTTTATCTTGGAATAAACGGTCTGGTAAGTCTCCTTATCACTCTCCTGTGTCTCCCGATTCAGATAAGGAGGGATGGGTAGTTCACCGAACACTTCGAGAATATCGGCGAATGTTATTTCCGGATTGCTCCAGCGGAAATCCACCCAATGGCTGGTTCCATGGCACGCCCCGCGTTCGGCGGTCAGGGTAAGCGGCTTTCCTTTCACGGTTATTTCCCGTTTGAGCACACCTTCTTTCCATTTCTTCAGATTGCCTATCATGCAGAGCCATGCGGCATGCTCCGTTTGCTGGAAGTTGAGGGCATAGTCGTTGGGTTGGACAGGTTCGAGGCAGAATACTTCGATAAGCGCTCCCGTTTCTTTATGGAAGTGCAGACGCGCCTGAATAACTTTGGTATTATTGAAAATCATCAGGCTGTTTGCCGGCAGATAGTCGGGCAGGGAAGTGAATATATCTTCGGTAACTTCGCCGTGGCGATACAACAATAACTTGGATTGGTCACGCACAGGCAATGGAAACTTGGCAATGCGCTCATCCGGTAACGGATAATTGAATTCGCTGATTCTAATATGTTTGGGATCTTCTTTCATATCTTTATTTTATTAGGGGACTGCAAAGGTACGGATATTTGGGAAGATTTGGATTATATACAGCCAATTAATGACATATCAGTCATAAGGTCATTCCGGTTTATGGATACACAATGTATTTCTTGCCAATACCAAAAAGGTATGTTTGTATATAATCATCAAATAATTTCTAACTTTGCGAGAGATAAAAGAAGATGTCTGAACCGTATGTTTATAATGGTTCCGATGTGTCTTCCGGATAATGATTAAAAAACAGAATGGAAATTATGAAAATAGGAGATAAAGTGCGCTTCCTTAGTGAAGTAGGCGGCGGTATTGTAACGGGATTTCGGGGAAAAGATATAGTGTTGGTGGAAGATGCCGACGGGTTTGACATTCCGATGCCGGTGCGTGAATGTGTGGTGATTGAAACGGATGATTACAACATTCCTACTCCTGCTTCCAAAGCAGCCAAGAAGAAGGCGGAGGAGCAATCGGCTGCGCGTATGGCTTCGGCAGCCTCGAAGCCGGTATCTTCCGGTTTGGACTCCGGACGGCAGATAGAGCATCCGGTCAAACCTCAGGTATCTGTTTATCGTCAGCCGGAAATGAAAGGTGGAGATGTGCTGAATGTGTATCTTGCCTTTGTTCCGGAAGACATTAAGGCGGTAAGCACTACTCCGTTTGAGGCTTATTTGGTGAATGATAGCAATTACTGCATGTATTATACCTATTCGAGTGCGGAGGGCAAGTCGTGGACTACCCGTTCTCATGGTTTGATAGAACCGAATACGAAACTCTTGTTAGAGGAATTTGAAAAATCGGAATTGAACGACCGTGAGCGTGTAGCTGTTCAGTTGGTGGCGTTCAAGGACAACCGTTCTTTCGCCATGAAACCTGCCGCCAATGTGGAAATCCGTATTGATACGGTGAAATTCTATAAGTTGCATACTTTTCAGCCTACCGATTTCTTCGATACTCCAGCACTGGTGTACGATGTAGTGAGGAATGATGCTCCCGCCAGGCAGGTTTATGTGTCGGCTGAGGACTTACAGGATGCTCTGATGCAAAAGAAAGCAACAGACAGTCCGTCCAGACCCCGGACTATCGTGAAGCGGGGCGGCAAAAATGAAATCATCGAAATAGACCTGCATATCAGTGAACTGTTGGATGATACGCGCGGCATGAGTAACAGCGAGATATTGAACTATCAGCTGGATAAATTTCGTGAGGTGATGGAACAGTACAGGAATAAGCGTGAACAACGCATAGTCTTTATTCACGGTAAGGGTGACGGCGTGCTTCGTAAAGCGTTGCTGGATGAGTTGAAACGGAAATATCCGGCTTGTAAGACGCAGGATGCTTCCTTTCAGGAATACGGCTTTGGAGCTACTATGGTGACGGTAAAATAAGGTATATGTTATGCAGGTTGGTAAGGGAAACAGGATTCTTTTCTTAATCCTTCTATGTTTGGCAGTGGCATTGCCGGGTGCCTGTACTTATAAAAGCGGCAGTGGCAGAGTTTCTGAAATGCAGGAATTCGATTCTTTTTTCAGCACCCACAGCGATTCCGTAGTGATGGCGCCGCGCTGGATGAAAGCACAGGCATTGCAGAGAATGGAAAGAACCAAAGATAGTATGGTGCGGTATAATTATCTTGCTGTTGCCTTGAAAACCTGTCTGGCAACTTCCGACTTCGACTCCGCACAACTTTTGCTCCGGCAAGTTGAGGCATTTGCCGGCAGACAACCTTTTTCGCACCGGTTGGCTGATTTGCAGTCCGAATGTTTTAATATAAAGGGGAATGTCTATTCGCGAAAGGGCTATATAGATTCTGCCGCGGTCTGCTTCAAGGAAGCCTATGAAGCAAGATTGAAAGGAACAAAATTCGAGGTGATTCCTGATATCCTGATAAATCTTGCTGATGCTACCAACCATTTGGGCAGGCCGGATATGGGTGCTTTCTGGTATAGAAAGGCTCTGCTGATGTGCGATTCGCTGAAGATGCCTTACAGAAAGAAAATCTCTATTTATTACGGATTGTCACAAGGATACCTGGCTTTGCGCGATTACGAGCAATGCGACTATTATTCGGAACTTGCGGGCAAGAATTATGAGGATATGTTTCCGGATGAGAAGCATTTCTACCTGAATAATCGTGGAAACTCTTATTATTACCGGGGAGATTACTCCACGGCAATCGGTTATTTTAGAAAAGTAGTGGAGCTTGTGAAAGATTACCCCGATATGTCTTGGGCGCTTAATCTGAGCTATCTGAACCTGAGCGACTGCTTTCTGCAACTGAATAAGACCGATTCGGTAGTCAAATATCTGGAGTTATGCCAGCCGTTCTTTGAAGAACTCGGCTCTACTACTGCTCTTTATTATATTGATACTCAAAAGATAGAACTGGCGTTGCAGTGCAAGGACTTTGCGGAGGCAAGGCGATTGTTGGCGATGAGTAAGGCTTCGCCGGAAATAGATGCGGATATGATACATATCCGTAACAAGTATTTGCAACAGTTTTACGAAGAAACCGGTAACTACAGGCAAGCATACGATTACCAGAAAGAGAATAAACGTCTGGACGACTCCATTCGCAATGAGCGTATAAGGATGCGTACGGCAGATTTGACATTGCGCTATCAGCAGGACTCTACCTTAATGGCACATAAAGTGCTGTTTCAGAAACAGGAAAACGAGATGCTGATATTGAGGCAGACCCGTCTCGTGACATTAGCGGTTGCCGTTATTGCTCTTTTGATTGCAGCTTTCCTATATCTTTATAATAGGAAAAAGCGGGATTTGCTGCTTGCCCAAAACCGGAGGACGGTCTCTACACTTCGTCTTGAGAACATCCGCAACCGTCTGTCTCCTCATTTTATATTCAACGTTCTCAATCAGGAGGTGGTAAATCGCAAGGAAGAGGAAAAGCAGGAGTTGGTATCGTTGGTGAAACTGATGCGTCGAAACCTGGAGCTGGCGGAGCAGTTGTGTGTCACCTTAGCCGAAGAACTGGACTTTGTCAAGACGTATATCGACTTGGAGCGCCGTTCGCTCGGAGCAACTTTCCATCCGGTTATTGAAATAGCCGGAGATGTACTGCCCGAGCAGGTCTGGCTGCCTTCCATGATGATACAGATTCCGGTGGAAAATTCCGTGAAACACGCATTACGTGGCAAGGAAGGAGAGCGGAACCTGTGGATTGCCGCAGATCGTCGGGAAGGCGGTGTTTGCATCAGGATTACGGATAACGGCGGCGGTTACCATCCGGAGAGCCGGAACAGAGGTACGGGTACAGGCATGAAAGTCATCATGCAAACCATCCAGATTTTGAATATGAAAAATCAGGCTGCAATTGATATATCCGTACATAATGTCACTTTGCCGAGTGGTGAAACCGGTTGTGAAGTAACTTTTTTATTACCGGATAAGTACGATTATAGAATTTAAGAGTAACCGTTTAGTGGCATTTTTTTTATTGATAGAGCGGGCTGCGGAAGAATAGTTCGTAAATGCCTATTTGCTGTTTTGTATGGAAACGAGAAAATATTTATATTCGCCAGACCAAAACATGGAATATGGACAAATACAAAGTCGTTATAGTAGATGATGATGACGTAGCTCTTGAAAATTTGAGCTTTGAGTTGTGGAAAGATGCCCGCTTCTCTTTGGAAGGTACTGCACGGAATGGTAGGAAAGGGAAGAAGCTTATTATGAAAGTGCAACCCGATTTGCTGTTTTTGGATGTAGAGATGCCGGACATGACGGGGCTGGAACTGTTGCAGGAGATACGCGATTATGTATCGTGGAATATGAGGGTCGTATTTTATACGGCGTATGACAAGTATATGATACAGGCTATTCGGGAAGCGGCATTCGATTATCTGCTGAAACCTTTCGATGAACGGGATTTGAAAGAGATTCTGACACGCTTTACCCAACAGGTTGAAACCACCGGGCAGCGGGTATCGTTTCCGGTAGGAAATCCCATGCATACCGGACAGACTTTCATCGTTTTTACTCCAACTAATGATATGCGTGCGTTGCGCCCTGCCGAGATAGGATTTTTCCGTTATTGTTCCGAACGCAAACAGTGGGAGGTCGTGCTGAATGACCAGTTGCCTCTGGCTTTGCGCCGCGGTATGACTGCCGAACAGATTACATCGTTCTCTCCGTGTTTTGTGCAGATACATCAATCGTATATTATCAATATAGATTATCTGATGCTCATACGGGATAACAGGTGTGTGTTATACCCGCCTTTTGATAAAATTACGGAGTTACTTGTCTCGAAGAAATTTAAGAAGGAATTGCAAGAACGTTTCTGTTTGTGAAAGCAGGCTGATGATTGGTATGTGAAGTTGAATGTCCATTACTCTAACAATGTTGACAAACAGAAAAAAGGATACCGGGGACATTTGCCGGTATCCTTTTTCTGTTTTATATGTTTTCCGTACCTATGCCGGAAATACATGTTACTTTACTTCAATGCCTTTGTTTTGCAATGTAACGTTCAAAACTTTTGCATAGTCGGAATATTGCTTTTCATCCAAAGTTCTTTTCATTAATTTCAGATTACCGTAAACAGCGTTACGTAGCAACTTTTCCTGATTTTTCTTTGAGTTTGTGGCACGTGACATCTGCTCGTTAAAGTATTCGCAAATGTTGGTAACCTCTTTTTGCTGGTTAGCGGACAATTTCAAATATTTGCTCAGCTTGCTTACATTGATGTTACCTTCCCAACTTGCAGTTGTTGGCTGGTTTCCTGCTGCGAATGTGCTGGCAGACAGACATACCGCTGCCACTAATGTTAATCCAAAACGTTTCATAATACCTACTTTTTTAATTGTTATACCTAAAAACTAATCTAATAAAAATCTAATACCTACTGAAAACAATCGTAAGCGTTTAGCTTTTCTTTTTACCTATGCAAATGTATGATTATGTTTTATAACACAAAAATGAAAATAAAGAAAAGTGTAGGTTTTACCTTCATTTCTTGATTTATATCAATTAATGACTATGAAAAAGAAAGGTTTGTGTTCTGTTTGTAAAATAAATGTAATATGTACTACTCTTATTGGTTGCATATTTTATGGCAATGTAATAGTTTTATATCATAATGCTTCTTTTCTGTTTTGTTCTTCTGAAATTTATTTAATGCTCCTTTGAGTTTTGTTTATATCAGTAAGATTTGTTCTATGAAGATAGTAAATAGTTAGACTTATAACAGTAATTTATAAAATATATCTCTATCTTTGGAGATATTGACAAAACGCTCTTTTTATTTTGCCTTTGATTTATTTGAATATTAAAATTGATACTATGAGAACAAAACATGTTTTGATGTTGACGTTATGTATCTGCTGTCTGAGTGGGTGTTATAATGATGACAAGCTTTGGGATGCTGTGAATGATGTACAGTACATAGAGGGATTAAAAGATTGGCAAAAAATAGTAGATTCGAATATTGAAGCATTGCATACTTTAGTTAATGTTACCGGTTGTGTAGTGGAAACAACTCCCATTGTATTGGGCGGGGAAACAATTGGACATACAATTTGGACTGCTAATAGGACACCTGTTACTATCTATAAAGGGAAAGATGATGCGATGCCGATGATAAGCCTTACACAGAGCGGTGATAAAAAGTGGTATTGGACATTGAATGGGAAACTGATTAAGGATGTTCAGGGCAATCCGGTTTGTGCCAATGGGCATGCAGCAGGTGAGTATGTTCCGAAGCCGCAATTGAAAGCAGGTGTCAATATGACGGTCGATACAGAAAATACTCCGATAGATAAAAAAGCTTTTTATATGTCTATTGATGATGGAAAGAGCTGGACTACGGTACCTCGTCCGGATAAGGGAAATGGATATGCTCCTTTTGCAAGAGTCATCGATAAAGAAAGTTCGGTAGAGATATTAATGAATGATGAAGCAGGCAGTGTACTTGAGTTATTGAAAGAATTGAAAGCGAAGGTAATATTTGAAACGAATGAAAATGGAAATATAGAGATTAAGAATTCTGCTCATCTTACAATTGCTTATCGGACAGAAAATGTGGATGATGATTCTTGGCTTTTGTTTGAGGGCACTAATGGATTGTCGGTCTTAGATAATAATGATGGGACTGTTACTTTGGTGTTAGATGAAATGAAGCTGGTTAATAGTGATTTAATTGTAACTGTTATCAGACAGGATGAGGTGCTTTCGAAAATCAAATACGCCATAGAGTTCTTGACTGTGCTGACAGATTTGCAGTCAGAATATTATATAACGGAGCCACAAGTGCTGGAAAGTGTTGGTGGTAAAGTTCATGCGACTATTAAAGGCATTTTTCCTGCACTTTGGTTTGATACAAATGCTATTGTAACGATTACTCCATTTATGAAATGGAATGGTGGAGTGGTGAAAGGCCGGCCTATAGGATTTCAAGGTGAAATGGTCGAAGGTGATAATCAGAGAATTTCGTTTTTAAGGGGTGGGAATTTTACGATAAAAACAGGTTTCGAATATATTCCTGAGATGGCAAAATCGGAACTTTATCTTGAAGTTCTTATTCAAAAGGGGAAAGAAGAGAGCTGTCAGTTGATGAAAATTGCCGATGGAGTTATATTGTACAGTTGAAAAAGTATACTTTAGCTTTCTACAAACATTAAATCGCTGATAATGCCATCCGATACAAAAATCCCTTTACGGCTAAGACAGAGACGGTTGTTGTCGTATATTTCCAGATTTCCACAGTCCAGATGCGGACGCGCCATATCGATGCAGTATTGCCACAGTTCTTTGCCGAATTTCTGTTCTATATCATTCAGGGACACTCCCCAACGGGTACGAATGGAAGTCATGATGCATTCGTTATAACAGGTGGTTCGGTCTAGGTGCTCCTGTTCGAACAAGCGTTGATTGTTTTCGATGGTATGTATGTATTTCTCCAGGGAAGCCACATTCCATTCGCGGGTATCCGTATTGAATGAATGTGCCGAAGGACCACAGCCCAAGTAAGGAATTCCTTTCCAGTAAGATGTATTGTGGCGGGAATACATGTCCGAACGGCAGAAATTGGATATTTCGTAGTGCTCGTAGCCGGCACTGCCAAGCGTATCTATCAGGGTGGAGAAGAAGCGGACGCTGCTTTCTTCGTCTACTTCGCGGATACGGTGCGCTTGCAGCAGCTCGTAAATGCGAGTGCCTTCTTCGTATGTCAGGTGGTAAGCGGAGATGTGCTCTACGTTGAGGCTGACGGCTTGTTGTAAATCACGTTTCCAGCGTTCATCCGTTTCGCCGGGCAGCCCGTAGATAAGGTCGATGCTTATGTTGTTGAAGCCTGCATGGCGGCAGTGCTTTACGGCATTGACGGCTTGTGCTGCGTTGTGGCGGCGGTTCAGCAGTTTCAAGGTGGAGTCGTCGAAAGTCTGTATCCCCATACTGATGCGGTTGAAAGGCAAATTTTGCAGCATGGCGGCATAGGCTTCGGTCAAGTCGTCGGGATTAGCTTCGAGGGTAATCTCCCGGCAGTGTTCCATTCCATAGTATTTCCGGATGGTTTCAAATACTTTGAGAAAATCCTCTTCGGCAAGCTGTGAGGGGGTTCCGCCACCGAAGTAAATCGTTTCGACAGGCTCTCCTCTCAGATATTCTTTCCGCATCTGCAACTCCTTGCACAACGCATGGATGTAGCGGCTTTTCAGTTCGCTGCGGGTGGTGGAGTAAAAATCGCAATAGATGCAGCGTGTCTTGCAAAAGGGAATATGGATGTAGATGCCTGCCATGAGCCTGTAAATTGGTTGGGGTGCAAATATACGATATTTTCTGTTTGCAGATTGAGTGGTTCTTCATCTTTACTTGTATTTAATATTAAAATGGATATTGAAATGCGGAAGGACTGCGTTTTTTCCGTATATTTGCGGTGTTGTCACGGCAACGGAATCCAATTTATATTGTATGAAAAGCATAACACTAAGATATATAGTAGCACTTTTTGTTCTGTTGGTTTCTTATGCTCCTTACGCACAGACGTCTGTATTCCGTGGCCTGTCCGTCACTGAGGGACTTTCCGATTTGGTAGTCAATGCTCTGTACAAAGATTCAATAGGATATGTATGGATTGGTACGGGAACTTCATTAGAGCGTTTTGACGGTGTACATTTGAAACGTTATCCTGTCTTGGGCAATAATGAGAAGTTGAAGCGTGTCAATGCTATTGCCGAAACGGAAGATAACCAGATATGGATGGGAAATGGTATGGGGTTGTGGCGCGTGAATCATGAGAGACGCGAGCTGGATGCTATTGCGGCGGAAACAATCAAATGCGGTGTCCGTTCTTTGCTGTCCGACGGTAAGGGGGCGCTTTACATCGGCAGTGAGGCAGGGCTGTTCATCTACCGGAAAGGGCAATTGGAGCATATTCTGATAGATCCCAATGTACTATCCGCTGCCAATACCATCAATGGGTTGAGTTTCGGCGAAAACGGAGTTTTATGGATGGCTACATTGGGCGGACTTTACTCACTGGAATTGGAAAGCCGGAAAATACTTCCTTATTATTTCATTGTGGAAGACAGGCATATTTGCTCATATACCAATATCTCCCGTATCGGATCGGTTATCTATTTGGGTACAATGGGGCAGGGGATTGTCTGTTTTGATACCCGTACGCATAAGTTCGATTCTTATTTGGATGTAGGTTGCAATGTAATATCTTCTCTTTCTTGTGACGGGAAAGATTTGCTGTACGTAGGTACGGATGGTAACGGGGTGCACTTTATTTCTACAAAACAGGGCAGGATAGTCCGTTCTTTCCAACATGAGGTAGGAAAAGGCGGTAGTTTGCGTTCCAATTCGGTTTATTCTTTGCTGGTGGATAAAGACGGGCTTATTTGGGTGGGTTTCTATCAATTAGGGTTGGATTATACGCTTTATCAAAGTGAATTGTTCCATACGTATAGTTATCCGCCTTATTTTGATACAAAGGACATGCCTGTAAGGACAATAACTTTCCGGGGAAGTGAGAAACTGATAGGTTCTCGTGACGGTTTATATTTTATAGACGAACAGCGGGGAAGGTATGCCGGTTTCAGTGCTCCACAGTTGCGTTCCAGCATGATTATCTGTAGCCATGCCTTTCAAGGGAAGTATTATATCGGAACTTATGGCGGCGGGATGTATGTACTGGACCCTGTAACATTGACAATTAGCGATTTTGAACCTCATGTGGTGCAACCTTTTGTCAAGGGGCAGATATTCTGTATTAAGTCCGATGTGGAAGGGTGCTTATGGATAGGAACCTCAGTCGGCTTATTCCGTTATAAGGACGGTAAGATGTTGAAACATTATACAAGTGCCAACTCTAAATTGCCTGAGGGGAATGTATATGAGATTTATTTTGATTCTACACGTAAGGGGTGGGTTTGTACGGAGAATGGCATGTGCATCTGGGACCCTTCTTCCAAGAGTTTAAAAGTGGATATCTTTCCGGAGGGGTTTATTCATAAGGAGAAAATCCGTACCGTATTTGAAGATTCCGCACATCAGCTTTATTTCCTGCCGGACAAAGGTCCTATGTATATATCCGATTTGTCGATGAATCATTTCCGCCATTTGCAGCCTAATACTTTACTCGAGGGTAAAGATTGCATGTCTATGATAGAAGATGATGAGGGCTGGCTATGGATTGGCACCAGCAATGGCTTGTACCGGTATGATAAGAAGGACACTTTTATCTTGTATCATTTCATAGACGGTATTCCCAGCCCTATTTTTATATTCTGCCTGCCTGTAAAAGACGAGCAAGGACGTATCTGGATGGGAAATTCGAAAGGGCTGATTTATATGGATACGCACGCCAAAGGAGAGTTTCCGCAATATAATCGTTCTCTGAAGATTACGGATGTCTTTGTAAATGGCAAACATCCGGTGACACCCGCATGGAGTAAGGACAAGATGCGGGTGGATCTGGAAAGTTCGCAAAACAATCTGACGGTTTGCTTTTCTGCTTTGAATTTTACCGATCCCAGTTATATGTCTTATGAGTGCAAACTGGAAGGTAAGGAAGAAGAGTGGCAGATGCTGATGGGACGGTCGGATATCACTTATTATGATTTGTCGTCAGGCAATTATTGTTTTAAGGTACGGCGTGTCGGTGTGGCTGATTCGGAAATCAGTATGGCGGTGCATATTGCCTATCCGGTTATGGCCTGGATTGCTGGGGCGGCTATTCTGATTGTCTTGTTGCTTTTGTGTATTTTTTATTTTTATAAGCAGAAAGGAAAGGCTGAGGAAATAGTTGAGCTTTTGCCGGTTGCCGAAGCTGAGTCCAAAACAACTGTCACGGAAGAAAAATACAAGACCAGCAAAATCAGTCTTGAAGAATGCGAGCGTCTCACCGAGAAGCTGGAGATTATCATGCATCGTGAGAAGGCTTATACAAATCCGGATTTGAAGGTGGCGGATTTGGCCGCTATGATAGGAACATCCGCGCATACTCTGTCCTATCTCTTTAACCAGCATCTGAACCGTAATTATTATGATTATGTTAATGATTACCGTATTGCCGAATTCAAACATCTGATTGCTGAAGATGAATACTCCAAATATACTCTGAGTGCACTTGCCGAACTTTGTGGTTTCAGTTCCCGTGCTTCTTTCTTCCGTTACTTTAAAAAGGCTACGGGGATTACTCCCAGTGAATATATTCGCAGTATCGGAAAAACGAATGAATAACTGTGGAATTTGTTGCTGAAATGATTGCCGGAGTCTCAAATTATTAGTTGATACTGGGAGTCTCAAATTCTTAAATATCTGTTTTATTGTGTTTTATGCTTGTTTAAGTCTAATAGGATTAAGCGAGATTTATTAGGCGTGGTAGAATGATGTTATCTGTATATGTATCTATATCTTTGCTTTCGTAAAACAAACGTAAACCCCAAAATCTGAGATATGGAAAACAGTACGATGACAACTTCTCAATTAATAGCTGATTCTTATGTGAGCTATCACAGCCAGGTTTACCTGTATATATTACGTAAGGTAAACTGCCAGAAAGAGGCTGAAGATTTATCACAAGATGTATTCCTGCGATTAATGGAATACAAGCAGATGCTTCGTCCGGATACAGTAAAATTTTTCATTTATACCATTTCCCGCAATTTGGTGAATGATTATTTGCGTCGTTATTATAAGCGGCAGGAAATATCCTCTTATATGTACGACCATGCCGAAACCTGTACCAATGATACCGAGAGCCGTATCATCTCTGATGATTTAGCTGCTTTGGAACAACGCAAGCTCAGTGTGCTCCCCACTCAACGCAGAAAGATTTATGCGATGAGTCGCTTTGAGGATAAGTCGATAGCGGACATATCTTCGGAGTTGAACCTTTCACATCGTACGGTGGAAAACCACCTGCGCATCGGACGCCATGAAGTGCGTGAATATATCAGACAATGTATATAATAAATATATAATCCAATGAGAATGTTAATTTTAAATTATAAACGTATGAAAAATGATTTCTTGAAATTTTCATCGAGAAAACTTTTCTTTTCGGTTATGCTGGCTGCCGCGTTGTTGGCGGGTTCTTCACAGTCTGCTTTTGCCGGAACTGCGGGAGTACAGTCCGTCATGCAGTCCGGTACGGTGAAAGGATTGGTGGTTGACGCAACAGGCGAATCGGTAATTGGAGCCAGCGTACTTGAAAAAGGTACTACCAATGGAGTGATAACGGACATCGACGGTAATTTTACATTGAATGTTTCTTCTCCGGGTGCAGTTGTGGTAATTTCTTATATCGGTTACAAGACAGTAGAAATTCCGGCTTCGGACACAAAAGCTTTTCAGAAGATTGTAATGCGTGAGGACTCTGAGGTATTGGCAGAAGTAGTAGTTGTTGGTTACGGCTCTCAGAAAAAAGAAACATTGACAGGTGCCGTTACGGTGGTCGATGATAAGATGCTGAAAGACAAAGGCGCTCTTTCCAGTCCCGCACAAGCGTTGCAAGGACAGGTGCCGGGTGTGGTGATTACCCGTACTTCGGCAGCTCCGGGCGATGAAAGCTGGAACATGAAGTTGCGCGGTTCATTCTCTAAGAACAATTCCGATCCGCTGGTGATTATCGACGGGGTCGAATCGGAATCATTCAGCCAGTTGAATCCGGCGGATATCGAGTCTATCAACTTTTTGAAAGATGCTTCCGCAGCCATTTATGGTAGTAAGGCAGCCGGTGGTGTAATTCTGATTCAGACCAAAAAGGCAAAAGCCGGCAAAGCAAAAGTGGAATATGGCGGTTCGGTGACTGCAAAATTTGTCGGGCTTCAGCCGGAACTGATGACTTTGGACCAATGGTGTAATGCCGTTACGCAAGCCCGACTGAACGACGGTTATAAACCGGAAGACGATACTTGGCTGCAATATGCCGCTTTGGCTCAGGCAAACAAGGGGCATTATATTGATTTGGATAATACAGTGAATCCCTTCAATAATGCTTTTACAGATGTTGCAGACTTTGTATTCTTTGACACCGACTGGCAGAATATCCTATGGGGTACGGCAATGTCGACTTCTCATGAACTGAGCGTATCGGGTGGTGGTGAAAAGACCACTTACCGTTTGTCCGGCCGCTATATGTATGATGACAGTAACTTGAAATGGGGCAATAATAACAACCAGCGTTATAATCTCCGTCTGAATAATACTTTCCATGTGACGGATAAGTTTGATATAGAGTCCGTGCTTTCATTTTTCCGGCAGGATCAGGTGGCACCTACACAAGTAGGGTCTGCACTGACGGCCTCTACCCAGCAACCGGGTTTCCCTTCGTCTACAACAGATGGAAAGCCTTATGCTTGGGGTACATGGGGTGCTCCCAACTGGTATTGTGAATTGGGTGGCGACAATAAACTGAAAGTCACAGGCATTAATATCAGTGAGATGTTCAAGTATACCTTCAACGAACATTTTAATGCGGTAGCAACCTTTGGTTATAACACGAACAACGCTACACGGGATATACAAAGAACGTCTATCGATTGGTATAACTATGCCGGGACCAGAAAGGTGATGACCAATCCCCAGCAGGAAGAGAGCAATTACATCAAGAGTAACAGTCAAACCGACCTCTATACCCTCAATGCTTATGCCAACTGGACTCAGACGTTTGCAGATAAGCACGACCTCGGAGTGATGTTGGGTACGCAGTACAGTTTTAAGGAATATGACTATACCACCACCAAAGCCAAAAACATTCTGCCTTCACTGGGTATCATCAATGGTATTGGAGAAGTGACTTTGGTGAATGATAACAATAAAGGACCGGAGAAATGGCAGGAAGCGCTGCTCTCTTATTTTGCCCGTGTCAACTACGATTATCTTTCCCAAGTACTTGCTGGAAGGTAACTTCCGTTATGATGGTTCTTCCAAATTCCAACCCGAAAACCGCTGGGCATTTTTCTGGGGGGGTATCGGCCGGTTGGCGTTTGAGCGAAGAGGCTTTTATGAAAAATCTTAATATATTTGATGATTTGAAGCTGCGTGTATCTTATGGCACAGTGGGTAATCAGGGAGGTATAGATCGTTATGACGGTATTCAACTTTATAATTTCAATCAGAATAAAGGTGCTCTGATAGGTGATGAAAAAATTTCCTATATCGATACGAATGGTAAGTTATTGAGTATGGACCGTGAATGGGAAACTATTCAGAATTACAATATCGGTCTTGATTTCGGCTTGTTCGGCAATCGCTTGAAAGGTACGGCAGAGCTTTTCTGGAAAGTCTGTGAAAACATGCTGATTGATGTGTCTTACCCTGCAACGTTAGGGGATAAAGCTCCTACTGCCAACGTGGGCAGCTTTAAGGCAAACGGTTTTGAGGGAAATCTCAATTGGTCGGACAAGATAGGTAAAGTGGGTTATAGTATCGGTGGAACATTTACCTATACCACCAACAAACTGACCGATAATGGCGGAAGCGCAACGATTACAGACGGAGTGCGCTCCGACCGTGAGGGCTATCCGTTGAATTCCGTGTTCGGTTTGAAGTATGTAGGCAAAATCCAGAATGAAGAGCAGTTGGAGAAATACCTTTACCGCTATACCGGTAATAATACAATCGATATGCCTACCAACCTGCGTTTGGGCGATAATATGTATGAGGATGTGAACGGTGACGGTAAGCTGACTGAAGAAGATTATGTCTTTTTAGGAACGGACGACCCTAAAATCTCTTTCTCTTTCAATGGTGGACTGGAATGGAACGGCTTTGATTTCTCGGTTGTATTTCAGGGTGTAGGCATGCGTTCTATTTGGCGTACGGGTAGTTCCAATAAAAGTAATGACGCATGGCGTATTCCTGTAATGAAGCCGCATTTGAACTCTCCGAACTTCTCGATAGGCAATGTATGGTCGCCGGAAAATCCGGGCGCTTACTATCCGACTTATACGAATGTCGATCAGATTAATACTTATAACTACCGTTGTTCGTCCTGGTCGGTGGAGAATGGCAACTACCTGCGTCTGAAAAACATCTCTTTAGGGTATACTTTCCCTGCCAAATGGCTGGAGAAGACTAAATTCCTGACTTATGCACGTGTCTATGTAACGGGAGCGGACTTATGGGAAACCAGCAAGATACGCGACGGCTGGGATCCGGAAGCTTCTCGTACGGTAACCTCGTACGGCCGTTATCCGTTTACTCGTAATGTTACATTCGGTTTGAACTTAACTTTCTAAAAACAGATTATCATGAAATTACATAAGATTAAAACTATTTTGGCGGTAGCAGCAATGGGAGTTCTGTCCCAATCCTGTCTCGATTTGGACCCGAAAGACCAGTTGGCCGAATCCAATTTGTGGAGCTCTCCCTCCGATTTCCAGTTGTTTGCCAATCAGTTCTACAGTTGGACGCGGGATTTCGGTTCATTAGACAATAACTCTGTCAAACCGTTGCATTCGGATTATAACTCCGACCTTTTTACAAGCCGTGACGACCGTAACCGTTTCAGCAACGGCTCTAATTCGGTACAGGAGTCCGATGGTAATTACGGTTCGTGCTATGCACATATCCGGCGTACCAATCTGCTGTTGCAGAATGCGGAGAAATATTCCGCTTCTGCGGACATTGCACAATATGTAGGGGAAGCGCATTTCTTTCGTGCCTATTCGTATTTCGATTTGTTGCAGTTCTATGGCGATGCCATTATTATTACCCAGCCTTTGGATGTAACTTCACCGGAGTTGCGAGTTGCTCAGAATGACCGTAGCGAAGTGGCCGATTTTATAATAGAAGACCTTGAGACAGCTGCTCCTATGTTACCTCGTTTTACCGAACTGACTACGGATGACGCTGGACGTATCAGCCGTGAGGGGTGTTGGGCGTTTCTCTCCCGTGTGGCTCTTTACGAAGGAACTTGGCAGAAGTTTCGCGGAAATGAAGAACGGGGACGTGAGTTGCTGGACATTGCGGCAAAAGCGGCCAAACAGGTTATCGACAGCAAGGCATTCAGTCTGTTTAAGCCGGATGCTTTGAAAGAAAAGGCGCAGAAGTATATGTTTATTCTGGAAGATGCAAAATCCAATCCGGCAGGTATACAGAAGAGTGCCAACAAAGAGTATGTCTTTGCACGTCGCTATGACGAGTCTTTGGCTCCCATCGGCAAGAATATCACAAAGGCCAATCTGATTAATATGGTATGGGTGAGCCGTAAGTTTGCCAATATGTACCTTTGTCAGAACGGACTTCCTATCTACATAAACGGTGTGAAGAATGCGCAATTCCAAGAATATGCAACGTTGACTTCCGAGTGGGAGAACCGCGATAACCGTATGCGTTATACACTTGCCAAACCGGGCGATTATTTCTGGAACAACAGTAATCCGGGCTGTCGCCTGACATGGAACGATGCTTCCGACCAAAGCAATGCGGCTATCAAAAACTTTACTCCCAATAGCGGAACCGGTTATCATAACCAGAAATGGGCTTCCGAACGCTTGGTGAAAGATAATTTCGAGGGTTTTGATTATCCCATAATCCGTTATGCCGAGGTGCTGTTGAACTATGCCGAGGCTGTTTATGAACGTGACGGGAAGATAGAAGATAAGGATTTGAATATTTCCCTGAATCTTGTCCGTACCCGAGTAAATCCCAATATGCCGGGGTTGACCAACAAACTTGTGAATGACAACGGATTGAGCATGCGTGAAGAAATTCGCCGCGAACGTACCGTCGAGTTGTTCCATGAGGGTTTCCGTCTGGATGATTTGAAGCGCTGGAAAACGGCAGAGGTGGAAATGCCGCAAGACATACTCGGTGTGAAATGGGCGGGGACGGACTTTGAAACCAAATGGTCTGCATGTCCTTATCCCCGTAACAGCGAAGGAGTAATTGTAATGGAAACCGGTCGTCAGTGGCAGGATAAACATTATTTATTCCCTCTGCCGAAGGACCAGTTGCAATTGAATCCGAATTTGAAACAAAATCCGGGTTGGGATAAGTAAGTAATAAACAGTATAAATCAGAAGAGTATTATGAAGAAGATATATATAAATCAATTCCTGCTTGCCGGTACATTGACGGGATGTCTGCTTTTGGCTTCCTGCGACCAGGAACAGGAGTTTACGACAGGTATGCCCGAACAGCAGCTTATCAATTCCATTGAGTTGGAAGTGACTTCCAAATTGCCTTTGGCTGTTGGCATGGACACCACGATTGTGTATAAGGTTGCGCCGGAGAATGCCGCTAATAAAGAAGTATTGTGGGTTTCTTCTAACGAGAAGGTGGCCACTGTTTCTCAAAATGGTACAATCACGGCACTTGCCGAGGGTGAGGCTGTCATTACGGTAAAACCGATAATAGGTTTTGGAGTTACCGATGTTACGGAGAAGACGATTGCAGTGAATGTTATACCTGAAATAATAGAAGTTACCGATATCCTGTTGACGAATAAAGATGATGAGGGCAATCTGCTTACATCTCTTTATCCGGGTGACGAACAGAAATTGACTTATACGATGCTGCCGGAGAATCATACCTACTCTTATCTTACATGGGACAGTAGCGATGAAGCCGTTGCTACTGTTACGGAAGATGGCATTGTAACCGCCGTTGCGCCTGGAAATGTGGTTATTTACGCTTATACTCATGACGGAAGCGGCTATCGGGGTGAATTTCCGTTTGTAATCAATGAGATAGTAAATGCAGAAGATATTGTCATTGAGGATTTGCCGGCTTTGCATATGTATCAAACAGCAAAACTGAACTGCACATTCGTTCCGGAAATAGCTGTTGTCAATTCGGTGGATTGGGAATCGAGTGATGAGAATGTGGTTACGGTGAAAAACGGAAAGGTCACAGCCGTAGGTTTTGGTGAAGCTACCGTGACGGGTACTTGCCGTGCTACGGGTAATAAGGCTTCTACAACAGTGAAAGTTGCTACCGGTTGGTGGGTATGGGATGCCGCTTGCAGTTTCGAAGGCTGGGGCATGGGTACTAAAGGCACAAGTTTTGAAGTGACTGAAGACCGTATGGTGGTGACCACTGCCCCACAGTCGTCCGGTGCATTGCGTGCCGATTTGACTTTGGACACTAAAAACACGAAAGTCATAATGGATCTTGCCAATTATCCGGTCATCGCTCTTCACACTAACCTTCCGGATATAAGTAAACAGGGATATACGCTGGATCTGGTGGCAAGCAACGGTACAAAGGGGGAAAGTAAACTTAGTAAAGGAGAAGCTCTTTCGGACGGAACCAAATTATTGCTTTATGATGTGAAGTCGCTTAATAAGTTTGCGGAAGGTGAGGTGACTTTCACTACTTTTCAGATAAAAATAGCCGATATGCAGCCGGCCGAACTTCCATCCGGTCAGTACGAGGTATATTGGATACGTACTTTTGCATCAAAAGAAGAAGCTGTCCGGTTTGCCGAAGACCAAATTGCAGCAGATAAATAAGAACGATAAGTTATAATCATATAGAATAAAACAACAGAAGATATGAAAATGAACTTTATTCATACATTGGCAGTTACCGCCGCATTGGGTTTCTGTTCATGCACAGAGATAGAGGACGGCTCTCCCATTAATTTTGATGAATGGGAAGCCCCGGAAAAGATAGAGTTTACGTTGAATCATCCGTGTATGTTACATTCGGAAGCGGAGTTTACGTATGTAAAAGAAAAGCTTGCCGCTTCTGCACAGCCTTGGGCAGACGCTTATACATCATTGAAAAGCAGCAAATTTGCAAACCCTGCTTACCAGGCGGAACCCGTGGAATGGTTGAAGCGTTTGGACAAGACTAACTGGGAAAGCAAACATCCCGATTATGTAAATTATACCAATCTGGCAAATGATGCTGCCGCTGCCTATCAGTTGGCATTGCGCTGGAAGCTTTCCGATGAGGCGGAGTATGGTGACGCCGCTAAAACCATTCTGAATGCTTGGGCTAAGAATTGTAAGGGTATTTACCGTGAAAACGGCAGTCTGATAGACCCGAACGAACTGTTGATTGCTATTCAGGCATATCAACTTGCCAATGCTGCCGAGATTTTGAGAGGGTACGATAATTGGGGGGATACGGAAGAGTTTAAGGCTTTTGTCCAGTGGATGGAGAATACATTCTACGCCATGGCGGATGATTTTCTTATCCGTCACAACAATACGACCGACCACTATTGGCTCAATTGGGATTTGGCGCAGATGACTGCCATCCTTTCTATTGGTATTTTGAGTGATAATCAGGAAATGATAAATAAGGTTATCCAATATTTCAAGAACGGTATCGGTCCGGGCAATGTGAATACGGCGGTGCTGCACCTGTATGACGACCCGGACGGTTCGGGCGAGAAGTTGGGGCAGTGTCAGGAGTCCGGCCGTGACCAGGGGCATGCCATGCTATGCTGTGCGTTGATGGGGTATTTCTGCAAAATGGCTTATAACATCGGTGAAGACCTTTTTGCTTACGATAACGGCCGTGTAGTGGCAATGGCCGAATATGTAGCCAAATACAATGTTTTCAAGCCGGAGTTTGCAGGTCAGGTACCGGGTGGCAATAACGAATGGTTTAGCTATACGCGTGAGGGTTTCCCGTACACTTCCTATTTCTATTGTGACGAGCAGATGGACGAGCCATCGGCTGTGGAGTTGCGTAACAACGGTGCGGAAACCGGTCGTGGCGGCAAACGTCCCATATGGGATTTGTGGTACGGACACTGCAAAAAAGTGGGTATGCCTGCCAAATATTGCGGGGAATTCGCTTCCCGTCTTCGTCCCGATGCAGGGCCGGAACAGTATGGCGGCAGTGGCGGTGCACTCGACCACCTTGGCTACAGCACGCTTATGTTCTACTACGAATAAGAGTGTCCGACTGGCTGATATAACAAAAAAAGTAGATACGGTTTTGAGCGGTACGCTCCGCTCATCCGTATCTTACTTTAAAACAATGAAATACCGATATTAACCGGATTATTTTAATCGAATACTATGATAAAAGGAAAATTATTACTGACAGCGGCTTTGACCCTCTTATTGGTTTCTTGCGGAGATGATGAATCTCAAGGTGCTAATGGGACGGAGGTGAAGTTTACTGCCGGATTTGTACCGATGCATACTTCGGGTACGAATACCCGTTTGACAACCAATGACAATTGGGCAGGACTTGCCGACCGCATTGTGGCGGTAGAGATAGACGGCATGGTAAAACCCTATATTGTGGACGAACAGGGAAACCTGACTTCTCAAGATCCTTTTTACTGGGGCAATAAAACAGAACTGACTGTAAATGCATGGTATCCTTATAATGAGGGCATCAAGCCGGAGATTCCTATAGTGAAGGCAGACCAGCGAGGCAGCGGGTATTGGGAGAGCGATCATCTGGAAGTGGTGACCTCTAAAGTATCGATAGCCGCGGCCGGTGTTTTGTTCCGCCATCGTAATACCAAACTGGTATGCAATATTGAGAAGATAACAGGGCTTAGCGACAATGGCATTAGTGTGAGATACCTTAATCTGCAAGGTGTGGAGAAAGGCAATTCCATACAGACCACAGCCGACTGCAAGGCTTTGGTAATGCCACAGAAAGTCTTGGCCGGAACGGAGTTTATGGAAATTACATTGAAAGATTATCGCACGTATACTTATGTACTGGGTCAGGATTTGGAATTGGGAGAAGGGCATTCGATAGGTGTGGACGTAGAGGTTTCTGAAGAAGGGATTGATGTGACTTTTACTGACTTTGCTACTTGGAATGGAAGTGAGGAGGCTATAGATGTGCATATACCCGGTATTCATCCAGATACGGATAATGGTGGCTCCGGTTGGAATGGCGATGAGTCGGATACTGACGGAAGAACTCCGTAGTCAATCCGGATGGGGGCAATGATGCTTCTTGGAGCGGTGGTGAAGACATTGTTGAAGGAAATAAGAAGACATGACAAAGGAATCATCGTATTATTCGGAAATAGCAGAAACAGAATGAATGAAATTATAAATAAAAAGAAATCATTATGAAAAACATTTTCAATTTATCAGTAATATTACTGCTTGCGGTTTTCGTAACGGCTTGTAATCAAAATGAAGAACTGGACAATACACCTATGGAAGCAGGCAATGAACTGAATGTTACTGTTACAGCCGGTGACTTTCAGGCGGCTGATGCAGGAACACGTGCTACAGAGACCGGTTATCAGACAACTTTTGTAGAAGGTGACAAAATCGGTGTCTATGTCATTGCTAAAGATGGTAAGACTTTGCTAAAGAATCTTGTGCTGACGAGAGATGCCGAAGGTGTATGGGGAGGAAATAAGCTCTATTACTACAAGGATGCCGCATCTTATATTGCTTACTATCCTTATATCGAAAATCTCACGATGCAAAATATCAATTCGGAAGAGGACATTGTGTCTTATTTCACTTCAAGGCTAAGTAAGGAGCAAAATTCTAAGGAAGCTTATTCTGCTTGTGACGTATTGACTGCACCGGTGGATGCAGCTACTTTGTCCGATGGCGGTAAAGTGACATTTAATTTTGCTCATAAGTTATCGATGATTGAGGTGAAAGTTCCTGTACGTGAATATGTAACAGGGGATGATAATACGGCCGCCGGCTATTATGAATACAATGTTCCCATATCGTTGGAGTTGACTATTGGCGAAGAAAAATATATTCCTTATGCCATTGATAAAGGTGTTTATCGTTGTATCGTAGCACCTACGGCAACGGATGCTGCACTGAGTGTTGAAGGTTTGTTTTATGATGGGGATGCTCCTGTTACTTTTAGTAAGGATGGAATTGAGTTAGCTTCCGGTAACTATAAAAGATTGAAAGTAAATTACACCTATGAAGGCTATAACAGAATACGGCCTATTACATATGGTGATTATTATTATGCAGATGGAAATATCTATCCGGGGGACTTGGCTAATGCGCCTTCTGCCAATTGTATCGGTATGATTTATGCTACTGTAGGAAGTGGGGATGAAGATGAAGACTTCAGAAATAAATATCATTATTATGTAATGGCATTGGATAAAGTTACTTGTGCTTGGGCTACGGATGAGGAAAATGTTTTGTTTCCTGCCGAGGGTGATAATACGCCCGATTTTACAGTATCGAATGCTGCCGGTGCATTGGCTGATATGCAAGGTTATGTGAGAACTCGGTATGTCGTTGCACAAAAAGGACAAGAGGCTAATTGGAATACTACTTATCCGGCTTTCTATAATGCTGTGAATTTCGGTGAGGCTGGAGCTACGGCTAAATATAAAGCGCCTGTAAACACTTCCGGTTGGTTCTTGCCAAGTGGTGGGCAGTTTGTTCAGATTTATAATAATTTGAATGGTGATGGAACAGATCTTACATCATCCAATATTGCTAATCGTAATGCACTGACTTCCGTAGTAAAGGCTATTAATGGGAAGTTTACATTAGTGGGGGGTACGGAACTTGTTGGAACGAATAGTGTCATTTATTGGACTAGTGTTGAGAAGTCTGCTACCCATGCTTATCTTTTTGATATATCAATTAATCAATCTACTGAAAATGGATATGATGCGAAGTTTAAAATAGACGCTCCTAATGGAGTAAAAAAGTCATCGAGCACAAGAGCTATCCGTCCTATTCTTGCTTTCTGATAATATTTTCAGCAGGTATTTTAAAGTTAATGAGACTTTTTTCCCTGATAAAAAAGAGGTTGTGTCAAAACGTTGGCACAACCTCATTTATATTTTAAGTTCTGCTATATTTTCTTTTGGCTATGCTACTTTTTCCTCATGCATTTGGCAACAAGTTGCTATATTCCAATTATATCGGGTTATAAATAGTCCCATAAACATATATTTGGCAACTGTAATGAGCCCCTTTCCTTCTTTTATCAGTTTAGCACACATTTTTTTTGATATTAAAGGCTATAGCAAAGAAAGCAAAGTCCATTGTAACCTTGTCTTCTCCCACATGCCGGAATCTTCTGTATGCCATGTTGTATTTCATTTGTCCAAACACCGCTTCTGGTTCTATACACCTCCTGCCTCTATGCTTGATACCTTCTTCTGAGAGCAACCTTTCCCGTGCCTGCCGTTTGTATTGATTTAACCGGTGGTTGACTTCTATAATACGGTTCCCCGAGCTTTAAAACAACTGCCACGTAAAGGGCAACCTTCACATCTTTTTGCTTTATACCGGGCACTTTCGGTGATGTATCCGCTCGCTGTCTTGTCACGTTTGGTTCCTATACGGTTCATGTGCTGTCCCATAGGACAAACGTAATAATCCTCCCCCTCATTGTAATGGAGACTTTCGGCATGGAACGGGTTGGGAGTATAACGGGGACGCTGTTCTTTATGGAAGTAATTGTACTTGATGAAGGCTTCTATCCCATTCTCCTGCATGAACCGGTAATTTTCTTCCGAACCGTAACCGGAGTCTGCCACGCAGATATTCGGTAAACGGTTATAGCGGTACTGGAAAGAGTGGAAAAAAGGTATGAGGGTCAGTGTATCGGTAGGGTTGGGAAACAGACAGAAGTCTGTGATAAATTGGTTTTCAGTACCTATTTGCAGATTATATCCGGGTTTGGTCTGCCCGTTCTTCATGGCATCTTCTTTCATGCGCATGAATGTGGCACCAGGATCGGTCTTGGAATAGGAGTTACGTTCTCCAAGGGTATCAAGGTGATTGTCATATTCTATCAGCTTGTCACGATACCCTTCAAGTTCCCTGACCTGCTTCTTCTTTTTGCGCAGAGCTTTCTTTTCTTCCTTATCCTTTGTTGCAGGCTGGCGTTCCAGGGCTTCTTTAAGTTCATCCACTATGTCAGAGAGCTTGCAGGAAGTAAACTCCACGGATGTGTCTTTTATAGAGTTCTCCTGTGCAATGGTTTCATCCACCTGCTCCAAGAGAATACGGATTTTATCCATTAGTCTCGTACGGTTCCGTTCGACTGTCTTGCGCCAGACAAAAGTATATTTGTTGGCTTTGGATTCAATCTTAGTACCGTCGATATACTCCACATCAAGGCTGATGAAGCCTTTATCGGCAAGGACAAGAACCAACTGGGTAAATACATTATTTATTTCCTCCTTTACACGGTTACGAAAACGGTTGATCGTGATAAAATCCGGATGCTCATTACCGGCAAGCCAAATATAATGAATGTCACGAAGGAGGTGCTTCTCTATTTTACGGCAAGAATAGATATTATTCATGTAGGCGTAGATTATCACCTTAAGCATCATTTTAGGATGATAAGGACAACGGCCCGTTTCCTTATAAAGCTTCTTGAAACTCTCAAGATTGAGGTTATCAATAACAGTATTCACGATGCGGACCGGGTCGGTCGCAGCTATGTTTTCATCAATTCTTTGTGGAAAAAGAACGGTTTGGTTGGGAATGTAAGGACGAAAATGTAACTTTGCCATAACGAAAAACTTTATGCCTAAAGATACGAAAACTTTGGGTAATAACAAAGCCCGGGCTTGAGAAAGTCTGGGCTTTGCGCATAAAAAAAAGGCTGTGTCAGCGTTTTGACACAACCTCTTTTTCTTGGGCTTAGGTCAGTAATATATACATTATCAATATTACTGTTTCAATACTGTTTGATAGCTTTTTGGTCATCACTTGGCATGGATTACGCTCTATCCCTCTGTAGAAAGGGGATAGGGTGAGTGATGACAACAGTGACGACAGTGATGACAATCTATTTGTCGTCACTGTTTTTTGCGGTATATTCTTTATTTTTATATGGTAACTACTTTATAATCAATGATAAAAGTGGTGTACAATGAATCGTGTTAATATCGGTTAAAACGTTGCGTTTTCTTTATCATAGCCGCAAATATGGTATAGTGTACACGCTTTTCCTGTTATGCAATAGGTAAATTAGAGCGACTTTCTTCGGCAAATGATGAAAAAAGCTTCTTGCTTTAAATTGTTATTCCTTGTTGTTTTTGTGATTTTGATAGATGTATAATGTAGTAAACCTACATATATAACTTCGTTTTCCAATTGCGGGCTCTACGGTTGTCAATTGCAGGCTCTGCGGTTGCCAGTTGGAAACCCGGCAGCCCCCAATTGCGGGACGAGGTTTCCCTTGGTGTTTCACCTGGTTTTTGTACGTTTATAATAGGATTATGTACTATGCTTTTGCGGATAAACAACGGAGAAATATTTTTTTTTGCGAGTTGCAGCATGCTCTTTCGGCTGTTTGTTTTCTGTTTATTTCTATAGCTACTTGTACATACATATTTCCCATATTTTTTCTTCTTTTTATGTAAAACAAACTTATGAATAGCATTAGGTATTTTCATCTTCTTATTCGTATCTTTATATAAAAATCAAGAATATATGAACTATAAGACTATTATTTTCGCTTTATGTCTGGGAATGGCAGGCACATTGGCAGCGCAGTCCATATATCCCGGCCAGCATGTGGGAAAGATGAAAGTGGAAACGAGTGCTCCGGTGGTGATAAAGGGTTTTGATTTGAAAGACATCCGTTTGTTGCCAAGTCGATTTCGTGATAATATGCTGCGTGACTCTGCCTGGATGGCATCGATAGATGTGAACCGGCTTCTGCACAGTTTCCGTACGAATGCCGGTGTATGGGCAGGTCGTGAAGGCGGATATATGACCGTAAAGAAGTTGGGCGGTTGGGAATCACTGGATTGCGAACTGCGCGGACACACTACAGGGCATCTGCTGTCGGCATACGGACTGATGTATGCCGCTACGGGCAGTGAAATTTTCAAGTTGAAAGGCGATAGCATAGTGACGGAATTGGGCAAAGTGCAGGATGCGTTGGGAAATGGCTATCTGAGTGCATTTCCCGAAGAACTGATAAACCGCAATATTAAGGGACAATCTGTTTGGGCACCATGGTACACATTGCATAAATTGTTTTCAGGTTTGATAGACCAATACCTGTATGCAGACAATATGCAGGCATTGGCTGTTGTGACGAAAATGGGCGATTGGGCCTACAATAAACTGAAACCGTTGAGCGAAGAGACACGCCGGAAGATGATACGTAACGAGTTTGGCGGCATTAACGAATCGTTCTATAATTTGTATGCCGTTACCGGAGACGAACGTTACAAGTGGTTGGCGGAGTACTTCTATCATAATGATGTAATAGACCCGCTGAAGGAACAGAGTGATGATTTGGGTACCAAACATACCAATACATTTATCCCGAAAGTAATTGCGGAGGCGCGTAACTATGAACTGACGAAGAATGAGGAGAGCCGTAAGTTGAGCGATTTCTTCTGGCATACGATGATTAACCATCATACATTTGCTCCGGGATGCAGCAGTCAGAAAGAACACTTCTTCGACCCGAAGCGGTTCTCTGAATTTCTGAACGGCTATACGGGCGAGACTTGCTGTACCTATAATATGCTGAAACTGTCCCGTCACCTTTTCTGCTGGACGGGCGACGTGGAGATTGCCGATTATTACGAACGTGCGCTTTATAACCATATATTGGGGCAGCAAGACCCCGAAACGGGAATGGTATGCTATTTCCTGCCTCTGCTGAACGGTGCGCATAAGGTGTACAGTACAAAAGAAAATTCTTTCTGGTGCTGTGTAGGCAGTGGTTTCGAGAGCCATGCCAAGTATGGAGAGGCTATCTATTATCATAACGACGGGGCTATTTACGTCAACCTTTTCATCCCTTCTGTTGTAAGCTGGAAAGAAAGGCATGACTTTGCGTCAGGAAACTGCTTTCCCCTCAGAAGAAACACTACTGACCGTTGGGGCGGAACAGCCGGTGCAGACTACGGTCTGTTTGCGTTATCCGTCGTGGAGCGGCAAAGCATCTGTCTTTGTCAATGGAAAGAAAGTGTCCGTGAAGCAGAAGCCCGGTTCTTACATCGCCCTGACACGCTTGTGGAAGTCGGGCGACCGTATCGAAGTCACGTACCCTATGCAGGTGTCTCTGGAAACGACACCGGACAATCCTCGAAAGGCCGCTCTGCTCTATGGACCGCTGTAGTACTGGCCGGCGAAGCGGGGAACAGAAGGTATGCAGGCTCCGGCACCTTTCTCCAATCCGGCGCTTATACAATGATTACTACACTTACGATTATCATGTTCCGACAGATTTGAAAACTGCTCTGGAGATTGACTTAAAACATCCGGAACGCAACCTGCAACGTACAGGTAAAGGACTGGAATTCAAAAATGCGGAAGGTACTATCCGGCCTCTGTATGACATGCACCGGCAGAGGTATGTTATATATTGGGATTTAAAAACAAAGTCAGATGATGCCGGAATTATTCTTACAGTTTTTTTATTTATCTTTTATTCCTGTCATGCCGCCCTGCCATTGGGGAGACGTTTACAGGTATGGCTGCCGAATTCCATTATGGTCGGTTGGATAGACTTCGATGATTTCGCGGTGAAACCGATTTGCGTAGTTATCCGCATTATCTTTTTTGGAAAAACTATGCCGGTTGCAAACGGATACCAAAGTCTATGTAGCCTCTGCCGGAAAATGGGTGAAGAAACTTTGTTTGAAAATCCGGTATTCCGCAGACGGATGAATGATAATGTAAAGAAATGGATTCCTGAATTTAAAAACGATTTTCCGTGGAATGTGAATACGGGATGTAACGATGCGCTACTCACCGCATTGGACAGTCTGGCGGAGACGAGCGGTACGAGAGCTGAAAGTTGTCCCGATTGTTCCTGTGGGGCATTCGGCAATGGCTACTTTCCCGTGGAACTTCGCCGCATGGAATCCGGAACGTGCCTTGGCAGTAATTTCCTATCACGGTGACGCTCCCGGCACTCGTTTTGAATATGGCGGACTTGCCATGCAGATAGCCGGCCGGATGGCAGAAAAAGCGATGAATAAAGAATTTGAGGAATTATTCCAGAAATTAATTGCCCGACCTTTAGGAATGAAAAGCGTCTCATTCACGCCCGTGAATACGGATGCGGACACGCTCCCATGCTGGGTGGAGGTCTCTGTACCACTTTGCACGACTACATGCGTTTTCTTGATATGATCTACCACAATGGCGTATTTGAAGAAAAGCAAATACTGAAACCCGAAACCATACATGAAATGCAGGCAGACCAGGTGGGAAATGCGGAAGTTCACCCGGGTGAATACGTAGAACGTGCACTGAAAAAATATCATACCGGTATATACGGTTTGGGAGAATGGAGGGAACTCATTGATGAAGCAACAGGAGAAGCCTATCAGATCAGTTCACCGGGTTGGGCCGGCGCCTATCCATGGATCAATAAAAGGGACCGCCATGGCTTTCTTGAGATGGCAGGGAGTTGACCGAGGAAGATGGTTTCTCGTCATTTTATGGAAGTCCCGTCATTTCACAAACTGTCTCGAACATTATTTCCCTAAAAAGATAGAATACATTGTTCCATATCTTAAATCTCATTTATATCTGCCCGTTAAATACGAAGGATATGAAACGTTTCATTTCAACAATTATATACCGTTAGCCTGCTTCTTCCCTTTTGACAGACAATGGGGAATTCGGCTGGCATCTCCTGACGGAACACATGAAATAGTATTTACCGGCAGGTGAAACCTGGTTAAAACGAACTTTTTGTTCGGGTTGATTACAAACCAATGGGTAGTCAATGAGTCGCGTGCCGGGTTGGAACTGGACAACCGGATATGGGAAATGGCTTTGGGAGTTCGAAATCTGAAACAGCCTGCCTGCTGGATGGACAATCTGGAAGTGGACTCCGTGACTTACCAGCCCGAAACAAACCTCACCTGGCAGCCGCTTTACGGTGAGCGTAGCAGTGTACGCGATCATTACCGGGCCGGCACCCTTTGTCTCTCCAAGAAAGACAACTCCGGTTATCGGCTCAATATAGAGGTACGTGCCTATAATGAAGGAGTGGCTTTCCGCTATTTCTTCCCGGAACATCCGAAGGCTATCTTTCATAAAGTAGTAGGTGATCTCACAGAATACGCCTTACCGGCAGGCACAAAAGCATGGACTGAACAATGGGCACAGGCTTTCTTCGAACGCCTGAATATCGATGATATCAAACATCCGGTGGAACGTGCCCTTACGTTTGAACTCCCGAATGGCAAATGGGCCGCACTGGCAGATGCGGATGTAGACGACTGGTGCCTGACCAAATACCTCGTCTCCACCGATAAGAAGAACACGTTGACTTCTGTAATGTATAGCCCCGTAGATGTGGTGACCTATTATGCCACTCCGTGGAAGATAGTCATGGCAGCCGACAAACCGGGTGAATTGCTGGAACACAATGATATCATCCAGAATCTGAATCCGCCGTGCGAAATTGCCGATGCTGCCGCATGGGTGAAACCGGGCAAGATTATGCGCGAAACGACTATCACCACCGAAGGGGCTATTGCCACAATCGACTTCTGTGCCGAACATAGCATTCCGTATATGCTTTTCGACTGGTTGTGGTATCTGCCTTGTACTTCGCACGACGGAGACGCTACCAAAGTGGTAGACAAATTGGACATGCCGCGTGTGGTAGCTTACGGAAAGGAAAAGGGAGTTGGCATTTGGGTGTACGTCAACCAGCATGCACTCATGAAACAAATGCGTGAACTCTTCCCATTGCTACGCCAATGGGGAATTGTCGGAGTGAAATCCGGTTTCGTACAATACGCCAGCCATCGCTGGGCTACCTGGTTGCACGACATGGTTCGCTTGGCAGCAGAGAATCATCTGCTGATGAATATCCACGATGAGTATCGACCTTCGGGTTTCAGCCGTACTTATCCCAATCTGCTTACTCAGGAAGGTATTTGCGGGAATGAGGAGTTTCCCGATGCAACTCATAATGTCACGCTTCCCTTCACTCGCATGATAAACGGTGCAGCCGACTATACGATCTGTTATTTCGACAAACGGCTGAAAACGACTCATGCCCACCAACTGGCAGCATCGCTCGTGTTCTACAGTCCGCTGCAAACTATCTTCTGGTATGACAAACCGTCGTTCTATCACGGAGAACCGGAAATGGAATGGTTTGAGAACTTGCAAACTGTATTCGACGATACGAAAGTATTGGATGGCGCTCCCGGCAAAAACATAACGATGGCCCGTCGTAAAGGGCAGGAATGGTTCTTGGGGGCGATGACCAATAATGAAGGTTCCGAAGAAGAAATTCCTTTGGATTTCTTGGATAAGAATAAAGTCTATCTTGCTTCTGTCTATACCGATGGCGGCGAAAAGGTGAAGACACGCACGCAGGTGGAATGCAGTTATTTATTGGTGGATGCTTCCATGACGATGAAGTTTGACCTGAAGCCCAGTGGCGGTGCTGCGGTTCGTTTTGTACCGGTGGAGGCGAAAGAGGCGAAGGGATTGAAAAAATATAAAGGAAAAATATTATAAAGGTTTAGGTGTAATTCTCCCTTTGAACGTAATAGATGATGGATTATTCAAAGAAGGTATTGTTATGGTAAAGATGTTTTTTATACTGTTTGGAGTACTTGCATTTTGTCAGGCTGTATGTGGACAGTCCGTTTCCAAAGTTTGGGTTGCCGACCGGAAGGATGGGACGTATATGAATCCTGTTCTGCATGCCGACTATTCCGATCCGGATGTGTGTGCGGTGGGAGATGATTTTTATATGACCGCTTCCAGCTTTAATTGTACTCCGGGGTTGCCCATTCTCCATTCCAAGGATTTGGTGAATTGGAAACTGGTAAACTACGCGTTGAAAACTATCGAACCGGAAGAATTCTATAACAAGCCTCAGCATGGAAAGGGCGTGTGGGCTCCTTCCATACGTTACCATAACGGTGAGTTCTATATTTATTGGGGAGATCCGGATTTCGGCATTTTTATGGTGAAGGCTAAAGACCCGCAAGGTGAATGGGATAAACCGGTATTGGTAAAGGCCGGAAAAGGCATGATAGACCCTACGCCTTTGTGGGATGAAGACGGGAAGGTCTATCTGGTTCATGCGTGGGCCGGAAGCCGTGCAGCTTTCAACAGTGTCGTCACGGTATGCGAAATGAATCCGGAAGGAACCAAAGTCATCAGCGAACCGGTGTTGGTATTTGATGGCAATGACGGGGTGAACCATACGGTGGAAGGCCCCAAATTCTACAAACGCAATGGGTATTATTATATATTGGCCCCTGCCGGTGGGGTGGTTACCGGTTGGCAACTGGCACTCCGTTCAAAGAATGTTTATGGCCCTTACGAAGTGAAGAGGGTGATGGCGCAAGGAAGTACGGACATCAACGGCCCGCATCAGGGCGCTTGGGTAGAGACGAATTCCGGTGAATCCTGGTTTGTACATTTTCAGGATAAAGCAATGTATGGGCGGGTCATTCATCTTAATCCGGTGAAGTGGACGGAGGGTTGGCCTGTCATTGGTGAAGATAAGGACGGTGACGGTTGCGGAGAACCGGTAAGACGGTATCGGAAACCGAATGTCGGGAAGACATATCCGGTAGAGACTCCGGCAGAGAGTGATGAGTTCAATTCCCGCCGGTTGGGGCTGCAATGGGAATGGCATGCCAATTATCAGGATGCTTTTGGTTTTACTTCCGATTTGGGGTATATGCGTATCTATGGGCATGTGCTGTCCGAGGACTTCGTGAATTTCTGGGAAGTGCCGAATCTGTTGTTGCAAAAGTTTCCGGCAGAAGAGTTTGCTGCCACGACCAAGTTGAAGGTGGTGGCTAAAGCTGACGGACAGCAATCCGGATTGATTGTGATGGGATGGGACTATTGTTACATTGGAGTGGAGAAGCAAGGCGACAGATTCGTGCTGAAGCAGGTGGTCTGCAAAGATGCCGAGCAACAAAATAAGGAAACTTCTACCCGTTTGATGGAATTGCCGGTAAGCCGGAAGCTTGAAGCCGGACTGTTCCCCAATTATGAACGGGACATCTATTTGCGGGTAAAGGTAGGTAAGAATGGGGTCTGCCATTTCCATTATAGTTTGGATGGAAAGAAATATCAACCGGCCGGTGAACCGTTTACTGCACGTCAAGGCAAGTGGATTGGCGCTAAAGTCGGTTTGTTCAGTACGGCTCCGTTCGGTAAAGATAGAGGTTGGGTTGATGCTGACTGGTTTCGCATAGAAAAATAAAAAGATAAGATAAATGAAAACAAAAACACTATTGGCAGGCTTGGGACTATGTTTGCTTGCTGCTTGTTCAATTTCAAAAGAGGAGTTGATTGTTGATAAGGAACTGGATTATTGTAATCGTCAGGTGCATCGTACTTTGGACATCATGCGTGGAAAGGGAGGTAAGATTGACTATACGATGATGCCTCGTAATATCTTGGATGGCCAGTACGACTGGAATTATCGCAAGGCTACGAAAGATGAATGGTGCAGCGGCTTCTGGCCGGGTATTTTGTGGTATGATTACGAGTACACCGGTGAGAAAAGATTAAAGAGGAAGCGGAGAAGTTTACCGCTTCTTTGGAGTTCCTTTCCAAAATACCCGCATTCGACCATGATTTAGGCTTTCCTTATCTTTTGCAGTTATGGAAACGGGTACCGGTTGACCCATAATCCCGAATACAAGCAGGTGATTCTGAATACGGCAGATACATTGGCTACATTGTTCAAACCGCAAGTAGGTACAATGCTGTCTTGGCCCCGCAATGTAGAATTGTTTGGCGGGCACAACACAATCATGGATAATATGATAAATCTGGAAATGCTGTTTTGGGCGGCAAAGAACGGGGGAAACCCTTATCTGGCGGACATTGCCATTTCGCATGCCGATAAGACGATGAAGTATCATTTCCGGCCTGATTATACCTCTATCATGTAGCCGTTTACGATACGCTGACCGGTGATTTCGTCAAAGGGGTTACACATCAGGGATATGCCGACAGTAGCATGTGGGCACGCGGTCAGGCATGGGCTATCTATGGATATACGGTAGTTTATCGTGAAACCAAAGATTGTCGTTACTTGGATTTTGTGCAGAAAGTAACGGATGTATATTTGGAAAAACTTCCGGAAGATTATGTGCCGTACTGGGATTTAATGATCCCGCAATACCCGATGCTCCACGTGATGCATCGGCTGCCTGCGTAGTGGCTTCCGCATTGCTGGAACTTTCCACTTATCTGCCTGGTGACAAAGGAGAGCGGTATAAGGATCTGCCTGGTGACCGTGAAATCCGTGCCTTTCGTGTAGTTCCGTGCTTAATAAAGAAACAAATAATAAGCGAATTTTAGTTTTGACACACATTTTTTTCTATGTTTAAGATGGGTGTATGATGCTCTATACCGGTAAATTGAAAATTATAGAGCATGTATTTATAAAGATAAGTATACTTTTTTTGACTTAAAACCCGGTTGGGTTTTGATTTGTTGTTTTTATCTTTGCAGCATACAAACCTGAATAAATAATAGATATCATGAAAAAACGAATTGTTACCGGATTATTTACTGCCCTGGCTGTGATGGCAAACGCGCAGTCTTTTACCGAATGGCAGAATCCGGAAGTGAATGCTGTGAACCGTGCCCCGATGCACACCAATTATTTTGCTTACGAATCGGAAGGCGTGGCACAGACGGGAGTTAAAGAGCACTCTTCCCGTTTTATGACCTTAAACGGTACTTGGAAATTCTTTTGGGTGAAAGATGCAGACGCCCGCCCCGTTGATTTCTGGAAGCCGGGGTTCAATGATAAAGGCTGGTGCGATATGCCTGTTCCCGGTGTTTGGGAGCTGAATGGCTTTGGAGATCCTATTTACGTGAACGTAGGTTATGCCTGGCGCAATCAGTTCAAGAATAATCCGCCGCAAGTGCCTGTTGTGGACAATCATGTCGGTTCATACCGCCGGGAGATTGTAGTGCCTGCTACCTGGAAAGGTAAGGACATTATAGCTCATTTCGGTTCGGTGACTTCCAATATGTACCTGTGGGTGAACGGCAAGTATGTAGGTTACAGCGAGGATAGCAAACTGGAGGCAGAATTCGACCTCACCTCTTACCTGAAACCGGGACAGAAGAACCTGATAGCTTTTCAGGTGTTCCGCTGGTGCGACGGTACATATCTTGAAGATCAGGATTTCTTCCGTTATAGCGGAGTGGGACGCGACTGCTATCTGTATGCCCGCGATAAGAAACGTATCGAGGATGTCCGTGTCACTCCGGATTTGGATGCTGACTACAAAAACGGCTCTTTGCGTGTAGAAGTCAGTCTGAAAGGTAACGGTAATACCGCCTTGGAGCTATTGGATGCCGAAGGCAAGCAGGTGGCAACGGCAACTGTACGCGGTAACGGGGTTGCTGTAATGAACCTTGACAATCCGCACAAATGGACAGCGGAAACTCCGTATCTTTATACATTACGTGCTGCTTTGCAAGGCAGTGGCGAGGTTATTCCCATAAAAGTGGGTTTCCGTAAAATTGAACTGAAGAATGCGCAGGTATTGGTAAACGGCCAGCCCGTCCTGTTCAAGGGAGCCAACCGTCACGAAATGGATCCTGATTACGGTTATGTTGTTTCCCGTGAGCGTATGATTCAGGATATTCAGCTTATGAAGCAGTTCAATCTGAATGCGGTGCGTACCTGCCACTATCCCGATAATAATCTGTGGTATGATTTGTGCGACCAATACGGTATTTATGTGGTAGCGGAAGCCAATATCGAGTCTCACGGAATGGGATATGAAGAATCCACTCTTGCCAAACGTGCCGATTACAAGAAAGCTCATATGGAGCGTAATCAGCGTAATGTACAGCGCAGTTTCAACCATCCGAGCATCATTTTCTGGTCATTGGGTAATGAAGCCGGTTATGGGTCTAACTTTGAAGCGGCTTATGACTGGGTGAAAGCGGAAGACCCGAGCCGTGCCGTACAATACGAACAGGCCGGAAAGACAGGAAAGACCGATATATTCTGTCCGATGTATTATGGATATAACGATTGTCTGAAATATTGTGAGGATGATTCTATGAACAGACCTCTCATTCAGTGTGAGTATGCGCATGCCATGGGTAATTCGGAAGGCGGCTTCAAAGAATATTGGGATATGATTCGCAAATATCCCAAATATCAGGGTGGTTTCATTTGGGATTTTGTAGACCAGTCCGTACGTTGGACCGGTAAGAACGGTAAGATGATTTATGCCTATGGCGGTGACTTCAACCGCTTTGATGCCAGCGATGTCAATTTCTGTAACAACGGTCTTGTCAGTCCCGACCGCGTACCCAATCCTCATATGTACGAGGTAGGACGTATCTATCAGAATATCTGGACAACTCCGGCCGATTTGCAGCGTGGAGAAATTAATGTATTCAACGAAAACTTCTTCCGTGACCTTTCGGGCTGTTATCTGGAGTGGGAAATGCTGAAAGACGGCAAGGTGATGCGCAACGGTCGTGTGGATGACCTGAATGTAGCTCCGCAGCAGACTGCTAAAGTCAAACTGGATTTGGGAACTGTCTGCCAGTGTGCCGAGTGGTTGCTTAACGTGTCTTATAAATTGAAGGAACGTGAAGGTCTGCTTCCGGCAGGGCATATTGTCGCTAAAGACCAATTGACGCTGAATGCCTATCAGGCTCCTGCAATGGATTTGAAGAACACGGAATTGAGCAACGTGGAAGTGGCCGCTCCCGTGATACAGGAGAATGACTGCAACTATCTTATTGTCTCCGGTGAGGCTTTCCGCATGGAGTTCAACAAGCATACCGGTTACCTGACCAAATACGAAGTGAACGGTCTGGATATGATTAAGGAAGGTGAAGCGCTTACGCCCAACTTCTGGCGTGCTCCTACCGACAATGATTTCGGCGCTAACCTGCAACGTAAATATGCTGTCTGGAAGAATCCGGAGATAAAACTGACTTCTTTCAGTCAGCACACCGAGAACGGACAAGTGATTGTGGACGCGGCTTATAAACTGCCGGAAGCATCGGCGGAGTTAAGTCTGACATATGTTATCAACAACAGTGGCGCTGTTAAAATCACTCAAAAGATGGTTGCCGATAAGAATGCCAAAGTAGCCAACCTCTTCCGTTTCGGCATGCAGATGCCTATGCCCCGCAGCTTTGAAACTGTAGAATACTACGGCCGTGGTCCGGTGGAGAACTATGCAGACCGTAACTATTGTACCGACCTCGGTATCTATCGGCAGAGCGTATCGGAGCAGTTCTATCCGCAATCATGTTGATTTCGTGGATGACGTTTTGTGTATTGTCATCGTTGAACGGCAGTAGGTCGTTGACGTACTGTTCCATCTTTTTGCCCCCTATCAGCATGAAGTAGAGTACAAAGACCAGTACGAAGATGTTGACGGCAAAACTGCTGATACCTCCCATGATGGCTTGCCCGATGCGGGGAAGAATTGAAATGACGTATGCCACCGTGTCTTTCCCCAAGATATAGTAGCCGGTTTTGGCTTTAATGATGTTGGCCGCTTCTTCGAAAGGAGCTATAATGGCTTGCGGGTCCAGATTGATGTTTTGAAGATTGACCACAGCCAACCATACCACCAGCCCAAGCGGAACCAGAAAGCAGAGAATGGCCTCTGCTGTAATGAGGGTGGCAGCTATGCTGCGCTTCATTTTCCGCTTGTCGGAAAGATACATCATCTGCTTTCTTACCAGGATATAGATAGTCAAGGCTCCCAGCAGACCGCCCATGAATGGGGCTATTTGTCTGAAAAGAATGATTCCCAGCCCGATAATGATAGCTATCAATGAATATTTCCAGTATTGTTCTTTTGTGCTCATAAAGTTCCTGTATTTCTTAGTAAAGAAACATAAAAGAAGTTGAAAAGGTTTGGAAATTGTGGCCGGAATTCAATATTTATCCTTCGTCCAGCCAGCCTAACCCCTGGCGTATGATTTTCGGCTCCCCATTGGTGCAATCCACTACGGTAGAGCCTTCCGTACCGCCGATACCGCCGTCTATGACCAAATCGACAATATCACCGAATTTCTCGTCAATCAGTTCCGGGTCTGTGCAGTATTCAATGTCCTCATTGTCATCATGCGGCAATGTAGTTGTCATGATGGGAGCATCCAGCAGGCGGGCTATTTCCTGAATGATGGAATTGTCCGGCATACGGATGCCGACCTCCTTACGGTTACGGAATATCTTGGGCAGACGGGTGGTGCCGTTCAGAATAAAGGTGAAGGCTCCGGGCAGATTACGCTTCATCAGCTTGAAAGTGGCGTTATCTACTTTGGCGTATTCGCTTACTTTACTCAGGTCGTAGCAGATGATGGAAAGATTGTTCTTCTTGGGGTCGATATTCTTGAGGCGGCAGATGCGCTCGATGGCGCGCTCCTTCAGTCCGTGGCAGCCGATGGCATACATGGTGTCGGTGGGGTAGATAAGGATACCACCGTCATTCAGTAGGTCGACCACCTGCTGCAGGTCGGCGGGATTGTTATTTTTTTCATAAAGTTTCAGAAGCATGGCAGAAATGGATTTGAGTTTTATATTACATGCAAAAATAGATAATAATCGGCTTATAAACAAGCAATTCACCTTTTTAGCATCTCTTTCTCCAGTTTCTTTATCTTCTTCCAGGCCTCTTTGAATTTGGGACAGAGGGTGACGGCTTTCTCATAGTTTTTCATGGCCGCCTCCTTCATGTCATGCTTCAGGCATTCGTCACCCATAAGGATGTATTCGCGGGCATACTTCACGAGGGCTTTCTCTTTCTCCAGTGCTGCTTGTTTCAGTGCACGGTTTTCCTCTTTCAGACGGTTGATGATGTTCAGCTTCCGGCGGATGAGGCGCTGCACGTTGGGCTTCTCGATGTCGTAGCGGGAATGGATGGCTTTGAAAAACTCATCCAGGAAAGTGCCGAAGTCCCCTTTGTCGAAGGCTTTGGCGGCGGCAACGTATTGAACGTCTGCCTGTGCTTGCTTCAAGGCACGGTCGATGGCGGTGCGGTTGTTGAAGCGTTGGGCGAATCCTACAATTTCGGGACGTACGAATACATCGGCGCGGCTGACGGGCTTTTTCAGCTGTATCCCTTCCAGCGATGTGCACCGGCTGAGTGCCACGTATGCTTGTCCACCGGCAAATACGCCACCGGTGAAATCGATGACTACCCGGCTGAAAGTCAGTCCCTGGCTTTTATGGACAGTGATGGCCCATGCCAGTCGTACAGGATATTGGGTGAAAGTTCCTAACTCTTCTTCCTCAATCTGTTTCTTTTCTTCGTTGTATTTGTAGCGGATATTCCGCCAGGACTCCCGTTTCACATCACATTCCTTGCCGTCGTCGGTAATGATGTAGAGTGTTTCTTCAATAGGGTCGAAGCCGCTGACAATGCCGATTGTACCGTTTACCCACCGGCGGTCGAAATCGTTTTTAATGAAAATGATTTGAGCGCCCGGTTTGAGTACCAGTTCCTGAGAGGTGGGAAGGCTGCTTTCGGGAAAGTCGCCCATGATTTCACCATGAAACGTAACGGGGTCTCCCGGAAGCTCGGCAAGTTTCTTGTCATTGATATAATCCACATTATCGCGGCGGGTGGCGAGGGTGATGTACATATCGGCTTCCGATTGCTCTATTTGGGTGCCATAGCGGGTGTTGAGCAGCTGAAGTTCGGTAGAGCCGACGGTATTGTTGCGGATGTGATCCAGCACATGGATGAACTTGCTGTCTGTTTGCCGGTATACTTTCTGCAGTTCAATGGACACGAGGTCTATCTGTCCGAATACTCTTGCAGAGAAGAAATAAGGGGTAGGATAGAAACGGTTCAGTATGTCCCGTTCGTCCCCTTTCACTACGGGTTCCAACTGGAATACATCGCCCACCAATAATATCTGTTTGCCACCGAAGGGTTCGCGCAGGTTGCGGGAATAGACGCGCAGGATGCGGTCGACGGCATCGATGATATCTGCCCGTACCATGGAAATCTCGTCGATGATAACCAGCTCCAGTTCTTCGAGCAGCTTGCGGTGAGGTTTGGTGTATTTAAAGAATTCGTGGATGCGTCCCCGTTGTAAGCTGAAATTGGGGTCATCGGGCAGCAGAGGATAAAACGGCAGTTTGAAGAAACTGTGCAGCGTGCTGCCCCCCGCATTGATGGCGGCTATTCCGGTAGGGGCAAGCACTACATGCTTTTTCTTCGTATTCGCGCAGATATATTTCAGGAAGGTCGATTTGCCCGTACCTGCTTTGCCCGTCAGGAAAACAGACTGGCGGGTGTACTGTATGAGGTTCAAGGCATCTTGAAACTCTTTGTTTTGTGTATCGGGAACGAAGCTCAAAAGATTTCAGATTTATGATGGATTCCCGACTATGCCGAAATATTTCAGGGCGTTGGCGATGCCGTCTTCATCAACAGAAGTGGTTGTGTAGTTACTGGCAGCTTTTACGTCGTTATTGGCATTGCCCATGGCTACACCGATACCGGCATGGCGCAACATGCTGATGTCATTTCCTCCGTCGCCGAAGGCCATGGTCTCTTCCAGCTTGATGCCGAAGTGGCGGATAATCTGGTCGATACCGTTTTGCTTGGTGTTTCCTTTGGCTGTCACGTCTACGAAGGCAGGATGCCAGCGGCCCATCTCGCAGTGGGGGACGGAGGGCAGGATGATTGCTTCTTCCTCGGCGTTGATAAAGGGAGTCAGCTGGAAGAAGGCTTTGTCGGCATGGCTGTCGGTATAGGGCTTTGCTTCGATGGGGTCCACTTTCAATTGGTGATGGAAGATTTCCTCCACTACTTCGCCGGGCTGGTTCACGCAGATGTCGTGCTCTCCCACCAGGATGCATGGGATGTTGCGTTCGTGGCAGAAAGCTGTCAAGGCATCCACTTCCGCTGTCGGTATGGGGCTTTTGTAGATAACGGTGTCTTCTACAAAGCAATAGGCGCCGTTCATCGTGATGTAGCCGTCTATCAGATTCCGTTCCTGCAAGGCGGCGAGGTTGTTGATGATGACGCGCGGACGTCCGGTAGAAATGAATATCTGTATGCCTTTGGCTTTGGCGGCAGTCAACGCTTCAATAGTGGAAACGGGAATTTCGTGGGTCTTTCTATACTTATCTTTGCAACATCAGATTTAAAGAATGAATTAGTTAGTCATAATTACGTAACCACTTTTATGAAGATAAAAGGATCCCCGTTTTCCGATGCGACATCGTGAAGCGGGGATTTGTGTATGGCGTGGCGGATACTGTGGGCAAGGTTGGTTAAGGCTACTTGTCAGACTGCTTGAGCCATAGCATGGGGAGGGCTGACATAGGGGATGAGCTTTGTCTTCAGCCTGAAGATGCACATCTCTATGCTGAAGATATACATCTTTACGCTAAAGATGTATATCGCCAGTCACAAGATAAACCTTAATCAATAGCCAGAGGCCTTTTCCCGTATGGGGGAGAATACTTTTGCAAGGGATTCATCCGTTTTTTCCCTATAGGCCGTAGTGGGTAGGGAAACAGTTGCCGGAAGAACCTTATAGAGAGTCCTTGATGTCGCCCAATTCCACCAGCTTGTTCACAATAGCGTAGATGGTAAGCCCTGCCGGAGAATGTATCTGCAGTTTGCGTGCAATGTTACGGCGATGGGTAATGACAGTATGAATGGAGAGGTAGAGTTTGTCGGCGATGGCTTTGTTGGTCATGCCCTTCACAACGCAGGTGATGATTTCTTTTTCGCGCTGGCTCAGGGTTTCTTGTTCGCTGTCTTTTTCCTCTTCCTCCTCGGTGTGCAGCAAGTGGTTGATTTTGGAGGTGATGACATCTATGTCATCGCACATGGCGAAGTTCTCGTCATATTCCTTCAATATGTTGTTGTCAATGACGGAGCATACCATAGCAATGTACTTGATGCCGGATTTTCCGTGTTCTGCCTTGAAGGCGGGCAGGTCGAACCAGCCACCGAAAGTGGGGTTGATGATGATAATGTCTGCCGGATGCATGTGAATATAGTTTTGCAGCGATTCCGGAGAAGAAACCTCAATAGGGTGTGCATTCAAGTTGGGAATACGCTTCAAAACAGCCGTCAGACCACTCCGGATGATGACCGAAGTTTCTGCAACAACTATTTTCAGAGAAATATTATTGTTCATCTTTCAGCCTTCCTTTCTATTTGCGCTACGGCGGGAACAAACATATAGTCTTCTACCTGGCAGTGGGTGGCAAGGTCTTGTTCGCAGTTGAATATATCGAACAAGACCGCATTTAGGAGATTGTTGTTCTCTTTTTCCGGATAGTACTTGATGATGATGTTTTTCAGTTCCTTCAGCTTGGTGTCTATCTGGTTGTGCTTGCTGGCGAAAGTGGCGATGTTGTATTCGTCCGATAGTCTGCCTTGCAGCAGTTGCTCCACGTAAGTGAAGACGGCTTTGTTTTCGTATTCCATGTGGCGGCGTACTTCTTTGGCGTATTCGTCAAAGAACTTAAGGATGAGGTAGGCTACATCGTTTGTACTGGAACAATCGATGGCTTCGATGAGTTTGCGGCGGATGGCCGGCAGGTTGAAGTCGAGGAAATACGTGTGGGCACGCTTCAGATAATCCATAAGGGCGGGAATGGAAAAGTCACTTTCATTGCCGCTGTAAGAGTATTGTTCTTCGCTGATAAAGTTGGCTACGGCGAGGAATGTGGGGCAATCTACGCCTTGCGCTTCGCAGACGTCCTTCACGCTCTTGTCCAACGGACGGGTAATGCGGCGTGCCTTGGAAGTGTGTGCCACGGTAAAGGATTTCCGCCAATTTCTCGATACGCTGTCCAAGCCCAGCCTGATAGAGGCCAACTTCGGCGTGATTGATGCCAAAGGCGGTGCTGCTATGTTCGAAGTGGATTATTACGAGTATGTGATGTACGATGCCAACAATCCTAAGGATGCGCCTTGCGGATACATTGCACGCACCAACTTCTCTTTTTCCGGCAAGGTGAATGAGGGAGCGGGTTATGTTCGCTTTATGCAGGAAGATAAGCTGCTGATGCCGGCCTCTGCTACGGGACAGATTACGCCGCAATGGATATTCAGGGAGCTTTCCCGCTCTTTTGCCAATCCGCTGTTGGGGATTGATTTGAAGAGCGGGGATTTCAATCGTCCTAAGACAACGGGGTGGTTTGTAGACCAGGACTTCATCGCACGCAGCAGTACGGCAAGTTCGGTGGTGGTGCAGGGCGTGAAAGAAGGGGAGCGGCCCGAACTCACTACGATGTGGACAATTCTGGGGTATCCGCCTACCGGAGTGACAATGCCCGTCTGGGTGAAAGGGGCGGACAAGGCTTTGCCGAGGTTGCTGGTTCGTGATGAAGCAAAGAAGGTTTCTCCTTTGGGCAATTGGTCGGTAATACTGGCAGGGGATGTTTTCTCTTACGGGCAAGGTATGGGCAGCAACCGCTATATGAACTGGGAAAGGCTTTATAATGCCGATAAGAACGGCTATATGCAGTTGCTGGCTCCGGTAGAGGATGAGGTGTTCCGGCGCACCGTACCGGTATTGAAAGAGTGGCGCAGGAAAGGGGAAGCGGATGTAAAGGCGATGCAGTCGCTCTATAATGAATTGGATGCGTTCATTGAAGCCGAATATGCGGAATTATTTGAACTTTAATTACTTATTATTGATTTTATACATGAAACACAAACTGATTATCTGCATTTCCGCTCTTTGTCTGGGGCTTGCCGGAAATGTGCAGGCGCAAAACAAGAAAATGTATCGGAACGGTTGGATCGATTTCAACAAGAACGGGGTGAAGGACATTTATGAAGACCCTTCCCAACCGGTTGAAAAGCGGGTAGCCGACCTGCTCTCCCAAATGTCAGTGGAAGAGAAAACCTGCCAACTGGCAACTCTTTACGGCTACGGACGTGTGTTAAAGGATTCCCTGCCCGTTGCCGGTTGGAAAAACGAAATATGGAAAGACGGCATTGCCAATATCGATGAGATGCTGAACGGCGTGGGAAAGAAGTCTGCGCAGGTTCCCGGTTTATTGTACCCTTTCAGCAATCATGCCGAGGCCGTCAATACCGTGCAACGCTGGTTTGTGGAAGAAACCCGTTTGGGGATTCCCGTTGACTTCACGAATGAGGGGATTCACGGACTGAACCACACCAAAGCCACGCCGTTGCCTGCTCCTATTGCCATCGGAAGCACCTGGAACAAAGAGCTTGTTCGCCGTGCCGGTGTCATAGCCGGACAAGAGGCGAAAGCGTTGGGATACACCAATGTGTATGCTCCCATACTGGATATTGTACGCGACCCGCGTTGGGGACGTACATTGGAGTGTTATGGAGAAGAACCCTATCTGATAGCGGCTTTGGGAACGGAAATGGTGAACGGCATCCAGTCGCAGGGAGTAGCTGCTACTTTGAAGCACTATGCAGTTTACAGTGTGCCCAAAGGCGGGCGTGACGGGAATTGCCGTACCGACCCGCATGTGGCTCCGCGCGAGTTGCACGAACTGTTTCTTTATCCTTTTAAGAAGGTCATTCAGAACTCGCATCCTATGGGAGTGATGAGCAGTTATAACGATTGGGACGGTGTGCCCGTATCCGCCAGCTACTATTTTCTGACGGAATTGCTGCGCGAGGAGTATGGCTTCGACGGCTATGTGGTGAGCGACAGCGAGGCTGTGGAGTTTGTGGAGTCCAAGCATCATGTGGCGGATACCTATGATGAGGCTGTGCGTCAGGTTTTGGAAGCCGGCTTGAATGTGCGTACCCACTTTACTCCGCCTTCCGATTTTATTCTGCCTATCCGCCGGTTGCTGGAAGAAAAGAAGATTTCAATGGCTGTGATAGACAAGCGTGTGTCGGAAGTGCTGCGGGTGAAATTCCGCTTGGGACTGTTCGACCAACCTTATGTAGCCGATACGAAAGCCGCCGACAGAGTAGGCGGGGCAGACCGGAATATGGATTTTGTGAAGCAGATGCAGCAACAGGCACTTGTGCTTCTGAAAAACGAGAATAATATCCTTCCGCTGGATAAACGGCAGATAAAGAAGGTGCTGGTAACCGGCCCGTTGGCTGATGAGGATAACTTTATGACCAGCCGTTACGGCCCTAACGGACTGGAGACGGTTACCGTGCTTGCCGGTTTGCGTAATTATCTGAAAGGCATTGCCGAAGTGGATTATGCCAAAGGCTGTGATATTGTGGATGCAGGTTGGCCTGCCACGGAGATATTGCCTGCGCCCATGAGCGAACAGGAAAAACAAGGCATTGCCGAAGCCGTAGCAAAAGCCGGTGAAAGTGATGTCATTATTGCCGTGCTTGGCGAGGATGAGTACCGTACGGGAGAGAGCCGTTCGCGTACTTCGCTCGACTTGCCGGGACGCCAGCAGCAATTACTTGAGGCATTGCATGCAACGGGAAAGTCGGTGATACTGGTGCTGATAAACGGGCAGCCGCTCACCGTCAACTGGGCAAATGCTTATATCCCAGCCATCTTGGAGTCGTGGTTTCCCGGTTGTCAGGGAGGAACGGTGATTGCGGAAACTCTGTTTGGCGAGCATAATCCGGGCGGCAAACTGACAGTGACTTTCCCTAAGAGCGTAGGACAGATAGAGCTGAACTTCCCTTTCAAACCCGGTTCGCATGGCGCTCAACCGCATTCCGGTCCAAACGGTTCGGGCGCAACACGCGTCATCGGCGAACTGTATCCGTTCGGTTTCGGTCTGAGCTATACGACTTTTGCTTACTCCGATTTGGAAGTCTCTCCGTTGCAACAGCATACGCAGGGCGAATATATGATTAAAGTCAACGTTACGAATACTGGAAAACGTGCGGGTGACGAGGTGGTGCAATTGTATGTACGCGATAAGGTGAGCAGTGTCATTACCTACGATTCGCAGTTGCGCGGTTTTGAGAGGATATCCTTGCAACCGGGTGAAACCAGGCAGGTCACTTTCTCCTTGAAGCCGGAAGACTTGCAGATTCTGGACCGCAATATGAACTGGACAGTGGAGCCGGGCGAGTTTGAGGTTATGATAGGCGCATCCAGCCAGGACATAAGGCTGAAAAAGACAATAACGGCTTTGCCTTGACGATAGCCGGGGTGCAAAGGCTCGGAAAGGTTTTAGGGGCTGTGCCGGTTGCGGGCAGGTTTACGATAGCTGGGAACGGAGATAGGCAAGTATCTCCGTTTCCATGAAACCAGCTTCTTGTTTCGTATTTGTGCAGCATGAGCTGGCGTGTATCGGCATCTACGGTCAAAAGGAATGTCGTCAATGCCTTTACAGACTGCATCTACATACATCATGGAGCCGCCGGTGAGTCCTATTTTGATGATGCGGAAGGGCCGTTCTTTCTTTTGCTGTGTGCGGAAAGAGGTGTAGGTCTTGCCTGTCATATAACAGATTTCCAGTGCGTGGATTTTGTAAACAAGTAATATTCTTCCAGCAGTTTCAGTTCGGCACAGAGGTGTTCAAATTGGGCGGCACTGTAATTAGTCTGTCAGCCGGCGGGTTTCGGCATCTACGGTAGGAATGTCGTCAATGCCTTTGCATACGGCATCCCGTACATGCAGCCGTTGGTCAGGGTACGTCGGGGGTATAGCCGTGCCAAGATCTTTAAATCTGCATAAAGCACTGTGTCGGTCAGAATCGGCCGAAAGTAATGCATGTACCCGTTGAAGTTGTTCCGGGCCAATCGGCCGTACCGATTTTCAAATCGGCATAAAGCTGTCGTGAATCGGCGGAAATGATACATGTTCCGAAGTGTTCCGCCAGTCGGAGACTAAGTTCTGTCTTTCCTACTCCTGTGGGGCCTATAAGTACTATCAATGTTTTCATGAGATTGCAACAAAATAATTCGGGCGAAAAACAATTGCATCCTTTGAAACGAATGTATCCTCAAGGGAAGTCTCGTTGTCATTGGAGCAGGTGCTATTCGCCCGAACCGGTTTATCAGAATTTGTCGTCTTCGTAAGCAATACCTGCGGCTCCATCGTCCAAACCGCCGAATCCTTCTTTATCGAAGTCTTCCATGTCGAAGTCCTGGTCGCCGTAGAAACTTTCGTCCAAGTCGAGCGAGCCGCTGGCAGCAGCCATTTCTTCAAAGTCAACGGTCTGCTTGGGAGCCTCTCCGGCTTTCTTAGTGCATTTTGCTCCGGTCATATTCTTGCCGGTGATGATTTCGGAGAGTTCGATGAAGAAACAACGTTCTGTCATGTAGTCGAACACGTACAGGAGTTTCTGCTTTTCGTCCTCTACCAATTCGCTGACCTGAGTGTCTTTCATCACCCAACTGTCTATTTCCGGATTGTCGTCCATTTCTTCGAGGGTAACTTCTTTTTCCTTTTCCCAATCATCGTCGCAGATAAAGAAAGAGGTCATCTGGTCATCGGTATAACCTACTGATTTCACGATGGCTTCGTGAAAATCATAGAACGTGGCTTCCGGGTCAATCTGTATTTCTCTGATGAAGTCGTCCGCTTCATCGGAGATGAGGGTAAATCTATATATCATATTATTAACTTTTTATTTGCTTGCAGGAATAATGCCGCGAGCCGATTCGCGTATAAAGTTTACAATATAGCTGATTTCTGGGGTCATTTCCATTTCATTCTCAATCTTTTTCAAAGCTTCCGTATTGTTCAGTCCGCTTTGATAGATAATGCGGTAGGCGTTGTGAATGGCCTCGATGGTTTCGTTGGAGAAACCGCGACGGCGCAGTCCCACGATGTTGATGCCTGCATAGCAGATGGGTTCCCGTCCGGCTATGATGTACGGCGGTATGTCTTTGCTGAAGCGGCATCCGCCCTGTATCATGCCGAATCCGCCTACGTGGCAGAACTGGTGCATCAGTACGTTGGCGCTGATGATGGAATTGTCGTCTATGACAATCTCGCCTGCCATTTTTGTGGAATTGCCGATGATGCAACCGTTGCCGATAAAGGCATCGTGTGCAACATGTACACCTTCCATCAGCAGGTTGTTGCTGCCAACGATTGTCTTTCCTTTGGCAGCCGTACCCCGGTTGATTGTCACGTTCTCGCGGATAGTATTATTATTGCCTATCTCGGCGGTAGTCTCTTCTCCCCGGAATTTCAGGTCTTGCGGGATAGCACCGATTACAGCTCCGGGAAAGATTGTATTCCCGTTGCCGATGCGTGAACCGTACAGAATGTTGGCATTCGCCATAATCTTGTTGTTATCGCCGATTACCACATTCTTGTCGATGAAAACAAAAGGAGCAATCTCTACGTTTTCCCCGATTTTCGCTTCGGGATGAATATACGCTAAGGGACTTATCATAATTAATTTACTTGTTTTTTACTATTTGAGCCCATTACTGTCCACTAAAAATCGCAAATAGTTCTTTGAAATAATTGAATTACAGTTTGTTACAAGAGATTTTCTTGCGCAACGATTTGAAATCATAACTTTGCAGCCTTAACTTAGGCTGTATATGAATAAAGACAAATACGTTTTCGCCCAAATGGTTGAGTTTTTAGACAACTACAAGTTTCTCCGTATCGTAAAGAAGTATGATGGCAACAAGTATGTTAAGCATTTTACTTGCTGGAATCAACTTCTTACTTTGATGTTCGGACAATTGTGCAACCGCGAAAGTCTTCGTGATCTGATTGTTGCGCTGAATGCACATCAAGAGAAATGCTACCATCTTGGGGTTGGGAAACATGTCACTCGGAGTAACCTTGCAAAAGCAAATGAAAACCGGGACTACTGTATCTTTGAGGACTTCGCATTCTATATGATAAGCGAGGCCAGAAAGAAAAGAGTAAATGACATATTCAAACTAAACGGAAATGTATATGCCTTCGATTCTACCACGATTGACTTGTGTCTGAAGCTGTTTCCTTTGGGCTAACTTTCGTACACATAAGGGAGGTATAAAAATCCACACGTTGTATGACGTAGAGACTCAAGTGCCTGCCTTTGTCCATATAACCGAAGCAAAGATAAACGATGTCAAGGCAATGGATGTAATACCTTATGAATCTGGCTCTTTCTATGTTTTCGACCGTGCATATAACGATTATCATCGTCTCTATAAGATACATATGATGGATTCGTTCTTTGTTGTACGGGCTAAAACAAATATTAAGGCGAAAGTACTCAAATGGAAACGACGTCTGCCTAAGAATATATTGTCCGACTGTGAGATTGAACTTACCGGTTTCTATACTCAAAAATCATATCCTGAAACGATTCGTTTAGTGAGGTTTTGGGATGAAGAAGACGAACGGGAGTTCATTTATCTGACAAATGCAAAACATATTCCAGCCTTACAAGTTGCGGAACTTTACAAGAATCGTTGGCAAGTGGAACTGTTCTTTAAATGGCTCAAGCAACACCTTAAAATAAAGAAATTTTGGGGGTACTTCCCAGAACGCTGTAAAGATACAAGTCTACTCAGCAATCATTGCCTACTGTCTTGTGGCTATCATGCAACATGATATGAAACTGGATAGATCGACATACGAGGTTCTACAAATTCTTGGCATTTCTCTTACAGACAAGACTCCATTAAAGAATCTCTTCAGCAAAACTAAATTCAATGATGTCAAAGAACAAAGCGGTCTTGATGGACCAAATTTATTTAGTAATTATAATTTTTAACTCGTCCTCTAATTTTTAGTGGACACTAGTGATTTGAGCCATAAATTCAGCCTCACACACTACCTTTTCGCCTACAAATACATAGCCTTTCATAGTAGAGATACCCCGGCGGATAGGAGCCAGCAGTTCGACACGGAAAATCAAAGTATCTCCCGGCACTACTTTCTGGCGGAACTTGACGCCGTCTATCTTCATAAAGTAGGTGGAATAGCGTTCGGGTTCGTCTACGGAGTTCAGAACAAGTAAACCGCCTGTCTGCGCCATGGCCTCTACCTGCAATACGCCCGGCATGACGGGTTCTTGCGGGAAGTGTCCCTGGAAGAAAGGTTCGTTGGCTGTTACGTTCTTGACACCTACGATGTAGTTGGCACCTATCTGACACCTACGATGTAGTTGGCACCTATCTCAATTACTTTATCTACCAGTTGGAACGGATAGCGGTGCGGCAACAGTTCACGGATGCGGTTTACATCCATAATGGGTTCGCGGTTGCAGTCGTAAGTAGGGGCCTGTATCTCGTGCAGACGGATTTCCTTACGCATCTGGCGGGCAAACTTGTTGTTGATGGTATGTCCCGGACGTGTGGCAATGATACGTCCCTTGATAGGCTTGCCAATCAGAGCCAGGTCGCCGATAACGTCCAGCAGTTTGTGGCGGGCGCATTCGTTGGGCCATACCAGCGGTTTGTGGTTGATGTAACCCAACTGCTTGGCGTCCATGTGAGGTACGCCCATTACGTCGGCAAGCTTGTCGTAGGCATCCTGCGGCATTTCACGCTCATAGATAACAATGGCGTTGTCCAGGTCGCCGCCTTTGATAAGTCCGGCTTGCAACAGCGGTTCTATCTCGCGTACAAATACGAAAGTGCGGCTGGCTGCTACTTCATCCTTGAACTTTGCCATATCTTCCAATGTGGCAAACTGGTTGGGGATGATGGTCGAGTCGTAGGATACCAGTACGTTCAGACTGAAGTTTTCATCGGGCAATACGATGATGGATGAGCCGGTGGCATCGTCACGGAATTCAATCTTGGATTTGATGATATAGAAATCTTTTACGGCACTTTGTTCCACCGTACCTACACGTTCTATTTCGTTGACATAATATTGGGCACTTCCATCCAGGATAGGAAATTCCGGACCGTTCACCTGAATAAGGCAGTTATCTATGCCCAAAGCGTAAAGCGCAGCCATGCCGTGCTCTACGGTACTTATCTTAACCCCGTTTTTGGAAAGCACGGTGCCGCGTGTCGTTTCGGTCACGTTATCGGCAACAGCGTCAATGATAGGCTGACCTTCCAGGTCGGTACGCTGAATCTTATATCCGTGATTGTCCGGAGCAGGGTTGAAAGTAACGGTCAGATCAAGTCCAGTGTGAAGACCTTTCCCACTGAGTGAAAAGCTGTCTTTCAGAGTCTTTTGTTTCAACATTGGTTACTTATTTAATTGTTTTTTTAATTCATCGAGTTCTTTGCGGAGCGCATTCAACTCAAAGTACATATCCGGCAGCTTGCGGAATACGGACTGTGACTTGAAGTAGGGCTTCACTTCCATAGGCGGCGTACCTATTAATACACTGCCTTCTTTAATACTGCTGGGAACACCGGATTGTGCGCCAAGGTTCACTTTGTTTCCGATGTGGATGTGTCCGGCTATACCCACCTGACCGCCAAACATACACCATTCGCCTACTTTGGTGGAACCGGCTATGCCCACTTGGGCCGCCATTACCGTATGCGAACCGATTTCATCATTATGTGCCACCTGCACCAGATTATCCAGTTTTACACCGCTGTGAACGATAGTCGCTCCCATCGTGGCACGGTCTACACACGTATTGGCGCCGATTTCCACATTGTCTTCCAATAGGGTGATTCCGATTTGGGGAATCTTTTCATACCCTTCGGGAGTGGGGGCGAAACCGAAACCGTCTGCACCGATTACACAACCGGCATGCAGGATGCAACGGTTGCCTACGCGACAATCGTGGTAGATTGTTGCATTTGCGTAAATAATGCAATCATTGCCTACTTTAGCACCGCTTCCGATAGTGGCATGCGGATGAATTACCGTATTGTCGCCCACTTCTGCATGGTCTCCTACATAAGCAAAAGGCGCAATGTAAACATCTTTGCCTATTTTGGCAGTTTCGGCAACGTATGCGCGCGGGTCGATGCCGGTGCGTTTCGGTTTGCTCTGTTCATACAGGTTTAATAATTTGGCAAGGCTTTCGTAGGCATTGTCTACCTTAATCATGGTAGCTTTTACTTCCTGTTCGGGAGTGAAATCCTTATTAACCAAAACAATACTCGATTGGGTTTCATACAGATAAGGTATGTATTTAGGGTTGGATAAGAAAGAGATTGCCCCCGGTATTCCTTCTTCAATCTTGGCGAAGGTATGCACGATTGCATTCTCGTCTCCTACGATTTCTCCTTGTATAAATGTTGCAATTTGTTTAGCAGAGAACTCCATGTTTTATTGTTGTTAGATGGTTTCAAAACACAAATAACGGACTTTTTTTTTATATATCCTTGTCCTGCGGTGAATATTTTATACTTATCTATGCAAACGTTGATAACATAAGTAGTACTTTTTTACTTTTTTTGAGAGTAGGGAGATGTTGAGCATGTCCGATGCTTCGGCTATGTTTTTAATGGAGCCGTCGTTGTACAGGATGTCGATGCTGTCGTCTGCCGGGTCGTACATATTCTTCTCAATGCTTGGGGTAGAGATAAAATAACCGGCTTCGGAAAGAGGGATGTCCAGCTGTTTGCCGATTTGCCGGGTGATTTCTTCTTTACGCTCCTCGCTGAAAGGTTCGGTGGAGATTTCCACTTTGAATATGTTACGGTTAACCATGCCCATACTTAGTGTGGAAAGCACCCTGTCCGGATGTGTGCTCCATACTTTCAGGGCAGTCCAAAGATCGTTGTCGTCCAGTTGGATAAAGTTTTCCAGGCAGTCCGGGTTATTGTAGAATATTTCCCGGTTGATATCATTGTATAAAAAGAATTTCAGTGCGGGCGGGGCAAACAAGTCCACGCCTTTGCCGGCTAACTCCTTGGCACGCAGCAGGGTGCTGATGAGCATCTTTTCGTAGGCAACCGATGTCTTATGCAGATATACCTGCCAGTACATCAGGCGGCGTGCAGTGAGGAAGTTTTCGATAGAGTAGATTCCTTTGGATTCTACGACCAGATGGTCGTCTTTTACATCGAGCATCTTGATGATGCGCGCCGAACCTATGTTACCTTCCGTCACTCCGGTATAGAAGCTGTCGCGGCGCAGGTAGTCGAGGCGGTCCATGTCCAGTTGTCCGCTTACCAGCTGGTGGAGGAAACGCTTGGGGTATTCATCCTTGAATATTTGGATGGCAAGTGTCAGTTGCCCGTTCATTTCTTTGTTGATGCGTTCCATGAGCATCAGGGAAATGTCTTCGTGCGAGACACCTTTTACAATAGTATCTTCAAGCACGTGCGAGAACGGACCGTGCCCGATGTCGTGCATGAGGATAGCCGCCTGTACGGCTTCCGCTTCACTGTCGAAAATGAAGTTTCCTTTGGCGGTAAGCTGCTGGATAGCTTCACTCATAAGGTAGAATGCCCCCAGTGAGTGCTGGAACCGGGTATGCTGTGCGCCGGGATACACCACGGACGATAATCCCAATTGTTTGATACGGGTGAGGCGTTGCAAAAGGGGATGTCGTACAAGGTCGTACAGCAGTCCTTTGGGTATGTTGATGAATCCGAACACCGGATCGTTGATGATTTTACGTTCGTAAGGCATAGCTAAGTATTTGAGGACAAAGGTAATTTGTTTTTAGGAGATGACAAAATATGATGCTATACAAGGAAGTTCATCACCAGTCGTGTTGAGATGATAACATCTAAGTTGTAAATCGCAGTAGGTTTATATTTTGAGATAGTATTATGCAAAATTTGCATATTACTGTCTCTGTCAAGTTCTCCTTCTTTGAAAACATTTGCAATGTGGCGGGCTATGACAGATTGGTCCTTTTGAAACCTTCGAGCATATCGTGCAGGATTATCATGTATTGATACGAACCGGGCAGAATCAGGCGAACAATTACCCATTTCGCCGATTCTGCCCGGTTATGTTTAAAATAAGTTTTTATTTGCTTCTCAGAGTATTGCTTTCAGCTGTTCCGCCATCTGAGCCTGTACTTCCTGTGCGGCTTTGCGTGCAGCGGCTGCGAAATTTTCGGTCTTGTCTACATAGATGATACCGCGGCTGGAGTTAACAATCAGCCCGCAAGTCTTGTTCATGCCGTACTTGCAGACCTCTTCCAATGAACCGCCTTGTGCACCTACGCCGGGCACTAAAAGGAAGTGGTTGGGAACAATCTTACGAATATCTTCGAAAGCACGTCCTTGGGTGGCGCCTACCACGTACATCATTTGCTCGTCGTTTGCCCATTCCTGTGACTTGCGCAATACTTTTTCGAAGAGACGTTCACCGTTTTTGTCTTCCGTCAGTTGGAAGTCGTGCGAACCTTTGTTGCTGGTCAGTACGAGCAGGATAACCCATTTGCCTTCGTAGGTGAGGAATGGAGTAACGCTGTCTTCGCCCATATAAGGAGCTACGGTTACCGAGTCTATGTCCAGTTCTTCAAAGAAAGTACGTGCATACATGGCAGAGGTATTACCGATGTCGCCGCGTTTGGCATCGGCGATGATAAACTGGTCGGGATAGTTCTGCTTGATGTAGTTCACGGTCTTTTCAAAGGCAATCCAGCCTTTTACTCCCATGCTCTCATAGAAAGCGAGATTCGGTTTGTAGGCGATACACAGGTCGGCTGTTGCATCGATAATCGCTTTGTTGAAGGCAAAGATGGGGTCTTCTTCTTTCAGCAGGTGTTCCGGAATCTTCTTGATATCCGTGTCCAGACCTACGCATAGAAATGATTTCTTGCGTTTGATATTCTCAAAGAGTTGTTGTTTGTTCATATCGCAATTTGTTGGTTTAATGGTTTTACTTTTTAAATAAATATCCCTTGATGCTCATTCTTACATCTTCGTTACTGTTCTTTTCATAATGGATATCGAATGCAGTCAGCATGAACAGGTTCTTGGGAGAATTGCATCGGAAAGAGGTAGGCGGTATATGACCGTGCTTGCTGTTCTTTTCCAACATTTCCAATGTGCTGAGTTCGATATATGCGCTATCGTTCAGATTGTCCGTCCGGGTATCGAGTGAAACGGGCAATATTCCATTTTCAAGATATTGGCGGGGGATGGTAAGAAAGCGGCTTGATATACCGTCGCTGGGTATGGTGATAAACCGCGTGTAGCCTTTGGGAACACTGATGTTCGTTTGACTGTCGATTGCTCCGCTATAGGTAACCTTGCCGTTATCAGTGCCGGCAGGCGCCGCATTTGTTTCAATATCCGCTGCCACGGAATAGAGGTTGTAGGTTACGTTTCTGTCTATCAGATGAGTGACGCTCTCCGTGCCGAACCAGCTGTTCAGGTATCTGAATTTACTGTTTATCCGTATCGCCTGCTTTTCCGGCAGCGAGTACATCCATTCCTCATATTGTTGTAGCGAGAGAGGGGCTTTTGCCCGGCAACTGCGTTGCATCTCGGCTTTGATTTCGTTAAGAATGACATTCTTTGTAATGCCGGCATAGTTGACGGGCAATGCCGACGTCAGCAAAAAGATGATGGCAAACGAAATGGGTATCCAGTTGATACGCCGTGCCTTGATGGCGAACAACCCGATACAGACAAAATAGAACCAGCCGTTGAGTGTGGCGAGATAGAGCCGGTTAACGGTAATGCCGTAATCATTAAACCGTCGCACGATGCCTATGGTCATCAGTAACAGCAGAGGCAGTATCAGTACGGGCATCCAGCGGGCAATCCAGTTGTCAAACCGTTTGTTATTTTCAAGGCGTGCGGGATACAGACCGAATTGAATGGCGATGCACACCGTCATTAATGCTACGATGAGCCATGACACCCAGCCTGTGGGCAGTTCCCAACTGACAAGGATGCGGGCGGCATACATGTAAAGCACTGTCAGATATCCGGCTGTAAGCGGAAGGAACAGGTAGTGTATGATGCCGTTCAGGAATTCGGATGAGTGGGGTTCGCGGTTGTGTTTGTCCTCTCCCTGCGGCAACAATCCGAGAAACAGTATCAAAGCGAGCGTTATGCTGCACAGATAATAGATATAGGCATAGCACTTTCCGCTGAAATGGATGTCGAACAGCTGGTGCAGTGAGAACAACAGCAGACTGATGCCTGCCCATAGGATGAGGCCTATGATTTGTGTGACAGCGAACGAAGAAACGGCGTTCAGTGCAAAATTCCAACTGGCAATGTCATTCTTCTCGCGCAGGAACGAGAGGAAGAATGTGGAAAGCCCTATGGTGAGAATGGCTGCCGTGTGGGCGATGCCGATTTCAATCCATGAACTCTCTGTACCGAGATAACGGTAGAGCAGGAAAGCATCGGCTATGAGCAGGGCGTGTGCGGCAAGTTGTATGCCTGTCTTCCACATCCGGCTTTTTACTTCTTCGCTCCACAGATGAAGCGTGAGCGAAAGCAGGATGCCTACCGACAGGTAGTAGCCGGTTATAAACAGCAACCGTTCTTCGCCTGTCCAGCTTATTGATGTCAGATGAATGAGATAGGCAGTGAATGCAAAGATAAAGGCTACCGTAACCGGGAAGCGCTTCAGGCAGTTCTGAAACGCTTCGGTAACCGTGTGAAACGCTTTCTCTACTGATAGCCCTTTCATAACTACAATTCGCTTTCTTTCAGTCGCTCTGCATTTTCCGCAACAATCAGATGGTCGATGCAATCCTGAATATCACCGTCCATAAAGGCGGCAAGGTTATAAATGGTATAGTTGATGCGGTGGTCGGTAATACGTCCCTGCGGATAGTTGTAGGTACGTATCTTTGCCGAGCGGTCACCGGTAGAGACCATTGTCTTGCGCTTGGAAGCGATGTCGTCGATGTATTTCTGGTGCTCTTTGTCGTATATAAAGGTACGCAGGCGCGACAGGGCGCGTTCTTTGTTCTTCGGCTGGTCGCGCGTTTCGGTACATTCGATGAGAATTTCCTCTACGACACCCGTATTCGGGTTCTTCCAGTTATAGCGCAGGCGTACGCCGGATTCCACCTTATTTACGTTCTGACCGCCCGCACCGCCGCTTCGGAAGGTATCCCATTTGATTTCTCCCTCGTTGATGACTACATCGAACTCTTCGGCTTCGGGCAGTACCGCCACGGATGCGGCGGATGTGTGTACACGTCCCTGCGTTTCGGTGGCAGGCACGCGTTGTACGCGATGTACGCCCGATTCATATTTCAGCGTGCCATATACGTTGTCTCCCGTTACGGAGCAGATGATTTCCTTGAAACCGCCGGCTGCGCCTTCGTTGGCGCTGGATATATCCAGTCTCCAGCCTTTAGCCTCACAATACTTGGTGTACATGCGGAAGAGGTCGCCTGCAAAAATGGCGGCTTCGTCTCCACCTGCACCACCGCGGATTTCGAGAATGGCGTTGCGGCTGTCCTGCGGGTCGGCGGGGACAAGCAGGAGCTTTATCTCTTCTTCCAGTTCAGGCTGGCGTGCCTGGCAGGCATCAAGTTCTTCGCGTGCCATTTCACGCATCTCGGCGTCGGTTTCGTTGGCGATGATTTCTTTGGCTTCCTCGATGCCGTTCAGTACCTGCATGTACTCTTTGCGGGCATTCATCAGGTCGCCCAGTTCTTTGTACTCTTTGGTGAGTTTGACGTAGCGCTTCTGGTCGGCAATCACCGCCGGGTCGGTAATCAGTGTGGACACTTCTTCGAAGCGGGCAACGAGGCCTTCCAGTTTCTCTAATATGGTGTTGTTATCTGCCATTTAATTAAAGTGGTAATGTTATGAGATGACAAGTCGGCATTAATATCTGAACTCTCCGAATTCACTCTTGATAATCAGTTCTTTCTTATCGCTCTCTTCGATACGTCCTACAATCTGTGCATCGATGTTGAAGCTTTTGCTGATGGCAATCACTTCTTCCGCATGCTCAGGAGAAAGATATACTTCCAGACGGTGTCCCATATTGAATACCTTGTACATTTCGCTCCAGTCCGTATCGCTTTGCTCCTTGATGGTCCTGAACAGCGGCGGAACGGGGAAAAGGTTGTCTTTGACAACGCGGCAGTTATCTCCGACAAAGTGCAGCACTTTGGTCTGCGCACCGCCGGAGCAGTGTACCATACCGTGAATTTCGGGACGGAGCGCATCGAGCAGTTTCTTAACCACCGGCGCATATGTACGGGTGGGAGAGAGCACCAGCTTTCCGGCATCCAGCGGACTGCCTTCCACGCTGTCTGTCAGTTTCAGCTTTCCGCTGTATACCAATTCGTCGGGTACGGCTTTGTCATAGCTTTCCGGATATTTCTCCGCCAGATATTTGGCGAATACGTCGTGGCGGGCGCTGGTAAGTCCGTTGCTACCCATACCGCCGTTATACTCTTTCTCGTAAGTGGCTTGTCCGCAAGAGGAGAGACCTACAATCACGTCTCCCGGACGGATATTGGCATTGTCGATAACATCCGAACGCTTCATGCGGCAGGTTACCGTAGAGTCAACGATGATGGTACGCACCAGGTCGCCCACATCGGCGGTCTCGCCACCGGTGGCATATACGCCTACGCCCATTTCGCGGAGTTCGGCAAGCAGTTCGTCCGTACCGTTGATGATGGCGGAAATCACTTCTCCGGGCACAAGCAGCTTGTTGCGTCCGATGGTGCTCGATACCAGGATATTGTCCACAGCACCTACACAGAGCAGGTCGTCGATGTTCATAATCAGCGCATCCTGTGCGATGCCTTTCCACACACCCAGGTCGCCGGTTTCCTTCCAGTACATATAGGCCAGACTGGATTTTGTGCCTGCGCCGTCGGCGTGCATGATGTTGCAATACTCAGGGTCACCGCCCAGGATATCGGGGATGATTTTGCAGAAAGCCTGCGGGAATATACCTTTGTCGATGTTCTTAATGGCGTTGTGCACATCTTCTTTGGATGCGCTGACGCCCCTCATCATATATCGTTGATTACTCATGGGATAATAAGTTTGTTCAATTGAATGTGCAAAGATACATCTAATCTTCTACAACACAAAGCGAGGCACAAAGTTTCTCGCCTTTGTGCCTCGCTATAGAGTTGTGTATTTATCAGAATTGTACCTGGGGAGCTTGTTCCGCTCCTTCTGCCGCTTCGAAATAAGCTCGTTTCTCAAAACCGAAGAGACCGGCAAGGATATTCTTGGGGAAACGGCGGATTGCCGTATTGAATTTCTTCGCCGCATTGTTGAAGTTGGTACGTGCCACGTTGATACGGTTTTCCGTACCTTCCAGCTGTGCCTGCAGTTCCAGGAAATTCTGATTTGCTTTCAAGTCCGGATAGTTCTCCGTGATGGCAAGCAATTTACCGAGGGCGGAAGTCACCGCACCTTGTGCTTTCTGATATTCAGCCAGCTTTTCCGGAGTAAGGTCTGCAGCATCCACTTTGATTTGAGTGGCTTTGCTGCGGGCTTCTACTACACCTTCCAGTGTTTCCTTCTCGTGCGTGGCATATCCTTTCACGGTATTCACCAAGTTCGGAATCAGGTCGGCACGGCGTTGGTATTGGGTTTCTACGTTCGACCATTGTCCGCTGACATTTTCGTCCATGGTTACGAGTCCGTTATAGCCAGTTACCTCCCCAAATGGCGAGAAGAGCTATAACAACGATAATGATAATGGTTGATTTCTTCATACTTTTCATTTTTAGGCCTCACCTCCGATTCCTCTCCGATAGAGAGAGGGGAGGAGGGGAAGGCAGTTATTAATCATTTAATTATATTCTATGTAAACGTTTTATTTTCTTCCAGTATCCTCGAAGGTGTGTCAAAACGGTTGATGGCACACAGATGACACATCCTCGGCGTTAGAACCGGGAACCGGCTCCACCGCCACCTCCCATACCGCCTCCGAAGCTGCCGCCGCTGAATCCTCCGCCACCTCCGCCGAAGCCTCCACCACCGAAGATGACCGGACCACCTCCGCCTCCTCCCCGGTAATTTTCATCGTATGACTGCTGGCGGCGCACTACTTTATGTCCGCAATTGCGGCAGGTGTAGGTCACATCTTCCGTTTTCACTCCATTGCGGCGTGAGATGAGTATGCTGCTGCTACGTTGCAATTTATGTTGTCCGCAGTTGGGGCATTTGTTGGCAGCGCGTTGGGCAAGGATGCCTATAATAGATGCCACTGCGAGGAAACCGATAAGTCCCAGTAGGATACCTCCTACGGAGAGGTCATCCTCCTCTTCCGTGTCATTCACCATAGTGCCGTCAAGACGTGAACAGACTGCCTTTACACCCGCTACCATTCCGGCATCCCAATTACCGTCTTTCAGATAGGGAATCATGTATTTGGTCTGTATGCGTTTGCAGATGGCATCAAGAAGGTCCCCTTCCAAGCCGTATCCCGTATAAAACTGGATGCAGCGTTGGTCGGTTACCAGCAGAATGACCAAACCGTTGTTTTTCTCTTTTTTCCCTACTCCCCATTCATTGAGCAGCTGATGTGAGAAATCAAAACAGTCTTCTTGTCCGATGGAGGGAACAACGGCAACTACCGTTTCAATACCAGTCTGCTGCTCCAATGCATAGAGCATACGGTCTATATTGTCACATGCCTCCGTTGATAGGATACCGGCGGGGTTGCAAACGTAGCGTGTCTTGTCCTGAATATGTACTTTAGGAATATTCTTAGTGGTGTAGACTTCTTGTGCCTGCAAGGATAAGAGCAGGCATAAGAAGGATGCTATAGAAATAAATCGTCTCATACTACCAATATTTGTTGCGGCGAAGATAGGAAAAATCACGTCAACGTATGTATTTCCCTACGAATTTCTTTACATGCTCCGTATATTCCTGCGGATAGTCCTTGTAGGACATGGCATGTGTGGCACCGGGTACAATCCATAATTCTTTGGGTTCGGGCTTGGCTTCATAGAGGGGATAAACCATCCACGTCGGTACAAAGGTGTCGGCATCACCGTGGATGAAGAGCATCGGCAAAGTACATTTCTTTACTTGCTCCAGGGCAGAAGCTTCGCGGAAGTCCCACCCGTACTCCTGCCGGCAAAGCCAGCTTGCAGTATGCAGTAGGGGGAAAGCGGGCAGTCCGAACTGTTCTTTCAACTCCCCGCGAAACTCATCCCATACGCTTGTGTAACCGCAGTCTTCCACAAAACACTTGATGAATGGCTGTTGGTATTGTCCGTGTTCCACTTCGCCGGATACCATCATGGTGGTGGCGGCTCCCATGGAGATGCCGTGTACTACCATCTTTGTACTGCGGGACGCTATGCTGTCCGCATGGTTGCGTCCGAAAAGCTCATCGGCGGTCTCGGTCCATTGCAACACGTCGAGCCGGTCTTTCCAGCCCATCTGTACATGGTTCCCTTCGCTCATCCCGTGTCCGTAAAGGTCGGGCAGCAGGATATTGAAGCCCATCTCCTTGCTGTACAAATAACCTATCATCAGCATGCGCACGGCGTTGTCCGTATATCCATGTACGATGACTGCCGTTTTGTCGGTAGGGCGGGCAGCGGCAACATAGAGCGCATGCAGCGTCTCTCCATGGTCGTTCTCAATGTAGAAGTCCTTCAATGCTCCTACGGTCACCAAACTGTCTACCCACGGTTGCAGTTCGGGATATTGCTCGAACATGAAGTTGTAGGATTCGGCAATGTTGCGACTGCGTGTGATAAGGCCTTCGGGTTTCAGAGCATGCCCCAGCATATAGTACCCGCCGCACAGTACTACGGTGCAGAGGGCAGCCAGACCGAGAATCGAATATTTTATGGTTTTCTTCATTATTTATTCCAAATTTCCCATGCAGCAAAGGCTTGCAGCAGCAACATTTCAAGTCCGTTCTTGGTGACGGCTCCCTGCGCTTTGCCTTTCTTCATGAAGAGTGTTTCATTTGGATTATACAACAAATCGTAGAGCAAATGGTTGGGAGTAAGCAGTTCGTAAGGAATATTGGGACAGAAATCCACTTTGGGATACATGCCTACTGGGGTACAGTTGACAATCACTGTGTACTCTTGCATGATTTCCGGTGTCAGTTCTTCGTATGTGAGGTATTTATCCTCTTTCTTGGCGCGTGATACGAAGGTACTTTTTATACCCAGGTTCTCCAGCCCGCGATATACGGCTTTCGATGCACCGCCGGTACCCAAAATCAGGGCTTTCTTGTGTTGTGGTTGCAAAAGTGGTTCTATGGATTGTGTAAATCCGATGATGTCGGAGTTGTAGCCAACCAGTTTCACTTTGCCTTTGGAAAGGCGGATAATCTTAATGACATTGACGGCGCCTATCTTGGCTGTGTCTTTGTCCAGTTCGTCCAGGTAGGGGATGACTTGCTCCTTGTAAGGGATAGTCACATTCAGTCCACAGAGGTTGGGATTTTCCTCGATAACTTCCATGAAATCCTCGATACGTGGAATTTCGAAATTTACATATTCTGCATCAATATTTTCTGCCTTGAATTTCTCATTGAAGTAGCCGATGGAAAACGAATGTTTCAGCGGGTAACCGATTAAACCGTATTTCTGCATAATATTTTAGTTATTGATTGAACTATATTCGTTTGTTTATGGAGTACATTATTGGTCGGAAGTAGTTGAGGAGGTGATTACCGGTTCTTTGATGATAACAAAACCTCCGAATTGCAATCCGTTATCTTTTCCGTTCAAACAGAACTTTCTGTCGAATACGGGTTTATTTTTTGATTTCCAGATCAGTTTGCTAGAGAAGGTGATGACGTCTTGAGTACCATCGTTCCAGTCTATTATCACTTTTTCGTTATCGAATGTATCGTCGCCATTGAATTCTCCAAAAGTGAGAAAGTATTTGCCAGTTTCAAATTTCATTGTTTGCAGACCGTTGAAGTGTGCAAGGTAAGCTTTGGTTTGGCTTATTGGAACGTCCTTTTCATATATTTTTCCATTATAGATTGCCTTGATTCCTTGCTTGGCAATGTTGCCGGGAGTTTCAGGATTCAACAAATCATTACCTTGAGCATCTTGTACTGCGATATGCAGTTCGATAGGAGCAAAATCCCATATCATATCATCACTTCCCGAATCATCGCAAGCTGTGAAACCGGCAACGCAAAGGAGGGAAATAAATAATAAATAGAGGGTGTGTGTAGCTTTCATAAGGTCTCTTTTTTATATAAGTTTCTTCTTTTTATTTAGTTGCCACATAAAGTGTACATATCCCGAAAGTCAATCGCTTGAAGCGTACCTCGCTGAACCCTGCCTTGCGGATTACTCCCTGCATGATTTCGCCTTGCGGAAAGGCGCGGATGCTTTGGGGCAGATAGGTGTAGGCGCTGTTGTCTTTCGAAATGAACTTGCCGAGCAGCGGGATGACGGCTTTGGAGTAGACGGTAAAGAGTTGTTTCATTGGGAAGCGGTCCGGTGTGGAGAGTTCCAGAATGACGAGATGTCCGCCGGTCTTTAGTACGCGGCACATTTCGGACAATCCCTTGTCCAGCCCTTCGAAGTTGCGGATGCCGAACGCTACGGTCACGGCGTCGAAGCTTTCGTCGGCAAACGAGAGGGAGGTGCAGTCCTCCCGGACAAATGAAATCTTGTTCGAGAGGTGCGCCTGCTTTACTTTTTCACGTCCCACGTTCATCATGCCTTCCGAGATGTCGGTGCCAATCAGGCTATCGGGTTGCAGTTCGCGGCATGCAAGGATGGCGAAATCGCCGGTGCCGGTAGCTACGTCCATAATACGCCGGGGGCGGAAAGGACGTAGGTACTTGATTGCTTTCCTACGCCAGCTGCGGTCTATACCCATCGACAGGGTATGGTTCAGCTTGTCGTAGGCGGGGGCGATGTTGTCGAACATCTCTTCGACCTGTTCGCTCTTCTTGCCGTCGTTGCCGTAAGGCTTGATGTGTTCTTGGGGGTAGTCCATCCGTCAATCGTTACTTTAAGTACTCCGTTACGTTCTTTTCAATACGTTCGGCGATGTTGCTTGTGTCCTCTTTAACGAACTTCTCGCCGGTGATGTGCTCGTACAGCTCGATGTAACGTTCGCTGATGGAAGTCACGATTTCGTCGGTCATTTCCGGAACCTGCTGTCCCTCTTTGCCCTGGAAACCGTTGTCCATTAGCCATTCGCGCACGAATTCCTTGGAAAGCTGCTTTTGCGGTTCGCCTTTGGCAAAGCGTTCTTCGTAGCCTTCGGAGTAGAAATAGCGGCTGGAGTCCGGTGTGTGGATTTCGTCCATCAGATAGATTTTGCCGTCGTGCTTGCCGAATTCGTATTTGGTATCTACCAGAATCAATCCGCGTTCCGCTGCAATCTCGGTACCGCGTTTGAAGAGGGCCATGGTGTATTGCTCCAATACGGCATATTCTTCGGGTGTGGCAAGACCTTGTGCCAGGATTTCTTCTTTGGAGATGTCGGCGTCATGCTCGCCGATTTCGGCTTTTGTGGTCGGGGTGATGATGGGTTCGGGGAATTTCTGGTTCTCCTTCATGCCTTCGGGCAGCTTTACGCCGCAGATTTCGCGGACACCGCTCTTGTAGGCGCGCCATGCACTGCCGCAGAGATAGCCGCGTACAATCATTTCTACGGGGAATCCTTCACACATCACACCTACCGTCACCATCGGATCGGGTGTAGCCATTTTCCAGTTGGGGCAGATGTCGGTGGTGGCATCGAGGAACTTGGCTGCAATCTGGTTCAGCATCTGTCCTTTGAAGGGAATACCTTTCGGCAATACTACGTCGAAGGCTGAAATGCGGTCGGTAGCGACCATAACTAACTTTTCGCCATTGATGTTGTACACATCGCGCACTTTTCCATGATAGACACTTTGCTGTCCGGGAAAGTTGAAATCTGTTGCTGTTAATGCTTTCATCTTTGTAATATTTACGATTTTGAGAATTTACTGTTTCTGTTCAATCTTACTATCGGCTTGTTCGGCTTTGCGTCGTTCACGCTCCGCTTTCGCTTCTGTCGAACTTCTCGTAGGCCTCCACAATCTGAGTTACCAACTTATGGCGTACGATGTCTTTCTTGTTCAGCTCGATGAAGCTGATTCCTTTTACGCCTTTCAGAATCTTCAGTGCCTGCACCAGACCGGAAGTCTGGGAAGAAGGCAAGTCAATCTGCGTCATGTCTCCCGTGACAATCATCTTGGTATTCATACCCATACGGGTGAGGAACATCTTTATCTGTTGGGTAGTGGTGTTCTGCGCTTCATCCAGAATCACTACGGCATCGTTCAGCGTGCGTCCGCGCATGAAAGCGAGGGGGGCAATCTGAATGATGTTCAGCTCCATGTACTCTTTCAGTTTGGCGGCGGGAACCATGTCCTGCAAGGCGTCGTAAAGCGGTTGCAGGTACGGGTCTATCTTGTCCTTCATGTCGCCGGGCAGGAAGCCGAGTTTCTCTCCGGCCTCTACGGCGGGACGGCTGAGGATTATTTTCTTTATCTCCTTGTTCTTTAGTGCCCGCACGGCAAGGGCGATGGCCGTATAGGTCTTTCCTGAACCGGCGGGACCGATGGCAAACAGCATGTCATTCTTGGCAAATGCCTCTACCAGTTTCAACTGGTTTTCGCTGCGCGGGATAATCGGCTTTCCGGTTACGCTGAATACAATGACATTGCCCGATTTTTCCGCTTGCGGGGGCATTGCCTTTGATGATGTCTATAATGACCTCTTCTTTCAAAGAGTTGTATTCGGCACAGTATTTCTCCAGCTTGGTAATGTTCTCCTCGAATGCACACATTTCCTCCTCATCACCCAATACTTTGATGACATTGCCGCGGGCAACGATGCGAAGCTTGGGATACAAGGCCTTTATCAGCTGCATGTTGGCGTTGTTTACGCCATAAAATATTACCGGGTCAATATCTTCAAGAACAATCAGTTTTTCTATCATTGATATGTTTTAAAGTTCAATTCGTTCTTTTAGTGAAACGTTCTGCAAATGTAGTGAAACGTTTGGATACTTAAACAGTTCCATTGGGTATTTTTTTTGCAGTGGCTTCGGGTAGATTGTCGGTAATTGTTGCACGACGATGCCGTTTCCTTTTTTTGAGCATCCGATACGTTGTCGGTTCAGCGTCTGTTCCTTCATGTTGAAGATAATATTGGGGTCGAAGTGCTGCCCGTTGACGCGTGTCTCGAAGTGCAGATGCTCAGTAGAGGCGCGTCCGGTGCGTCCGGTCAGTGCGATGGGCTGTCCGGCTTTGACTGTGTCGCCACAATGTACAAGGTTTTTGAAGTTGTGGCTGTATATCGTTTCCAGTCCGAAGTCATGGCGTACGACGACGACATTGCCGTAGGCGCTATAAGGCTTGGACATCCGTACTACGCCGTTGAAGGCACTCCGTATGGTGTCTTTGGCGTAGGTCTTGATGTCTATGCCACTGTGGCGTCCCCGCCCCCGTCCGTAAGGGGAGATGACTTTTCCTCCAGGCAGGGGAAAGGAGTATTCCGTGTCCGGAATGTCCTCCAAAGGTAGCTCTATCAGTTCTCTTTGCGAAAACAGTCCCGGAGTGGCAACGCGGATATGGTTGGTTTCCATGGTGGAAAAGACCGTTTTCTTCCCTTGTGCCGTGGCACCAAGGGCTATGAGCAGGAGAGGGACAAGAATACGGATTCTCATTTATTCAAAATATTGTATAGTCCCACTGGTAGAGGAAGCATATTTCTCCAACAGTTCCAATATCATTTCGGCTGCTTCTTTCAGACCTTCCTGCCCGTTGTAGCCGTTGACAATGGCAAGGATATGGCGGGTTTCAAGTTTCATCTTGGTGCGTTCGTGGTCGCTGGTCGGGGTACCGATACCGCCTATACGGTCGCGGTAGACGGGCAGCCCTTCTATGTTCAGCATGCCGCGGCCTATACCCTCGAACAATTCCTCGGCACGTCCTATGCCCAGCTCAAGGTCGGTCCCTTGTATCTCGTCGGCATCAAATCCGCCGATAGAGTGGCCCGTACGTAGGGAGACAAGGTTGATAAGGTCTACCAACGTATCTATCTGATAGAGTTCCAATCCGCGCAGCAGTCGCCGTCTCAGTGCTTCGGCCGAGGGACGGTAGCGGCTGGGGTCCTTGCCGCAACGTTTGTAGGCTTCGCGGGTGGCGGCAATGACGGGTTGGTACTTGATGCTGTCCGTGGTTTCACGGGCTCTTAGCTCTTGGGTGAAAGTTGCGATTTCTTGCCACAACCCTTCGCAATATGGGGTATTTGTCACTTCGGCAAATACGGCTGCACCGCGGAATTCGGGGCAATTCTGCTTGATTTCTTTAGAAAGTGTGATATGATACATTAATGCAATCCGTTTGAATGGGTTAACATGATTCCCGACAATATCCTTCCGGATTTGATACCCATCCGGCGTGCCGAGAAAAACTCTTCATATTGGGTAAAAGTACATATATTGGCTGTCTCCACTTGTGCGGAAGGTACTCCGAAGTCCAGTAGTTGCAGTCGGTTGGCAGCCCATAGGTCGATATGGTATTTGTGGGTGGCGGGTTTCCATTCGGAGATGTAATCCATCTGGAAACCGTTCTTGCGGAATGCTTCATAGACTTCGTCGCCTACCTCGAAGGCGGAAAGGGAGATGCCGGGGCCGATGCAGGCTATCACTTCTTTGCCCTCTGTGCCATAGCGGGCACGCATCTTGTCGAGTGTGTGGCCGAGGATGTAATTCACAGTGCCGCGCCATCCGGCATGAACAGCGGCTATCACGGCATTCTTCCGGTCGTAGAGCAGGATGGGAATGCAGTCTGCCGTAGAGATGCAGATGCAGCAGCCCGGTTCACGGGTTATCAGTGCATCAATGCCCTGCAACATGGAGTGGCGTTCTTCTGCTGTTGCATGCAGATAAGTTCCGTCAATGACAAGTGCCTTTGTCCCGTGGGTCTGAAACGGGATGACCAGTTCTTGGGGGCGTTGGGGCAGGGAAGAACATACTATTTCCTGGTTGCGGCGTACAGCTTCGGCTTCGTCTCCCGTGTAAGGTGTACAGTTGAGGGAGGCATAGTTACCTTGGCTGCATCCGCCATGCCGGGTGGTTACAAAACAAGAAATGTCGGGATATGGGGCAAGCAGCTCATATCCCAACATTTTCCTATCTTCTGTAAGAGGAATCATTTTTTATCTTCCTCCCAATCTCCTTCGTATTCAAAGTCCTCGAGGTCCTCGATGTCCTCGTCGTCATTGACGTATTCGTAGCTGAGGTCTTCGTCCTCGCCTTCGTCTTTCAGTTCTTCTTTCAGGTGGCTCATGTCTTTGGCGCGGTGGGCAATGCTTTCAATCTTGCCTTCTATCTTGTTGCTTTCCTTGTTCAGCTCTTCCCACAGCATATCTTTCAGTGTAGAGATGCCCATGCCGGAGACAGCAGAGATGAATATATGCGGAATCCCTTCGGGCAGTGTCGGCTCTATCTCGTCCATCAGCTCCTGATCCAGCATATCGCATTTCGTGATGGCAAGCACACGCTGCTTGTCCAGCATTTCGGGATTGAAAGTACGCAATTCGTTCAGCAGAATTTCATATTCCTTACGGATGTCGTCGCTGTCGGCAGGAACCATGAACAGCAACAGTGAGTTGCGTTCGATGTGGCGCAGGAAACGGAGTCCCAAACCTTTGCCCGCACTTGCCCCTTCGATGATGCCGGGAATGTCCGCCATAACGAATGACTTTCCGTCGCGATAGGACACGATACCCAGATTGGGTTCCAGCGTTGTAAACGGATAATTGGCGATTTTGGGCTTCGCCGCAGAAACGGATGCCAGTAAAGTGGATTTTCCTGCATTGGGGAAACCTACCAGACCGACGTCCGCCAGCAGTTTCAGCTCCATGATAACCGTCATTTCCTGCATCGGTTCGCCCGGCTGTGCGAAGCGGGGAGCCTGACGGGTGGCGGTTTTGAAGTGCCAGTTACCCAGTCCGCCGCGTCCGCCTTTCAGCAGAATGACTTCCTGACCGTGCTCGGTTACATCGCAGATGTATTCACCGGTTTCGGCATTGTATACTACCGTGCCGCAGGGCACTTCAATCACCTTGTCCGCTCCGTCTTTTCCGAAACTGCGGTTTTTGGAACCGGATTCTCCGTGACCTGCCAGGATGTGGCGATCGTACTTCAGATGGAGTAGCGTCCAGTAGTTGCGGTTACCCCGCAGGATGACATGGCCTCCTCGTCCTCCGTCACCTCCGTCGGGGCCTCCGTTGGGTATGTATTTCTCACGCCGCATATGCGTAGAACCTCGTCCGCCCTTTCCGGAGCGGCAATATATTTTTACGTAGTCAACAAAATTCGATTCAGCCATATTCTGTTTTATTGTTATTTCACTGCGTCAATAGCCTTGCAAACATCGGCAAAGATTTCTTCCAATACGCCGAAGCCCTGGATGTGTTGGTATTTGCCGTCCTGCTTGTACCAGTCAATCAGCGGAGCTGTCTGTGAGTGGTAAACCACCAGACGCTTCTTGATTGTCTCTTCATTGTCGTCTGCACGTCCTGATTCTTGTCCGCGCTTGATGAGGCGCTTCATCAGTTCTTCTTCGGGCACGTCGAGGTCGAGCATCACGCTGACTTCCTGTCCGCGTTCGGCGAGCATCTTCTTTAATGCTTCAGCCTGGGCGATTGTTCTGGGGAAGCCGTCGAAAATCACGCCTTTGCTATCCTTGAAGCTGTCGAATACGCTTGCCAGAATATCAATCATCAACTCATCGGGGATCAACTGGCCCTGGTCGATATAACCTTTAGCAGTCTTGCCCAGTTCTGTACCGTTTTTCATTTCTGCGCGGAGCACGTCTCCGGTAGAAATGTGGTTGATGCCATACTTTTCTACAATCTTTTCACTTTGTGTTCCCTTACCTGAACCGGGAGCACCAAAAATTACAATGTTCAACATTTGCTTAGTTATTATTTAATGATTTACTATATTATGTCTGTATCAGTCTACTACAGTATAAATGTCGGGATAGTTGCGCCCGAAGCCGTCATAATCCAACCCGTAGCCCACGATGAAGTCGTTCGGAATATTCATGGCCACATATTCTATGTTTAAATCAACTTTCAGCTTATCAGGTTTCACCAGTAGGGAGGCAATATGAATCTCCCTGGGACCGCGAGTGCCGAGGGTGTCCAGTAAGCGTTGCATGGTGAGTCCCGTATCTACTATGTCCTCTACAATGACCACTGTACGGTCTGTGAGGTCTTCATTGATGCCTATTACTTCCTTAATTACCCCGGTAGAGGATACTCCTTGATAAGATGCCAATTTGACAAACGAAATTTCGCAGGGAATCGTGATTCGTTTCAGCAAATCGGCGGTAAACATGAACGAACCGTTCAGTACGCTGAGGAATAGAGGATTCTTTCCTGCCAGGTCGCGGTTGATTTCGTTCGCTACACGGGTTACTTCTTTCAGTATGTCCTGCTCCTTGATGGAGACTGTGAACATCTTGTCTTTTATTTGTATGGTATCCATAGATGGGATGTTTTTAGAAAGTTGCCGCAAAAATACGATTTTTATTCCACTCCATGCATCATCTTCTGTAATTTCTTTGAAAGCAGGAAGAGGATAAGCGATGCCGTGGCAGACATGACGACGAACACCATGAAGAAATCGTACATCGTCTCAATGCGATAGCCCAGTAGCGTCTTTACCTTTCCGGCTTCGGGGTAGAGCCCGCTCAGCGTGCCTGCAAACTTATTGGCAGTGGCGGTGGAGAGGTACCATATCCCCATCATCAGCGAGGCGAAGCGGATGGGCGTGAGCTTGTTCACCATGGAGAGTCCGATGGGCGAGAGGCAGATTTCGCCCATGGTATGGATGAAGTAGAGCCCCGTCAGCCAAATGAGACTCACCTTGATGCCCGGCTGAACATCTTTCACCCCAAGGCAGATGACGAGATAGCCCAGTGAAAGCAGTAGCAGGCCGATGGCTTGCTTGGTGGGCGAGGCGGGCTCCATGCCCCGCTTGCCCAGGGCGCCCCATACGCCCGGCATGATGGCGGCAAGTATCACCACAAAGAAGGGGTTGAAGGACTGAATCCAGGAGGCGGGCATTTCCCACCCCAGGATGACGCGGTCGGTCTGCTCGGAGGCGAAAAGCGTGAGCGAGGCGCCTGCCTGCTCGTAGGCCGCCCAGAAGAAAATGACGAAGAAGGCGATGATGTAGATGACGAAGATGCGGTCGCGCTCCGTCTTGGTGAGTGAGCCTTCCAGCAGGATGCTGACGGGAAACACGATGCAGGCGGTGAAGATGCCGATGCTTATCCAATCGCTCCCGAAACACCAGTAGAAGAAACCGGCAAGCGCGATGGCAAGCAGGGCGAGCAGCAGGTAGTTGCGCATGGGCCGTCCGTTGGCGTGGGCACTCTTCCGGGCGGTGTTGTCTGCCTGGGGCCGCTCCTTGCGGGCGTCGGGGATAATGCCGAGGGGCTTGCCATCGGGGCCGATGAGGTACTTGTTTTTCTGGGTTTCGAAGAGGACGACCGTCAGCACGGTGACGATGGCGGCAATGAGGAAGCCCCATCGGAAGTCGTGAGGGTTGCCCGTCTCGCCAAAATAGCCGCAGACCAGCGGGGCGAGGAAGGAACCCACGTTGACACCCATATAGAAGATGGTGTAGGCGGAATCCAGCCGTTTGTCACCCGGCTCGTAGAGCTGCCCCACCAGGGAGGAGACGGTGGGCTTGAAGCAGCCGTTGCCCAATATAAGGAAAGTCAGTCCGCCGTACATCAGCCAATGCGAAAGCTCACGCGCCTCCAGCATCGAGGCACTGGCAAACATCAGGAACTGGCCGACTGCCATCATCATGGCCCCCCAGAAGACGGAACGGCGGATACATCAACTCCTCGCCGGCTACGGTAGTTGCCATTGATGTGCCTTCCGGTTTAATGGGAGAGGATAATACCTATAATATTCAGGCTAATATCATCCGTGCAGACCTGACGCTGAGCCTGCAATTGCCGAAACTGGCATTTCTCTTTGCCGAGAACGAGCCGTATGTGGGCGAATGGCAGTTACTGGACATCGGTTTGAGTGAGGAAGCCATTACAGAAAAGGAAACGGATTTTGCGTTGACGGAACACGAGGATATGGCATCGGTGCTGAAGCCGCGCGGCAAGTTTGCACATAAAGGAAGCTTCGGACGCGCCTTGTTGATAGCAGGTTCGCAAGGAATGGCGGGAGCGTCGGTGCTTGCGGCACGTGCTTGCCTGCGCTCCGGAGTGGGATTGCTTACGGTTCATATTCCTTTTTGCAATAACTTTATCGTGCAGACTGCCGTACCGGAGGCCATGACGGAAATAGATATAAACGATGTCCGTTTTTCTTGTGCCACTGATACTGACGACTATCAGGCGGTGGGTATCGGTCCGGGATTAGGCAGGGCGGAAGATACCGAAGCTGCTTTACTGGATCAGATAGATTCTTGCCAGACGCCCATGATAGTGGATGCCGATGCGTTGAACCTGTTGGGTGAACATCGCAGTTACATCGGCCGTTTGCCCAAAGGCAGTATTCTCACTCCGCATCCCAAAGAATTGGAACGGTTGGTTGGGAAATGTCAGAACTCGTACGAACGTTTGACAAAAGCCCGTGAACTGGCAAAAAGCGCCGGAGTATACATTATATTGAAAGGTGCTTATTCCGTTATTATTGCACCGTCGGGAAAGTGCTGGTTTAATCCTACCGGAAATCCCGGCATGGCTACAGGGGGTAGCGGTGATGTGCTTACGGGTGTCGTATTGGCCTTGCTGGCGCAGGGATACGATGCGGAAACTGCTGCACGTATGGCCGCTTATGTCCATGGACTGGCGGGAGATATTGCTTGCAAGAAGCATGGAGCAATGGGTATGACGGCAGGGGATATTGTTACTTGCTTACCGTTGGCATGGCGGATGCTGGAGGAGAAATTGTAAACTGCATGTTAATGTTGGTATTTCAATATTCTGATGTTTTAAAAACTAATAGATTCGTTTTTTACATTCTTGTAGTAATATGGAAACAACCTTGCTTCAGTTCATATTTAATGTAGCACTTTTCTGCTTTCTTCAAGTCGCGCAATACCTCGGACAGCACCAACTTCAATGTATCCGAACTGACATCCTGTAACGGACGTCCGTCTTCATCCTCTACTTTCTGGAAGCGTTTCCAACTGACATCGAATGTCGTGCCGTAGCAATGAGCGGAATTTTCGGATGCATTGCCGTTGCGACGGCGCAGACGCTTGACATCGTCTTTTGTACGCAGTACGGAAGTTACTGTAATCTTGTTCGGATTCAAGCCTTTGGCAGCCAGGGAATCGAGAAAGTTATAACCGATTGTATCGAGCAGGGCAGCCGCTCCCGGAATGAGATACGGGACGGAATGCGTCAAAGAATCAACCGCGTATAAATCATTTGTAGCGATATACTGCAACTTTTCTTTCATCTTTTCCGCTTCCTCGCGCGATGCTAATGGACGGATGCCGATAGCTTGCGCCACATTCAAATGCTTTTCATTCAAATCGCCGAAAGAACGTTTGTAACTGATAACACCCCGTATGTTGTGCGGCTCATTCAGCTTGAGGGACATGTCTTTTTTCTTACATCCAGCCAGGCAGCAAGTTATTGCCATGCCTGCCAATAAAAACAGGGAAATGAAACGGCTTTTATTATACATAATTAATTCTGAACTTTGTAGAATTGTGTAATTTGTGGTGAAAACTCCTGCAAAGATAGTGTAATCCTATAGAACAATTGGAAGAGTTTGCTGCTTTTTTCCCCTCTTTTTGTACCTTTGCAGCCAAATTCAGGAATAAAAAGAAACGTGCAGCGATATTTTATCTATTTGGCCTACGACGGCACAGCTTATCATGGCTGGCAGATTCAGCCCAACGGTGCAAGTGTGCAGGAGTGTTTGATGAAAGCACTCTCTATCTTGTTGCGGCGTGAAGTGGAGGTGGTGGGTGCCGGACGCACCGATGCCGGTGTACATGCTTCCCTAATGGTGGCACATTTTGACAGTGAAACTCCGTTGGATGTGATATTCATGACGGATAAGCTGAACCGCCTGCTTCCCCCGGATATTTCCGTTTACCGTCTGCGTGCCGTACGTCCCGATGCTCATGCGCGCTTTGATGCCACGGCACGTACATACAAATACTATGTTACTACGGCCAAGATGCCTTTCAATCGTCAGTATCGTTGCCGTCTGTTCCAGACTCCGGACTTTGAACGGATGAACGAAGCTGCCCGGACTTTGTTTGAATATACGGATTTTACCAGTTTCAGCAAGTTGCATACCGATGTCAAAACCAATAATTGCAAGATAATGCACGCTGCCTGGACGCAGGTAGATGAAGTGACCTGGGTATTTACCATTCAGGCCGACCGTTTTCTGCGGAACATGGTACGTGCTGTAGTGGGTACATTGCTCGAAGTCGGCAGGGGTAAACTTACCATCGGGGGCTTTCGCCGGGTTATCGAACAAAAAGACCGGTGCCGTGCAGGAACTTCCGTTCCCGGTAACGCTTTGTTCCTTGTAGATGTTGCCTATCCTGAAGAAACTTTTATTAGCGGTTAGTGATAAGTGATAAGTGATTAGTGATAAATGATTACTTTCACTCTTTCTCTTCTTGTAATATAGCTAATTCATAACTTATAACTCATAATTCATAGCTAAAATCAATGTGGTTATTATTAGCCTTTCTCTCGGCAGCCTTGTTGGGATTTTATGATGCTTTCAAGAAGCAGGCGCTCAAAGACAATGCCGTGCTTCCGGTCTTGTTTTTGAATACGGTATTTTCCAGTTTAATATTTCTTCCGTTTATTCTGGTATCGTGTTTTGCTCCTGCTGTGTTGGGAAGTACGATGTTTGATGTTCCTGTAGTGGGATGGGATGTGCATAAATTTATCATCATCAAATCTTTCATCGTTCTTTCCTCGTGGATATTCGGATATTTCGGAATGAAGCACTTGCCGCTTACCATTGTAGGCCCGATTAATGCAACGCGTCCGGTAATGGTACTTGTGGGAGCCATGCTTGTATTCGGCGAGCGGCTCAATCTGTATCAATGGATAGGTGTGATGTTGGCAGTCTTGTCGTTCTTTATGCTGAGCCGTTCCGGTAAGAAAGAGGGTATCGACTTCAAGCACAATAAATGGATTCTTTTTATTGTACTGGCGGCCGTGACGGGCGCTGTCAGCGGATTATACGACAAGTATCTGATGAAGCAGCTGCCGCCTATGGTGGTGCAGTCATGGTACAACATCTATCAGGTGTTTATCATGTGCCCCATTATCCTGTTGCTGTGGTATCCCAAGAGAAAGGAAAGTACACCGTTCCGTTGGGATTGGACTATCATCGGTATATCCGTCTTTCTTTGTGCGGCAGACTTTGTGTATTTCTATGCCTTGAGTTATGAGGATTCCATGATTTCTATCGTATCTATGGTACGACGTGGCAGTGTGGTTGTTTCTTTCCTGTTCGGCGCCCTTTTCTTCCGTGAAAAGAATTTAAAAAGCAAGGCGGTAGACCTCATTTTGGTGCTGATTGGAATGTTCTTCCTATATTTGGGGAGCAAATAGAATTTCAATAGCGCGTATGGCAGAAGATTTGTGTATCAGTAATGGCGGCAAAGAAGAGAAGTATCGTATGTTGCTTCCGCAAATTAAGTGTCTGATTGAAGGAGAGGATGACCTTATCGCTAATCTGGCTAATGTTGCGGCTGCACTGAAAGAGACTTTTCACTTTTTCTGGGTGGGATTTTATCTGGTGAAAGGTGAGGAGCTGGTGCTTGCCCCTTTTCAGGGTCCGGTGGCTTGTACCAGAATAAAGAAAGGGCGTGGCGTTTGCGGAAAGGCCAGGGAGAGGGCTGAAATATTGGTTGTACCGGATGTGGATGCTTTTCCGGGTCATATAGCGTGTAGTTCTTTGTCGCGTTCGGAAATAGTGCTTCCGCTTCTTCGTGCAAAGGGAGAAGTATGGGGTGTGCTGGATGTGGACAGTGAAAACTTGAATAGTTTTGATGAGGTGGATGCGCGTTTTTTGCAGGAGTTGTGTTCTTATCTGTAAGGTGATTTTTATAATAATAAGATTTTAGTATTGATAAAATATTATAGGGATATGGTGAAGAAGTTGATAGTCTTTTTATTTGTAGTAGGTATGGGAATTGGTTCTTTGTCGGCGCAACTGGCAAAAACTTGTTTTACCAATATGCCCGATTCTCTGAGTCCGTTGCTTACGGCTGTGAATCGTGCCGACTTCATTGACTTCTTGGAGAGCGAGATGAAAGCGGAAGTAACCAATCGTTTTGGCGGTAAGTCGGAAATGACTGAGCTTACTCCCGATTATATCCGTGTGCAGGTAACACCTCAAAGTACCTGGCAGATGAAACTTTTGTCAGTGAACGACAGTACCCGTCTTATCTGTACTGTTTCTACAGTTTGTGCTCCGGCTTGTGACAGTCATATCAAGTTCTATACTACCGGTTGGGAAGAGTTGCCCGCTGCATCCTATTTGGCATCATTACCTAATATGGATGATTTTATTCTGCCTGCTTCCGATACGGTAGATGTGTACCGCTATCAGGATGCTCGCCTTCAGGCTGATATGCTTTTAATGAAAGCCGACCTTTCGGGCAAGGACGCTACGCTGACTTTTACTTTTACCACTCCCGACTATATGGAAAAAGAAGCAGCGGAAAAACTGAAATCGTTTCTCCGCGCCCCTATAACCTATACGTGGAAAGAAGGGAAGTTCAATAATTAAGTATAAGGTATAAAATAATAAGGCTTACAGAAGCTAAGCTAATGTAGAGTATCATAGGGGCAGTGTAGCTTTCCTTATTTCTTATACTTAATTTTCATACTTAATTCTTCATGTTTGATTTTTATTTTACTTTGATTTTGTCGAATCCTTCTCCGTATACTCCGATTACCTGACTTTGTGACACGAAGGCATTCGGGTCTATGTCTTTTATCAGCCGGAAGATAATGGTTGATTCCCGTTTTTTGGCAAGTACAAACAGCATTTTTATTTCCTTGCCGGTATAGAATCCGGAAGCATTTATAACTGTCGCGCCGCGGTGAGGATACACATTGATATGTCTGGCTATCTCCTCATACTTTTCGCTGATGATGAAAAACTGCACGGATTGGCGTGCACTGTTTACTACTTGATCCAGAACGAAACTACAGATGTATAGAGTGACATAGCCGTATACTACTTTTTCCCAGTCTTTCAGCACGAAGTAGCTGGAAGAGATAATGATAAGGTCACAAAACAGCATGACCCGTCCCAGTGTAATGTCCCTGTATTTGTTAATGATAGCTGCGATAATATCAGTTCCGCCCGTACTTCCGTTCGGTCAGCGGATTTTCCCGGTTGGCAAGCTTTCTTTTAAGCGTATAGCCTAGCCAGTCTGAACATGAAGAATTTCAGATCAGCCACCCCTCTTAACTGGCTTCGAAAAGCTTTGATTTTAGCATTGAACGACTCCGCTGAAGCATTTGTCAATCGTTCTTCAAAATAATTTATGATGGTCGTACTATGGTTTGAAAAGGTATCAAGTACCTTGTTGAACTCCATATAGTCAAACTTTTCCACTTCATTGTACCATCTTGCGAGATTTAGCCTTGCTTCATCGGGACTTGACTTCTTGTTGAAGATGTCTGTCAGTTTCATGCTAAGGCTGTATCCTTCCAGAAGCTTGGGAAATTTATCAAAGAGAATGGCAGCCCTAGTCTTTTGCTGTTCATTCCATTTGCTCCAGTGTTTCAGTATAATATGTTTGCTTCTGCTTACTATCTGTGGCAGGGTTTCTCCGTTCTCCATTCTTTCAGGTTCCCATTTCCCTATTCTCTCCCTTTCCGCCTTACTCTTTGTTTCTTTCTTCTTTTGGCGATGCTCCCTGATAGCCTGATTTTCCGCATCAAGTACTTTCCACCGATAGCGTATTCTTAACTGGTCAACAGCCTCAGACATGAGCTGCTGTACATGAAAACGGTCATTGATCAGCTTTGCGGCAGGAAACACCTTTCTGACCGTCAGCATCATGGCTGAAGATAAATCTGTAGTGACAGTCTTGACAGACAGCCGTTTCCGGTGCGGAAGCCTGCGCAAGATTCCGCTTACCGCATCTGTGGCCACTCCACGAACCATTGCAACTAAAGCACCCTTACGACCTTTAGCTGCTTTATTGGTCAGAATCGTATAAACATCTCCATTGCTCAGGCAAGTTTCATCCAAAGAAAGGGTTTCTCCAATGTTTTCAGGATAAAGGAGGTAGTCATGCGCATGTTCGAGCTGATCCCAGTTCCGGTAATCACTGATTTTCTCCTTGTATTGTTTACGAAGAGTCTGCCCTTTTACGCCATAACGTTCCGCAAGCACACAGATGCTCATAGGAGTAGATTCAATCTCCTTCTTTTAAAAAAGAGACGAACTCAGAATTGAGCCGTGTACCGTCAAATTCGGATAAATCCCAGTCATAGCTGAAGATTTCATTGGAAGACTTGTCAAGCCATTTACGTTTACGAACATGGAGATAAGTGGCGCGACCACGAATAGGATAGTCTTGGATTGTACGATACTCACCAAAACCATAGGATATGATATCCGGGTTGATCTTATCTTCTTTTAGCTGAACTTTTTTTTCATCAAGATAAATATCAAAACGGTCAGCACTCTTGTCGAAATTGACAATATCAAAGTTGTCTATAAGCACATCCGGAAGGATGGCACGAAGGAGTTGTGCGGGTTTCATAAAACAAAGGTAAGCAAAGATAGCTAATTTTAAAACTTACCAACCAGATATTTCCGCTGAGCCGATGTTTTTTCGGTTTACATCTTGGTTTACATGCACCCCCTGAAACCGAGTCAGTAGCTTTTTAGTGGGGATACGCATATAGTTTAGCAATGCGGAAAAGGAAGAACCTCTTGTCAGCTACGCCTCTTAGGTTTGCTCTGAACAGTTTAATTTTAGCATTGAAAGATTCTGCCATTGCATTTGAAGAACGATGGTTGTAGAAATTCAGTATTTCATCATAGTGTTCATAAAAAGTAGCGGCAATGACGTTAAAAGAATGCATCCCTGCTTCTTCTACTTTATAATACCACCGTGCCATAGCCAGACGTGCAGCATCCTTTATGGTATTCCTTGAGAATATCATCCGCAGGGAATGGCACAAACCATATGCTTTTTTAACGTCAGGGTATTCTTCGAATAGTATTGCCGCCCTTTGTTTCTGCCTCTCTGTCCATTTATCGGCTGATTTGAAAAGTAAATACCGCGAGCGTATAAGCAACTCCCTACGGGTATCACCATTAGCATATCGGTATGGGACATAATCCTCGTTCTTCTGTTTAGCTTCCTCCATTTCCTCATTGGCCTGCTGTATGGCATCCCAACGGTGTTTGATGCGTAATTCCTGCACGGCATCACAAGCTAATTTCTGAATGTGAAAACGGTCTATCACACGGCAGGCTTTAGGAAATGCAGTCCGTACGATCTTGCGCATGGAGTCTGAAAGGTCAAGTGTCACTTCTTTAACGGCATAACGACTTTCCTCGTCAATTCGCTGAAGTACAGCTATTACATCCTCCGATTTGGTGCCTGCCACAACTGCTACAAGAGAACACTCCCTTGTGCAGGCATCGCGGTTGGTCACAAAGGTGTAAAGTTCACCGTTTGAGAGCGATGTTTCGTCAATTGCCAGATGCGGTCCTATATTCTCTGGAAACAGCATCCATTCATCGGCATGAGATAACTGTTCCCAATTACGATATCCGCTGAGAACCTCCTTGTACTGTTTTTCGAATGTATGACAGTCTATATGATAGAATTCCTCAAGCGTACGGCAAGTCACTGGGGATGTCTCCATACGTTTCTTTTAAAAAAGATCCAAATTCTTTGGAGTATCTGGTTGCAACACGAGGGGCTAGCATGCAAATAATCGTTTTTCATAATGGATTATAAAAATAACCTAAAAACCGACTGAGCCCGAAACCGCCTAAATCAGCAGTAACCTCTTTAGCAGTCTGCCCCATTTGGACCCCACTTCTGGTATTTGCCCAATTTTTTGATGGATTCGAACCACCGAAGGCTAAGCCAGCAGATTTTCTGCCCCATATTTGCCCTTTTGCTGTTGAGAACTACTTTAAATCTCTCTTTAAGCAGCTTTGTTTCTCAATTGCGATGCAAAGGTACAACTATTTTTGTAAACTCCAAGCAAAATCTATCATTTTTATTGCAGTAATTGCACATTCATCACCTTTATTACCCAGCTTGCCGCCTGCGCGATCCTCCGCTTGCTCCATTGTATTGGTGGTAATTAATCCGTAAATTACTGGAACATCGCCACTTGCATTTAATTGAGTGATGCCTTGAGTTGCACCCATGCAAACATAATCAAAATGCGGTGTTTCTCCACGAACTACGCAACCAATTGCAATTACAGCATCAACTTCGCTGTATTCTATAAGTTGATTGGCACCGAAAGTTAGTTCAAAACTTCCGGGAACGGTTTTTACCATGATATTTTCGTCTTTAGCTCCGTGTTTTTTTAAGGTGTCAACTGCTCCTTTTAAAAGAGCGCCGGTGATATTGTAATTCCATTCGGATACTACAATACCGAATTTCATATTCTCTGCACTAGGCACTGAGTTGAAATCATAATCCGAAAGGTTGTGATAAGCTGTAGCCATAATAAATTAAAGATTAAAAATTAAATAAATTGGAAAGTATAAATGAAGAGCACGGATTACACGGCACTCACGGTTTTGACTTCCGTGTATATCCGTGTAATCCGTGCTCGAAATATCTTATAAATAGGGTATGAATTACTTCTTTAAGAGCTTAGCTTGTTCGATGTATTTATCAATGTCCATAGCTTGATATGAACGGAAGTATTTGTCCTTAATAGAAGTATATGCTTTGATGGCATCGTCATACTTACCCTGCTTAACCAGAATTTCTCCGGCTTGTTTCAGATAGATAGGGCTAAGTGTACTATTATCTGCTTCATCAGCTGCTTTCAGCAACATGGAAGATGCCTTATCTAGTTGACCGAGTTGAGCGTAGCAATTACCCATAGCGCCTTTCATTGCAGGAGCTACCATTTGGTCATCTCCGTCAAAGCTCTCCAATGCTTTTACGGCTTCATCGAATTTGCCAAGATGTGCATAGCAAAGACCAGCATATGCCTTGGCAAGATTGGCTGCATCTGTACCGCTGTATTGGTCGGCTATCTTGATGAAACCTACGTAACCGATGCTATCGCCGTTCAGGGCTTCTGCAAAAGCATCAGCTTCAAAATATTCTTGTCCTTTAAAAAGGGCTGCCTGTGCTTTTTCCTCACGAGGTGCTGCATAGAGGTTCTTGTACATTACTATACCTGCTATAATGATGATTATAGCTAAAATAGCACCGATAATTGTCTTTTTGTTTTTGATGAGAAATGCCTCTGATTGTGTAAGTGCCTCTTCCACGTTTAAGGCTTCGTTCGTCTTTTTTTGTTCTGCCATTTCTTATATATTCTTTTTGTTATTATTCATTAATAGCTAATTCGACCCGCAAAAGTAAGTTTTTTATAGCTATCAACGAAATTTAGCGGCATCTTTTTTTATTTTGTATTCCAAAACCATAGATTTATTTTGTTTTGCGTTGTCTTTCAGGATACAATGAAGATAAGTTGTACTTTGGCAGAATAAAATGAATGCATTCGTTTTATTCTGCTCCCAGTTTGTATTATCTTTGCTGGGAAAAGTAACGATAAACTGTCATATGATACTGAAACGCATATCCATACTTAATTATAAAAATCTGGAGCAGGTAGAACTTGCTTTTTCTCCGAAACTAAATACTTTCTTCGGACAGAACGGAATGGGAAAGACAAACTTGCTGGATGCTGTTTATTTTCTCTCTTTCTGCAAAAGTGCGGGGAATCCTATTGATTCGCAGAATATAAGGCATGATTCGGATTTTTTCGTTATACAAGGATTTTACGAAGCTGCGGATGGTACGCCGGAAGAAATTTATTGCGGCATGAAGCGTCGTCAGAAGAAGCAATTCAAGCGGAATAAAAAGGAGTATACACGTTTGTCCGATCATATTGGTTTCTTGCCGTTAGTGATGGTATCTCCTGCCGATTCGGTCTTGATAAGTGGAGGCAGTGATGAGCGTCGCCGCTTTATGGATGTAGTGATTTCACAGTATGACAAAGAATATTTGGATGCATTGATTCGTTATAATAAAGCATTGGCACAACGGAATACATTGCTTAAGAGTGAGATGCCGGTGGAGGAAGAGCTTTTTCTGGTATGGGAGGAGATGATGGCTCAGGCAGGTGAAGTGGTATTCCATAAGCGGGAAGAGTTTATCAGGGAATTTATTCCTATTTTCCAGTCTTTTTATTCGTTTATTTCACAGGATAAGGAGAAGGTCGGGTTAACTTATGATTCGCATGCTCGTGACGCTTCTTTGTTGGCTGTATTAAAGGAGAACCGTATGCGGGATCAGATAATGGGATTTTCTCTGCGTGGGATACATAAAGATGAACTGAATATGTTGTTGGGTGATTTCCCTATTAAACGGGAAGGCTCGCAAGGACAGAATAAAACGTATCTGGTAGCTCTAAAGCTGGCACAGTTTGACTTTCTGAAACGGACGGGTACCACAGTTCCGTTACTGCTGCTGGATGACATTTTCGATAAATTGGATGCGTCGCGTGTAGAGCAGATAATTAAACTGGTGGCAGGTGATAACTTTGGACAGATCTTTATAACGGATACCAATCGTGAACATTTGGATCGTATTCTGCATAAGGTGGGCAGTGATTATAAAATGTTCCGTGTAGAGAAAGGTAACATTTCGGAAATGGTAGAGACCCAGGTAGCGGTTGGTGAGGAAAATGAAGCATGAAACGGAATGATGCAGAACAGATAGGAAAACTGATACGAAGCTTTCTGAGGCAGGAGAGTTTGGAGTCTCCGCTGAATGAACGGCGGCTCATCAACTCGTGGGCAGAAGTTTTGGGACCGGTCATTGCTTCTTATACACGTGAACTTTATATAAAGAATCAGGTGCTGTACGTGCATCTTACTTCTGCTGCCCTTCGTCAGGAACTGATGATGGGAAGAGATTTGTTGGTACGTAATCTGAACCGGCATGTGGGGGCGCAGGTGATTACTAACATTATATTCCGGTGATATGCGTACTTGCTGTTGGCATTTTAATACATCATCTTCAATGTATCTGTGGTTTTAATCTTCAATTCCTTTAGTTCTTGTAAGGCACGTTCATAATAGATAGGAACTTCTAAATCGTTATTATTGTGCGCGTCCATACCGATAATGGCTGTGCACCCTTCATTGGCAGCAATGTGCCAGAAATTCGGGCAGGGATAGGTGTTTAACCCGTGTTCCTCATTGTATGCCACATATCCGATGTTATATTCCAGCGGAATGTTAAGCCGGGCTGCGGTCCGACAGATATGTCGGCTGATTGTGGCACAGTGATGATCGAATTTGGGATAAGAGCGCATGAATAAGTCAGGGTGGGCAAGACAATTATACAGACCGCTCTCCATCCCTTCGATAGCACTCTCTTCGTATAAGTCGAGCATATCCCGATTGTTTGTGTGATGTCCGAAATAAGGGAATTTTTCATCCGTGTGGAAATGGTGGTTGCCGAAAAGGATGTAGTTCAACTGGTACTTTTTAATCTGTTCTTTCAGCCAAGGGATATATTCGGGAAAGTATTCGCATTCCAAGCCTATTTTTATGTCGATTTGCTCCCGGTATTTTTCTCGTAAATATTGCAGGCTTTCTATATACTCCGGCAATTCCTCGGGAAGCATGCGCATATCGGCTACGTAGCTGGTACGGTACTTCCAAGGGGTATGGTCGGAGAAACCAAGTATCTGGAAACCGCCTTTGATAGCGCTGAGAACATATTCTTCATCGCTTCCGACGGCATGCATGCAACGTGTGGTATGAGTGTGATAGTTTGTTTTCATTGTTGTGTTATAATTTCGTCCATACGGATGTCGAATGGTTCTGCCGGAACTTCTTCTACTATTTGAAACGGAAAGCAAATGCCGACTTTGTATGCGGAAGGTATGCGGGGAAGCAGCCGGTCGTAGTACCCCTTTCCTCTTCCCAGCCGGTTTCCGTCACGGTCGAATGCTACCCCCGGAACAATGACAAGGTCTATTGTGGCATAGTCGGTGAACAATGCTCCCGTAGGCTCCTCGATACCATACGCTCCAATAGCAAGGTCGGCAGGACTTGTATATACGCGAAGTTCCAAATCGTTACCTATGACAACAGGCAGGAGTATTTTTTTCTTTGTACTCCATTTTCTGATGAAGTCATGTGTGTGTACTTCGTCCGGCAATGAGTGATATAATAATATAATGCTTGCCGCTCTAAAGACCGGATGTGCTTCGAGAGCGGCAAGTATCTCAGCAGATTGATGCGTAGCGGTAGATTTGTGAAGGGTCTTCAGTAAAGCTATACGCTTGCGCAGTTCTTTTTTCTTTTCCATTGGTATTCTCCTCTTCTTGGCCGGCTTGTAGCGGAGCTTTCGGAAAAGCTTCGCCACGTTCCAGGATTTCCAACGCTTTCTTTACAGTAGCGTCACTCTCGTTGATATATCGGATATAGGCTTCTTTACCCAACGTATTGTAGATGATATTGCCGTAGAGGTTCCGTTCCAGTAATTTATAGGAACGGTGTATCAGCAGATTGCGTCTTTTCACTCCTTTGGAATCGGCAAAACGTATGAATTGCTCTACAATACCTTGGCGGCGCAGGTATTTCAGTAAATCCTGTTCATTTTCGAACGCACTCAACTTGGCACGGTTGCGGTCGGTGTATTGGAAACTGAACTGTATAATCAACCCCCTGTTGCTGACCTCTATCAGATAAGAAGATACTCCGGTTGTGTCTTGGGGTACGAATACATCGGGCATAATGCCGCCACCGCCGTAAACGGGACGTCCCAGTCCGGTGGAGTAGCGCAGGCTTTCGTCGAGTTTGATGCTGTCTTTAGAGAAGAACTCTCCATGTTCATAGCGGGTCAGCCAATCCATTTCGTATTTAGAGTCTTTCCCGCTTTCGTAGGGACGCTGGATGCAACGTCCGGATGGAGTATAGTAGCGGGCAATAGTCAGGCGAATGGCGGAACCGTCACTGAAATCAATAGGTTGTTGTACCAAGCCTTTGCCAAAAGAACGGCGTCCAACGATAGTTCCCCGGTCGTTGTCCTGAATAGCACCTGCAAAGATCTCACTGGCAGAAGCCGAACCTTCATCTACCAATACAACGAGCGGTGTCTTTTGGCAGCTACCCGTACCGTTGGCATACTCTTCCATACGCGGATATTTACGCCCTTGTGTATATACAATGAGTTTCCCTTCCGGAAGGAACTCGTTTACCATACGGGTGGCGGCTTCCATGTAACCGCCGGTATTACCACGCAGGTCGATGATGAAACCTTTACATTTTTGATGGCTTAGCTGGGCAATGGCATTCAGCAGTTCTACGTGTGAGGTACGCCCGAACTTGCTGACTTGTATGTAGCCGAAATCATCGTTGAGCATATAAGCGGCATCAATCGTGTTCTGGGGAATGTCGCCGCGTGTAATGGTGAAATCCAACAGCTCTTTTTCGGTGGCGCGCTTCACTCCTAACTTCACTTGTGTGCCTTTAGGTCCTTTCAGATTGCGCATGGCTTTTTCATTAGTCAGCCCTTTGCCAACGAACAGGCTGTCGTTTACCATGATAATGCGGTCACCTGCCATGAGTCCTACTTTTTCGGACGGACCGCCTTGTATTACGCTGTTCACGTGTATGGTATCTTCTTGTATGGTAAACTGGATACCGATACCGCTGAAGCTGCCTTCCAGTTCAGAATTGACTGCTTCCAATTTCTGTGCGGGAATATAAGTGGAGTGTGGGTCAAGTTCTGCCAATATCTGTGGCATTGCTTTTTCTACCAGATCGGTCATGTTGACGCTATCCACATACTGGTCGTCTACCACCCGCAGTAACGCATTCAGCTTGTTGGACGAGCCGTTGATAATCCCCAAACGGTTTCCTGCGAAATGTTTGGCATAAAAAGTTCCGATAAGTATGCCCGCTACTACACTGATTGCAATAATGAGAGGTGTGAAACGGGAAGAGTTTTTTGTACCCATAATGATATGTACTATATTTTACGATTTACTATTTGGCTGTGCACGAAGTTATCAACTCTCAATTGACATATATATTACTTCGATACCTGCACGTTTCAGCAGTTCGATGCCGTCTTCCAAACGATATTTTTCAGAGTATACGACACGCTTGATTCCTGCCTGGATGATAAGTTTGGCACATTCTATACAGGGAGAGGCAGTGACGTACATTGTGGCACCGTTGCTGCTGTTGTTGGAGCGTGCTATCTTGGTAATGGCATTGGCTTCGGCATGGAGCACATAGGGTTTGGTGAGATTGTTTTCATCTTCACATACATTCTCAAAACCGGATGGCGTGCCGTTATATCCGTCCGAGATAATCATTTTATCCTTTACGATGAGTGCACCCACCTGACGACGTTGACAGTATGAGTTTTCCGCCCATATGCTTGCCATGCGTATATAACGTTTGTCTAAGGCTTCTTGTTTACTTCTCTTGGTTTCATCCATATTTCAGTTGTATTTAGCGGGCTGTAAATCCCATGACTTTTGTTGTATTTCCGTCTTTGAAGTAAAGAGTAATATTATGTATATCCCCTTCGTATTTGAACACATTCTGTATACCGTTGATGAATACTTTAGCCAACTTATCGCTTTCTGTACCGATAACTTTTCCTTTGATGCTTATGGTATGTTCCTTTCCGTCTATTTTCAGAACTGCATCATTGATACTCGAGTTGACGGCATGGACATTAACCGTACCGGTAACTTCTCCGTTCACTTCGGCACAGTTAAAGTTTAGAGTGTAGTTTCCTTCTGCCCTGAAAGTATTGAGTTCACGGTCGATTTCTTCTTTACTTTCGTTGCTCCACAAGCCTTGATAGAATTGTTCTTTTCCTTTTTCGGTGGCGATACGAACCAATTTCCAGGTTTTGTTGTTGAAGATTTCCATTACATCATCCTCATTGTTGCAAGCGCCCAAGCCGAGAAGCATGGATGTCATCATCAGGCAACAGACTATTGTCTTTATTTTAATTTTTTCTTTCATCTTTTTATTCCGTTTCTGATTAATAGCGCATCTATGGTAGGTTCTTGTCCACGGAAACGCTTGTAGAGTGTCATGGGATGTTCCGTACCTCCTTTCGACAGGATATTCCGGCGGAAAGAGTCGGCTATTTCCGGATTGAAAATGCCGCATTGCTTGAACAGCGAGAAAGCATCCGCATCCAGCACTTCCGCCCATTTATAGCTGTAATACCCGGCAGAATATCCGCCCGCAAAAATGTGTGAGAACTGGGTGCTCATACAGGTCTCCTCTACAACAGGGAGTATTTGTGCTTTATCCCAAGCCTTCTTCTCATAAGCTTTAACATCCCCTTCGAAGGGGGTATTGCGTGTATACCATGCCATATCCAGCAATCCGAAACTTACTTGACGCAGGCAGGCATAAGCCACGTTGAAATTCGATGAATCTACAATGCGCTGCACCAGTTCGTCGGGGATGAGTTCGCCGGTTTGGTAGTGGCGGGCAAAGGTGTGCAGGAACTCTTTTTCAATGGCAAAGTTTTCCATGAACTGAGAAGGCAGTTCTACAAAGTCCCAATAAACATTTGTGCCGCTTAAACTTTCGTAAGTGGAGTTAGCAAATATCTCGTGCAAGCTGTGCCCGAACTCGTGCAGGAAAGTTTCCACTTCATCGAAGGTCAGTAGGGCGGGCTTGTTTTGTGTGGGTTTGGTAAAATTCATCACGATAGATACGTGCGGACGGTTGTTTTCGCCGCTTTTCTCATCTGTCCACTGCCCTTTGTAGCTCGTCATCCATGCACCGGAGCGTTTTCCGGCTCTGGGATGAAAGTCTGTATAGAGTACGGCAAGATATGTGCCGTCTTTATCAAATACTTCGTAGGCTTCCACATCCTTGTGATAAACAGGAATGCCGGGATTCTTCTTGAATGTGATGCCGTACAGCCTGCTTGCCAGTCCGAATACTCCTTCTTTAACTTTGCTTAGCTCAAAGTAGGGACGAAGCATTTCATCATTAACACTGAACTTCCGGTCTTTCAGCTTTTGGGAATAGTAACTCCAGTCCCATGGCATGAGATTGAAACTTTCTCCTTCTTCGTTGCGTGCCAGTGCCTGCACTTCAGCATATTCTTTTTGTGCGGTGGGTGTATATGCTTCTAACAGTTGGTTCAGCAGTTTGTATACAGCGTCGCTGTTTTGTGCCATTCGTTCTTTCAGGTTGTATTCGGCAAAGTTGTCGTAGCCCAGCAGTTGGGCGATTTCCATGCGGACGTTGGCAATTTTCTTTACGATTTCCAGATTGTTGCAGGCATTGTCATGCGTGCATTTGGTATTATATGCCATGTAAAGTTCTTGGCGCAGGTCGCGGTTGTCGGCATACGTCATGAAAGGGCTGTAACTTGGGGCATGCAGGGTGAATACCCAACCTTTCACACCTTTTTCCTGCGCTGTCTCTGCGGCGGCATCAACGGCGCTTTCAGGCAGACCGGACAACTGTGACTTATTGGTCAGCACCAATTGGTAGTCGTTTGTCTCTTTCAGGGCATTTTCACTGAACTGCAGTGTCAACAAGCTTAATTCTTTGCACAATTTACGGTACTTTTCCTTGGCATCTCCTTGCAGGTTTGCTCCGTTGCGGACAAAGCCGGTGTAGATGTCTTCTAGTAGCTTGGACTGTTCCGGAGTAAGTTTATTCTTGTCTGTCAGCTCATATGCGGCTTTGATGCGGGCAAATAGCTTTTCGTTGAGGCTGATGTTGTTCTCATGTTCGCTCATCAGTGGCATGATTTCCCGGGCAAGTTCCTGCAATTCATCGCTGGTTTCGGCGCTGAGCAGATTGCCGAATACGGTAGTGACACGATGCAACAGTTCTCCGGACTTCTCGTAGGGCACTATCGTGTTTTCAAAAGTCGGAGCAGCAGGGTTATTGATGATCGCATCTATTTCTGCATTTTGCCGGCGGATGCCTTCATGTATGGCAGGTGCGTAATGTTCAGTCTTTATCAGATTGAAAGGAACAGTTCCATGTGGAGTTGAATACTTTTCAAAGAAAGGATTTGAGGCTTGTATCATAGTCATAAAACAAAGTAATATTAGTGTAAGTTTAAGTCTTGTCATATACCTATCTCTTGAAGAAAATAAATTAATTGCAAATGTGCAAAAAAAATAGGCGACTTCATAAAAGAAGCCGCCTATTTTTTATTATTTTCTAACTGTATATTAGCAGTTAACAGATGCCATGTGAGCAATCAGGTCAAGAACCTTGTTAGAATAACCGATTTCGTTGTCGTACCAAGATACAACTTTAACGAAAGTATCAGTCAAAGCGATACCTGCCTTAGCATCGAAGATAGAAGTGCGAGTGTCACCCAAGAAATCAGAAGAAACAACTGCATCTTCAGTGTAACCCAGAACACCTTTCAGTTCGCCTTCAGAAGCTTCTTTCATGGCAGCGCAGATTTCAGCGTAAGTAGCCGGTTTAGCCAAGTTAACAGTCAAGTCAACTACAGAAACGTCCAAAGTCGGAACACGCATAGACATACCAGTCAGTTTACCGTTCAAAGCCGGAATAACTTTACCTACAGCCTTAGCAGCACCAGTAGAAGAAGGAATGATGTTGCCTGCAGCAGCACGACCACCTCTCCAGTCTTTCATAGAAGGACCGTCAACTGTTTTCTGAGTAGCAGTTGTAGAGTGAACTGTAGTCATCAAACCGTCAGTGATACCCCATTTATCGTTCAATACTTTAGCGATAGGAGCCAAGCAGTTAGTAGTACAAGAAGCGTTAGATACGAATTGAGTACCCTTAACATAAGTCTTTTCGTTAACACCGCAAACGAACATCGGAGTGTCATCCTTAGAAGGAGCAGACATTACAACGTATTTTGCACCAGCTTCGATGTGAGCCTGAGCTTTTTCCTTAGTCAGGAACAAACCGGTAGATTCAACTACGTATTCAGCACCTACTTCGTTCCATTTCAGGTCAGCCGGGTTCTTTTCAGCAGTGATACGGATAGATTGACCGTTAACGATCAGTTTGCTGTTTTCAACATCAGCTTCGATAGTACCGTCGAATTGACCGTGCATAGTATCATACTTCAGCATGTAAGCCAAGTAATCTACCGGGCAAAGGTCGTTAATACCAACGATTTGAATATCGTTTCTTTTCTGAGCAGCGCGGAATACGAAACGTCCGATACGTCCGAATCCATTAATACCTACTTTAATCATTTTGTTTAAACTTTTAAGGGTTTTATAATGTTTAAAATTAAACTTTCAAACTTTTACAGCATTTCTTTTACGAATTGCGCTGCAAAAGTAAGAAAATGTTTTTATATTCGTATCCAAAATCATAATTAAATAATTGAAAAGATGGGAAAAAGTTCATTTTTACAGGAATTTAAGGCTTTTGCCATGAAAGGCAATGTGGTCGATATGGCTGTCGGTGTTATCATTGGAGGTGCGTTTGGCAAGATTGTATCTTCAGTTGTGGCTGATGTGATAATGCCTCCTTTGGGCTTGCTGATAGGCGGTGTAAACTTTACCGATTTAAAATGGGTGATGAAGCCTGCCGAAGTAGTGGATGGCAAGGAGATAGCCGCTGTAACACTGAATTACGGAAATTTCCTGCAAGCCACTTTCGACTTTCTCATTATCGCTTTTTCTATCTTTATGTTTATTAAGCTGATAACCAAGCTGACGGAAAAGAAAAAAGCGGAAACGCCTGCTGCTCCTCCTGCACCGCCCGCACCAAGTAAGGAAGAAGTGTTGTTGACGGAAATTCGCGATATATTGAAAGAAAAATAATTACGTTTTTTTTATTTAAATAATAAAGAAATTCATATATAAATATCCTCGGAAGATGGTAATGCTTCTTTCGAGGATATTTGATTTTATAGGATTAAAAAAGGATTATTGCCTAGTCTTCTTTCAGGTTGTACTTCAATCTCTGATATTTACGGATTGTCTCCCGTTGAAGACTTTCAAGTGTACTGATCTCTATGGATAGTTGGTGGAGCTTGGGATCGGTCTCTTTGAGAATTCGTGCTGTTTTATAATCATAGATTTCCGGTACAACTTCCCGGTTTCTTTTACATTCGTCCAGTAGATAGGAAGCACAGGCTATATAATGCTCTTTGAAGGCTTTGCGCTTTTTTTCGAGCAGCGGACGGTAAGTCTTATCTTCATTGTATATGCGTTGATAGAAACCGTCCAAGGCAACTTTGCGGTCTTTTTTCTGTTCCGTATTGATGGCTCTTTTATATAAAGAATCGAGGGTGATATACTCTGGGTAGGATGTCAATAGTGCTTCAAGTTCTTTTTTAGCCTTTTCGTAGGCTAATCTCTGAGGTTCCAGTTCTTCCGGTTTTATGGTAGTGGCAAGTTGTATCAACCGGGGTTCGCGGTTGAAGTTGGTGATTTTGTAGAGTTTCTTGCAATATTCAATGTATTTTTCTGTTATTTCCCAATTGTACTGCAAAGTTTTTTCTTGCAAATCAGTCTGTATGCTTGTCTGTGCATTTTCTAATTGAGCAATTTCAATTTGTAGCGAATCTGCTTTGGAAAGGGTCTGTGCTGCTATCGGCAATAGGCAGTAAAGTGTAAGGACCGCTGATAGGATGTTTCTTTTCATGATGCTTAGATATTTGGTTTAGTAACAGAGACAAATATAAATTCTTTATTTTATAAATCCAACAAATCCTTTAGTTTCTTGAAAGATAAGAGGTGCAGGTGTTTTCCGTTCTCTGTATATTGCCGTATTTTGTTTTTTGCTCTGAACAAATTTTGCCATATTTTGCTTTCTGCTCTAAACAAATTCGTATCTTTGTGCTCCAAATTACTAACACCTCTGTTTCTATGCAAGAAAAGATTATTATTCTTGATTTCGGCTCACAGACCACGCAGCTTATCGGTCGCCGTGTTCGCGAGTTGAATGTATATTGTGAAATTGTGCCTTACAACAAATTTCCTCAGGGAGATGCGAGTGTAAAAGGAGTTATTCTTTCAGGTAGTCCATTTTCCGTATATGACGAAAGTGCGTTTAAGATAGATTTAAACGAAATCCGTGGTAAATATCCTATATTGGGAATCTGCTACGGTGCACAGTTTATAGCCTATACCAACGGCGGTAAGGTTGAACCTGCGGGTAGCCGTGAATATGGACGGGCGCATTTAGCTTCTTTTGATAAAAACAATGTGCTTTTTAAGGGAGTAAAGGAAAATACTCAAGTGTGGATGAGTCATGGCGATACTATTACTGCCATTCCTGAAAGCTTCAAGACTATAGCTTCTACGGATAAAGTGAAGATTGCCGCTTATCAGGTGGAAGGAGAGAAAATGTGGGGTGTACAATTCCATCCGGAAGTATTCCATAGCGAGGACGGTACACAGATGCTGAAAAACTTTGTAGTGGAAGTCTGCGGTTGCAGGCAAGACTGGAGCGCAGCTTCGTTTATCGAAACTACGGTTGCCCAGTTGAAGGAACAATTGGGGGATGATAAAGTCGTGCTCGGTTTGAGCGGTGGCGTTGACTCTTCTGTTGCTGCTGTATTGCTGAATCGTGCTATCGGAAAGAATTTAACTTGTATTTTTGTGGATCATGGCATGTTGCGCAAAGATGAATTTAAAAATGTATTGCACGATTATGAATGTCTTGGTCTGAATGTTATCGGAGTGGATGCAAGCGCTAAATTCTTTGCGGAATTGGCAGGAGTGACCGAACCTGAAAAGAAGCGTAAGATTATAGGTAAGGGTTTCATTGATGTATTCGATGAAGAGGCTCATAAGATTAAAGATGTGAAATGGCTGGCTCAAGGAACGATCTATCCGGACTGCATCGAGTCGCTTTCTATTACCGGAACTGTAATCAAGAGTCATCATAATGTAGGTGGACTTCCTGAAAAAATGAACCTGAAATTGTGCGAACCCTTGCGACTGTTGTTTAAAGATGAGGTTCGCCGTGTAGGACGTGAGTTGGGCATGCCGGAGCATTTGATTACCCGTCATCCTTTCCCCGGTCCGGGATTGGCTGTTCGTATTTTGGGTGATATAACTCCGGAAAAGGTGAGTATCCTGCAAGATGCGGATGATATTTTTATTCAGGGATTGCGCAATTGGAAAGTGAAAGATGCCGGAGGAAATGAGACAACTCTTTATCATCAGGTATGGCAGGCAGGGGTTATTTTACTTCCTGTGCAGTCTGTAGGTGTAATGGGCGATGAACGTACATATGAACGTGCGGTCGCTTTACGTGCTGTTACTTCTACAGACGCAATGACTGCGGACTGGGCGCATTTGCCTTACGAATTTTTGGGCAAGGTTTCCAATGACATTATTAATAAGGTGAAAGGTGTAAACCGTGTAACCTATGATATATCGTCAAAACCGCCTTCCACAATTGAATGGGAGTAAAAACGGTTGCTGAAGATATATTAAAGCAAAGATTATGAAGTGAACCCCGAAAGTTATTTAATTTTCGGGGTTCATTTCATTTTAATAATCTTCTTGAAGATATTTGCATTTTATGTACTTGGTCAGTTTATCAAATTTTCAACATTAGGCAGTATGATTTCTCCGCGGTGTAATTCAACCAATCCTTTTGTTTGCATAGTATTGAGGGCTTTTGACACTCCTGTTCGGGTTTCGTTGATGATTTGAGCCAAATCCTCCATTTTTATTTTCAATATTTTTTCGCCCGACAGCCGTTCTGTATGACTGAGGATGAAATGGATAATGCGGCTTTCGGGACTATTGCCGAATACAGCCCATAAGCGGTTGTGCAGCATTTGAGTGCGGTTACTGATGATATTCATGTAATTCAAGCGGAATATTTCGTAGTTGAAGAGCTCTTTCACTACAAATGCTTTGCTGATGCTGACCGTATGCACTTCGGTTCTTGCCCGATATGTAGAAGCATAATGCGTTTTCATGCCGAATATGGAGTGAGCCTCAATCAGGAAAGGGGCTGGAAAATATTCGGTGAAGCAGTAAGAAGAATCGGCGGATGATGTGGAAGATGCAATTTCTCCTTTTAGGACGAAGACCAGTTCATGACAGGCGCCCCCCTCTTTTAAAAGAAGCTCACCTGGCTTATATTTTGTGAAGTGCAATTTGACCTTTTCCAAAATACGGGTGAAGTCTTCTTGGGCAAGTCCCTGAAACAGGGGTAATTGTAATAACGTATCAAACATTGTTTCCATATCATTCTCATCTTCTGGTTTAAGAACAAAAGTAGATATAATCGAACTCTGCCGTAAACACTTGCCCTTTCTTTTTGTTTTTTTTATTATTTCTTAAACGTGCTACTCATTCACTTTTAAGAAATTTTGCGAAATACATAAAAATAGATTATTTTTGTAGAAAAAAGGAGGGACATATGTTTTCAGCATTTAATTGGCAGCAGATGACCAGTGCTTTTATCGTGCTGTTTGCCGTGATAGATATTATAGGCTCTATTCCTATTATTATTAATTTGAAAGAAAAAGGGAAAGATGTAAATGCGCTGAAAGCTACATTAATATCGTTTGCCTTGCTGATTGGTTTCTTTTATGCGGGTGATATGATGCTGAAATTGTTTCATGTGGACATTGAGTCATTTGCGGTGGCCGGTGCGTTTGTTATTTTTCTGATGTCGCTGGAAATGATTCTTGATATTGAAATCTTTAAAAACCAGGGGCCGATTAAAGAAGCAACGCTGGTTCCGCTGGTCTTTCCGCTATTGGCAGGAGCGGGAGCCTTTACAACTTTACTTTAAATAATGCACAACTATGAGTTATTTACGATTTGACAAGACCTTGATGGTTAATCTGCAAGAATCTTTGCCAAGGGAGATACTTCGGACTAATAGATCGGGAGCCTATCATTGTACAACAATTGTAGATTGTAACACACGCAAATATCACGGCTTGTTGGTAATTCCCGTTCCCAACCTGGATGATGAAAACCATGTGCTGCTGTCTTCTTTGGATGAAACAGTGATTCAGCACGGTGCAGAGTTAACTTGGGGTTGCACAAGTATCAGGGAAATAATTTCAGTCCGAACGGACATAAGTATATCCGAGAGTTTGACTGCGAGCATATCCCCACAACTACTATCGTGTAGGAGGCGTTATCCTTCGTAAGGAAAAGATTTTCGTACACCATGAGAACCGGATACTGATTCGTTACACCTTGGTCGATGCCCATTCGGCAACCACACTTCGTTTCCGTCCCTTCCTGGCATTCCGCAGCGTGCGCGAGTACACGCACGAAAATGCACAGGCAAGCCGTGATTACCAACCGGTAGAGAACGGCATTAAAACCTGCATGTATCCCGGTTATCCGGAGTTTTTATGCAGCTCAACAAAAAGAACGAATTTCACTATCAGCCGGATTGGTATCGTGGCATCGAGTACCCGAAAGAACAGGAACGCGGTTACGACTTAATGAAGACCTGTATGTACCGGGATATTTTGAAGTAGATATAAAGAAGGGTGAAAGCGTCGTCTTCTCTGCGGGTATCTCCGAGATTTCTCCCCGCAAGCTGAAGCAGACTTTTGAGTCCGAGGTGGCCGACCGCACTCCACGTGACAGTTTTTATCACTGTTTGAAAAATTCGGCTCACCAGTTCCACAATAAACAAGGGAGAAGAGCATTATGTACTTGCAGGCTATCCTTGGTTCAAGTGTCGCGCCCGTGACTTGTTCATCTCCCTGCCGGGTCTTACTTTGGCCTTAGGCGAGCAAGATGAATTTGAAGACGTGATGAAAACAGCCGAAAAGGCTATCCGTGAGTTTATCAATGGAGAACCTTCCTCCTATAAGATATACGAGATGGAGCATCCGGACGTGCGCTTGTGGGCAGTATGGGCTTTACAGCAGTATGCCAAGGAGACTTCGCGTGAAAATTGCCGGCAGATGTACGGTAATCTTCTCGAGGAGATTGTTGACTATATCCATGAACGCAGGCATGACAATCTCTTCCTGCACGAAAACGGACTGTTGTATACCAATGGCACCGAGAAAGCGGTTACCTGGATGAACTCTACCGCCAATGGCCGCCCGGTTATTCCACGTACGGGCTACATTGTAGAAGTTAATTCACTGTGGTACAATGCCCTGCGTTTTGTCGCGGACATTGTGCGTGAGGGGTGGAAATGACATTCTTGCCGACAAACTGGATGCTCAGGCAGAAATAACCGGAAAGTCTTTCGTAGACGTCTTCCGCAATGAGTATGGCTATCTGTTCGACTATGTGGATGGTTATATGATGGACTGGAGCGTTCGTCCCAACATGATATTTACCGTTGCCTTTGACTATTCTCCGTTGGATAGGGCCCAGAAGAAACAGGTGCTTGATATTGTGACGAAAGAACTGCTGACTCCGAAGGGCTTGCGTACACTGAGCCCCAAGAGTGGGGGATACAATCCAAATTATGTCGGTCCTCAGATTCAGAGAGATTATGCCTATCATCAGGGTACGGCATGGCCGTGGCTGATGGGTTTCTACATGGAAGCATATCTGCGTATCTATAAAGTGAGTGGCGTGTCGTTTGTAGAGAGATACCTCATCGGTATGGAAGATGAAATGACTTCCCACTGTATTGGCGCATTGCCCGAACTCTTCGATGGTAATCCTCCGTTTGTTGGAAGAGGCGCGGTGTCGTTCGCCATGAATACGGCGGAGATCCTGCGTATCTTGAAATTGTTGTCTAAGTATAATTTATAGTAGGAGGAACGAAGATGAAAGTTTTAATGTTTGGTTGGGAATTTCCTCCCAAAATATATGGTGGCCTTGCAGTTGCATCTTATGGAATAACGAAGGGTTTAAGTCTGCAGGGTGATGTGGAAACTACTTTCTGTATGCCTAAGCCTACAGGTGAAGAAGGGACTTCTGAAGATAGTCGGTATGAACCAGGTGCCTATCGTGTGGCGTGATGTTGATTACAATTATTTGAAGGTCGAGGCTGACGCGCAATGAGTCCGGAGCATTATTATGCTTTGCGCGACCATATTTACTCGGATTTCTCCTATATGCACGTCAATGACCTTGGGTGCATGGACTTTGCCGGCGGCTATCCGGGCAATTTCACGATGAAATAAACAACTTCTCGGTGATAGCCGGAGTTGTTGCACGTCAACAGGAATTCGACATTATCCATGCGCACGATTGGCTGACATATCCGGCTGGAGTACATGCGAAGATGGTAAGCGGCAAGCCGCTGTGTATCCATGTCCATGCAACAGACTTTGACCGTTCGCGCGGTAAGGTGAATCCTACGGTCTATTCTATGGAGAAAAACGGAATGGATCATGCCGACTGTATTATGTGCGTGTCCGAGCTGACCCGTCAGACAGTTATTCACCAGTACCATCAGAACCCGCGAATGTTTTGCCATGCACAATGCCGTCTATCCTCTTCGCAAGATTTGCAGGACATTCCTCGTCCCGATCATTGCAAGAAAATGGTGACATTCCTCGGGCGTATCACGATGCAGAAGGGTCCCGAGTACTTTGTGGAAGCCGCTTCATTGGTCTTGAAACGTGCCCGTAACATCCGCTTTGTAATGGCCGGATCGGGTGATATGATGAATGCCATGATTAATATGGCAGCCGAACGGGGCATCGCAGACCGGTTCCACTTCCCGGCTTTATGAAAGGTAAGCAAGTGTACGAGTTTACAAGGATAGTGATGTATTCGTAATGCCTTCCGTGTCAGAGCCTTTCGGTATTGCCCCGCTGGAGGCTATGCAGTGCGGGACTCCTTCTATCATCTCCAAACAATCCGGTTGTGGTGAAATCTTCGATAAAGTCATCAAGACCGATTATTGGGACATCAACGCTATGGCGGATGCCATCTATTCTCTCTGTACGAATCCCGCTTTCTTCCATTATCTTCAGGAGGAAGGAAAGAAAGAAGTGGACGGCATCACGTGGGAGAAGGTCGGCTTGAGAATCCGCGCTCTATGAGCATGTGTTAAAAAACTATGGTAAATAACAAAAACAACAAATAGCTTATGAGAACAATCTGTCTTTATTTTGAGATACATCAAATTATACATCTGAAACGTTATCGTTTCTTTGATATTGGTACAAATCATTACTACTACGATGATTATGCCAATGAAACAAGTATTAATGAAGTAGCCGAACGCTCTTATATCCCGGCATTGAACACCTTGATTGAAATGGTGAAGAATTCCGGAGGTGCGTTTAAAGTGGCTTTATCCATCTCAGGGTTGGCTGGAGCAACTGGAAATATATGCACCTGCTGTAATCGACCTGTTGCACCAGCTCAATGATACGGGATGCTGTGAGTTCTTGCCGAGCCTTATTCCCATGGCCTTTCTTCTCTGGCCAACGAGGATTGCTTCAAGGAAGAGGTGATGCGTCAGAGCGCTAAGATGAAGCAAATGTTCGGTAAGCGCCGAAGGTGTTCCGTAATTCCAGCCTGATTTATAATGATGAGATTGGTGCGATGGTGGCAGCTTTGGGTTTCAAGGGTATGCTGACTGAAGGAGCAAAGCATGTTCTGGGTTGGAAGAGTCCGCACTATGTGTACCATTGCTAATATGAATCCGAACTTAAAGTTGTTGCTTCGCGATTTCAAGTTGTCGGATGATATTAGTTTGCGCTTCTCGAATTCCGAATGGAATGAGTATCCGTTGTTTGCCGATAAATACATAACTGGATTGCAGCTCTGCCGAGGAGGAGCAGGTCATCAATGTTTTCATGGAACTCTCTGCTTTGGGTATCGCCCAGCCATTGTCTTCCAATATTCTGGAATTCCTGAAGGCTCTTCCATACTGTGCCAAGGAAAAGGGGATTACTTTCTCCACACCGACGGAAATCGTTACCAAACTGAAATCTGTCCCAGTTGGATGTTCCTTACCCGATGTCTTGGGTGGACGAAGAAAGAGATACCAGTTGTTGGCTGGGTAATGTGATGCAGCGTGAGGCTTTCAATAAGCTGTATAGTGTGGCCGAACGTGTTCATCTCTGTGATGACCGCCGTATCAAGCAAGACTGGGATTATCTGCAGGCAAGTAACAACTTCCGTTTCATGACTACCAAGCAAAGCGGTGTCGGTTTGAACCGTGGCATTTATGAATCTCCTTTTGATGCTTTTACCAATTATATGAATATTCTTGGTGACTTTATCAAACGTGTCGATTCTCTCTATCCGGTGGATATAGATAATGAAGAACTGAATGCATTGCTGACCACTATCCAGAACCAAGGTGCCGAGATAGAGGAACTGCATAAGGAATTGGAGAAAGCACAGGCCAAGTTAGAGAAGATAAAGGCTGCAGAAAAGAAAAAAAGAGAGCAAGGCTACAGCTAAATCTGCCGCAAAAAACCGGCAAAGACCAAGGCTCCTGCCAAAAAAAGCCTGCCGCAAAGAAAACAACTAAAAAGGCTGCTGAATAATATCGGCAGCTTGTCCCATCAATCAAAAAAGCCTTCCGCTCAACAATGAGTGGAAGGCTTTTTTATGGAATATCTGTCAGTTACTTGTTGAAACTGGTGTATGTAACTTCTATTTTCAGCGGAGATTCCACTTCACCTTTTGCATTCTCTTTCGGGCCGCCTTTTAGTTTGGCATATCCCGGCTTAAGGTCGTTTTGGATACCGGTCATGGTTTTGTTACCGCTACTACTTGTACTGTTGTCATAGGTAATGGAAACCGGAATCAGCAATACCTTATCCCAGTCTTCATTTTCTTTGTTCCAAGTTTTCTCCCACTCTGTCTCATTCCAAGAACTGCCGGCTTTGTCTTTGGCGGCTTTCTTGGCAGCTTGTTTTTCGTTGATGCAAGTGGTAACCAAACGGGCTATGTTGCTGAATACATATTGATTAGTAGCAAATGCATTGTGGGTGGTTGTAAATGAGGTAATATTATCCCTGACTTTGTTCTCTTCAAAGAAGCTCTTCAAGTCCTGTTTACGTATCAACAGCACGTCATTGGGAGCACTCATGCTATATTCGTAGTCACTGTTTATATTGTAATTCGTGAAAGTCAGCTTCACGGCATTCAGGGTGTCATTGGTCAGTTTGTTGTATATTGAATCGTATGGCATGATAGCTTCGGTGAAGATACCGGCAGGAGATTTGATATAAGTGTGTTGGGGTTCGGCAGCCTTTTCCTTTATCAAATCAGAATTCATGAACTGGTTTGCCTGGATAACCTCTTTGGTAGAGGCAAATACAGTCTGCATGCTATAGAACAAAGAGTCTGTACCATCTTTTTTCTTCAGTGCTACACCGGTAGTATCATTTACGTGGTGGAAACGGAATTGCATATTTAAAGCCACATAATCCACATAGAGGATGGTTCCATCTCCGTAATCGCTCTTTACATATACTCCTTTGAAAATCTTGTCTATGAAAGTTGCGGCGTCTTTAAAGTATTCGGGATGCTCGCGATAAACCTTCAATATTCTGTCTTCGCCGAAAGTTTTCTTGTCCAATGGGAACGTCACATTGGGATAGAAAGTGTAATAACCGTTATTGTCCTTTTCAAATCTCACAGAGTCCGGAACAGACGTATCGAAAGCTGAATAAGCCTTACGTCCGAGCAGGGACTTAGGGTCGTACTTTGTAGTACTCTTCCGGATTGATATTGGTATAGCGATTTTTGTCCAGCTTCTTGTCCAATTCATAGATACTCATCCGGCATGCATTCAGGGAGTCGCCGAACCAACTGGAATAATAGACTGCAAGTTGCACTGAAACTACCGAGTCGGCAGTCATTGTACCAGTTGCCTTGATTGGATTTCCTTCACTGTCCCGTTCGGTCACTTTATACACTTCCGGAAGGGAGAAGTTTTCCGTACAGTTCAGCTCCGTAAGGAAACTTGTTTCGTAATAACCGAATTCCGGGTCGGAAAACTTGCCTATATAGCCAGTACTCGTTTTGGCAAATACAGAATCAACGGCAAATGAACGTGTTGTTACATTAAAAGTAGTAGTATGCGCTGACATGCCGTCAGAATCGGGCAACATACCCAGACCTAATGTTCCGGTGTTGTCATCGCATCCAAAGAAAGTCAGGACTGCCAAAAGCAATGTTCCCAGGTATCTTATTTTCATAGTTTTAACTGTCTAAATCGATTTTATTTTTGTTCTGTTTCCCATACCTTGTCGTAGAAGTCATTGCAGGCTTCAGCAAAGTTCTCGGGAGATTGATATTCCAATACCGGTTTTCCGGATTCGCGGGCATAGTTCAGTACTTCCTCATTGACGTGTTCGCTTTGCTGGATAATGCCGTCGGAGAAGTCAGCAGCCAGTTTGCAAAGTGCTGTGTAGTCAATGGGTTCCTTCAATCCTGCAATATCTTTCTTGGCGATGCCTTTCAACAATAGCTTGTTAGAGAAGTCTGCGTGGAAAGGTTGTTTGAAGTCATCTTCATAAAGGGAAAATATGACCTTGGCATCTCTGAATGACGGTTCGTCTTTATAGACTTTCTTGATGTACAGCGGTGCTAATGCAGTCATCCAGCCGTGGCAGTGGATGACGTCCGGACACCAACGCAGTTTCTTGACTGTTTCCAATACACCGCGTGCATAGAAGATGGCACGGGCATCGTTGTCTTCATACTCTTCACCATTTTCGTCTGTTACCTGCAAGCGGTTCTGGAAGTAGTCATCGTTGTCGATGAAGTATACTTGCATACGTGCAGACTGGATAGAGGCAACCTTGATGATGAGCGGGTGATCGGTATCGTCAATGATAAGGTTCATGCCGGAGAGACGTATCACTTCGTGCAATTGGTTTCTGCGTTCGTTGATGTTTCCCCATTTGGGCATAAACGTTCTGATTTCTCTGCCTTTTTCTTGGATTGCTTGCGGCAGGTTTCTGCCAACAAGGGACATTTCGGATTCTGAAACGTAAGGGGTAATTTCTTGTGTTATAAATAAAACCTTGTTCGCTTTTGTCATAATAACGATGTTCTCAATTATTCTGCAAAGATATAAAAAAAATCGGGCAATAAAGCAAGACGAGCTCATCTATAATTCCTTATGAATTGTTAACTGCTTGTTATTCAGTTAGACAGCTGCTTCTGGAATTGCCGGAAAGTGTACTGAGTTTTGCATTTATGATATTTCTTCTTTATGTGGTAAATAATAGCTTATTTTGCATCGTTTTGCGAACAACTAAGTTATTATATAACCAATAAAAATGGAAATAGTACATACTATCAAGGACTTGCAGGCCGGACTTTCGGCTATGAGAGCCCAGGGTAAGAAGGTCGGCCTGGTACCTACGATGGGGGCCTTGCATGCCGGTCATGCTTCATTGGTAAAACGTTGTGTGGCGGAGAATGATGCCGCTGTAGTCAGTGTTTTTGTAAATCCTACTCAGTTTAATGACCAGAATGATTTAATCAAATATCCCCGTACGCCGGAAGCTGATTGTCGTTTGCTGGAAGAGTGTGGAGCGGCATTTGTCTTTGCACCTTCAGTGGAAGAGATGTATCCGGAACCGGATACCCGCCGTTTCAGCTATGCGCCGCTGGACACAGTGATGGAAGGGGCATTCCGTCCGGGACATTTTAACGGTGTCTGCCAGATTGTGAGCAAACTGTTTGATGCTGTGCAGCCGGATCGTGCCTACTTCGGCGAGAAAGATTTCCAGCAGCTGGCAATTATTCGCGAGATGGTCTGCCAGATGAAGTATCCTTTGGAAATTGTAGGGTGTCCCATCGTACGTGAGGAAGACGGCTTGGCGCTGAGTAGCCGCAATGCCCGTTTGTCTGACGAGGAACGCAAAAATGCCTTGAAAATTTCGCAGACTTTATTTGAAAGTCGTACCTTTGCGGCTTCGCATACGGTTGCTGAGACACAGAAGTTTGTGGAAGATACCATCGCAGCCGCTCCCGGCTTGCGTCTGGAATACTTTGAACTGGTGGACGGCAACACGTTACAGAAGATTGCCAATTGGGAGGAAACTTCTTATGCTGTGGGCTGCATCACAGTATTCTGTGGGGAAGTACGTCTGATTGATAATATCAAGTACAAAGAGCCTGTTGCCTTGTAATTTGTAATTTATAATTAGTAATTCGTAATTTATAAAGATATGATGATTGAAGTGTTGAAGTCGAAAATCCATTGCGCCCGTGTTACGGAAGCCAACCTCAATTATATGGGAAGCATACGATTGACGAGGATTTGATGGATGCCGCCAACATGATTGCATTGATGGCTTTGAAGGCCAAGTCGTTCGCCGACAATTTTAATAACGGTGAGTTCGTTTAGATAAAAAAAGCCCCCAATTTATCGTTCACGGGGCTTTTGCGATATCTATTCTTTTTCGTATGAGAATACTTTGCTTTTAGTTCTTCAGTTGTTCATTCATCGCTGTGGGCATCCGCTTGGGCACACCGGTCCGTCGCCCAAAGCGAGAATATGGAGTAGCGCCGCCGCGGACAATGTCTCCTCCGGCAAAGATGGTCGGGATGGACGACTGCATGTTATCGTTGACGGCAATCGTACCTTTCCGGCCCAATTCAAGTCCTTTGATAGAACTCGGAACAATCGGATTGGGCGATACACCTACGCTGACAATAGCAAGGTCTATGTCGATCGTTTCCGTGGCTCCGGGAATGGGTACGGGACTGCGGCGTCCGCTGGCATCGGGCTCACCCAGTTCCATTTTCTGTGAAGCACCACTTGTTTCACTTTTCCTTGCTCGTCGGCAATGTATTCTATCGGGTTGTGGAGGGTCAGGAATTCCACACCTTCTTCCTTGGCATGTTTCACCTCCTCGATACGTGCCGGCATTTCTTCTTCCGAACGGCGGTAGATAATTATAGCGCGTTCGGCACCCAGGCGGCGGGCTGTGCGGACGGAGTCCATAGCCGTATTACCGCCGCCTATCACGGCTACGCATTTACCGAAGGGCACAGGTGTATCGGAATCCTCACTTGCCGCGTCCATCAGGTTGACGCGCGTCAGGTATTCATTGGACGAGAGGATATTGATGGAGTTCTCACCGGGGATGTTCATAAAGTTCGGCAGTCCTGCACCGGAAGCGACGAATATGCCTTTGAACCCTTCCTCTTCCAGTTGTTCTACGCTTAACGTCTTGCCAATGATGCAGTCCTTGACGAACTTCCACACCCATTTGGGCAAGGTTCTCGATTTCCACATCCACCACTTGTTGGGCAGGCGGAACTCGGGGATACCGTATTTCAATACGCCGCCGATCTCGTGCAGTGCCTTCGAAAACGGTAACATCGTAACCATACTTCGCCATATCTCCGGCGAAAGACAGACCGGCGGGACCCGAACCGATTACAGCAATCTTAATGCCGTTCTTTTCCTTGATTTCCGGTACGGAGATTTGTCCGCTCTCCCGCTCGTAATCTGCGGCGAAGCGTTCCAGATAGCCGATGGCAACCGGCTTTTCGTTCATCTTTAAGTGGATACACTTGGATTCGCACTGTTTCTCCTGCGGGCACACGCGACCGCAGACAGCGGGCAATGCGCTGGTTTCTTTCAATGTCTTGGCTGCTTCCAGGAACTCGCCGCGCTCTATATTCTTGATGAAGCGGGGAATGTCGATACCTACCGGACAACCTTCCGTACATCCGGGGTTGGCGCAGTCCAAACAACGCTTGGCCTCTGTCAGGGCTTGTTCTTCGGTTAATCCCCGGTTCACTTCCTCCTTGCGGCTGTGCGAGCGGTATTCCGCATCCAACTCGTTCATTTCCACGCGGTGGAATGGCAGTACGTTCTTTGGCTTTCATGGATTTGCGTAACTCTTGGCGCCATGCGGCATTGCGGCTTTTCTCATCTTCTGCCATGTTCTCGCCGGTAGCCTGGCAAGTTTGCGGTTCTTCCAGCTTATGCATCTCCTCGCGTTCGATATTTTTAAAAGCACCCATACGCTTCAGCATCTCGTCGAAGTCTACTTGATGTCCGTCGAACTCAGGGCCGTCCACGCATACAAATTTGGTCTTACCGCCGATGGTGATTCGGCAGGCGCCACACATTCCGGTACCGTCTACCATGATGGTATTCAAGGATACATCGGTGGGATTTCGTATTTCTTCGTCAGCAAACAAACGAATTTCATCATAATGGCCGGGCCGATAGCGAAACACTTGTTCACTTCTCGCACTTGATGACTTCTTCCACACCTTCCGTAACCAAACCTTTACGGCCGTATGAACCGTCGTCCGTCATGATAATGACCTCGTCGGAGCTTTCCCGCATCTCCTTTTTCAAGGATAATCAGCTCTTTGGTACGTCCTGCCAGTACGGTGATGACGCGGTTGCCGGCAGCTTTCAGCGCTTGCACGATAGGGAGCATGGGAGCTACGCCTACACCACCTCCGGCACAGACCACAGTACCGAAGTTGTCAATGTGCGTAGCTTGTCCCAACGGGCCGACAACATCCGTAATATAATCGCCTTCGTTCAGTTCGCAAAGACGGGTAGAGGAGAGCCCGACTTCCTGAACCACCAGTGTGATGGTTCCCTTTACCGGGTCGGCTTCCGCAATGGTAAGCGGCATACGTTCGCCTTTTTCGCCTACACGTACTATTACAAAGTGTCCTGCCTTGCGCGATTTAGCAATTAACGGTGCTTCAATTACTAACTTGAAGACCTTTTCAGAGAAATGTTCTTTGCTAATGATTTTATTCATTATCTAATAATTTTGTTGGTGTAATTACGCAATTACTGTCAGATTGATAGTTGCTTTATACCGGGCACTTTCGGTGATGTATCCGCTCGCTGTCTTGTCACGTTTGGTTCCTATACGGTTCATGTGCTGTCCCATAGGACAAACGTAATAATCCTCCCCCTCATTGTAATGGAGACTTTCGGCATGGAACGGGTTGGGAGTATAACGGGGACGCTGTTCTTTATGGAAGTAATTGTACTTGATGAAGGCTTCTATCCCATTCTCCTGCATGAACCGGTAATTTTCTTCCGAACCGTAACCTGAGTCTGCCACGCAGATATTCGGTAAACGGTTATAGCGGTACTGGAAAGAGTGGAAAAAAGGTATGAGGGTCAGTGTATCGGTAGGGTTGGGAAACAGACAGAAGTCTGTGATAAATTGGTTTTCAGTACCTATTTGCAGATTATATCCGGGTTTGGTCTGCCCGTTCTTCATGGCATCTTCTTTCATGCGCATGAATGTGGCACCAGGATCGGTCTTGGAATAGGAGTTACGTTCTCCAAGGGTATCAAGGTGATTGTCATATTCTATCAGCTTGTCACGATACCCTTCAAGTTCCCTGACCTGCTTCTTCTTTTTGCGCAGAGCTTTCTTTTCTTCCTTATCCTTTGTTGCAGGCTGGCGTTCCAGGGCTTCTTTAAGTTCATCCACTATGTCAGAGAGCTTGCAGGAAGTAAACTCCACGGATGTGTCTTTTATAGAGTTCTCCTGTGCAATGGTTTCATCCACCTGCTCCAAGAGAATACGGATTTTATCCATTAGTCTCGTACGGTTCCGTTCGACTGTCTTGCGCCAGACAAAAGTATATTTGTTGGCTTTGGATTCAATCTTAGTACCGTCGATATACTCCACATCAAGGCTGATGAAGCCTTTATCGGCAAGGACAAGAACCAACTGGGTAAATACATTATTTATTTCCTCCTTTACACGGTTACGAAAACGGTTGATCGTGATAAAATCCGGATGCTCATTACCGGCAAGCCAAATATAATGAATGTCACGAAGGAGGTGCTTCTCTATTTTACGGCAAGAATAGATATTATTCATGTAGGCGTAGATTATCACCTTAAGCATCATTTTAGGATGATAAGGACAACGGCCCGTTTCCTTATAAAGCTTCTTGAAACTCTCAAGATTGAGGTTATCAATAACAGTATTCACGATGCGGACCGGGTCGGTCGCAGCTATGTTTTCATCAATTCTTTGTGGAAAAAAGAACGGTTTGGTTGGGAATGTAAGGACGAAAATGTAACTTTGCCATAACGAAAAACTTTATGCCTAAAGATACGAAAACTTTGGGTAATAACAAAGCCCGGGCTTGAGAAAGTCTGGGCTTTGCGCATAAAAAAAGGCTGTGTCAGCGTTTTGACACAACCTCTTTTATTATTTTGAATGAGGAAATGATGTTTCCTTAGTCTATTATTTCAAATCCCGTATACGGAACCAATGCCTTTGGTATGCGGATTCCTTCTGGAGTCTGGTTGTTTTCCAATAGTGCTGCTACGATACAAGCTCTGTTTTCTTTTCCGCTGTACGGTAGCGGCATTTCAGGCGGTTGGCCTGGTAAGTGTCGAAGTTGGATACCGAACTTACTTCCAGCCAGCGTTTCTGTGCTTCGGAGTACACCTCGAAGTCGAAGCAAAGGGCAGCTGTGAAACTCATGTCGCCACCACACAGACGCAGGATGCGATAAGGCAGTTCCAGCTTCTGGAGCAATCCTTCCACATGGTCCAACATCTCTTGGTGAGACTCTTTGGAATGTTCCGGTTTGTCGATGCGTACCAATTCTACTTTGGAGAATTCGTGCAGACGGTTCAAGCCGCGCACGTCTTTACCGTATGAGCCTGCTTCACGACGGAAACATTGTGTGTATGCGCAGTTTTTGATAGGGAGCTGCTTTTCGTCCAGGATTACATCACGGTAGATGTTGGTTACGGGAACTTCGGCAGTAGGAATCAAGTAGAGATCGTCCACTTCGCAATGGTACATCTGACCTTCCTTGTCGGGCAACTGGCCCGTTCCGTAACCAGAAGCGGCATTGACCACTGTCGGCGGCATTATTTCCGTATAGCCCGACTTGCGTGCCTCGTCCAGGAAGAAGTTGATGAGCGCACGTTGGAGCTGTGCGCCTTTTCCTTTATATACGGGGAAGCCCGCACCCGTGATCTTAACACCCAGGTCAAAGTCTATCAGGTCGTATTTCTTGGCCAGTTCCCAGTGTGGAAGCGCGTCTTTGGGCAGCTCGGTTTCCATACCGCCTATTTTCTCCACCACATTGTCGTCGGCACCTACGCCTTCAGGCACGCTGTCGTAGGGAACGTTGGGGATGGTATAAAGCAAAGTCTGCAAATCGTTGGCAGCCTGGTCCATATTGGCTTGCAAGTCCTTGTTGACTTCTTTCAGCTCGGCCACGCGGCTTTTGGCGGCTTCTGCTTCTTCTTTCTTGCCCTCCTTCATCAGTTGTCCGATGGATTTGGAGAGTGAGTTGGCTTCTGCCAGGTTTTTATCTAGGATGGTTTGATTGGCTTTTCTTTTGTCATTGAAGTCCAGCACTTGCTCAATGGTTTCTTTGGCGTTCTTGAAGTGCTTCTTTCTCCAGTCCGCGGATTACCGCGTCGGTATTGTCTGTAATTTGTTTGATGGTAAGCATATCTTATACTTGTTTTTATGATATTCCGGATTTGTGAGGGCAAAGATATGGAAAAAACAAATAAAGTGTTGCTTTTGACATAAAAGAAAGGGATGCAACCTATTCGGATTGCATCCCTTTTCCTTATTTTTTGTCCGGAAACTTATGCTTCTGCATTTTCGGCGGGAATAACAGAAACATGAATCGTCTGTCTTCCTGCCCACTTTGAATTGTACAGTTCCGTCTACCAAGGCGAAAAGAGTGTGGTCTTTCCCATACCGATGTTGTCACCCGGATGGAATTCAGTACCTCTTTGACGAACGATGATGTTACCTGCCTTGCAAGCTTCGCCACCAAATATCTTAACGCCTAATCTCTTGCTCTGTGATTCGCGGCCGTTCTTAGAACTACCGACACCTTTTTTATGTGCCATTTCTTCTTACTGTTTTAATTTGATTAAGCTACTACTTCCTTGATTGTTAACTCTGTGAACTGCTGACGGTGACCGTTCAACTTTCTGTGGCCTTTTCTTCTTTTCTTGTGGAAAACAAGAACCTTATCACCTTTAACCAAGCTTGATACGACCTGGCAAACTACTTTTGCGCCCTCTACAGTAGGAGCACCTACGGTGACGTTGCCGTCTTTGTCTACCAAAAGAACTTCTCGAACTCTACTGTTGCACCGGCTTCAGCGTTTTGCATGTGGTGTACAAACAGTTTCTTGCCAGCTTCTGCTTTCGGCGAATGCGGCTAAGAGGAGCAGCAGAAGCGCGATGCGGCGTACACTGATGTTCTTGGGAGGTGCAGCGGCGGGCAGTGGTTCCCGTTCTAACAATTCTTCCAGGCTGCTCATTATTTTCTTGTGCGGGTATTTCTTCAGTTCTTCGGCGGTGGTCATGCCGTGCGTGATGCCTGCAAAATCCACTCCGGCCTTTTGTGCGGTTTCTGCATCTACCGTACTGTCGCCGATGTATAGTGTTTCGGCCTTGGTGGCATGGAGTTGCCTGATGGCAAGCAACAGACCTTCCGGCGACGGCTTGGGCGTTTGCACATCTTCTCCGCCGATGATGATGTCAAGAAAGTCTTCGGGAAAATGCTGGTCCAGCAGCTCCTTGATGCGGTAACGGAATTTGGTGGATATAATTCCGATGCGGGCGCCTGAATCTTTCAAGGCTGCCAGTACCGATTTGGTTTCAAGGAAAAGCACGGTGTTGACGGTCATGTGCGTATCTGCCTCTTTTATATATTCTTTTTTGAATTCAGCCAACTGGCGGGTATCGGTTACACCGGAAAGAATGGAAAAAGATTCTTCCAGCGTCTTGCCGATGGTGCGTTTGATGTCGTTGTCGGTCGGGCGGGTATAGCCGTGGCGGTTCAGCACGTTGCGGAAACAGGTGACGATGCCGCGTGAAGAATCGGCAAGCGTATAATCGAAGTCAAAGAGGTAAGTTGTATAGTTCATTTGTTTTTTTACGCAAACATAAATAAAAAACATGAGTTCCGAATACTTTATCTTGTAGAAAACTCTCTTTATCCGTTTTGGGGATACGGACGAAAAAATATGCAAAAAGTGTGAAAACATACATATTTTTTATTATATTTGTATTCAGACATACTTATGGAAATAAGTGTTATTTCATGTTGGGTTGTTTTAATAAGCAGTTTGAATATGTTAACCGTATCATATTATGAAAATATTGAGATCCATTTGTACAGTCTTACCTGTCCTGTTGCTATCCTCTTGTATGCAGCGGGACGCTCTGAAAGCCGCAGGCGAATGTTATGCAGACTATGTAAATCCGTTTATCGGTACTGATTTTACCGGAAATACGTATCCCGGCGCACAGGTTCCCTTCGGCATGGTGCAACTCAGTCCCGACAACGGGCTTCCCGGTTGGGACCGCATTTCGGGATATTTTTATCCCGACAGTACGATTGCCGGTTTCAGTCACACCCATCTCTCAGGTACGGGGGCGGGCGATTTGTATGACATTTCCTTCATGCCGGTAACCCTTCCTTATAAAGAGGCGGAAGAACCGTTGGGCATCCACTCCCGGTTCTCGCATGCCGATGAGGCGGCAAGCGCAGGTTACTATCGCGTGCTCCTGAAAGATTACGGTATCAACGTAGAGCTTACTGCAACCGAGCGTTGCGGCATTCAGCGCTATACCTTTCCCGAGGCTGATGCCGCCGTTATCTTGAATTTGAGGAAAGCCATGAATTGGGACTTTACGGAAGATTCCTATATAGAGAAAGTAGATTCCGTTACTATTCAGGGCTATCGTTTTTCTGACGGATGGGCGCGCGGTCAGCGCATCTTTTTCCGTACACGCTTTTCCCGCCCCTTTGAGACGATGCAGCTGGATTCGGCAGCAGTCCTGAAAGATGGAAAAAGAATCGGGACTTCGGTCATGGCACGTTTTGACTTTAAGACGGCAAAGGGAGAGCAGCTCCTTGTGAGTACGGCCATTTCGGGGGTAAGCATGGAAGGGGCAGCGCGTAATCTGGCGGCGGAAGTACCTGATGATGATTTCGATAAATACCTTGCTGCCGCACGCAAAAACTGGAACGGGCATTTGTCACGGATAGAAATCGAGTGCGACAATCACGATGAAAAGGTGAAGTTTTACACGGCTCTTTACCACTCGATGCTGGCTCCTACCATCTATGCCGATGTGGACGGTTCTTATTACGGGCCCGACAAACAGATACATAAAGCCGACGGGTGGACAAATTACAGCACTTTCTCCTTATGGGATACGTACCGTGCCTCTCATCCGCTTTATACTTATATAGAGCCGGCGCGTGTGAACGACATGGTAAAATCCTTCCTTGCCTTTTATGAGCAGAACGGCCGCCTGCCGGTATGGAATTTTTATGGCAGCGAAACGGATATGATGATAGGCTATCACTCCGTACCGGTCATTGTGGATGCCTGTCTGAAAGGCATAGGGGATTTTGATGCTAAGAAGGCTTTGGAGGCTTGCGTGGCCACAGCCAATATGGATGATTATCGGGGCATCGGCCTTTATAAGAAGCATGGATATGTGCCTTACAACGTGACGGATAGCTATAATGCAGAGAACTGGTCGCTCTCCAAAACCCTGGAGTATGCTTACGATGATTACTGTATAGCACGCATGGCCGAGAAGCTGGGTGAGCGGCAGGTAGCGGATGAATTCTACAAACGTTCGCAGAATTATAAGAATGTATATAATCCGCAGACATCTTTCATGCAGCCGCGTGATGACAGGGGAGCTTTTGCAGACGGTTTCTCGCCGGATGATTATACACCACATATTTGCGAAAGCAACGGTTGGCAGTATTTCTGGTCGGTGCAGCAGGATATTGACGGACTGATAGCCCTGACCGGCGGGAAGGAGCGCTTTGCGCAGAAGCTTGACAGTATGTTCACGTACCGCCCTGCCGATGATGAGGAGCTTCCTATTTTCAGTACCGGTATGATAGGGCAGTATGCGCATGGCAATGAACCGAGCCATCATGTTATTTATCTGTTCAACAAAGTGGGGCAACCCTGGAAAACCCAGAAGTATGCGTCGGAGGTGATGCGTGAGTTGTATAAGAATACGCCCGCCGGCTTGTGCGGTAATGAGGATTGCGGGCAAATGTCTGCCTGGTATGTATTCAGCGCCATGGGATTCTATCCTGTAAATCCGGTCGGCGGTGAGTATGAAATAGGTACGCCGCTGTATCCGGAGGTAAGGATGCGGTTGTCCAATGGCAAAACCTTTACGGTTCTTGCTCATGGGGTGAGCGGGAAGAATAGGTATATCCGGTCGGTGAAGCTCGACGGAAAGCCTTATGACAAAAGTTATATTACGCATGAGCAGATAATGAACGGCAGTATTCTGGAGTTCGAAATGGGAAGTGAACCCGGAAAAGCATGGTATTGAGCTTACCTTGAAATAATATATGGAAGATGAGTTTGACATAGTGTACAGGCAACTGTTCCGGAAATACTATGCGAATCTGCTGTTTTATGCAACGCGCATGGTAGGGGAGGAAGATGCCGAGGATGTGGTGCAGGAAGTGTTTGTGGAGCTCTGGCACAGAAGAGACAGTGTGACAGTGGGCGAGCAGATACAGGCTTTTCTGTACCGGGCGGTTTATACCCGTGCACTGAATGTGTTGAAACATCGCGACATCAAGAACAGCTATGAGGCAGCCATGCAGGAAGTGTACAATAAGCGTGCCCTGTTTTACCAGCCGGATGACAACGATGTGCTGAAACGGATAGAAGACCGGGAATTAAGGAAGCATATCGTCAGCGCCATCGATGAATTGCCGGAAAAATGCAAGCTGGTATTTAAGCTCAGCTACTTGCACAATATGAAGAATAAGGATATTGCCGAAGCGATGGATGTATCGCTCCGTACGGTGGAGGCTCATATGTATAAGGCATTGAAATTTTTGCGTAGCCGGCTGGAAGGTTATATCCGGAACAAATAGCTGTAAGGTTTTGATTGTAAGATAAATATTTTTTTGTTGAAAAAAAGTGTTTGCTCGCGTAAGTGTTTTCCATAGGTGTGGTTGTTCTATTTAAGAAAACGGTGCATTGCCGTTTTCCTATATGGAAAACTAACCTAAGTATGATTGCGGATATCTCTCTTAGGTTAGTTTTTGTTTTTAATCTAAATGAATGATAGTATATGAGATATATGAAAATAGAAACGCTTATATCGGCAGGTGTTTTAATGCTGTCTCAATGATATTGAATTCCGGTTGTTCCGAAGCGGGTAATGGCAGAAAACAGACTACGGAAAATCCCGGAGCGATTTTCGGGGAAGTGAAGTCTGCCGCCGGTGCAAAAATGTTGACTCCCATTGCGCTCAGAGGAGATAAAAAGCTACGGGACATTTGTTTTTTGAATTGAGTGAACCGGCAGAACAGGAGGTTGCCGTTACTTTCAAACTGGATTCCAGGATATTGGATGCTTATAACCAGTTGAATGGTACGGGGTATACGATGTATCCAGCAGACAAACTGTTGCTGGAAAACAATGGCAACGTGGTTGTTGAAGCCGGTAAAAGTAAGTCTGCCACACTTGCACTGGATATACTGCCGGGTGGAATGGAAGGGGCTACCTATGCTGTGGCTGTATCGGCAGTAGCTACTGCGGGAACGGAAAAACATACGGACAACAAGGCCTTTATTTATTTGGTAAAACCGCTTGCAGCCATGCCGGAAGTCAATGCGGGACGCAAGGTAAAGAATTTATGTTATGTGGAAGTCAATCGTGAAAGTATGTTGAATGCGGGTGAGTACACGATGAAGAGCGATAAGTCTCCTTTCTTTGACATAGCCAGTGTATTTGCAGCCAATATCCGTTTGAGCGCGGATGATGTTCCTTATGTTTCGTGTAACGAGCAAACCAGATTTGTACTTGATAATATCGAGCAGACTGTACGCCCGTTACAGGCAAAAGGCATAAGAGTTCATCTCTCTATCTTGGGAGACCACACTGCTGCCGGTATGCGTAGTCTTTCGAAAGATGCCGCCCGCGCCTTTGCAAAGGATTTGAAAGCGTATATCGATATTTATGGATTTGACGGCATAGACTTTGATGATGAGTATTCTACCTATGCTACCGACCAGGCTGTGGAGCCTTATATCCCTTCGGATGCTGTGGCTCCAAGCATTGAGGAATGTACCCCGCAGCGTTATGCCGATTTGGTGTATGAAAGGTGGAGCGGAAAGCAGTATGAACGTACCGGATGGTAACCGAAAGGTTGCCACTCCGATGTACAAATAGACATTTTTTCTTTAATTATCGGTTGGATTAGTAAGTGTTTTTGGAGATAAGGTTGTTCTAATATTGTAACATGAACAGGAAAATGGGCAAATTGGATGAAAAAATAATAGTAAAGTTTTTAGCGGGTGAATGTTCGGAAGAGGAACTTCGCTCGTTGAATGTCTGGTTGGAGGAGTCGGAAGAGAATGCTCATGAATTATTTACATTAGAGGAACTGTACCATTTGGGAAAATCCGATGCGGCTTCTGAGGAAGCACTCCTTGCGAAGGCTGAAAAACAATTGTCGCAAAGGCTCGGAGAGGAGCGGGAGCGTAAGTTGAAGCGTACACTGTTTCACCGGTGGATGCAATATGCAGCTATCGCAGTCGGTGCTTTTTTTATAGGAGGTATGGGCTACTGGTTCTATCAGGCGGGTAGCCGTAGTTCCGAATCTTTGGTCACTGTTACGGCCAATGAAACCATAAAGGAGCTGATGCTTCCGGATGGAACCAAAGTATGGTTGAATAAAAACACGATTTTGCAATATCCCCGTAATTTTGAAGGTGGCAAGAGACATGTGTATCTGAACGGAGAAGGTTTCTTTGATGTGAAGAGAAATACAGCCAAGCCTTTTATCGTACAAAGCCATGCCATGCAAGTGAGGGTATTGGGAACAACCTTTAATTTGAAGTCCGGGGAAAACGGACAAAGGGCGGTAGCCACCTTATTGAAAGGTGAGGTAGAAGTAAAGGGCAATCATGGTGAAGGCATGATAGTGCTTTCGCCGGGGCAACAGGCCGAATTGGACGGAATGACCCGACGACTGACGGTGAAACCTGCAGAACCGGGTATAGAGGGCTGGCATGATACGGCATTCGATTTAAATCAGACGGACATACGCACGCTTTGCAAGATTTTGGAGAGAGCCTATAACGTGAAAATCATTATAGCACCGGATGTGGACATTGAAAGAACATATTCCGGACCGTTGAAGAAGAAAGAAAACGTAGCTGCCACATTGGATTTGATAAAGAATTCCATCGGTATCAAATACAAGGTAATAGGCGAAAACGTTTTTATATCTTCTTCCAAATCCAAATAGAACAGGCTTGTTTTGTTTATTGATAATCTGAAATTCAAATATTATGAAAAAACTTTTATTGGCATTTGCCTTTTTATGCTGTTTTACGAGCATAAAGGCTAAGGATTGGGTACAGTATGTAAATCCTTTGGTGGGTACTCAATCCACATTCGAGCTTTCTACCGGAAACACCTATCCCGCCATTGCGCGTCCGTGGGGAATGAATTTTTGGACACCGCAAACCGGAAAAATGGGGGATGGCTGGCAATATGTCTATACGGCCAATAAAATCCGAGGCTTCAAGCAGACGCACCAGCCCAGTCCATGGATAAACGATTACGGGCAATTCTCCATTATGCCTGTTACCGGGCAACCTGTTTTCGATGAGGACAAACGTGCAAGCTGGTTCTCGCATAAAGGTGAGGTTGCGTTGCCGCATTATTATAAGGTATATCTTGCCGAGCACGATGTGGTTACCGAGTTCACCCCTACCGAACGTGCCGTGCTGTTCCGTTTCACTTTCCCGGAAAATGAACATTCCTATGTGGTGGTAGATGCTTTCGACCGCGGTTCCTATATCAGGATTGTACCGGAAAAGAACCGGATCATCGGATATTCCACCCGTAACAGCGGCGGTGTACCGCAGAATTTCAGAAACTACTTTATTGTAGAGTTCGACAAACCTTTTACATATACCGCTTCTGTTAAAGACAGTGTAATTCAGGAATCGCAGAAAGAGCAGCAAGCTGCCCATGCAGGTGCGATTATCGGATTTAAGACGAAGAAAGGCGAGATTGTGCATGCACGTGTTGCTTCTTCTTTTGTCAGCTACGAACAGGCTGAGCGGAACTTGCTCGAATTGGGTACGGACAGTTTTGACACGCTGGTGCAGAAAGGACGTGATGCTTGGAACAATGTGTTGGGCAAGATTGAAGTGGAGGGCGGAAACCTCGACCAATACCGCACTTTCTATTCCTGCCTGTACCGCTCGCTGCTTTTCCCCCGTGCTTTTTACGAGTTGGACAAGCAGGGTGCTCCCATTCACTACAGCCCCTATAATGGGGAAGTGCTTCCCGGCTATATGTACACCGATACGGGTTTCTGGGATACATTCCGTTGTCTGTTTCCTTTCCTTAATCTGATGTATCCGTCGGTAAACAGGGAAATTCAGGAAGGACTGGTCAATACTTACAAGGAAAGTGGTTTCTTTCCCGAATGGGCGAGTCCGGGACACCGTGGCTGCATGATCGGCAATAATTCGGCTTCCGTTTTGGTCGATGCCTATTTGAAGGGTGTTAAGGTAGAAGATGTAAAGACTATGTATGAAGGGCTGCTTTACGGAACGGAGCATGTACATCCGGAAATATCATCTACCGGACGTTTGGGCTATGAATATTACAACAAGTTGGGATATGTTCCTTATGATGTGAAGATTAACGAGAATGCCGCCCGTACGCTGGAATATGCTTATGACGACTGGTGCATCTATAAGCTTGCCAAAGCTTTGAACCGTCCGAAAAAGGAGCAGGAGTTGTTTGCAAAGCGTGCCATGAACTACCGTAATATTTTTGATAAGGAAAGTCTGTTGATGCGCGGGCGTAATAAAGACGGTAAGTTCCAGACACCGTTCTCACCGTTGAAGTGGGGGGATGCCTTTACCGAAGGAAACAGTTGGCACTACTCCTGGTCGGTATTCCACGACCCGCAAGGATTGGTCGATTTGATGGGGGGCGAAAAGGTATTTGCCAATATGCTCGATTCCGTATTTATTGTTCCGCCTGTATTCGATGATAGCTACTACGGACAAGTCATCCATGAAATACGTGAAATGACTGTAATGAATATGGGCAATTACGCACATGGTAACCAGCCTATACAGCACATGATTTATCTCTATAACTACATCGGACAACCCTGGAAAGCGCAATATTGGCTGCGTCAGGTGATGAACCGCATGTACACACCCGGTCCGGACGGTTATTGCGGGGATGAAGACAACGGGCAGACTTCGGCATGGTATGTATTCTCCGCATTAGGCTTCTATCCGGTTTGTCCGGGTACGGACGAATATGTATTGGGCGCTCCCTTGTTCAAGAAAGCCGTTCTGCATTTTGAAAACGGAAACTCGCTGACGATCGATGCCGGAAACAACAGTGCGCAGAATGTCTATATACAGTCTCTTCAGGTCGACGGAAATGAATATACCAAAAACTATCTGCGCCACGGAGACTTGCTGAAAGGCGGTACGCTGAAATTCGAAATGGGCGATAAGCCCAACCTGCAGCGAGGTGTCCGTGCGGAAGATTATCCGTATTCGTTTTCTAAGGAAAAGCGTAGGTAGCTGCATGTTTTTTGTACCATTACACAATAAAAGATTACCGGAAAAACATGAAAACAATATTATGGATTGTCAGTCTGCTGCTTGTAATATGCGGATGTACTCCCAAACCGACAGAAGTCGTTTCGCCTGATGGTCATATCCGCCTTCAGTTTGCATTGGATGACCACAACCGCATGACGTATCGGATAGATGTGGATGATACGGCTTTTGTAGCCCCTTCTGCTTTGGGATTCCTTGCCGGAAAGGGTGTGAATCTTTCGGAGGGTATGAAAGTTGTCGGTACGGAGTTTTCCGCTGCGGACGAGACATGGACACAACCTTGGGGAGAGAATAAGAGTATCCGTAACCATTATAATGAAATGGCGGTTTGTCTGTCTGATGAGGCGGATACGAAACTGACCCTTCGCTTTCGGGTATTTGACGACGGAGTCGGTTTCCGGTACGAGTATGAAGTTGCCGGAGTAGACAGCATCTTTGTTACGGACGAACTTACCTCTTTCAATATGGCGCAGGATGGAATTTCCTGGTCTATTCCTGCCAACTACGAAACATATGAGCTGTTATATCGTACACAGCCGCTCAGCAAGACTGATAACGCAAACACTCCGATGACCTTTAAGGTAGGTAAGACTTACGCCAGTATTCACGAAGCCGCATTGACGGACTTTCCTGAAATGACTTTTCAAAATACCGGCGGCTGCGGATTCAAATCCGAGTTGGCTCCATGGCCCGACGGCATTAAGGCTAAGATAGAAGGCGGCAGTTTCAATACGCCCTGGCGTACTGTACAGATAGCTTCGAAAGCTGTGGGACTGATAAATTCAGCACTTATCCTGAACTTGAACGAACCCTGCGTTTTGGAGTCTACCGACTGGATTCGCCCGATGAAGTATGTAGGTATATGGTGGGGTATGCATCTGGGTGTGGAGAGCTGGGTGATAAACGACCGCCACGGCGCCACTACCGAAAATGCAAAACGTTATATTGATTTTGCCGCAGCCAACAACATCGAAGCCGTTATGTTCGAAGGCTGGAATGAAGGTTGGGAGAACTGGGGCGGAACGCAGAACTTCGATTATACCAAACCGTATGCCGATTTCGATATAAAGGAAATAGCAGCCTATGCCCGGAAGAAGGGTGTTGAGATTATCGGTCATCATGAAACGGGAGGAAATATCTGTAATTACGAAAATCAGTTGGATAAGGCTTATGAATGGTATGCCGATTTGGGTATCCATAGCGTAAAGACCGGGTATGCCGGTGGTCTTCCCAACGGTCACAACCACCACGGACAGTTCAATGTGCGGCATTACCGTAATGTCGTGAAAACGGCTGCCAAGTATCGTACTACCCTCGATGTGCATGAGCCGATAAAGGATACCGGTATACGTCGTACCTATCCCAACATGATGACCCGCGAAGGCGCCCGCGGCATGGAGTGGAATGCCTGGAGCGAAGGTAATCCGCCGGAACATCATGTGATGTTGCCGTTTACCCGTTTGCTGGGTGGTCCGATGGATTATACGCCGGGTATCTTTGATGTGCTGTACAAGCGTGCCAAAAACAATCCCGACCGGAAAAAGTGGAATATGAAAGACAGTAAGGATTGCCGTATCAATACCACGCTTGCCAAGCAGATAGCCAATTGGGTGATACTTTACTCTCCTTTGCAGATGGCTGCCGACATGATTGAAAACTATGAAGGCCATCCCGCTTTCCGTTTCTTCCGTGATTTTGATGCAGACTGTGACTGGTCGGAGGCGCTTGCCGGCGAACCGGGTGAATACGTGGCAATAGTACGTAAGGCAAAAGATAAATATTTTCTGGGGGCGGCAACCGATGAAGAGGCGCGCAGCATAGATGTGAAACTGGATTTTCTGGAAAAAGGAAAAACTTATGCAGCCGTTATCTATGCCGACGGAAAAGATGCCGATTGGGAGACCAATCCGGAATCTTACGAAATCATAGAGAAACAGGTGACGTCCGATGATACCCTGACCATTGTCATGGCAAAAGGTGGGGGACAGGCTGTCAGCTTTATGCCGATTTGATAATCCTAATGTAATACCAAAGAATATGAAAACAAACTTGAAATCTAATTCCATATTGCTGGGCGGACTCCTGTTGCTGGGTACTGTCTTTAGCTGTACGCAGGCAGAGCAGGACTATGCCTCTTATGTAAATCCCTTTATCGGGACAGGCGGACATGGACATACATATCCGGGTGCGGTTGTTCCGAACGGGATGATTCAACCCAGTCCCGATACACGTATCTACGAATGGGACGCTTGTTCCGGATACTATTACGAGGATACTACCATCAACGGTTTCTCGCATACCCATGTCAGCGGAACAGGATGTGCGGACTACGGTGATGTACTGCTGATGCCTACTGTAGGGAAACAGGAGTATCATCCGATGGGATCGAAGAGTCAGCAAATGGCGTACTGTTCGGCTTTCTCGCACGATAATGAAGTGGCGCAACCCGGATATTATTCCGTCTTGCTGGAACGCTATAACGTAAAGGCGGAACTTACTGCGACAAAGCGTGCTGCCATTCACCGTTGGACTTTGATTACAGTATCGAGCGTCAGACAAATGAGGAAATGAAAATAGAAGTAATCAGTGAGTATATCAACTTCTATGCCAAGTTCTCCAAGCCGTTTACCTATACATTGGTGACGGATTCTGTGGCATTGGAAGAAGGCGGTCCGCTTTTGCCCACCGCTAAAGTTCTGTTGCAGTTCCCTACGGCACAGAATGAAGAGGTATTGGTGAAAGTGGGTGTTTCGGCTGTCGATATGGACGGAGCGCGTAAGAATGTGGAGGCCGAAATACCCGGATGGGATTTTGACGGAGTGCGCCGTGCTGCCCGCCAGCAGTGGAACACTATCTTTCCAAGATTGACATCGATACAGAAGGACAACGACCAGCGCACGATGTTTTATACAGCCCTTTATCACACCGGTTTGCAGCCCAATCTTTTTACGGATGCCGACGGACGTTATTTCGGCATGGATTTGAAGCCGCATCAGGGCAGTGTGGACGAACCTGTGTACACGGTATTCTCCTTGTGGGATACTTTCCGTGCTTATCATCCCTTAATGACAATTATCGATCCGGATTTGAATCAGGCTTTTATCCGTTCGCTCATCCTGAAGTCCCGCGAGGGCGGCGTCCTGCCTATGTGGGAACTGGCCGGAAACTATACGGGTACCATGATTGGTTATCATGCAGCCTCCCTCATAGCGGATTCTTATGTAAAGGGATACCGTAACTTCGACGTGCAGGAGGCTTACAAGGCTTGCCTCCGTACGGCAGAATACGATACGACGGGTATTATCACCCATCCTTTGGTTGTGCCGCATCTGATGCCGCAGGCCAAGTACTGGAAGAACAAGATTGGCTACGTGCCTTGCGATAAAGACAATGAATCTGTGGCTAAAGCTTTGGAATATGCTTACGATGACTGGTGCATCTCCGTACTGGCAGGTGCCTTGGACGACGAAGCCAACCGCGATAAGTATGCGGCTTTTGCCGAGGGATATAAAGTTTATTTCGATCCGAGTACCCGCTTCATGCGCGGACTGGACAGTGAGGGCAACTGGCGTACGCCTTTCAACCCCCGCGCTTCCAATCACCGTAACGATGACTATTGCGAAGGTACGGCATGGCAGTGGACTTGGTTCGTTCCCCACGATGTGGACGGATTGGTGGAACTGATGGGAGGACGCGACGCCTTCATCGGCAAGTTGGATTCTCTGTTCACTGCCGATTCCAAGCTGGAAGGTGAATCGACTTCGGTGGATATTTCCGGTCTGATAGGCCAGTATGCCCACGGCAATGAGCCGAGCCATCACATTGCCCATCTCTACAATTACGTAGGCCAGCCCTGGCGTACGCAGGAGATTGTGGATGAGGTGCTGCATACGCTTTACTTCAACGAGCCCAATGGCCTTTCCGGCAATGAAGACTGCGGACAGATGTCGGCATGGTACGTGCTGAATGCTATGGGCTTCTATCAGGTTTGCCCCGGCAAGCCGGTATATTCCATCGGACGCCCGCTGTTCAACGAGGCGACCGTTCATCTGAAAGATGGCAAGTCGTTCAAGGTGATAGCCCATAATAACAGCCGCGACAACAAGTATGTGCGGAGCATTGTGCTGAACGGCAATAAGTTGGAGACTCCATTCTTCACGCATCAGGATATAGTGGACGGCGGTACGCTGGAGCTGACTATGGGCAGTGAACCGTTGAAGTGACACAGATAATATACAGAAGGGATGAGCCGAAAAAATCATAATCCTATATCTTGGATTCCAACCGTTTATTTCGCCATGGGACTTCCCTTTGTGGTGCTGAACATGGTTTCCGTGCTGATGTTCAAGGGAATGGGCATCGGCGACGCGCAGATTGCTCTGTGGACGTCGCTCATCATGATGCCCTGGACGCTGAAGTTCCTTTGGAGTCCGTTCCTTGAAATGTTCAAGACGAAGAAGTTTTTCGTGGTACTGACGCAGATGGTTACCGGAGCAGGTTTTGCTCTGGTGGCTTTGGCGTTGCAGTTGCCATTCTTTTTTGCGGTGTGCATTGCGCTGCTGGCGGTGATTGCTTTCAGCGGAGCCACACACGATGTGGCTACGGATGGTGTCTACATGTCGGAACTGAGCAAGCAGGACCAGGCCAAGTATATCGGTTGGCAGGGAGCCTTCTACAATATAGCGAAGATTGTGGCGTCCGGCGGGCTGGTATGGCTGGCAGGTGCTCTGCTGATAGGTTTCGGGGGAGTGGAGGGTGCCACAGAGGTAGTCCGCCACGAGGCTACCCGGCATGCATGGATGACGGTGATGCTGATATTGGCGGCGGTGATGCTGCTGCTTGGCTTCTACCACATGCGCATGCTGCCATCGGGCGGTGCTGCCGCATCCGGCGCCAAGTCGGCAAGAGAGACGTGGGAGCAGTTGGTGGCGGTAATCAAGGATTTCTTCTTGAAGAAGCACATCTGGTACTATATAGCGTTCATTATCCTTTATCGCCTTGCCGAGGGTTTTGTCATGAAGATTGTTCCCCTTTTCTTGAAGGCGGAACGTTCGGCAGGCGGCTTGGGACTGAATGAGCAGGAGATAGGGTTGTATTACGGCACTTACGGAGCTGCCGCCTTTGTGCTGGGGTCACTGTTGGCAGGCTATTACATTTCGCACCGGGGATTGCGGCGGACGCTGTTCTCTCTGTGCTGCATCTTCAATCTGCCTTTTGTGGCGTATACCCTGCTTGCCATGTACCAGCCGGAAAGCGGGTTGCTGATAGGTAGTGCCATCGTGCTCGAGTACTTCGGTTATGGTTTTGGTTTTGTGGGACTGACTTTGTTCATGATGCAGCAGGTGGCGCCGGGAAAGCACCAGATGGCACATTATGCCTTTGCTTCGGGCATCATGAATCTGGGTGTGATGCTTCCGGGAACAATCAGCGGTTTTGTCAGCGACTGGTTGGGGTACGAGGCGTTCTTTACCTTCACGCTGTTTGCCACCATTCCGGCGTTCCTCATTACGTACTTCATACCATTTACGTATGCCGATGAGAAGAAACAACAATAACCAATTAATAATATAGAGCAATTATGAGCAACAAAATCACAATGCCTTGGGAAGAACGGCCGGCAGGCTGTAAGGATGTAATGTGGCGTTATTCGGAGAATCCCGTAATAGACCGCTACCATATTCCGTCGTCGAACAGCATTTTCAACAGTGCGGTGGTTCCGTTTAAGGATGGTTATGCCGGTGTGTTCCGTTGTGACAACCGGGCGGTGCAGATGAATATCTTTGCCGGTTTCAGCAAGGACGGCATCCACTGGGAAATAGAGCATGAGCCAATCAAGTTCAAGGCCGGGAATACGGACATGATAGAGTCCGAATATAAATACGATCCGCGCGTGACATGGATTGAGGACCGCTACTGGATTACGTGGTGCAACGGCTACTACGGCCCCACCATCGGCATCGGCTATACTTTCGATTTCAAAGAGTTCTTCCAGTGCGAGAATGCTTTCTTGCCTTTCAACCGCAACGGTGTGTTGTTGCCTCAGAAGTTCGATGGCAAATATGCGCTCTTGAGCCGTCCCAGCGATAGCGGACATACTCCTTTTGGCGACATCTACATTAGCTTCAGCCCTGACATGAAATTCTGGGGCGAACACCGCCATGTGATGGCTCCTACGCCTTTCCCCGAAAGTGCCTGGCAGTGTACCAAGATAGGGGCAGGTTCGGTACCGTTCCTCACGGACGAGGGTTGGCTGATGTTCTATCATGGCGTGATAACCACTTGTAACGGTTTCCGTTACTCCATGGGGGCGGCTATTCTGGATAAGGACAATCCTGCCAAGTTGCTCTACCGCACCCGTGAGTATCTGCTTGCGCCGGCTGCTCCATACGAACTGGCAGGCGATGTACCCAATGTGGTGTTCCCTTGCGCAGCATTGCAGGATGGAGAACGTGTAGCTGTATACTACGGTGCAGCCGATACGGTAGTGGGGCTTGCCTTTGGCTATATCCGCGAGATTCTGGAGTTCACGAAGCGCACAAGTATTTTGTAAGCACCAAGCAGTTGGCGGGCGCTTGGTATTGCTGAAAAGCGTCTGCCGTAACTGTCTTATACTTAGTGTAATGTCACTGCAAAGATACTGCATGCTTTTTGCAGTGCTACTGCAAAGCCGTTGCAGTGCCACTGCAAAGCTGATGCAGCGTCACTGCAAAACTGTTGCAGTGCTACTGCAAAGTAGTTTGCAGTGTCACTGCAGACCGTTTGCAATAACTTTGCAGAGTGCATGCAATGACACCGGCATGGGTAGCGTGCTCACTAACTAATAAAGAACAAATCCTTACTATATTATGAAACGACTGATTACTTTCTGTATCATCTCCTTTGGAATGCTCACGGCATCTATGGCTGCGGAGAAGCATCCTGCGGACTATGTGAATCCTTTTGTCGGTACCACCAACTTCGGTACCACTAATCCGGGAGCCGTCTGTCCCAATGGAATGATGTCCGTAGTGCCCTTCAACGTGATGGGTTCGGCGGACAACAAATACGATAAAGATGCCCGCTGGTGGTCTACTCCCTATGAGTATCACAACTGCTTCTTTACCGGATATTCGCATGTCAATCTCAGCGGTGTGGGATGTCCCGAACTTGGTTCGTTGCTGCTGATGCCCACTACGGGCGAGCTTTCCGTAGACTACAAGGAATATGGAAGCCGCTATAAGGACGAGCAGGCATCCCCCGGATATTACAGCAACTTCTTGACCCGCTACAATGTGAAGACGGAAGTGACGGCAACTCCTCGCACGGGTGTGGCGCGTTTCACCTTTCCTGCCGGGCAGAGCCATGTGCTGCTGAACCTGGGCGAAGGCCTGACCAATGAATCGGGAGCTTTTCTGCGCCAGACGGGTAAATGCGAGTTTGAAGGTATGAAGCTGCTGGGTACTTTCTGCTACAACCCACAAGCCGTTTTTCCCATCTACTTTGTGATGCGTGTCAACAAGCAGCCCGCCGCTTCGGGCTACTGGAAGAAGCAGCGCCCCATGACCGGTGTAGAGGCCGAATGGGACCCCGATAACGGACGCTACAAACTTTACACCCGCTACCAGAAGGAACTGGCGGGAGATGATATCGGCGCCTATCTTACATTCGATACCGAAGAAGGCGAGCAGGTGGAAGTACAGATGGGAGTCTCTTTTGTGAGCATGGAGAATGCCCGCCTCAATCTGGATACCGAGCAGCAGGGAAAGAACTTCGGTCAAGTGCTGGAAGAAGCCCGTCGCCGCTGGAACGATGACCTTTCGCGCATCCTTGTAGAAGGAGGTACGGAGGAACAGAAAACCGTTTTTTATACGGCACTCTATCATACGCTGATACATCCCAATATCCTGCAGGATGTGAACGGGGAATATCCCGCTATGGAGAGTGATAAGATTTTGACTACCCAAGGCGACCGTTATACCGTCTTTTCTTTGTGGGACACTTACCGCAATGTGCACCAGCTTCTTACGCTGGTATATCCCGAACGGCAACTGCAAATGGTGCGCTCCATGCTCGACATGTACCGCGAGCACGGCTGGTTGCCCAAGTGGGAACTCTACGGACGTGAGACGCTGACCATGGAAGGTGACCCTTCCATTCCCGTCATCGTCGACACCTGGCTGAAAGGTCTGCGCGACTTTGATATAGAACTGGCCTACGAAGCCATGCGCAAGGGAGCCACCCTGCCGGGAGCGGAGAATCTGCTCCGACCGGACAATGACGACTACGTGTCATTGGGATATGTGCCCCTGCGGGAGCAGTATGACAATTCCGTTTCGCATGCCCTGGAATACTATATTGCCGACAATGCTTTGTCGCGCATAGCCGCTGCGCTTGGCAAGAAGGAGGATGCCCGTCTGTTCCACGAACGTTCGCTGGGCTACAAGCATTATTACTGTAAGGAGTACGGTACTTTCCGTCCTATCCTGCCTAACGGTGAATTCTATGCTCCGTTTGACCCGAGGCAGGGCGAAAACTTTGAACCTAATCCGGGCTTTCATGAGGGGTGTGCATGGAACTATACTTTCTATGTTCCCCACGATGTGAAAGGGCTTGCCCGGCTCATGGGTGGAAAGAAGCCGTTCGTAGACAAGCTTCAGCGTGTGTTCGACGAAGGACTGTACGACCCTGCCAACGAACCGGACATTGCATACGCCCATCTTTTTTCTTATTTCAAGGGAGAGGAGTGGCGTACCCAGAAGGAGTTACACCGTCTTTTGCAGAAGTATTTCAAGAATGCCCCCGATGGCATTCCCGGCAATGATGATACCGGAACGATGTCTGCATGGGCCATCTTCAATATGATGGGCTTCTATCCGGATTGTCCGGGCGAACCGTCTTACACGCTGTCTACTCCGGTATTTGATAAGGTGACCATAAAGCTCGACCCTAAGTATTGGGGACGCGACCAACTGGTGATAGAGACGATGCGGTAGGTTTTCTTATAAAGTTGGGATACCAGGCCGGAACAGTCCGTTCCATGTTTACTGTCGCCGCCGGCACGGTAGGGAGTGCCTATCCACTCGGCGGCATTGATGTACAGTTTGTGGTTGTCTGTCAGTCCGATATCCATACCCAGGCGTACAGAGGCTTGTGCCAATGCTTTATAGTCGAGACGGGGAGCGGCGGTATGGCAGGAGCTTAAACAGAGTATTAACCCGGTCAAGGCAATTATACAGGAAAAGGAGTGTTTCATATTTATTCCTCTGTAAGCGTTTCTTCTTCAATATTATTTTCAGTTTCGATGTTTTCTTCGACACTGACATTGAAATAGGCTTCCAATTCCTTTTCGGCCGAATTGTTTTCGTTCTGTATATCACGGATAATGACTCCGTGCTCCAACAGGGCGATGCGCGGACATACATCTACCGTATGATTGAGGTTGTGGCTGGAAATGATGACGGTTGCTTTGTGTTCCTCGTTGTATTTTTTCAGCAGTTGTTTGATGATGGACTGCGAACTGGGGTCGAGGAAGTTGAAAGGTTCGTCCAGTATCAGCAGCTGCGGATGATGCAGCATGGCGGAGATGATACCTATCTTTTGCTTGTTTCCGGCGGAGAAGTTGCGTATGAATTTCTTCTGTCCCATGACTTCACCGTTCATGAAACGCTCGAAAGGGGCGATGCGTTCGTCTACTTCTTCTTTTTTAAGTCCGTACATCTTGCCGATGAAGTAGAAGTATTCTTCCGGCGTGAGGTAGTCTATCAGGAAACCGTCGTCTATGAAAGCGCCGGTAAAGTTTTTCCAGTCTTCGCTTTTACATACGTCTATATCATTGATGGTGACCTTTCCTCGGTCGGCTTGCAACAAATCCAATACCAGCCGGAAAAGGGTGGTCTTTCCGGCTCCGTTGTTCCCAACCAAGCCCAGCATATCACCCTGATTGATGAGGTAGTTGTCAATATTTACGGCGGTCTTTTCGCCGAACTTCTTTTGCAAATTACTGATCTGAATCATAGCCATAAATCTTAAATTGTAAATCTTACTGTCTGCTGTCTCTAAATCCTTCCATATTCTTATAACGCCGCTTCATAAAGCGGTGGTATACATTCTTCAGCCAGAAGCGGGACGTCAATATAAAACCCGCACCGATGGCAATCAATATCCAGGCTGTAACTGTGGGGCCGAAAAAGGTTGTCAGCATAAAATTCATAAGCAGAGGTACGCCGAATGCCGCTCCGGAAATCAGATTCTGCAATCCGGTTCCCATGTTCTGGCGGTTGGTCATTTTGGCGTTCAAATCCACTGTCCTGTTATTGTATACGGCCAATTGGAACAGGCAGAAATATACACAGCCCGCAACAAATACAGCCCAACTGATGCAGCTCAGCACAGCCAGTTTGCCGGTTACCATAGCCGGTATCATCAGGAACAGGGGGATGAGTATGGCGATGCTGTACAGAATATATTTGGCACGCAGCAGTGTGTAGATGGACTCCTTGCGGCTCATCAGCCCGTCGATGTAGTTGCCTTCGTAACTCATCAGGCTTGATAAAAACAGAATGCCGAAAATCACGAAGTTGTAAACCATGATAAAGCTTTTCATACCTTGTCCGTCGTATGCTTCGGTAAAGCTCAGAATGCAGGTAAATGCAATCACTACCAGAAATACTGTACGCAGAGCTGTTTTGCAGACTTTATTGCGTAATAGCATTTTCAGTTCCAGCCGCATGTATTCGCCAATCTCTCCGTAGCGGTCCAGGAATTTGTATTCGGATACATGCTTTACCTTGGTGTCTTCTACTTTATTGATTTCGTTATAAATCAATTTTATCATCAGTCCGCGATTGATGAACCACAGCACTACGATAGCTGCAAATACTCCGGTGAAGGTGAGAAGATGTCCGAGGATAAACCCTTCTCCTAAGTCTACAGACCAGTCGAATAGCGGACTGTTGTCCGGTATGAACATTCCGGCAGCGATACTCCCGTATGCCAGTATAGGTAGGATTATCCACCAAATGCGTTCGTTCATCAATGTCCGGCATAGCAGGAACCAGTAGTTGTTGAGTACCATCAACAACCATATTCCGATACTATAGGTCAGTACACCCGTTATGCCGTAAAATCTGGTAATGCTGATGATGGCGAACGGAACGAAGAAGAACAGCCATATCAGGTTGAAGCCGTTCAATCCGGAACGTATCAGCAGGAAATCGATAAGACGGTTGCGTTTTACCGGTAGCAGCAGATAGGGCTTTACCTCTTGGGCAGGCGTTTTCTGAAATGGAAAACGCATCAGGAAATCCAGGCAGAGGATAAATATGAGCCCGCTGTTCAGGACATGGTATGCTTCGGTTGCCCCGTCGTTGAAAGCAAACGCAAAACTCGTTCCGAAGAATACCAGATAACCGGCCCAGAATACAGCCATGAAGTACATCCAGAATTTTCCGAATTTACTTTTCTTCGCGTACATCGGATTTCGCTTGGCTGCCAACTTTCCGTGCTTGCGTAATTCTATAAAGAGGTTCATAATGGATAGAAAGACTCATAGTCACGAACAACGCAGCTTTTTGAAATATAGAGTTTGTGAGTTGAAAAATCAGACTGCTGATAGTACGGTTTGTAAAGAGCTACTTTACGCCTCTAAAGTGTCTACAACGCTAAAGGTCTACTTTCTTTGATGCAGGAGTTTCAGGACTGATCATTGAAACAGTGATTTGGTTCTTCTGTTTCAGGAGTTCGTTGGCAAATTTCTGGACATCTTTTACTGTGATTTCATTGACGATTTGCTCGTAATCCTTTATCGGATTGATACCGGTATAGAGATATTCGTCTATGCTTCCCAGCCAGTAGCTGTTCTCTTTCAGTCTTCGTTATGCTTCTTCAGCATGTACTCCTTCACTTTGTTCAGGTCTCCTTCCGACGGACCTGCTTTGGCGATGTTGTCGAGTTCTGCAAAGATAATCTGCATCAGCTTTTCTCTTTTTGCCGGAGCGGTTTCGAATAAATCTGCAAGAGAGCTTTTCTTCGGATATTTGCTTAATTGTCCCATAGGATATACACCATAAGTACCCACCTTCGTCTTCACGTACCTTGGCTGTATAGACCAAGTCGAGAATCTGGCTGGTCATACTCAGCAGGATGTCATTTTTCAGGTCGTACTTGCAGTCACCGTTCAGCAGGACAAAGTTCGACGCTTTGGCAGTTTCCTGCTTCCGTACGAATTCGTTCTTATAAACTCCCTGGCGCATGTCCACTTTATTGTCCTTGAATGTTTCCTTGCGGTTGATGGAGGCAGTGAACCCAGGTACTCGGCGATGAGTGGTTTCATTTCCTCCACATTCACATTTCCTACAAAGATAAAGGTAAAGTCGCTGGCGTCTTTGTAGCGGTCCTGATACATGGAAAGAATCTTGTCATAATCCATCTTGTCAATCATGTCCGCCTTTATTCTGGCTCTTCTGGGATGGTGCATGTAAATACCGGCCGAGACAGAGTCACTGAACGCCACCTGGGGATTCATTTCCATATTCTGCAAAGCAGCTTTGTTGCGGTTCTTGTAGGATGCGAAGGCATCGTCGTCACGGCGTGGAGCGGTGAACGTCAAGTAAGTGAGCTGCATCATTGTTTCGAAGTCTTTCGGTGAACAGCTGCCATTGACGGTTTCTGTCTTGTCACCGATACCATAGCTGACGGAAGCTTTCTTGCCGGCCAGAACTTTTTCCAGGTCTACGGCACTGAAATTACCCAGACCACCGACACTCACTGCATCCAATCCGTTGATATTGATGATTTCCGAGTCGGGGAAGAGTGAGCTACCACCTATACTTACTCCCTTCATACGAATTTCATCGGCTTTGAAATCTGTCTTCTTGATGATAACCTTAACTCCGTTGGAGAGTGTCAGCGTTGTAGTGCCGAATGTATCATCTGTCTGCTCGGAAATCTTTACCGCCTTTCGGGGCTTCGGCCATCAAAGGTTCATCCGACACCTTGTCTACGTAGGCAGTCAGTTTTTCAGCTTTAATATCTTTCAGAATCTTCTTGATTGCATCTTCTGTCGGCATTTTCAATCCTTCCTTATCCGGACCGAGAATTGCGACTACCTGGTTACTGTCTGTCACGAGGGCTTGCATCATCTGGTTCAGTGCGGCAACCGGAATGGCGGGAGCTATCTGGTTGATGATGGCGTATTCGTTTTCGATGCCCGGAATCGGTTCGTTATCGAGGAAGTGACGGACATATTCATCCACGTACTCTTCATTCTTGCGTTTGTCACGCTCGTTATAAGCAGATTCCAGTTGGCGCAGATATTCGGCACGGGCACGGTTGTATTCCGTTTCCGTAAAGCCGAATTGGCGGGCGCGTTCTGTTTCGCGCAGGAGAGTGGCTATTCCATTTTCAATGGCATCTTCCTTGCAGACAACGACACCGGTGAAGGCATCTTTGGTTTTGGCAACAAAGAAATCATCGTCATAAGTGGCGGCATATATATAAGGAGGATTGGCGGTCTGTACCAATTCGTTCAGACGCGCATTCAGCATATTGTTGATGAGCGTGGTTGCATAATTCTGTACCAGATAGCCCATGTCGCCTTTCTGCTCGTCAGGAGTGGCTTCGTGCTTGTTGAAGATGAGGGCTTGTACATTGGACTGTTCCTTGTCCTGATAAACCAATACAATAGGCTCCTTGTTGTCGTTTACCGGATAGTACTCGCGTTTGGCAGCATTGGGCTGGGCGGGAATATCAGAAAACATTTTCTTGATTTGGGCTTCGATGGCGTCCACATCTATATCGCCAACTACCACAATACCCTGAAGGTCCGGACGGTACCACTTTTCATAGTAGTCTCTCAAAGTTTGCGGTTTGAAGTTCATAACGACCTCCATCGTTCCGATAGGGAAACAAGTGGCATACTTCGTTCCTTCGAACATGACTGGAAGCATCTTCTCCTGGAAGCGTTGTATGGCGCTCATACGGGTGCGCCATTCTTCGTTGATGACTCCGCGTTCTTTGTCTATTTCCTTCGGGTCCAGGGTCAAATCGTTACTCCAGTCGTGCAGAATCAGCAGGCAGGAGTCGATGGCTCCCGGAGTAGTGACCGGCACATTGGAAATGTTGTATACGGTTTCGTCTACGGAAGTATAGGCGTTCAAGTTCTCACCGAATTTCACCCCGATACGCTCCAGGTATTGCTTCAGTGCATCACCGGGGAAGTGGGTCGTTCCATTGAAACACATGTGTTCCAGGAAGTGGGCAAGGCCGCGCTGGTCGGCTTCTTCCTGAATGGAGCCTACCTTTTGGGCAATGTAAAAAGTCGGCCCGGTTTGCAGGCTGGCTGTTCTTGCGGATATAATAGGTCAATCCGTTGTCCAACTTTCCGATACGGACATTTTTGTCGACCGGGATAGGCGGCATTTGCTGTGCAAATACCTGCTGAAAATTGCAGCAAAGAATTAACGCTACAATCCATAAACCACGTAATAGATGTTTCATATTATTATGAATTTAAATTGTTCTTGAACTATCTGTCGGACAGCCCTTGGATAAATCACAACTTCTGTTGTTTTTTTCGGATTCCATTCCGGATAAATGGAATTTATCTGACTGCTTCTCGGATGCGGACCAATTTGGTCAGCAGGTCTTCCAGCAGGTCGAGTTTCAGCATGTTGGCGCCGTCACTCTTGGCTACGGCGGGATTTTCGTGGGTTTCGATGAACAGTCCGTCTACACCTACGGCAACACCGGCTTTGGCTACGGTCTCGATAAGTTGCGGCATACCTCCCGTGACGCCACTGGTCTGGTTGGGCTGTTGCAAGGAGTGGGTGACGTCCAGTATGACGGGGAAGCCGAAGGTCTGCATTTCGGGGATGCCGCGATAGTCGATGACTAAATCCTGATAACCGAAAGTAGTTCCGCGTTCCGTCAGCATGACGTTCCTATTGCCTGCTTCCACTACCTTATCAGCCGCAAATTGCATGGCAAGCGGAGAGAGGAACTGTCCTTTCTTTATATTGACGGTCTTGCCGGTCTTGGCTGCGGCTACTAGCAGGTCGGTCTGCCGGCAGAGGAAGGCGGGGATTTGCAGAATATCTACATATTCGGCTGCCATGGCAGCTTCTTCGGCGGCATGGATGTCTGTTACGGTGGGTACTCCGAATGTGTCGTGCACTTTTTTTAGGATCTTCAGGGCCTTTTCGTCGCCGATGCCCATAAAAGAGTCCAGACGCGAGCGGTTGGCTTTACGGTACGAGCCTTTGAATACGTAAGGAATCTGCAGTTTTGTCGGTAATAGCTACTACGCGTTCGGCAATGCGCATTGCCATATCTTCTCCTTCAATAACACAAGGACCTGCCAGCAGAAAGAAGTTTCCGGCAGGATTATTCTTCAGTTCAATCATAGGTTTTTTTGAATTATGAGTTACTGATTAAGTCATATCTCAGTTGGGTATAATCAATGTTATCGCTTCGTGCAGCACACCAATGTCCAGTGGAAAATGCCGGTCGAGGATACGTCCGTCCAAATCGACGGAAGCATTTTGTGCACGCAGCACTTTTACTTTTTGCGTACGGTAGGGCATCACTACCTTATGGTTCAGAATCCGCCCTTGGATAAGCATCCACAATCCCGACCATAGTTGCAGCAATTCGGGACGGTAAATGACGGAAACATCCAGCCAGCCATTATAAGGTACTGCACTGGGTGCCTGTCCGTATCCCCATGCACTGCCTATGCACACCGTCATAATGCGCCCGCGTATATGCTCGCCGTTTATCTTGAGATGCATGCGGTACAGCTTCCGTTCGAAGATAATGGATAGCAGTGCCATAAAGTAAGAAAGGAACTTCACTCCCCAGAAGCGCTTGCACTGGTCGGTGATTTTTACGATACGGGCTCCCAGGCCTATGTTGATGGCATTGAGAAAGTAGCGTGTCAGATGCTTTTCACCGTCGTAATAATAGCAGGTACCCACGTCTATTTTCCGGCGGCGGTTGTTGATAATGCAATCCACCGCTTTCTTGTAATCCGAACTCATTTCCCAATAGTCGGCAAAGTCATTTCCTATACCATTGGGGATGATGCCGATGGCTATATTCTCCTTGTCCCGTGCATTGGAAAGCATGATGCCGTTAATGACGTCATTCAGTGCACCGTCACCGCCTACTACGACAATGGTGCGGTAACCATTGTTGGCAAGTATGCCTGCCAGACGTTCTACGGAGCCGAACCCTTCGGACTGCACATAGTCGTAAGACACGCCTTTGCTGTCCATATATGCTTTAATCTCTTTCCACCGTTTCTGCACTTTGCGCGTTCCGGCTTTGGGGTTGTATATCACTCCCAACTTTTCGGGTTCTGCACTCATGATTCTATTTACAATTTGACTATTTACTATTTACGATTTAAATCACCCGGTCACTTTATCATTTCATCATCCTTCCAACTTCTTCTTTACAAAAGCTATCTTTTCTTCCATGGGCCACCGGGCGTCCATCCAATGGATAGTAAAGCCTCGTCTTTCCATCCCCCGGAACCAGGTCATCTGGCGTTTGGCAAATTGGTGGATGGCTATTTCCAGTTGGCTGAACATTTCATCATAGGTCAGCTTGCCAATGACGTAAAGTGTCAGATACTTGTATTCCAGTCCGTAATAGATGAGGTCATCCGGTTGGATGCCTTGCTCTATCAGACGTCGCACTTCGTCTATCATTCCTTCTTCCAGGCGCTGGTGCAGGCGGCGGGTGATTTTCTCCCGACGCAATTCCCGGTCGATGTCCACACCTATGATGAGACTGTTCATCTGGGGGAAGGAACGTTCGTCTACTGGGGTATGGGCATAATACTCTTCGATTTCGATGGCTCGTATGGCACGTTTGGCTGTGTCCACATCCGTAGTATTGTGCAGGCTTTTGTAACCTTTCAGTATGTCGGTCAGTTCTTCCAGCGATTTGTCCGCCAGACGGGTGCGCAACTCAGGATTCTCGGGTACGGGCAGCAGACGGTAGCCTTTCAGCACTGATTCGAGATACATTCCGGTTCCTCCACATACAACGGGCAGGCAACCTTTTTGTTTAATAGTCTCGTAAGCATTCAAGAAATCACGCTGATACTCGAAAACATTGTACTTATAGCCCGGGTCGGCTATGTCGATGAGGTGATAGGGAATCTGTTTCCCGTCGACGGTATAGTCGGCAAGGTCTTTGCCGGTGCCCAGGTCCATCCCCCGGTAGATTTGCCGTGAATCGGCACTGATGATTCTTGCTGCATATTTTTATAGGACTATTACGGTAATATAAAATCTATCTTTATTCTTTAACATATTGATATATAGAAGATTAATTGAGTGTATGTTACATGTATGATAAAGAATGTAACATATAAAAAAAATATGTAATGTCATCAAAAAAACATGTTATACGATTTTCAGAATCACATGTGTGTCTTTTGTACATTTGTTGCGGAAAAGCCGGAAGTATAAAACTACTCATATTAAATATGCAAATATGAAGAACTCTTTATCTTTCGTGTGCCTTAAAAATATTAATAACTATAAAATCGAGTATTGATGAATAAAAGATCTTTTTTTGCAATTTTATCGGCCTTATTAGTCTCTGCCGGTATATTGGGAAGCTTTTCTTCTTGCAATTTGTCCAAAGCAAATGGAAATTTACCTGCTGTAAAGGATTCTACAGTCCTTTTTGATTATTTTACTTATAAAGGTGATGATGATTTTTACAAGGAAAATCCACTGCCTGATGATGAGTCGTTTTATAATCCTATTTTGCCTGGTTGGTATTCAGATCCTAGTATATGTACAAATGGAGAAGGAGACTATTTCTTAGTGACTTCTACTTTTACTTATTTTCCAGGTGTACCTATCTTTCATAGTAGGGATTTAGTAAATTGGAAACAGGTAGGACATGTTCTTAGCCGTCCTTCCCAATTGGTTAATATGAAGGGACAGCATGTGAGTGGGGGAATTTTTGCACCGGCTATTTCATATAATCCTCACAATAAGACTTATTATATGGTAACCACTAATGTGGGAGCGGGTAATTTCTTTGTGAAAACTCAGGATCCTTTTGGAGAATGGTCTGATCCTATTATGTTGCCTGAAGTGGGCGGTATAGATCCGTCTTTCTTCTTTGACGAAGACGGAAAAGCTTATATTGTAAATAATGATGATGCTCCGGATTATAAACCAGAGTATAGCGGGCATCGTACAATTCGCATACAAGAGTTTGATGTAAAGTCAGATAAAACGATTGGACCTCGCAAAATTCTGGTAAACAAAGGTGTGCATCCGGAAGAAAAACCTATCTGGATAGAAGGTCCCCATATGTATAAGATTAATGGGAAATATTTCCTCATGGATGCGGAAGGTGGTACGAGTACCTGGCATTCTGAAGTTATTTTCCGCAGTGATTCTCCGATGGGAACTTTTACGCCTTGGACGAAAAATCCAATATTAACACAACGCCATCTTAGTGCTGAACGTCCTAATCCGATTACTTGTGCCGGTCATGCTGATTTGATACAAACCAAAGAAGGCGATTGGTGGGCTGTGTTTTTGGCATGCCGTCCTATAAATAATAAGTTTGAAAATTTAGGGCGTGAAACATTTTTAATGCCGGTAAGGTGGAGCGAAGATGGTTTTCCTTATATGACGCAAGAAAATGAAATAGTTCCTCTGATTCTAAAACGAACAGGTGTAAAGCGTGATGCCAGTGTGACATTTGGTAACTTCGAAGAATTTGAAGATTTTGATAACACTTCTTTGGGAATGCAGTGGATGACATTGCGTGCTCCTGCTACTGAATTGTATTCTTTATCTGATGCTCCGGGCTTTTTGACTTTGAAGTGTGCCGCTGTCAGTGCTACTGAAAAGGACACTCCTGCTTTTGTTTGCCGTCGTATGCAGCATCATAAATTCGAATCTACTACCCGTATGTTGTTTAATCCTTCCAATGAAAAGGAAGAGGCTGGTATGTTATTGTTTAAAGATGAAAAGCATCAATATTTACTTGCTGTAAATAAGCAAGGAGAAAATAAATCTGTTTTTCTAAAACGAATAGGTGAGTCTGAACAAGTTTTGGCTTCTGATACAATCCCTGAAAAAACAAAAGAAATTTATTTGAAAGTAATATCTCAAGGTACTCATTATGATTTTTATTATTCTTTAAAAGGAGAGAAAGATTGGACTTTGCTCTGTAAAGATGTCGATGCAAGCTATCTTTCCACAGCTACAGCTGGTGGATTTACGGGTAGTGTGATAGGGCTGTATGCTGTTTGTAAGTGATATTTATTGTTGCATGTAACATGAAGAATAATTTCTGTTACATGCAACAAATTCTATGTAACGTTTGTATGGATATGTGGAACACTTTCACAATTATTTTTTTATATATTTAAAATATATTTGCGCGGTGAAATCAATCATGTTAACTGTTAGCGTTTATTAATCTTATACTAATAAAAATGAAATGTATGTATGATGATAGCTAAGGCTATTAAAGAATGACTGATGATTAGAGAACAATGTAGTTAATTAACATCTTAAACTAATGGTAATGAAAAATGTAGTAAAAAAAAATCAAAAGATTCCTTACCTCTTTTTACTCATGCTGTTCTGTTGCCTGATGGCATCGGCACAAAGTGGGATAACGGTAAGGGGAACTGTTTTTGACAATAATGGTGAGACGGTCATTGGTGCCTCAGTGGTATTAAAAGGTAATAATTCAATAGGTACGATTTCAGATATAGATGGTAATTTTATGTTGACTGTGCCCAATGAAAACCCTACTCTTATTGTTTCATTTGTGGGAATGAAGACCAAAGAAGTAAAAGCGACTTCAAAAGGTTTGATCAAAATAACTTTGGAAGATGATTCTCAACAGCTAGAAGAGGTGGTGGTAGTCGGGTATGGTCAGCAAAAGAAAGCATCGGTAGTTGGTGCTATAACCCAAACGACAGGTAAAGTTTTGGAACGGGCAGCTGGTGTTTCAGATATAGGTGCTGCTTTGACAGGTAACTTGCCTGGTGTTGTTACTACTCAAGGTACGGGTATGCCTGGCGAAGAAGAACCGAAGATAACTATTCGTGGTGCAAGCTCATGGAATAACAATGAAGATCCATTGGTATTAGTGGATGGTATTGAGCGTCCTATGAGTTCTGTAGATATTAGTTCTGTACAATCTATTTCTGTATTGAAAGATGCTTCAGCAACTGCAGTCTATGGTGTAAAAGGTGCTAATGGTGTAATTCTTGTAACAACGAAACGTGGTACGGAGGGTAGTGCGAAAATAGATGTAGGTTTTAATGCTACTTTGAAATCTCCTTCAAAATTGCCTAATAAGTATGACTCCTATGATGCATTGATGTTCCGTAATACGGCTATTGAACATGAGTTGGCTTTGCGACCTGATTCATGGGAATATATTCGTCCTCAATCTTTTATTGAAAACTATCGTAATCAGACTACTATTGAACAGAGAGAACGTTATCCTAACGTTGATTGGCAAAAAGCTTTGTTTAAAGATAATACAATGTCTTATAATGCTAATATAAATATTAGTGGTGGTACGAAATTTGTAAAATATTTTGCTTCTGCCGATTATGTGCATGAAGGAGACCTTTTTAGAACTTATGATAACGGGCGTGGTTATAACTCTGGTTATGGATATGACCGTATCAATGTGCGCAGTAATTTAGATTTTAATATTACAAAAACTACTGTATTAAAAGTGAATTTGGCAGGCTCTAATGCCATTCGTAAGGCTCCATGGAGCAATACAGGAAATTCTGAATGGCAAATTGGTCAGCAATGGTCAGGTGCATACAATATTGCTCCAGATGTGTTTCTACCGCAATATTCTGATGGTAGTTGGGGTATGTATCCACTTGTGTCCAATACAACTAACTCAGCGGAAAATATTTCTTTAGGGGGTACGATGCAGGTAACAACAACTCGTATTAATACAGATTTTACATTGGAACAAGATTTAAAGTTTATAACCAAAGGACTTTCAGCTCGGGCTACTGTTTCTTGGGATAATGTTTTTGTTGAAAACAATCGTGGTATCAATGATTTGTATAATAGTGCACAACATAAGTGGATAGATCCAGATACAGGTCAGGAACGGTATGAACAATCCTATGATACCAATAATGGTTTCGATTGGACTCAAGGAGTAAATTGGAGTACTTCTCCTGGTGCTGTAGATAACAGCCAGACAGTTCGTAACCTTTATTATCAAGCACAATTGAATTGGGTACGTAGTTTTGGGAAACATAATGTGACAGCCATGGGGTTGTTCAGCCGTCAGGAAAATGCAAGGGGAAGCGTGATGCCTACCTATCGTGAAGATTGGGCATTCCGTACTACTTATAATTACGCTGATCGTTATTTTATTGAGTATAACGGTGCATATAACGGTTCTGAGAAATTCAGTCCGGAAAATCGTTTCGCTTTTTTCAATTCCGGAGCTATTGGTTGGATGATCAGTGAAGAACCTTTCATGAAATTCTTCCGGGAAAAGAAAATTGTAGATATGTTGAAAGTACGTGCTTCTTATGGTGAAATTGGTTCTGACCAATTGGGACCCGATCCTTTTGATTCTAGTCGTCGCTGGCTCTATATGAATCAGTGGGCTTATGGCGGACATACTACGATGGACCTTAATCAGACGCAAAGTATTTATACATGGTATCGCGAGTCTGCTATTGGAAATAAAGATATTCAATGGGAAGTTGTGAAAAAGTTGAATGTAGGTATAGACTATTCATTTCTTGAAGGCTTGTTTGCTGGTAGTGTGGAATTTTTCCGAGATGTACGTTCTAATATTTTTGTTTATGGTGGTGATCGTTCTATTCCTTCTTATTTTGGTGGAACACCTCCATCTGTTAATAAAGGTAAAATTCGTACAGGCGGATATGAATTGGAGTTACGTATCAATAAGACGTTTGCTAATGATTTGCGTGTTTGGGGTAACTTCAGTATGACTCATGCAAGAAATAAGGTCCTTGTGAAAGATGACCAGGCTTTACGTCCCGGATATCAGAAAGCTGCTGGACATGCTGTAAATCAATATACCTCTTATATTGATGCAGGTTTTATTCAGAGTTATGACCAATTGTTTGGCGCTCCAGCTCATGATGCCAATGATTCTCAAAAATTAGTAGGAGATTATTACATTGTCGATTTCAATGGTGATGGTATTGTAGATAACAAAGACCAAGCACCTTATGGTTATACAAATTCGCCAGAGAATACGTTTAATGCAACAGTGGGATTTGAGTGGAAAGGATTCAGTGCATTTGCACAATTCTACGGTGTAACTAATGTAACTCGTGATGTTGCCCTTAATAGTTTTGGCAGTAAATTAAATACTGTATTTGATAATGGTACATGGTGGTCAAAAGCTACTCCCAATGCAGATGTAGTTGTACCTCGTTGGAATTCTACACCAAGTTACAATGATGGAACTCAATTCTTATATGACGGCTCCTATATTCGTCTAAAAAATGTTGAATTAGCTTATACTTGGAATAAAGGATGGATCAAAAAACTTGGATTAGGCAGTTTAAAGATTTATGTCAATGGTAATAATCTTTGGTTATGGACACGTATGCCCGACGACCGTGAAGCAAATCTTTCAGGAGCTGGTTATTTAGGTGCTTATCCTACGGTGAAACGTTATAACTTTGGTATTAAATTCACATTATAATAGTGTACAAGATGAAATATAATACATATAAAACTCTGTTTTATGCAGGTCTTTTGTCTTTTTCAGTAGGATTCTGCATGACATCTTGCGAAGATTATTTGGACAAGAGTCCAGAATCGACGGTATCTGAAGAAGATGCGTTCAAGAACTTTCGTAATTTTCAAGGGTTCATAGAAGAAATATACAATTGCATACCTGATAAAGAAAAGTGTAATTATTGTACATCCTGGAATTGGGGTGATGATGAACTTTTCAATTCTATGGGGGATGGACATATGACGCATCAAGCCGATTTAGGTAATTTCCGGGCTTGGCAAAGCAATGGTCAGTGTTGGTTATACAGAGATTCTAGTAATCCTGCTTCTACCAATGCGTTTGACCATTCTTTGTGGCCACACTCTTGGTATTGCATTCGTAAAGCTAATGTAGGTCTTGCTAATTTGGATAAAATGGTAGGTACGCAAGAGGAAAAAGACATGATTGCCGGTCAACTTTATTTTTTCCGTGCATGGTGGCATTTCGAATTGATGACTTATTGGGGTGGTCTGCCTTATGTTGATCAGGTTCTTGATGCTACACAAGAACTGAATTTACCTCGCCTGAGTTATCAGGAATGTGCTGATAAAGCTGCTGCTGATTTTCGTCGTGCTGCTGATTTGCTTCCTATTGATTGGGACAAGACGTCTATCGGTAAAGCTACGGAAGGCAAGAATCAGTTGCGTGTTAATAAAATCATGGCATTAGGATATCTTGGTAAAAACTATTTGTGGGCAGGAAGCCCTTTAATGAAGAATGGTGCACAACTTGGAGGCGCTAATGCTTACAATTATGATGAAGAATATTGTAAAAAAGCAGCACAAGCATTCGGTGAGTTACTTACTTTGGTAGAGGGAGGACAGACTCAATATGCGCTTGCTGAGTTTAAGTATAAGAATGTTTATAACCATGAGAAGGCAAGTGACGCTAAGACTTGCTATTCCGATATTTTTTATACCCGTCGCCAAGGCTGGTTGATGCCCGGTTCAGTTGAGGCTATATTCCGTGGTCCTTCTGGTAGTGATGGTAATGCTAATAACAGTAATTGGAATATGACGAAAATATGGGGACCGAAGGTCGCAGGGCTTGTTTCTCATGATAAGATTATTCATTTGCCTACTGCTAATCTTGTGGAAATGTATGGTATGGCAAATGGGCTTCCTATTGATGACCCGAACTCTGAATTTGATAAGAGATACCCGTTTAAGGATAGAGATCCGCGTTTTTATCATGATATTGTATTTGATGGCTTCCACTTTGTTTTGGCTGAGGATAAATTATCTGATGCGCAAAAACCTTATGCTTATTGTGATCTTTCTACTGGTGCAGATATGCGTTCTGCAGATCTCGGTAGTCGTACAGGTTATTTCTTCCAGAAACTTGTTCCTCATACTTGTAATGAGGGTGATAAGGAATATGATTGGGGTAGTAACTTACATACTTATTTACCGTATATGCGTTTGGCGGATATTTATTTAATGTACGCTGAAAGTTGTGCTGCTGTCGGTGGTGCATCTTTCAAATCGGAGAACTGTTCACTAACCGCTCTTGATGCAATTAATAAGATTCGCACTCGCTGTGGTGCAAAAGGCGTTCATACTTCTTATATAGCAGATAATAAGAAGTTTATGGATGAAATACGTCGTGAACGTGCTGTGGAACTATCTATGGAAGGTTTTCGTTTCAATGATCTTCAGCGTTGGTTGTTACTTACAGAAGCTCCTTATACAGAGAAATATTCTGTAGAATTCGATCGCGTAGAAAGCCCTGAATTTTATAAGACAAACGATCCTGCGAATGCGGAAGTTGCAAACTATCGCCATGAATTGATTGTAAAGCGTGTGTTTGGTACGAAGCATTATTGGTTCCCCTTGCCCGATGACGATGTGTATCTTTATCCTGAATTCGGACAGAATCCCGGTTGGTAATCGTGGAAAGCTACAAAGTATGTTTAACAATAAATGAATAAACAATGAAATATATACAAGCAAGATTCATTCTCTGTGCTATGCTGGCCACTTCTTCGGTGCTTGCCAGTGCTCAGGTTGCAGATTGGAATGAAACCGATTCATTGGCAAACAAAAAAGACCAAATGGTACAGGTAGCTTTTCGTAAGGTATCCCAAAAAGACCTTTTGGGTGGTGTCTCTGTTGTTAATGTAGAGGAACTTACGAAAAAAAATTATAACACCTATAGTTTAGATAATATGCAAGGCTATGTCGGTGGTTGGAATGGTAATTCGCTGTGGGGAATGGATGGCGATAATGCTGGTTACTTAGTTTTAGTTGATGGTGTGCCTCGTGACGCAGATAATGTAATGCCTTCTGAGATAGCCCAGATTTCCTTTCTGAAAGGTGCACAAGCTGTGGTTCTCTACGGTAGTAAAGCTGCTAAAGGTGCGATTGTGATTACTACTAAACGTGGTAATGTAGAGGGGTTAAATGTTAGTGTTAGAGCTAATACAGGATTTCATGTGGCTAAGGCATATCCTGAATATTTGGGTTCTGCCGAATATATGACCCTTTATAATGAAGCTCTTTTGAATGATGATCCTACTGCAAAGCCTCTTTATACAGCAGAGCAAATCTATAATCATGGTTCTGGATTGAATCCTTATCGTTATCCTAATATCAATTATTATTCTTCGGATTATGTAAAGAAGGCGTATAATCGTTCGGAAGTAACGGCTGAAATTACTGGTGGTGGAAAACGCGCGCGTTTCTACAGCAATGTGAGCTATTATCGTAATGGCGATTTTCTTGATTTTGGTGAAGCTAAGAATAATATGACGGACCGTTTCAACGTACGTGGTAATGTGGATGTGGATATCAATCGTTTTATAAGTGCTTATATTAATGCGAATGCTACATTTTATAATTCGAAAAGTGCGAAGGGGGACTATTGGAATGCTGCAGCAACAGTACGTCCTAACTTCCCGCAAAATGCAGCTCCACTTATTCCTTTAGACATGATTGATCCTAATGCTTCAGCTGTATGGGAACTGTTAAGTACTACTTCCAATATTATTGATGGTAAGTATTTCTTATCCGGTAGTCAAGCAAATTCTACAAATGCATTTGCTGATAGTTATGCAGCAGGAAGTAGTAAATGGACAAGTCGTCAATTTCAATTTGATACAGGGGTAAATATTAATTTGGACAAAGTGCTGAAAGGTCTTTCTTTTAATGCAATGTTTGCAGTAGATTATGCAACTTCTTATTCAACCTCTTTTGATAATAACTATGCAGTGTTCATCCCTACTTGGGCTAACTACGGTGGAAAAGATGTTATTGTAGCGCTGACTAAAGAAGGAAATGATGAAAAACCGGGTACCCAAAATGTTGGTGGAAGTTCTGATGAGCAAACGATTGCATTTTCCGGACAATTCAATTATCAGAATACATTTAAAAAGTGTCATAATGTATCGGCTATGCTTATTGCTAACGGCTATCAGCAAACAATCTCTGCTCAATATCATCGTATCAGTAATGCTAATTTGGCATTGCAGTTAGGTTATAACTATCAGCAGCGTTATTATGCTGATTTTGGTGCCGCGTTGATTCATTCAGCTAAACTAGCTAAAGGGCATCGTCAGGCTCTTTCTCCTTCGTTAACATTGGGCTGGCGTTTAAGTGGGGAAAACTTCTTGAAAGATTCTCCTGTTGTTGATGATTTGCTATTCAGTGTGTCTGGTAGCATTCTTAATCAGGATATTGATTTGGTAATGGGAGATAAGGAATTTTACCTTTATGAATCAGTATGGACGCAGAATGATGGCTACTCATGGTATGATGGTCCGGCTGGTAAGTATACTATTTCTACTAGAGGGCAGAATAATGACCTTTCATTCATAAAACGTAAAGAGTTTTCAGCGAACCTTAAGACGTCACTGTGGAATAGATTAATAACAGCAGATGCTTCATTTTTCATTAACTCTACTGAAGGATATTTGATTAATCAGCCCACTTTCTTCCCATCGCATCTTAATACAGGTTATCCGGCTGCATCGTTCATGGCAGTTATGAATTATAATAATAATCGCCGTATGGGTTTTGATTTTAGCGTGAATGCTAACAAGAATTTTGGGGAATTTGATTTGTCACTTGGTGTGTCAGGAACATATTATGATACCAAAATAACTAAACGTGATGAAATTTATGATGATGCTTATCGATATCGTAAGGGTAAACCAGTTGATGGCGTTTGGGGACTTCAAAGTGCAGGATTATTTCAAAGTGAGGAAGAGATAAAAAATAGTCCGGAACAAAAGCTGGGTAGCACAGTTCGACCTGGTGATATAAAATATGTAGACCAGAACGGAGATGATGTAATTGACGAGAAAGATGAAATTTATTTAGGTAAAGGAGGATGGTATGGATCGCCTTTCACGCTCGGCATTAACTTTACGGCTAAGTGGAAAAACTTTACGTTTTTTGCATTGGGTACAGGAGGATTCGGTGCTTATGGCATGAAAAATAATTCTTACTATTGGGTAGATGGAGATGATAAATATTCTGCTATCGTTCGTAATCGCTGGACTGAAGAGACAGCAGCTACTGCAACTTATCCACGCTTATCAGCTAAAAGTTCAAGTAATAACTTCCGTTCTTCAGACTATTGGTTGTATAAAACCAATCGTTTTGATTTGGCAAAAGTACAGATTACCTATGATTTACCTAAACGGGTATTGCGCAATACTTTCCTTCGTGAATTTTCTGCTTATGTAAGTGGAGCAAATCTGCTTACAATCTCAAAAGAGCGCAAACATATGGAGATGAACGTGGGGAGTGCACCGCAAACCAGATTCTATAATATTGGTGTAAAAGCAGTATTTTAATTAAAAAATAGAACAAATGAAACTAAGAAATATCATATTATCTACAGTTCTACTAGCTACATTTTCCGCTTGTGAGGATCTTTTTGAACCTGCTAAGGAGAACAATCGTGGTGTTGAGGAAATGCTTACAGATCCCAATTATGCAGTAGGTCTATTGGGATATGGTTATGCTATGTTGCCATACGAAAATACTAGTGTAAGTGATGTTGCTACAGATGATGCAGTAACCAATGATAAGGAAAGTAATTATTCCAAAATGGCTCTTGGCTCATGGGCATCAAACAACAATCCTATGGAACAGTGGCAAGCTCGTAAAGCCGCCATACAATATCTGAATACATTTTTGAGCATTGTTGATCAGGTGAGTTGGGCAAAAAATGAGGTGACCAATAAAATGTTTATTGATAAACTCAGTGGAGAAGCTTATGGACTTCGTGCACTTAATTATTACTATTTGCTAATGGCTCATGGTGGCTGGACAGAAGATGGTAAGTTATTAGGTGTACCAATGCTTCTTGAACCGGAAAGTACTACTTCTGATTTCAATCAAGCACGTGCTCCTTTCAGTGAGTGTGTACAGCAGATTTTTGAAGATTTGGAATTGGCATCCGAATTATTACCGCTAGATTATGAGAATATTGATAGTGATGCTGAAGTGCCTGCTAAATATAAAGAGATAGGTGCTCAGTTGGGAAACTATAATCTTGTTTTTGGTACTTATCAACGCGGTCGCCTTACAATGAGAATTGTTGAAGCTATTAAGGCGCAAGTAGCGTTACTTGCTGCTAGTCCTGCGTACAGAGAAGGTTCAGAAGTTACTTCAGAAACGGCTGCAAATTATGCAGCGGCAGTGTTGAACCGTATTGGCGGTGTAACAGGGCTTGATCCTAAAGGTCATACTTGGTATATGAATACGGAAGAACTTGACAATTTAGGTTCGGGTGAAGTTTCTGCTGAAATTCTTTGGAGAGGGAATAAAAGCATTGGAACGGAAGATTGGGATATGGGAATAAAGCAGGAAAAAGATAATTTCCCACCTACATTTTATGGTAGCGGACGTATCAATCCTACCCAAAACTTAGTAGATGCTTTCCCTATGGCCAATGGTTATCCTATCGCTGATAAGGCTAATAGCGGTTATTCGGAAAACGCTCCTTACACAGGTCGTGACCCTCGTTTGGAGAAATATATTTTGTTTAATGGTGCTGAATTTAAGGATAAGACTATTATTACAGGTCTTTATCCTGATGAGGATAATAAACAAGATAATGGTTTGAATCAATTGAATACCTCCACACGTACGGGTTATTATATGCGTAAGTTGTTACGTGAGGATTGTAACGCTAACCCGAATTCGCTGAATGCTAAGTATCATATTCCGGTTCGTATTCGTTATACGGAGATATTTCTTGCTTATGCCGAGGCTGCTAATGATGCTTGGGGACCGACAGGCAAGGGCGGTAATGCCTATAGTGCCTATGATGTGATAAAAGCAATTCGTGTCCGCGGTGGAGTGGGAACTGATAATGGAGATGCTTATTTGGAAAGTGTCAAAGGGGACAAAGACAAAATGGCCCAGCTCATTCGTAACGAACGTCGTATAGAACTTTGTTTTGAAAATAAACGTTTCTGGGACATTCGCCGTTGGAAAATGCCTTTGGACGAGAAAGCTAAAGGTATGCAGATAGAAAAAGCAGGTGAGAGTCTGAATTATAAGGTGATTGAAGTAGAAAACAGAAACTATAAAGATTATATGTACTACGGCCCTATTCCTTATAGTGAGATGTTGAAATGGAGTAATCTGCAACAAAATAAGGGATGGTAATCTCATAATTATAAAATGCAAAAAAGAATATGGAAATGAAATTATATAAATTGTTATCTACAATGGCCTTAGGAGGCTTGACATTTGCTTTTGCTTCATGTGAGAATGCAGATAAATCTTTTCCCGATTATGAGGGGGGGACCTCTGTGTATTTTGCCTATCAGTATCCGATACGTACAATAGTGCTCGGTAATGATGAAATAGTAGACAATTCTCTTGACCGTCAGCATAAGTGTGCCATTTATGCCACGATGGGAGGTGCATACGGAGGTAGAGATATTACTATAGATATTGCTGTGGACAATACACTTTGCGACAATCTCTTTTTTGAAGATGGGACACCGGTATTGCCTATGCCTTCCACCTATTACACACTAGCTGGAGATAAAATTTCTTACAATGGTGAACATTGGGGAAATGTAGAGGTACAACTCACTGATGCATTTTTTGCTGATGAAAAAGCATTAGGATGTAATTATGTTATTCCTGTGGTGATGAAAGGACAGACTGGTGCCGACCGAATTTTAACAGGCACTCCTCTGATTGAAGGCGATAAACCGGTGCGTACTAATTCTGATTATTGGAGTGTGTTGCCAAAGGATTATGTTCTCTATTGTGTAAAATATATGAACCCATGGCATGCTTCTTATTTGCGTCGTGGAATAGACAAAATTACAGAAAATGGAACGGTTACAACCTCTGAACGTCATGCTCAGTCTGTGGAAAAGGATGAAGTTTGTGGTATTACTACCCGTTCGTTAAACACAGCTGTTTTTCCTATTAGTACGACTTCTACTAATGGTACAACAGTGAACTGTGATTTGCTATTGACTTTCAATGATGATAACGAATGTACCATAACTTCGGGAACTACAGGAGTTTCGGCAACAGGCTCTGGAAAGTTTGTAGAAGATGGAGAGAAAAATTCTTGGGGAAATAAGGACCGGGATGCTATCTATCTCGAATACGATGTGGATTTCGGATTTAAACAAATTGCTACAAAAGATACGTTGGTGTTGCAAACACGCGGAACTAATAAGTTGGAGGTATTTGCTCCCAAGTATAAAGCTAATTAAATTTTGGAGATATGATTATGAAAAATAGCATAAATAAATATTTCGGTTTGGCTTTGTTGTTTATTTCAGCCTCCTGTGCCGACGATAAATTCGTCGATTTTAAGACGGAGAAACCAGAGAGCATAGCCCAATATGAGTATCTTAATGCGTATGACGCATTGAAAACATATATAGACCGTAGTACTCATCCTAACTTTAAGTTGGGAGTAGGGGTCGCAGCTAATGATTTTCTGAAAGGAGAAATGGTTCGTAGCGTAGCTGTTGCTAATTTTGATGAAGTAGTAGCAGGTAATGCTATGAAGTATGCATCCATTGTGGCAGATGATGGAAGTATGGATTTCGGTACAGTAACGAAGTTTGTAGAGGCGGCAAAAACTTCTGGGTTGACAGTTTATGGGCATACACTTTGCTGGCATTCACAGCAGAATAATAAGTGGCTGAATAGTTTGATTGCTAATAAGCCTAAGCCTGTTGATCCTTCTTCTGTAAATCGGGTGTTGCATATTGTAGCTGGTGAGCCCAAAGACAATGTGTGGGACTGGGAGATCTATTATGACTTAGATAACGTATTGGAAATAGGTAAACAATATACTCTTACTTTACGGATAAAGGGATCTAATCCTGGTGCATTTTCTTTTTGGCCGGGGATGAAAGATGGTTCCAATACCCATTATGGTTTTCCTGAATGTACTTCTGGTGAGGGCTGGATTGATAATACGATTGTTTTTACACCGACAAGCTCTATAGACCGATTAAGATTTTGTTTCGGTAAGTTAGGAGGGGATTTGTATTTTGATGACGTAGTGCTAAAAGCTGATGGCTCTGAAGCTAATCTTTTGGTAAATTCTTCTTTTGATGAAGATGATATTTCTCATTGGACAACAGTAAGTTGGATGGGCTTATCTTATGGTGTTGAAGAATTAGGAGAGTCTGGTTCTACTGTCTGGTTTGAAAGTATAATTACTAATGGTGATGCTGAAGGTGAAGATGTTTCTTGTTTCTATGCAACAGAAGATGGAAAAGGTGGACCATATGCTGCTCCGATAGGAGAAACTGGTACAGGTGCTGATGGCGTAGGACGTGCTTTTATTGTAAAGTCTGCTGATAATCCAGCTGAAGATCATAGCACTCAGTTCTTTGTTAAAGCAAATACTGTTTTAAAAGAAGGTGATATTTGTAAACTTTCATTTAAGTATAAGGCTGATAAAGCAGCCGGTTCAGATTCTCAGACACACAAGAAACCGGGAGAGTATATATTCTATGATGCAGGAGTTTCGGTTAATTTTACTACTCAATGGCAAAAATTTGAAAAGGAATTTACGGTTACAGAACAAATGGTAACTAATGAAGGTGTTCAGCCTTTCCAAACAATAGCATGGAATTTAGCCAAGTTTAAAGAGGCTAATACTTACTATTTTGATGATATTGAATTTGGTATTCAAAAGAAAGCTGAGGGTATTCCTTTGACTCCTGAAGAAAAGAAAGAAGTACTCACCAACGAGCTTGAGCGTTGGATAAAAGGCATGATGGAAGCTTGCGGAGGCTCTGTAACTGCATGGGATGTTGTGAATGAACCTATTTCAGGAGGTGGTGATGATGGTAATGGTAATTATGCTCTTCAATCAGCTACTAATCCGGATGATAATGGAGTAGGGGGACAGAACTTCTACTGGCAAGACTTTTTGGGCGATGATTATGTTCGTATTCCAATTAAGTTTGCCCGCAAATATTTTGCAGAAAATGGTGGTAATTCTGGAGATTTGAAACTCTTCATCAATGACTATAATTTGGAATCTTGGTGGGATAACAATAAAAAAGTAAAAAGTTTGATTAATTGGATTAAACGTTGGGAATCTGATGGTGAAACAAAGATTGACGGTATCGGTACACAGATGCATGTTAGTTATATTTTGAATGAGGCTGATCAGAAGAAACAGGAAGAATCTATTGTCAATATGTTTGAGTTATTGGCTGCAAGTGGTAAGTTGATTAAGATTACAGAATTAGATATGGGTATTGTGGAAAAAGCATTTGGAGAAGGTATCAAAACTGAATTGGTTACTTTTGAACAATATCAGAAAATGTCTGATTTTTACAAATTCATTATTCAGAAGTATTTTGAAATCATTCCGGTAGCGCAGCAGTATGGAATTACACAATGGGCTGCTACGGACAGTCCTGCAGATTCAGGTTGGAGAAAGGGACAACCTATCGGTCTTTGGGATTTGAACTATAATCGTAAACATACCTATGCTGGTTTTGCCGATGGCTTAGCTGGTAAATAATAGCATCTTATAGAAATGAGGTTGTGTCAAAACGCTGACACAGCCTTTTTTTATGCGCAAAGCCCAGACTTTCTCAAGCCCGGGCTTTGTTATTACCCAAAGTTTTCGTATCTTTAGGCATAAAGTTTTTCGTTATGGCAAAGTTACATTTTCGTCCTTACATTCCCAACCAAACCGTTCTTTTTCCACAAAGAATTGATGAAAACATAGCTGCGACCGACCCGGTTCGCATCGTGAATGCTGTTATTGACAACCTCAATCTTGAGAGTTTCAAGAAGCTTTATAAGGAAACGGGCCGTTGTCCTTATCATCCTAAAATGATGCTTAAGGTGATAATCTACGCCTACATGAATAATATCTATTCTTGCCGTAAAATAGAGAAGCACCTCCTTCGTGACATTCATTATATTTGGCTTGCCGGTAATGAGCATCCGGATTTTATCACGATCAACCGTTTTCGTAACCGTGTAAAGGAGGAAATAAATAATGTATTTACCCAGTTGGTTCTTGTCCTTGCCGATAAAGGCTTCATCAGCCTTGATGTGGAGTATATCGACGGTACTAAGATTGAATCCAAAGCCAACAAATATACTTTTGTCTGGCGCAAGACAGTCGAACGGAACCGTACGAGACTAATGGATAAAATCCGTATTCTCTTGGAGCAGGTGGATGAAACCATTGCACAGGAGAACTCTATAAAAGACACATCCGTGGAGTTTACTTCCTGCAAGCTCTCTGACATAGTGGATGAACTTAAAGAAGCCCTGGAACGCCAGCCTGCAACAAAGGATAAGGAAGAAAAGAAAGCTCTGCGCATAAAAAAAGAAGCAGGTCAGGGAACTTGAAGGGTATCGTGACAAGCTGATAGAATATGACAATCACCTTGATACCCTTGGAGAACGTAACTCCTATTCCAAGAACGATCCTGGTGCCACATTCATGCGCATGAAAGAAGATGCCATGAAGAACGGGCAGACAAACCCGGATATAATCTGCAAATAGGTACTGAAAACCAATTTATCACAGACTTCTGTCTGTTTCCCAACCCTACCGATACACTGACCCTCATACCTTTTTTCCACTCTTTCCAGTACCGCTATAACCGTTTACCGAATATCTGCGTGGCAGACTCCGGTTACGGTTCGGAAGAAAATTACCGGTTCATGCAGGAGAATGGGATAGAAGCCTTCATCAAGTACAATTACTTCCATAAAAAACAGCGTCCCCGTTATACTCCCAACCCGTTCCATGCCGAAAGTCTCCATTACAATGAGGGGGAGGATTATTACGTTTGTCCTATGGGACAGCACATGAACCGTATAGGAACCAAACGTGACAAGACAGCGAGTGGATACATCACCGAAAGTGCCCGGTATAAAGCAAAAAGATGCGAAGGTTGCCCTTTGCGTGGCAGTTGTTTTAAAGCTCGGGGAACCGTATTATAGAAGTCAACCACCGATTAAATCAATACAAACGGCAGGCACGGGAAAGATTGCTCTCAGAAGAAGGTATCAAGCATAGAGGCAGGAGGTGTATAGAACCAGAAGCTGTGTTTGGACAAATGAAATACAACATGGCATACAGAAGATTCCGGCATGTGGGAGAAGACAAGGTTACAATGGACTTTGCTTTCTTTGCTATAGCCTTTAATATCAAAAAAATGTGTGCTAAACTGATAAAAGAAGGAAAGGGGCTCATTACAGTTGCCAAATATATGTTTATGGGACTATTTATAACCCGATATAATTGGAATATAGCAACTTGTTGCCAAATGCATGAGGAAAAAGTAGCATAGCCAAAAGAAAATATAGCAGAACTTAAAATATAAATGAGGTTGTGCCAACGTTTTGACACAACCTCTTATAGCCTTTTGTCCGTTATTGGAAATTAGGTTAGTTAATTCAGTAAGATAATTGACAACCATGAAAAATATAGTAAATCTGCTTTTATTTTTGTTCGTATTTCTCTCGGCTTGTTCCGATGATTCGATACTAGAGGAGTTGAAACCGGAACCACCGAAATCGGATGTGGAAGAACCGAAACCCGATGATGATTCGGAAAATAGTGGAGATAATCAGAACAGTGTGTTACCCATTTTGAATGTGGTAGGTCGTTACCTGAAAAATGAAAAGGGAGAAATCATTAATCTGCATGGTTTCACGCAGACTTACAGTCCTTTCTTTAATAATAATGCTTGGAATGATTATGATGTGCAGGGCTGTCTCAATTATAATAAGAGTATGGTGGACGGAATTTTGGCTGCTGGATGGAAGTTTAATTTTGTTCGAATGCATCTTGATCCTTATTGGAGCGATGATCCTACTATGCAGTCTGTACGGTATGAGGGACACGAGCGCTTCTCCGAAACTCGTTTCCGGAAGTATCTTGATGAATTGTTTGTACCGATGGCGGAATATTTTATGTCCAAGGGCATGTACGTAGTGATGCGTCCGCCGGGTGTATGCCCCAACGAAGCACCCTATCAGGGGATTGAGTTAGGAGACTCTTATCAGCAGTTCTTGCTCAAAGTATGGGATATTGTTTCGCAACATCCTAAATTGAAAAACAATACTGGTGTAATGTTCGAACTTGCCAATGAACCTGTTAAGATAAAAGGCACGGACGGTACTTATGGCAGTACGGACGATGGGCATTTTCAGAATCTTCAACTCTATTTCCAAGCTATAGTAGATAAGATACGTGCTAATTGTCGTAATATTATCTGGGTACCGGGATTGTCCTATCAGTCGTCTTATGCCGGTTATGCTAAGCATCGTATTCAAGGTGAGAATATTGGTTTTGCCGTACATTGTTATCCCGGTTGGTATGGCAGTGATGCCGAGGAAGATAGTAGCGAAGGCATAGGTTCTTCTACTGGTGGAGGTTATGAAAGCTTCCAACGCGGTTGGGATGCTCAAGTAGGACCGGTGGCCGCTTTTGCTCCCATCATGGTGACCGAAATAGACTGGGCGCCCAAAAAGTACAATGCTACTTGGGGAAAGAGCATAACGGGAGTGGCAGGAGGAGAGGGCTTTGGGGCCAACTTCAAATATATTGCCGATAATTCAGGTAATGTATCCTGGCTTTTTTTTACCACGAGGTCACATGAATTGGCAGCTTTTAAAGATATACCGGGCACTTCCGGCAATTATACGTTTCTCAATGATCCCGAGGCTTGTCCGTGGGCTATGTACCATTGGTTTAAAGAGTATGCCGATGGTGTGGTGGTGAATGGTGCACCTGTAAGATTGGAACTTATGGGGCAAGAGGATACTTTGAACCTGCCGATGGGTGGGGTAAATTATCTTAAAGTACGTGCTGTTTATTCCGACGGCTCTACACGAATGGTTACAGCAGACGCTGAAATCAGCAGTTCTAACCCTTCAGTGCTGGCTGTGGAACGGGCGGGTAAACTGGTAGGAGTTACTCCGGGAAATGCAACTGTGACAATAAACTATCAGCATCCTGTGACGAGAGTTTCCAGTACACTGGCACTTGTAGTTACGGTTCTCCATCCTTTTTCATTGACGAAAGAAGCTTTTAATCCTTCTATCTGGGAAAAGGGCAGTTTTGATGAAAACACCCGTACGTTGATAACCGGACGATATGGTTTTGGTGGCTGGCAATTCTCTTCTGGACTGAATCTTTCTGCTTATCGCACGATTACTGTGGAATTGGGCAATGATAATACGAGCAGTGTCTCTTTTCGTATTTTTGACAAAAATAATTATTGGACGGAACCCGCAGCCTATGATTTCGGTTCATCACGTAAAGTTATAGTAGACCTGCAAAACATGAAAGACAAGAACGGAACAAGGATTGATCCTTCTCATTTATACATTGTCGGGTTTTGGTCTACTGGCAATAAGCCGATTATTATAAATCGGATAAATTTGGAATGATGTCCAGTTGCAATGACTGAAACATCTATTTTTTAATAATTAATAAACAAAAATTGACATGAAAAACAAAAATATACTGCTTGTATGTCTAACTGCACTGATTTTGGCTGCTTGTGGTACTCAAACAACTACAAAAAAGATACTTCCCTGAAAGATGTACTGGGTGATAAATTTCTAATCGGAGTTGCGCAGAACACAAGGCAATCGTCAGGTGTAGATACAGCTTCTGTAAAAATAGTGAAGCAGCACTTTAATGCTGTTGTTGCAGAAAACTGCATGAAGCACGCAATTATTCATCCTGAAGAAGACCGTTATGATTTTGGCCAGGCAGATGAATTTGTGAAATTCGGTGAAGATAAAATGGAATGTATATTACCGGACACTGCCTTATTGGGCATTCACAACTTGCACAGTGGTTCTGCGTAGACAAGGATGGTAAGAATGTTTCACCCGAAATTTTGCAACAACGGATGAAAGATCATATTAATGAAGTGTACTCGTAGACCAGCTGATCCATTGGTCTGTTAAAGTCGTTCTTTCGCGGGAAGGTACTGAACTGGAAGAATATTTGGTGTAGAATCCTCAGATACAATATATAATACGTGGCTGGGGCGTTGTTTCATTGTATTCTTAATGGGGGGAGGCTTCGATGGAGAGTTTAGAGAGATGATTAATGTAAATGTAACACAAAGGAGTCCGTAATACAAAGCTGATAACACTCAAAACGTAAGATTGCCCCCCCTAAAGTAATGAAGAACCTTATGGGATAAACTAAACTTTTAGACAGTAGAATATAAATTTATAGAAATTGCATAAGAACTGTATACTTTTCTGAAATATGTAACATAAGCAAAAGAATCTGCAACAAATTTTGGAAAAGAAATTAGCGAAAGATGTTTTCCTTTGTAATATTGTTAAACCAGCTTCGCAATATAGCAATGAAAAGGATTATCACATTATTTGGCGCTTTTGCATTACTAACGAATCTTAATTCGTTCTCTTATGCACAAGCTCTTGAAGATTTCAAACCTTCAAGTGTAAACCAATTAGGGAAAGCGTACCCTCAGGTTAATTCCGAAGGGAGGGTACGTGCCCAACTTTATGCACCGGAAGCCAAAAAAGTACAGCTTGATATTGGTGGTGTAAAATATGACATGATAAAAAATGAGCAAGGATTTTGGACGGGAGAATCAGAACGTCAGCAAGAGGGTTTTCATTATTATCAGTTGAATGTGGATGGGGCATCTGTTCCAGATCCGGGTACGAAATATTTTTATGGTGCGGGGCGTTGGGGGAGTGGAATTGAAATTCCGGCACATGATGAGGATTTTTATGCTTTGAAAGATGTACCTCATGGTTTGGTGAGCGAATTGAACTACTATTCTAAAATTACACAGTCGTGGAGACGTTGTTTCGTGTATACACCAGCTGGATATGAAGTCAATACGGAGAGGCGTTATCCGGTGCTTTATCTTCAGCATGGCAGTTTTGAGGATGAAACGGGTTGGGGCAGTCAGGGTAAAGCGAATTTGATATTGGATAATCTGATTGCTGCGAAGAAAGCAGTCCCGATGCTGATTGTCATGGATAATGGTTATGCAACCAGGCCGAGCGAACAAACTCCTTTCCAGACAACGGTATTTGAGGAAGTGCTGATGCAAGAGGTCATACCAATGATTGATGAGAAGTTCCGTACATTGCCTAATCGTGAGAGCCGGGCTATTGCTGGTTTATCAATGGGGGCAAATCAGACAATGCGTATTGCCATGAATCATCCGGAGGCTTTTGCCTATTATGGTGGTTTTAGCGGTACATCCAACTATCCGAGTACGGAACCTTTGGATGCTGATACTTTTTTAGGTGGAAAATTTAAAGATGGGAAAGCGATAAACGGGCAATTCAAGTCTTTCTTTCTGGGTTTGGGGACTTCCGAGCCGGCTCCTTTTCCCGGTGTTGTAAAAGCTTTCAGGCAAATGTTGGATAAACAGGGGATTAAATATACCTATTATGAATCTCCTGAAACTGCACATGAGTGGCTGACTTGGCGCAGGGCGTTGCATCAGTACGCACAATTGCTATTTCAATAAGAATTTATATAAAGACGATAATTACATGTAGTTTAATACAAATATGAGAAAACAAAAAACTCTTTTACTTTTATGTAACTTGTTTTGTTGCATACTATTACCGCTGTCGGCGCAAAAGCCTGCAACTAATCCTGTGATTTATGCTGATGCACCAGATATGTCAATGCTGCGTGTGGGGGATACTTATTACATGAGCAGCACTACGATGCATATGTCTCCGGGAGTTCCTATTATGAAATCAAATGACTTGGTGAATTGGAAATTGGTGAATTATGCTTACGATACGCTTGCCAATATACCTACCATGAACTTGGATGACGGGAAAAATACTTATGGGCGTGGGTCGTGGGCGAGTTGTCTTCGCTATCACGAGGGAGTGTATTATCTCTCCACTTTCGCTCAGACTACGGGCAAGACATATTTTTATACCACTAAAAATCTTGAAAAAGGTCCCTGGAAGTGCACGGAATTCTCTCCCGCTTATCATGATCATTCTTTTTTCTTTGATGAGGACGGGCATATCTACATGATATATGGTAATGGGAAACTCTTTTTGGCGGAGCTGAAACCGGATCTTTCAGGTGTAAAGCCGGGTACGGAGAGGGTGCTGATAGAGAATGCCAGTGCGCCGGCCGGAGATAATATCATGCTGGGTGCTGAAGGTTCACAACTTTTCAAGGTAAAAGGGAAGTATTATCTTTTTAATATCACTTGGCCACGTGGCGGAGTGCGTACTGTGATTGTGCATCGTGCTGATAAGATAACTGGACCTTATGAAGGACGTGTTGTTTTTCAGGATCGTGGAATTGCACAAGGTGGGCTGGTGGATACACCGGATGGACGCTGGTTTGCTTATCTGTTTGAGGATTGCGGTGCGGTAGGTCGTATTCCTTATCTTGTTCCGGTTGAGTGGAAAGATGGATGGCCTGTTTTGGGTGTGGATGGACGTGCTCCTGCTAAGTTGGAACTGCCCGATAGCCGCGGACTCATTCCAGGTATTGTTGCTTCTGATGACTTCAATCGGAAGAAAGGAGAACGTACCTTGCCGTTGGTATGGCAATGGAATCACAATCCGGACAATTCTCTTTGGTCGCTTTCTGCCCGCAAAGGGTATTTGCGGTTGACAACAGGGCGGGTGGAAACATCTTTTACACAAGCTAAGAATATGCTGACACAACGTACTATTGGTCCTGTTTGTACAGGTTCAGTCAGTATGGATGTTTCAGGGATGAAAGAGGGAGACTTTGCGGGACTGTCTCTTTTCCAGCGTAAATATGGTCAGGTGGGTGTTAAGGTTATTGATGGAAAGAAATATATTGTAATGGTGAATGGTGAGAATGAGAAACCTATGGAGATAGAAAAAGTGCCATTGGAGCAGTCGGTGATTTACTTTAAGGCAGAATGCGACTTCAGGAACAGAGCTGATAAAGGCTATTTCTATTACAGTTTGGATGGTATTCGTTGGAAGGCTATCGGCAACGTCTTGAAGATGCAATATACCATGCCGCACTTCATGGGCTATCGGTTTGCTTTGTTCAATTACGCTACCAAGGAGACGGAAGGATACGTTGATTTTGATTATTTTAAGATAGAAGATAAGATTTCCGATTGTCGTTGGGCAGATGTCTGTTATGCGGATGACGAACTGGAAGGTCACAAGTTGGATATTTACTTGCCTGATACGGGTAAGTCATCTCATAAGGTGGTGGTACTTATTTATGGCAGTGCTTGGTTTGCTAATAATATGAAACAGAATGCCTTTCAGGTTTTTGGTAGGTCGTTGCTTGATAAAGGTTTTGCAGTGGTTTCCATTAATCACCGTTCAAGCAGGGATGCTAAGTTCCCTGCACAGATTAATGATGTGAAGGCTGCTATTCGTTTCATTCGTGCTAATGCTGCCAAGTATAAGTTGGATACATCCTTTATTGGAATTACCGGCTTTTCATCGGGGGGACATTTAGCGTCTTTGGCGGGGACAACCAATGGTGTGAAATCTTATACTATAGGGGATAAAACGGTGGATTTGGAAGGTAATGTAGGGGAGTATTTTTCTTTTAGCAGCCGGGTGGATGCGGTCGTTGATTGGTTCGGACCGATAGATATGACACGGATGGAGAACTGTAATACCACTAAAGGGGCTAATTCTCCTGAAGCAGCTTTGATAGGTGGGATACCCGCTGATAATTTGGATATGTTGGCTCTTCTAAATCCCATTACTTATATAGATAAAAACGATCCTAAATTTATTGTTATTCATGGTGAAGCGGACACTGTAGTTCCCAATTGTCAAAGTATCTTTTTCTCTGAGGCTCTGAAGGCACAGGGACGTTTGGAAGAATTTGTTTCGGTTCCTGGCGGACAACATGGTCCTGTCACTTTCAATGAAAATACTTTCAAGAAAATGACAGACTTCTTTGCGAAAGAGGCCGGAATGTAGAGAATTTTAAACTGGATAAGGCCGATAAAATGTGATGACATTAAATGACTGCCGCATGATAGTTGGTATTTAGCTGTCATGCGGCAGCATATTTATCGGTGCAAGAGATAATTACAACTTAACCTTTATTCTTTTGCCTGTATAAGTTACAGTTTTACTGTTACCGTCTATGGTTTTCACTATGAATTGACGTTTTTGCAGCATGCCGTTGTATTCTCCTTTTCGTGCACCGATTGTAAGAATTCTACTGGCATTATCCCAATTCATTGGGATTTCGGTATAGGCTCCATTTTCGTAATTATAATTATCTCCTTCGTCTTCATAAAGGGTGAAACTACCGTTATTGCCAGGGTATATGCATAAGGTTAGATTGTCCCATTTTTTTTCACTTGTGTATTGTACTTCCGGTCCATATGGAACGATACTGCCGGCACGTACAAAGAGGGGGATGCGATTGAGTGTCGTGGAAACGGTAAGTTTCTGTCCGCCTTCTATGGCTTCATTGGTCCAATAGTTATACCATCGGGTATCAGCTGGTAGATAGACTTCCATACTTTTAGTTTGAGTGAAGTCGGTAAGTACCGGTGCTTTTGCTGTTTCTTTGTTATTACGGTCCCAGCCTTCATTTTCCTTTAATTTTTTTTGGTGTACTTCCGGAGTGTACTGTGCGTGAAGCACTGGTGCTACCAGAAATGCTTTGCCGAACATATATGCATTGTTTATATTCCATGTTTGTTTGTCACCAAGAAAATCCATGAAGAGTGCACGCATGAAAGTGGAGCGGTTGTGTGTTACATCCCAGGAAGTGGAATAGATGTAAGGCAGCAGAGTGTATCGTAGTTTGACAGCATCAACCAAGGCGTCATAAACAGGTTCACCTTTTTTACCATACCAATAAAATTCGCGAGGTACATCAGCGCCATGACTGCGCATCATTGGACAGAAAACACCAAATTGTAACCAGCGGACGTAAAGTTCCTGATACATTGGATTACGTGTAGCGCTATTGCCTCCCCAACTGGTATTGTATGAACCGGCAAAGAAGCCACCAAGGTCTGAGTTCCAGTGCGGCATGCCGGTCAGTGAGAAGTTTAATCCTGCTGTTATTTGCTTGCGGAACATATCCCAAGAGGATTGGACATCACCAGACCAAACATTGGAACCGTAACGTTGCTGCCCTAAGAAACCGGAGCGGGTCAGGATGATGACACGTTTATCTTGTGTTAGAGCACGTTGATGATCGTATACACCACCTACGCTGACGAGTGGATAGGCATTGCGTACACTGCGATAAGAGCCAAGACTGGTTTGGCGGTCAAAATCGCTTTCCTTGTGGTTAAAATGATCTGGCTCTGTCGAGTCCATCCACCAACCATCCATGCCGAGCTGGAATATTCCTTTATTGAGATGTTCCCAATAAATATCACGGGCTTTGGGGCTGTAAGCATCATATACACGTACTCCGGAGGGATATTCCATATTAGGCGGCCAACCGTCAACACCGGATTGCGGCCAGGTTTCGATGTCGAAGAGCAATCCCTCTTTATCCAAAGCTCTGTAAGGTTTGGTAGCAGGACCGAATGAGGACCATATGGAAATCATCATGCGGGCATTCAGAGCATGTACTTCGTCAATCATATCTTTGGGACGGCTGAAAGTAGGGTTCTGGAAATCCATGGCATTCCAGAGGTAGTTATGTCCCCAGTATTGCCAGTCTTGAATGATACAATCCAAAGGAATCCCCAACTCGCGATACTTTTTCACTACTCCTACTGTTTCTTCCTGACTTTTATATCGTTCTTTACTCTGCATGAAGCCATAACTCCACAAAGGCATCATTGGTACATCACCAGTCAGTGCACGTACTTCGGCTATAACTCCATCAGCAGAACCACCATACATAAAGTAATAGTCTATGCAATCGCCGATTTCGGAACGGAAGGAGGTTTCCTGTTCGTTGTCGGTATATGTAGTACCTGAGTAGTTATCCCAAAACACTCCGTAGCCTTTGGTGGACTGGAAGAAAGGAGAAACGTCTTCCACATTGCCCTGAACCAGATGCTTGGTTATGTCACGTTGCATCATCTGCCCATTTTGCAATTGTCCGAGTCCGTAAAGACCTTCTTCTTTGCTTGTTGTGAAGCCTTGATAAACGCTATAGGTGGAGCGTCCGGCATCGTTAATAGGAGTAAAAGCCTTGACATTCTCTTGTTCAATGAGTAATGTGTCACCGTTAGGTTTTGCATAAGTAATAATACCTGTTTGGGGATTAAGAGTCACTGTCAGTGTTTGGCTTGTCATGACAATACAGCCATTTCCGGGAGTAGTAATTTTAATACCGGAGTTTTGGGGGTGGGCAATAACGGAAAGACTTTCTTTTTTAACGCTTTTGCCTTGGGGTGTTTTTAAAACACGAAGGGTATTGGGACCGAACCATTGAATTTCTATATCGGTTTGTTTTCCGGAAATGGCAGTTTTAATACCCGATGAGGTTTTCTGGAATTCTTGTGCCCATGTCCATGACGTGAGCAGGCATAAAGCCATAATGATAATGCTTCTTCTCATATTGATAATATGTTATATGTTTATATTATTTAAACTTGTACAGATTGGGTTGGGATAGTTCTTATTGTGTGTTATACCTTTTTTGAGGTGTGGTTACCTGGTCGGATATTAGAAACAATATTCCGGTAATTCCTACTTTTGCATTTTTCATGATACTTTGTTTTTATGTTTGAATAATACTGCAAAAGTAGGCTGAAACTATTTGGAAGATGATTACAAATGTTGCGGAAAGCAACACTCTCGTTGAAAAACAGGGTGGTTTATCGGTTTTTCCACTGATTTATGTATTGGGAAGGTCGCATGCCAAATTCTTCCTGAAAACATTTACTTAGATAACTGGAAGTGTTGAATCCAACAAGGTCGGCAACTTCGGCAACAGTGTAGCCTTCTTTCAGGAGTTGGGCTGCACGTTTTAGGCGGATGGATCGGATGAAATTAGTAGGTGTTTTTCCTACCACTGAAATAAGCCTTCGATATAACCCGGTACGGTTCATTCCCATATCACGACTCAATACTTCCACTGAATATTCGGGATTGTCAAGATTTTGTTCTATATATTGCAGTACTTTGCGAAGAAAGGTTTCATCGGCAACCGACAATAAAGAATTGTCGGAGGTTGGCTTTCGGGCTGTTTTGAGCTGTTCTTTCCGCTTCTCTTGTTGTTCCAGTAATTGACGCATATTAACCAATAATTCTTCCTGTGTCCATTCATTCTCATCCGATGATAAAGGGGAGAGTATACCTTCTGAAAGCTGGTTGATTAATTTTTTCAGTTCCGTGGCATGGTTTCGGACTTCCTCGAGTTGCAGTTTGTCTTTCCCTTCATTCATATATTTCAGCATACTGTCTAAAGGGGATATTATTCGGTTGACAGGCTCTTTCAATTCTTCATTGACATTTTGTAAGAAAGTAGTTTTCATCTCATCCAATTTTTCTTTTTGGTCACGCAACAGCTTCCGGCGCTTGCGTTGTATATATATAAGGATGAAGAGTAAGATACTTCCTGAGATGAGCAGAATGTAAAATATGTAAGCATATGTCGTTTTCCAGAATGGAGCTTTTACTGTAATCTTCATTTCTGCATATTTATTTGACCATATTTCATTATTATCGGCTGCTTGTACCCGAAAAGTATAGGTTCCGGGTGGAATGTTGGTATAGGTAGCATATCCTTTACCGGCAGAAGAACGGATTTCTCTTTCAGAATGATCAATACCTGTTAGCTGGTAACGATAGTACGTTTGCGTGGGATTGATATAGTTTAAAGCGGAAAATTCTAAAGAAAAGAAATTCTGGTTATGTTTCAATGTGATTTCCTTAGTTTGAGCTATAGGGTGAGACAATATTGGATTACCATTGTAATTTTTGCCTTTTTCTACTTGTTCTCCTAATAATTTGAATCCTGTAAATAAAGGGCTTGAATATGGTTTGTCTGTTACAGTCGGAGATATTGTGAATTTGTTAAAACCATTGATACCACCCCAATAAATTGTACCGTCGGTTGCTATAAAAACAGAGCGTTCGCAGAACTCGTCCGTTATTACACCGTCATATTGATTGAAATTGGCAAATGAATATGATAATGGTTCTTGAAGATTATTTGCTGTAATACGCGTTATCCCATTGGAAGTGGATATCCAAATTATATTATCTTCGCTCTGAATAATGGACCGTATGGAATTGTTGACTAATCCGTCAGTTGTATAGAACGTTTTTTGTTGTTCGGTATTCGGGTTCCATAGCAATAATCCGTCTTCCAGGCCAATCCATATTTGTTTTTGATTATCTGTTAGAATAGAATTACATGTATGGGAAGTAGGGAAAAAACGGTATTTTTTCTTTTTATAATTATAGATGAACCAGCCTTTTTGCCCGATACCTGCTAGGCAGTCTTTTTCATAGGGAATCAGTTGGTAAACTGTAAAACTACTTATTTCAGGTACTTCTGCAACTTTTTCAAATTTTTCAGTAGTAGGGATAAATCTACCGAACCCTTGATTGTCGATACATAAATATAGTGTTCCGTCTGACAGTTCTATGGCGGAACGGATGGTGTGTCCGGGTAATATATTCTGTTTGATTATACCGTTTGGCATTATACAAACTAACCCTTGTCCGGTAGTTCCCAGCCAGATGCGTTGCTGGCTATCTTTTAGTAAAACATTGCAATGAACAGTGGATAATTCCTGTGAGTATGAGATTAAATTGCCGTCGGCAAGAGTATAATAAAACAAACCTTTCTTTGTACCTACTAATATGTTTTTTTTATCTGTTGTAAAACACGTTACGGATATGTTTACGTCTTTGGCGGTTGGAAACAAACTGTTACCTATATTTTGAAAACGGAAACGATTAGGATGATAATAGAGTATTCCCCGGTCCAAAGTGCCTAACCACATACCTCCTTGATTGTCATTATAGAGTGTGCTCACTTCTGTATTTATAGTGCGTCCGTCTACTAATTTGAGGTTAGGTATATATTGTTTATTTATCAGTCCGGCATCAATGTTCCATAATCCCATATAGCAGCTGACCCATATGCTACTATCTTTATCGATGGACAGACTGTTTAGCCGATAGTCTGTCTGAAATACAATATTCCATTTTTTTCTTGTTATATCGTAATTCAGCATTACTCCTCCTTGGCTTCCGTTACGCAATTGATAAAAAGTATTGTTACCGGGTACTACATAGGAAGTATTTTCGTATTTCCCTTTAGGAAGTTCATCCGGTAGCTTTTGCCTGTATATTTCTTGATGTGATTTAAGATTATAGCAAATCAACAAACCGGAACGGTAAAAAAGGTATAATTGGTCTTCCAGTACACCAAGATCATAGAGTTGATCAGTAGTGTTACCTGTTGAAGATGCATAAGGCAAAAATGTTTTTACCTTCATATTATTTTTGTCTACAAGGATTAGTTCGTCTTTATCATTTATAATCCATATATTTTTAGCCTTATCCATGAAGAAATCTTTTATAGGAGAACTGATACCCCATGTGGCGAGTAGACTGTCCGGTTGCTCCACAAGACATTCATGTTTTATGTCCACAGCCATTAGTTGATATTGATTCTTGATCCACATATACCCATGGGAATCTATGTATTCGTGATGGAAACCTGAATATGCAGACAGTGGGCAAAAATGTTTTTGATTATAGTGTAAATAATTGAAATCAGTTCCGTCGTATAAGTTTAATAAGCCTTCAGTGATTATCATCATGCGACCGTCCGGCAATTGGGTAATGTTGCGTACCCTGTTTCCCCCTAAACCTTCTGTCCCTTTGATTGGGGTAAAAACACAGTATTTCTCTGCGATGGCAGGTAATGAAAGAAGTATAAAAAATATAGTGATTATGTGTTTCATAGGATGTGTTTTCTATTGAAGGCAAATTTATGGAAACTTTCGTTATGCCTGATAATTTCTGTAGGTTTTTTGACGAAATATGGTTTTATGATGGATTTTAATGTTTTTAAAAGAAATATATATGTAAAAAAGCCAATTTGTAACATAGGCGAAAGTTTCTGCAACATAATCGGAATGTAATTTGATAAAGGATGCTTTCCTTTGCAAATATATAGTTAACTAAAAAATTAATCTAAAAGAAAATGGTAAAACATATCTTGTTTTTTTGTGTGTTTGTTTGGACCTGTGTGTTTGCATTTGGCGAAGAAAATAAGTTGTATGGTCCGGATGGAAAATTGTGTGTAATTGTGTCGGATGAAGGGGGAGTGCCTTCTTACAGTGTACTATATGAAGGTGTCACTTTCCTTCAAAAATCTCCATTAGGAATAGAAACAAATCTTGGGGACTTTACTCAGCAGATGGCATTAACTCATGTCGGTCAGCTGTCGTCTGTCAATGAAGAATATCAGCTTCTTACGATTAAGAATAGTAATCCGCGGTATCAGGCAAATGTGCAGACTTACACATTTTCCAAAGGAGGAAGAAAGATATATGATATCGTTTTCCAAGTTAGTAATCATGACATAGCATTTAAATATCGGGTTTATTCACAAGATAATATATTGTGTTGTATTGTAAAGAAAGAAGCTACCGGATTTATGCTTCCTGAAGGTAGTACGACTTTTCTTTGTCCGCAGGCAGCTCCGATGGGGGGATTTGCAAGGACATCTCCTAGTTATGAAACAAGTTATACAGTAGACGATGTGACAGGGAAAAACGGTTGGGGAAATGGTTATACTTTTCCTTGCTTGTTCAAGAATGAAGATAAAGGTTGGATCTTGATTTCAGAAACCGGAGTGAGTAGTGCTTATTGCGGAAGCCGCTTGTTGGGGAAAGAAAATGGATTGTACACAATCGGTTTTCCACAAGAAGGGGAATATAATGGAAATGGAACAGTATCACCAGGTATAGCTTTGCCGGGTGAAACTCCTTGGCGTACCATCACTGTTGGTAAAACATTGGCACCAATAGTGGAAACTACTGTTATGTTTGATGTGGTAAAACCATTATATGAAGCTTCGCAGGATTTTCAGTATGGATGTGGTACATGGAGTTGGATTATTGGTGGTGATAATAGCATGAACTATGATGAACAGAAACGCTATATTGATTTTAGTGCGGATATGGGGTATAGCTCCGTATTGGTCGATGCGCTATGGGATACTCAGGTAGGACGGGACAAGATTGCTGAATTGGCTGATTATGCTGCATCTAAAGGGGTGGCACTTTATCTTTGGTATAACTCCAACGGGTATTGGAATGATGCTCCTCAATCTCCGAGAAGTATTATGAATAATATAATTATGCGTCGGAAAGAGATGAAATGGATGCAAAGTATAGGTATACGAGGTATAAAAGTTGATTTTTTCGGCAGCGACAAGCAGGTAACCATGCAGCTTTATGAAGATATTCTTGCAGATGCCAATGATTATGGACTGATGGTTATTTTTCATGGTTGTACATTACCCCGCGGTTGGGAACGGATGTATCCTAATTTTGTAGCTTGCGAAGCTGTACTTGCCAGTGAAAATCTGCATTTCTCTCAGGGCAGTTGTGATGCCGAATCATTTAATGCTTGTTTACATCCGTTTATACGAAATACGGTGGGAAGTATGGATTTCGGTGGCAGCGCTTTGAATAAATATTATAATGCGGCGAACAAACCGGGTGGCAGTCGTCGTGTAACTTCCGATGTGTTTGCGTTGGCTACGGCTGTCCTATTTCAAAGTCCTGTACAGCACTTCGCTTTAGCTCCTAATAATTTAGCTGATGCTCCTGTTTGGGCTATGGATTTTATGAAGACCATTCCTTCAATTTGGGATGAGGTGAAGTTTATTGATGGTTATCCTGGAAAATACATATTGCTTGCCCGTCGCCATGCGGATAGCTGGTACATTGCCGGAGTGAACGCACAGAAAGAGCCATTGAAGTTAAAAGTAAAACTTCCTATGATTGAAGTGGGAAAAGAGGTGAAACTTTATAGTGATAGTAAAGATTTGGAGGGGAATTTGCAGACTGTAAGGTTGAACAGAAAGCAAGAAGTACAAATTACTATTCCTTGTAATGGGGGGATGGTGATAGTTAGCCGATAGTATAAGTATATTAGTCTATATATAAAAAATAATATGAAGTCTATATTGAATTTATTAAGTATCAGAGAATATATAATGGGTGGGATATCCTTGTTGTTTGCAGGAGTTGTGCATGGGCAGAATCCGATAGTACAGACTTGCTATACTACTGATCCGGCACCTATGGTTCATGATGGTACGTTGTACGTCTATACGGGACATGATGAAGATAAGGCAGATTTTTTCTGGATGCAGGAATGGAGGGTCTATTCTACGAAAGATATGGTGAATTGGACCGATCATGGCTCTCCACTTGCTATTGAATCATTTGATTGGGCGGATGACCGTGCCTGGGCAGCCCAATGTATTGAACATAATGGGAAATTCTACTGGTATGTTTGTCTGCGTTCCAAGTTAACCAATACTATGGCTATTGGTGTAGCAGTAGGTGATTCTCCACTTGGTCCTTTTAAAGATGCTATCGGTAAGCCGCTTTATGATGGCAGTTGGGATTTTATTGATCCTACTGTTTTTGTTGATGATGACGGGCAAGCCTATCTGTATTGGGGAAATCCGAATATTTATTACGTGAAGTTGAATGATGATATGATTTCTCTGAAGGGTGAAGTGAGGAAAATGGAGCAAACTATTGAAAGCTTTGGAGCCCCTAATCCGGATAAACGTATAAAAGGTAAAAAGTACAAGGATATTTATACAGAGGGACCTTGGCTTCATAAACGTAATGGAAAGTATTATTTGCTTTATGCAGCTGGGGGAATACCCGAGCATATTGCATATTCAATGGGTAGCACTTCTTGGGGACCTTGGAAATATATGGGAGAAATTATGCCGTTGCAGGATACGGGTTCATTTACGAACCATTGTGGAGTGACGGATTATAAAGGAAATTCTTATTTCTTTTACCATACCGGAAAATTACCCGGAGGAGGAGGTTTTGGGCGTAGTGTGGCTGTGGAGCAGTTTAAGTATAATGAGGACGGTACGTTTCCTATAATTAATGCAACGCGTGAAGGGGTAAAACCGGTCGGAACACTTAATCCTTATGAAAGGGTAGAAGCGGAAACCATTGCTTTCTCAGAAGGAGTGAAATCGGAACCTAATGCAAAAACTGGCATATACATATCAGATATACATAATGGTGATTATATAAAAGTGCGTGAGGTGGATTTTGGAGATCAATTACCAAAGAGTTTCGTAGTGTCAGTTGCCAGTGCTCTTCGTGGCGGACGGATAGAAGTTAGAGCTGATAGTATCGGTGGAACTTTGATGGCGGAAATAGCGGTCCCCCATACCGGTGGTTGGGAATGTTGGAAGGATATGAAGACTACTGTGAAAACTCCGGTGAAAGGTATACATGATGTTTATTTCGTATTTAAGGGAAGAAAAGGATGTAAACTGTTTAATTTTGATTGGTGGAAATTTTACAGGGAAGATATGATGGTACAAGATGTGAGAAATGTTACACAAGTAGCTCCAACCAATATCTCTGGGTGTGAATATCCTCGTTTGGATGCCGAACATTGTGCCTATTTCCGTTTTTATGCTCCGCAGGCAAGTAAGATTCAGGTGGATTGTTGTGGAAAGAAGTATGATATGCAGAAAGATACAGACGGCTTTTGGACAGTGAAAACGGATCCGCTTGTTGTGGGATTCCATTATTATTTTTTAATAGTGGACGGTGTGTCTGTTGCCGATCCGTCTAGCTATACATTCTTCGGATGTTGTCGTATGGCAAGCGGTATAGAAGTTCCCGAAGGAAAAGAAGGTGATTATTATCGTCCTCAACAAGGAGTGCTCCATGGGCAGGTCCGTTCTTGTACTTACTATTCGGAAACGAAGAAAGAGTTCCGTCGTTGTATGGTATATACACCGGCAGAATATGAAACTAATGTAAAAAAACGTTATCCTGTGCTTTACTTGCAGCATGGTATGGGAGAGGATGAAACGGGCTGGTCTACACAGGGATATATGCAACATATAATGGATAACCTGATAGCTTCCGGGCAATGTGTACCGATGCTTGTTGTTATGGATAGCGGTGATGTAGAGGCTCCTTTTTCTCCTCGGGAAGGCAAGGATATGAATGAGGAAAGAGCTTTGTACGGTGCATCTTTTTATGGAGTGATGCTGGAAGATTTAATTCCTATGATTGATAGAACATTCCGAACGTATACGGATCGTGAGCATCGTGCCATGGCAGGATTGTCATGGGGAGGCCATCAGACTTTCAGTACAGCTTTGCCTAATTTGGATAAACTTTCTTATATTGGTGCGTTTAGCGGAGCAATCTTTGGACTTGACGTGAAAACTTGTTATAATGGTGTATTTGCTGATGCTGGCAAGTTCAATAAAAAAGTGCACTATTTATTTTTGGGATGTGGGACGGAAGAACAGTTTGGAACGAAACAACTTGTAGATTCTTTGCATGAACTCGGGATTAATGCAGAATATTATGAGTCACAAGGCACGGGGCACGAATGGCTTACATGGCGACGTTGCTTGCGTGAATTTGTTCCTCATTTATTTAAAAAGTAAATCTATATGTAACTTTAAATTTATATGGGAAACACACAAAAAATAAAAATGGCTCTAGCTATTTTGTTATTATCTCAGATGATGGTTTTCGGACAGACAGCAATACCTTTGGTCTATGACAAAGAGTATACAAATGATAACTTTCAGCTTCCTGGGATACTCCCAATAGATAAATTGCCGGAGATAGCCACTCTTCCTGATCCTTTTGCATGGGCTGATGGAAGCGGGCGTTCAACAGATTTCAAGGATTGGAAGAGGCATCGTTTTGAGATAGCCCACCAATTGCAACATTATGAATTGGGAATGAAGCCTGTTACTCCAAGAGATAGTATAGAGGCTATTCTAAATAACGATACATTGCGGGTTATAGTGCATGAAAATGGCGAGGTACTGCTATTGACTGCTCCTATTAAGTATTCTGAGGGCAATGGCCCTTTTCCTGCTATTATTGGGATCGGCAGATCTACAGGGGCTCTTCCGGAGCAGTTGTTTGATAAAAGAAAAATAGCGCAGATCACATTTGATTTTACACAAGTCATGTCTCATACACAAAAGCGTGGTAATGAGCCGATAAATCGTTTATATCCGGAGCAAACGGAGATGGGATCTTATTGTGCATGGTCATGGGGAATTAGCCGATTGATTGATGGATTGGAAAAGGTTGAAAAAAAATCGCGTATTGATCTTTCGCATTTGGCTATATCCGGTTGTTCATTTGCCGGTAAAATGGCATTGTTTGCAGGGGCTTTTGATGAGCGTATTGCGTTGACTATTGCCCAAGAGCCCGGTGGCGGAGGGGTTAATGCCTGGCGTGTTTCGGAAACTTTAGAGAATGTGGAAACTTTGGGGCGTACCAACTATGCATGGTTTCTGGAAAGTATGCGCCAATTTGCAGGTAAGAATGTAAACCGCTTGCCGATTGATCACCATGAACTGGCAGCATTGATTGCTCCTCGTGCTTTGCTGGTACTTGGAAATACAGATTATGAATGGTTGGCAGAAGAGTCGAACTACGTATCTTGCCAGGCTGCACGAATGGTATGGAAGGCTTTTGGCATAGAAGATCGTATGGGCTTTTCTATTCAGGGAGGTCATATGCATTGTATGTTGCCGAAGAGTCAGTATCCGGAAGTGGAAGCTTTTATTGATAAATTTCTGTTGGGTAAAACAGATGTAGATACATTTGTTACGAAAGCGGATATGTTTGAGGATATGGACTATTTGAAATGGATGCCTTGGGCAAATGAGATAGAACGTTTAGGCGAAGAGAGGTTGCCTTATACCAAAGGTGCTTTTGCAACGAGACGCTATCGTAATCTCTTTGCGGAATTAGGCTATAAGCAAAAGGACATTGATAAAAAGTTGAAATCGGTATTTGAAAGTGTTTTTTATGGACCGGATAAGGTCTATTTTGAAGTGGGGGACTCGATGGCTTATATCAGTGACATAAAAAATCATGATGTACGTACAGAGGGAATGTCTTATGGATTAATGATTGCCGTTCAGTTCGATAGGAAAGATATTTTCGATCGTTTATGGAGGTGGAGCAAGAAATATATGCAGCATCAGGAGGGACTGCTAAAAGGTTATTTTGCATGGAGTTGTCAGACGGACGGCACGCGTAATGCTCAGGGACCGGCGTCTGATGGAGAACTTTATTATGTAACATCACTTATTTTTGCTTCTAATCGTTGGGGGAATTCAACAGGGATTAATTATCTTGCCGAGGCTCAAAATATATTGAATTGCTCGATGCAGAAAATTGGTATGGAGCGTGTTGCCCCTTTGATTAATTTGGAACATCAGTTGATAACATTTACGCCGGATCCTTTTGGAGGAAGATTTACGGATCCTTCCTATCATATTCCAGCATTTTATGAGGTATGGGCCAGGTGGGCAGAAGATGGTAGAAGTGAATTTTGGCGGGTATGTGCCCGGAAAAGTCGTGAATATTTGCATAAAAGTATTCACCCTGTAACAGGGCTTAATCCTGATTATAATAACTATGATGGCACATTGCTTGGCAGTAAACGGGTTATAGGAGATGCTTTTCGTTTTGATTCATGGCGTGTACCTATGAATATAGCATTGGATTATTCATGGGCATGTGCGGACAGAAAATGGCAGCAAGAATATGGAAATAAGATACAGAACTTTTTTTATTCCCAAGGTATAGATAGCTTTGTAGATCAATACAATGTAGATGGTACAACGGTGACAGAACTGCTGGGTGCCGGAGGGTATAAGAAACTGAGACATTCTTTGGGATTGGTTGCTACTACGGCTGCGGTTTCATTGGTTTGCACACATGATAAGAGCCGGGAATTTGTCGATCGTTTATGGAATGCCAAACACGTGCCTTACGATGATGGATATTTTGATGCTTATTATGACGGATTACTTCGTTTGTTTGCTTTTATGCATTTGAGCGGGAACTATCGGATTATATTTCCTCAAGGACATTAATTACTGTAAAATTGAAAAATAGAAATGAAAAATAGAGTGATTGATTTATTACTGGTATACCTTTTTTTAGGGAGCTGCTTAACTATGCATGCGCAAGATAAGGATTTTCATATTTATTTGGCTTTCGGGCAGTCTAATATGGAAGGCAATGCACGTGTGGAACCGCAGGATAGTATAGGTATAAGTGAACGTTTTTTGATGATGTCTGCTGTTGATTGTCCTGAGCGCGGAAGGGTAAAAGGAGAGTGGTATAAGGCTCTTCCGCCGTTGTCTCGTTGCCATACGGGATTGACCCCATGTGATTATTTTGGACGTACTATGGTTGATAATTTGCCTTCGAATGTCAAAGTGGGTGTTATCAATGTGGCTATCGGGGGATGTCGTATTGAGTTGTTCGATAAAGAGAGCTGTGCAGAGCACATTGCTACTCAACCGGATTGGCTGAAAAATATCGTGAAGTCTTATGATAATAATCCGTATGCTTGGCTCGTAGATTTGGCAAAGAAGGCACAGAAGGACGGGGTGATTAAAGGTATTCTGGTGCATCAGGGTGAATCAAATACAGGTGACAAAGAATGGCCAGAAAAACTAAAAGGCGTTTATGAGAACTTATTGTCAGATTTAAACCTGAAAGCGGAGGAAGTGCCTCTTTTGGTCGGAGAAGTGGTACATGCCGACCAAAAGGGTATCTGTGCAAGTATGAATGACATTATAGATACACTGCCACAAGTAATCTCAACGGCGCATGTTATTTCATCTGCCGGTTGTCCGGCAGCAGGGGACAATCTGCATTTCACCGCTCGCGGATATCGTATGTTGGGTGCACGTTATGCTGAAACAATGTTGCAGTTGTTGGGATATAAGGCAATGATAAACAAGCAGGAAGCAACCCGAATGAAATTATGGTACTCGGCACCGGCACGTCGCTGGGTAGAAGCGTTACCGGTGGGGAACTCTCGTTTGGGCGCTATGGTTTACGGTGGTACAGATAAGGAAGAAATTCAGCTTAATGAAGAAACTTTTTGGGCAGGCGGTCCTTATCGCAATGACAATCCGAAAGGAAAAGAGGTTTTGGCTAAAACACGTGAGCTTGTGTTCGCTAACCGTCTGTCGGAAGCGCAAAAGTTGATAGATGAGAATTTTTTCACAGGACAGCATGGTATGCGTTTTCTCACTATGGGCAGTTTGTTAATTAACCAACCGGAACATAAGAATGTTGAAAACTACTATCGTGAACTGGATATAGAAAATGCCGTAGCTGTTACTCGATATATGGTAGATGGGGTGACATATACACGTACAGTCTTTTCATCGTTCGCCGATAATGTAATTGTTGTGCGCATGGAGGCTGATAAGCCGAAGGCGTTGAACTTCGATTTGAGTTATAACTCGCCTTTGAAACATGTGGTAATGGCTAAAGGGAATGAGCTGGTAGTGAAATGTGAAGGTATGGAGCAGGAAGGAATTCCTGCAGCATTAAATGCTGAATGCAGGGTATTGGTGAGACATAATGGAAAGTCTGGAAAGTCGAATAAGTCTGTGGTTGTAGACCAAGCTACCGTGGCTACTCTTTACATATCTGCTGCGACAAACTTCGTAAACTATCATGATGTGAGCGGTAATGCTTCGAAACTTGCTTCTTCCATTCTGAAACGTGCAGTAAAAGTTCCGTATGAGCAAGCTCTTGCCAATCATATAGCTGCCTATAAGGAGCAGTTCGATCGTGTGACGTTTTCCATACCTTCTACCGAAACATCTACGTTGGAGACTGATAAACGGGTTGTAGCTTTTGGTGAAGGAAAAGACCTGAACCTTATAGCATTGATGTTTCAGTATGGCCGTTATTTGCTTATTTCTTCTTCGCAACCCGGTGGACAGCCCGCCAATCTGCAAGGTTTGTGGTGCAATAGCGTATATGCTCCTTGGGATAGTAAATATACGATTAATATTAATACGGAAATGAATTACTGGCCTGCCGAAGTAACAAACTTGTCGGAAAACCACCAACCGCTTTTTGATATGGTGAGCGACTTGAGTGTAAATGGCAAGAAAACTGCTGAAACTGTTTATGGAGCACGTGGCTGGGTGGCTCATCACAATACGGATTTGTGGCGTGCTTGTGGTCCGATAGATGCTGCCTATTTCGGAATGTGGTCAAATGGAGGAGCTTGGCTGACACAACACTTATGGCAACATTATCTTTTCACTGGTGACAAAGAGTTTTTACGTCGCTATTATCCTGTAATGAAAGGTGCGGCAGATTTCTATTTAAGCCATTTGGTGAAACATCCTCAGAACGGTTGGTTAGTAACGGCTCCTTCCGTATCGCCTGAACATGGATATGCTGGTTCTTCCATTACTGCAGGATGTACTATGGACAATCAGATAGCTTTTGATGCGCTTTATAATACAATGCTCGCAGCTCGTATATTAGGTGAATCCCAAGCATATCAAGATTCCTTGGCCGTTGCTTTTAAGCAGTTGCCGCCTATGCAGATAGGACGTCATAATCAGATTCAGGAATGGCTGATAGATGCCGATAATCCTCGTGATGATCATCGGCATATTTCACACCTCTATGGTTTGTATCCAAGCAATCAGATATCACCGCGGCTTCATCCCGAGCTTTTCCAAGCTGCTAAAAACACACTTTTGCAGCGGGGTGACGCAGCGACAGGTTGGAGTATCGGTTGGAAAATAAATTTCTGGGCACGTATGCTCGATGGTAATCATGCTTATAAAATTATAAAGAACATGCTTCGTATTCTTCCGGGCGACGACAAAATGCGGGAATTTCCTGAAGGCCGTACCTATCCCAATTTGTTTGATGCACACCCTCCTTTCCAGATAGACGGTAATTTCGGCTATACGGCAGGTGTGGCTGAAATGTTGCTGCAAAGCCATGATGGGGCAGTACAATTGCTTCCTGCTTTGCCGGAGGAGTGGAATGAAGGAAGTATCAGTGCTTTGGTAGCTCGTGGCGGTTTTGTTGTTGACATGCAATGGGAAGGAGCGCAACTGCTTAAGGCTAAGGTACATTCACGTATTGGTGGTGTGTTACGTATTCGCAGTTATGTTCCTTTGAAGGGTGATGGCTTGAAACCGGCAGAGGGTGATTGTCCGAATATGCTATATGCGCCGGCTGAGATTGCAGCACCTTTGAAATCGGAGAAACTGAATGCACTTCAATTGCCTGTACTTTATAAAGTTTATGAATATGATATAATGACAGAGCCTGGTAAGGAGTACATGTTTGAAAGGACTACACTGAATTGATAAAGTACTATAAGCATAAATAATTACTTATGAATTTAAAGAAAATAACTGTTCCTTTAGTTTTGCTAATCCTTTCATTGGGAGTAAGTGCACAGCAGCAGGAAACTTTTAACAATCCGGTGATTAATGCGGATGTACCTGATCCTTCAATGATAAGGGTCGGAGATTTTTCAGGACCGGGGAGGTATAGGACGTGTGCCGACTTTGATGCCTTGCCACTGGGTAGATGGTTGGCCTGTGTTAGGTGATGCCGAGGGACGTGTACCCGATTCTATGGTTATGAAAACTTTCCCGGATGAATGTAAAGGCAGCATTATGGGGAGTGATGACTTTAGTAATACCAGGTTGAGCCTTAACTGGCAGTGGAACCATAACCCGCTGGATGATTGCTGGTCGCTGACCGAACGTTCCGGTTTCTTGCGTCTGAAAACAGGACGGGTGGTGGACAATCTGTTTTTGGCTCCTAATACTTTGACCCAACGTATGAGTGCTCCAAAATGTAGCGGAATGGTAGCAATGGATGTGTCAAAGATGAAGGATGGTGATGTGGCAGGATTTACGGCTTTTAACGGTTTGTCCGGAGTGCTTGCCGTAGTAAAGGAGAACGGAAAGAAACATCTTGTGATGTCTGTCCAGTCTGTCAGTCTGTCGGATAAGGAAAAGTTACCGATGTGAAGATAGAAGAGAAAGAACGTATAACTTGTAAGAAAGATTTTGTTTATCTTCGCATTGACGGTGACTTTGCAAACAAAAAAAGATGAGGCTACTTTCTATTATAGCTATGACAATGAAGAGTGGAAGCAGATAGGGGAACCTTGTAAGATGGTTTTTGATTATACCCGGTTCTTTATGGGGAGTAAGTTCGCCATATTCAATTATGCGACGAAGTCTTTGGAAGGTTATATAGATATAGATTATTTTAAATACGATAAATAAAAAAATCACATTATGAAAAGAAAAAAAAGTTTAGGGACATTACTACTCTTCGCTTTATGTTTGGATGCAGGGGCCATAGATAATAGGGGGATAACCTTTAGCCAGTTGGCTTCCGACCGCTTTACGCTTGTGGAAAACGGGACGCCCAATGCCATATTGATAGATGAGCAGGAAGATACTGGTGTAATGATAGCAGCAAAGAATCTTCAGAACGATTTTGAACGGGTAACCGGTAAAGCTGCTGATTTGCTGTTTGAACCTGGTGTAAAGCGTGTGGTTATAGTGGGAACTCTTAAAAGTCATTATATAAAAGAACTGGTGAAAGCAAAGAAGATAGATGCTTCATTGCTGAATGGTAAGAATGAAAAATATTTGATGACGGTAGTGCCGGCTCCTTTAAAGGGGGTGGAAGAAGCATTGGTCATTGCAGGAAGTGACAAGCGTGGAACAATTTATGGAATATATGAGCTTTCAGAACAGATCGGTGTCTCTCCTTGGTATGACTGGGCTGATGTACCGGTAGTTCCTCAACAGAATTTGTCTATCGTTCGTGGAAGCTATACGGCAGGCGAACCGGCAGTGAAGTATCGTGGTATTTTCTTGAATGATGAGGCTCCTTGTTTGACAGGTTGGGTGAAACATACTTATGGCACGAACTATGGTGACCATCGCTTCTATGCACGTGTGTTTGAACTTATTTTGCGTCTGCGTGGTAATTTTATGTGGCCTGCGATGTGGGGATGGAGTTTCTATGCGGATGATCCGGAAAACAGCAAGACTGCCAATGACATGGGAGTTATTATGGGTACATCCCATCATGAACCTATGGCGCGTAATCATCAGGAGTGGGCGAGAAAACGTAAAGAGTATGGTGCGTGGGATTATGCTTCCAACCAAAAAGTAATTGACCGCTTTTTTCGTGAAGGTATTGAACGTGCCGTTGATACGGAGGATTTGATAACTATCGGTATGCGGGGGGATGGCGATACACCTATGGGTGGAAAAGAAGGAGAGGATGATAAATATGTATCACGTGATAAAGAGAATATGCGTTTAATGGAAAAGATTTTCAAGAACCAACGGCGCATCATTAAGGAAGTGACGGGAAAAGCTCCGGAAAAACGTCCGCAGGTATGGGCTCTATATAAGGAAGTGCAACGTTTTTATGATATGGGGCTCAGAGTACCCGACGATGTGATTATGCTGTTGAGTGATGACAATTGGGGAAATGTACGTCGTTTGCCAAATGCGGAAGAAAGAAAACATCCCGGAGGCTGGGGAATCTATTATCATGTGGACTATGTGGGAGCTCCCCGAAACGCAAAATGGCTTAATGTGACTCCAATCCAGAATATGTGGGAACAATTGCAGTTGACTTACGATTATGGAGTTGACAAGTTATGGGTACTTAATGTCGGCGATTTGAAACCGATGGAATATCCTATCACTTTATTCCTCGACATGGCTTGGAATCCTAAACGCTATGCGGTTGATAACTTGTTGGATCATCCACGTCAATTCTGCGCCCAGCAATTTGGTGAAGAGCAAGCGGACGAAGCTATGCGCATTTTGAACTTATATAGCAAATATGCCGGTAGGGTTACTGCTGAAATGCTTGACCGCAAGACTTATAATCTGGAGACCGGAGAGTGGAAGCAGGTTTCTGATGAGTTTATTAAGCTCGAAGCGGAAGCATTGCGCCAATATATGACACTCCAACAGGAATATAAGGATGCGTATAAGCAACTGATTCTTTTCCCTGTGCAGGCAATGGCCAATTTGTATGAAATGTACTATGCGCAAGCTATGAACCATAAGCTTTACAAGGAGAATAATCCGCAGGCAAATTATTGGGCCGACAAGGTTGAACAGTCTTTTAAGCGTGACAAGGACTTGTGCGATGACTATAACAATGTGATGTCGGGAGGTAAATGGAAGAACATGATGATACAGAAGCATATCGGTTATACTTCGTGGAATGATAATTTTCCGGCAGATAAGCAGCCGGAGGTATATCGCATCGAGGAGCCGGAAAAAGCTATGGGAGGATATGTTTTCAAATCCAGGGACGGTGTGGTGGCAATGGAAGCCGAACACTATTTTGAGAAGAAGGACGTTGTCGGGGCACAATGGACGGTTATTCCTTATATGGGACGTACATTGAGCGGTATGGCGTTGATGCCTTATACGAAAGATGTTGCCGGTGCTTCCCTTTCTTATAAAATGGAAATTCCCAAAGGTGTTACCGAAGTGACTGTCCATATTGTGGTGAAATCAACACTGGCATTTCACGATATAAAAGGGCATAAATATGAAGTAGGCTTTAACGGAGGTAATGTAGAAACAATTAATTTTAATGCCAATTTGAATGAAGAACCGGAGAATGTGTACACAACTTTATATCCCACAGTTGCCCGAAGAGTGGTTGAAAGTCAGGTGAAACTGGAATTACCGATATCGCAGGATGGGTTGCAGACCTTAACCTTGAAGCCTTTGGATCCGGGAATTGTATTTGAAAAGATTGTGGTGGATTTTGGCGGATACCGGAAAACTTTTTTATTTATGAATGAGTCTCCTTGTCAAAGAGATAAATGAAGATACTTTTAAACGAAACCTTTAGACAGATGAAGAGCTTTTGTCAAAGCTAAAATGAGTACTCTGAAAAGTTACAGATTGTAACTATAACCTCTAAAAGGGTCGTATCAAACTCTGTTTTGAGAGTAATGATACGACCCTTTTTTTAGTCTTTTAGGATATTCTAATTTCAAGTTAAAAGTTTATTTCCTCAAAATGGAGTTTTGGCATATTCATCTTTTATTTGTATCACTCAGTGTCGGAAGATGCCGATGCCGCATTTTGCTCCATGTAGGCAGTAGGTGTCATTCCGTATAACTCTTTGAAGGCAGTTGAGAAATAGGCAACGTTGGTGAAACCTGTCAAGGCTGCAACTTCATTGATACTTTGCCGTTTCTTAGCCAACAGGGTTGCTGCTTGTTTTAGCCGGAGATTGCGTATCAAGTCGCGAGTGGACTGGTTGGTCAGTTCTTTCAGTTTACGGTGCAGATGAACACGGCTGATGCCTACGGTTTCGGCTACCATTTCGACATTCAGTTCCGGGTTAGCTATATTGTCATTGATAACTTTCATAATGCGGTCTAATAGGCGTTCATCCGGTGATTCTATCTCTAATTCCTGCATCCGTTCTTTTTGTGTCTGGTTGCCCTGGAAATTGTTTCTCAATCTTTCTCGGCTCTTGATCAGGTTAAAAGTGCTTTGCCGGAGTATTTCAATGCTGAAAGGTTTTGTTATGTAGGCATCAGCCCCTATACTGAGTCCTTCCAGATTATCTTCTTCACGGCTTTTGGCTGTAAGCAGGATAACTGGAATGTGGTTGGTATTGATGTTCTGTTTCACTTTTGAACAGAGAGTCATGCCGTCCATTTCAGGCATCATAATGTCACTGATAATTAAATCGGGAGTTTTTTTGAGAATATATGTAAATGCTTCTTTGCCGTTACGGCACTCTTGCATGTGAAAATCACGCCCCAATTCTTGGCAGATGTAACGGCGGATTTCATCATCATCTTCTACGATTAGTACACGATACTTGGATTTTGAGTGTGTTTTCGGGGATGTTTCTATCAGCGGTGTTGTGGGTAGCGCCGTAGTTATGTGTACTGAATCCTGCTTAACTGCTGAGTTGTCTATTTCTTCTGGTTTGAGGTGTTCCTTTCCTAAGGGAAGGCGGACGATGAAACGGCATCCGGGAGTTCCTTGGTTGTTTTCAACGGTGATGCTGCCATGATGCAGCTCTACCAGTGAACGGGTGAGATGCAATCCGATACCTGTACCTATGTTTGAGTTGTTTTGACTGTTGCGTATCTGATAAAAGCGGTCGAAGATACGTTCTAATTCGGTTTCATTGATGCCGATCCCGTCATCTTCTATACTGATTTCGAAATAACGGCTTAACGCTTTCTCAGCGGCATTTGGATCATTGCCGGTGCATAAGCGGATTTGTATGTTACCATTTTCCGGTGTGAATTTGAATGCGTTGGAGAGTATATTCAAGATAACCTTATCGAAGTTCTTCGGGTCTATCCACGCTTTCAGTTCTTTCACTTCGGAATGAAAGTCCAGCTTGATATGTTTGGTATTGGCTTGGTAGGCAAATGTATAGTGCAAATCCTGTATGAAACTCACGATATCCGTTTCCTGGAATTTGAGTTGCATTTGCCCTTTATCTATTTTCCGGATATCCATAAGTTGGTTGACAAGGCGCAGAAGACGTTCGGCGTTACGGTAGATGATATTGTAACTCTGCTGGCGCTCTGTATCGTAGTCCGTAGCCATTAGCTTTTGCAATGGGCTTATTATGAGAGACATCGGGGTGCGTATCTCGTGAGAAATGTTGATGAAGAACTGTAACTTGGCTTCATTCAGCTGTTCGGCATGTATATGTTCCAACATTTCCTGACGTGCACGATACCGTTGGCGTATTTGCACTATGATGAAAATAGTGATGATGACTGCTGTCAGACAATATATGGTTTTTGCCCACCATGAGACATACCAGGGTGGAGAAATGATAATGGTCAGTTTTTTTATTTCGGAATAGGAATTATAGTCCCTTGCCTTTACCTGGAAGTGATAGATACCCGGTGTCAGTTCGCTGAATGATATCCTGTTGACACCGGACTGTAAATTCACCCATGTATTGCTGTTGAATGTATAGGAATAGCTTATGCGTTCAGGACTGTAGAACTCCATGGCAGAGAGCTCGATGCTGAATGAGTTGTCTTTGTGCGACAGATGAAATTTGTCGGAATTCGTTACAGAGGTTGTGACAATATCGTAGCGTCCGGATTTCATGCCCAATCTTACCGCTTTATCGTGCACGTAAAAGTCTGTAATGCGTATTTCCGGTTTTTTGTTGGGACTGGTTATTTCTCCGGGGTTAAAGTAAGTAATACCGCTGGTGCTTCCAAAGATAATTTCTCCTTTGGTGCTGGCAAATGATACTCCTTTGCTGAATTCATTTCCTTGCAGACCGTCACTTGCATAGAAGTTGACGAATGTTTGTGTACTGGGATTGAAGCGGGATATGCCGAAGTTTGTACTTATCCATAGGTTACCGTTAGCGTCTCCCTCAATGGCCGAAATGGAATTGCTGGGAAGGCCGTCGGATATGGTGTATTTCCTGACTTTTTGTGTTTGGGGATTTAATTGCTTCAGCCCTTGTGAAGTTCCCACCCAGATATTATGATGCAAATCCTCATAAAGTGCATAAATCACATCACCTTGTAGCAGTCTGTTTGTCTTGTAAGTGGAAACAAAATCCATTGTTGGGATGTCGAGGCAGCCTAAACCGTCATAGGTTCCAATGTAAAGTTTGTCGTTTGTACTATACAGCAGGCAGTTAATCCATGAATTGTGCAGTATATTGCTTAGCGGACGGTATTCAAAACCGTTTGCAGTGCTGGGACAATGGTATATTTCTTTAGTTTCCAGATTGATACGGTAAAGTCCAGCTCCCATAGCACCTACCCAAAGCTGTCTATGTTTGTCTTCAATGATACTGTATATGCTTTGTGCCGGTTTGTGGTCTTTATCCGGCAGATAGATGTATTCACAGTGTCCGGTCTGAGGATTCAACTTGGCAAGTCCGTCACGGTATGAACCTATCCATAAGTTTCGGTCCGAGTCCTCACAAATGCTCATAATGGTGGAGGATACCGAGTGGCTGATGCCCGGACGTTGCTCAAAATGCGCTTGTTGCTTTCCATCTGGATCTATACGGTAGATGCCATCATTATCTGTGCCTATCCAATAGGAACCGGTATGGTCTTTACATACGGACATGATGCAACAGGAACCGATTGTGTTGTGGGTAGACGATTTATGTCCCATATACTTGAAGTTGTTACTAACGGGCGGTACTATCATAACTCCTTTTTGGAAGAATCCCAGCCATATATTCCCTTGATTGTCTTTGAGAATAGAATGTACTTTGGACTTATCAAAGTTGAAACTGGTAATATTGACAGGACTTTCCATTATCTGTCCTTTCTGAATGTTATACACTTTCATTCCGTTCCCATCGGTTCCGATATAGATTTCATCTTGGTTTATGTTATATAGGGTCTTGATAGGTAGCTCCGGATGCGAAGAACATTTAATGTGGGTGAAGCCGTTTGTTTGAGGATTGTATTTGAACAGTCCGTTTTTCAGGCATCCCACATAGATGTTTCCTGTTTTGTCTTCGCAGATGGAAGAAGGCCACACTATTTCTCTCCCATTCGGATAGTGCGTCATCTTTTGGTTTGTATCTATGCTGTATATTCCTTTGTCATTGGTGATTACCCACAATGTCCCGTTCCGGTCTTCGTAGATCTGGTTGATGAGATAACTTGGAACAAACCCGGGCACTTGCCTGGCTTCTATGTGTCCTTCTGTGACATTCAGTAAGAATATTCCATGTCCGGATGTTCCTATTAGTATTTCTCCGTTGGCGCGCTCGATAATGGTGGATACATTAACTTCCAGCTTACCTCCTTCTTTGAAGGTCATGGGAATATGGGAGAAAATACCTGTTGCACGGTCGTATGTTTGCAGACCATTTAATGTGCCTACAAAGAAAGTCCCTTTCTTGTCTTCAAAAAGGACGCGGACATAATTGTTTTGCAGAGAATGTTCATCGTAGAAGTCATGTTTGTATACACTGAATTTGGCACCGTCGTATCGGTTCAGTCCGTCTTCAGTCGCTATCCATATAATGTCTTCTTTGTCCTGATAGATACTGTTAATCATGCTGCTTGACAACTCATTGTCCACAGTAAAAAGTTTACCTGTTTGCCCGTAGCATAAAACGGATAAGAATAGATATAAAAGACAGATTACTGTTTTTTGCTTCATCATGGTATATTGTTTGTGTTGACAAAATTACTAAAAAAACTCAATAACGTAACATTGCACTATGAGAAAAGGAAGGACTTGTTTCACCGGAATTTTATATTTGTTTCACCGAATTAAACTTATAGTTTATTGGCTTTGAACTATAAGTTTATTCCTATTAAACAAGTGATGTGCTTTAAGGGAATATAAACAAGTGTGGCAGAGAGGAATGAAGAGTGATATCTTTTGCCCCTTTCTGCCACACTTGTTGATGCCTTTTTTTATCTGTTTTTATTCAGCAGTTCTTTGGTGGGACATTCATAGTTGCTGATGGGGAGATGTATCTTCTGCAAGTCTTTCAATTCGTGTATAGGGCGTTCGATCTCGTAAGGTATGGGCATGCTTGAGAATTTCTGGAAATAGAGAAGGCAGGCGTCTTTCCACCAAACAGCATCGCGGGCCTGTATCTTCAAGGCGGACTGTACTTCATGGAAACGTTCTGCGTCAATGTATTTTGCATACCAGTTGGCTTGTGCAAAGGGATGTCCGCACCAGTTTTTGTCTGTACCTATATTGGCAACACCTGCAACGGCTCTTAACGAAGAAGGTGCCACAAAGCGGAGGAACTCTTTCCACATGGGTGCCAGATAGGCAAGGTGGTTGGAATGTCCTAAGTATTCTTGGGTAATTTGAAATTCTGCCATGAGTGGAGTCTCGTGCATGGCTCCGAAGAGTGGGTTGTAAGGCTCACGTGGCTGAAAGTCTATTGGACCGTTCTTTACTTGCAAGATGACGTTTGAACGGAATTTGCCGTCCAATGGTTTAAACTCGGTGTATGCTTGTTTTGCGCGGTCGGTATCCGATGGATTATAGACGAAGGCGCGCCACATGACGATACCTTTGTAAGGTTTGAGGGCATCGGCCAGCATATTGGCGCCTTCGGCATGGGTGCGTCCGAAGTCGCATGGACCGGGTTGTCCTTCACTGTTTGCCTTCACAAGGAAACCTCCGAAATCCGGTATAAGTCGGTAGATTTCGCGAGTTTTGTCTTTCCACCAGCGAATGACTTGTTTGTCAAGTGGGTCGGCTGTATGCAACTTGCCGAGTATAATCGGGCTGGCAAAGTTGACGGAAAGATATACCCGTATTCCATAAGGGCGGAAGGTGTCTGCCAACGTCTTTACCTTTTCCAGATATGCCGTAGAAAGAATTTGGGGAGAAGCATTTACATTGTTCAATACAGTACCGTTGATACCGATGGAGGCATTGGCACGGGCATACGCTTCATATCTGCCGGAGGATGTGTCGGGCAGCTTCTCCCAATCCCAGAGCGACTGTCCGGCATAGCCGCGTTCTACGGTACGGTCCATATTGTCCCAATGGTTGAGGATGCGCAGGCTGTAGGCGGGATTCTCCGTGGAGGGACGGATGGGCAGTCCGCTTTCTTGCAGGCGGAGCAGGTGAAAGGTTTGTCAGGCCGGTTGCAGAGGGGGAGCTGGACGGGGCTCCCTTGCATTGCCTGATGCAAACCGACCGCTATGTTTAGTGTAGGCGATTGGCGGGGAGCGGAAATTTCTGCATGGGCATTGGCAGGCAGTCGAAGCCACAAATGGCTACCGTTTTCGGCAGCCATTTGGGTAACGAATACTATTGCGATGTAGAAAAGCGAAAATATTCTGTATTTCATGTCATTAGGATTACAAATTGATAAATGGTTTCTATGCCGCGTATGTTAGCGCGGTATAAAGGCATCTTGGTGCATTGGATTATTGTCCTTCAATAGTGATTATTTTGCCATTAGCATCATATTCCAGTTCGCAAACTTTCAGACTGCGGAGCCATGTCTTTCCATTGGAAGGCACACAGTCGTGGTGGAATAGATACCATTTTCCTTTATACTCTACAATGGCATGATGCGTTGTCCAACCCACTACCGGAGTGAGGATGACTCCTTGATAGACAAAAGGTCCGTAAGGATTGTCGCCGATGGCATAGCATAAGCGGTGTGTGTTGCCGGTGGAGTAGGAGAAGTAGTATTTTCCGTTGTACTTGTGCATCCAGCTAGCCTCGAAGAAACGGCGCTCATTGTCGCCTCCTGTCAGAGGTTTTCCATTTTCATCCAAAATGACAACAGCTTTCGGCTCTTCTGCAAACTCCAGCATATCTTTGCTGAGTTTGGCCACACGGGCGGGAAGAGCCTGTTCGTTACCTTCGGGTAAAGCGGCACATTCCAAAGCTTTATTGTCGCGATAGCGTTGCAGTTGGCCACCCCACAAACCGCCGAAATACATATAGAAATCACCGTCTCCATTATCCAGGATGGCAGGGTCGATACTGTAACTGCCTTTCATCGGGTTGGCTTGGGGAATGAACGGTCCTTCCGGATTGTCACTGATAGCCACGCCGATACGATAGCCACGCCGATACGGAAAATATCATTTTGGTCTTTCAAGGGGAAATACATGTAATATTTTCCGTCTTTCCGGGCTACGTCACAGTCCCATAGCTGACGGCCTGCCCAAGGTATGTCCTCTATCTGAAGGACTACTCCATGGTCTTTGATTTCGCCGTTCATAATATCATCGGTGGAGAACACATGATAGTCTTTCATGTTGAAATGATCGCCATTGTCGTTTTCTTCGATGCCGCTTTCCCAGTCGTGGCTGGGGTAGATGTAAACTCTGTTGTTGAAAACATGTACGGCAGGATCTGCCATATAATCTCCCGGAACTAAGTATCTCATTTCTTTTTTCATGGTGAATCAGAATTTAGTTATAAGTTATTGAATTATTTTTTTATAGAAATTGAATTATTACTTGTCTGTTTTTAAACGGTTGTGAGTCTTTAATAATCTGCTTTGCTTCTTCGTTCTTTCAGTTCGGCCTGCATGTGTTCGTTATACTCTTTGGTTATGGGGTAGAAGTAGAGTGCAATAACACCTACAAAGAATGTCGCAGCAGGAATCAAACTGGATGAAAGCACGATACCTTGGATGGCAGAGTCTACCTGCTCCGTTCCTGCTCCTGATACATAACCGAAACCGGAAAGAAGGAAACCCAGTATGGCGCTACCGATGCCCAAACCGGCTTTCAGTGCAAAGACAACTCCGGCAAAGACGAAGCCTGTGGCACGTCGGTGGTTGACATATTCTGAATGGTCGGCTACATCAGCAATCATAGCCCAAAGCAGAGGTACTGTCGGAGCATATGCAAGGCTCTTGAGGAAGTTCAGTACAAACATAGTCTCTACATCGGTTTCGTTGGGGAAATAGAAGAAGGCTGTGAATAGTGCGGTCAGTGCAAGGCAAATGATGAATACACGTTTCTTTCCGTAACGGTTTGCCAGAAAACTGGAAAGTAGGATTACGCCAAAGAACTGAACCAATGCACCCAACATGTTGAATACGCCAAAACCTACTTCGTATGCTTTATCCGGACTGCTGACTATTAATCCGAAAGCATTTAATATACTGTATCCTATTCCGTCTCCGGCTTCAGTGGCAACTAAGCCTATCTTGTCAAGAAAGGCATAAAGCGCACTGGCGTCTACATAGTTCTCGAAATAGTAATTCATTGCGCTTCCCCACATGGCAAGGGTAGTAAATATAAATAATGTCAGAATGAACATAGCCCGCCATGGTATGTTCTTGAAAACATCCTTGATATCTTGTTTGGTATCTGTCTTTTGGTTAGTCGGAGGTGTAATACGTTCACGTGCGGAGAAGAAAGTAATGATGAGGAATATCAGACCGATGACAGCAAATAATGATATTGTGCAAAGCCATCCATGTCCTTTGTCACCAGATTCACCGGTAAACTTGCTGACTAATGGCAGTGTTAAGCCTTGTACAATGAATTGTGCGATAGTGGCTGCCACAAAACGTATACTGGTAATGCTGTTACGTTCTTTAATGTCACTTGTCATAACTCCTCCCAGTGAGGCATAAGGAGTGTTATTGAATGAGTACAAGGTCATTAATAAAGTGTAAGAAATTGTTGCGTACAGAGCTACAAGTCCTTTGTCTTCAATGCCCGGATTGTAAAATGCCAAAATGTAAAACACCATGAAAGGTAGAGCTGTCCAAAGAACCCATGGGCGATATTTACCCCATTTGGACTTTGTGCGGTCGGACAAAATTCCCACCGTTGGGTCTACAAAGGCATCTACAATACGCGCTAATAGCATTACACTACCAGCTACAGCTCCTTCCAGACCAAATACGTCTGTATAGAACTTAGTCTGGTAAATCATCATCATTTGGAACACAAAATTCGCAGAACAATCTCCGAGGCTATAACCAATCTTTTCGGCTATGGACACTTTTTGGTTAAGTGTATTCATTCTATTAAATTTTTATTAGTTGATCATTATCAAAAAAAGGTGTATCATTGTTTTGTGCTGTTCAATACACTTTCTGCTGCACGTTTGCCTAAGGTTTTTTTGTCAAGAGGGTGAATATCATTCCACTCTCCCAGGTCACTGTTGCGTATGAGATAAGTATTGGAATTGAAAGCGGCTGCTTTGGCTTGTTCCTGGCGCATTTCTGCCCAAGCTTTCCGGTCTTCAATATTATCTTTTGACAGAAAATTGGCTAACTCTACGATATGGAAAGGCAGTCCGGGCTGGTTGAATGTACGGCGCCAATCGGCAATCATTGCTGACAAGAGTGCAACATATTCATTTCGGCGTGATACGTTTGATTCACCTTGATACCATAGCACTCCCCGTATGGAATAGTTCTGCAGTGGAGCTATCATGGCATTGTATAAGCATACCGGTTTGTACCAGAAAAACATCATCTCCGGAGCGGGTGGCATGGGAGCTCCTAACCGGTATTTCCATTTTTGTTTCAGATTGATTTCTTCGTTGTCGCAGATAATTTTGTATGGTTTTTCCTGTACGAACCCCGGTTGTCCACCGTTGCTGATAATGCGGACGGTTATATTGTTTTTTTCGGATTTCAATATACCGGCAGGTATCCGGTATATACGGGGAGGATATTGATAGCTGGTGGTTCCTACAAATACTCCGTTTACATATACGGAATCGGCATCGACAATACAGCCTAAGCGCAATGTAGCTTCTTTGCCGTTCCATGATTGCGGTATTTCTATGTCTTGGCGCAGCCAATGGGAACCGCCAATCGGGTTCAGACCATTATTACCCCATGATTGTGAAAACATATTTACCGTTTGCCAATTGTTATCATCATAATTGGTTGCATACCAGGGAGTGGATTCGTGCAGGCCTGCATCACTGCGATAGAGCGATAGGTTCCAACGATAGAAGTTTTCAGCCTCTAATTTCTTGATATGGCTGCAATAGGCATCATCTTCATACAAGCGTTTGCTATTGATATATAAGGGAAACTCCTTCAATCCTTCTTCACTTATCCATGCTTCTACAGGAGTACCTCCCCAACTGGAATTGATGAGTCCTACAGGTATACCAGTCTTTTCGTACATTTCTTTGGCGAAGAAATAGGCAAGAGCGGAGAATTCCATCACATTTTTTTGCGTTAGCGTCTTCCAGCTTGTTGCGGACATCTCCTCTTGAGGTGCGTGAAAATTGTATTTCCGGGGTATGAGGATATGCCGTATTTTCTCATTGTTGTAGTTTAGTATCTCATTAGAAAACATATCCATTACCCTTTTCACTGGCAGTTCCATGTTTGATTGTCCTGAGCAGAGCCATACATCACCTACTAAAATGTCATTCAGTTTGATGTCATTGATTTGCATTAGGAAAGGACCGCCTGCTTTCAGCGGTGGCAGTGTAATGCTCCATTGTCCGTTGGCATCAGCGGTAGCATGATAGCTCTTTTTCTGAAACTCTATGGTGATATTTTCGCCTGCATCCGCTGTACCCCATACTTTGACAGACTGTTCGCGTTGCAGTACCATTCCATCTGAAATTAAAGCAGGCAACTTTACCTTTGCATCTGCCCATGAGGTAGCGCAAAGGTAAAGTAGCACTGCCACTCCTAACCTGATTTTATCATAAACCAAACTTTTCATATTTTTTCGTCATATTGCCAAATTCAAATGAATCTGTCATGTTTATTGATATTCGTACAATTGTACATGTAATATTTTGAAGTCTTCTACAGGTATGCGTACGTGGCGTCCTTGATGATTCTGGTCTCCATTGAGCCGGCGGACATAATGAAGTTTACCATCTTTGTCTACTTTGACTTCATCCACGTATCCAATGCCACAACGTTTTCCTTTGAACTTGTGGTGTTTCGTTTTTATTTGGTCGTTTCCCAAAGCAAATCCGTCTTCTCCCAATTGTTTTTGTTTTTCAATCGTTTGCTTTTCTGAGGTTTTGCTAAATTCCAATACGATGCCGCTACCGGCTACGACATATTCATTTTTAGAGAGTTTTAATAAAATGCCGCCGCCTTCAGGCCATATACTGCCATTTGTTGCACGTGGATCCCAAGGGAGAGTGAAGAAGTGCCGGGCAGTTACGGTTAAATCATCATCTATGATGATGCGTTCTTTGTTTTCATTGTCAAAAAGTAGCCCTTTCATTAATCCTTTACCTTGATATTTAGTGAGTAAAGGCATTAATTCCTTTAATTGGGTATAGCTTTGGACTAATGGTGATTTAGGAGAGTCGGAACCGTCTTCTATTGAAAAAGGATTAATGCCAGTGGCATCGTGTTCGCCAAAAATATAAAAAGCCCGGATACTATTATCATCTGTCAGACGAATTTCCGGAATGAACAAAGGATTGTTGTGCAATTTATATTGTGCTACCCAGTCTGTGAATCCATTATCATACAAGTCGGGTGCAAGAATATCAATGCTGGGTGCTCCACAATGCCATACATCAATTAAATGTGCCAAAGGACCGGCAGAGGGATATTCACCTGGTTTGCGTCCTCGGCTGTTCATTGCCGCATTGACATATAGCGGGATGTTATAGATGGAACGGGCTGTTTGTGCCAGTCCTTCCACATATTTGGCATAGTGCCATGCCATGAAGATTTCATCGGTGTAGATGTCTGCCCCAAATACTTCTTGCCAATTACCTTGCTTTTTACATCCTTGACTTTCCCATTTATCTAACATTTGCGGATGAAGCGCTTTTTTGTTTTTTTGCAGATAGGTCATGAATTCAGCCGGTATAGGAGCGTTGAATGCTTTATTGGCTTCATGTGAATAATCACGAGCGTCTTCCAACATGCCGATTTCATTTTCTATTTGTATCATGATCACTGTGCCTTCCTTTTTATCGACCATTGCTATATGTTGCATCCATTGGGAAAACGCACGTTGATCAGCTTTATATACAGCTTCGGAAAAAGCGCTGGCTATTTCAAGTGGCTTGCCGCTTTGGGTATATGCACGTGGATATTTTTTGTGGTTTTCTTTAAACCATAAGGGTGCGTAGCAACTCATTGAGTTTTTCCAGGCGCCAAACCATAAAAATATAATCTTGAGATCGTTCAGTCGTGCTTGTTGCAGTACTTTATCTGTAAGTGTGAAGTCGAATTGTCCTTCAATCGGTTCTATCAGCTCCCAATAGGCAGGAACCAATACTGTGTTCAGCCCCATTCTTTTAAGTTTCGGAAAAATACGTTCAATATCTTGCGGACAAGCAGCAGATGAATTGCCTAATTCTCCTCCTAATATAAGGAAAGGCATTCCATGTACAACAAGTTGAGTGGCGGCTCCTTGTCTTTGTAAAAAACTATTTTGACCAATGATGCATTCGAAGGCTAAACAGTTTAAAATTAAAAATAGAATTAATTTCTTCATATAGTTCTCAAATAGGCTGCTTGATGAAACTTTACAAAGGTAGTCAACAGCTTTTTAATTTACTTTGGAATATGTATCACAAAACTTGTTGTATGTTACATCTTTTGTTTTATATGTTACATTCTTTGCTATGATATGTTTTATTGGTCGTTTTTAGGCTTTATGAAGCATTTGGATGCAGTCTTAAAGAATGCTGTTATTTTGAAATCGAAACATAGATTTTTAAATTTTGGAAAAAAATGGCAGAATTTTACCGTTACTATATGACAATATATTTTGTGACTTGAGGCACTGATCTGATGATTTTTGATAGGATTGTTACATAGAAAAAAGAAAGGGTAACATTGGAAGCGAACTTGTAATCCCAATAGAAGAAAGTGTAACATATTTACTAATCCGTATAAGAAGGATTTTTTAAATTTGACCTGTCAATAATTCTAGTATAAATTATGAAAAGAATATTTTTTATTGTTAGCCTTATTTTGTTGGTTTGTACGGCTTCGCTGCCGCTTTCGGCTAAAGTCAGACTTCCTCGTTTGGTAAGTAACAAAATGGTGTTGCAGCGTGATACGGAATTGAAAATATGGGGCTGGGCTTCTCCCGGAGAGAAAGTAATCGTACGTTTTCGTGGAAAGCATTATAATACTGAAGCTGATGCGAAGGGGAATTGGTTGGTCCTCCTGCCACCGCAGCAACCAGGAGGCCCTTTTCTTCTGGAAGTGAATGAACTTGTTATTCGTGATGTTCTGGTAGGGGATGTTTGGCTTTGTTCCGGCCAGTCCAATCAGGAAACTCCTATTGAACGTCTTACGGAAATGTTTCCTGAAATCAATGTATCTAACAATCACATGATACGGCATTATAAAGTACCTACTCAGAATTCAGTGGAAGAACTGAAAGATGAAATTGCGGGAAATGCCGGGTGGTATTCGGCCATAGCTTCCGATGTGTTGAACTGGACCTCATTGGCATATTTTTTTGCTCAAGAGGCATACAATAAATATAAAGTGCCTGTAGGTATGTTGGTTTCCAGTTTAGGAGGCTCTGCCATAGAAAGCTGGATAAGTCAGGAACATCTGAAAACATTTCCGGAGCTTCTTTTTGATAAAGCTGCTTTGGACAGTATGAAATTGGCACAGCAAGATAAGGGAACAGGCTGTTGGCAACAGAAGAATTTTGATGACACAGATTGGGCAACAATGGATGTGCCGGGATACTGGCAGGAGAATGGCATCCGTACAAAAGGTACTGTATGGTATAGAAAAGAGTTTCGTGTTCCCGATTCGATGGTGGGAAGACATGCGCGCCTTTATATGGGAAGGATGGTTGACAGTGATTCTGTCTTTGTAAATGGAACTTTCGTTGGTTTTACTTCCTATACTTACCCTCCTCGTAAATATGATATTCCGGCAGGAGTTTTGGCACAAGGTGAAAATGTGATAGCCGTAAGGCTTACTGCTAATTCTTCCAATGGCGGTTTTGTTAAAGATAAGAAATATAAGATTGTAGGAGATGATGCAGAAGTAGACCTTACTGGTACATGGAAGTATAAGGTAGGTATTAATCTGGATGAAGTTATGAAATATAACGGGAAGCTTAAGAATCTTAAGAAGGCTGGTTCCGGACTCTATAATGGAATGATCTATCCGATTAGCAATTATCAGGTGAAAGGGGCCATTTGGTACCAAGGTGAAAGTAATTCCGGTCGTTCGCAGACATATGCTTCTTTATTGGAGGCTTTGATTCAGAACTGGCGGGAACTTTGGAAAATGCCTGATATGCCTTTCTTACTGGTGCAATTACCCAATTATATGGAGAAGAGTGATAAACCTTCCGATAGTGGATGGGCAAGAATACGTGAGGCTCAGTTTAAAACAGCATTGAATGTGCCACATACTGCATTGGCAGTAACTTATGATGTGGGCGAATGGAATGATATACATCCTTTGAATAAGAAAGCGGTTGCACAGCGGCTTTTTCTGGGAGCCCGTAGACTTGTGTATGGAGAAAAAGTTACTGCTTCCGGTCCTTTGTATAAAGAAATGAGAGTGGAAGGGGATAAAATAATTCTGACTTTTACTGAAACAGGTCGTGGATTGACTTGTAAGGGGAAAGAACTTAAGCATTTTGCTATTGCAGGTGAAGACCGGAAATTTGTGTGGGCAGATGCTGTGATACGTGGCAATAAAGTGGTGGTGAGCAGTGAGTTTGTGAAGAATCCGGTGGCAGTACGTTATGCTTGGAGTAATAATCCTGAGGATGCCAATCTGTGCAATAAAGAAGGACTGCTGGCATCGCCTTTTAGAACAGATAATTGGTAATAAGCTATTTGCAAATTACTATTTGAATAATAATTATAAATTAAGAACTAACATGAAAAACAAAAAAACGTTATTGGCAGTGTTGGCAGGCTTGGCTTTAAGCTCCTGCACTACTCGTGTTGCAACGGAAAACGATGCTTCTTTGAAGGGAGTGTTGGGTGATAAATTTTTGGTAGGTGTGGCATTGAATGCTCGTCAATCTTCAGGTGTGGATACTGCGGCAGTTAAGATTGTAAAACACCACTTTAATTCAATTGTTGCAGAGAACTGTATGAAGTGTCAGACCATTCATCCGGAGGAAGACCGTTATGATTTCAGCCAGGCAGATGAATTCGTAAAGTTTGGTGAAGACAATGGAATGTACATAATCGGTCATTGTTTGGTTTGGCATTCCCAACTTGCTCCCTGGTTCTGTGTTGATAAGGACGGTAATAATGTTGCTCCGGAAATACTGAAGCAGCGGTTGAAAGATCATATTACAACTATTGTCAGCCGCTATAAAGGACGTGTTAAAGGTTGGGACGTTGTGAACGAGGCTATTCTTGAAGACGGTTCCTATCGCAAGAGTAAGTTCTATGAGATCTTGGGAGAAGAATTTATTCCTCTTGCTTTTCAGTATGCTCACGAGGCTGATCCTGAAGCCGAATTATATTATAATGACTATAATATGCATGAAGTTGGGAAGCGTACAACTGTTGTGAAACTCGTGAATGACATGAAATCGAAAGGGCTTCGTGTTGATGCTATCGGTATGCAAGGCCATGTCGGTCTGGATTATCCTTCTTTGACAGATTTCGAGGAGAGCATGCTTGCTTATGCTTCTACTGGAGCTAAGGTCATGATAACAGAATGGGATATGTCTGCATTGCCTACCTTGAAACGTACTGCCAATGTATCCGATACGGTTGCGTATAAAAAGATGCTGAATCCTTATCCGGAGTCTTTGCCCGATAGCGTTTCCAAGCAATGGAACGATCGTATGTCTGATTTCTTAAATCTCTTCATTAAACATTCCGACTTTGTGAGTCGTGTAACTGCTTGGGGGGTAAGTGACGGTGATTCTTGGAAGAACGGTTTCCCTGTGAGGGGTCGTAAGGATTATGCTTTGCTTTTCGATCGTAATTATCAGCCGAAAGATTTTATAAAAAAGATATTGGAATAAACTTTTGGGGATGTTTTCAGGACTTTTTGAGAAGTAGGTTAGTTATAAACATTGCTTAGGGTTATTGGGAATGCCCTATATAGGCAAACACAAAATATTTTATAATAGGGGGGGTATCCAACGGATGCCCCCCTTATCTTTGTTTATTGTTACAAGAGAAGGTCTGGAAATGTTCTTAATCCTTTAAAATACCCATGCACAGGATGTCCTGCACATGGGTAAAATGTTTTTAAAGACGTTTGATAATGATAGGCTTGTGATTTTCATCATGGTAAGGCATACCGTAACGATTGGATTTCACTCTGCTGTTCATTAGAGAGTCAATGGGGATGTTCAAAGGTCTTACACCTGCGGGGAGCTCTTTGTTTGAGAAAGTCTGGAAATAACCTACACAAGCATCTCTCCACCATTCAGCGTCATTCTTCTGAATATCCAGTTTCTCGGATACCTCATTAAAAATGCTTTCGCTGACATAGGGCTTGAGCTTTGCCCACATTTTTTTGTATTCCTCAACTTGCGAGATACCTTTGTCATAGTGCAGGCATATCTCGTCCCAAAGTTCTCTACCAGAAGAAAGCTTATAGTCCCATGGGAGATGGTGGAACCAAAGAAGAAGATTTTCAGGGCAGGTTTCAAGTGAATTGAATTGTGAAGCTAACGGTTCATGGTATTGGTCTACATTAGCAGAACCGTTGCGTGTACGGTCGAATCCCACTCCATTTTTGTCTGCTTTATGATAGAATACAGGCGACCAGTCGGGACGTCTTATACTATTTTCCCATGGTCCCGGTCCATAATGCGAACCGCCAAATATATGGTGGAATCCAAGCGGCATCATGTAATTTACGGCTGTCTCGCGGGAACTCATCATCATATCCTTGACTGGGATAAGAAAATTCTGTTCATAAGCTGTGGGTGTTATTCCTTTGGGTTTGATGAAAGTCTGGTGTATCCATTCATTTGCAATCTGTTCAGCACTTAATGTAGGGTCCCAGGCAAGGCGGCCGAAAGCATACCAATTGGATTGGGCAAATATGTAACCGCAAAAATTAGGGTCTTGACCGGTATTTGCAACACCTGCAATGGCTTTAACCATTTTTGCTATGGTCGAACCTTTTCCGTCTCTATAAGTATCGCTGTCGAGACATTCTTCATAAGTAGTGCCATGGTAGACGAGATGATTGGAGAATCCTAAATATTCTTGAGTAATTTGGAATTCCATCATCATGGGAGTGTTGTATAACTGTCCGAATAAAGGACTGAAAGGTTCACGTGGCTGAAAATCAATAGGACCGTTTTTGATCTGGATAATGACGTTGTCTGCAAATTGTCCGTCAAGTGATTTGAATTCTTCTACAGCCTGATTGGCCCTGTCGCTGCTGGTAGGGTTGTATACGAAGGCTCTCCACATAATGATTCCACCATAGGGAGCTACTGCTTCGGCAAGCATATTTGCGCCGTCGGCGTGGGTCCGGCCATAATCTTGCGGACCAGCCTGCCCTTCGGAATTTGCCTTTACGAGAAAGCCGCCGAAATCGGGAATGGCAGTGTAGATTTCAGCTGCTTTATTTTTCCACCACTGACGTACCTTTGGATCAAGAGGATCTCCTGATTTTAATCCGTCAAGAGTGACAGGACTTGTCCATTTGATGGAGAGGTAGGTGGTGATGCCATATTCTCTGAGTATGTTGGCTATTTGAGCTACTCTTTCGATATGTTCTTTGTCCAAGATAAGGGGATTGGCATTGACATTATTGAGGACTGCACCGTTCAATCCCACAGATGCACAGAGTTCGCCATAGTGGTGGATTCTCTCAGTGGGAATTTCTTTTGCTGTCCATTCCCACATGGATAGTCCGGCATAACCTCTTTCTACAGTATCATCAAGATTGTCCCAATGGTTGAGAATACGGTATTCGTAATATGGTTTTTCATGAATATCCAGACCGGCATCTGCTTTACCGAGAACCTCTGCCCTTTGCAGGGCATATACTCCATAACGGATTGCTGCTTGTGAACCGCCATCAATATAGCGTTTGCCATTGGCATCGTAAATGTGATACTCTTCTTTGGAAAGAGTACTGTCTATCCGGGTCTCAACCGAAGCCAGCACTTCTTTATAGCTTCGTCCGTTTGCAAGCCAAAGCATGGTTTCATCTTGGTCTATAGGCTCGGGAGTATTACATGCCGAAAAATTCAGTATGGAAAAAACTATGATAATAAAAGTTTTAATGTTCTTCATATAAGTATTTATTTAATATAAAAGCTATATTTTCTCATCATATCAATATTTATAAAAAAACCGCTTGCAGATACCTTGGAGACATCTACAAGCGGTTTCGTTGAATACCTATTGCGAACTTATCCCAAAAGACAGTTATCTGTATTCAGGATTTTGGTAGTTCTTTTTCTCGTCAGCACTCATTTCCATACCGTCAAGTTGTCCTTGTGGAATAGGACGTAGATAATGTCCAGGTTTGATAGTACGTGTATAAGTCACGATATTGCGGTCTCCTTTATCATTTCCGCAGATTTCGTAGCTATCGGCATATTCGTTCCACTTTTGTGTGCGGACAAGGTCGAACCAACGATAGCCTTCACCATAGAATTCACGTGAACGTTCATCTAAGATGAAATTGATGTCAATTGTTGCCGGAGTTTCAGCTGTTAATTGAGAACCATAATCCACGTCCATTTCTTCGTTTTCTGCATTATTGAATGTCCATTTTCCAGCACGATCGCGTAAAACATTAACTAATTCACGTGCACTCTTATCAGGCTTGGTTGTTGCTCCCTTTACTGCCGCTTCTGCTGCAATAAGGTAAAGCTCGGAGAACTTGGCAATATTGTACGGGCGTGTACTACCGGCATTTGGCTGGCCTGGACCAGTGCCGTTATCTGTACGATAGGGACCAAGCTTCCAAAGACCGGGGTATACGCGGCGGCTGATTGCACTGGGACCCATTACATAATCACCACGTCCTGTTATAACTCCTGCGCCAGTATTACTGTTTCCTGCACCATCTGGATATTGAATGTTAGGGTCATCTTCCGGAAGGAAGGTCAATAAAGGTTCTCCTTCAGCTACTGCAATTCCGTTAGCTCCTGAAACGGTTGTCCAATTGTTTCCATTTGTAGACCAATTACCGCGGTAAACGGTTGTAAATGTTCCATCGTAACGGGAATCTTTGGTCTTATCTTTAAACGTCTTTGTGAATACACCATGAGGAGGGGCCATACGAGTCCATGGACGACCATAGGCTTGTTCTGCAACACGAATTACGGGTGAAATAGTATTGCCATCTTTGTCTTTAGCTTGAATGTCCGTGTAATTCCAGTTCATCATCCAACCGGCAAAATTATCAGGGGCACCACCACTACCGTAACTCAAGCTACCACCATTGTAATATTCATCTTCTTGCGTGTGATCTGCATATAACAGAATTTCTTTGTTACGATCGTATGGACCGGCATTAACTTGGTAGAAACTTTCCATCAAGCCATATGGACCAGGATTGTCAATTGCTTCAGTTGCAATATCATACGCTTGTTGATAATACCATGCAGCATCATGTCCATCGGGATCTGTGCGGTCGCATTCCGGATATGTGGGGATATTATTGGGATTTTCCAACCACCAACCATACGTCAGATATGCTTTTGACAAGTATAAACGTGCTACAGTTTTAGTAACTCCACCTGTTACACGAGGGTTATCAGGCAGATTGGTGATAGCTGTTTTTAAATCGGGAAAAACGGCTTTAGTGTATACTTCGGGAACGGTGTTGCGTACAGAAGTGCGTGATGTTGATATGTTGAATTTTAATTCACCGGCACCCAAATCCAATGGCACACCGCCGAAAGTCTGTACTAATAAAAAATAGTCCATACCGCGGAAGAAATGTGCTTCGGCGAGAAGAGCCTCGGAAACACCTACTTTAGAACCATTTTCAAGGACACCATTAGCTGTGTTGATATTAGAGAAAGCTGTTCCCCACAGTACATCCGAACGACTGCTGCTTGCTGTCAAACTCCCCACACCTGATAAGTCGGCATCTTTGAAGTTTCCATCGGCGGATTGGGCATAAGTTGCTTCATCTGTTCCTGTCAAACATGAATTGTAATAGTATGCTTGTCCGTAAATATAACGTAAGTGTGCATACATGGAAGTTATACCGCCTTCTACACCTTTTTCAGTTTGAAAGAAAGTTGGTTCATAAATACTACGTGGTTGTTCATCCAGGATATCTGAGCAAGAAGTTGCAAAGAGCAAGGCTAATGCCGTAGTTCCCAGAACTCTTATATTAATAAATGTTGGTTTCATGCTTTCAAAGTTTAATTAGAATGTCAAGTTAATGCCAAATAAATAATTACGTGTGGAAGGGGCATTGGTTCCCACAGTCAAGAAACGCTTTTGAATGCCACTTGTTACTGCCACATTCTCATTACCGTAAGAGTTGGTTTCCGGATCCAGACCTGTCTCTTTATGGAATGGAGAACATATTACAAACGGGTTCTGTATTGATACATAGGCACGTAAACTTTGAATACCGAAGTTTTTCAGCCATTTCTGTTCGTCAAATTTGTAACCTAAAGAAATGTTGCGGACTTTCCAGTAAGAAGCGTCAAAATATCCTAATGTACTACCATATTTGGGATTATCACCACTTTGGATACCACCCGGTTTCGGGTATTTGGCATTGGTGTTTTCTTCTGTCCAATAGTCCACATCTACCTGGCCTCTACGTCCAGTCAACATGTTCAGATAACCGTTAGAGTGATGTAAGGTACTGATAAGCTTGCCTCCGCATTTAAACGCTGTGATGACATTCAAGTCAAACCCTTTATAGGCAACGCGTGTGCTGAAACCTCCTGTAAACTTTGGTTCCATACTGATAATTTGGCGGTCGTCTGGTCCGATTTGACGAACAGGGGTGCCATCTTCATTATATTCACCGGTATATTTTACTTTAATCATACCAACGTTTCCACCTGGTTCCAAAATATCAAGATAGGGGTCACCTTCTTGCCATAGACCTATTTTTTCATAGTCATAAATAGCATCAATAGGATGACCAACAAACCAGTTGTTGGCTTCATCACGCTCAGCTCCGGATGCTAATTCTGTCAGTTTATTGCGATTTGCTGATATATTTATACTTGCATCCCAAGTCCATCCGTTGTGGTTGTCAAGAATTGTTCCGTTTAATGTGAATTCTACACCCTTGTTTTCGGTTTTTCCTACGTTACCTACATAGCTGCTTACACCTGAAGTTGAAGGAAGATTAACACTTTGCAGCAAATCGGATGTTTTCTGAATGTAATATTCAAATGTTCCCGATAAACGGCCGCCAAGCAATGTGAAATCCAGACCAAAGTTCCATGTAGAAGAATATTCCCATCCTAAGTCATAATTCGGCAATGCAGATACATAGTAACCTGTGGCATAGCCAGTAGGTCCGAAGTTATAAGGGCGTGTGGATAATTTTCCCCATGTGGAATATGGGGCTACGGCTTGATTGGAAGTTTGTCCGTATCCTACACGTACTTTAAGGATGTCCAACCATTCAAGGTCATCCATAAATGATTCTTGACCAATATTCCAACCTGCAGATACAGCCGGGTATGTATGCCATTGATGGCCTTTTGCCAAGCGGGAAGATGCATCGGCACGAACAGTTGCCATCAGCATATAACGGTTATCGTAAGTGTACATGGCACGTCCCATCCAAGACATCAAGCCACTTTTTTGGTAGTCCCAATTGTCTGGATTAACGGTGATAGTACCTTCTGCACGACCTAAATTATAGTATTGCAAATATTCTGCAGGAATATCACGTGCAGCAATATGCGATTTGGTATAAACAGTTTCCTCTGCAGAATACATACCTACTATGTTCAGTTGATGCTTGCCAAATGTACGGTCGTAAGTTATTAGATTCTCTATTGCCCAGTTAGTCGTTTCTGTATGTTCTAAAGATGCAGTAGATGGAGTATCGGCTGTTGAGCTATTTATACCTTCACCGGTGAAGACACCACCTTTAGTAGAACGGTAGTTCAAGCCCAAATTGACACGATATTTTAAACCTTTTACCCATGGGCATTGTACTTCAGCAAAAAGGTTGTTGTAGGTACCAAAACCTTTCTTTTCATTTAACCAACTATCTTCCAAATTTTCCACAACATCACGTGTCACAACAAAATTTTCATCCTGGCTGTTGAGCTTAACTGTTCTCTTCAGACTTCCGTCTTCATTGTACGGATTGGCAAGTGGAGTGTTGTTAAGTACGCTATATAAGTCAATATTAGAACCTTTTGTTACATTATAGTTGCTATTGGTAGTTAATCCGAAGCGGAAGTATTTACCTACACCTTGGTCAAATGAACCGCGTAATGAATAGCGGGTGTAATTTTGTGTAGGAATAACGCCCTGATCCTTGTAATAGGCTGCACCAAAACTATAACTTCCATTGTTTGTACCGCCAGCTACACTGACATCATGGCTGTTTACCATGCCTGTACGGTATAGAAGGTCTTGCCAGTCCGTGTTCATATCGTCTGATTCATCTAAGGAGTTTTCAAATTTACCGGCATATTTACGCATTTCAGCATATTTGGGTCCGTCCATCATAGGATATTTAGAGAATACGGATTTTGCACCTACATAACCGTTATATGTAAATTTGGCAGGTGTACCTTGGGCTCCTCTGTTCGTAGTGATTAAAATAACACCATTAGCACCACGTGAACCATAAATGGCAGTGGAAGAAGCATCTTTTAGAATATCCATGCTTTTAATGTCACCGGGATTAATATCAGACAGGTTTCCCATGAAAGGAATACCATCCAACACTACTAACGGGTCATTAGAAGCAGTCAGTGAACGAGTACCACGAATACGGATTTGCATGGTAGCACCAGGCTGTGAAGATGTCTGCGTCATATCTACGCCGGCTACACGATTTTGTAAGGCGTACGTAATATTCGTAGAAGGCATTTCTTGCAGTTTATCACCGCCTACTGATGCGATAGACCCCGTTACATCTGATTTTCTTGCTGTACCGTAACCGATAACGACTACTTCCTCCAATGCTTTGGAGTCTTCTTTTAATATAATGTTGAGATTAGTGTTTCCTTTGATAGCAATCTCTTGTGTGACATATCCGATATAGGAAATTACTAACGTTGCATTTTTTTGTACAGTCAACGAGAAGTTTCCGTCCAAGTCGGTTATCATACCATTGGTTGTTCCTTTTTCTGTTACGTTGGCACCAATAACCGATTCGCCTAAGTTATCTTTCACAATACCCTTTACCGTGATATTCTGAGCAATACTGCACAGAGGTATCAGGCAGAGTAACAATAATAGCCCCAGGGGCCTAAAATAATAAGTTGTGCATTTCATAAAAAACAAGGTTTTAATTAAATAAAAATGTTAAATCAAAGTATAGACTTATTAAGGTTCTTTTTATGTTATCATATACTATCTTTTTTATGTTAGACATTTGTTTTGATTCTCTGTTGGTTAGCAATGAAGTGAAGAACGTATTCCCAACTTCTGGCGTATACAAAAATATGAATTATTTAGCGAACGGTTGGTTATGAATGATACCTTTGCTTTGTTTTTTGTAACATGGGCTTTTATTAGTGTTACATTGTTTTTTGTATATGTTACATTGATGAAAAGATGTAATGCAGGGATGTTATATAGAGAAAAATAACTAAATTGTTTTCTTGCATTTTATGAATAAGCAAAGTTTTTAATCACAAAAACTATATAAGTATCGGAATAAATTGCTTTTTGTTTATCTTTGTCGCACTTTTGTATCTAATAAAAAGAGAAACTATGAAAAAATGCGTTTGGAAGATACTTATAATATGTTTGTGTTGTATGGTTCAAGGAGTTGAGGCACAGACTGGGAAAGTATATACCACAGATATGGGATTGTCCAGTAGCTTGATAAATCAGATATTTCAGGATCAGCAAGGCTTTGTTTGGGTTGCCACTGAGTATGGATTAAATAAGTTTGACGGCTTACGTTTTACCAATTATCGGCATGTTTCGGCAGACTCTTCTTCTATCAAAAATAACTATGTACGTACATTGTTTGAGGATAGCCGTTGCAATTTGCTGGTAGGCTGTATTGACGGGTTGATGAAGTACGATCGTGAGACAGATACCTTTTTGGAAATTCCAATGTTCCGTGCCGGTAAGCGGGTGTTTTCGCACATAACACAGATGCAGGAATTGCATAATGGGGAAATTTGGCTGACAACTACCGGTCAAGGCATGTTTCGTTTGGATGAGCGGCAGACACAGGCTGTTTCTGTAGATGATCTTCTGAAACAGTCGAATTACAATTTCCAATCTTGTTTTTATGAAGACTCCTATTATAATATTTGGATAGGAACTTATGGAAATGGACTGATTTGTTATATGCCTGCAACGAAAGAAGTGCGCGTCTTCAAAGAACCGGTTCTTGTTGATAACAATATTGCTACCATAATAGAGGATAAGCAGGGAAATCTTTTTGTAGGTACCAAAAAGAAAGGGCTATTACGTTATAACAGAAAAGAGAACAACTTTACTCTTGTTCCCTATATGGGGAATGAATCTTTGTCTGTTAGTTGTATGTCTTTGGTGGATAACCGGTTATTGGTTGGCACTGACGGGCAGGGGCTGAAAATATATAATTCTGTAAAGGGACAGTTGGAAGACTATACCATTAATTCGGCTCCAATGAATTTTTCGGATGGTAAGATCCATACAATCTTGGAAGATAAGGATGATAACCTATGGCTGGGATTATTTCAGAAAGGGATAGTTTTGATACCGAAACAAGAAAATCCTTTTGAGTATTATGGACACAAGTCCATTTATTATAATCCTATCGGACAAGGATGTATCATGTCTATTTTTCAAGATAGTAATGACCATTTATGGATCGGCGCAGACAATGAGGGTGTATACGAACTGGATGCAGAAGGGAAAAGGCTGAGGCATTATCAACCGGGGAATTCTGTTCGTTCTGTAGCTGGTACGATAATGTGTATTTATGAGGATACAGACAAAAATCTCTGGTTCGGTTCCTATACACGTGGGGTTGCTAAATTCAATCGGAGAACAGGGGACTATGAATATCTTTTGCCTATTGATGATGAAAGTGTATTGGCAATAACCGAAGACAAACAGAAAAATTTATATATCGGGACATTAGGTTCCGGCTTTTATCGATATAACTTGAAGACTGGAGATTTAAAGCATTATGAATCTTCTAAAGATGAAACAAATGATTTAAAAAGGAATGAACTTGCTAATGATTGGGTGAATTATATATATTGTGACAGCGAAGGACTGATATGGCTGGGACATTATAAAGGAGTAAGTTGTTTTAATCCGTCGACGGAGAGTTTTATTAATTATAAAAAGGTTAATACATTGATTTCCGGTTGTGTAGGCTATGTTATCCAAGAAGATTTTTCGGGTAAGATTTGGGCTGGTACGACCGATGGGTTATATTGTTTTGATAAAAAGACGGATAGGCTGGAAAGGTTTACAATGGCAGACGGTTTGCCTAGTAATGTGATTTGCGGATTGAGTGAGGATTCCCGGCATGACATATGGATTAGCACCTATATGGGGATCAGCCGGTACGATATAAACGATAATCGCTTTATTAATTACTATTCGGGAGATGGGCTGCAGGGCAATGAATTTACTCATGGTGCTTTCTACAAGAATAGGAACGGAAAGATATATTTCGGTGGTGTTAATGGTATTACGTCTTTTCTTCCGGAAAGCATAGGCAATACTTCAAAAGAAGCTAAGGTATGGATTACTGATTTTTATATATTCAATAAGCCTGTACATAAGAATACTCTTTCAGGGGGGAAGCCGGTAATCTCTACTTCGGTACAGGATGCTAAAAATTTCCGGTTGTCTTATAAAGATAATACATTCAGCATCGTTTTCTCTACATTGCAGTACAATAATCCCGAGCAAATTTCTTATCAATACAAAATCGATGAATTAGGTTCTCAGTGGCTTAATACCGAACCGGGAGAGAATCGTGTCACTTATAATAATTTGCCGCCCGGCAAATATACTTTCCAAGTGCGTGCTCTCAATTATGGCAATTATTCGGAAACGCGTACTGTAAAGATTTTGATTACTCCTCCCTGGTATCAGACCTGGTGGGCATATTGCATTTACACTGCTTTAGCCGGACTGTTGGTATTGGGCATTATCAACTATATTCTGTCACGTATGCGCCATCGCCGTGAAATAATGAAACGGGAACATGCCGAACAGTTGAATGAGGCAAAGCTGCAATTCTTTATCAACATATCCCACGAGATACGTACGCCGATGACGCTTATCATCAACCCGTTGGAGAAACTGTTGGCGGATAAAAAAGATAACGAGCTGCATAAAACGTATTTGATGATTTATCGCAATGCGCAACGTATTCTTCGTTTGATCAATCAGTTAATGGATATCCGTAAGTTGGATAAAGGGCAGATGTTTATGAAATTCCGCGAAACGGATATGGTAGGTTTTATTGATGATTTGATGCAGACATTTGAGTATATGGCTCGTAAGAAAAATATCCGTTTTACTTTTGAGCACGAGATGCCTCAATTAAAAGTGTGGATAGACCTTAATAACTTTGATAAGGTGCTGATGAATATTTTTTCCAATGCCTTTAAGTATACTCCGGAAGGGGGTGAGGTACAGGTCCGCTTGTCAACAGGTCGGGATATTACACGTCGGGATGCATTACGCGAATATTTTGAGATTGTGATAACGGATAGCGGTATCGGCATTGACAGGGATAAAATAGAGCGTATTTTCGAACGTTTCTATCAAATAGATAATGACGTAACAAAGTCTAATTTCGGGACCGGTATCGGTTTGCACTTGTCTCATTTATTAGTGCAGTTACATCATGGTGAGATTTTTGCCCAAAACAGGGAAGATACTTCCGGAAGTCGTTTCATTCTGCGTATACCATTGGGATCGGCACATTTGCGCACTGATGAGTTGGAAACAGTAGATGAAGAAACAGTGATGTTTCACACTATTGAAAAGCCTGTTTTAGCGAAACTGGAAGAGTTGGCTGCTGAGGAAGAGGGAGAATCTAAAACCAATATGAAGGCAAAGACACGTTTACGGGTGTTGGTTGTGGAGGATGAGGATGAAATCAAGTCTTATCTGAAATCGGAATTATCGGATGAATACAAAGTGGAGACTTGCAGCAACGGTAAGGAGGCGTATGATTCGATTCTGCGTGATGCGCCCGATTTGGTTATCTCCGATGTTATGATGCCCGAAATGGACGGACTGACTTTGTGTCGTAAAATAAAGCAGAACACCAATGTAAATCATGTTCCTGTAATTTTGTTGACAGCCAAATCCAAACCGGAAGATACTTTGGAAGGGATGGAAACCGGTGCCGATGCTTATATGGTGAAACCTTTCAACACGGAATTGTTGAAAAAGACTATTGCCAACCTGATAGCCAATCGCAGACTGCTGCGTAACAAATTCAGCGGGGCTCAACAGCAAGAGGATAAAATGGAAAAAATCACGATGAAGTCCAGTGACGAGATATTGATGGGCAAGATTATGAAAGTGGTGAATGAACATCTGGACGACCCTGCACTGAACGTTGAGATGCTTGCTTCCGAGGTCGGATTGAGCCGGGTACATGTACATCGTAAGCTAAAGGAACTGACGAATCTTTCTGCCCGGGACTTTATTAAGAATATTCGTTTACAGCAAGCCGCGACTTTATTGGCGCAAGACCAAAAGCTTACTATATCGGAGATTGCTTATGCCACGGGATATACCAACCTGTCGCATTTTTCCAGTTCTTTCCGCGAGAAATATGGAATGTCTCCGAAAGAGTATATGAATCAACACACATAAATATCGGTTTGAAAGCAGAAAGGATGCTAAAAAATTCTTGACTATTGAGTGTGCGAGGCAGGTTGTGCGTATTCTTTTTCAAAACGAATTGAAAGATGAGAAAAGCCATATTACTTTTACTGCTATCGGCAGTTACAGCATTGCAAGCGCAAATCGATGTCCGCACCCTGCAACTTTCTCAGACGCATCCCCGTTATCTGACGAATGCCGACGGGAAGCAGGTTACACGTGATTTAATAGAGAATGAACCATGGGCAAAAGAGGTGTTCGATAAACTGAAAGCAAAGGCGGATTCCTATACCCGCCTGACCGAGGCGCAGCCGGACTGGCTTTTGTCGCGTCTTGCCATGTACTGGAATTCCCATGCCACCGATGTATATATAAAAGGTGAAAGTTTCGACCATGCAGGCGGAACGAAGGCTCCCGTTCCTACGGTGCGTTATACCGGTACGCGTGGCACATTCGCCACTCACGGACGTCCCAAATTGGCGGATGTCATTCCCTATGACGATGATAAAGACGGTAATGTCACTTTCCATAACAACTCTCTGCCCGGCCGTCCTTTGGAAAAAGTGCATCCCGCCAAGACGGGGCGTAACATCGAAAGCCTGAACCGTGAGATTATGGGAATTGCCCGTGATGCGGCTTTCCTTTATTGGCTGACCGATGAAGAACGGTATGCCCGCCTGGCAGCCGGTGTTTTCGATACCTATATGCAAGGTATCTATTACCGCAATGTCCCTGTCGATTTAAACCACGGTCACCAGCAGACACTGGTCGGTATGAGTTCGTTTGAGGTAATCCATGAAGATATACTTTATGATATTGTTCCCCTTTATGACTTCCTGTACGGGTACTTGGCGGTTCATTATGCCGATAAGATGAGTATCTATGCCGGAGCTTTCAAGAAATGGGCGGATAATATCATAGCCAACGGAGTCCCCCATAACAATTGGAATCTGATGCAGGCGCGTTATGTAATGGATATCGGCATGATACTCGAAGATGATGCTCATTACGCCGATGGCAAAGGGCGCGGTTATTATATCGATTATGTACTCAACCAATCCGGCATCCGCCAATGGAGCCTGAAAAAACTTGCCGACTACGGATATGATTCTCATACGGGTATTTGGGCGGAATGTCCCGGTTACAGTGGTGTGGTGATGAATGACTATGCCAACTTTACAAGCCTCTTTGACCGTAACCTGCATTGTGACTTGACAAAGGAACTGCCGGTACTTCCCAAAGCTGTGGCAGCCACTCCGCAGTATTTGTTCCCCAACCGGATGATATGCGGTTTCGGAGATACCCATCCGAATTATCTGAATACCACGCCTGTTGTCCGGATGATTGAGAACGCTCAAGTCAATGGAAAAGAGGAGCAGGAGAGATATTTTACTGCTTTGCTGAAATGTCTTGACCCTGATGCCGGGAAAGCTGCGGCTAAAAAAAAATGTACGTGTGTCTATCAATTCTTTTTTTGACGACAAGCCTTTGACGCTGAAGCCGGATATCCGGGCAGGCAAGATAGAGGATTATGTATCTCCTTTATTTTACGCACCAAACGTGTCGTGGCTGGTACAGCGCAACGGTATGCACCCGCGCCATAGTTTGATGATTTCCCTGAACGCCAGCGAGGGCAATCACATGCATGCCAATGGCATTTCGATGGAGCTTTACGGCAAGGGGTATGTGTTAGGCCCTGATGCCGGTATCGGTTTATACCTGTACAGCGGATTGGATTATGCCGAATATTACTCACAGTTTCCCAGCCACAATACGGTATGCGTAGACGGCATTTCCAGTTATCCGGTGATGAAGAGCAATCATTCCTTCGATTTGTTGTCCTGTTTTCCGGCATCTTCCGCAGCTGCGGCGGCAAAGGATAAATTCCCTTCCGTTACGTACAGCGATGTTTATTTCCGTGAACCGGAAAGCCGTGCAGACCAGACACGCATGATGAGTATCGTTACCACCGGTCCCGAAACAGGCTACTATGTAGATATTTTCCGTAGCCGCAAAGAACGCGGCGGAGACAAGATGCACGATTATTTCTATCATAATTTGGGACAGGAGATGACCTTGACTGCTGCCGACGGCACGGACCTGCACCTGCAGCCTACCGAAGAACTGGCTTTTGCCGGTGCGCATCTGGGAGCCTATTCTTATCTGTTCGACAAGAAATGCGCCCGTACCGGTAAAGATGTAAAAGCCGTCTTTACAATCAGAATGCCCGATAAGGATGATATTCGGATGAATATGTGGATGAAAGGTGAAAAAGACCGCACGGTGTTTTCCGCTCTCAGCCCTATGACCGAAGGGCTGAGCCGTACGCCGGGCATGCCTTACAATATTAAGGAACAACCTACCCTTACCTTTGTTGCCCGTCAGAAGGGTGAGGCATGGAACCGGCCTTTTGTAGCCGTTTACGAACCTTCGACGGTAAAGGAAGCCGAGCAGATTTCTTCCGTTACTTTTCCGGAGGTGGAGAGTAAGCAGCCGGGCAGCCATGTAGGGATTTGCGTAAAACAGAAAAACGGGCGTACGGATTATATTCTGTCTTCGGACGGTACAACTCATCCTTGCTTGATGGATAACGGCATGAAAGCCTCTGCCACCTACGCTCTGTGGGGAAACCGGCTGGGAGAGGACTGTACTCTCTTTTTAGGGAACGGTACGCTGTTGCAAACTCCTTCGGCTTCGGTCAAAGCCGATGTTCCGGTGAATGTGTTGCTCGAAAAAGAAGCGGACGGATGGTATTATACGGCATCCGGCACTTGTACGGTAACATTAGGCGGAAAGACGTTCAAGATAAAGAAAGGTGTGACGAAGAAAACCAAATTGTAGGAGGAAGCCGGGTGATGGGACAAAAGGTATGGGTTATATTGCTTGTGTGGGCATGCTTCGGCATGACTGCCCGGGCACAGTTGAAAACTTATCCGGAAGGGTTGCATACGGGGCTGCCACACAATGATGATTATACGGTGCGTGTCCGTATGCCCGGCGGGGAGTGGCAGGATGTGTTTGAATACAAGGTGCAGGTCGATTTGGACAAGCCGCAAGACGCTTCCATGGTACAGTTTGATATGGGCAGTCCTGTGGAAGTCATGGTAAAAAAAGAATAATGGCACGGTGCGTGAGGTTGCCATACGTCCCCTGAACAATGAGATAGCCTTTCGGCAAGTGCAAAACACAGTCTTTTTCTCCTTAGATAAGCCCCGGTACCTCTCGGTGGAGTTCAATGGCGACCGCCTGCACAATTTACATCTTTTTGCCAATCCTATGGAGAAGGAGGTTTATTCCGGGGAAGCGAAAGGCGTTATGTTCTTCGGTCTCGGGGTGCATCGTCCGAAGGACTTGCCCAACAATCAGATACGCGTGCCAAGCAATACAACTGTTTATCTGGCACCGGGTGCGGTGCTGAAAGCCAAATTACTGGTTGATAATGCGGAAAATGTCCGTATCATCGGTCGTGGAATATTAGACCACCCTGTCCGCGGCATTGAAATAACCGATTCCGAAAATGTATTGGTCGATGGAATTACGGTGGTGAATCCGGAACACTACACGGTGTTCGGCGGCGGCTCTTCGGAGATAGTTATCCGTAACCTGAAATCCTTTAGTTGCAGAAGCTGGAGTGACGGTATTGACATGATGTGCTGCCGCAAGGTCCTTGTCGATAATGTTTTTCTCCGTACGAGCGATGATTGTATTGCGCTCTATAACCACCGCTGGAACTGGTGGGGAGGTTCAAGCGATATTACCGTACAAAACTCCGTTCTGTGGGCGGACGTTGCGCATCCTATCAATGTAGGCGGGCATGGCGATCCGGATTCTTCAACAGGCGAGGTTATCGAGAATCTTACTTTCCGTAATGTGGATATTCTGGAACACGATGAAGACGACCCGATGTATCAGGGATGCATGACGGTAGATTGCGGTGATAGAAACCGGGTACGTAATGTCTTGTTCGAGGACATCCGTGTAGAGCACATTCAGGAAGGTCGTCTTTTTTATGTGAAAGTCCGTTTCAATCCCAAGTACGACAGGCAGCCCGGCAGTAGTATCGAGGGGGTTGTATTCCGTAATATCACTTATACGGGAGTCGGCGAGAACCGTTCGCTCATTCAAGGGTTAAGCCGGGACGGCATGGTAAGGAATGTGACGTTTGAGAATGTCACTATCAACGGAGAGAAGATGCGCGATTTGAAAGAGACAGTGACAAATGAATTCATTAGCAATGTAAGCGTAAAATAACCCAAGCTTAACCGGCAAATAATGGTATATTTTGTCATCACTCGTCACTTTGGGCTTCAATTGGTTGATTATATGATAGTTGAGAGGTTGTAAGAAACATGATAACAGTGACGACCAAACATCGGTCGTCACCGCTTTTGGGGTACGTTCCGTTGCTTTTTATTCCGTAATGCGTTGATTAACAGCTTTTACGCCTGCCTTGTACGCCCTTAATTCCAATATTATTAAAATACCTTTCTCCATCGGCAAATTGAGGTCATCCAGCGTATTGTTCTGCATAAGTCCCGTAATTCCGCTGTAATTCTTGCGTGTAAATTCGGATATTCTCCACGGGCTGTTCGGGGAAAGCCGGAAGATAAACAACGCTTTGCTTCGTTGTTTTTGTTTGTCCGGACCCTGCAAAATACCGTTATACTTATGGTAAAACCTCGTTTTGCAGTTGCAGGCCCGGCGGTTGCCGGTTGCGGGCTGTCGGGCCCGCATATGCAGGCTCTTCGGCCCCGCAACTGCAAAACGAAGTTTTACACCTTATAAAGGCATAAAATCCATGAGGGAAAGCGGGGTTTTCAACGGTTTGTTTTCTGATTATTTCCGGTTGTTTCAGGGGTGGGCACGAGGGATAAATCTCAAAACAAGAGGGGATTGCTTGCTTTCAGTCTGCTTTGATGCGTACTTGGTGAAGTCTGAGAGATAGCTGCACCTGCAATATAAGTCACCGGTTCGCTTATCTTCCTTTCCAAATACTCATGATTTTTCTGCGTATCATTACAATATTCAATGAAGATACTGCGAGGCATAGCAGGCAACCTGCTGTCCAGCATGGGAGCAATGTCCCCGTCTCCAGTTGCGGAAAGAGCGCGCCGATAATTTCCGTATAGTAACTGCGCACCCATGCCACTCCGCCGACAGACAATATTAGTACCGCCAGATTCAAGCCACAGGTCAGGATATTGTAGGGAAGCGCCACACGATTGGGACTATAGCCTATCAGAAGCAGGTTTTCCAATTTTACGGTATTCTTTTGCAACAGCAGGAAGATGCTTAACATCAGGATATAAAAGGATAAAATGCTGATGAATAATCCTACTCCCATGACGATACCGGTGATGAGGCGCAGGAAATGCGTCGTTTTTCCGGCATCTAGCCCATCGCCTTCGGATTCGTAGTGCTGCTGTTGGAAATAGTCGCTGACGGCTGTGTCGGCAGGGTTCTTCACCTCGACGATGAGGCGGGAAGGCCGGGCTTCTTTGCCGGGGGCAAAATGTTGGTTTGCCCAGTCCATGAATGCTTGGGGAACAAGTATTGTATTCAGGCGATTGGAGAACCCTACAATCTTACCTTTGAACTGCTCTGCACGTCCGTTGCCCCGTAGCATGATGTCCATCTGTATCAGGCTCATGAGGCCTTCGGAGAGTTTCGGCAGGTTACGGCTTTGTGCAAATCCGAAGTTGTACAGATTCAGGTAATTGCGGGGAATGATGATGGGAATGACTTGGGCGGACTCGTCAAAATGCCAGTTATCCAGGCTGACATCTACATATTCGTCGGGTACGGACTCGAAAAACATTTCGGTGGAAAGATGTATTCCGGCTTCCTGCATGCCTAAGCCTGCGGATACTTTAAACAAGGAAGGGGTGAAGGCGCCCACGCTTTCGGTGAAAGACTGCTCTTTCATCTCTTCGATTTCCTTGGGGGAGAAGGTGTTGCTTCTTCCGGTAAAACTGCCGAGTGCGCTGATTTTCTTTGTGGCGATGATATAATTCTTTTTCATGAAGCTGTCTCCCTGCGTGAAAACGGGGAGTACATCCCGGTAGAATTGTACGCTCAGTAATACAATCAGCATGCCGAAGAGGTTGGCGAGGAAAAAGCCGGTCAACTGACCTATACTGATATGTTGGCGGAGAAGTTTCCAAACAAGTCTGTTCATGGTGCGGATAATGGTTTATGCGTTATAGGCGGAAGGTTTCATCGTATTCGAGCTCCAAGTGCTTCCCGATGGATGTGACAATAATTCCTGCTCCCTGCTTGCCCGCCTCTTCCATGAGCAACCGGCTCATTATGGCACTGTTGTCATTGTCCAGGTGGCTGATGGGCTCGTCCAGGAAGATAAAGTCGAATGGCTGGCAAAGGCTGCGGATAAAAGCGACGCGTTGCTGCTGCCCGAAGGAAAGCTTGCCGGCTCTTTCGTCGGTTTTGTCGGGAATGCCGGTTGCTTCGAAAAGGGCGAGAATTTCTTTTTTCTTCTTATGGTTGGTCAGGCGGTTCTTTAACAAGACGTTCTCAAGGGCAGTCAGCTCGGGGAAGATACGCAGTTCCTGGAAAAGGATGCTGAGCGAGTGTTTCCTTACATCTGCCCATTCGCTGACGGAGAATGAGCGGATGTTGCGTCCGTCGAAACTGATGATGCCCTGGTAGTCGCGCCGATACCCGTAGATATAGCTGCACAGGGAGGATTTTCCGGTGCCGGAGGAAGCCTCTATCAGATAGCGCTTTCCTTTGTCGAACACGATGTCCTGATGCCACACCTGTGAAATGACGGTGTCACGGCCGGCAAAGACCTGGGGCAGGGTATGCTGTAAATGAATGTGGTCCATTACTTATGATTTACAAATTACGCATTGCGTGCTGAATATGAATCGCTGAATACCGGCTGCCGGTTACATCCCAATGAACAACTTGGCAAAGTCGGTAAGCTGCTTCAGGGCATTCTCGTTCTTTTCGTTCAGAACGACCGTAAAGTTGGTCCGGTTCTTGTCTCCCCGCAGGTTCAGCTCTTCTATTTTCATAATCAGCTGATAGAGGATGTTGACTTCCGGTTCGTCCGGCGCATATTCCATAAGCACCCGCAGGTTGCTTAAAGTAAGCAATTCGTTGCTGGTCAATGAAATGTTGAAGGCGCGTCCGTGCATCATGTTCAGCATGGCCTGTTGCAGCTCCCGCGAATTTTGAGGGTGAAAAGGCTGGTTGCTTTCTTTGGTATTTCCTTTGAAATCGGCGTTTTGCAGGGTAGCGTATATACGTCCGTTTTCAAACAGGACATAACCCAACAGTTGCGTGCCGTGCGGCCAGGTCAGTACACCGCGAACATCCATGGGGAGGGCATCGGGAGTCGCCAGCAGGCGTATGTCTCCTTTTTGCTGCATCATCGGGGCGAAGTATTTGCCGGTGCGGATGCTTTTGTCGGCAGGTTGTTGCATGAGGGTGGTGATGGCGGGTTGCAGCTTCTTCAACTGTTCCGTACTGCCGCCGTAGACTCCCAGCAGAGTGCCGTCGTTGTAGGCAAGCAGTACTCCAGCGTCTTTTATTTCAACGCTCCGGTAACCGCCGGCCTCGACCGGAGCGGTGCACAACTGTTCCTGGGCAAACAGCCGGAGCATGGCTTCGAATTTCTCTAAATCGGCAATTTTCAGGGTGATTGCCGTGTTGTGCAGCGTAGGGGCTTCGAATACGTAGAGCGGAGCGTTCCAGTCTATCCCGCTTTCGGCAGGGTCTTTCAGAAGAGTTTCCGCTTCTTTTTTCAGGTTGGCGCTCCCGCCTTCAAGCAGCAGCCCCAGGAACTTCTGCAAGGTGGCCTGGCTGTCTGAGGTATTCAATCCGGCTTTATCGACGATGCTTTTTAGGTCGAGTGCCGCCACTTCTGTGGCATTGGCGGGGATTACATGCGTGTATTCTGTTTTTTGCCCGGTTTCGCTGCATGAGCTCAGGCATAGCACTGTTAATAAAACCGGCAGCAAATAGAAGGAAATACTCTTTCTCATATCGTATTATTGGTTTTGTAGATTCAATATGTGGCAGGCTACGAGTGCCGCCGTTTCAGTGCGCAGTCGGGAACGGCCGAGGCTGATGGGCTCGAATCCGTTTTCAATGGCCTGTTTCACCTCTTCTTCACTGAAGTCGCCTTCCGGTCCGATAAGCACCAGCGCATCTTCTCCTTTACGGACAACGTCTTTCAATAAAGGTTTTTCTCCTTCGTAACAATGCGCGATGAATTTGCGGCCTTCGAAAGGCTGGCTGATGAACCGGTTGAAGTCGGTCATTCCGTTCAGGCGGGGCAGGCGTGCTTTCAGCGACTGCTTGATGGCGGATACCAGTATCTTGGCAATGCGCTCCGTTTTGATTACTTTACGTTCGGAAAAACGGCAGTTCAGGAAAGTCAGTTCGTCAAAGCCTATTTCGGTGGCTTTCTCTGCAAACCATTCCGTGCGGTCCATATTCTTGGTGGGAGCCATTGCAATGTGCAGGTGCCCGCTCCATAAAGGCGCTTGGGGGATGGTTTCGAGTATGTTGACAAGGCAACGTTTGGTTGTGGCGGTACTGATTTCCGCACGGTAGAAGTTGCCTTTGCCGTCGGTCAGTGTTACCTCGTCGCCTGTTTGCAGCCGCAGTACGCGGACTGCGTGAGCGGCTTCTTCTTCGGGCAGCTCGGCTTGCGATTGTATGTCGGGGGTGTAGAATACGTGCATGATTGTTTATGGTTTCTTATGCTGGTTGATAATATCCCTTAGTTGTGCAGCCCGTTCGTAGTCTTCCTCGTCTATGGCGTTTTGAAGGGCTTCCTTTAATTGTTTCAGGGTCTTTTTCCGTGTAGCGGCATCTGCGGCGGCATCATCCGTCTGTTGGGTGGGAGTGATGCTGTGCTCTGTTTTCAGGCATTCGGCTTCTAAAATATCATCGTATATGAAAATGGGGCATCCATGCGCAAGGCGAGGGCCACGGCATCGCTGGTACGTGCGTCGATGCGCAGGATGGTCTCTTCTGTTTTCATATAGAGGTAAGAATAGAAAACACCGTTGTCCACTTTGTAAATAAGCACGCGCAGCAGAGTTGCTCCCAGTACCTTGAGAACTGAGGCAAACAGCGTATGCGTCAGCGGCCGAGGAGGAACGATGCCTCTCATTTCAATCATCATGGATTGTGCCTCGGCACTGGCACCTATGATAACCGGCAGTTGCCGCATGCCGTTTATCTCGCCCAGCACCATGGCATAAGCGCCGGCCTGTGCCTGGCTGTTTGAGATATTCAATACTTGCAGCTCAATCTTTTTTTTGTTCATCGGCTGTAAATCAACCTTTAAATCAGTTTTTCCGGATGGTTTTTCCAGATTGAATACGATGGCAAACACCATTCCAAATACAGACCAATGCGTAGATTGCAAATACGTACCATGCCGATTGCCATTGCGCTATCTGTCCGGGACATTGCTGTTGAAATACTACAAAGTGATTCACTACCGCCTGTGCTGGCATAACCTGCCGATAGTGGCACCGAAACCGTTTGTCATGATAACGAACAGTCCCTGTGCGCTGGAACGGATGCCCCGGTCGGTCTCTCTGTCAACAAACAGCGAACCGGATATGTTGAAGAAATCGAATGCCACACCGTACACAATCATGGAAAGTACAAACATCCATACGCCGCTTCCGGGATTGCCCATGCCGAAGAGCCCGAAGCGCAATACCCATGCCAGCATGGCAATCAGCATCACCTGCTTGATGCCGAAGCGTTTCAGGAAGAAAGGTATCAGCAGGATGCAGAGTGTTTCGGATATTTGCGACAGCGAAATCAGGATGTTGGCATGTTGCACTCCGAAAGTGCCGGCATATTCGGGAATACTGCCGAAACTGCTGATGTAGGGATTGGCAAATCCGTTGGTAATCTGCAAGGAAACGCCCAGCAGCATGGAGAAAATGAAGAAAACAGCCATTTTCTTCTGCTTGAATAGCGTAAAGGCGCGTAAGCCCAGTGCCTCTACCAATGATTTGGCATTGTCGCCCTTGCTGGTGGGGCATTCCGGCAGGGTCAGCGCATATACGCCATACGCTACTCCGATGATGGCGCAGGCAAAGAACTGTCCGTAATTATTTTGCAGTCCGAGCAGGTCCACCACCCACATGGAGCAGATGAATCCGATTGTGCCGAAAATACGTATGGGAGGGAATGTCCTGATGGTATCCAGTCCGGCTTTGTCGAGTGCGGTGTAGGCCACGGAGTTCGACAATGCCAATGTAGGCATATAGAAAGCAACGCTTAACGAGTAAAGTGTGAACAGAGTACCGAAATCTACCTCCGCACCTTTCGTCATGCCGTAGTATCCGGCTGCGGCCATGAACAGGGCTGCGGTGAAGTGACTGAAGCTTAACAGCTTTTGTGCCGGTATCCAGCGGTCGGCAATGATGCCGAGAACGGCAGGCATAAACAACGATACGATTCCCTGCATGGCGTAAAACATACCGATGTGCTCGTGCAGGCCTACGTTTACCAGGTAACTGCCCATTGATGTGAGGTATGCTCCCCACACGGCAAACTGTAGGAAATTCATAATGATTAAGCGAATCTTGATGCTCATAATGCTTTCTATAAATTAACGTGTCTTTCGAAGTTGAACTAATTAATAAAAACAAATGTGACGGCTTTTTCTTCGGAAAAGGCGATTAATGAGGGATGGGTTTTGGGAAGGAATGTATTATAAAAAAAGAAGGCTATCTATCCCAGACAGCCAATCTTTATTAACCTTAAATCTAATACCATGAAAAACACAGTGCAAATATACACGGTTTATGTTATATAACATGCTGTTTTGGCGTATTTCTGCTTTTTATTAACTCTATTTAAGAAAAGCAGGCTAACAAAGCCTGCTTTTTCCTTTATTCTACATATAGAACCAGTCCTTTCAGGTATTCGCCTTCGGGGTGATAGATGCTTACCGGGTGGTCGGCGGGCTGCGTCAGTTGGTGCAGGATACGTACGCTGCGGCCGGACATGGCAGCGGCGGTGAATACGGCAGTACGGAAATTCTCTTTGCTGACGGCCTGCGAACAGGAGAATGTGAAAAGTATGCCTCCCGGTTTGACTTTCTCGAAAGCTTTGACGTTGAGTTTCCGATAGCCTTGCAGGGCGTTGCGCAGGGCATCGCGGTGCTTGGCAAATGCCGGCGGGTCCAGAATGATAAGGTCGTATTGGTCGCCCATGCGGTCAAGGTATTTAAAGGCATCCTCTGCATAGGCTGCATGACGGTTGTCACCGGGAAAGTTCAATTCGATATTCTTGTTGGTCAGGTCGATGGCCTTGGCCGAGCTGTCTACGGAATGCACCAGTTTGGCGTCTCCACGCATAGCATATACGGAGAAGCCGCCGGTATAGCAGAACATGTTCAGCACACTGCGGCCGTTGGCATAGCGTTCCAGCAGTGAACGGTTCTCGCGCTGGTCTACAAAGAAACCGGTTTTCTGGCCTTTCAGCCAGTCGATATGGAATTTCAGGCCGTATTCCATGGCGATGTTATCCGTGCTTCCCCCTTTCAGGAAACCGTTTTCAGGATAGAGGTCGGCTTTGAAGGGAAGGGTCGTCTCCGATTTGTAATAGATATTGTCAATCTGGCTGCCCATCACCTCGGTCAGTGCATCGGCTATCGCCATGCGGTCGAGGTGCATACCGGCGGAATGTGCCTGCATCACGGCTGTGCGGGCATAGATGTCAATCACGAGCCCCGGCAGGTTGTCGCCCTCGCCGTGTACCAGACGGTAGGTATTGTTTGTCGGGTTTCCGGCTATGCCGATGCTGCGCCGCATATCGTAAGCTATGCTGAGTTTGCGTTTCCAGAAGTCCGCATTGATTTCTTCTTCTTGACGGAAGGTCAGTACGCGTACGGCGATACTGCCAATCTGAAAATGTCCTTTGGCTATGAACTCTTTCTTGGATGTATAGATTTCAACAACTTCCCCTTCCTCCGGCTCTCCGTCGAAATGTGCGATGGCGCCGGAAAACACCCACGGGTGAAAACGCTTTAATGACTCCTCTTTATTGGGTTTAAGGTATACTTTGTACATATATATAATGTGATTAATGTGGTAATGTGATAATGTGCATTACATTACCACATTATTATTGGCTTCTATCTCAAAATCTCCTGTCCGTTTCAGTTCTTGCAGCTTGTTGTAGATGTTGAGGCATGCCCAGGCATCGGTGGCGGCATACAGTTTCTGCGGTTCGGTCAAGGTTTCGGCTTCCCAGTTGGAAAGGCGCTGGCTTTTCGAAATCTTTTCCCCGAAGAGGATGGCGTATATCTTCTGCAGGCTTTTGTCCTGGATGCCGAAAGCGCGGACATATTCCTGCAATTCGATGCAGGCATGCTGTTCGAAGGGCGCGCGTTTGTGCAGCATCATGAAGTCGTCCCGCAAGGAAAGGCCTACTTTCGTTACGCTTGGGTTTTCCAGCAATGTGATAACCGGCAGAGTCAGTCCCGTCAGGTTGAGGCGGAACAGAAAGCAATGTTCCTCTGAGGAAATCTGTAGCAGGGCCACCTTGTGTATCTGTCCTTTTGTGAACGATGGACGGGTTTCGCTGTCTATGCCCAGCAACGGGCAGGACTTCAGATAGGCGACTGCCTTTTCCGCTTCCCATGGTGTCTGTACGACATGTATCTGTCCCGGAAAAGCGGCTTTGGGCAGGTCTTTCAAGATTTCTTTATCTATTGTTCTTTTGATAACCATAATTTAAAATTCAAAGTCAGCGGTTTCTTCCTCTTCATCCTCGCCTTGCGCATACTTCACCTCGTGCAGGGCACGCAGGGTGTTGACAAGCTTCTGTCCCCAATGGAGGCGGAAGTTTTCCTGGCAGATGGCAAGCGAATCGTTCATCGTCTCGTTGAGTCCCAGCTGGAATACGAAAATAAAGTCTCTGATGTCCTGATAGATGTCGGCCAAGTCCTCGGAAATGTTTTTGGTGATGGGCTGGTCACTATACTTCATGTCGGATACGAATACGTCCAGGTAGTCGTCTTTCTCGGCCAGGATATTGGCGAGGTTCATGCGGAGTACCTCATAGGTCTCTTCGGTGACGAATGTTTCCGGCGCCTCGTCTCCTATGGTTTCGCACTCGGGCAGCATGGAGGCCTTCAGGTAGAGCAGCGGAAGTATTTTTAAGGAGGTATCGACGAACGCGGAACGTTTCACCCCTTCCGCTTGTTCCAGAAACTTGCAGAACTCGGCAGCTACGGTCACAAACTCTACGACATTGCGGTCGAATATCACTTGACTTTCTTTTTTCATATCTTCTTGATTGGCAGAGCAGAATGCCAATAAGGATAAGATTATCAATACGCTGCGCAGCTTCGGTATCGAAATCAGTACCATTAAAGCTACGGTGGGCCCTACGGTGACGCTGTATGAGATTACACCGGAACAGGGTGTCCGTATCTCCAAGATACGCGGTCTGGAAGATGATATTGCACTCAGCCTTTCCGCGCTGGGCATCCGTATCATTGCTCCGATACCGGGAAAGGGAACAATCGGTATTGAAGTGCCTAATTCCAATCCGAAGATTGTCTCGGGCCAGAGCATCATCGGCAGTAAGAAGTTTCAGGAGTCTACGTACGACCTGCCCATTGCATTGGGCAAGACCATTACCAATGAGGTCTTTATGGTGGATTTGTGTAAAATGCCCCACGTGCTCGTGGCCGGTGCTACCGGTCAGGGTAAGTCTGTCGGGTTGAATGCCATCATTACTTCCCTGCTCTATAAGAAGCATCCCGCGGAACTGAAGTTTGTGCTGGTGGACCCGAAGAAAGTGGAGTTCAGCATCTATTCGGTGATAGAACATCATTTCCTTGCCAAGCTGCCCGACGGTGAGGATGCCATTATAACGGATGTTACCAAGGTTGTACAGACTTTGAACTCTATCTGTATCGAAATGGACACCCGTTACGACCTGCTGAAAGCTGCGCATGTGCGTAATATCAAAGAATACAACGAGAAGTTTATCAACCGCCGCCTGAATCCGGAAAAGGGACATAAGTTCATGCCGTATATCGTGGTGGTGATTGATGAGTTCGGCGATTTGATTATGACAGCCGGTAAGGATGTGGAACTGCCTATTGCCCGTATCGCCCAGTTGGCGCGTGCCGTAGGTATACACATGATTATCGCTACCCAGCGTCCTACGACGAATATCATTACGGGTACGATTAAGGCCAACTTCCCGGCACGTATCGCTTTCCGGGTGTCGGCTATGGTGGACTCCCGTACTATCCTCGACCGGCCGGGAGCCAATCAGTTGATTGGTCGCGGCGATATGCTGTTCCTGCAAGGTGCGGACCCGGTTCGTGTGCAGTGCGCGTTTATCGATACGCCGGAAGTGGCGGAGATAACGAAGTTCATAGCCCGCCAGCAGGGGTATCCCACTGCATTCTACCTGCCTGAGTATGTGGATGAAAATGCAAACGGCGATTTGGGCGATGTGGATATGGGACGTCTTGACCCGCTGTTTGAAGATGCCGCCCGGCTCGATAGTGTATCAGCAGCAAGGTTCCACTTCGCTTATCCAGCGTAAATTTGCCATCGGTTATAACCGTGCGGGGCGTATTATGGACCAGTTGGAGAAAGCCGGGATTGTAGGTCCGGCGCAAGGCAGTAAAGCGCGTGAGGTGTTCTGTATAGATGAGAGCGACCTGGAAATGCGGTTAAACAATTTGCAATAAGGAATGGTTATTTATAGAATGATGAAACTTGATAAGCTTTTACTTGGTGTGCTATTGCTGTTGTTTGCTGTGCCGATGTCGCGGCACAACAACCGGATGCCAAGAATATATTGGAGCGTACAGCCGAAGCCTTTCGGAAAGCGGGAGGGGTGAAACTGGCGTTTACCGTGAACGAACAACAAGGCTCTTATGCGGGAGTTCTCTATCTGGAAGGTGAGAAGTTTGTGGTTGAGACCGAGGGAATGAAGACTTGGTTTGACGGACATACGCAGTGGAGCTATGTGGCTTCGGCAGATGAGGTGAATGTATCGGAACCTACGCAGGAGGAATTGCAGACTCTTAATCCGTATGCTTGGTTGTCCCTCTACAAGCAGGGATACAGATTGAAGTTGAGCAGTGTCGGTGGTAAAAGCAAGACAAGTCTGTTTATTACATCACCATGACTGCTGCCGACAAGAGAAAAGACCCTGAAAGTGTCTATCGGCGTGTGACAAAGGATACGTATCGTCTGCATCAAGTGGACTTGGCACCACGGGGGAGTAAGTATATGACTACTATCCTTATTGATAGCTACCAGACAGGACAATCCTATCCGGATAGTTTTTTTGTCTTTGACAAAAAAGCCTATCCCACAGCTGAAGTCATCGACATGCGCTAAATAGTAAATTGTAAATAGTCAAATAGTAAATAATATAATGATGGAAACAGAAAAAGTAAAATGTCTGATTATCGGTTCGGGTCCTGCCGGCTATACTGCCGCTATTTATGCAGGCCGTGCCAATCTTTCACCGGTACTTTATGCAGGATTGCAGCCCGGTGGCCAGTTGACAACCACTACTGATGTGGAGAATTTCCCCGGTTATCCCCAAGGTATCGGAGGTCCGGAATTAATGGAAGACCTGCGGAAGCAAGCCGAACGTTTTGGCGCAGATTTGCGTTATGGAGTTGCTACCGCAGCCAATCTTGCTGAAGCACCTTACAAGATTACGATTGATGACGAAAAGATGATTGAGGCTGAAACGCTGATTATTGCTACAGGTGCCGCTGCGAAGTATCTGGGGCTGGAGGATGAAAAGAAATATGCGGGAATGGGTGTCAGCGCTTGTGCCACTTGTGACGGTTTCTTCTACCGCAAGAAAACGGTAGCTGTTGTAGGGGGTGGAGATACTGCCTGCGAGGAAGCTGTTTACCTTGCCGGACTGGCTGCCAAGGTTTATCTGATTGTCCGCAAACCTTATCTTCGCGCTTCCAAGATTATGCAGGAGCGTGTGATGAAGCATGACAAGATTGAAGTACTGTTCGAACATAATGCCGTAGGCTTGTTTGGAGAGAACGGTGTGGAAGGTGTACATTTGGTACAGCGTATGGGTGAACCTGATGAGAAGCGCTATGATGTAGCTATTGACGGTTTCTTCCTGGCTATCGGCCATAAACCCAACTCAGATATTTTCAAACCTTATGTAGATACGGACGAAGTAGGTTATATCGTCACCGAGCCGGGAACACCGCGTACGAAAGTGCCGGGCGTATTCGCCGCCGGAGACGTTGCTGATTCTCACTATCGTCAAGCCATCACCGCTGCCGGAACTGGTTGCCAGGCAGCCATTGAAGCGGAAAGATATTTGTCTGCGAAAGGACTGATTTAGTGATTAGGGGTTAGGATGGTAACAATGTGTTTTTATTATGCTAACCCCTAATCGCTTATCCCTTGTCACTTATTCCTTATCCTATCTTGCTGATTTTCTTCAGCTTTTCTTCGTCTATGATTTTGATTTTACGTCCGTCGATGGTGATTAACCGTTCTGTGGCAAACTGTGACAACGTACGTATGGCGTTGGAAGTGGTCATGTTTGACAAATTGGCCAGATCTTCACGCGAGAGATAGATACTCAAGGTGGAGCCGTCTTCCTCCAAACCATAACTTTCTTTGAGGAATAGTAGGGATTCTGCGAGTCTTCCGCGGATATGTTTCTGCGTCAGGTTTACAGTGCGTTCATCGGCAATGCCCAAGTCAACGGACAATTGCTTGATGAAGAACATGGCAAGGTCGTTGTTTTGTGTGAGCAGAGTCATCAAGGCAGTCATGGGGATTTGGCAAACAAGAGACGGCTCGAATGCAGATGCTGCCGTGACATAGTCTGTTTTTGCAAAGTAAGGGCGGTAACCGAAATATTCGACAGGTTTAATCATACGGATAATCTGGCTTCTTCCGCCCACACCGTCTTTATAGATTTTGACCTTTCCACTCAGCAGACACATCAGGCAAGTAGGTGTCTCGCCTTCACAATGGATAATCTCGTTCTTCTTATAATTCTGAAGCGTAAAATGGTTGGCAAGAAACTCTCGCTGTTCTTCATTCAGAGGTGACCATATATCGGGAATCAACTCCGGAACATTAATATCGGATAAATTTATTTTTACCATAAATGCTGCAAAACTGTGTTGTACAGCACAAATGTAAAAGGAAAAATTAAAAATGACAAAAACATTTGTATCAAAAAAGTGACAAGGAAAGGGGGAAGGAATTTTTACGAAATTATGAATGATGAATTACCGTTTGGCATGACAATGCGGCAGGTTCATCATTCATAATTTGAAGTCGGTTTATCAGCAAAGCCGTTCATTTATTATTTGGTGAACAGCAGTTCCCTGTACTTCGGCAACGGCCATATCTCATCATCTATTTCCATTTCAAGATTGTCGATATGCTCGCGGATGCTTTCCAGGTAGGGGCGTACTGTTTCTTCGTATGCAAAGGCCTTGTCTTTGTAATTGTCCATGTGGTTGGCAACCTTGCGGGCTTCCGTCATTTCACGTACCTGCATTTTGATGGATGTTACGCGGTGGGAGATTTCACGTATCAGCTCCTTGCGGTCAGCGCTGAGTATTTCATACTCTTCCGGAGTGAAAGTCTCGCGCAGTCCACGCAGGTTTTCCAGCAAACGGTTCTGGTAGATAACGGCAGTCGGTACGATATGGTTGATGGCAAGATCGCCTAAAACGCGGCTTTCAATCTGTACTTTCATTGTGTACTTCTCCAGTTCCACTTCAAGACGGCAGGCCAGCTCCGTTTCGTTGAAGATGCGTTCGCCGATGAGCACGGAACGTGCCTGGCTGTCCATATAACGCATCAAGGCTTCCGGCACATGGCAGATATTGGTCAGTCCGCGTTTGGCAGCTTCCTGTTTCCATTGTTCGGAATAGCCGTCTCCTTCAAAACGGATGGGTTCCGAGGCGATGATTGTTTCTTTCAGAATGCGGAAAATGGCTTCGTCCTTGCCGACACCCTCTTCCATGAGCTTCTCAATGGATACTTTGAATTCGTTCAGTTGGTTGGCCATTGCCGCATTGATGGCAATCATTGCCGCAGCACAGTTGGCTGATGAACCGGCGGCGCGGAACTCAAAACGGTTTCCCGTGAAAGCGAAAGGAGAGGTACGGTTGCGGTCTGTCGTGTCCAACAGAATTTCAGGGATACGTCCGATGCCTAACTTTAGCGTAGTCTTTTCCTCGGCTGTCATCTTACTGTTGCTTACCTGACGGGCTATCTCATCGAGGATGGAAGATAACTGCTTGCCCAGGAATATGGATAAAATGGCAGGGGGAGCCTCATTGGCGCCTAAGCGGTAGCTGTTTCCGGCACTTGCAATGGAAGCGCGGAGCAAGTCCTGGTTTTTGTATACCATCATCAGTACATTCACAAGGAATGTGAGGAACAGCATGTTGCCTTTCGGATTTTTTCCCGGAGCAAAAAGGTTTATTCCCGTATCGGTGCAGAGCGACCAGTTGTTGTGCTTGCCCGAACCGTTCACGCCGCTGTACGGCTTTTCATGCAACAGCACGGCAAAGTTGTGTTTGCGTGCGATGCGTTTCATCAAATCCATAACCAGCTGGTTGTGGTCGTTGGCAAGATTGGCGTTCTCGAAGATGGGGGCCAGCTCAAACTGGTTGGGGGCAACCTCGTTGTGGCGCGTCTTGACGGGAATGCCCAGTTTGTGGCACTCTATTTCCAGTTCTTTCATAAAGGCAGTGACACGTGGCGGGATAGAGCCGAAATAATGGTCTTCCAACTGCTGGTCTTTGGCAGAAGAGTGCCCCATGAGTGTACGTCCTGTCAGGCATAAGTCGGGACGTGCGTTATAGAGCGCCAGGTCGACGAGGAAATATTCCTGTTCCCAGCCCAAGTTCGTATATACGCGTGCTATGTTCTTGTCGAAAAGCTGGCAGACATCCGTTGCGGCTTTGTCCACTGCTGCAAGAGCCTTGAGCAGAGGTGTCTTATAGTCCAGTGCCTCGCCTGTGTAGGAGATGAAGATTGTTGGGATACAAAGCGTGGTGTCTACGACAAAAGCCGGTGAAGAAACATCCCATGCCGTATATCCGCGTGCCTCGAATGTGTTGCGGATACCGCCGTTGGGGAAAGAAGAAGCATCCGGTTCCTGTTGGATAAGCAGCTTTCCGGAAAAGCGTTCAATGACATCCCCGTCTTCTCCGAATTCGATGAAGCCGTCATGCTTTTCGGCTGTACCGTCTGTCAGAGGTTGGAACCAGTGGGTGTAGTGGGTAACGTTCAGGGATTTTGCCCAGCTTTTCATGCCGTTTGCTATTAAATCGGCCATTTCCCTGTTGATGGGAGTGCCTTTTTCAATGGCGTCTGTTACAGCTTTGTAGGCTTCTTTGGGCAGGTATTCCTGCATCTTTTTACGGTCGAAAACATGGCTGCCGTAATAATCGGACAACTTGTTTGAAGGAGTGATGACTTCAAGAGGGCGGCGATTGGCGAGCTCTTGCAAAGCAAAAAATCTCATTTTTGACATATTAGTCTCTTCTTTTATTGGTTGTTGGGCGCAAAATTATATGTTTTTTCTGAATTACCCCCTACTTTTCAGGGGTAATCTTGCTTTTTTATATGTTTTTTGAAGATATACCCCTAAAAAATAAGGGGTACTCTTGAAAATAATGTTTTTTGGAGAAATATCGTCCTCTGAAAATGAAAATGGAATAAAGGTGGAAGTTATTACTTTTTTTCTATATTTGTTCCCTCATAAGAAGATATTGCGGTTGAAACATATTATATGTATATGGATAGGAATCTGTTTCTTGTGTGCAAGTTTGCAGAAGGCGGGTGCTACGGCTGTTCTCCAATCGTATGCGGGACAACGGGCTTATGCGGATTCCATTATGGACAAGGTTATCTTCTTTGCGCCTTTTTACGAGCGCGTTGTCGATGAGTACAAGGCGGAACTTTATATCAAAGGCTGGGCAAACATCCGCAAGAAAAATCACCTGCTCCGCTTTATCCCTTCCATGTTCCGTATGAAGAAAGGGGTCCGGGAGTATATGATGGAGACATACAGCGAACTGCATTATACCGCTCCCGATATTTACGACCAGAAAGTGAAAGCCAGTGTGGGCACTTCTTCCGAACTTTGGGAACTGGACGGCCGTTTGCTTGAATACTTCCACATCAATATCTACTCTTCCACCTTGCTGTATGATAAGCTGCTCTCCCCGCTGGCTTCCAATGCAAAGAAATTCTATACCTATTATATAGATTCCATAATGGGTGAGGCTCACAACCGTGAGTTCCGTATCCGTTTTATGCCGAAGAGCAAGAGTTTTCAGCTCGTGGGGGGATACATGGTGGTCAGCGACAATGTGTGGAGTGTGCGCGAGATCCGTTTTTCCGGGCGTTCCGAGATGCTGCGTTTTAATAATCTGGTAAGAATGGGACAGGTGGGGAGCGCTAATGAGTTTTTGCCTGTGCATTTCAATATCGATGCCACATTTCGTCTGCTGGGCAATGTCATCGACGGCAGCTATACGGCGGTACTCGACTATAAGGAGATTAGTCAGAAAGACCCGGCTGTTGTGCGGAACAGGACAAAAAGCAAATACGACCTGTCGGAATCTTATACTCTGCTGACGGATACCAATGCTTACCGGCGCGATACCACCCACTTTAATAAGTTGCGCCCTATTCCGCTGACTTCGCATGAGAAGAAGCTGTATGAGGATTTCTTCTTGCGCCGTGACACGCTTCTCTATAAGAAAAAGCCCAAGAACAAGCGGCTGGAGTTCTGGGGGCAGATAGGCGATGCGCTGGTAAGCAGGTATACGGTAGACCTTGCCAAAATGGGGAGTGTGCGCTGTTCGCCTCTTATAAACCCTTTGCTGCTGAGCTACAGCAAGAGCAACGGTTTCTCTTATCGTCAGGAATTTAAATACAACCGGCTGTTTAAGGGCGACCGTCTGTTGCGTATTGTTCCCAAGTTAGGTTACAACTTCAAACGGAAGGAGTTTTACTGGTCGGTCAATTCCGATTTCGACTATTGGCCCCGCAAGCGTGCCGCCCTGCATGTCAGCGTGGGTAACGGTAACCGTATCTACAGCAGCGACGTGCTGGACGATTTGAAAGCTATTCCCGACAGTATCTTTGATTTCGACCAGATTCACCTGGACTATTTTAAGGACTTGTATTTGCACATACGCCACAGCTGGGAGATTGTCAACGGTCTGACTCTGGATGTGGGGCTTTCCTTACACAGACGTACCGAAGTGGAGCGTTCCAAATTCGTTCTTGTCTATCCCGATGCCCCGAATGTGATGTCTGCGGGTGCGTCATCCGTCTATCCGGGATTCGACCCTTCGGTTCTGAAAAAGTTCCGTCACAGTTATAACAGCTTTGCACCCCGTGTACGCCTGACGTGGACTCCCGGTCAGTATTATTATATGAGCGGCGACCGTAAAATCAACCTTCATTCCAAATATCCTACCGTGTCCGTAGACTGGGAGCGCGGTATCAGCGGCGTCATGCACAGCACCGGAAAGTACGAACGTATTGAAGTGGACTTCCAGCACAACATCCCGTTGGGATTGATGCGTGACATTTACTACCGCTTCGGCTGGGGTGCTTTTACGAATCAGAAAGAGCTTTATTTTGTGGATTTCGCCAATCTGGCCCGTTCCAATCTTCCCGTAGGCTGGAATGATGAAATCGGCGGAGTGTTCCAGTTGCTCGACGGGCGTTGGTATAACTCGTCCCGCAAGTACATCCGCGGGCATTTTACGTACGAGGCTCCTTTCCTGCTGCTCCGCCACTTGAAGAAATATACTCAATACGTATTGAATGAACGGTTGTATCTGAATGCTCTGGTGGTTCCCCACCTGAATCCTTATCTTGAGCTTGGGTATGGCATCGGTACGCACATCTTCGATTTCGGCGTTTTTACAAGCTTTGCAAACTGGAAGTACCAGGAAGTAGGGGTTAAGTTTACGTTTGAGTTGTTCAATAGGTAGGTCCGAAAGGCATATTATAAGAATTTATACTTTATCTTTGTGCCAAAATTTTAAGACTATGGGAATTGTAATAGGCATAGACGTAGGTGGAAGCACTACTAAAATCGTAGGACTCAATAAAGGCAAGATACAGTCTCCGATGTTCATAACGGCGACCGACCCGGTAACTTCCCTGTTCGGAGCGTTCGGCAAGTATATCTATGATAACGGAATCCATTTGTCCGATGTGGAGCAGGTGATGCTGACCGGTGTGGGCAGTGAGTTAAACAATTTATTTATTAATGGAAAATTTAAAAAATGTTGCTCCCATTGAGGACTTCAACTGGGATGCTTATGAGAACGGCGAATCAGTAGCCAGTGCAAGCCACGAAGAACTGGAAAAGGCGTATGACAACACGCTGAACAAAGTTAACGACCGCGAGGTAGTTGACGGAACCGTAATCGCAATGAACAAGCGTGAAGTAGTTGTGAACATCGGTTACAAATCAGACGGTATCATTCCGATGAGTGAATTCCGTTACAATCCTGAACTGAAGGTTGGTGATACTGTTGAGGTATACATCGAAAACCAGGAAGACAAGAAAGGACAGCTGGTTCTGTCTCACCGCAAAGCTCGTGCTACCCGTTCTTGGGATCGCGTTAACGCTGCTTTGGAAAATGAAGAAATTATCAAGGGTTACATCAAGTGCCGCACTAAGGGTGGTATGATTGTCGACGTATTCGGTATCGAAGCATTCTTGCCGGGTTCTCAAATCGACGTTAAGCCTATCCGCGACTATGATGTATTCGTTGGCAAGACTATGGAATTCAAGGTTGTTAAAATCAATCAGGAATTCAAGAATGTCGTTGTATCTCACAAGGCTCTTATCGAGGCTGAACTGGAACAACAGAAGAAAGAAATCATCGGTAAACTCGAAAAAGGACAAGTTCTCGAAGGTACCGTTAAGAATATCACATCCTACGGTGTATTCATCGACTTGGGTGGCGTAGACGGTTTGATTCACATCACAGACCTTTCTTGGGGCCGCGTCAGCGATCCGAAAGAAGTGGTTGAACTCGACCAGAAGCTCAACGTCGTTATCCTCGACTTCGATGATGAGAAGAAGCGTATCGCTCTCGGCTTGAAGCAGCTGACTCCGCATCCTTGGGATGCTCTCGATCCTAACTTGAAGGTAGGCGACCACGTGAAGGGTAAAGTTGTCGTTATGGCTGACTACGGTGCATTCATCGAAATCGCTCCGGGTGTTGAAGGTCTGATTCACGTATCCGAAATGTCTTGGTCACAACACTTGCGTTCTGCACAGGACTTCATGAAGGTAGGTGACGAAGTAGAGGCTGTAGTTCTGACTTTGGACCGCGAAGAACGTAAGATGTCTCTCGGTATCAAGCAGCTGAAAGCTGATCCTTGGGAAACTATCGAAGAGAAATATCCTATCGGTTCCAAGCACACTGCAAAAGTTCGCAACTTCACTAACTTCGGTGTATTCGTTGAAATCGAAGAAGGCGTTGATGGCTTGATTCATATTTCTGACTTGTCTTGGACGAAGAAGGTTAAACATCCGTCTGAATTCACTCAGATTGGTGCTGACATTGACGTACAAGTTCTGGAAATCGACAAGGAAAACCGTCGTTTGAGCCTCGGTCACAAGCAACTCGAAGAGAATCCTTGGGATGTATTTGAAACTGTATTCACAGTAGGTTCTGTACACGAAGGTACTATCATCGAAATGCTGGACAAGGGTGCAGTTGTTGCTCTGCCTTATGGCGTAGAAGGTTTCGCTACTCCGAAACACCTCGTTAAGGAAGACGGCTCACAAGCTCAGTTGGACGAGAAGCTCGAATTCAAGTTATCGAGTTCAACAAGGACGCTAAGCGTATCATCCTGTCTCACAGCCGTATCTTCGAAGATGCTGCAAAGGCAGAAGAAAGAGCTGAAAAGAAGGCTGCTACTAAGAAGTCAACCGGTAAGAGAGAAGACGTTGCTCCTGCTATCCAAAACCAGGCTGCATCTACTACTCTGGGTGACATCGATGCTTTGGCTGCCTTGAAGGAACAGATGGAAGCTGGAAAGAAATAATTACTCCGTTCTATAAATGAAGGAAGGGTACTTGCGCAAACAAGTGCCCTTCTTTTTTATGATTTGTCAATAGAATTTTATGGAATTAAGGATGGTTTTTCCATAAATGTTTATCTTTGCAGGGTGGTTACTTTTGCAATCATAGAAATATTCAATAATTTAATTTTCATTTATTATGAAAAACATGTTCAAAAATGCAGGGAAGATGGTGTTGTTCACTTGCCTGTCGCTGATGTTACTAACCGCATGCGGTCAGAAGTCTAAACTCAAGCTGGCTATTGCAGCAGCCAACAAACAATGTCCCATGGATATGGGAGCTTCCGGCGAAATATCCAGTATTACTTTTGATGGGGCGGATGTGGTATATGTACTGCTTATGAATGAAAGTTTCCTCAATATAGACGCTTTGAAAGAGAATCCTGATGCAATGAAGTCTGCTGTGACTGTTATGTTCGGTAATCCACAAGGGTCCATTAAAGAGATGCTGGATTTGGTTGTCGGTACTGATTCCGGTATAAAGTTCATATATAAAGGAAAGACATCCGGTAACGAAGTGGAATGTTATCTGACTACTCAGGACTTGAAAGATATATTGAATGGCGGTTCAACTGCTGAAAGCAGTGATAAGAAGAAACTGGAAGAGCAAGTGAAGATGACCAACGTATCGTGCCCGATGCAGGTGGATGAAGCCACTATGCTCAATAAACTGACAATCGAGTCGGATAAGGTGCTTTATCATTATACGATTGACGAATCTGTAGTACAGATGTCTGCTTTGAAGGAAAATGCCGAACAGATGAAGGCAAATGTGAAGAACTCTTTGAACTCCTCCGATCCAGCCTTGCGCATGTTCTTGGAAGTATGTGTGAAGTGTGATAAAGGGGTGGGCTATCTGTATAAAGGGAATAAATCCGGAGAAACTTTTGAAATATCCTTTGGAGTTTCAGAGATAAAGGCTCTTCTATAAATCAAGGAGTAGAAATCAGTTCGGAAGGTTTGGAATGGAAAAATTTGAGTTACATATTCTTGGTTGTGGTTCCGCTTTACCCACAACGCGTCATTTCCCTACGTCTCAAATTGTGAACGTGCGCGACAAGTTGTTTATGATTGATTGTGGGGAAGGGGCGCAGTTGCAGTTCCGTAAATCACATCTGAAGTTTTCACGTTTGAATCATATTTTTATCTCTCACTTGCATGGAGACCATTGTTTTGGCTTATTAGGACTGATTTCTACACTTAACCTTTTAGGACGTACAGCAGAGTTGCATATCCATTCTCCCAAAGGGCTGGAAACATTACTGACACCTATGCTGGATTTTTTTAATAGGCAGATGACGTACAAGGTCCTTTTCCATGAGTTTGATACGAAAGAACCGATGCTGATTTATGAAGACCGTTCGTTGACGGTTACTACCATTCCTTTGCGTCATCGTATGCCGTGTTGTGGTTTTTTGTTTGCAGAAAAGCGGTGTCCTAACCATATTATCCGTGAAATGGTCGATTTCTACCAAGTGCCGGTATACGAATTGAATCGTATAAAGAATGGGGCCGATTACGTGACATCGGAGGGAAAAACTGTTTCCAACAACTTGTTGACCCGCCCTTCTGCTCCGTCCCGCAGTTATGCCTATTGCTCGGATACCATCTATCTTCCTTCTATCGTGGAGCAGATAAAAGGGGTTGATTTACTTTTTCATGAGGCGACATTTGCGAATGAGGATGCGCCACGTGCCAAAGAAACATTTCATACAACTGCTGCACAAGCGGCCGAAATAGCCAGGAGGGCTGAGGTGAAGAAGTTGTTGATAGGACATTTTTCGGCACGATACGAAGATGAAAATGTCTTGCTTCAAGAAGCATCCGCTATTTTTCCGGATACTCAGCTTGCCAAAGAAACACTTTGTGTATCGGTATGAATTAAACTTTTCGTATCTTTGGCAGTCTAAAACAACAAATGCGAATAGAAATTTATGACTCCTTCCTATAATGAACGCGAAGTGTTGGCTCTTCTACAAGAAGAAAGCACACAAAAGCGGGGATTTGAGATGATTGTTACCCAATATAGCGAGCAGTTGTATTGGCAGATTCGTCGTATGGTCCTCTCTCATGAAGATGCCAATGATTTACTTCAGAATACTTTCATTAAAGCATGGATTAATATAGATTATTTCAGGGCAGAGGCTAAACTCTCTACCTGGCTCTATCGCATAGCCTTGAATGAATGCCTCACTTTTCTGAACAAACAACGGGCTGCTTCCACAGTCTCTTTGGATGACCCCGAGGCAGATGCACTTCAAAAGCTTGAAAGTGATCCTTACTTCTCCGGTGATAAAGCAGAGATGGCCTTGCAGAAAGCGTTGCTCACCTTGCCCGAAAAGCAACGCATGGTGTTCAACCTGAAGTACTACCAGGAAATGAAATACGAGCAGATGTCCGATATTTTCGGTACTTCGGTGGGGGCTTTGAAAGCGTCCTACCACCATGCCGTGAAGAAAATAGAAAAGTTTTTGGGTGAGGAGTATTAAACCTTTGCCACAAAACAATGTCTAATTAAACAGAAAGGAGAAGAGCTTATGAAAGAAGAAGATAAAATACAGAAAAAGATAGGGACGGAAAATCCTTTCCGCGTTCCTGAAGGCTACTTTGAGAATCTTACTTCAGAGGTAATGAACCGGCTTCCCGAAAAAGAGAAACTCATTGCTGTGCAGACAGAGCCTACAATGTGGCAGAAGGTAAGGCCTTGGTTGTATATGACCGCCATGTTTATAGGTGCGGCATTGATTATCCGTGTAGCTTCTTCGGAGCATACTCCATCTGTAGAGCGTATGGCTGCTGATGATACGGAAACAGAAATGGAATATATTAATATGGCTGTAGAGAATTCCATGCTGGATGATTATTCATTGTATGTTTATTTGGCAGACTCTGATGCAGAATAAGGTAACAACACTCAACTATTTAAAAATGAAGAAACTAATTGTTTTATTGGTTATGATATGTGGCATTATGCCTCTGCTTTGGGCTAGCGATGGATGTGACCAGCATCTGTCACCTGAAGAGTTTCGTGCCAAACAAAAAGCGTTTATAACGGAGAAAGCCGGACTGACGAGTGAGGAGGCAGCCAAGTTCTTCCCATTGTATTTTGAATTGCAGGACCGGAAAAAGCAGCTAAATGACGAGGCTTGGAAGTTGCTTCGACAAGGGAAAGATGAAAAAACAACCGAAGCCCAGTATGAGGAAATTATGGAAGGTGTATATGATGCCCGTATCGCTTCTGACCGGTTGGACAAGACCTACTTTGATAAGTTCAAGAAAATATTGCCTTGTAAAAAGATTTATCTGGTGCAAAGGGCTGAAATGCGTTTCCACCGTGAATTACTGAAAGGCATGCATAAAAAGGGGGATGCTTCTCCACGAAAAACACAAGGAAAAAGATGAATAGTGAATGAATACAAATAAGGAAGGTTGCCACAATGATGTGAGCAACCTTCTTTTGTTAATGATAGATACCTCGCTTTAGCCTGGCTAAACCTCTACTTTAGTTCCCTAAACCTTTGCTTTAGCCAGCTAAACCTGACCTTTAGAAGAATCATCTTGTTTGCTTTCTTTTTCCAATGCTTTCGCTTCGTTCCATAGCTTATCCATCTCCTCCAGCGTCATGTCATGGAGGTTTTTGCCCTCCTTGATGCTGTGCGCTTCTACATAGTTGAAGCGGTTGATGAACTTCTGGTTGGTCTGTTCCAGCGCATTGTCCGGATTGATTTTGTAGAGGCGGGCAGCGTTGATGAGGCTGAACATGACATCGCCGAATTCAGCTTCAGCCTTTTCTTTATCCATGTGGGCGACTTCAGCCTGGAATTCTTGGATTTCTTCTTTTACCTTATCCCACACTTGCTCGCGTTCCTCCCAGTCGAATCCTACATTGCGTGCCTTGTCCTGGATGCGGTAGGCCTTGATGAGCGAGGGTAGGGCAGCGGGTACACCGCTCAGCACTGTTTTGTTCCCATCTTTTTCCTTCAATTTTAGCTGTTCCCAGTTTTCAGAAACCTGGCCTGCGGTTTCGGCCTTTACATCGCCGAAGACATGGGGATGGCGGAAAATAAGTTTCTCACAAAGACGGTCGCATACGTCTTTCATATCGAAATCACCGGTTTCGGAGCCTATCTTTGCGTAAAAAGCCACATGCAGCAGCACATCGCCCAACTCTTTGCAGATGTCATTCTTGTCATCGCGCATCAGGGCGTCACAAAGTTCATAAGTCTCTTCAATGGTATTGGGACGCAGGCTTTCGTTGGTCTGCTTCTTGTCCCAGGGACATTTCACACGCAGTTCGTCGAGTATGTCGAGGAAGCGGCCGAAGGCTTCCATCTGTTCTTTTCTTGTATGCATGGTTTTGAAATTTAGTTTTTCCATTCTTCGTATGAGATAAGCAAGCCTATTACTTCCGAATAGTTCTTGCGTCCGCTTTGAATCTTGTTTCCTTTCAGGTACAAGTCGTAGATAAAGTTCTGGATGTCTCCGATGAGCGGACTGTATTTCTCCATCCAGTATTGCTGGTTCTTTTGGGCCAGTTCTATGATTTCAGGACGTATCCGGCTGAAAAGCTCTGCGTATTCTTCTTCGCTCATCAGTCGGCGAGCATTGCCCAGCACATGTGGGAGTACGGAGAAATACCCACTGAAACGAATCTCTTTCACCTGCGAACGGGTGCAGACCTGGTAAGCGTAGAAGTTGGCTTCTGCCTCGCTGGTGATGCCTAAAAGGTGTGCCAGCTCGTGGGCGTAAGTAGCCGGATATTGCGAGGGGAGCAAGTCACCGTTCAGGGTGAACTCGCAGAAGAAAGGTCCCATGCTGCCGGTGACGCCTACCATGGAAATGAACGGGGTGAAAAGCATGGTCTTCACGCGCGGAGAGGAGTGGGGAGGGCGGTGTATCCCCAGCGTATCGCTGATTTGGTTGTATCCGTGTACGCTTTCCCGGCAGACCAATGGTTCGTCAATGGAGGTGACATCTGTATAGGAAGCATTCAGCTTGTCGATATAGTTGTCTACAAATGACTGAAAGATTTCGGGAGTATAGGCAGTATAAGGAATGTTTGTCCTGCCATAAAAGTCCTTTTGTGAGTAGTTCAGTCCCCATGCCAGATAGAACCATACATATATCCACAGCAAGTATTCCATTTCGTTCAGCAGAATCTGTTTCCACTTCTTCTTCTGGATATAGCGTGCCCTGATGGGATTGAAGAGGAGCCCGATGATGCTGAGGAAAATGAACAAGTCGCCTACGGCAAAAGGTATGAGTTTTGAAAAGGAGGACAGAATATGGGAAATTACCGGATATACGGACTGTGCATACACTTCTCCCAAGCTTGGAATGAGCTGCGTTGCCCATACGACAGACAGTAATACAATTAATATGATATATCGGATTTTTAGCTTCCCCCTCATTTTATATACTGTTTTGTAGGGACAAAAATATATATTTAAATTTTAATTCATTAATTTTGCGCCCGTTATTCGCAATAAATTAATTATAGAGATTTAAAAACATGGAATTAGCAAGTAAGTACAATCCCGCTGACGTGGAGGGAAAGTGGTACCAGTATTGGTTAGACCACAAATTATTCAGTTCTAAACCCGATGGTCGTGAGCCCTACACCATCGTCATTCCGCCCCCTAACGTCACCGGTGTGCTCCACATGGGACACATGCTTAATAATACCATCCAAGATATCCTTGTACGCCGTGCCCGTATGGAAGGCAAGAACGCCTGCTGGGTTCCGGGTACGGACCATGCTTCCATTGCCACCGAAGCCAAGGTTGTGAACAAGCTTGCCGCACAGGGCATCAAGAAAACAGACCTTACCCGCGACGAATTCCTGAAGCATGCCTGGGAATGGACGGACGAGCACGGTGGTATCATCCTGAAACAGCTCCGTAAGCTGGGCGCTTCCTGCGATTGGGACCGCACTGCCTTCACCATGGATGAGAAACGCAGTGAAAGCGTGCTCAAGGTCTTTGTCGACTTGTATAACAAAGGTCTGATTTATCGCGGTGTGCGTATGGTGAACTGGGACCCGAAGGCACTGACCGCTCTTAGTGATGAGGAAGTAATCTATAAGGAAGAGCACAGCAAGCTGTACTATCTGAAGTATATGGTAGAAGGTGACCCCGAAGGACGTTATGCAGTGGTTGCTACCACCCGTCCTGAAACCATCATGGGAGATACAGCCATGTGCATCAATCCGAATGACCCCAAGAATACCTGGTTGAAGGGTAAGAAGGTGATTGTGCCGTTGGTAGGACGCGTTATCCCGGTCATCGAGGACGATTATGTAGACATCGAATTCGGTACAGGTTGCCTGAAGGTAACCCCTGCACACGACGTCAACGACTATATGCTGGGCGAGAAGTACAACCTGCCGAGCATCGACATCTTCAATGATAACGGAACGCTTAGTGAAGCTGCCGGCTTGTATATCGGTATGGACCGTTTCGATGTGCGCGAGCAGATTGAGAAGGACCTGGCTGCTGCCGGTCTGTTGGAGAAAGTGGAAGCCTATACCAATAAGGTCGGTTTCTCCGAACGTACCAACGTGGCAATCGAGCCGAAGCTCTCCATGCAGTGGTTCCTCAAGATGCAGCACTTTGCCGATATGGCTCTGCCCCCGGTGATGAATGATGACTTGAAATTCTACCCTGCCAAATATAAAAATACCTATAAGAACTGGTTGGAAAATATCAAGGACTGGTGTATCAGCCGCCAGTTGTGGTGGGGGCATCGCATTCCTGCTTATTTTTTGCTGGAAGGTGGTTATGTAGTGGCTGCCACTCCCGAAGAAGCCTTGGCATTGGCAAAAGAGAAAACGGGTAATGCAGACCTTAAACTGGAAGACCTTCGTCAGGATGAGGACTGCCTGGATACTTGGTTCTCCTCCTGGTTGTGGCCCATCTCTTTGTTTGACGGTATCAACAATCCGGGTAACGAGGAGATAAACTACTATTATCCTACCAGCGACTTGGTGACCGGTCCGGACATTATCTTCTTTTGGGTGGCGCGCATGATTATGGCAGGGTATGAATACGAAGGTAAGATGCCGTTCAAGAACGTTTACTTCACGGGTATTGTCCGCGACAAGCTGGGACGCAAGATGTCCAAGTCGTTGGGTAACTCTCCCGACCCGCTGGATTTGATAGAGAAGTACGGTGCCGACGGTGTACGTATGGGCATGATGCTTTCAGCTCCTGCTGGCAATGACATCCTCTTTGACGATGCACTGTGTGAGCAAGGACGTAACTTCAACAATAAGATATGGAATGCTTTCCGTCTGGTTAAGGGCTGGGAAGTGAGTGCGGAAGTTCCGGTACCGGAAGCTGCCGAACTGGCTATACGCTGGTTTGAGGCCAAGCAGAATGAAGTGGCTGCCGAAGTGGCAGACCTGTTCGGCAAGTATCGTTTGAGCGAAGCATTGATGGCTGTTTACAAACTGTTCTGGGATGAGTTCTCTTCCTGGTATCTGGAGATGATTAAGCCTGCTTACGGCCAGCCCATCAACCGGAAAGTGTATGAAGCAACTATCGGTTTCTTTGATAACTTGTTGCATCTGCTCCATCCGTTCATGCCATTTATTACAGAGGAGTTGTGGCAGCATCTTTGCGACCGTACAGACGGTGAGAGCTTGATGGTAAGCCCGTTGTCAATGTCGGCATTGGTAGATGAGGATATCATCCGGGAGTTTGAAGTGGTGAAAGAGGTTATCAGTAATGTACGTTCTATCCGTTTGCAGAAGAACATCGCCCAAAAAGAGACACTTGAGTTGCAGGTTATCGGTGAGAATCCGGTTGTGGCATTCAACGCGGTTATCATGAAAATGTGTAACCTTTCCTCCATCAATATAGTGGAGAACAAGGCCGACGGTGCTGCTTCCTTCATGGTAGGCACAACGGAATTTGCCGTACCTTTGGGTAATATGATTGACGTGGAAGCCGAAATAGCCCGTATGGAAGCTGAACTGAAGCATAAGGAAGGATTCTTGCAGGGTGTGCTGAAGAAACTGGGTAACGAGAAGTTGGCGGAACAAGTTGCATATATTCCAATTATATCGGGTTATAAATAGTCCCATAAACATATATTTGCCAACTGTAATGAGCCCCTTTCCTTCTTTTTATCAGTTTAGCACACATTTTTTTTGATATTAAAGGCTATAGCAAAGAAAGCAAAGTCCATTGTAACCTTGTCTTCTCCCACATGCCGGAATCTTCTGTATGCCATGTTGTATTTCATTTGTCCAAACACAGCTTCTGGTTCTATACACCTCCTGCCTCTATGCTTGATACCTTCTTCTGAGAGCAATCTTTCCCGTGCCTGCCGTTTGTATTGATTTAATCGGTGGTTGACTTCTATAATACGGTTCCCCCGAGCTTTAAAACAACTGCCACGCAAAGGGCAACCTTCGCATCTTTTTGCTTTATACCGGGCACTTTCGGTGATGTATCCACTCGCTGTCTTGTCACGTTTGGTTCCTATACGGTTCATGTGCTGTCCCATAGGACAAACGTAATAATCCTCCCCCTCATTGTAATGGAGACTTTCGGCATGGAACGGGTTGGGAGTATAACGGGGACGCTGTTCTTTATGGAAGTAATTGTACTTGATGAAGGCTTCTATCCCATTCTCCTGCATGAACCGGTAATTTTCTTCCGAACCGTAACCGGAGTCTGCCACACAGATATTCGGTAAACGGTTATAGCGGTACTGGAAAGAGTGGAGAAAAGGTATGAGGGTCAGTGTATCGGTGGGGTTGGGAAACAGACGGAAGTCTGTGATAAATTGGTTTTCAGTACCTATTTGCAGATTATATCCGGGTTTGGTCTGCCCGTTCTTCATGGCATCTTCTTTCATGCGCATGAATGTGGCACCAGGATCGGTCTTGGAATAGGAGTTACGTTCTCCAAGGGTATCAAGGTGATTGTCATATTCTATCAGCTTGTCACGATACCCTTCAAGTTCCCTGACCTGCTTCTTCTTTTTGCGCAGGGCTTTCTTTTCTTCCTTATCCTTTGTTGCAGGCTGGCGTTCCAGGGCTTCTTTAAGTTCATCCACTATGTCAGAGAGCCTGCAGGGAGTAAACTCCACGGATGTGTCTTTTATAGAGTTCTCCTGTGCAATGGTTTCATCCACCTGCTCCAAGAGAATACGGATTTTATCCATTAGTCTCGTACGGTTCCGTTCGACTGTCTTGCGCCAGACAAAAGTATATTTGTTGGCTTTGGATTCAATCTTAGTACCGTCGATATACTCCACATCAAGGCTGATGAAGCCTTTATCGGCAAGGACAAGAACCAACTGGGTAAATACATTATTTATTTCCTCCTTTACACGGTTACGAAAACGGTTGATCGTGATAAAATCCGGATGCTCATTACCGGCAAGCCAAATATAATGAATGTCACGAAGGAGGTGCTTCTCTATTTTACGGCAAGAATAGATATTATTCATGTAGGCGTAGATTATCACCTTAAGCATCATTTTAGGATGATAAGGACAACGGCCCGTTTCCTTATAAAGCTTCTTGAAACTCTCAAGATTGAGGTTGTCATCCATTCTTCAATGGAAGTATTGGCAAGCTCTTCATCTTCATCATCAAAGATAGACAGTTCGCCCGAATTCTGATTCGGTTGCAGATGAATGTCTGTAACGATAGTCTGTTCGCAACCGCAGGTGTATTTGCCGATTGCTTTTTTAAGAGTGTCCTCCAAGAGTGCTAATGACGATTGACTGAGCTTCATAATAACTTTCTTTTCTTAATGGTTGTTCAAAGGTATAAAAAAAACGGTTATCTCTGCATCATTTGACTAAAAATCATCATCAAATCTGTTCATTTGCATGTTCAGGCGTGCCATTCCCTCTTTTCGTTTCTCCAATTCGTCTACATACATGCTGATAAAGATATAATAGGAGATGGTTCCATTATGTATTTCGCCTGTCTCTTTTTTGTCTGTCTTGCTTTTCTCACGGGCAAGGGTTTGCGCTTTTAATGCCCATTCCAAGGCAGTATCTATGCTGTCTTGCATTTCGTAGCCCAAAGCGGTGTTATAGGCTGCATACATTTTCTGTTTTCCTTTTTTTGTTTCGTAGGTCTGCTTCCAGAGCTCTACTGCTTTACTCCAATTTTCTTCTTTGGCATATACGGCTGCGTCACGCATATTTACAGAACCACCACTGAAGAGATAGCGGTTACTGGTTTTCCAATAGGGGAGTAGATGTCTTACCGGAACCGTTCCTGCAAATTCAGATGCTTGCTTCACCATGTCTTCTTCGCTGATGAGGCGGGAACGTACTGACGCTTCACCATTTCCTGCCTCTTCCCAGAAAATACTGTCATTGCTGTTGACGGTCACCATAGGACCTTTGCGGTTAGGTAAATATATTCTGACGGTAGGATATACCTTTACATCCACTGTGCCGAGGAACACACCCCAGTCGGGCATATAACTTATCTTGCGATTGGAACGCATTTGTATGTTTTCCAGGGCTATCAGGAAATCTACGTCCAAATTCTGTGTAAGTTCCAGTACTTCATCTCTCGATAATGTGCTTTCGCGGGGATTGATGTCTTTACTCCGGAGGGCAGAGTCGCATATCACAACCTCTTCAAAGTAGTTTTCGTTGGCAAGGGCCTCTGCAAGGGATTCGGTTGTTATTGCGGCGTCTCCATTGTAGTAGTTGGTGAGGCGTGCCACCTCATTCTCGCTTTTTTTCTGTTCTTCCTCAGTGATGATGAGTTTGTTGTCCGGTACGTTTGGCATGTTGTTGACAACAGCCACACGTTTCAGTGTTGCCGGGAAACTGACTTCTGCCGGAAGCATATAATCAATGGACAGTTGTTCTACACTCTGGCAGCTGCCTAACAGCAGAGACCCCATCAATAACAGACAATAGTGATATTTGGTCATAGTCTTTGGTTTTGTTCTTTGGAGCAAAAGTACTCTTTTAGCTGAATATTCAAAAGCTGGAACGAATAAAAAATGTGATAATGTGGTAGGAGAAAAAGTGATAGGGTGATAAAAGATACCTGACGGTATCATCTTATCACCCTATCGCCTTATCATTTTATAGCTTTGCTTTATGCATTCCGTCCGTGGCAGTTTTTGTATTTCTTACCGCTTCCGCAAGGACAAGGATCATTGCGTCCTACGGTCTTCTCGGCACGGATAGGTTCGCGTCTTGGTTGTTCACGTGTATCTTGTGCCGCAGCGGCCTGCTGGTTCGGGTCATTCAAATCAACCTTCTGTTCGCGATACTTGCTCATATCCTGGCGTTGTTCCGGAGCAGCCTGGCGCACCTCTACTTGGTGGGGAGCCTGGGGAGCCTCAGGGGCTTCAGCCGGAGCCTCTTGTACCGGGATTTGTCCACGCATTAAGATAGAGATAGTCTGATTATTAATCTTATTCACCATGGCATCAAACAAGTTCACAGATTCCAGCTTGTAAATCAGCAGCGGGTCTTTCTGCTCGTAACTTGCATTCTGCACGGAGTGTTTCAGCTCGTCCAGCTCGCGCAGGTTTTCTTTCCATGCTTCGTCGATGACGTGCAGCAAGATGGATTTCTCGAATGACTTCACCACCTCCTTACATTCTGTCTCATAAGCTCTCTTCAGGTTGCAGGAGATGTTGTACATACGTTTTCCGTCTGTGATGGGGATAAGTATGTTTTCGTACATGTGTCCCTGCGTTTCGTATACTTGTTTGATGACCGGATAGGCTATCTGTGCCATACGTTCTGTCTTGCGTTTGAAGAGTTCCATGGCAGCGTCAAAAGTTCTGTCTGCCAGTTTTTCTTTCTTCTCATTACGGAATTCCTCTTCGGTGAAAGGTACTTCCATGGCAAGTGTCTGGAGCACATCCATCTTGCAGTTTTCGTAGTCGGGCGCTTCAATGGCATTGGCACAACGGTCCCAAATCATGTTCACGATATCCATGCCGATACGTTCGCCCATCAAAGCGTGGCGGCGTTTGGTGTAGACTACTGTACGTTGCTTGTTCATCACGTCGTCATATTCCAACAGACGCTTACGGATGCCGAAGTTGTTTTCCTCAACTTTCTTTTGCGCACGTTCAATGGATTTGGAAATCATGCCGTGTTCAATCATTTCACCTTCTTTGAAACCCAGTTTGTCCATTACACTGGCAATGCGGTCACTGGAGAACAAACGCATCAGGTCATCTTCCAAAGATACGAAGAATACAGAAGAACCCGGGTCGCCTTGACGTCCTGCACGACCACGTAACTGACGGTCCACACGGCGTGATTCGTGGCGTTCTGTACCGATGATGGCAAGACCGCCTGCAGCTTTCACTTCCGGACTCAGCTTGATGTCGGTACCACGGCCGGCCATATTGGTAGCGATGGTTACAGCACATTTCAAACCGGCAGTAGCCACAATATCCGCTTCCTTCTGATGCAGTTTGGCATTCAATACACTATGTTCAATCTTACGCATGGTAAGCATTTTGCTCAACATTTCAGAGATTTCAACAGAAGTGGTACCCACCAGTACGGGGCGTCCTGCTGCCACCATTTTTTCTATCTCTTCGATGACTGCTTTATATTTTTCACGTTTTGTCTTGTAAACGCGGTCATTCATGTCATTACGGGCAATGGGGCGGTTAGTCGGAATAACCACTACATCCAGTTTGTAGATGTCCCACAACTCGCCGGCTTCTGTTTCTGCCGTACCGGTCATACCGGATAGTTTGTGGTACATACGGAAATAGTTCTGTAATGTAATGGTGGCAAAAGTCTGGGTGGCAGCTTCTACTTTCACGCCTTCTTTGGCTTCGATGGCTTGGTGCAAACCGTCAGAATAACGACGTCCTTCCATGATACGTCCCGTCTGCTCATCCACAATCTTCACTTGGCCGTCAATTACCACATATTCGTCATCTTTCTCGAACATGGTGTATGCCTTCAACAGTTGGTTGATGGTATGCACACGTTCGCTTTTGATGGCATAGTTGGTCATCAGGGCATCCTTCTTTTCAAGGCGCTGTTCGTCTGTCAGCTCTGTTTCGTTTTCCAAGGCAGAGAGTTGCGCTGTGATATCGGGGAGTACGAAGAAAGTGGGGTCCTCTACATTGCTACTAATCAAGTCTACGCCCTTGTCCGTCAAATCCACGCTGTTCATTTTCTCTTCGATAACGAAGTACAGCGGGTCAGTCACCTCGTGCATGCGCTTGTTGTTCTGCTCCATGTAGATTTCTTCGGTCTTCAGCATACCGGCCTTGATGCCTTGTTCGCTGAGGAACTTGATGAGTGCCTTGTTCTTGGGCAGGCACTTGTGACTGCGGTACAAAGCGAGGAAGCCTTCTTCCTGGTCTTTCTTATCGTTTGATGCAATCAGGCGCTTGGCATCGGCCAGGTATTGGGTAGCCAGTTTTTTCTGAGCTTCTACCAGACGTTCCACTTGCGGGCGGAGCTGTTCGAAGAGTTGGTCATCGCCTTTGGGAACCGGTCCGGAGATAATCAGCGGAGTACGGGCATCATCAATCAATACTGAGTCCACCTCATCGACAATGGCATAATTATGTTGGCGTTGTACCAGGTCTTTGGGGCTGATAGCCATGTTGTCACGCAGGTAGTCGAAACCGAATTCATTGTTTGTACCGAACGTGATATCTGCCAGATAAGCTTTGCGACGGGCATCAGAGTTGGGCTGGTGCTTGTCGATGCAATCTACACTCAAACCGTGGAACATGTAAAGAGGACCCATCCATTCGGAGTCACGTTTTGCCAGATAGTCGTTCACTGTTACCACGTGCACGCCGTTACCAGTCAGGGCATTGAGGAATACCGGTAGGGTAGCTACCAATGTCTTACCTTCACCGGTTGCCATTTCGGCAATCTTACCTTTATGTAGAACCACACCACCGAATAGCTGTACATCATAATGTACCATGTTCCATACAGTATCGTTACCACCTGCTATCCAATGGTTCTGGTAGATGGCTTTATCGCCTTCGATGCGTACAAAGTCTTTAGTGGCAGCCAGTTGGCGGTCAAAATCGGTAGCTGTAACCACTATTTCTTCATTTTCAGAGAATCGTTTGGCTGTTTCCTTTACAATAGAGAAAGCGGTGGGTAATACTTCGTCCAGCGCTTTTTCATAAATCTCCAATATCTCTTTCTCGATTTTGTCGATTTGGTTGAAGAGTTCTTCGCGTTCTTCCAGTTCCGTGTTTTCAACGCTTGCTTTCAGTTCTTCCACTTTGGCGCGTTGTTCGGCTGCCGAATCGTGGATGTAGGCTTTCAGTTCTTCTGTCTTGGCGCGTAGGGCGTCGTTGTCGAGTTTGGCTACTTCCGGGTAAGCGGCTTTGATTTTCTCCACCCACGGTTGTATTTCTTTCATGTCGCGTGTGGATTTGTTGCCGAAAATCGAGCTTAAAAATTCATTAAATCCCATTATATATTTGTTTTTATTATTATTGCTGAGTTAGTTGAGCGTGCAAAGTTACTGATTTCTATACAGATTATCCAGATTTGCACAGATTATTTTAGAATCAAAAGTCAAGGGGAGATGCTGTACTTGCATTAGGGGCGCGGATGCGCATTACACTTGCCAAGGTAGGGGCAATGCGGTCAATACTGATGGGGGTACGGATGGTTTCAGCCTTCATTCCTCCTCCCAATAAAATGAGGGGAGCAGGAATATCGGCCGTACGTACTACACGGTTATCAGTACTATTTTCCTGCATGATAGTCCAGCCCGGGAGTATTTCAATGAGCAAATCGCCAGAGCGCTTGCGATGAAAACTATTGCGTATACGTTCTATTTGCGGTGACCAGGGGCCCAAAAGCAGGCGATGAGCTGAATATACTTCGCTCACGCCACTAAACTGAACCAGAAATTCGGCAGATTTTTCTTGAATTTCAGTCAGGCTCAACTGCTTGTTCTCAATAAGTTTATGGTTGAGATAGATTTGTTGGTCATAATAAGCTTCCACATATTGTCCCTCGCCATAGGATGCCATGAGGTACATGTTTAGCAGGGCGGCACAGCGGTTCAGGTAGAATTCACCACCCGGTATCCGGTATACGCCCGGGTCGGCTGCTTCCGGGTCGGCATAGCCGGTGGAGGTGATGCAGAAAAGTACGTTGTGGAGCCCAACTTTACGTTCTATGAGCTCTAATAAGGAAGCTATACTACGGTCCAGTCGCACGTAGGTGTCTTGCATTTCCATGGCACATTCCTGCGTACTTCGGTGGTTATAATTTCCTGCGTAGTAAGTCAGCGATAATAGGTCGGGCACGTCATCTTGTCCGATAGTGCTCTTATTCAGCAGCTCTTCGGTCAGCAGGTTGACTTCCTCATTGATGAAAGGGCTGGTTATCAAGCGGCGGAACTTGTTTGTCCGTTCACCATCCAGCTTGTATTTGAATGGCTCGTTGCGCCATTCGGGCAGAAATGTATAGTTGGTAAAAGGAAGTGCAGGTGTCCATACCATATCCTTGATACGGTAGTCAGGAGATTTCCGGTCGTTGTATTGGCTCAGCCACCACGGAAATTCATTATAATAAGTCGTACTGCACCATTTTCCGGTATTGTTATTAAGCCAGAAAGCACCGTTCCCCGCGTGCCCGGCACCCAATATGGCGGCATCGCGGAAAGGCGCGATGGCATAGACCAGACCTTTGTTGCGGGTAGCTATTTTCAGCTCGTCGGCAATAGTAGAGGTCAGTAATTGGGAGGGGGAAGTGCTTTCGTCGGTATAGTTGCCCATGAAGTTGGGGTCTTCTACACAGTTTATGGGGCGTAGTGTACCTGCATCCAGCCACTGCTCTGCAATGATGCCGTTCATGGACGGTGTTGTCCCGGTATAGATGGCGGCAATGGCCGAGGCTCGGTCCGTTCCGCAAAAAGGAAATTCTGCTTGACGGAAGACTTTACCTTCACGCAGTAAGCGCTTAAACCCCTTTTCTCCGTATAAGGACGAAAATGCTTCCATATAGTCTGTACGCAACTGGTCAATGGTCAATGTTACCACCAGCTTTGGGGAGGCAGGCAGCGGTTGGGCTTGCAAACCACTGAATGTAAGTGCGAGTATGGAAGTTATCAGTCCTTTTTTCATTACTTTCGTTTGTATGTCAGAATGAGGTTGCTTGCAGAACGTATCAGCAAACACAGTGCCAAAGGTAATATTGCTGGCGGAATTCTCTGCGGAATTATTGCCCAAAGCCCTATAAAAAGTGTTAAAACTGCAAAGTTAACCAGCATATAGCGGCTTATTTCCCTTTTTCGTACCCTGGATAGCATGAATGGAAGGCAGAAAAGGTGAAATGGATGGAATACAAATAATATATAATTGGGACTTACTGCCGGATGCTGTGAGAATAGTGCTAAAAATGCCAGTATACATCCAGCCATTCCGGCAACCAAGAAGAGTATGAGGTCTATGTCCCAAAGAGTTTTCCCTCTTCGTATGCCGTAAATGCTGATGCCTGCTACAAGTATCAGTAATAGCGAAGCCGACTGCATCGGTGTGATGCCTCTGCTGACGAAGTCGGCTGGTGTTTTACCCGTTACTACGATTTTTTCTTCTTTGGCAACCAGTGGCCGTGCTTGTCCTTCTTTGTCCACAATCTGCGCTTTATTGAAATACTCCTGCATGTAGAAGGGGACGAACATTGCCAGCCGCCGGTTGATGGGTTCGTCTGCTTTGCTGCCCATGCATAGGTCCATGCCGAAACGTGACCACAAATGGCCTTCACTGTATTTATGCAGCAAATCCCTGAAAGAGATTCCCGTACTGTTAGCAGTCATATTGTCAGCGTATTGCAGAGTGCCGTTGATGGCACGCTCTATCTGGTCCCGCGGGCGGGTGGCACAATTGTCGTAGAAAAAATTGTAGCGGTATACTCGGTTTTCAGGGCGGTAGTTTTCTGTTAATAGTGCTATCAGGCGTTCTTTTTCCTCTTCTGTTAGGTTTAACGTTTGTTGCCAGACATCGCGTCCCAGATAGTTGTATTCGGCGGCGAAATGCTCATAATCGGTTACTCCAAGTTGATAATCCGTTTCTCCCAAGGCAAAACGGAAGATGAAGTTAGGGGCGTTGAAGTTGAACATGCCGTAATTGAAGACGGCGTCAATGCCACGTGTATAGTTCTCGTACCGTATGGCAGTGTGTCCGAATAGGGAATAAATCTCTCCTCCTGCAGCGCAAGTCAGTAGGCTGACGCGTACGGAGTCTGTTGCAGCAGTCTTTTGCTGTTGTGTCACCTGGGCATTTGCTGAAGGCAAACAGAAGAAAAAGATTACTATATATATATGTATAAGTAGGCTTCGTTTCATGCTGCAAACTTACGGAAAAAACTAATATTATCCCAATTTGTGATTAGGAACTAAAGCGGTTATTCGCGTTATTCCGGTCATCTGTGTCCGAAGAATCTTTTTTAATTATGAACTTGATACAATTCTTAATTCGCATTATTGGTTGTTTTGAATCAACTGTCGAGTACGAGTGGTAGGTATTTTCTATTTACAAACGATACGGGTGCAAGAAATAGTGGTATATTGAACCTGATTCAGTCGTATACTGAATGCCATTCAATCGTATACTGAATAGGGCTCAGTCGTATACTGAATGTAGCGCATTTAGTTGTATTGATAATCAGGTGGTTGTGGTATGATGTTGCGGCTTTAATAAATCTCAACAGAATGTAAAAGTGGCATTGTGGTTGTTTGGTGTGGATGTGAATAAGAATTCTTGTGCAGTTGTTCTTCTAATAAAGAGATGGTTTCTGCTGAATTTCAATATTAATGTTATATCTTTGCGCCGCTAAATTTATGCAATACGGTGAATCTCATTATTGATATAGGAAATACAATCGCCAAGATGGCGGTGTTTGATGGTGGACGTATCGTGGAGGTGGTGTATGACTCCAATCTGACGTTGGAACGGTTGCCTGAAGTATGCCGTACATATACGATTGAAAAAGCGATAGTGGCTACTGTCATTGATTTGAGTAGAGAGGTGTTGTCGCAACTGGAAGATATGGCTGTCCCCATTCTGTGGCTCAATGAAAAGACTTCTCTTCCGGTAGAAAACCTCTATGAAACTCCCCGGACGCTGGGGTATGATCGTATGGCGGCGGTGGTAGGAGCCAATGAGCAATTTCCTGGCAGGGATATACTGGTGATTGATGCCGGTACCTGTATCACTTATGAGTTTGTTGATGCTGCTGCCCGCTATCATGGCGGGAATATCTCTCCCGGCCTGCAGATGCGTTTCAAGGCGCTTCATCAGTTTACCGGACGGCTTCCAATGGTGGCTCTTGAGGGGCGGATGGTGCCCATGGGGAAGGATACCGATACGGCTATCCGTGCCGGAGTACTGAAGGGTATTGAATATGAAATTTCGGGTTACATAACGGCGATGAAACATAAATATCCTGAACTTTTGGTTTTTTTAACGGGCGGCGATGATTTTTCTTTTGATACAAACTTAAAAAGTATCATCTTTGCAGACAGATTTTTAGTGTTGAAAGGATTAAATAGAATTTTAAACTATAATAATGATAGGATATAGACAAACACTCTTGGTGTTCTTGCTTATGATGTTGTCCGGAGCGGCAATCGCTCAAAATAATACGAATTCTCCCTATACACGATACGGATACGGACAGTTATCTGAACAAGGCTCAAGTAACAGCAGGGCGATGGGTGGTATTGCCTATGGTTTACGAGACAAGTATCAGACAAACTTCGCTAATCCAGCATCCTATACGGCGGTAGATTCGCTGACTTTTATCTTTGATGGAGCAGTCTCTTTACAGAATACAAACCTCAGTAACGGTACTCTGAAACGAAATGCCAAGAATTCCAGTTTTGATTACATCACGATGCAGTTTCGTGCAAGTAAATGGGCTGCCATAAGCTTGGGATTGTTGCCTTATTCGAATGTGGGATACAGCATGGGAGAGTACCGGGAAGATACGGAATTCCCAGACAAATCTACGACGGTAAGCTATTCGGGAGAAGGAGGTCTGCATCAGCTTTATTTAGGTGCGGGCTTTAAAATAATTAAAAATCTTTCTGTTGGTGCGAATTTTTCGTATCTTTGGGGAGATATAACAAGAACCGCTGCGGAAACCTTTCCGTCCAGTTCAAGTGTATTTCCTATTACAATACAGTCTAATGTGGCTGTAAAGAGTTATAAGTTGGATTTTGGAGCGCAGTACACTCACCAGTTTGGGAAAAAACATGTTGCAACGTTGGGAGTTGTCTTTTCTCCGGGGCATGATCTGAGTAACGATGCGTACGAAGTTACGCAGACTGGTAATAGCAATACGGGAGCTACTTCGGTAACAAGGGATACTGTCGTTACTTGTGGCATTCCGACAACATTTGGCGCAGGTGTGACCTACGTGTACGACAACCGACTGACTGTAGGCGCGGATGTAATGTTCCAGAATTGGAGTAAAGTGAGTTATATGAACAATGACGAGGCGTTTTGCGACCGTGGAAGAATATCCGTTGGTGCAGAGTATCTGCCGAATCCTATGGGACGAAGTTATTTGTCTCATGTGAAGTATCGTTTGGGAGCTTATTATTCCAAACCTTATTATAAGATAGACGGTGTACGTGCCGCTGATGAATATGGCGTTACTGCCGGTTTTGGATTGCCCATACCGAGAACCCGTTCCGTATTGAGTCTTTCTGCACAATACGTGCGGACTAAAGGAACCCAAGCAGCGTTCTTGAACGAAAATACGTTGCGTATCTGTGTTGGAGTAACTTTCAATGAACGCTGGTTCTTCAAGCGGAAAGTTGATTAATGCTGAATGGTGAAAATAGACAATATAACAACTAAAATTTAAATACAATGAAAATTAAAACGCTTGTCGCTGTCTTGCTCCTTTCGGGTGGAGTGACCAGCACTTTCGCACAGACTGAAAATTGTAATTCGAACAGTAGTATCTCTCATGAAGCAGTGAGAGCTGGTAACTTTAAGGATGCATACGCTCCTTGTATGGCTGTATTGAAGGATTGTCCTACACTGCGGTATTACACATTTACAGATGCTCAGAAGATTTTAGTGGGTTTCTTGAGTCAGATTAAGGATAGAAATTCTGCTGATTACAAGAAGTATTTTGATGAGTTGATGGATGTATATGATTTGAGAATGAAGTACATTCCTGAATTCATTGGTAAGGGAATGAAGGGCGTGCCGAGTGTGGCTGATGCCTTGGGTGCCAAAGCTGTGGATTATCTTCAGTTCGCTCCTGCTCCGGACCTTAATACGGCTTATAATTGGCTGAAAGAATCTGTTCATGCTGAAAAGGGTGGTTCCAAAGGTGCGGTGTTGCACTATTTCCTGGATACTTCCATGCAGAAGGTAAAGGCTGATGATAATCATACCGACCAGTTCTTCCAGGATTATATTGATGCTTCCAAGTATGCAGATGACGCACTTGCTGCTGAAACCAAGGAAGCTAAGAAGGCTAACTTGCAAGCTATCAAGGATAACCTCGTGGCCATGTTCATTCAGAGTGGTGTAGCTGATTGTGAATCTTTGCAGAATATCTATGGTCCTAAGGTGGAAGCAAGCAAGACTGACTCCGCTTTCTTGAAGAAGGCATTGAACATCCTGAAATTGATGAAGTGCAACGAAAGCGAAGTTTACTTCAAGGCATCTGAGTACATGTATCAGATTGACCCGACTGCCGATGCAGCTGTAGGTGTAGCATACATGTACTATAAGAAAGGTGACTATGACAATGCCGTGAAGTATTTTGATGAAGCATTGGCTAAAGAAACAGATAATGACAAGAAGGCTGAAATGGCATACGCTACTGCCGCAGCCTTGATGCAGGCCAAGAAACTCTCTCAGGCAAGAAGCTACTGCCAAAAGGCTATGAGCTTTAAGGAGAACTATGGAGAGCCTTATATTTTACTGGCACAGCTTTACGGCTCCAATCCTAACTGGACCGATGAGCCTGCTCTGAATAAGTGTACTTACTTTGTAGTAATTGACAAGCTGCAGAGAGCTAAAGCTGTAGATCCTTCAGTTACAGAACGTGCTAACGAATTGATTAGTACTTATTCCCGCCACACTCCCCAGGCTAAAGACCTCTTTATGTTGGGTTACAAAGCTGGTGACCGTATCACTATCGGTGGATGGATAGGTGAATCTACAACTATCAGATAAAATCATGTTGCTACAACCCATCAACATTGTTTATCATAAAAATGCGAGCATAACCATTGTCCTTGGGGCAATGGTTATGCTTCTTTTATTTTCTTCGTGTTCCGGGAAGAAGAAGGAGCTGGGAGATGCCATTACCGAGCGTGACTCTATGGCAGTGATGGATACCCGCGGGGTGACTACACTGGTTTCTGATTCCGGTGTAACGCGTTACCGCATCAATACGGAAGAGTGGCTGGTCTTTGACCGGAAGAATCCTCCTTACTGGGCTTTTGAAAAGGGGGTCTATTTGGAGAAGTTCGACTCTATCTTCCAAGTGGAGGCGAGTATCAAGGCTGATACAGCCTACTTCTTTAATAAGGAAGAGTTATGGAAACTGATGGGGAATGTGCATATACAGAATTTGAAAGGTGAGCAGTTTGATACAGAGCTGCTGTATTGGGACCAGCGGACACAAAGAATTTATTCGGATGAGTTTATCCGTATCGAACAGCCTGACCGTATCATTACGGGACATGGCTTTGAATCCAACCAGCAGATGACCGTTTACACGATTCGCAAGCCGGAGGGCATCTTCTATGTTGACGAGGAAGCTGCCGCAGCAGACAGCTTGCAGACTGATACCATAAATTGATAAAATGGATACCGTTATTTTTTTATTGATAACCATGGCTTTCTCCGCTTTCTTTTCAGGAATGGAGATTGCCTTTGTTTCCGTAGATAAACTGCGTTTTGAGATGGAAAGGAAGTCAGGCGTCACTTCCAGTATCATTTCCTATTTCCTTCGCAACCCGAACAACTTTATCTCGACCATGCTCGTGGGCAATAACATTGCGCTTGTCATTTATGGTATCTTGATGGCACAAATCATAGAGGTGAATCTTCTTGCCGGAATTATTTCCAATCATTTTGTAATGGTGTTGGTGCAGACTGTAATTTCCACTCTTATTATTTTGGTAACCGGTGAGTTCTTGCCGAAGACTTTGTTTAAAATCAATCCCAATCTGATGCTGAGGGTATGTGCCATTCCTTTATTCATATGTTATGTCATTCTGTTTCCTGTTTCAAAGTTTGCATCGGGATTGTCGTATCTGTTCCTTCGGATATTTGGGATGAAAGTAAACAAGGAGGCGTCGGCCAAGGCTTTTGGCAAAGTGGATTTGGATTACTTCATCCAGTCGAGCATAGAGAATGCGGAAAGTGAAGAAGAACTGGATGCAGAGGTAAAGATATTCCAAAATGCGCTTGACTTTTCGAATATAAAGATACGCGACTGTATTGTACCGCGTACAGAGGTGGTAGCTGTAGATCTGACCACTACATTGGAAGAATTGAAATGTCTTTTTGTGGAGTCGGGTATTTCCAAAATCATAGTATATGATGGAAATATAGATAATGTGGTGGGATATATTCACTCGTCGGAGATGTTCAGGAATCCGGTGGACTGGAGGAATAACGTGAAGGAAGTGCCTATTGTACCCGAAACGATGTCGGCCCACAAACTGATGAAACTGTTCATGCAGCAGAAAAAAACGATTGCTGTAGTGGTGGACGAATTCGGTGGTACGGCGGGTATCGTCTCTTTGGAGGATTTGGTGGAAGAAATTTTCGGCGATATTGAGGATGAGCATGATAATACGTCCTATGTATGTAAGCAGCTGGGTGAACGTGAATATGTGCTTTCGGCCCGTCTGGAAATAGAAAAGGTAAATGAGACTTTCGGGCTCGACCTGCCGGAATCGGATGATTATCTGACAGTGGGCGGACTGATTCTGAACCGTTATCAAAGTTTCCCGAAGCTGCATGAAGTGATTGAAGTGGATAATTATCAGTTTAAAATAATCAAGGTGACAGCCACTAAAATTGAGTTGGTAAGACTGAAAGTCATTGAATAATTTCGTTTAGGCGTAAATTTTTAAAGAATAAATAGATGCATATTAGCATTTTTTGTATCTTCGTGCGCTAAAAAGAACATTGAATAGAAAATAATAATAAACAAATAATTCATATTAACTAAAATGGCAACATTACAAAACATTCGGTCTAAAGGGCCCTTATTGGTGATTGTTATTGGTCTGGCGCTGTTTGCCTTCATCGCGGGAGACGCGTGGAAAGTACTTCAGCCGCACCAGTCACAAGATGTAGGAGAAGTGAACGGGGAAACAATTTCCGCTCAGGATTTTCAGGCATTGGTAGAGGAATATACGGAAGTCATCAAGTTCTCCAGTGGCAACAGTGCATTGAGCGATGAGCAGACAAACCAAATCAAAGATGAAGTATGGAGAACATACGTCAATAATAAGCTGATTGAAAAGGAAGCAAAGAAACTCGGTCTGGTTGTATCGAAGGCTGAGATTCAGGCTATCATTAATGCCGGTGTGCATCCGATGCTGCAACAGACTCCGTTCCGTAATCCTCAGACCGGTGCGTTTGATAAGGATATGTTGAAGAAGTTCTTGGTGGACTATTCAAAAATGAATAAGGCGCAGATGCCTTCACAATATGCAGAATACTATGAATCCATGTACAAGTTCTGGTCTTTCCTCGAAAAGTCTCTTATCCAGGCACGTCTTCAGGAGAAGTATCAGGCTTTGATTACAAAATCTCTTTTCTCCAACCCGGTAGAAGCTCAGGACGCTTTTGATGCAAGAGTAGAGCAGTCAGACCTGCTGCTTGCTGCAGTTCCCTATTCTTCTATCGTTGACTCTACCATCGTTATCAAGGATTCTGATTTGAAGGCTGCATACGACAAGAAGAAAGAACAGTTCAAGCAATATGTGGAAACTCGCAATATCAAGTTCATTGATGTGCAAGTTACTGCAAGTGCAGAAGACAGAGCTGCTCTCCAGAAGGAAATGGAAGAATACACCGAACAACTTACTGCCAATCCTTCTGACTATACTACCTTCATCCGTTCTACCGGTTCCGAAGCTCCTTATACAGACTTGTTCTACACTACTAAGTCTCTGCCTGCTGATGTGACAGCCCGTTTGGATTCTGTTGCGGTGGGTGGTGTATTCGGACCTTATTATAACGTATCGGACAATACTCTTAACTCTTTCAAGAAATTGGCTACTGCTGCTATGCCGGACTCTATCGAGTTCCGTCAGATTCAGGTAGTTGCCGAAGATGCTGAAAAGACGAAGACTTTAGCCGACAGCATCTACAATGCTATTAAGGGTGGTGCCAGCTTTGCTGAAATTGCGAAGAAGTACGGTCAGACCGGTGAGCCTACCTGGATTTCTTCTGCTAACTACGAAGGCGCACAGATTGACGGTGACAACTTGAAATACATTACCGCTGTCACAACTTTGGGACAGAACGAACTGACCAATCTGGCGTTGGGACAAGCAAATGTCATTTTGCAAGTAACCAACAAGAAGGCTGTCAAGATAAATATAAAGTAGCCGTTATCAAGCGTCCGGTTGAATTCAGCAAGGAAACTTATAGCAAGGCATACAATGACTTCAGTCAGTTCATTGCAGCCAACAATACTTTGGATAAATTGGTTGCCAATGCGGAAGATGCCGGTTACAAGTTGCTGGATAGAGCCGACTTGTACAGCTCTGAACATGGTATCGGTGGTATCAGAGGAACCAAAGATGCTTTGAAATGGGCGTTTGAGGCAAAAGCCGGTGAAGTTTCCGGTTTGTACGAATGTGGCGAGAGCGACCGTATGCTGGTAGTAGGTGTTGCAAGTATTGTTCCTGAAGGTTATCGCCCACTGGCTTTGGTAAAGGACCAGTTGAGAGCTGAAATTCTCCGTGACAAGAAAGCAGAGAAGATTATGGCTGATATGAAGGCTGCCAATGCAACTTCGTTCGAGCAGTACAAGAATATGGCAAATGCTGTTAGTGATTCTGTAAAGCACGTTACTTTCTCTGCTCCTGCCTATATCCCGGCATTGCGTAGCAGCGAACCTCTGGTAGGCGCATACGCTTCTATTGCCGAAGTGAACAAGCTGAGTGCTCCTATCAAGGGTAACGGTGGTGTATTCGTTCTGCAACCTTATGCAAAAGAGAAGCTGAACGAAACATTCAACAAGGAAACTGAAGAGGCTAACTTGGCTAACATGCACGCACGCATGGCAAGCCAGTTCATCAGTGACTTGTATCTGAAAGCCAACGTAAAAGACCAACGTTATTTATTCTTCTAAGAATAGAAAACCCATATTGAAAGCCGTTCGGTACTCCCGGGCGGCTTTTTCATTCTCTGTACATTTCATTTTCTATACTCTCCGTTGTCTTTGTGCAACTTTATTCCTACCTTTGCATTCTTGAAAGAGTTTTGTTTTTAATGAAAAACGATATGCAGAAACGACCTCTATTGGGCTTGACGCTCTCTGAATTGCAGAATGTGGTGAAGAATCTGGGAATGCCCGGTTTCTCTGCCAAGCAGATAGCTTCCTGGCTGTATGACAAGAAGGTGACTTCTATAGACGAAATGAGCAATCTTTCGTTGAAGCATCGGGAATTGCTGAAAGAAATCTATGAGGTAGGTGCCGAAGCGCCGGTAGATGCCATGCGCTCTGTAGACGGTACGGTGAAATACTTGTACCGGGCAGGCGAGGGGCATTTCGTGGAAGCTGTCTATATACCCGACGAAGACAGGGCTACGCTTTGTGTCTCCTCGCAGGTGGGCTGTAAGATGAATTGCAAGTTCTGTATGACCGGCAAACAAGGTTTTACTGCCAATCTGACATCCAACCAGATTATTAATCAAATCAATTCGTTGCCCGAAAGGGACAAGCTTACCAATGTGGTAATGATGGGCATGGGTGAACCACTTGATAATCTGGACGAGGTATTGAAAGCGCTGGAAATAATGACCGCCTCTTATGGGTATGCGTGGAGTCCCAAGCGTGTTACACTTTCTTCTGTGGGATTGAAGAAGGGCTTGCAGCGTTTTATTGAGGAATCGGACTGCCATCTGGCTATCAGCCTTCATTCGCCGATACCTTTGCAACGACGTGAGCTGATGCCTGCCGAGAAGGCTTTCTCCATTACTGAGATTGTAGATTTGTTAAGAAACTATGATTTTAGTAAACAGCGCAGACTATCTTTCGAGTATATTGTTTTAAAGGAGTGAATGACTCGTTGTTATATGCCAAGGACTTCTGAAGCTATTGCGGGGGCTGGACTGCCGTATCAACCTGATTCGTTTTCATGCTATTCCGGGAGTTAATCTGGAAGGGTGCTGATATGGAGACAATGACTAGCATTCCGTGATTATCTGACTTCGCACGGTCTGTTTACTACTATACGGTCATCGCGCGGGAGAGGATATATTTGCCGCATGTGGTATGCTTTCCACTGCCAAGCAGGAGGAGAATAAAGAAGAATTAATATAAATTATTAACTTTGACGCCAAGCTTATACGCCTTTTTCGTAGTTTTGTAATAACTAAAACATATAAATGTATGAAGAAACACCTGTTTTATTTGAGTATGGCCCTGATAACTGCATTGTTTTCAGCATGTGGTAATGGCAAGAAGGGTGTGTTTACTCCGACCTCCAGTGGTCGTGCGTATGAAGTTCTGGTAGTGGAGCCAAGGCTTGTGGGAACGTCCTGCCGGTAGGGCGCTCTCGATGTGCTTGATTCTGACGTTCCGGGGCTTCCCCAGTCAGAACGTTCATTCCGAATCATGTATACTTCCTTCCAATTATGACTCCACATTAAAACTGATCCGCAATATTATCATTGTCGATGTGAACAAGGATCTCTATACCCAGCCTAATTCAAGTATGCGAGGAATGTATATGCTGCTCCTCAGTCTATTCTCACTATTCAGGCACCGGATGAAGCCTCTTTTGAGAAGTTTGTCGAGGAGAACAGGCAAGTAATTGTGGATTTCTTTACCCGTGCTGAAATGAACCGTCAGATTGCAGTGCTGGAAACAAACACAGTGACTATGTTTCTACGAAAGTAAAGAGTATGTTCGATTGTGACGTATGGGTTCCGGGTGAACTGACGGCGACTAAGCAGGGAGAAAACTTCTTTTGGGCAGGTACGAATGCTGCTACAGGTGATCAAAACTTTGTTATCTATTCCTATCCTTATACCGACAAGGATACATTTACGAAAGAGTATTTCGTGCATAAGCGTGACTCTGTGATGAAGATTAATATTCCTGGTGCAAGGGAGGGTATGTATATGGAAACCGATTCATTGATGACAGACGTACGTCCTATCAATGTACAGGACGAATATGCATTGGAAGCTCGTGGCTTGTGGCGTGTGAAAGGCGATTTTATGGGTGGTCCGTATGTATCTCATGTCCGTTTGGATAAAGTTAATCAGCGCATTATCGTATCCGAGATATTTGTGTATTCACCCGATAAGATGAAACGTAATCTGGTACGTCAGATGGAAGCGTCACTGTATACGCTTAAATTGCCCGGAAGCAAACAGGAAGGAAATGAGATGCCTTTGGCAGTAACAAAAAAAGATTCTACTAAAACAGAAAAATAAGGATGGAAGATAATAAAATAAGAGTCGGTATAACTCAGGGAGATATAAACGGGGTTGGGTATGAAGTGATTTTGAAAACATTTTCGGATCCGATGATGTTGGAGTTATGTACCCCGATTATTTACGGTTCACCCAAAGTAGCTGCTTATCACCGCAAGTCATTGGATTTGCCGACTAATTTCAGTATTGTGAACTCGGCATCGGAAGCTGTCCCTAATCGTCTGAGTGTCGTGAACTGTACAGACGATGAAGTAAAAGTTGAGTTTTCCAAACCTGATCCGGAGGCTGGTAAAGCTGCTCTTGGTGCTTTGGAGAAGGCAATTGAAGAATACAAAGCGGGGCTGATTGATGTTATTGTTACGGCTCCTATCAATAAGCACACTATTCAGTCGGAAGAATTCTCTTTTCCCGGACATACGGAGTATATCGAAGAGAAGTTGGGTGATGGCGGAAAAGCTTTGATGATTCTGATGAAAGATGATTTACGGGTGGCATTAGTGACAGGACACATTCCTGTACGGGAGATAGCATCGGCTATAACGAAAGAGTTGATACAGGAGAAGCTACTCGTTTTTAACCGTGCGTTGAAGCAGGACTTTGGTATCGGAGCACCGCGTATTGCTGTACTTTCCCTGAATCCACATGCCGGTGATGAAGGTTTATTGGGTACGGAAGAGCAGGAAGTAATCATCCCTGCCATTAAAGAATTGGCGGGGAAAGGCATATTGTGTTATGGTCCTTATCCGGCTGACGGCTTTATGGGTTCCGGTAACTTTACTCATTTTGACGGTATACTGGCAATGTATCACGATCAGGGACTTGCTCCTTTTAAATCTTTGGCTATGGATGAAGGTGTAAACTATACGGCCGGTCTTCCGGTAGTGCGTACTTCACCGGCGCATGGCACGGCTTATGATATTGCAGGAAAAGGGATCGCTTCCGAAGATTCTTTCCGGCAGGCTGTCTATGTGGCAATCGATGTGTTCCGTAACCGTATGCGCGAGCAGGAAGCACATGCCAATCCCCTGAGGAAACAATATTACGAAAGACGTGACGACAGCGATAAGCTGAAACTTGATAGTACAGAAGAGGATTTGTAGTATGACGAAAGCGGAAATACAACAAGTAAAACTGCGTTTTGGTATTATTGGCAATAACGAGGCATTGATGCGTGCTATTGATATCGCCATTCAGGTAGCTCCTACTGATTTGTCGGTGCTGATTACCGGAGAGAGTGGTGTGGGTAAGGAGAGTTTTCCGCAGATTATCCATCAATACAGCCGCAGAAAGCACGGACAATATATCGCTGTAAACTGCGGGGCTATCCCCGAAGGAACGATTGATTCGGAACTGTTCGGCCATGAAAAAAGGCGCTTTTACCGGTGCTATCGGTGAACGTAAAGGGTATTTTGGCGAGGCTGACGGCGGTACCATTTTTCTTGATGAGGTGGGGGAGCTTCCTATGCCTACACAAGCTCGTTTGCTTCGGGTGCTCGAGACAGGTGAGTTTATTAAAGTCGGTTCGTCTAAAGTTGAAAAAACGAATGTACGTATTGTTGCTGCTACCAATGTGAATTTTACACAAGCAATTGCTGACGGGCGTTTCCGCGAAGATTTATACTACCGTCTTAATACAGTGCCTATTCCGGTTCCGGCTTTACGCGAACGTGGAGAGGATGTTGTGTTACTGTTCCGCAAGTTTGCATCAGACTTTGCCGAAAAGTATCGTATGCCTGCCATTCAGCTGACTGATGATGCCAAACAAGTGCTGCTGACATATCCATGGCCCGGTAATGTACGTCAGTTGAAGAATATAACGGAACAGATTTCCATTATTGAAACCAATCGTGAAATCAACGCTTCTATTTTGAAGAATTACCTGCCCGAACAGAGTAATATGCAGCGCCTGCCCGCCTTGTTTGGGGTAAAGAATGAAAGTAAAAGTTTTGAAAGCGAGCGCGAAATACTGTATCAGGTGCTTTTTGACATGCGCCAGGATGTCACCGAGTTGAAAAAACTGGTACACGAGATTATGACCGAACGGGCAACTATGGGAAATCAGGGTGCGACACCTACTGCTTATTATGCATCTGCTCCAGCGGTAGTAGCTTCAGTACCTGCTGCCGGAGTGCCTACTATAATACACCCTTCCGTGAAATCAGCTCAGGAAGTAGATGAGGATATTCAAGACACAGAAGAGTATGTTGAAGAATCTCTCTCATTGGATGAAGTGGAAAAAGAAATGATACGCAAGGCACTTGAAAAGCATCATGGAAAGCGTAAAAGTGCGGCTAAAGATTTGAATATATCGGAGCGTACGCTATACAGAAAGATAAAAGAATATGGATTGGATTAAGAAAATAACGTTGATATCGGCGTTAGCAGGTTTGGTGTGCGTGGTAGTTTCCTGCCGCATCTCTATGGGACTTGCTCCGATAAGTTCTATTGATTACAGCAAAGTGAAGACTATTACGATTGCAGAATTTCCTAATCGTGCCGAGTACGTGTATGCTCCCATGACTACGGAGTTTAACCAGAAACTTAAGGATATGTTTATCCAGCAAACACGTTTGCAATTGGTGAATGCCAACGGCGATCTGGAAATAGACGGTGAGATAACGGGTTATAACCAATACAATGAAGCTGTAGCAGCTGATGGCTATTCTTCTAAAGTGAAGCTGACTATGACCGTAAACGTGCGTTATGTAAACAATACCAATCATGAGGAAGATTTTGAACAACAGTTTTCCGCTTTCCAGACTTATGATTCCTCCTTGCTGCTGACTGATGTGCAGGATGACCTGATAAGTAAAATGATAAAGGATATCACAGAACAAATATTTAATTCAACCGTAGCTAACTGGTAACCGAGGAATGACTTCTGCCTATTTGCAACAATGGATACAGCATCCTGAAATGTTGAATAAGGATACTTTGTACGAACTTCGTACTCTGCTGGTCCGTTATCCCTATTTTCAGTCGCTTCGGCTGCTGTACCTTAAGAATCTCTATTTGCTGCATGATGTCACATTCGGAGCAGAACTGCGTAAGGCTGTTCTGTATGTGGCAGACAGACGTGTATTGTTTTATTTGATAGAAGGCGACCGCTATAGGTTGAAATCGCAAAAGTCACCTTTACTTTCTTCCAGAGTGCCGGAAGAAGAACCTAATGTGGATCGTACACTCTCTTTGATAGATGCTTTTTTGGCAACAGTTCCCGAAGAGCATTCGCAGGTTACAGAATTGGATTATGCAATGGATTACACAACTTATCTGTTGCAGGATGACGGACAGAATGATTCTGAACCAACCGGTGGGGAGGAAGTTCCTAAACTGCGCGGACACGAACTGATAGATGGATTTATACGTAAGAGCGAGGCGTCGGAATCATCTGTATTTGAAAGATCGGTATGTTCTGAGAAAGTTCTCGTATCTCCGGAAGAAAAGGAGGCATCTCTTGAAGATAAGGAAGTGATTTCCGAGCAAAAAGAGACTTTCCCCGCTTCCCTTTCAAAGAACGAATATTCTACTTCCGAAGATGATGAAAATGATGATGGACAGATTCGTCAGGAAGATGTGGATGATAGCTGTTTTACAGAAACTTTGGCAAATCTATATTAAACAGCACAGATATGATAAAGCACTTGAAATTATTAAAAAATTAAGTTTGAATTATCCAAAAAAAAATGCTTACTTTGCAGACCAAATCAGATTTTTGGAGAAATTGATTATTAACGCTAAATCAAAATAACAAAATGTATTTATTATTAGTTATCTTAATGGTGATCGCATCCATATTGATGTGTTTCATTGTGTTGATTCAGAATTCCAAAGGCGGTGGTCTGGCTTCGGGTTTCTCATCATCCAATCAAATCATGGGTGTACGCAAGACTACAGACTTTTTGGAAAAGGCAACATGGAGCCTCGCTGTGTTTTTGGTGGTGATGAGTGTTGCTTCCGCTTACGTTATCCCTTCTGCTTCTCATAAAGGCGGTGATGTGATTTTGGAACAGGCACAGCAAGAAGAGAAGACGAACCCGTACAATATGCCCGTAGGTACAGCTGCTCCGAAAGCTGAGCAACCGGCTGAAACAGCTCCTGCAACAACAGCTCCTGCTGCTACGGATGCTGCAGAACCGGCTGGAAATTAATTTCGAGAAATAACTGTAATTTCTTGACAGGTGGAGTTGTACAATTTATGTTGTACAATTCTGCCTGTTTTTATTTATAGTCTTTTATATTTGGTTATTTTTGTAGCCGGATAAGATTCTTTTGAAATTATAAACCATATTATAATATTATAATGACAACTACTGACAAAATTCACCAGACGCTACGCGATTCGGCAGGTATGCGTTGGTTGGTATTGCTGCTTTTAGCATTTGCTATGTTCTGTTCATATATTTTTATGGACATACTTTCACCTATTAAAGACTTGATGCAGTCCACGCGTGGCTGGGATTCTACAGCATTCGGTACAATGCAGGGGTCTGAGACATTCCTTAATGTATTCGTATTTTTCCTCATTTTCGCAGGTATTATCCTCGATAAAATGGGTGTACGTTTTACTGCAATTCTTTCCGGTACTGTGATGCTTGTCGGAGCTACCATCAATTGGTATGCGGTGACAGACGCTTTTCAGGGAAGTGGACTTCAAACTTGGTTTACCAACAACCTGAATTATATTCCCGGTTTCGATGAGTTGGGTATCTCCCCATTCTATAGAGGTATGCCGGCATCGGCTAAATTTGCGGCAATAGGTTTCATGATTTTCGGTTGCGGTGTCGAGATGGCGGGTATTACGGTGTCTCGCGGTATCGTTAAGTGGTTCAAAGGCCGTGAAATGGCACTTGCCATGGGGTCTGAAATGGCGCTTGCCCGTTTGGGAGTTGCCACTTGCATGATTTTCTCTCCGGTATTTGCTAAATTAGGGGGTGTTATCGATGTTTCCCGTTCAGTGGCATTTGGTGTTGTGCTATTGCTTATCGCACTTATTATGTTTATTGTCTACTTCTTCATGGATAAGAAACTTGACGAGCAGACAGGTGAGGCTGAGGAGAAAGACGATCCGTTCAAGATCAGCGATCTCGGTACTATTTTGTCTAGTGGCGGATTCTGGTTGGTAGCGCTTCTTTGTGTACTTTATTATTCTGCTATATTCCCGTTCCAGAAATATGCCGTAAATATGCTGCAATGTAATCTGGTATTCAAGGAAGTACCTACAGACTCTTTCTGGGCTACTAATACGGTGACAATTCTTCAGTACTGCATTATGCTTGTCGTTGCGGGTGCTTCTTTTGCAAGTAATTTTATGAAGAAGGCAGGTATGAAATATGGTTTGCTTACCCTTGCCGGAGTATTGCTCACTGTCTTCTGTTATATGGGTTATATGCGTCAGAGTGCCGAAACTGTATTTGCAGTCTTCCCTTTGCTCGCTGTTGGTATAACGCCGATACTTGGAAACTATGTTGACCATAAAGGTAAGGCAGCTTCGATGTTGATGATAGGTTCCTTGTTACTGGTTCTTTGCCATCTTACTTTCGCGTTTGTTCTTCCTGAGTTCAGGGATAATGCGGTAGGTGGTGTTGTGATAGCCTATCTTACTATATTGGTACTTGGTGCAAGTTTTTCACTGGTTCCTGCTTCTTTATGGCCCAGTGTTCCTAAATTGGTTGATGCCAAGATTATAGGCAGTGCTTACGCACTTATTTTCTGGGTGCAGAATATTGGTCTTTGGCTCTTCCCGCTTCTTATCGGAAAGGTACTTGATAAAACCAATACGCAGCTTGTTGCTGATTTAAAGAACGGTGTGATTACTCCGGAAGAGGCTGCCGTTTCGTATGATTACACCGCACCGCTTGTAATGCTGGCTTGTCTTGGCGTTGCTGCTTTGGTACTGGGATTTATTCTTAAAGTTGTAGACAAGAAGAAGGGTCTTGGTTTGGAAGAACCTAATATCAAAGCTTGATAACGGAGTAATGTCAGATACAAAAGGAAAAGTAAACCTATTGGATACTGTTCCCGTTCAGTGCGGACATATTACAACCGAATGGGAAGGGGAGTACGCGATACTTTCCTTTCCTCGGTTTAAGTACGACTGGATGAGACGTTTTTTGTTGCCGAAGAGTATGTCGGCCGATATTCATGTGAAGCTGGAAGAACACGGTACTGCCGTATGGCGTTTGATAGATGGAAACCGAACCGTACAAGAGATAATTTCTCTGCTTACCGACCATTTCCAAAATGAAGATAACTATCCTTCTCGTGTCACTACTTACATTATGCAGTTGCAGAAAGATGGATTCATTCAGTTGAAAGTCGAGAGTTGAAAGTTACTGTCTGGCATTACAATGCAGACTGCTTTCAACTCTCGACTTTCAATTTCCTAATTGCTTTCTCTGTCTACCTTGATTAATCCACCGGTAGCTGTATCGAACAAAACTTTTATAGTAGAATTTTTATTGAATAGTACAGGTGCAAGATATTCTATAGTACCAAATTGTGTAACGGGCAGTTCACCATCGAATATCTTCTTGTTGTTGCCTGTTAATATAACATGGGCGCGTCCTGGAACGTTGTAAGCAACTCCGTCTACTTTTTTCTTACTGTCTTCTTCCGGAATGGCGGGAGTCTTCAAATCGGTTATGGAGATATAATATGGTTCGCCTGCCAAATCATCGTTTGCCACTATGCCCAATCGTTTGGAGAAGCGGAAAGCTACTTCATTGTTCATTTCTTTGGGAGTCAGGCGGATTGTAAACGTCTGAGGTTCTTCTTTCAAGGTTCCGGAGAACATCTCCGTCATAGCACGTTCCTGTAAGTTGAGGTTGTCGAGCATGATTTTGAGTTGGGCGCCATCCTGCGGCATATTGTCGGCTTCACCACGGAGAAGGGCATTTTTGCTTTCACGGATGTTATAGATTTCCTTGGCTACCAACTCCGCCATTTTAGCTCTGGAACTTGCCATGAGTATTTCTTCCGTAAGGAATTTACGCGGATCTATGGTTTCTTGTGCGGCAGCGGTTATTTTGGTTGCCGGTATCGTATGGCTGTTAAGCGGTATGTTGATGGAACGGACAATGCCGTCTTCGGTAAGTTCCATTAGTGGGGCTACAGTCTTATCTTTCAACTTAACGAAGTATACATTATCTTTATCGGGTACTCCCGCCACGTGTGTTTGTACTTTGTCGATGGTCCAATAGATATTCGGATCGGCAGATACATTGTTCATGCGTAAGTAGCGGTCGGCATATTTACAGAACTCTCCGGGCATGTATGTATGTTTGGTAGCCTGTACTACAATTTCTATTTCGGTTTTAGGCAGGAGATAAGTTACTCCGTAGTCTTTACCGCGCATAATACCGGTGCTGACATCTGTTTGGGCATAGGCACTTGTAGCTATTAGAATGCCGGCCACCCAGGATGTGCCAGACCGTATTGTTTTGTTTTCGGAGGAGTTTTCCATATCGGTACTTGCCGGGACCATTTTGAGGCTTGCAATCTTCTCGCCATTCCGGGTTCCACTCGCCCGGTTCCACTGTCCATTTCATATCGGCATTCAACAATTCAAGATGCTTGCGGTCAAGAGTGAAAACTATTTCTTTGCTCTCTCCCGGCTTCAGGTGGATACGTTCAAAACCGGCAAGATTCTTTTCGTAGGTGGTGATGCTGCTCAGTACGTCGCGGATATAGAGCTGCACTACTTCATCTCCGGCACGTTTGCCGGTGTTGGTCACCTTCAGGCGGACGGTGGCAGACTCGTTCGGGGTGATGACTCGGGGGGTGATGTCGAGGTCGGAGTACTCGAAGGTGGTGTAGCTCAAGCCGTAACCGAAGGGGTAGAGTGCTCCGTTGATGCGTGACATGTTGCCCGTAGGTCCCGGATTCTTACCGCCGTCTATCTGTGAAGAAGGTTTGCAGGGGAAGTTGAAGGGGATTTGCCCTACGGTCTTGGGGAAGGTCACCGTCAGCTTTCCACCGGGGTTGTAGTCGCCGAAGAGGATGTCGGCCAGGGCCATTCCGCCTTTGGAGCCGGGATACCAGGCTTCGAGGATGGCGGGGACGAACTTGTCTGCCCAGTTGATGGAGAGCGGGCGTCCGTTGATGAGTATCAGTACGACGGGCTTGCCCGTGGCTTGTATGGCTTGAAGCAGTTGCAACTGCCGGCCGGGCAGGTCGAGGCTGGTGCGCGATTTGTTTTCGCCGCAGGTGCGTTGTCCACCGCCCAATACTACGACGGCAACATCAGCTTGGCGGGCATTTTCTACGGCTTTGTCTATCTCGGCTTGCTCGTCGTCGGTCAGAGGATAGTCTATGATTTCACTTTCGGGCCAGTGGGCATCTACCAGGTCGCAGCCTTTGGTGTAGAGCACCTCTGCCTTGCCTTTTGTCTTTTCTTGAATGCCTTCCAGTACAGTGGTCACCTCTACGGCAAGGGGGCCGTAATGTGTCAGAGCATAGCCTTCCTCATCGGCATTCGGGCCACAGACGGCAATCTTCTTGGTGGAGTTGATGTCTAAGGGCAACAGCTCACCGGCATTCTTCAGCAGAACGATGGACTCGCGGGATGCCTGCAAGGCGATGGCTTCGTTCTCTTCTTTTTCCACTTCACGGTCGGCACCGGCAAGGTCTGTCTGGTAGGGGGCATCGAACAGACCGATAAGGAACTTTACCCGAAGGATGTCACGCACACGGTCATTGATAACTTCTTCACTCAGTCCGCCTTCCTTTACGAGTTCGCGTAGCGGAAGTACGAATGAGTCGGGCGAGCGGAATGTACAACGTACGTTGAGGCCTGCTTCCACGCTTTGGCGTACGGCTTCTTTCATGTCTTTGGCGGTGCCGTGCTTGGTATAGAGATATTCTACGGCGTCACTGTCGGATACGACGTAGCCACGGAATCCCATTTCGCCACGCAGGCGGGTGGTGAGCCAGTAGTAGCTGCCCTGCACGGGGATGCCGTCGTAATCGTTGTACGAACTCATTACGCCCAGCATGCCAGCTTCCCGGATGACGCGTTTGAAGGGGTAGATGTGTATGTTTTCCACTTCGCGCGGCGACATTTGCGGGTCCACGCGTGCCATGCCTTCGCGGGCGCCTTTGTTGTTACTGTAAGCGGCAAAGTGCTTGCCGGTGGCGGCCACTTGGTGGTTGTGCTGCAAGCCGCGCACCATTTCGATGCCCAGTTCGGCTACGAGGTAGGGGGATTCGCCGTAGACTTCTTCATAGCGTCCCCAACGCTGGTCGCGACCTACATCGAGGATGGGGGCGTAGACGTTGGTATAGCCCAGCATGCGGGCCTCCCGTCCGGTGATAAGTCCTACTTGGCGGATAAGTTCGCGGTTCCACGTGTGTCCCAATCCCAGTTGGGTGGGGAAGTTGGTGGCGCGGTAGCTTTCCACGCCGCGTATGCCTTCGTTGGTAAAGTCTACGGGGATGCCGAGACGGGTATCTTCCACAAAGAACCGTTGCACCTCGTTCAGTGCCCAGGCATGACGCGAGGCAGGCCAGACGTTTTCATTGTCCGAGGGTGGCAGTCCCCATTGCTGGAAGCCGTTCAGATGTTCGTCAATGGCTCCGATACCGTCTTTCCAGAGCATCTGTTTCCATTCGGGGGTGGGGAGGTCGTCTTTCAGTACGCGTTTGTAGCCGTAGAGGGTGACCATTTGGCAGGTCTTTTCGTCCAGCGTCATCTGTTGCAGCAGGTTTTCGATGCGTGCTTCGAGCGGGGCGGAGGGGTCTTCGTACACGTCTTTTTACACTCCGAATTTTTTTGTTGAAGTCTATCAGTTAAGGACATATTAAAAAATAGTTTTATTTTTTTTCTGATTTACTGTTATGTTATTGTATTATAGTTGTTTATGCGCTAATGCTCTTCTGCGATGTATCATTCATTATATCTTTTGCAACAAATGTTATGATAAAATATTTATGTTGGTTTTATATTTGCCACGGAGAAAATCAGAAGCTGTATGGCTAAGATTCGTATCTAAATATAATTTTAACTTTAAAATATTATGTATGATGAAAAACATCTGTTTTAAGACGTGCACTATATTAGTGGCACTGTTTATAGGGATTACGTTGCATGCACAACAGATCTCTGTAAAAGGTACAGTAGTGGAGAAATCCACAGGTCTTTCTGTCATTGGAGCTTCCGTAATAGAAGTAGGCTCCGAAAATAACGGAACCATTACAGACATTGACGGTAATTTCTCACTGACCGTTTCACAGGGTTCCGAATTATCTGTTTCTTATATCGGTTTTCAAGCTGTAACGGTAAAAGCACAACCCACCGTTCGTATCGAGATGATGGAAGATTCACAAATGTTGAATGAAGTGGTAGTGACAGGTTATATGTCTGAAAAGAAAGCTAGTCTGACCGGGTCGGTTGCTGTAGTCAAAATGAAAGATGTGGCAGACATTCCAACAGGAAATATTCTTACAGGATTACAAGGAAGGGTTGCAGGTATGAATATCACTACAGATGGTACTCCGGGAGGAGGGAACACCAGTACACTGCTTCGCGGTGTTACTACCATCAACAATTCCTCTCCCCTTTATGTGATTGACGGTGTACAAACCCGTGATAATATAGCCACAATTCTTTCTTCTAATGATGTGGAATCCATTCAAGTGCTGAAAGATGCTGCTTCTGCAGCCATCTATGGCGCTCAGGCCGCCAACGGTGTGATTATCATTACCACTAAGCGTGCTAAAGAAGGCGATGTGAAAGTAAATTTCGACATGTCATTGACCGCACAGACATTTACATCAAACATAGATATGTTAGATGCCTATGAATGGGGAGAGGTATATTGGCAGGCATATAAGAATACATATGGTACGCATCCTAATAGTATAGTATATGGTAACGGTGAAACTCCCGAACTCCAAGAATTCTATTACGATCAAGATGGCATAAAAATCCGTTCAGGAAACACAGATTGGGCAAAAGAGATCTTTGATACGGCACTTATGCAAAATTACAACCTATCACTTTCCAAAGGTTTCAAGGATGGCAATGTAGCATTGACCCTAAATTACATGAATCAAGATGGTTTATGCCGCAATACGGATTACGAACGTATCAACTCGCGGTTAAGTTCAAATTTCCGCTTTTTAAATGATAAAGTAAGGGTGGGGGAAAGTATCGCTGTAAATTACTGGACTCAGCATCAAACTCCGGAAGGTATTGAAGAACTTGTCATCGCCCAGCATCCCGCTATCCCAGTGTATGATGAGAATGGCGGTTACGCAGGCGGATATGTGGATATTTTGGGTGATAAGGCCAATGCTGTCCGCTTAACTGATATGGAAGCAAACAATCGCCATAAAAACTGGCGTATCTTCGGCAATGCTTACTTGGAAATCGAGCCCATCAAAGCTTTGGTATTAAAATCTTCATTCGGTTTGAATTACTCCAATGGATTTAATTCCACCTTTGTACCCAAATGGCAAGAAGGTAGCCGAAAAGTAGAAACTAACGAACTTACAGTAAGAGAGGATAATAGTTTGCAATGGGTATGGGCGAACACTATTAATTACGCAAAAGATTTTGGAAAACATTCCATCAATGCACTGATAGGAATGGAAGCCAAAAAAGAAAATGGCGAACATGTACAAGGATACGGTCGTGGACTGATTATTGAGGATTTGGATTATCGCTATTTGGATGCTGTTACGGACGGAAAGGATGTGAGTAACAATTCAAGTTCGTATGCTATGGTGTCTTACTTCGGAAAAGTAAATTGTGCATACGATGAGAAGTACTTGGTGTCTGGAACCCTTCGTAGAGATGCCTCTTCCAGATTTGGTAATGGAAACAATTCTGCCATATTTCCCTCGGTTTCTGCCGGTTGGAGAATTTCACGTGAAAATTTCATGGAAACTACTTCCAATTGGCTTAGCGACTTGAAACTTCGTGCTTCATGGGGCATTAACGGAAACGACATGATTGACAATAGCGCGACCTACAGTTTGTATTATGTAGACATGAACACAGGATCGTATAATTTTTCCGGTGACGGAAAAACTTTATCACCAGGTGTGATTAAGACCATGTCAGGGAATAATAATTTGAAATGGGAGCAAACCGAACAGTTCAATATCGGTATAGATGCAGCTTTTTTGGACAACCGCTTAAGAGTCACTATGGATTACTTTAAAAAGAAAACCAAAGATATGCTTATCCAAAAGCCTTATATTGCTGCTATCGGGGAAGGAGGATACAAATGGTATAATGCAGCCAGTATGGACAATAATGGCGTAGAAGCTACTATAACTTGGCACGACAAAATCAATGACTTCAATTATGAGGTAGCTTTCAACGTATCTTATTACCACAATGAGATTACTGACCTGCCGGAGGAAGTCAAATACACTTGGGGTGGCGGAGACGGTATCAGCAAGACTATTATCGGACAGTCTTATGGTTCTTGGATGGCCTATAAAACAGACGGAATCTTCCGCACCAAGGAGGAAGTTTATGAATATCTTAGTAAATACGATGTACAGGTGGGCGAACCTGGTGTGGGACGTATCCGCTACAAAGATCTCAATGGAGATGGCAAAATTAACACCGCAGACCGAGACTGGATGGGGAGCGACCAACCCAAAGTAATAGCTGGTCTGAATTTGAGCGCATCGTGGAAAGAATTTGATTTAAGCCTTTTCTTTAATGGAATGATACGCGATGCCTGGAACAATTCCAAATTCTATACAGATCTCTTTCAGGGATGGACAGGTAACCATTCTACCGATTTATTAAAAGCCATGCATGCCTGGGAAGTATATGAAAAGACTGGAGTATATGAATGCAGCATTCCGGCACTGACCGTAGTAGATAACAATAACGAAACACGCGATTCGGATTTCTTCATAGAAGATGGTTCATATATAAAACTGAAAACCGCCACACTGGGGTATACATTCTCTGACAAGGTATTGAAGAAACTACACATCTCAAATCTGCGCATGTACCTACAGGCACAGAATGTGTTTACCTTAACCAATTACACAGGAGCAGACCCAGAAGGATTAGGATATCGCTATCCGCTACCACGAACTTTTACATTTGGATTATCTGTTGGTTTTTAACTATTTAAATAAGAAATATATGAAACTTAAATATATGCTTGCAGCCGGCATGATGGCTGCCATGACTACCGGTTGTAATGAAAGTAGTTTTTTGGATTTAAAACCCCAAGGAGCTTTGAATGAAGATTTACTGAATTCTAAAGAAGGAATTGAGCTTTTAATAACTTCTGCTTATTCAGCTCTGCAAGGCCCAAACCGGGATATGATGTGGGTACCGATGACCAACTGGACCTATGGTGAAGTACGTTCAGACAATGCTTATAAAGGTGGTAGCAGCATCACTGATGGTGGCGATATTAATCAGATGGAAACTTTTGTAATAGATGCCACTTGGGGAAATGCTGACAGCAAATGGTATCAATTATATTGCTGTTTACAACGTGCTAACGAAGCATTGCGCATTTTGAATACCATGTCGGAAGCGGACATGCCGGAACTGACTGTGAGAAAAGCCGAAATGAAAGTAATTCGTGCGCATTTCTATTTTGAATTGTGCCGCTTGTTCAAACAAATACCTTATTTGGATGAAACGATAGATCAGGAAACATATAAAAATATTCCTAACAACCAATTCTCTCGTGAGGAAATACTTGATAAGATAGCAACGGATTTGCTGGAGGCAGCTAAGATTCTTCCGCCTCGTCAATCAGAAATAGGAAGAATCAACCAGTACATCGCTTACGCCTATGCCGCAAAAGTGAGGCTGTATCAAGCTTATAAGCAGGATGAACGTAATCAGGTTGTTTCTATAGATAAAGATTTGTTACGTGAAGTGGTAGAGCTTTGTAATCGTCTGGATGGACAATATGATTTGTTGGAAGATTTCCAACAATTAGACTTGTTGGCTTATGAAAACGGAAAGGAATCGGTATTTGCCGTGCAATACACCATGAATGATGGAACTGAGGGAGCTGGTAATATTAACTGGAGTAATCTGTTGAATGCACCTCTCGGTCCTTACAGTGGAGACGGATTCTTTCTTCCCAGCCAAAATCTGATTAATGCTTTCAAGACCGATGAAAACGGTTTACCATTATTCGACAGTTTTAATGAGGAGAATTATGGAGTTTGGACAGGAGAAGAGCTGACACAGATTGAGTCAACCGTAGACCCTCGTTTGGACTTTATAACAGGACGACCGAGTATCACCTGGAAAACCTATCCGGATAGTCCTTGTAAGGCGAGCTGGGTACGTAACAATGGAGATTATGGATTTAATTGTACCAAGCGTTTTTATGTGTCACCCGAAAGTAGCGACATGTTTGTAGGCTGGCCATGGGGAGCATCTGGTATGAACTGGCAGATTATTCGTTATGCACATGTGCTGTTATGGAAAGCCGAAGCACTGGTTGAATTAGGTGAGGCTTCCGGGCTGGAAGAAGCCAGAGAAATTATCAACCGTATCCGTCGTCGTGCAATGAACAGCTCCTATGTGAAAGACTTTGAAAATCCCGATCAAAATGCTGCCGACTATTTTATCAAGGAATATCCTGCACAAGGGTGGGACCAAGTATATGCTCGCAAGGCTGTGAGATTTGAAGCACGCCTGGAAACCGCAATGGAGGGCGAACGTTTCTTCGATTTGGTGCGGTGGGGTGTTGCCGCAGACTATATGAATAGTTATATACAAAAAGAACAAAACGACCGTGTTTATTATAAAGGAGCACATTTTACAGCTGGCAAAGATGAATACCTGCCTATACCTTTAGCACAATATAATTTTTCGGAAGGAACTTATGTGCAGAATCCTGGATATGGTGATTTTTAAACATTAAAATAAGAATATCATGAAAATAAGAAAATATTTGCTCGCTATGTGCAGTCTGATCATGATTGCATGCGACAACGATGAAAACCAGACATTGTGTTATGGTGTACACGACCAATTAGAAGGTGACATCACTCTGGCAGGAGCTGTGGGTGATGGGAAGACAGACTGTTCTACGATAATCAACCAGATGATTGCTTCCCTGCCAGCAGAAGGAGGAATTATTGTAATACCGGAAGGAGACTTTGTGTTGGATGAACCGATTGTGATAAATAAAGACAACGTGACCATCAAAGGGCTGAATCCTGGATTCCGAAGTAACATTGATGTGAAAGATGAATCGTTATTGGGACCAGGTGGAGGAAGCAAACTGATTCTTCGCAAGGCAGATGCTGCTATCAAATTGGGAAATTCAGATGTTAGTAAACTGGCTATTAAGAATATACTTATTTCAGGGGGAACAGAGAATCATGGTACAGGGATATTGTTTGAATCAACAAATACAGATTGTAGCATCAAAAATGTAATAGGTATCAATCTGAAATTAGGATTCGACATTAGAAAAGCTACCCGTATGCAGATATCAGATTGTTGGGTGTGTGAGATGGAAAGCAGTATCAAATTGCAAGGCGGTGAACAAAACAGTGTGAAGAATTGCCAATTAGGAGCTCAGCCCAAAGGTATTACTTGCATGTTTGCAAAAGAAAAGAATTTGGTTTTTGAAAAGAATCAGGTGTATCCGGACGGTAGCAGCAATCTGGTGCTTGATGAATGCGATGATGCAAAAATTTCCAATAATAATTTCAAAAGCTACTACATAGGTATTCTGAATATGAGTGGAAATCGGAACAAAGTAGAGAATAATATTTTCTGGATGGCAGATGCAGTTGCTAATCAGTTGTTGGATCGAGGTGCTGAATATGGTGTCGTATGCATTGCCGGTGAAGAAAATCATTTCATACAAAATACTCTGACTTGTGAATGGATTGTGGAAAATGGAGTAACTGTCAGAGCTACGGAAGGAAAAAATAACTTGATAGAGAATTGCCTGATTGAAAACACTAATAGCAATCAAGTTTTATTAGTTAATGATCAGATGAAAGTTTTGAACTGTGTGCCTAAGGACAAAATAAAAATAGAACAGCAAGACTGAAACCTGCTGATGAAAATAAGTTGCAATGTATTAAAATTTAATGGATATGAAGATAAAACTTAATCATATATTTACGGTAGGATTATGGGTACTTGCTGCAAGTGCTTGTAATTCGGATGATACTTACACACTGTGTGGCGAATGTGCAGATCAGAAAATAATCAATGTTACTCAATACGGACTAGCTTCAGATGGAAGCACCGATTGTTCGGACTTGATTAACAAATTGATAAAAGACATGCCTGCCGAAGGAGGCGTATTATTCTTTCCGGAAGGCACCTACCGTTTGGACAGTCCAATACTGTTGACCCGTAATTTTGTTACGCTAAAAGGAGAAGAAAACGGAAATAGTGCTTCAATTCAGGATAAAAAGGCAAAGCTCCTGGTAAACAATATGGAATGTGCCATTCAATTTGCCCCAATAGCAGATGTGGATGGGCATCGAAACCGTATCAGCGGAGTAGAAATTGAGAATTTGCTGATTACGGGTAAAGAGAACGAAAGGCAAGGGGTAGGCATACACGTGAAACATGATAATGACAGAATCCGTTTGACCAATCTGACGATTGAAAATTTTGAAACAGGCATTCAAACAAATGGGGCAGATGCCATGGTTATTACCAACTGCAGAGTCTCCAAAGTGAATAACGGACTTGTTATGTTAGGCGGAATACAGAATACTATATCCGATAGTTCTTTTTCTTCAGGTGAAAGCGGTACGTCCTGTAACCTATCTAATGAAACAAATTTGCTCTTTGCTCATAACCAACTGCTGCAGGGAGGAGATTGTGCACTGCAATTAAATGCTTGTAACCGAATTAACGTTACAGAAAACACATTGGAAAGTGCTTATGTTGGTGTAATGGAAGTAAACGGTTTTCATAACCAATTTTCAAAAAACTTATTTAAACTCGTGCTGAATGACAATGACCAGTTACGCGGTAAGGAGGCTGATTATGGTGCCATTCGTTTAAAAGGAGATGCAAATCATTTTGTGAGTAATCAGATTCAATGCGAATGGGCTTCCAGTATACAGAATCCTATTACCGTGGTAGTACCTGAAGGAAGAAATAATCGTTTTGCCGACTGTAGCATTGATAACCAAACAAGTGCGTGTGTGTTTTACGTAAGCGAAGATACAGAAGTGCTAAATTGCGTTGAAGATGAGACTAAAATCAATTATAAACAAGAAGAAAAAAATTACACCAAAGCTGCTTACATTGTAGTTGCTGAAGATGCAGATATGATTGAAGATGATGATGAAAAAGCGTCATATAATTGGTTTAAGAAAGAATTTGTTAACGGTGTGGTTCTGACTCCAGATGAAGTTACAACTACCGATTTGGCTCAGTTTGAAATTATCTGGTTGCATATTGACCGAGTCGGTTTAGCTGTGGGTTGGCAGCAGTTACCTGACGTAATTCTTTCTGAAAATGTAGTTTATGCTCTGAAATCTTATTATAATGCTGGTGGTAAACTGTTGCTGACCAATCATGCCACCCAGTATATTGTTCCATTGGGACGTACGGAGCGTAATCCGAATATATTTGGTAATGGAGAGGGGAGTTCAGGATCTGATATTTGGAGTATAAATGCTAACATAGGCATGGAACAAAATCATACGACTCATCCGGCTTTTGCAGGTATGCCTGCTTGCGACGCTTTCTCACATCCTACTTTCGCTTTGATAGGTCCTGGAATACGCGAAGATCACAATTGTATGTGGGACTTGAATGGATTCAATTATCCTGCTATCTATCCTGATGCAGGCAATCCTGTTGATGCTTTCCAACAGGAGAACCAGGCTACCGTATTGGCCACCTGGGGACACGTTACGGATTGGTGCTGCGCAGGTATGGTAGAATTTCATCCCACCGATGAATGCAAAGGTACTTGCATAGCTATAGGTTTAGCGGCTTATGAGTGGAATCAAAATGGAGGTGCAAACATGTATCAAGATCAAATAGAATTGTTAACTAAAAACACCATTACTTATTTGGCTGGAATAGAATAGTCTTTTTCATAAAGCCTCTATTCTGTTTCTTCAGTATTATAAGAGTTCGTGCTAGTTTAATTTTATTTTTTTTATTGTCAAGAATAAATTATGTAGTTTAAGTTGCAAGTAAGATTGACTTCTACTAATGTGGAAGAAATATTAAAATCAATGATATTTGAAGAGAAAACTGCTCACTGTATTTACAGGGGTTCTGCGAGTATTTGTATAGCCTCGACACAAGATGGAGACGAGAACACTTATTATGCATAGGTGTGACTTTGGTATACAAACTTGCCTCACTCAAAGAATGGAGTGTGCATAACGTCCTTAAGCCGAACCTTCAAGTGGAGCAATAATTTATACAAATAATCCGTGTCATGTTTCAATATTGGGAGATTTTGAAACAATTCTGATAGGCACTTGATACATGAGTGCCTATCTTTGCAACGTGCATAGGGTAAATAACTTAATTTTAATATCATAAAAATACAGTACTATGAATGTGAAGAAATTGATTAGTGTGGCTACTATAATGCTAACTGTTGGAATGATTCATGCCCAAGGTAGCAACGGACTGAAAATTCACTACCTTGGTGCCAATCACAGCTTGATTCAAGTAAAACAACCACAGAAATATCTTTTGTTGCCGGTGGAGGAAACGGCTCCGGAAGCAACTGTTAATGTATTGGTGAATAATAAGGTGGAAAAGTCTTTTCAAGTGCGTTTGGCAGTGAACAAGGTGGACTACATTGTGCCGTTCTTACTGGAACCGTATCGAGGTAAGGCTGTGGTTATGGACGTGCATACCGGTAACAGTCGCTCGAATGTGCGCGATGCTATGGACGATGCCTGCTGGAACGACCTGAAACTTTCCGATACGTTTGATGATGCCAACCGAGAAGCGTTCCGTCCGTTCTATCATCACACTCCTGTCTATGGTTGGATGAACGACCCCAACGGTATGTTTTATAAAGATGGAGAATATCATCTGTATTATCAGTATAATCCTTATGGCTCCATGTGGGGCAATATGAACTGGGGACATTCATCCAGCAAGGATTTGATAAGCTGGCAGCACCATCCGGTAGCCATACAACCCAACGGATTGGGTGCTGTGTTCAGCGGTAGCAGTGTGGTTGATAAGGATAATACGGCAGGTTTCGGAAAGAATGCCATCATTGCCATCTATACTTCAGCCGGTGCCAGTCAGATACAGAGCCTTGCATACAGTCTGGACAACGGAATGACTTTCCATGTTTATGAAAACAATCCTATCATTGCTGCCGATAAGGAGTGCCGTGACCCGAATATGTTCTGGCACGAAAAGAGCGGTAAATGGATTCTTGTTTTGGCGGCTGCACTGGAAAAGGAAATGTGGATATATTCCTCTCCCGATTTGAAGAACTGGACAAAGGAGAGTAGTTTCGGACATGGATATGGTGCGCAGGAGGGTGTATGGGAATGTCCGGACCTCATGGAATTGCCCGTGCGCGGAACAGACCGTACCAAATGGGTGCTGATTTGCAATATCAATCCCGGCGGTCCTTTCGGAGGCAGTGCGGCACAGTATTTTGTAGGCGATTTTGACGGGAAAACCTTTACTTGCGATACCAAGCCCGAAGTAACCAAGTGGATGGATTACGGAAAAGACCATTATGCTGCCGTATCCTGGAGTAATACGCCCGAAAAGCGGCATACCGTGATTGCCTGGATGAGCAATTGGCAATATGCCAACAACGTGCCTACCAGACAGTTCCGTAGTGCCAACACATTGCCGCGCGACATTGAATTGTACGAAGGCAGTGACGGCGAACTTTATCTGGTCGCAACGCCTGCACCGGAAGTAAACGCATTGCGTACGGGCAAAGCATTGAAATACGGCGCTTTCTCCGCCGGAACACCGCACGTATAATCTGGGAAACTGCCGGCTGAAAACAGCGGTAACGTATGAAATCGAAATGACCATCAAGAACAAGGATGCGGATGTGATAGGATTCCGTTGTCCAATGATAAGGATGAACAGACTGTAATACGATAACCTTGAGGAACTCCACATTCAGCATGGACCGTACTGCAAGCGGACTTACGGATTTCAATAAGGACTTTCCTGCCATAACAGTAGCTCCGTGTCCGGCAGAAGCCAAGCAACGCCTGCGTCTGTTTATAGACCGTTGCAGCATCGAAGCTTTCGAGGGTGACGGACGTTTTGCCATGACAAATCTTGTATTTCCGTCGGAACCTTACAACCGCATCAGTTTCTATGCTAAAGGTGGAAGCTGCAATGTCACCTCGTTTACTGTGTACAAACTCGGATTAAAATAACAGATAATAATCTTCAGCATGGAAAATACTAAGAATTCTTCCTTGGCAAAGCTCTTTCCGGTCATGCTTTGCTTCTTCGCCATGGGCTTTGTGGACTTTGGTGGGCATCGCTTCCAACTATGTGAAAGCTGATTTGAACCTGACCGATTCCCAGGCAAATATATTCCCCTCTCTTGTATTCTTCTGGTTCCTTATCTTCTCCGTGCCCACGGGTATGCTGATGAACCGCATCGGACGCAAGAAAACGGTGCTTCTCAGCCTTGTCATCACGTTTGCCTCTTTGCTTCTCCCGGTTTTCGGAGACGGCTACGTGCTGATGCTGCTCTCGTTCTCATTGCTGGGCATCGGCAATGCGCTGATGCAAACATCGCTCAATCCGCTGCTTTCCAATGTCGTCAGTGGAGAGCGGTTGGCAAGCACGCTGACCTTCGGACAGTTTGTAAAAGCCATTGCTTCGTTTCTGGCTCCATACATCGCCATGTGGGGAGCTACGCAGGCCATTCCGTCTCTGGGCATGGGCTGGAGGGTGCTGTTCCCGGTCTATATGGTTATTGCGGTGATTGCCATTCTCTGGCTGAGCGGTACTTCCATCCGCGAGGAAAAGGAAGAGGGACGCCCTTCCACCTTCGGGGAGTGCCTCGCCCTGCTGGGCAAGCCGTTTATCTTTCTCTGCTTCCTGGGCATCATGTGCCATGTGGGCATTGATGTAGGTACGAATACCACAGCGCCCAAAATCCTGATGGAGCGTCTGGGCATGACGCTGGCCGATGCCGGCTTTGCCACCAGCCTTTACTTCATTTTCCGCACGGCGGGTTGCTTTCTCGGCGCCTTCATTCTTCAGAAGATGGCTCCCCGAACCTTCTTCGGCATCAGCGTGTTATGTATGTTGGCTGCGATGGTAGGGTTGTTCGTTTTCCATGAAAAGACAATGATATACATTTGCATTGCCCTTATCGGTTTCGGCAATTCGAACATCTTTCCGGTTATCTTCTCTCAGGCGTTGCTTGCTATGCCACAAAAGAAGAACGAGGTTTCCGGTTTGATGATTATGGGGCTCTTCGGCGGTACGGTATTTCCGATAGCAATGGGCTTGGCAAGTGATGCTGTAGGACAAAGCGGTGCCGTGGCTGTGATGACGGTAGGGGTAGTGTACTTGTTCTTCTATATGCTGCGTATGAAGCGGTAATCTTTGTTCGCAGGCTGCGGACACATATCCCAAGGCTGCGGATATCTGTCCCAAGGTTGCGGATGTCTATCCCAAGCCTTGGGATAGACATAATCCTTAGTTCTTAGAGACTTTTTAATAGATAATTGGCAACTTTTCATTCTATAGTTAGGAACTTTTTTATTAGGTTTGCAGTGGGTAGGACATTGAGTTTGCCGTGAATAAAATATATCATTCATTAAACAATATAATATTATGAATAAGATAATAGTAGGTATGGGCGAGGCTCTGTGGGACTGCCTCCCCGAAGGAAAGAAGATAGGCGGTGCTCCGGCAAACTTTGCTTACCATGCATCGCAGTTTGGTTTCGACAGCCGTGTGGTCAGTGCCGTAGGTGCCGATGCGGATGGGGACGAGATTCTGGATGTGTTCGCCCGGAAGGGGCTGCGCACGCAGATTGAGCGCGTGCCTTACCCCACGGGAACGGTGCAGGTGACGCTCGATGCCGTGGGCGTGCCGTGCTATGAGATAAAAGAAGGCGTGGCCTGGGACAACATTCCCTTTACCGACGAACTGAAGCGTCTGGCACTGAACACGCGTGCCGTATGTTTCGGCTCTTTGGCGCAACGCAGTGAAACAAGCCGCATCACCATCAACCGTTTTCTCGACACGATGCCCGATGCGGAGGGGCAACTGAAGATATTCGACATCAATCTCCGCCAAGGGTTCTATACCAAAGAGATACTCTGCGAATCCATGCGCCGCTGCAACATCCTCAAGATAAACGATGAGGAGCTGGTGACCATCAGCCGTATTTTCGGCTACCCGGGCATCGACTTGCAGGACAAATGCTGGATTCTGCTGGCCAAGTATAACCTGAAGATGCTTATCTTGACTTGCGGAACGAACGGCAGCTATGTGTTCACTCCGGGAGTGGTTTCCTTCCAGGAGACGCCCAAGGTACCGGTGGCGGACACCGTTGGAGCCGGTGACTCGTTCACGGCAGCCTTCACCGCTGCCATTCTCAGCGGGAAGCAGGTGCCCGATGCCCATAAACTGGCGGTGGAAGTCTCTGCCTATGTATGTACCCAGAGCGGTGCCATGCCGGAATTGCCGGTGGCCTTGAAAGAAAGGCTGGCATAGATTTTTCTTATTCTTTTCACATTTTTCGTTATCTTTGCTCATCTGCAATCTTAAATCAGAGGAAAGTGAAGATGAGACAGCATAACCTTCGGATTTTATTCTTTCTGCTCGTGCTTTGGGGAGTGGCGGTTGCCTGCTCCCGGCGCGAGGCACGTTTCCGTATCGGCGTTTCCCAATGTAGCGAGGATGAATGGCGGCGCCAGATGAACAGTGAGATACTTCGTGAAGCCCATTTCTACGAGGATGTGGAGGTGGACATCCGTACTGCTGTCGACGATAATGACCGTCAGGCAAAAGACATTCGTGAGCTGATAGCCGAAGGGGTGGATCTGCTGATTGTGGCCCCTAATGAAGCCACTCCGATAACTCCGGTTGTGGAGGAGGCATACAACCGGGGCATTCCGGTGATTGTAGTGGACCGTAAAATCCTTTCGGACAAATACACGGCCTACGTCGGTGCAGACAACTACGAGATAGGGAAAGCTGTGGGAGAGTATGTGGCCAATGTGCTGCATGGGCAGGGAGATGTGGTGGAAATCTCAGGTTTGGTGGGCTCCACACCTGCCGTAGACCGTCATCAAGGATTTGTGAAGGCTATATCCGCTTATCCCGGTATCCGGTTGCTGGCCGTTGAAGACGGTGCCTGGTTGCAACTCAAGGCCGGAGAGAAAATGGATACTCTGCTGAGCCGCTTTCCGCATATCGACCTGGTGTATGCGCAGAATGACCGTATGGCGGCCGGAGCCTATGCTGCCGCTGCCCGAGAGGGGCGGGAAAAGGATATGCGGTTCATCGGTATAGACGCCCTGTCCGGCAAAGACTATGGAGTGGAGAAAGTGCTTGCCGGCGAACTGGATGCCACGTTTATATATCCTACCGGTGGCGACCGCGTGATGCAGATTGCCATGGATATCCTGAACAAGCGTGATTTCCCCCGTGAAACTATCCTGGGCACTTCCGTCGTCGACCGCGACAATGCTCTCATCATGAAGATGCAGACCGCCCACATCGGCACCCTGGATGGAAAGATAGAAACCCTGAACGGAAAGATAAACCAGTATTTAGCCAGTTATGCCACGCAGCAGGTTGTCTTGTACGGCAGTCTGTCCGCCCTATTGTTGCTGGTCGGTTTGTTGGTGGCTGTCTACCTCTCCTTGCGTGCCAAGAACCGGTTGAACCGTGAACTGTCCATGCAGAAAAAGAAACTGGAGGAACAGAAAACCCAGTTGATACAGCAGAAGGAACTGTTGGAAGTACAGAAGTCGCAGTTAGAACAGCTTTCCCATGAACTGGAGGAGGCTACGCACGCCAAGCTGGTGTTCTTCACGAATATTTCACACGATTTCCGTACTCCGCTGACGCTGATAGCCGATCCCATAGAGCAGCTTCTTGCCAACCGCACCCTCGACGGACAGCCGCGCCAGCTCCTCGAGCTGATGAAAAAGAATGTGCATATCCTGCTTCGCCTGGTCAACCAGATACTTGATTTCCGGAAGGTGGAGAACGGGCGCATGGAGCTCCATCTCGAACCTTTTGATTTGCTCGACAGCTTCCGGGGCTGGAACGACTCTTTCCGCATGGCGTTGCTGAAGAAACATATTGCTTTCAGCTTTGAGGCATCTCCCGATACGGACTTCCGGATGATGGCAGATGCGGAGAAGATGGAGCGCATTTACTTCAATCTCTTCTCCAATGCCGTGAAGTATACGCCGGAGAATGGGAAGATAGCTATACGCTTGTCAATGACAGAGCAGAACTATAGCTTGTCTGTTTTCAATTCCGGCAGTTACATTTCTTCGACCGATGTGGAAGCTATCTTCGAGCGTTTTTATCAAGTGGACGGACATCAGGCAGGTACCGGTATCGGCCTTGCGCTGGTACGTGCTTTTGTAGAGATGCATGGTGGCAACATTGCGGCACACAGTGATGATAAGGGTACTACCTTCACCGTCACTTTCCCGAAGCAGGATGTTTTGCAGTACCATCCCACCATAGTGACGTTGCCTGCCGAAGAGAAGGACGTGTCGTCCACCCTGATAGATACGGAAGTGAAGGCATGCGAAGAGGTGGTTGAGGCTGATTGTCCTACTGTGCTGGTAATTGACGATAATGCGGATATTCGCAACTATGTGAAGTCACTGTTGACGCAAGAATTTCGCGTGCTGGATGCTGCGGACGGGACAGTGGGTATCCGGCTGGCCATGAAGTATGTGCCGGATGTGGTTATTTCGGATGTAATGATGCCCGGTATGGATGGTGTGGAATGTTGCCGCCGCTTGAAGGGGGAGTTACAGACATGCCATATCCCGGTGATTCTGCTGACGGCCTGCTCGCTGGACGAACAGCGTATCCAGGGCTATGATGGCGGTGCCGATTCTTATATTTCCAAACCATTCAATTCGCAGTTGCTCTTGTCTCGTGTCCGCAATCTTATTGCAAACCGCCGTCAGTTGAGGCAGTTCTTCGGAGATAACCAGACTATCGAGAAGGAAGCCATCAGTGATTTGGATAAGGGTTTCGTCTCCCGCTTCAAATCGCTTGTCGAGGAGAGGATGAAAGATGCGGAACTCAATGTGGAGGATTTGGGACGGAATATGGGTATGAGCCGTGTGCAGCTTTACCGTAAGCTGAAATCGCTGACCAACTATTCGCCGAATGAGCTGCTGCGCCAGATGAGGTTGAAAAAGGCTGCCTCACTGCTTGCCTCCTCTGACATGACGGTAGCGGAGATTGCCTATGAGGTAGGTTTCTCGTCACCGTCTTATTTCACGAAATGCTATAAGGAGCAGTTTGGGGAGAGTCCTACCGAGTTTCTGAAAAGAAGGGGATAGCTGTTGTCTATCCCCCTTGTTCTTAATACACGTCTGTTTACTTCTGTAAATGATACTGGAACTTATTTCAGTATTTGAGGCAGGTTTTCCCTTCCCCAGAAGTAGTAAACACAGATTCCAATCCAGCTTGTGAGCAGGATGATAATTGCAACTAATAGTTTCTTCACGCCGTCTACCGGCCACTTCATGATTTCAAGTACGGCTTTGACACACAGAACCACACCGATAATCCAAATGATAAATCCAATCATAACCTGTGATATTTAGTATTGTTAATTAAAAACAAATAGAGACTACGCCTTATTCAGGAGCAGCCTCTATTCTTTATTTAGTAATCGGAATTACTCTGTAACTTCAGCGCCCCAGTTTTCTTTGGACAGACGCTTGTAGCTGTTGTAACGCCATTTAGCGTTTTCTTCAGCAGCCTTGAACAGCTCTTCGGCTTCCTGCGGATATTGTTTCATTACGGATGCGTAACGAACCTCACCCTTCAAGAAGTCCTGGAAGCCCGACCAATCCGGTTCTTTGCTATCCAGCGTGAACGGATTCTTGCCTTCAGCTTCCAGAGCCGGGTTGTAACGCCACAAGTGCCAGTAACCGCACTTAACGGCTTTCTCTTCTTCTGCCTGGCTCTTACCCATACCAGCCTTCAAACCGTGGTTGATACACGGAGCGTAAGCGATGATGAGTGACGGACCGGGATATGCCTCTGCTTCGCGGATAGCCTTCAAAGTCTGAGCCTGGTCGGCACCCATAGCGATTTGAGCAACATATACATAACCGTAAGTAGTAGCCATCAGACCGAGGTCTTTCTTGCGTACGCGCTTACCGGCGGCAGCAAACTTGGCGATAGCGCCTACCGGAGTAGCCTTGGAAGACTGACCGCCTGTGTTGGAGTAAACCTCAGTATCCAGAACGAGGATGTTAACGTCCTTGCCGCTGGCGATTACGTGGTCGAGACCGCCGTAGCCGATGTCGTAAGAAGCACCGTCACCACCGATGATCCACTGGCTGCGTTTAACCAGGTATTGAGACAGACCAGCGATGGTCTTGCAGCAATCGCATTTGTCCTTGGCAGCTTCTACCATAGGAATGATCTTTTCAGCCAGTTCCTTAGTCTTGTCTGCATCGTACATGTTTTCAATCCAAGCCTGGAATACTTCCTTGTATTCAGCCGGAGTACCTTCTGCTGCGATAGCTTCTTCCATAGTCTTCACGATACGTGCGCGCATCTTTTCGTTAGCGAGCTCCATACCCAGACCGAATTCGCAGAAGTCCTCGAACAGTGAGTTAGCCCAAGCAGGACCGTGACCCTTTTCGTTCTTGGTATAAGGAGTAGAAGGAACGGAACCTGAGTAGATAGAAGAACATCCGGTAGCGTTGGCAACCATTTCGCGGTCACCGAACAACTGGGAAATCAGCTTCACATACGGAGTTTCACCGCAACCGGAGCAAGCGCCTGAGAACTCGAACAGCGGAGTTGCAAACTGAGAGTTCTTCACGTTAGCCTTGATGTCAACCAGGTGTTGTTTGCTCTTCACGTTTTCTACGCAGTAAGTCCAGTTGGCAGCTTCAGCCAGTTGGCTTTCAAGATGCTTCATGGTAAGAGCCTTGCCACCCTTCTTCGGGTTGCCCGGACAGATGTCGGCACAGTTACCGCAACCCAGACAGTCGAGAACGTCTACCTGCATACGGAATGTCATACCGTCGAATGCTTTACCTACAGCCTTCAGTTGAGTGAAGTTGGCACCCTTCTGCTCTTCAGCGTCGAGTACGAACGGACGGATGGAAGCGTGAGGACAAACGTAAGCACACTTGTTACACTGGATACAGTTCTCAGCGTTCCATTCGGGAACGAATGCGGCTACACCACGTTTCTCATATTTGGCAGTGCCTTGTTCCCAAGTACCGTCTTCAATACCCTTGAATGCAGATACCGGCAATAAGTCACCGTCTTGTGCGTTGATAGGACGAACCACTTCGTTGATGAATGCAGGATCGTTGTTTTCAGCCTTGGCGTCGTCTGCCAGATTGGCCCAAGCCGGGTCAACGGTCAGTTGCTTGTATTCGCCGCCACGGTCTACGGCTGCGTAGTTCTTGTTTACTACGTCTTCACCCTTCTTGCCGTAAGACTTGACGATGAATTTCTTCATCTGTTCTACAGCCAGGTCAACCGGAATAACGCCGGTGATACGGAAGAATGCGGATTGCAGGATGGTGTTGGTACGGTTGCCCAAACCGATTTCCTGTGCAATCTGAGTTGCGTTGATGTAGTAAACGGAGATATTGTTCTGTGCAAAGTACTTCTTTACTCTGTTAGGCAGGTTCTTAGCCAGCTCTTCACCTTCCCAGATGGTGTTCAGCAAGAATGAACCGTTCTTGCGCAGACCGCGGGTTACGTCGTACATGTGCAGGTAAGCCTGAACGTGGCAAGCCACAAAGTTCGGAGTGTTTACCAAGTATGTAGAACGGATCGGAGTGTCACCGAAGCGCAGGTGAGAGCAAGTGAAACCACCTGATTTCTTGGAGTCGTAAGAGAAGTAAGCCTGGCAGTGCTTGTCGGTGTTGTCACCGATAATCTTAACCGAGTTCTTGTTGGCGCCTACTGTACCGTCGGCTCCCAAACCGTAGAACTTAGCCTCGAACATGCCTTCGCCGCCCAATGCGATTTCTTCTTCCTGAGGAAGAGAAGTGAAAGTAACGTCGTCCACAATACCGATAGTGAAGTGGTTCTTCGGCATCGGCATAGCCAGGTTCTTGTAAACTGCGATGATTTGTGCAGGAGTGGTATCCTTGGAACCCAGACCGTAACGGCCGCCTACGATAACCGGAGCGTTTTCCGTGCCGTAGAAGCAGTCTTTTACATCGAGGTACAACGGTTCGCCGTTAGCACCCGGTTCCTTCGTACGGTCGAGTACGGCAATTTTCTTGGCAGTCTTTGGAACGGCAGCCAGGAAGTGCTTGGCAGAGAACGGACGATACAAGTGAACGGCAACCAAACCAACCTTTTCGCCGTTGGCAACGAGGTAGTCGATAGCTTCACGGGCAGCTTCCGTTACAGAACCCATGGCGATGATTACGCGTTCTGCATCTTCTGCACCGTAGTAATCGAACAAACCGTACTTGCGGCCTGTGATTTTGGAAATCTCGTTCATGTATTCCTCTACGATAGCGGGAACAGCTTCGTAGTAGTTGTTGCAAGATTCGCGGTGTTGGAAGAAGTGGTCGGGGTTTTCGGCCATACCGCGGGCAACCGGGTTCATCGGGTTCAGTGCACGTGCACGGAATTCAGCCAATGCTTCCTGGTCGATAAGCGGAGCAAGGTCTTCGTTCTCCAGCATTTCAATCTTCTGGATTTCGTGAGAAGTACGGAAACCGTCGAAGAAGTTCATAAACGGAACACGGGCCTTGATGGTGGCCAGGTGGGCAACACCTGCCAGGTCCATAACTTCCTGTACAGAACCTTCGGCCAACATGGCGAAACCAGTCTGACGTGCAGACATTACGTCCTGGTGGTCACCGAAGATACACAGCGCATGGCTTGCCAAAGTACGTGCGGATACGTGGAACACGCAAGGCAGGAATTCACCGGCAATCTTGTACATGTTCGGTATCATCAGCAACAGACCTTGTGAAGCTGTGTAAGTAGTAGTCAGCGCACCGGCTTGCAAAGAACCGTGAACGGCGCCGGCAGCACCGCCTTCGGATTGCATTTCCTGTACCAATACTGTTTCGCCGAAGATGTTCTTGCGACCTGCGGCAGCCCATTCGTCTACGTATTCAGCCATCGTAGAAGAGGGGGTGATGGGGTAGATGGCAGCTACTTCGGAGAACATATACGAGATATGTGCAGCAGCCTGGTTACCATCACAAGTAATGAATTTCTTCTGTTTAGTCATAACTAAATTGAATTATTTATTTAAGTAAAAAAATCTCTCTCTTAATACAAGAAACCGAATAACCAGAGAGGTATTTGGTTGCCTCGGCCTATTTCCGCCTTATGCAGTACATAAGTAACTCCCGGATTATTCTTTATCTTTGTTCCTTCCGGACAAATCTTGAAAGGCATCACCTCATCTACCATGAACGAGATGTTCTTGTCGCCCTTGTTCACCTTGTGGTCTTTCCACATGGTGTTTACAAAGAACGTTTCCAGCACATCCTGCTCTTCCACCTTTACGGGGTAGATGGAGTACATCAGGTTGGAATTGTGCATCATTATCTTCGACGGCTTTCTTGGGGAATTCCTCTCCCTTCGGATATACCATGTTGATAAGCCGTGCATCTGCCAGATACTTGATGTAGTTCATCACCGTAGCACGGGATGTCTGTATGTCGTTGGCCAATTGGCTCACATTAGGCGCTTTCGGGCCGTCTACCGCCAACAAATATAGTAATTTCTTTATCTTTGACAGATATTTCAGCTCTATTTGTTTGATGAGCAGGATGTCCACTTCCACCATCATGTTCATCGTCTTCAGCAGATTCTCCGAGAAATTGCGCTTTTCGAGGAAGAAGGGGTAGAAGCCGTGGTGCATATAGTCCTGCATGTAGTCCAGCGGGCGTACTTTGGACAGGATGCCTTTGGCTATCTGTTCGTGGTTGCTCAGGATTTCTTCCAGTGAGTAGGCGTGGAACTTCATGTCGTCTGCAGGTTCAGATACTCACGGAAGGAGAAACCGCGCAGGTTGTAGCTTTTCGCAATGTCGCGCAACTCCAGATTCTCCTCTTTCAGGCGCATCACGGACGAGCCGGTGAATACAATCTTCAGATTGGGAAAGCGGTCGTAGCACAGGCGCAGCTCCTTGCTCCAGTCGGGGTGCTTGAACACCTGGTCTATCAACAATACCTTTCCGCCGCGGCGCTGGAATTCGTAAGCGAAGTCCACCAGGCTGTGACCGGAGAAGTAGAAGTTGTTCATGTTGATAAAGAGGCAGGAGCGGTCGGTACCGAATTTCTCTTTGGCATATTGCAGCAGGAATGTGGTCTTGCCTACGCCTCGGGTGCCTTTGATACCGATAAGACGGTCGTTCCAGTCAATCTCATCCATGAGGTCGCGGCGAACGGGGGCATTTGTATGCTCTACCAGATAAGCGTGTGTCGGTAAAATGCTTCCATGCTTTAAATTCGGTTTATCGGGCGACAAATATACGCCTTTTTTATAGAATTGCAAAGTAGAGATAGCAAAATATTATATAACTTTGCACTCTCATACAAAACGTGAGTAATTGGTTAACATTTGAAAGATGAAACTTTATGTGTTCAATCCTGATGCAGATATGGCATTGGGAAATAATGAAGAAAATTATATGGCGCCCGCTACCATCCGCCGTATGGCTGAAGACTTGGCTTTGTTGCCGATTTGGTATGCCCAGCCGGGTAGTGGGGTACTGGCCTCTTCCGCCTATAATGCAGATTATCTGAAACAGATGCAACAGTTGTTCCGGCTGGATGTGCATTTGGTGACAGAGCCGGAGCTGCCCGATTATGCTGATGTGCGGGTAATGCCTTGGGGATGGAACCCCGCTATCCGTAAACGGATGTTGAAAGGCGGTGTTCTGGAAAAAAATCTTCCTACGCCGGATGCTTTGGATAAATATCGCATGAAGGCTGCCCGTAGTAACGCTTTGGCTTTTCGCGCACTTTTCTATTTCAATAAAATAGATTATACTTGTGGTGACGGTTGTTGCTTGGTGGAGGCTGATGGTAGAATGACGGATATCTCTCCGGATATTGTTGATCGTTACAAGGAGGGATGTGTGTTCAAATCACTTTGGTCGGGAAGTGGAAAGGGATTGTGTTGGTGCCGTCATGGCTTTACGAAAAATGTTTCCGATTGGTGTAGTAGGGCGCTGAAAGAAAATAGAGGTTTTGTGATGGAGCCTATATTTGATAAGGTGGAAGACTTTGCCATGGAATTTTATTCGGATGGTCGGGGAAAGCTTCTTTTTGTCGGCTATTCCCGTTTTGTTACGGATGACAAAGGGGCATATCGTGGTAATATCCTTACTTCGGATGAGCAAGTGGAGGAATGGATTCAGCAATATGTACCCTTTGAAGCATTTGTACGCATACGCAATATGATGCAGAAAGCATTGGAAACGAGTTATGCTACATCTTATATGGGTTTCTTGGGTGTGGACATGATGGTCTGCCGTCAGAAGGAAGGGCATCCGTATGCCATCAACCCCCATGTCGAAATAAATCTACGGATGAATATGGGAATCGTTTCCCATGTGCTTAGTGATCATTTCATTGTCCCCGGTGGGGAGGGACGTTTCTCCATTGATTGTTTTCCGACCCATGAAGCTTTGATGGAGCGGCATGAGCAGGATATGCAAAGCTATCCGCTGGTGGTGAAGGACGGCAGGGTTGTTTCCGGCTATCTGCCTCTGGTACCGGTCACTCCGAAGAGCCGTTACCGGGCTTTTGTCTGTGTCACTGCTGCTGAATAGCTTCGCTTTCGTTTCCGCAACGGTCTATGGCTGTCACGGCAAAATATTTTCGGGCAGTCCACGGGCGGATGGGGGCATAGGTATATTCCGTGCCTTGTACTCGTTGTGCCAGGATATTCTCCGGATTGGAGGTATCTACGGGATACGTGTCCGAACCGTAGACTACATACATCGGAGCATTCCGCTTGTCATTGTCCGTGGCGGGTTGCCAGCTTAGTTTCCAATAGCCGTTTTCCGGTGTTTCCACCGTGAGTCCGGAGGGAGGTGTAGGAGCTACATTGTCTATCCACGGCATGGCGGGTTGCAGGGCGGGGGCGGTATAGAAGTCTTCTTCCAGCGCATCATAAAGCCCTTGCGTATTGTCCATCAGGTACTTCACGCGGTAGTGGCCTTCGCCCGCCAGGCCGTGTGCACGGGTGAAGTTTATCTGCCGTTCCACCTCGTCCACAGTCCAGTTGCCTTCGCCGGGGTCGAGGAAGTAGATGCCCAGTCCGGGAATAATCTGCCGGCCGTTGCTTTGCTCCTGCCAGTCGAGGGCGAAAGGATAGAAATGATTGCCACGGAAATAGAGCATCGGATAAATCTGGTCCTGGATGCCCTCGCCCAGCCAACCCTGCACGTCTTGATAGACGGTGTGGAAGGCATTCCAGCCACGGGAGGGGTAGCGGGAAGTGTCTTTGTATTTTCCTACCGGGCAGGTGCTGACCTTTACCCAGGGTTTCATGGCTTTTACACCTTTATATATATAGCGTACTATTTCCGTCAGGTTGTCTCTGCGCCATTGGGCAAGGCTGCGTCCTTTGCTGTATTTGCGGTAGTCGTAGCTGTCGGGAAAACGGGGGGGCGTTTTCCGGATAGCGCAGGTAGTCGAAGTGTATCCCGTCTACATCGTAGCGTTCCACCACTTCGCGGACAAGGCTCATCAGGTACTCTTTGGTCTGCGGATGTCCGGGATTGAGGAAATACTCGCGTTTATAAGGTACGCAGATGGCGCGTTTCTTTTTGGTGACGGACTCTTTACCGAGGGCGGCTACATGCTTGCGGTTGCCCAGAGGGATGGTCACCATCCAGGCATGGCACTCCATACCGCGCTTGTGGCATTCGGCTATGGCAAAAGCCAGCGGATCGTAGCCGGGGTCGCCGCCCACCTTTCCGGTCAGTATGGAGTTGTAGGGCTCGATGGCTGATTTGTAGAGGACATCTCCCCGTGTACGGGTCTGGAACAGTACTGTGTTGAAATTGGCGGCTTTCAGTCTGTCCAATATTTCAATCAGTTCGGCCTGTTGCTTGCGGATGCCTTCGGGCGAAGTGGTGCGTGTCTGCGGCCAGTCCAGGCCATAGACGGCAGTTATCCAGGCGGCACGCACTTCATGCTTGGGCGGTTGCGCAGCCAGTGGCAGCAAGACGGCCATATATAGTAAAATGGAAATAATTCGTTTCATTTTTCTCTTTTCTTCTTTATTTCTGTCATATTTCTCGGCGAAGATAAGCAAAACACCCGATTATTTTGTGCTGTTTACTTGGAAACTGTTACATTTGCATACATTAAAGATATTAACACGCCATGATTACATTTACGCTCTGCCTGCTGGCGTTGGTTGCAGGTTATTTCATCTACGGACGCTTTATAGAACGCGTCTTTGGTCCCGATGACCGCAAAACACCCGCCCTTACCAAAGCCGACGGGGTGGACTATATTCCGCTGCCTACGTGGAAAATCTTTATGATACAGTTCCTGAATATCGCAGGCCTGGGACCTATCTTCGGTGCAATCATGGGAGCGAAATTCGGTTCGGCATCCTATCTGTGGATTGTACTTGGCAGTATCTTTGCCGGTGCAGTGCACGACTATCTTGCCGGTATGCTCTCCTTGCGGCATGACGGGGAAAGCCTGCCGGAAATCATCGGACGCTATCTGGGGCTGACTACCAAGCAGGTGATGCGCGGATTTACCGTTGTCCTGATGATACTTGTGGGAGCCGTGTTTGTGGCAGGCCCTGCCGGACTGCTTGCCAAGTTGACCCCCGACAGCTTGGATACCACCTTCTGGATTATTGTTGTTTTCGCTTATTATATCTTTGCCACCTTGCTGCCGGTGGATAAGATTATCGGCAAGATATATCCGCTGTTTGCCATTGCGCTGCTGTTTATGGCGGTGGGCATTTTGGTTATGCTTTACGTGAAGCATCCGGTATTGCCGGAAGTATGGGACGGATTGCAGAACACGCATCCCGATGCGGTTGCATTGCCCATCTTCCCCATCATGTTCGTCAGTATTGCCTGCGGTGCCATCAGTGGCTTCCATGCCACGCAGAGTCCGCTGATGGCACGTTGCATGACAAGCGAGCGCCACGGACGCCCCGTTTTCTATGGGGCAATGATAACCGAAGGCATTGTAGCTCTGATATGGGCTGCCGCCGCCACTTATTTCTTCCACGAGAACGGGATGGGGGAGACGAATGCCTCTATCATTGTAGACGCCATTACAAAAGACTGGCTGGGTGCCGTAGGTGGCGTATTGGCCATTCTGGGTGTTATTGCCGCGCCTATTACCAGTGGCGACACGGCTTTCCGTTCAGCGCGCCTCATTGTGGCGGATTTCTTGGGAATGGAACAAAAATCCATGCGTCGCCGTTTATATATATGCATCCCGATGTTCCTGGTAGCCATTAGCTTGTTGCTTTACAGCCTGCGGGACAAGGATGGATTTGATATGATTTGGCGTTATTTTGCCTGGGCCAATCAGACTCTGTCCGTCTTTACGTTGTGGGCCATTACGGTCTATCTGGTACGCGAGAAGAAAGGACGTTATTATTACGTCACCTATTTCCCGGCATTATTCATGACGGCTGTGTGTACCACTTACATCTGCATTGCTCCCGAAGGTTTCGGGCTCGGTCCGAATTATGCGCTGGGCATAGCCTTGATAGCTGTTGTGCTGGCTGCTATTTGGTTTAATATTTGGTATTTTAAGACGACTAAAAAACTTTGGTAATGAAGAAAATCAAGAAATCTACCGGGCTCACGTTGGCCCTGCTTATTTACGTTTCTGCTACTGCCGCTTATTTACCTACATCCTGCAAGGGTTGCAGCTTCTTCACAATCTTTTTCTGTCCGTGTTGCGTAAAGAATTCGATGGCTTGGTTTACGGTCATCTCCAATACGTCGTAGATATTCATGTCGTGGAACTTCACTTCCAGCGTATCTGCCTTGAAGCGTTTGCCGTGGCAGGATTCGCACTCCAGCACAAGGTCTGCCATGAACTGCATCTCTACGGTGATGGTTCCTTCGCCCTTGCACTCCTCGCAGCGGCCGCCTTCGCTGTTGAAGCTGAAGTATCCGGCACTGTATCCCATCTGCTTGGCAAGCGGTTGGTCCGCCCATAGTTTACGGATTTCATCGTAGGCCTTGATGTAGGTCACGGGGTTACTTCTCGATGACTTCCCGATAGGATTCTGGTCAACAAACTCTACATTGCGCAGGTTCTGCAAGTCTCCTCCAATGGAAGTGAACTCGCCTGGACGTTCGTTGCATTCATCCAACTCTCGTTTCAGGGCGCGGTAGAAGATGTCGCGTACCAGCGTACTCTTGCCCGAACCGCTGACACCGGTGACTACGGTCATTACATTCAGCGGGAACCGTGCCTCTACACCCTTCAGGTTGTTTTCGCGCGCGCCTTTTATTTCTATGTAGTTGTTCCACGGGCGGCGGTGTTCCGGCAGGGGGATGGTTTCTTCGCCCAGCAGATAGCGCACGGTATAGCTGTCACTGTCTTTCTGAAGGTCTTTCATATCTCCTTGGTAGACGACCTTCCCTCCCAGGCGGCCTGCCCGGGGACCGATGTCGATGATATAATCGGCGGCCCGGATGATTTCTTCGTCATGTTCCACCACGACCACCGTATTGCCCAACTGTTGCAGTTGGCGCAAGACGTGTATCAGCTTGTCCGTGTCGCGGCTGTGAAGTCCGATGCTCGGTTCGTCCAGAATGTAGAGACTGCCCACAAGACTGCTTCCCAGGGAAGTTGCCAGATTGATACGCTGGCTTTCACCGCCGGACAGCGAATTGCTGAGGCGGTTCAGGGTGAGGTATCCCAAACCTACATCCAGCAGGAATTGGATGCGGCTGTTGATTTCTGTCAGGATGCGGCGGGCTATGTCGGCGTCATGTGGGTCTAGCTGCAGGTTGTCGAAGAAGAGCTTCAACTCAGTGATGGGCAAATCTACCAGTTCGGAGATGTTGCGTCCTCCCACGCGTACGTAGTTTGCTTCGGGCTTCAGGCGGGTGCCGTGGCATTTGGGGCAGAGCGTCTTTCCGCGGTAGCGTGCCAGCATCACACGGTATTGTATCTTGTACTGATTTTCCTGCACCATCTTGAAGAAGGCGTTGATGCCCTCAAAGTAGGGTGTCCCTTCCCACAGCATCCGGCGTTGCTCGTCGGTCAGTTCATAATAGGGAGTGAAGATGGGGAAGCCGGCTTTCTCCGCACCGCGTATCACCATATCCCTCCATTCGCCCATCTTTTCGCCGCGCCAGCATACAACGGCTCCATCATAGACAGGGTAAAGCGCCCGAACCTTATTGGGACCCTATGCAGTTTATGATTGAGGAGTGCCACAAGCGGAGTATGGAGTTTCATGCCTGGATTAATCCGTATCGCACGAAGACGACCTTGAAGAGTGAGTTGGCTCCCAATCATGTGTACAATATCCATCCGGAATGGTTTGTCACTTATGGCGACCAGTTGTATTTTGACCCGGCACTGCCTGAGAGCCGCCGGCACATCTGCATGGTGGTGAGCGACATCGTGTCGCGCTATGATGTGGATGCCATTCATATGGACGATTACTTTCTATCCCTATCCTATCAAGGGAAAGGATTTCCCGGATGATGCCAGCTTTGCACGCTATGGCGGAGGTTTCAGCAATAAGGAGACTGGCGCCGGAGTAATGTGAATGTGCTCATTAAGAAAATACATGAGACGGTCCGCGGACTGAAACCCTGGGTGAAGTTCGGGGTTTCTCCGTTTGGCATTTACCGGAACGAAAGCAGTGACCCGCTTGGCAGTAAGACCAAAGGTCTGCAAAACTACGATGACCTTTATGCGGATGTACTGCTATGGGCCCGTGAAGGTTGGATAGACTATAATATTCCGCAGATTTATTGGCATATAGGACATCCGGCTGCCGACTATGAAACACTGGTGAAGTGGTGGGCAAAGCATACGGAGAACCGTCCCTTGTTTATCGGCCAGTCCGTAATGAATACAGTGCAGAATGCTGACCCCAAGAATCCGTCCGTCAATCAGCTTCCCCGCAAGATGGCCTTGCAGCGGGCTTATCAGACCATCGGCGGCAGTTGCCAATGGCCTGCCAGCGCAGTAGTGGAGAATGCCGGCAAATACCGCGATGCGCTGGTTGCCGAGTATCATAAATATCCGGCTTTGCCGCCCGTATTTGACTTTATGGACAATGAAGCTCCGGATAAGGTACGCAAGGTAAAACCGGTGTGGACTGCCGACGGTTACATCCTTTTCTGGACTGCTCCGAAGTTCAAGGATGAAATGAACCGTCCGGTACAGTATGTTGTCTACCGTTTTGCTTCGAAGGAGAAGGTGGATATTGACGACCCTTCGCACATTGTGGCTGTTACGTGCAATACTTTCTATAAGTTGCCTTATGAGGATGGCAAGACGAAGTACCGTTATGTGGTTACGGCGCTCGACCGCCTGCACAACGAATCCAAATCTGTAAGCAAGAAAGTGAAGCTGTAGGAATCAACTGTCAATAAAGTATCAGCCCTGCTATTCCGCATACTATAATCATCAGTATGGGGTTGACCTTATATTTTCTTGTTCCGATGAAAGCTGCAAGGAAGATGATGATACTGATGATGAAAGAGTACATATCTTCCTGGGCGAACTGAAGTTCTCCGAATTCATCAATACCAGCGCGGCTGAGGCCAGCAGACCTACCACTGCCGGGCGGAGCCCGCTGAATACGGCTTCTACTGCCGGGTGCTTCTGATATTTCAGAAAGAATTTGCTGATAGTGAGCATCAGGATGAACGAAGGCAGCACTACGGCGAAAGTGGCTACGCAAGACCCAAGCACTCCCATGCTCGTGCCGTATTGTTCGGCTATCGTGGAATAGCCTACATAGGTTGCCGAATTGATGCCGATAGGGCCGGGAGTCATCTGGCTGATTGCTACGATGTCGGTAAACTCCTGCGGTGTGAGCCAGCCATAACGGGTGACTACTTCGCCTTGTATCATAGACAGCATGGCATATCCGCCGCCAAAGCCGAAAAGGCCGATTTTAAAGAATGTGTAGAATAGATGGAGGAAAAGCATGATGTAGTGATTAGTGGTTAGTGGTTAGTGATTAGCGATAAGTGGGGTGGTTTTGTTTAATTTTTAACTGTTGGTTTTCGGGAAGCGCAGCCTTCCGAACAGGTATCCGCCTATACCGGCAGCAATGATAATCCAGATGGAGTTGCATGGCACGTTTCAGGCGTATCAACCGTACATAATCTCCCGGAGCCTGGTCGGTCAGTGCCTTTAACTTGTTGTAGAAACTGGTACGGCTCATGTTGAGCAGGGTGCAAAGCACATCAATCGTGAAGCTCGGATTGTCCATGTTGTCCTCTACATTCTTCTTGATGCTGGCAATGAATTTCCAGTCCAAGTCCGTGGAGCAGTTGATGCATTCCGTATTGTGGGTATCATCGTTCAGCTCCAGATTGCCGTATCTGTGGCGCAATAAGGCACGGTTGGCAAGCAGATTGGCAATGGTGGCGCGCAGGATTCCGATGTTAAACGGTTTCACGACGTATTCATCCGCTCCGGTTTGCAGCCCTCGATGATGTTCTTGTCGGTATTGAGTGCTGTGAGCAGGATAACGGGGATATGTGAGGTATCGATGTCATTCTTCAGGATATGACACAATTCGTCTCCTCTCATTTCCGGCATCATAATGTCTGAAATGACGAGGTTGGGCATATACTCCTTCACGATGGTCAGCGCTTCTTTTCCGTTGGAGCATACTTGTATGTTGTATTGTTCAGACAATGTTCTGCGCAGATATTCCCTTAATTCGTCATTGTCCTCTACAATAAGAATTTTCTGGTGGTTACTGTTGTTTTGTGACTGTTGTTGCGTCTTGTCGTAGATTCCACTGGAAGCAGGGGATGATGTAGTAGAGGCATTGATAGGCACTCCGGAAGCCGAATAAACAATCCGTTCGTTTTTGGGTTGAGGGCGTTGGATTGCTTTGCGGAAATGCTTGTTCCCTTTGGGGAACGTGATTTTGATGCAAGAGCCTTTCCCTTCGGTGCTGGTGAAGTTGAGCTTTCCTTTATGCATATGCACGAGTTTCCCTACCAGAAGCAGTCCGATGCCGCTGCCGGTTACTTTGGAATTGATGGCATTGCTGCCGCGGAAGTGCATCTTGAACAGCTTTTTCTGTTCTGAAGCCGGAATTCCGATACCGGTATCTTTCACCTCAATACTCCAGGTATCTTCTGTCTCGGAAGTAAAGACATGTACATTGCCGCCGTCCGGTGTATATTTCAGTGCGTTGGATATGATATTCTTCAAAATGGAGTCCATCTTATCCTTATCTAACCATACGTTCAGATAACGGAAGCTGCTTTCGTAGGTTAGGTTGATGTGTTTTATGTTTGCGTATGAACGGAAAGCATCGATCGTCTCTTCCATATATGTGCTCAGTTCGTATTCGGATACGTATAGACTTCCGGAATAGGTGTCTGCGCGTTCGAAATTAATAAGGTTGGTGGTCAGGCGCAACAAGGCATTTACGTTTCGCAGGGCTGTATTGATGTTGCTCTGTCCGCTGGAAGTCAGTTGCTCGCGTTCGGTGATTTCTTCCAAGGGTGCTTTGATGAGCGTCAGTGGAGTACGTATATCATGCGCCGTATTGACGAAGAAGCGTATTTTCTCATCGGATTCTTTCCGCTGTTTTCTCAAGACTATTATTCGTAGAGTGATGCTTGCAATGGATATGATAATCACTGCATAGAGTATCAGCGCCCAGAAACTGAGCCAGAGGGGTTGCTCGATAATGATGTCCATACTGCGTTCCTCCAGGACAATACGACGGTCTTCGTTGGAGATGGCACGTACGCGGAGGGTATAGTTGCCCGGACTCAGGTTGGTAAAACGGATGACGTTTTCCTCTCCCGGACGGCTCCAACCCTCATAGAAGCCTTCCAGTTTCCAGGAGTACAGAATTAGGGAAGGATAGTCATAGTTGATGTCTGAGACCTGCAATGAGAAGATGTTCTGGTTGTACTTCAAACGCAAGGTTTTTGTCTCGTCAATATCCAGAATAAGTGGAGAACCTTCATCCTTGGGATAAACGGTCTGATAGAATACCCGCAGGTCACTGAATACCATTTTGAACTTATAGTCGCGAGGCAGGATCATGTCTTTGTTGAATTCTATGGCTCCATCCGTACTGCCGAAAATGAAATTGCCGTTTTTCCTCAAGGTGCCTGAGGCTGCGTTGAAATGGTCAGACTTCAGTCCTTGTTCTTTGGTCCAGTTATGGAATGTCTCTTCGACAGGATAGAAGGTGGACAGACCGTGTTCTGTACTCAGAAAGATATTTCCTTTACCATCAGACAATAGTGTATAGATATTATTGGAAATCAAGGCGCAGTTGTCTCTATGATAATGTCTGAATGTGTTTTTGGTCGTATCATATACCAGTAAACCGGCATTGTTGGTACCGATATACAGCATTCCGTCGGAAGCTTGGCATAGGGAGTAGATGTAGTAGGATTCTACCGGCATCTGGATATAGGTATACTTACCGGTTGCTTTTTCCAACAGGTACAAGCCGGTGGAAGTGCCTATCCACATATGTGTGGAGTCTTTCTCTATGATGGCAGTGATACCATTCAAGCCCGGGAAATGGCGTATATTTTTTCTGGAATAATCTATTTCTTTTAAGTTATAATACCCTCCGGACCAGATGTTTCCTGAAGAATCTTTCATAATGGAACGGATATACTTGTCCGGCCGGATATTCAGATTACTGAATAAAGACGGAGTAAAGAACTCTGTGGACAGTAGTTTCTTGTTGATCTGGTAGATGCCGGAACTATATCCTCCGGCCCAGATGATGCCGGGCTCCACTTCGCACAATGAGATGAAGATATGGTTTTTACTATGGCTTGCGGTGTCGAAACTGCTGAGAAAAGAATGCCATTGTTTCGTCTTGCTATAATAAAGGCTGATGCCGTTATTGGTGGCAAACCATAAATCGCCGTCATGGTCTTCAATGATGGCATTTACCTGGTCATTGATGAGTGACTGTTTATTGCCGATAGAGTGTTTTATCCATTGATAATCGGCATATCGGTTGTTGCGTACAGTTATACCAATGGGATAATTAGCCATCCAGATGCGTTGTTCACTGTCAATGTAGATATCATTGATGGTATTTCCGTTCATTGAGTTGTACCGGTTATAGTCAGCAACAATGTATGGTATAGATTCATAGGTATCGGTATTCATTTTGTAGACACCGGCCCCGTCTGTAGCTATGAGGATTTCATTGTTATTGTAGGCACGGATACAGTTAATACTAACGTCCATCAGTCCGGATGGGATATGCATGACTTTGTGCTCATTCAGGTCATAGGTAAATATTCCCCGTTGGAAAGTACCGATAAAAACCTTGTGAGACGGTTTATGATAGTATAGTTCGTTGATTTGTATCTTCAAGGTGTCCAATTGGTTGCAGGGACTGAGGGTGAGGGTGTTGTTGGCCAGCTCAGCATAATGTATGCCGATGTCGGTCCCGATGAAGAAGTGGGTCGAATCAATCTGTGCGATATCAGTAATTCGTTCTCCTATTTCGTTTTGAATGAATGTCACCTTCTGGGTATTGCTGTCGTACAGATATAGAGCATCTTCATTGCAAAGCCATATTACGCTGTTGGCATCCACAAAACCGTAACTGATAGGGGTTGGACGTCCTTTCACTTCGCTTTCGGGTAGCTTGTATACCAGGACAAAACGGTCGTGTTTTGTATCATAGCGGAACACGCGTCCTTTCTTGCCAATTTCCCATATGGTTCCTTTGGAATCCACATAGAGCCAGTTCAGGTTCATCATGGAATTCACTTCCTCATCTCCATCCATCAGTTTGTACGGCTTGAATTCTTTTCCGTTGTATCGGTCGATGCCGTCGTGGGTAAGAAACCACATGTAACCTTTGGGTCCCTTTTGAATAGCATATACCCGTCTGTTGCTCAAACCGTCTTCCACACCGATGTATTTGTATGTTTGTGCAATGCCTATAATTGGCAATAATAGTAGTATGCAGAAAAAGAAGTACTTTTTCATAATTGTCGAGCGGTTTTTTTGAATGTTGTACTGAGGGAGAGTTGAAAATAAACACAAAAATAATGCTTTTGTTTGAGAAAAGCAAGAAAAGAAAGCGAAGAATAGAAATGTAACAAGCGCGGGATTATTCATAACCCGCGCTTGTTACATTTCTATAAAGAAGGAAGTTCAGCTCATTTTTTATTGGCTTCCACCCACTTGCGTGCATTGACAAATGCTTCTACCCAAGGAGTGATTTGGTCGCTGTTTACGTGGTCTGCGGGGTAGCAACCGTTCTGCCAGGGGAAGATGGCACGTTCCAAGTGGGGCATCATGGCCAGATGACGTCCGTCGGCACTTGCCAATCCGGCTATGGAATAATCTGAGCCGTTGGGGTTGGAAGGGTATTCGTCGTATGAGTATTTCAGCACGACGTTGTATTTGTCCTCGTCGTATGGCAAGGAGAATTTTCCTTCACCGTGAGCTACCCAGATACCCAGTTTGCTGCCACTCAGTGAGCCGAGCATTACGCTGCGGTTGGTGGGGACGGTAACACCGAGGAATCTGGATTCAAACTTGTGTGAGTCATTATGAAGCATCTTGCCGTTTTTCTTGTGCTCGGGATTGATAAGATTAAGTTCCATCATGAGCTGGCAGCCGTTGCAGACACCCAGTGAAAGCGTATCCTCGCGTGCATAATATTTGTCGAGCGCTTCTTTTGCTTTCGGATTGAAGAGGAAAGCACCTGCCCAACCCTTAGCAGAACCAAGAACGTCGGAGTTGGAGAAACCACCGCAGTAAACAATCATGTTTACATCTTCCAGCGTTTCACGTCCGCTGATGAGGTCGGTCATGGTTACGTCTTTCACATCGAAGCCGGCAAGATAGAGTGAATAGGCCATTTCGCGTTCGCCGTTGGTTCCCTTTTCTCGGATAATGGCAGCGCGGATACCTGACGGTGTACGGCGGTCCGGATTAATGCCGTATTGTGAGAACTTGCCTTTGAAGTCCGGCATGAAGGCGAATTCCACCGGTTGCATCTTGTAGTTTTCGAAACGCTTCTTGGCGCAGCCGTTCATGGACTGCTTACGGTCAAGGAGATAAGAAGTAGAGTACCATACATCACGCATATAGTCGATGCCAAACTGATAAGTAACATCGCCTTTTGATACAAGAATATGGCGTTCGTCTGTCGGTTTGCCGAGCTTCACGTAACCTACGCCTGCATCTTCCAGTATTTGCTTTACAGCTTCCTTGTGCTTGTTGCTCACCTGGATAACGATACCCGGGTTCTCTGCAAACAGAATCTTGATAAGGTCTTGCTCCTTGATTTTATCCAGGTTGATTTCCATACCGCCTTCCACATTGGCAAAGCACATTTCAAGCAGTGTAGTGATAAGACCACCGGCGGAAATATCATGTCCGGCAAGAATCAGTCCCTTGTTGACCAGTTCCTGCACGGCAAGGAAAGCATCGCGGAAGTATTCGGCATCCTGCACGCTGGGAACTTCGTCACCTACCTTGCCCAGGGTCTGAGCAAAGGCGGAACCGCCGAGTTTCAGGTTGTCGAAACTGAAGTCTATATGATAAATGGTAGTCTTTTCATTGTTAACCAGCACCGGAGATACGACTTTCTTGACGTCGGAAACTTCTCCACCGGCAGAAACAATTACCGTGCCCGGAGAAATTACTTTGCTGCCGTCGGGGTATTTCTGTGTCATGGAAAGAGAGTCTTTACCGGTCGGTACATTGATTTGCAGGGAACAGCAGAAGTCACTCAAGGCCTTTACTGCCGTGTACAGACGGGCATCTTCACCTTCTTGCGAGCGGCACGGCCACATCCAGTTGGCTGACAGGGACACGCTGTCCAGACCTTCGGCAAGCGGAGCCCAGATCAGGTTGGTCAACGCTTCGCTGACGGAGAGGATAGAACCGGCTGCCGGGTCGGCAAGGGCTGCCTGCGGAGCATGTCCCAAAGAAGTTGCGATACCTTTTCGCCGCGATAGTCCAAAGCTACCACACCACAATCGCTCAGAGGCAACTGCAATTCACCCTGGCACTGTTGGCGGGCAATCTTGCCTGTTACAGAACGGTCCACCTTGTTTGTTAACCAGTCTTTACAAGCCACAGCTTCCAGTTGGAGCACATTGGTGAGGTATTCGTGTAGTTGGGAAACTTCGTATTGGGGCATTTCGTAGTGACGTTCCACGGTCTTGTCCACCATATAGGTCTTGGGGTGAAGAGCCGAACATCTGTTCTACGGCGAGGTCGAACGGACGTACACCGTCAGCTTGCTGGAAGGCAAAGCGATGGTCGCCGGTCGTTTCACCTACTACGTACATCGGAGCGCGTTCGCGTTCGGCTACCTTACGTACATGTTCGATGGCCTCTTCCTGAATCAGCAAGCCCATGCGTTCCTGGCTTTCGTTGGCAATGATTTCCTTGGCGGACAGAGTCGTGTCACCGATGGGCAGCTTGCTCATGTCGATAAGTCCGCCGCACTCTTCTACCAACTCGGACAGGCAGTTTACATGTCCGGCAGAACCGTGGTCGTGGATGGAAACCACAGGGTTGGTGTCTTCTTCGCAAAGTGCACGTACTACGTTGTAGGCACGTTTCTGCATCTCTGCATTGGCACGCTGTACGGCATTCAGTTCGATGCCGCTGCTGTAGCGTCCCGTATCTACGGATGACACGGAACCGCCGCCCAAACCGATGCGATAATTGTCTCCACCGATGACAACCACTTTGTTGCCGGCTTCCGGTGTACCTTTCAAACAGTCACGCTGGGTACCGTAGCCTACGCCTCCGGCAAGCATAATCACTTTGTCGTAACCATAGACTTCATCTTTTTCCTTATGTTCGAAAGTGAGCACGGAACCGCAGATTAGCGGTTGGCCGAATTTGTTCCCGAAATCACTGGCACCATTGGAGGCTTTGATTAGTATTTGTTCGGGAGTTTGATACAGCCATTTGCGTACCGGAAGTATCTCTTCCCAGGGACGATCCTCGTCCGTGCGGGGGTAGGAAGTCATGTATACGGCTGTTCCGGCAATAGGCCATGAGCCTTTACCGCCGCCCATACGGTCGCGGATTTCACCGCCCGTACCGGTAGACGCACCGTTGAACGGTTCTACTGTTGTGGGAAAGTTATGTGTTTCCGCTTTCAGGGAGATGACACTCTTGATGTCCTTTATCTGGAAGAAGTCGGGCTTGGAGTGGTCTGCCGGGGCAAACTGCTCGATAACCGGACCTTCGGCAAAGGCAACATTATCTTTATAGGCCGATATAATCTTGTTCGGATTTTCCTGAGTGGTTTTCTTTATCATCTGGAAGAGGGAAGATTCCTGCTCCACTCCGTCGATGATGAATGTGCCGCCGAAAATTTTGTGACGGCAGTGCTCGGAGTTGATTTGCGCAAAACCGAATACCTCGGAGTCGGTTAGCGGACGTCCCAGGTCTTTCTCCACTTTCTTGAGGTAGTCCATCTCTTCTTTGGAGAGCGCCAGACCTTCTTTTTCGTTGTATGCTTCCAGATCGTCAATGTGAATAATCGGTTCCGGCTGGCGGTTGGTCGTAAATACGTTTTGGTCCAGACCTTTATACATACGTTGCAGCATCGGGTCGTGGTCTGCATTTTCATCTTTCACAGGGAAATATTCTTCGATGCGTGTGATACCGTTCAGACCCATGTTCTGGGTGATTTCCACAGCATTGGTACTCCAGGGAGTAATCATCTCGCGGCGCGGACCAACGAAATGTCCTTTCAGGTTGTCTTCACTTTCGGGGGTGGCTTCTCCAAAAAGCCAGCAGAGTTTGTCGCGGGATGACAGATTTCATCCGTTGCTTTAAGGCGCAAAGATACAGAAAATCGTCAGATAGAGAAACCATGATTCAGATAGAGACCATACTTGACATATTATGGAAAGGGTTCATAATAGGTGTTATTGTGTCCGCGCCATTGGGTCCTGTAGGAGTATTGTGTATTCAGCGTACTTTGAATAAAGGACGGTGGTATGGTTTCGTAACGGGGATAGGAGCTTCGCTAAGCGATATTGCATATGCTTTGCTGACGGGCTACGGGATGAGTTTCGTTATTTGATTATGTCAACAAGAACATCTTTTACCTGCAACTTTTCGGAAGCATTCTTCTGTTGGCGTTTGGCGTTTATACGTTCCGCAGCAATCCGGTACAGTCCATCCGTCCGGTATCCATCAACAAGGGTTCCTATTTTCATAACTTCATAACGGCGTTTGCCGTCACACTTTCCAATCCACTGATTATTTTCCTTTTTGTAGGTCTTTTTGCTCGCTTTGCTTTTGTAAGTGAGGGTGTGCTGGTGTTCGAGGCCGTTACCGGATACCTGGCCATCGCATTGGGTGCTTTGGCTTGGTGGTTTGGCATAACCTTTTTTGTCAACAAGGTCCGTACGCAATTCAATTTACGCGGCATTTGGATATTGAACCGTATTATCGGCGGCATTGTCATGGTGGTATCTGCATTCGGACTGGTGTTTACGCTGATGGGCGAATCACTGTATTGAGTGGAAAGGTGAAAGTGGGAAGGTGAAAAATCATAATTCATACATTTTATCGTGAAGATTTCACAGCAACTGAAAGAGAAGAATATTGCCGAATACCTTATATATATGTGGCAAGTGGAGGATCTGCTTCGTGCCAACGGCTGTGACATAGACCGGATACGCCAGAACATCATTTTGCGCTATCCGGAGGAGGAACGGCCTGCGCTGGAAGAATGGTCATACATTTTATCGTGAAGATTTCACAGCAACTGAAAGAGAAGAATATAGCCGAATTATATATGGCAGGTGGAGGATTTGCTCCAGTGCCAACGGCTGTGACATAGACCGGATACGCCAGAACATCATTTTGCGCTATCCGGAGGAGGAACGGCCTGCGCTGGAAGAATGGTATGGAAATCTGGCAGGTATGATGCGTGCGGAAGGCGTAACGGAAAAAGGGCATCTGCAAATCAACCGTAATGTCATTCTGAATCTGACGGAGCTGCATGGCGAATTGCTGGCTTCTACGAAATATCCGTTCTATAATGCGGCTTATTTCAAGGCACTGCCTTTTATCGTGGAGCTGCGCCAGAAGAGCGGCCGGAAAGAGGAGTCTGAGGTAGACACTTGTTTCGAGGCGCTTTATGGAGTGCTGCTGTTGCGCTTGCAGAAGAAGGAAATCAGTCAGGGCACGGCAAAGGCTATGGAGGCCATCAGTGGTTTCATCTCGTTGCTTGCCAACTATTATGACAAGGAGAAGCGGGGAGAACTGGAGTTGATGGATAATTGATAGTGGATGATTGATAATTATGAAGGAAAATATTGTTCATCGTAACATTCTATATATAAGTGTAACTTTATTAAATGAATATTCTGATAACCGGTGCCAACGGTCAACTTGGCAATGAAATGCGAGTGTTGTCGAAAGAAAACGGACAACATGCTTATTTTTTCACTGACGTGCAGGAATTGGACATTTGCGACGAACAAGCTGTGCACAGGTTTGTGAAGGGTAACCGGATAGATGTGATTGTGAATTGCGCTGCTTATACGGCGGTGGACAAGGCAGAGGATAATCAGGAACTTTGCGACAAGCTGAATCATGTCGCTCCTGGCTATCTGGCTGCTGCTGCCGAAGCTTGCGGTGCTGCCTTGATACAAGTGTCCACCGATTATGTTTTCGACGGAACCGGACACACTCCCTATACGGAAGAGGCGGCCACTTGCCCCAATTCGGTATATGGCTCTACTAAACTGGCAGGTGAGCAGGCTGTTATGGAGAAGTGCAGCCGTGCGATGGTTATCCGTACGGCATGGTTATATTCCATTTACGGCAATAATTTTGTGAAGACGATGCTTCGTCTGGGACGTGAGCGAGAGACGCTGGGGGTTGTCTTCGACCAGATAGGCACACCGACTTATGCCAACGATTTGGCACGTGCCATCTTTGCGGCTGTCAATCCGGGGGATTGTTCCCGGTATCTATCATTTCAGCAACGAGGGTGTGTGCTCGTGGTATGATTTCACGTTGGCTATCCATCGCCTGGCCGGCATAAAGACCTGCAAGGTAAGCCCGCTGCATACGGATGAGTTTCCTGCCAAGGCGCCGCGTCCGCATTATTCCGTGTTGGACAAGACAAAGATAAAGAAGACATTCGGCATCGATATACCCCATTGGGAGGCGAGCCTTGCCGTCTGCATGAAGAATTTGGAAGAGTGATTATTACTGACTAATTGATATATGGCCAATAACAACGAAATAGAGAGACGGAGAACGTTTGCGATTATCGCGCATCCGGATGCCGGTAAGACATCATTGACCGAGAAGCTGTTGCTTGTTTGGTGGACAGATCCAGGTGGCGGGTGCGGTAAAGAGCAACAAGATAAAGAAGACGGCAACGTCGGACTGGATGGATATTGAAAAACAGCGTGGTATCTCCGTAACTACTTCCGTAATGGAGTTCGACTATCACGATTATAAAATCAATATCCTCGATACTCCGGGTCACCAGGACTTTGCCGAAGATACTTACCGCACACTGACGGCGGTGGACAGCGTTATCATCGTGGTGGACGGTGCGAAAGGTGTGGAAACACAGACACGCAAGCTGATGGAAGTCTGCCGCATGCGCAACACTCCGGTGATTATCTTCATCAATAAGATGGACCGTGAGGCAAAAGACCCGTTCGACTTGCTGGATGAGCTGGAGGAGGAACTGCACATCCACGTGCGTCCCTTGACGTGGCCTATCGAGAGCGGTGTCCGTTTCAAGGGTGTCTACAATATCTACGAGCATAACCTCAACCTCTACCAGCCCAGCAAGCAGGTAGTGACGGAGAAGGTGGAAGTAGACATCCATACCGAGGAGCTGGACAACCAGATTGGTGCCCAGCTGGCCGACAAGCTGCGCGGAGAATTGGAACTGATAGACGGTGTTTACCCCGAATTCGATAAGGAGGAATACTTGAAAGGAGAGCTTGCTCCCGTATTCTTCGGATCCGCCCTGAATAACTTCGGTGTGCAGGAGTTGCTGGACTGCTTTGTGGAGATTGCTCCCAGTCCCCGTCCCGTGAAGGCGGAGGAACGCGAAGTAGAACCGGAAGAGCCTAAATTCACAGGCTTTATCTTTAAGATTACCGCCAATATCGACCCGAACCACCGTTCATGTATCGCATTCTGCAAAATCTGCTCCGGGAAGTTTGTACGCAATGCCCCGTACTTGCATGTGCGTCATGGCAAGACCATGCGTTTCTCGTCGCCCACGCAGTTTATGGCGCAGCGCAAGACTACCATCGACGAGGCATGGGCGGGAGATATTATCGGTTTGCCGGACAACGGTACGTTCAAAATCGGCGATACGCTGACCGAAGGCGAGGCGCTTCACTTCAAGGGGCTTCCGAGTTTCTCTCCGGAGATGTTCAAGTACATTGAGAATGCCGACCCGATGAAACAGAAGCAGCTTGCCAAAGGTATCGACCAGTTGATGGACGAAGGTGTAGCGCAGTTGTTTGTCAACCAGTTTAACGGACGCAAGATTATCGGTACGGTAGGGCAGTTGCAGTTCGAGGTAATCCAATACCGTCTGGAAAATGAGTACAGTGCCAAATGCCGTTGGGAGCCGTTGAGTCTTTACAAGGCCTGCTGGATTGAAAGTGATGACCCTGCCGAACTGGAAGCGTTCAAGAAACGCAAGTACCAGTATATGGCGAAAGACCGTGAGGGCAGGGATGTGTTCCTTGCAGACAGCGGCTACGTATTGCAGATGGCGCAGATGGATTTCAAGCATATCAAGTTCCACTTTACGAGCGAGTTCTAAGCTATACGATTTTTGCTGACTCACGGCTATAAATGATGCAAGTCGAAGAAAAAGAGGAGGTACAAAGTAATGAAAAACTTTGTACCTCTTTATTTATTGTGGGAAGAAAGTGTTACCTTTGTTTCTGCAACGATTAATATGCATTGATTATGAAAACTGTTGAAGTAAGCTCGTTCCTTACCGATTTTACACCTTACTTATTATAAACACAAAATTTCAAGATGAAACATACCTTCCTTTTTCTCCTGCTGATTCTCCTTCTGGGGCTGACAGCCTGCTCGAAACCTGCCGATAGAACTTTGGTGTATAGTGTGGTGAAAACCTATCAGGATTTGTATAATGCGGTAACAAAGTAAAATCAGCCAAACACGTAGAGAGGCACATTCTCTCTATGTGTTTATTCTTTCTTTTCACTGGCATAAACTCATAAATGATGTCATATTGCAAAGAATAACTTATAACAATTACCTTGTAGAGATAGGAAGATACAGGTGGCTTCATTATCAGGGGTTTGCGTGTGTCGCTTGTAGAGATTATCACCTTATTCCTCTTATTTAAGCTTTATTTCCCCCCTTCTTCTTGTAGAGATATGGTTTTTGTAATCCTTTGTTTTTGAGTGATTTGTGAAAATCGGTTGTAGATGCCATTTTCTTGTTTTCCCTTGTTTCCCACCCTAACTTTGCAACATCGAATTTGAGAAAAGCAGACGGCTGAATCGTTGAGGCCTCACGATGAAAACTTCTGCTTCTCGGGTGAGACAAGAGAAACAGAATATACCTATTATTAATCATTTAAAACATTACGATTATGGCATTTTTTAAAAGAGTTCAAAAAAAAGTAAACGATTTGTGGTATCCTCAATCAGTAACCTGGGGCAAGGCGGTTACTACCCGTGAAGTGGCAGATGAACTGTCTTTCATTTCTACCGTGACCCGTGGTGACACGTATGCGGTGATGGAGAACTTGGGGCGTGTATTGAGCAATTTCATGGGGCAGGGACGTACTGTGAAGATAGACGGTATAGGCACTTTCTACTATACTGCTACCTCTACCAAAAGAGGGGTGCCGACGGCTGAGGAGGTAAGCGCTTCGCTGATAAACGGAGTACGTGTCCGTTTCCTGCCCGAAGTGGAGCGTAATAGTGGCAATCAGGTGACTACCCGCAGCATGGTGAATACAAAGATTGTTTGGAAAGAGTGGGGTAAGACTTCTACCTCCACCGGTACTACTCCCGGCGACAATACCGGTGGAACCCCCGGCGGCAACGACGGCGACCAGGGTGAGAATCCGTTGGGCTGATTCTCCTTCCTTGAAAGCAATTGATGACTGACACCGTTTTATGCTAAAAGTTTCCCGTACCACCTCATTGGTTGTGCGGGAAGCTTTACTTTTTAGCATCTTTTATCATTCTTCTCTGCCTTTCTTTAATGGATTATCGCTAATTTCGAGCGATTTTTCGTAAATTCGGCTGAATAACTAATAATTTATAATATGGAAAACTTGAATACAGCACTTTTGCTGATGGTGGTAGGTATGGCAACAGTCTTCGCTATCCTGCTGATTGTTATTAACTTAGGAAAAGCTCTTATTGCATTGGTGAATAAATATGCGCCCGAAGAGGTGACACCGGCTAAAGCTGCGGCAAATGGTCCCGCACCTGTCCCCGGTAATATTCTGGCAGCTATCAGTGCAGCCGTAACAGTAGTGACACAAGGTAAGGGTAAAGTTGCTAAGGTAGAAAAAATCTGAAATAATAATCTTATATAAAAACACACACGAATAATTTGGTATGAAAAAAGAAATTAAGTTCAGCTTGGTATTCAGGGATATGTGGCAAAGTGCCGGAAAATATGTACCCCGTGTTGACCAACTGGTGAAAGTAGCTCCCGCCATTATTGAGATGGGTTGTTTTGCGCGCGTGGAAACCAATGGTGGAGGTTTTGAACAAGTAAATCTGCTGTTTGGGGAGAATCCGAATAAAGCCGTGCGCGAGTGGACGAAGCCGTTCCACGAAGCCGGTATACAGACACATATGTTGGACCGTGCACTGAACGGCCTGCGCATGAGCCCCGTGCCTGCCGATGTGCGCAAGCTGTTTTATAAAGTGAAGAAGGCGCAGGGTACGGACATCACACGTACTTTCTGCGGTCTGAACGATACCCGCAATATCATTCCTTCTATTGGCTATGCACACGATGCCGGAATGATTTCCCAATGCTCGCTCTGCATCACCCATTCACCCATCCATACTGTGGAATATTATACGGATATGGCATTGAAGCTTATCAAGCTGGGTGCAGACGAAATCTGTATCAAGGATATGGCAGGTATCGGCCGTCCGGTATCTTTGGGCAAGATTGTGGCAAACATCAAGGCTGCTCATCCGGACATTCCCATCCAGTATCACAGCCATGCGGGACCCGGTTTCAATATGGCAAGTATTCTTGAAGTGTGCGAAGCGGGTTGCGACTATATTGACGTAGGTATGGAGCCGCTTTCATGGGGTACGGGACATGCCGACCTGCTCAGCGTGCAGGCCATGCTGAAAGATGCCGGTTTCAAGGTTCCCGAAATCAATATGGAAGCGTATATGAAGGTACGCGCACTCATCCAGGAGTTTATGGACGACTTCCTTGGCTTGTACATCAGCCCGAAGAACCGCCTGATGAACTCGTTGCTGATTGGTCCGGGACTTCCGGGCGGCATGATGGGAAGCCTGATGGCGGACCTGGAATCCAATCTGGAATCTATCAACAAGTACAAGGCCAAACGCAACCTGCCGTTTATGAAGCAGGACGAACTGCTTATCAAACTCTTCAACGAAGTGGCATACGTATGGCCGCGCGTGGGTTATCCACCGTTGGTGACTCCGTTCAGCCAGTACGTCAAGAACCTTTCCATGATGAACGTCATGGCCATGGAGAAAGGCAAGAACGTTGGGGCATGATAGCCGACGATATTTGGGACATGCTGTTGGGTAAGGCAGGCAAGCTGCCGGGCGAGCTGGCTCCCGAAATCATAGAAAAGGCGGAACGCGAAGGACGTAAGTTCTTCAACGGCAATCCGCAGGACAACTATCCCGATGCACTCGACAAGTACCGCAAGCTGATGAAGGAAAACAAGTGGGAACTTGGCGAAGATGATGAAGAGCTCTTTGAATACGCCATGCACCCGGCACAGTACGAGGCTTACAAGAGCGGCAAGGCGAAAGAGGATTTCCTTGCCGATGTAGAGAAACGCCGTGCCGAACGCGACAAATCCCCTCTGGATGACGCCAAACCCAAGACGCTCACCGTGCAGGTGGACGGACAGGCTTATCGCGTGACGGTGGCTTACGGCGACATCGACCTGCCGGCTTCCGCCACCGAAAAGGTGACAGCTCCCCCCCGTAGGCGAAGGTCAGGACGTTCCGGCTCCGCTCGAAGGCAAGTTCTTCCTGACAAAGAATGCGCAGGAAACCCCGTTGAAAGTGGGTGACAAGGTGAAGAGTGGCGACCTCCTCTGCTATATCGAAGCTATGAAGACATACAATGCCATCCGTGCAGACTTTGATGGAACGGTTGTTGCCATCTGCGTCAATCCGGGTGATTCTGTTTCTGAAGATGATGTATTAATGAAGATTGGATGATGGAAGATATATTTGCGAAACTCTATGATATGACGGCGTTCAGCAATATTATTGCCGATCCGTCGTTCCTCGTGATGTATGCCATCGCTTTCATCCTGCTTTATTTAGGTATCAAGAAACACTATGAACCATTGTTGCTGGTTCCCATTGCTTTCGGTGTGCTCATTGCCAATTTCCCCGGTGGCGACATGGGGGTTATCCAGGCAGATGAAAACGGCATGGTAATGGTAGGCGGGGTGATGAAGAACATCTGGGAAATGCCGTTGCACGAGATTGCACACGACCTCGGACTGATGAACTTCATCTACTATATGCTGATAAAGACCGGATTTCTGCCGCCTGTCATCTTTATGGGTGTGGGTGCGCTGACGGACTTCGGACCGATGCTCCGCAATCTGCGTCTTTCCATATTCGGTGCGGCTGCGCAGCTCGGTATCTTTACCGTACTGTTGTGTGCCGTAATGATGGGCTTCACGCCGCAGGAAGCCGGTGCATTGGGTATTATCGGCGGTGCGGACGGTCCTACGGCTATCTTCACCACTATTAAGCTCGCTCCGCATCTGCTGGGTCCTATCGCCATTGCGGCTTATTCGTACATGGCACTGGTTCCGGTTATCATTCCGATGGTGGTGAAGCTGTTCTGTACCAAGAAGGAACTGATGATTAACATGAAGGAGCAGGAAAAGCTCTATCCGTCAAAAACCGAGATAAAGAATCTGCGTGTACTGAAGATTATTTTCCCGATTGCAGTGACTACGATTGTTGCTCTCTTTGTGCCCACAGCAGTGCCTTTGATTGGTATGCTGATGTTCGGTAACCTGATTAAGGAAATCGGTTCGGATACAAGCCGCTTGTTTGATGCTGCTGCTAATAGTATCATGAATGCAGCTACCATCTTCTTAGGATTGAGCGTTGGCGCCACGATGACCAGTGAGGCATTCCTGAATTGGACGACTATCGGTATTGTGATTGGTGGTTTCCTGGCATTTGCATTGTCCATTACGGGAGGTATTTTCTTTGTGAAGCTGTTCAACCTATTCAGCAAGAAGAAGATCAATCCGCTGATTGGTGCTACCGGCCTGAGTGCCGTACCCATGGCAAGCCGTGTCTGCAATGAAATAGCAACGAAGTATGACCCGAAAAACCATGTGCTGAATTACTGTATGTCCAGTAATATCTCCGGCGTAATCGGCTCGGCTGTTGCGGCGGGTGTGCTGATTTCATTCCTGGGATAAACGGTCAGTAGGAAAAATATAAAGAAACTCCGGTATGGCTTTGTAAAGCTATGCCGGAGTTTTTTGTATGTTTTTCTTTGAGGGGCATTTCATTCACTAACCACCTTCCAATATTCAGCCATCGCCATCTTCTCCGCCAGATACGCATCAATCAGGTTGGTGTGTGCCTGCGTCCACGAGAGTTGTGCGGACAACACATCTGCCATGCTGGCTTTTCCTTCATTATAAGAGAAGGTGACAAGGCCCAGATTCTCTTCGGCGAGTATCATATTCTCCTGGGCCGTCTTGACTTGCTGTTCAGTTTCCGTCAGTTTTGTGGTGGCTGCGGAGAGCTCTTCCAGAATATTGTCCGTTACATAGCTTTGTTGCAGCTTCTGTATGCCGATATAGGCTTTCTGTTGGCGGTTTGTCTTGAAGCGGGCTCCCCAACGGAAGATGGGGATGCTGACATTGACTCCTACGACGGGAGTATGAGGTACATCCTGCCCCATATAGGTGATTCCCGTATCCCAACCGGTAGCGAGGAACATGTTGACTTGTGGGTTGTAGCGGCTGAGGGCGGCATGCCGTTGCGCTTCACTGCGGGCGATGTTCACGGAGGTACTGGCATATTCTGCCCGGCGAAGCAGCACATCATCCAGGCCCAGAGGTATGATGGAGGCAGTCGGTATATCTATTTCGGCTATGCTGTCTATGGGAGAGCGTCCGGTTCCGAGCCCATAAGGATATTCAGTTTTTGCAGGGCAAGGGTATGGTTTTGGCGTGCCTTGATGTACTGCAATTCGGCTTCCTTACGTCGGGTGGAAATCATCAGCAAGTCTGTGCGGCTGATGGCACCGTCATCAAAGCGGTCTTGGATGATGTCGTACTGCTGTTGTACAATATCCTGAAAGGTAGCCGCGGCTTTCAGACCGGCACGGGCGGCAGAGGCATTCCAATAGACGGCGTCACTTTGATAGTGTATCTGGTCGAGGGTCAGCTCTGTGGTAAGTTGGTCCAGTGCCTCTTCGGCTTGCGCCACTTTCTTTTGGGCTATTAGGGAACCTCCGGTATAAAGCGGCTGCGTCAAGGTGGCAAGTGCCTGATAGGTATAAGGGTGGTAGTCTCCTTTCGGACTGTTCCATTGGTCCAGATGATTGAGATTGGCGGTACCCTCGGCAGTGATGTCAATCTGGGGCAGGAAACCGGTGGAGGCAATCTTGCGTGCCTCGGTACTGGCGAATGTTTTCAGATGCTGTTGTTTCAGAATCTGGCTGTATGCTTCTACCTTGTCGCGGTATTCTTCGCGGCTCAGATATGCTTGTTGTGCCCCGGCATTCAGTCCTGAGCACAGTAATGATAGAATAAGTATATTTGTTTTCATCATTCAATTGGTAAACTGTAAATTGTTGAATGTTCTCTCACTTGATTTTATGAATGGCGCAATAAGCCACCGGCAGCACGAATAGTGTCAATGCCGAGGCTACCAGCAAACCACCCATGATGGTTGCCGCCATGCCGCCGAACATGGCGTCGAACAGTAACGGCAGCATACCCAGGATGGTTGTGCCCGATGCCATGGTTACGGGAACAATGCGGGTGGTCGTTGCGCTGATAACCGCTTCACGCGGTGCTTTTCCGGCGGCCGTTTCCGTATCAATCTGGTCTACGAGGACAATGGCGTTCTTGATGTTCATTCCAATCAATCCCAACAAGCCCAGGATGGCGAAAAAGTCGAATGATTTCCCCAATACCACCAGTCCCAGTACAATACCTATAAAGATAAGCGGCAGCATCAGCAGGATAACAATCGGCTTCCGGTAGCTGCGGAACAGAAACAGCAAGGTGACGAACATAAGGAAGAATGTCAGCGGCAGGTTAGCTGCCAGTGCGGCATTGCTTTCTGCCTGGCTTTCCTGCTCTCCGAAGTATTTCATGGTGTAACCTTCGGGCACATCAATCTCTTCTTGCACTTGCTTCCATATACGGTTGAAGGCGGCAATGGCATTCACACCGCGGCGTGGGTCGGCCTGCGCCATCATCACCATCTGCCGGTTGTAGTCTTTCACATTGGAGAACTTGTACTGGAAGTCGAACCGGCTGACGACTTGTTCCAGAGTGGTTGTTTCGCGTGCAGTGCCGAATACGGGGAGTGTACGCAAGTCGTTGATGCGGAAAGAGTCGATAGTTTTATCCTTCAACAGAACGGGAAGTACCTGGTCTCCTTCCCTGTATTCCCCAAGTGTCATGCCGTTCGTACCGATCTGGATACTCTGTGCCATGCTTTGACGGGAGATACCCAACGGTTGTGCACGCTCCTGACTGTAAACGGGATGCCATACCGGTATCTTATTGCCCCAGGAGTTGCGCACGTTGATAAGTTCGCCGTCACGGTGCATGATGTCCAGAGCCTTGTTGGTCAACATGACCAGCGTATCCGTGTTATTGCCGATGAACCCGATTTCAATGGCGGCATCTACAGCAGGAGAGAGCTTGAACAACATGGTACGGGTGATGGCATTGGGATAGTTGGCCTTCATGTAGGCATCAAGGTTCTCTTCCTGCTTCTTGGTATATTTGCTGTCCGTTACTTCCACCAGGATATTGGCGAAGTTAGGTTTGGGACCGACGGAAGTGGATGCCAGATAGTAGCGCAGCGGGGTGCTGCCAAAAGTGACGGAAACCCGTTTCACTTCCGGCTGCTGCATCAGATGCGCTTCCACCTTTTTCATTTCGGTTTCTACTTCGCGGATGCCGTATCCGTCGGGATAGAATACATCTGCCCGAAAGTAGGGCTTGTCCAGAGAAGGGAAGAAGTTCTGGGGCATCAGCCCCATGACGATGAGGGAGAGGATGAACAGTGCTGTAATGCTTCCAAGGGTCAACGCCTTCTTGCGTATCAGCAGGCTGAGGATGGATGCGAATTTATGGTAGAAAGGCTTGTCGTAAGGGTCCTTGCTACCATCTTTAGCCTTTGCTTTCAGTATGAAGTTGCCGAATGTAGTGGTTTGTGTCAACGCCAGCACCCAACTTAATCCCAGGGAAATGGCCAACACTACGAATAGCGGTTTCACGATTTCGGCTACGGAAGAGGGAGCTAGATACAGTGGCAGAAATGAACAGATGGCAATGAACGTTGCTCCCAGCAATCCCCATTGGGGACCGGTGGCACCGTCTATCAGCGCTTTCCGGCGGTCGATGCCGCGGGCAATGGCCAATTTGGGCATTATCTGTCACCACGATGGCATTGTCCACCAGCATTCCCATGGCTATGATGAATCCGGCGAGGGAGGTCCGGTTCAGACCTACGCCAAGAAACGACATAATGAGCAGTGTGCCTCCGATAGAGAATATAAGGGAAGAGCCAATCAGTACTCCTGCACGCATGCCCATCACCAGCATGATGATTACAATCACAATCAGGATGGATTCTATCAGATTGATGATGAACCCGTTGTTGGCTTCTTGGCAATCACGTTTTCGGGATACAGACTTTCCAGTTCCAGTCCTACGGGGATGAGAGGCAGGAGTTCGGCGAGCTTCTTGTCTACCAGCTCACCGGTTTTTACCACATCCTTCTGCGGGTCGGTGGAGACGCCGATGCCGATGGCCCGTTTTCCGTTTACGTGCATGATGGTGCCGGGCGGGTCCATGTAGCCCTTTTCAATGATGGCGATGTCGCCCAGTTTGACTTGTCCGCCGGGGGTGGTGATTGTCTGGTTGCGGATGTCGTTGACGGTGGTATAAGTACCGTTGGCCACAATGCGCAACTGCTGTTCGCCTGCACCGATTTCACCCGTATTGATAATCTGGTTCTGCGATTGCAGCAAGCCTGCCAGTTGTTTGGGGTCGATGCCCATCCCCGCCAGTTTGTTTACGGAGATGAATATATGGATGACCTCTGTCTGTGTACCGAAAAGGGCTACCTTCATCACACCGTCTGCTGTGATGACTTGTGTCTTGATTCGTTCCGCCCAGTTTCTCATTTCTTCATAAGAGAAACCGTCGTCACCCACCAGGCCGTAATAGATGCCGAAAACGTCTCCAAAATCATCCGAGACGGTCGGTACAGAAGAGCCTGCGGGCAGTTGGGGCTGTATATTGAGCACTTTACGCCGCAGTTCGTCCCACTTCTGCGGAATGGATGCGGCAGAGAGTGACGGTTGCAGTTCGAAGGTTATCTTGGAGAGTCCGTACATAGACTCTGACTTTATCTTGTAGACGCCGCTCATCGACTGTATTTCTCGGGAGATGGGTTCGGTGACGAGCCGTTCCACTTCTGCCGGCTCCGCTCCCGGGTAGCGTGTCATGATGACTGCCGACTTGATGACGAAAGGTGCGTCTTCCTTCTTTCCCAACCTGCCGAATGACAGTATACCGCCGATAAGCAGCACAGCCAGAAAGAAGTAGACTATCTTCGTGTTGTCTAATGAATATTGGGCTAGATTCATAATGAATATTTTTTAGATAAATGGGGAATGTAATGTGCCAATGTGATTAATCACATTAGTACCTTTATTGCTTCTCCTTCTGTCAGCTGGTATACTCCGGCCGTCACAACGGTTTCTCCCGGTTCCAACCCTTTAGAAATAAGCAGGTTTGCCTCTCCCGTTGGAGAATAAACGGTCACTTCGCGGCGACTGACTTTATTACCTTCCACCACCCATACATACGTTTTCCGGTTTTCACTGTCGCCAAATACGGCGCTTAACGGTACATTCATCAGCTTTTCTTCCAGAAAGGGAGCGACATCCGATGCCAGCTTTATTTTGCATGTGAATCCCGGTTTTACGTCATAACGTGTACGGTCAAAGTGCGGGTCGTCAATTGTTATTGTCACCGGAATACCCGTCCCTGCTGTGGAGATGTCAAGATACTCTTCCAGTCTGGCATCGAAAGCCTCTGCAGGGTAACTGTCGAACACCACCTTGAACTTTACGTCCTTGGCACGGAGCAGATAGAGATAATCATCCGGTACGGTGAACTTGATTCGTAGCTTCTGTGTATTTACCAGCTGTACAACCCCTTCTCCTGAATTGACGCGCTGATAGTTCTCTACCAGCCGTTTTTCGATGGAACCCTCGAAAGGGGCTGTCAGCCGCGTATCCCGCATATTGTTGCCGGACAACTCGTAAGTGGATTTTGCTTTCTGATAGTTGGCTACGCTGATTTCGTATTCCTGCAGGGAGATAGCCTGGCGGCCCAGCAGCCGTTTGTTGCGCTCCACCTGGGCGGCAGCGGTTTCGTAGGCAGCCTTGTCGGCGGCATATTGCAGGGAAATATCCCGCGGGTCGATGGCGGCAATCAGTTGCCCCTTTTTTTACCCGCTGTCCCTCTACAACCGGGAGGTTGATGATTTGTCCGCTGACGCGGAAGGCAAGTCTCACATATTCCACGGCTTCCACTATTCCGGAGAAGTCTTTGCGGATAACCGACTGTGAACTGACTTGCGCAGTCTTCACCGGTCGGATAAGGGTATTGCTACCCTTTTGTTTTTGCCCGCACGACGTGATGAGCAACGCCATGACCAGGGCGAAAAGAAACATTTTTTTCATTGGTAAACAAGTATATAGTTATTCGTTCAGGTATATATAAAAACATAAAACCGGGAAAACAACCAAATGTTCTCCCGGTTATAGGATAAATGATGATTTAATGTGCCAATGTGCTAATTGGCTGCGCAATGTTTATGCTGCGCTATCACGCCGCAGGTCATTGGCACATTGGCATATTAATTTTCAATTCCGTCCCCCGTTCCAGCGTATATGGGTGTCCGTAGACTTGTATGTCCACTTTGCTGCCTGCTGTAAGCGAGATTTCGATTTCTTTTCCTACCCGTATGTGAAGTGTGTTTTTCAGATAATTCACCTTGAATGAATAGCTGTCCCATTTTTGCGGTATGACAGGGGAGAAACACAACGTCTCCTTCAGCACCTGCATACCTGCAAATCCGCGTACAATGGCCAGCCAGCTGCCGGGCATACTGGTTATGTGCAGACCTTGGTCCGCTTCGTTGTTGTAGTCGTCCAGGTCAAGCCGCGTGGCATGCAGGAAAAGCTGGTAAGCTTTTTCCACTTTGCCGATGCGTGCAGCCAGGATGGAATGGATGTGGGGAGAAAGGGAGGATTCGTGTACGGTCATCGGCTCATAGAACTCGAAATTGCGGCGGACGGTTTCCGTGTCAAAATAGAAATAATAGAGGTAAAGTCCGAGCAACACGTCGCTCTGCTTGATGTAGCAAGAGCGCAGAATGCGGTCCCATGACCAATGTTGGTTGATGGGGCGTTCTTCGGCAGGAATGTTATCTGTACTTTCCAGTACTTTATCCATATAGCCGTCATTTTGGATAAAAATACCCCGTTCCTTGTCTTCCGGCAGATACATGTGTTCGATGATGTCTCTCCACCGGGCACTTTCCTTCACTTGGTCGAGATTGGTGATGCGGCGTATGTGGGCATATTCATCCGGATATTGCTGTGCCACCATTTCCAGAAAACGGAGGGTCATCTTGAGGCACTGTATACAGGAATAGTTAGTGTACCAGTTGTTGTCCACATTGTTTTCGTATTCATCCGGGCCGGTAACCCCCAGTATGACATATTTCTGTTTGGGTTGGGAGAAGGATACCCGTTGTCTCCAGAAACGGCTGACGGCAATCATTACTTCCAGGCCATATTTAGCGATATAGTCCATATTGCCCGTCAGCGCTGCATGCTGAACGATGGCATAGACAATGATATTGTTACGGTGGATTTCCTCGAAGGTTATTTCCCATTCACTGTGGCATTCCTCTCCATTGTTGGTTACCTGCGGAAACAACGCTGCACCGTCCTTGAAACCCAGTTTACGGGCGTTTTCGATGGCTTTGGGAAGCTGGTTGTACCGATATGCCAGCAAGTTCTTTGCAATCTCTTTGGGAGTGGAGAGCAGAAAAAACGGTACACAACACAGTTCCGTGTTCCAATAAGTATTTCCGCCATATTTTTCTCCGGTGAATCCTTTGGGGCCGATGTTTAGGCGCGGATCATCTCCCCGGTAAGTCTGATACAGTTGGAATATGTTGTACCGGATACCTTGTTGCGCTTCCGGGTCCCCTTCGATGACGACATCCGTTTCGTCCCAGATTTCCTGCCAGGCCCTTCGATGCTCTTCTACCAGCGTATTCCAGCCTATGCTCTTGGCTTCGCGTGCCTCGGCCACGGAGTGTTCCACCAATTCACTCCGTTCGTGGTAGAGAGAAGAAGCGATGGCGGTGTATTTGATGAGTGTCACGTTGTCTCCGGGTTTCACGTCGGCACCTACGCTGAAACCGGTCTGCTTTTCCTTTTCTATCCGTATGGGGTTGGCAGTGGTTTCCTTGTTGTTTTTGAAGAATTGGTAAGTCATGGCGTAGCACACTTGTGCATCTTCCCGGCGGGTCTGTGTCCAGAGATAGGCACAGCTGCTGGTAGAACCGGAACGCAGTATGTTCCATATTTTCAGGTTTGGCAGATCGGCATCGTCTACTATATTCCCGTCAAGGATGGGCACGAGTGAGATTCTGCCGGTATAGTTGATGGAAGACACGCTGTACTTGATGAGACAGAGGTTGGGTCTTGCCATATTTGTGATATGCTCTACATGGATGCGGAGCTGGTTTCCGCGAGGAGACGTCACCTCCATGTCCCGGTAGGAGATACCCTCCTTCATATCCAGGCGGCGGTTGAAGCTGTCGACATCCCAGCCTGCCAAATCGAGTTCCTCATCGATGAGGCGCAGGTTGATGCGGCTCCAGTCAGCAGCCTTGGGTATACGGGTGTAATATGGGGGAAATCCGTTCTTCCACCATCCTACGCGGGTTTTGTCCAGGAAAGTGATGCCGGCCACAAATGAACCACGGTAACTGTCACTGCTGTAAGGCTCCTCAAAATACCCCCGTTGCCCGAAACGTCCGTTTCCGAGGCTGAATATACTTTCCGACATCCGTTGACGGTCGGGGTGGAATTGGTCTTCGATGATGTTCCATTCATCGGTCTTGAGGTATTTTTTCATGGCGACGTGTTTTCTGTAGTTATCGCCGTAAAGATACGCAATATGCGGAAATAAAAGAGAAAAGTGAGGACAAAAATAGTGAAAGGGGAAGGGAGGGGATTAAAAAAGATAATATAGCACACAGATGACACAGATAAGGCAGATGAATACGGATTATTAGACAAACTTATCCGTGTTCATCTGCCTTATCTGTGTCATCTGTGTGCAGAAGTAGGAGCTTGATTCTATTTCTCTCCCTTAGTCTCTTTAATTAAATATACACAGAAAGCACCTATTATCAGCATCACTCCTGCCAATACAAGCATATTGATTTCGGGGGGCAGTACTCCTTTTGGAGTAAACAAGGACAGAATACTGCCGCCCAAAGCTGCCGCAATAATCTGCGGAATACAGATGGTACCATTGAAAAGACCTAAGTAGGTACCCATATGTCCTCCGCTCAGTGCATTGGTCAAGATGGTGAACGGCAGTGCCAGCATGGCAGCCCATGCACAACCTATCAGCAGGAAGGAAATGAACAACATATACGGATTGTGCATAAAATAGGTGGAAATGAAACCTATACCTCCCAGAACAAGACTGAGTGAGTAGACCCGGCGACGGTCCTTGAACATCGGTATGCAGATGGCCCAAAGCACAGAACCGATAGCCTGTACGGCAAACAGTACGCCTACCCAGTTGGCAGCTTCCTGATATTGCAGGCTCTTGGTGTCGAGTACCACTTTGGTGACACCATCTACCAGGTGCTCTACTGTAGGAGCGTCAAAAGCATTGGCAGCGATGCTGCCGTTGGTATAAGTCCACATGAACATAAAAGCAAACCAGCAGAAGAACTGTACCAGTCCGATAGTCCAGAATGCTTTCGGAGCCTTGATGAGCAGCTTCAGCATGTTGGTCTTTTCATGTTCCTCTTCTTCGGTGATGCCGTGATACTCTGCATATTCGGCAGGCGGCATCTCTTTTACTTTGACCGAAGTGTAGATGACGCAGAAGATAAGGATGGCCGCTCCGATGTAGAATGAGTAAATCACCGAGTCGGGGATTACTCCTTGGGGAGCTGTATTGCTGATGCCAATCCATGCAAAGATGAACGGGAAGAGATATCCCACCAGGCTGCCTGCATTGCAGAGAAAACTCTGGATGGAATAGGCAAGTCCTTTCTGTTTTTCGTTTACCATGTCGCCTACCATCATCTTGAACGGCTGCATTGCCATATTAATGGAAGTATCCAGAAACATCAGCGATACCAGACCGAAAATCATGGCCGTGCTCACCGCCATACCGAAGCTGCCGGCATTGGGCAGCAGGCACATGACGAGTACCGCAACCAGCGAACCGATGAACAGGTAAGGAATGCGACGTCCGAACCGTGTCCATGTCCTGTCGCTGGCAGCTCCTACGATGGGCTGCACGATGATACCTGCCAGCGGCGGTAATATCCAGAAATAACTCAAACTGTGCGGGTCGGCTCCTAAAGTAGAGAATATACGGCTGATGTTCGCGCTTTGCAGGGCATACGCAATCTGTACGCCGAAGAAACCGAAGCTGATATTCCATAGTTTCCAGAAACTTAAATCGGGTTTTACTTTCATGATGGTTTAATATGTTTTATTATTTCGTAGTTCCTCTTATCACCAGATTGGTACGTACTATCTTGTTGTTGCTTTTCTCTTCTCCCTCCAGCTTTCCGGTCAGAATGCTGAAAGCGCTTTTACCTACTTCCTCGCCATGCTGCTCCACGGTGGTCAGTTTCGGGTCGGTGCTTTGGGCGATGGCTCCGTCGGTGAAGCCGCAGATGGATACTTCATCGGGAACTTTTACGCCGACCAGTTTGCAGGCATACAGTATGCCCGAAGCTGTTTCGTCATTGATGGCGAAGAAACCGTCGGGACGGTTGTCGCTCTCCAGCAGGTCGGGCGTTATGGCAATGGCGCGTTCACGGTTGTCGCACAGCTTTATCATGCTGTCGTCCACCGGCACTTTGTATTTCTTCATGGCATCCAGATAGCCGTTCCGCCGGTTCTTGGTAATCTCTAGGTGGGGAGCCGCACCATAGAAAAGGATACGCTTGCATCCGGTCTGAATCATGTACTCTACGGCGGCAAACGAGCCGGCATAGTCGTCCACAACCACCCGTTCCGTTTTCAGCTCCGTACAGATGCGGTCGTAAAACACAATCGGTATGTCGTTGTTCAGCAGCTCCTGATAGTGGTCGTATTGCTCCGTGTTCCTTGGCAAGGGAGGCTATGACGCCGCAGACGCGGGCGGCAAGGAAAGAGTGTACAATTTTCACTTCCTGCTCGTACGATTCGCTGCTCTGGGCCACTATGATATTGTAGCCGGCTTTGGCCGCTGCTTTCTCAATTCCGCTCAATACGCACGAAAAGAAGTGGTGTACCAGCTGGGGGTACAATGACGCCGATGGTATTGCTGCGGCTTGCGCGGAGATTTACGGCAAGCACGTTGGGCTTGTAGTTATGCTCGCGCGCATAGGCATGGATGAGGTCGCGGGTTTCCCTGCTGATGTCCGGATTATCCTTGAGCGCTCTCGACACGGTGGACGGCGAGACATTCAATGCCCGGGCAATATCTTTAATGGTTATCTGCGGTTTGTTCATCAGTATGATTTCAATTTTCAGCCAAAGGTAATAAAAATAGGAAGATATACGAAGACCGTAGCCGGGCTTCTTATTTATCCTGCTGCAAAAATAGCGGAATGCGTCTAATAAAACTTTTCTGTTGATACATATCGGATTATAAGTTTGTGCAAACGATTGCATATACTGTTTGCAACCATGTATTTGCCCGTTGCACGGTAAATTCCCGGTAAAAATCATTTGCTATACGATAAATCTCCGTAACTTTATCCTCTGAAAAATGTGGTATCGCTATCATGTTCAAATAAAGATTTTAGAGCTTGTTTGAATTTTGTCCGGCATTCTTCAGGGAGTCGTTTAGAGGCTGTCTTTCTCAACCGGTTTTTAATCATCATACCGGCCTTTATTAATATAATGTATTGACTGACTATGATAAAGAGACTTGTTTTATTTTTTTGCCTATGCTTGCCGGCATTGGCTGCCTCTGCCCAAGAGCAGGAAGTTAAGTTTGCTTTCGATAACTATCGCCGTTATTACCGCGAGGCGCGCCTCTGCACCGATAGTGTAAAATTGGAGGCAATGAAGAAATTACGTGTTTATTTTCATGAGCATCCTTACAGGCTGTCTAAGGTGAACATGTCCGTGCCGCCCGCCAGGTGTCTGGAGTTGCTTACGCCGGAGGGGACATTCTCGGATATGGACGCTTTGGAAGCTGAGTTCGAACGTAGCAATGCCTATCGGAAGGGCTTTCATACAACGGCCGATGACCGGGTGGGCATTTTCATCGGAAACGCTCTTGACCGCTTGTGTTGCATTGCCGACGCATACCGCCGCGGTACGCTGACGGCAGACGAGTCGTTGAGCGACAAAGTGCTGAAAGCGGTGGTGCACTACGGCATGCTGGAAGCCGGACGCTCGAACGCCGTTTCCCGTTTTCACGCTTCCTGCTTTGCCATTCCTACGGCTGCGGTAAACATCTATTTCGCCTGGCTGGATAAAATGGAGCTTGCCGAACGCGGCGGTGCAACTCCTTTGCTGGAGGCCGCTTGCGATATGCTGAAGGTATTGGGGCTGCAAGCCTATACGCAGCCGTTGCGCCATGATGAAACCGACAAGAACGTTGTCTCGATAGAACGTTTCCGCAATCATGTATGGTGGGTGGGCGGCAACGCGTTGGCATACCGTTCGCTATTGCCCGTAGCTGCAATGTACAGTTCGGTGCCTATGGTGGATGTATTGGCAGAAGTTTGCCGGAGAGGTATCAGCGTGACTTCCCAGCTTACTCTGCACGATTCTTTCTGGACCGAAGGTTTTACTGCCGACGGTGCAGGGTGGGGACATGGCAAGCAATGCCTGATTTGGGGATATCCCATAGACGGAACCTTCAATGCCTTGAATATGCTGGGTATGCTGAAAGGGACACCGTGGGCGGAGCGTCTGAGCAGGGAAAATGCCCAAGCTATCCTGAACTTTCTGCGCGGTGGAAACTGGTACTACTATAAAGGATTTACCTTGCCTTGTCTGGACCGTGGCTCGTATGTCTATACCGCTGCCGAAAAAGAGATTCCTTACGCAAAGATGCTGAATAAAGTACTGACGGACTGGATGGATGCTTTTACGGAAACCGAGCAGGCGGAGTTACGGCAGTTATGGAAAGAAGTGAAAGAAAAGCATATTCGGATGGCGGGATACGCTCCGGGCATGTATTCCGGAACCCGCTGGTTCTTTAATAACGATGATTTGATAAAGAAAACCCCCGACTGCCACATAATGGTGAATATGGCTTCCGTGCGTTGTGACGGTTTGGAGAGTGCGCCCAACTTTGCCGATGCCTATAATTTCTACCCTACGGACGGTATGACTTTGTTTCAGCGCAGCGGCAACGAATATCGCTCCATCATGGGTGGCTGGGACGTAACGGCATCTCCCGGAGTAACCGCACGCGAAGGCATGGAGCGTCTGGAACCGGTAGTTAACTGGCGCGGCTATTGCAGTAAGCATAATTATGCGGCAGCAGCCACGGACGGTAGCGGCGATGCAGTGGCGGGATATATTTTCGAGAAAATGAATGCTTCGGAGAAAGAGGGTGTGAACGACCGGGGCAGCAGTGCCGGCTGTAACGAGGTGCTTTATGGCGTAAAGGCTTATAAATCTTATTTTATTCAGGGAGACTATATGGTTGCCTTGGGAGCGGGTGTGACGAACAGGCAGTCCGGACAGCCGGGACACATCCGTACCACTATCGACCAGACGGCCTTGCTGAATGATGTCTGTTTGTTGGAGAAAGGCAAGAAAACGGCTCTTTCAGCCGGTGTGCATACCTGGAAAATCTCAGGCAAGAACACACCCTGGCTGGTGCAGGAGGGGCAATTTGCTTACCGCGTTCTTCCTGAATACAGCCGGAAAGCATTCGTAGCCTGCGAAACGCGTCCTGCGAACTGGGTGCTGCACAACAAAACAAATGCCGGTAAGAAGAATCTGCCGGATAGCGTGAAAATTCTCCGTTTGTGGATTGACCACGGACAAGCGCCCGTGGATGATACGTACGGTTATACCGTGTATACGGGAAAGGGCACTCCGTCCGCCCGGTTGCCTTTCCGTGTGCTGAGGAATGACTCTTTGGTACAGGCGGTGCAGTCGGCAGACAAAAAACTGTTGCAGGCGGTGTTCTATCCGGGCAACAATGGCTTGCAGGCCGGCGGTGTGTCGCTTACAGCTTCTGAACCTTGTACCGTAATGATAAAGACGGTGGCAGGAAAGTCCGTCTTTACAGTGACGGATGCCTGCATGAATGCGGCTTTGAAGAAAATAACGCTTACTTATAACGGTGAAACGATAGAAGTACCTATGCCGCAGGGGGAATTTTGCGGTAGGACGGTATCGTATGAATTGCCTTAATGGGGCAGACGGGATGCCTTGCTTCAATGAATGTTATATTACTATAATACTTGGAATCATGAAACACATTAAATTTATTACTTTCTTTTTGAGTATTGCATGCCTTTTTATCGCATGCAAGAACACGGCTGACAACGATAGGGAAGGAACGTCTCCGACACCGGAGCAGACTCCCGGCACCGGAGATGATTCTTTTGCCAAAGGCGCCGACATCAGTTGGGTTACGGAAATGGAAGCAGCCGGACATCGCTTCTATAATGCCGACGGCAAGCAGCTTGAATGCACTGCCCTGATGAAGGAGTGCGGACTGGATGCGGTTCGTCTGCGTGTGTGGGTAGACCCGGCAGAGCACGGCAACTGGTGCAATACACCCGATGTCGTAGCCAAAGCCAAGAGGGCGAAGGATTTGGGAATGGACGTAATGATAGATTTCCATTATAGTGACTGGTGGGCAGACCCCGCCCAGCAAAACAAGCCTGCCGCATGGAAGGACAAAACGCTGCCGGAACTGAAGAAAGCCATCGGCGACCATACGGTAGCGGTGCTTCAGGCCTTGAAGGCGGCGGGAGTTTCTCCCAAATGGGTGCAAGTGGGCAACGAAATACGTCCGGGTATGTTGTGGGATAAGAATGTGGCGCTGAGCGGTGCATCCTATGATGTGAAAGAGCGTGACTTGAAAAACGCTCCGGCAACGGCGTCGGATAAAGTCGTGTATCCCGCAAACTGGAGTAATTTGGCCGATTTCATCACTGAGGGCTACAATGCGGTGAAGTCAGTCTTCAGCGATGCGATTGTGATTGTTCATCTGGACAACGGTTGGGATAAAGAACTGTTCAACTGGTTTTTTCGATGAGCTGAAGAAACACAACGGGAAGTGGGATATGATAGGCATGTCGCTTTATCCTTACTGGACACGGATGGAGAAGTCGGATTATACCGCCGATGACATTATCACCGACTGCATGGAGAATATCAAGGCGTTGGGCGCCAAGTATGATTGTGATGTGATGATAGTGGAAACCGGCATGGAATGCGGTGATGACAAGGGCAATCTGGCAAGTGCGTCTGTCCTTGCCGAAGGCAAACGGCAGTTGGAACGCATCGTCAAGGAAAGCCGGGAGAATACCGGAGGACGCTGCAAGGGTGTGTTCTATTGGGAGCCGGAGTGCAAGCCGAGCCAGTATCGGTTGGGAGCGTTTACTGCCGACGGCCGCCCTACGGTGATTATGGATGCGTTTAAATAACCTGTAAAACAGTATAATTATGAATAAGAGACTGATAACGGGCATCTGTTGCTTCTTCCTCTTTACGGCCGTTATGGCGCAGCGTACCGAAGTGCTATTGGAAAAGGGCTGGAAGTTCTTCCGGGGAGATATATCCGGAGCTGCTCACCCGGGATATGACGATGAGCAATGGCAGGCGGTAACCGTGCCTCACGATTGGGCCATTTACGGACCGTTCGACCGTGACAACGATTTGCAGAAAGTAGCCGTCACGCAGAATTTCGAAAAACAGGCTTCGGTAAAGACCGGACGCACGGGCGGATTGCCTTATGTAGGCGTAGGCTGGTATCGCACCACCTTTACCGTTCCCGCCCGCAAACAGGCTACACTGGTTTTTGACGGAGCCATGAGCGAAGCCCGTGTCTATATCAACGGGCAGGAAGCCTGCTTCTGGCCTTTCGGCTATAACTCTTTCCATTGCGATGTCACACCTTATATATATAAGGACGGAAAACCCAATACACTTGCCGTGCGGTTGGAGAACAAACCGCAGTCTTCGCGCTGGTATCCCGGTGCGGGGTTGTACCGGAATGTCCGCCTGCTGACGACCGAACCGGTATGCGTTCCGGTGTGGGGCACTCAGCTTACCACCCCGCACGTGTCGGACAAGTATGCTTCCGTGCGTTTGCGTACGGAGATTGCCAATGCCGGAAACAAGCATATCCGGATTGTGACCGAGATTATATCGCCGGACGGTAAGGTGGTTGCCGTCAAAGACAACACCCGCAAAATAAACCACGGGCAGCCTTTCGAGCAGAACTTCCTGGTAGATGCTCCCGCTTTATGGTCGCCGGAGACACCCCGGCTCTACAAGGCGTCTTCCAAGATATATGCCGACGGCAGGCTGGTGGACGAATATACCACCCGTTTCGGCATCCGTAGCATAGAGATTGTGGCGGACAAAGGTTTTTTCCTGAACGGCAAGCACCGTAAGTTCCAGGGTGTCTGCAACCATCACGACCTGGGGCCTTTGGGGGCTGCCGTCAATGTGGCTGCTCTCCGCCGCCAGCTCACGCTGCTGAAGGATATGGGTTGCGATGCCATCCGTACATCGCACAACATGCCGGCTCCGGAACTGGTGGAGCTCTGTGACGAGATGGGCTTTATGATGATGATAGAGCCTTTCGATGAATGGGATATTGCCAAATGCGATAACGGCTATCACCGTTACTTCGACGAATGGGCAGAAAAGGATATGGTAAACATGCTGCATCATTATCGGAACAATCCTTGTGTGGTAATGTGGAGTATAGGAAATGAGGTTCCTACCCAATGTAGTCCCGAGGGCTATAAAGTCGCTTCTTTCCTGCAGGATATATGCCATCGCGAAGACCCTACACGCCCCGTTACTTGCGGTATGGACCAGGTAACTTGCGTGCTTGCCAACGGGTTTGCGGCAATGATTGATGTACCCGGTCTTAATTATCGGGCTCACCGTTATGTGGAGTCTTATGAGACTCTTCCACAGAATATTGTGCTCGGTTCGGAGACGGCTTCCACTGTAAGTTCTCGTGGTGTCTATAAATTTCCCGTACAGAAGGGTGCCAGTGTGATGTATGATGACCATCAGTGCTCCGGTTATGATGTGGAGTGTTGTTCCTGGTCGAATCTTCCCGATGAGGATTTTGCTTTGTCTGATGATTATGACTGGACAATCGGACAGTTCGTCTGGACGGGCTTTGATTATTTGGGTGAGCCTTCTCCTTATAGTACGGATTCCTGGCCCAGCCACAGCTCCGTTTTCGGTATCATAGACTTGGCAAGCCTCCCCAAAGACCGTTTCTATCTGTACCGCAGCCTATGGAACAAGCAGGCAAATACCTTGCATGTCCTTCCGCACTGGACGTGGCCGGGCAGGGAAGGGAGAGAATACTCCGGTTTTTGTTTACACCAGCTATCCCAGTGCCGAACTGTTCGTCAACGGAAAGAGTTATGGCAAACAACGGAAACTTACTGCTGATGAAAGCCGTGCTTTGGAAGGCCGGGACTCCCTTGCCTTGCAACGCCGCTACCGCCTGATGTGGATGGATGTTCCTTATGAACCGGGCGAACTGAAAGTCGTGGCTTATGATGCTTCCGGCAAACCGGCAGAAGAGAAAATCGTCCGTACCGCCGGCAAACCTCATCATCTGGAACTGGTTGCCGACCGCACCCGCTTGTCTGCCGATGGTAAGGACCTGGCATATATCACAGTCCGTGTCGTGGATAAGGACGGTAATCTTTGTCCGGCAGACAGCCGCATGGTAAATTTCTCGGTGAAGGGTGCCGGAAAATATCGCGCTGCTGCCAATGGAGATGCTACCAGCCTCGATTTGTTCCATTTACCCAAGATGCCGGCTTTCAGCGGACAGTTGACGGCTATTGTGCAGAGTGGCGAGCAAGCCGGTGAGATTGTGTTTGAGGCAAGGGCTAAAGGATTGAAGTCCGGAAAGCTGGTACTTTATACTTCAGAGAAATAAATAGCACTATTTGCTTCCACTCTACCACACCTGCTCTGTACCCCTTTGTTCATCGGTGTTTGAGGTGCGGTGGAAGCATGACTGATTCGTGGGTGGAATAAAAATTTTATCTTATAATCAGTGTGTTAGGGCCGACATGATGTTAACTTATTGTAATGTAATAAGTTAATATCATGTCGGCCATTTTGTTAATATCGTGTTAATGGCATATTAATATTGTGCAGACACGTTATTCATATCCTGAAAGTATGTTGCTTGGTTTATACATGCATGGCATTTCTTCAGTAAAAGCTTTGTGTTTCTTTTGTTTTGTCTTGATGTTGTGTAGTGCTTAACGGTCGTAAAGCGATTTGTTGACGGCCGTAAAGCGATCTGCCAACGGCCATCAACAAATCGCCTAACGGTCGTTAGGCGGTGAAAATCTCTGTACTTCAGCAGAATAAACATATATGTTATGTGCAAGAATGCCACATGTAGAGTGGAGAGAAGCGCTGTATTATGATATATCAAGTGATTTTTCTATCTTGTGCAACCGCATGCAATCGTTTGCACTGTTCGTTTCCCACATTTTACACTCTCTTTATACTTTACTAAAGTAATAAAGCATATTTTTGTTGCGTCATGCTTTGGGTACTTGAAAGACGTTAGAAAGCGAAAGTACGAAAATTATTTTTCGAATAATATATATAGGTAATTAATATTGTTAACTTTAATTATTAAATGCATGAAGCAAGTTAATCTTAGAATCTGTCAAACGATTCTTACCCTAATGTTAGGGTTATTCTTGTCTGTAGGCGCTTATGCACAGAACATCACCGTGAAAGGGCATGTAAAAAATGCTTTGGGAGGAGTGATAGGCGCAAATGTCGTGGGAAGTCGCTGCTGCACCCTCGGTTGTTGTAACTTTACAAGACGATGCTGAATTGCTGGAAACGGTTGTAGTCATTGGTTATGGCTCTGTTAAGAAGAATGACCTGACCGGTTCGGTTACGGCTATTAAGGCGGACGAAATCAATCGCGGAGCCATTACTTCACCCGACCAAATGCTTCAGGGAAAAGTTCCGGGATTGCTGGTTACTCCTGCTTCTGGTGACCCTACCGGCGGAGCTACTATCCGTATTCGCGGTGCAGCTTCTTTGTACGCTTCCAACGACCCGCTGATTGTGATAGACGGTGTGCCCGTAACCAGTGAAGGTGGTGCCGGCATGGCAAATCCGTTGGCATCTGTTAATCCGAATGATATTGAATCGTACACAGTGCTGAAAGACGCATCAGCAACAGCCATTTATGGTTCGCGTGCATCTAATGGCGTCATTATCATTACTACGAAGAAGGGAACCGGTGATAAGATGAAAGTCAGCTATAATTCCAGTTACAGTTTGAAGCAGAATACTTCTACATTGGAAATGATGACCGGTGACCAGTATCGCCAGTATATTAAAGATGTGTACGGAGAAAACGATCCCCGTCTGGGTATGATGGGCAATGCCAATACTGACTGGCAAGACCTGATTTATCGTACTGCTTTCTCTACAGACCAGAATGTAAGTCTTTATGGCAATGCCAAAGGGGTACTTCCTTATCGCGTAAGTTTAGGTTATACTTATGACCAGGCTACTTTGAAAGAAGGTGACAACCAACGTGCTAACTTAGGTATCAGCTTGAGTCCTAAATTCTTTCAAGATCATTTGAGTGTAAATGTCAACTTAAAGGGTATTTACAACCGTGCCAACTATCCTAATTCGGGAGCAGTGGGCAGCGCCGTTGATTTCGACCCGACACAATCTCCTTACTTCTATGATGCCAACGGCAATATTGATACTTCAAAGGCCGGCGGATATTTCAACTGGATTAATGCCGACGGTTCTGCCAACACAATGGCAAGCATCAACCCATTGTCTCAATTATATGATAATTACAATGTAAACGATACTTGGCGTTCAATGGGTAACGTACAGTTGGATTATAAAATTCACGGTTTTGAAGATTTGCGTGTGAACCTGAACTTGGGTTACGATTTGGCGCGTACGGAAGGTACGAAGTATTCGGAGTTAGGTTCTATTCTTTCTATGAGAAACGGTGCACAGGATTACTATGAAAACTATGCGAATAACAATGCGAATACTCTGTTGGAATTTTATGCCAATTATAATAAGGAATTCGGTATTCATCATTTGGATGTAATGGCGGGTTATTCCTGGCAACACAATTATGTGAAATACGATAATATTCAATATTATAACAATGACCGTTCCAATGTGTATTTGGACAATCCTACGGATAGAAAAGAATATTATCTGGTATCTTTCTTCGGTCGTGTCAATTATTCGTTGAATTCAAAATACTTGTTTACGGTATCTTTGCGTGACGATGCTTCTTCCCGTTTCTCCAAGAGCAACCGTTGGGGCTTGTTCCCGTCTGCCGCTTTTGCATGGAATATCGCCGAAGAAAACTTCCTGAAAGAATCGGATGCACCGATTTCCAGTCTGAAACTCCGTTTGGGTTGGGGACAGACAGGTCAGCAGGATATAGGTATCGACCGTTGCTATGCTTATCAGGCAAAATATACCCAGTCTTCTGCGTTGGCTACCCGTATTCCTTGGGGAAACGGTTATATCTATACATTGGCTCCCAATGCATATAATCCGGACATTAAGTGGGAAACAACGGAAACTTATAACGTTGGTCTTGACTTCGGCTTCCTGAAAGGACGTATCAATGGTACAATCGATGCGTATCTGCGCAAAACCAAAGATTTGCTGAATGATGTAACTACGCCGATGGGAGTAAACTTCTCCAATAAGGTGATTTCAAACGTAGGCGATATGGAGAACAAAGGTCTTGAGTTTAACCTGAATTTTATTCCTATCGAACGTAAAGACATGCGTTGGACTATCAATGTAAACGGTACATGGCAGGATACGAAAATTACTAAACTGACCAATAATCCTACTCCCGATTATCTCGGAGTGGAAGTAGGTGCTAATATGGGTGGTACAGGTGGTTATACTTCATTGTACAGCGTAGGTTACTCACCTTATACCTATCATTTGTATCAGCAGGCTTATGATGAAAATGGAAAACCGCTTCAGAACGTATTGGTAGACCGCGACGGTAACGGAGAGATTACCGCACAAGACCGTTACATCACCGATAAGAGCATTCAGCCTAAGTTCTTCTACGGTATCGGTTCGCAGTTCACTTATAAAAACTGGGACTTCGGTTTCAATGCCCATGGTTCGGTAGGCGGATATGCTTTGAACAGAATCAAGATGAATACCGCAACTTCCTATTCGGATGATTATACGAAAGGTTACTTGAACAACCTCTCACCATATTGTATGGAAACGGGCTGGACGGCAACTATCTCTGAACAACAGAAGTACTCCGATATGTTCCTGGAGAATACTACATTCTTCCGTATGGACGACATCAATGTGGGATATACGTTCGATAAAATCAAGAACTGGGGCGGTAAAATCCGTGTAGCGGCTTCTGTACAGAATGTATTTACTATCACCAAGTATAGCGGGCTCGATCCGGAGCTTACGGTAGCCGACGGTGTGGATAACAACTTGATCCCGCGTCCCCGTCTCTATACTTTGCGTCTGAATATTAATTTCTAAATTTTAGGAGTATAGACAATTATGAAAAAGATTATATATAGCTTGGCAATAGCAGCGTCCATGCTGACGTTCAATTCATGTATCGGAGATTTGGATACTGTGCCTTTAAATGAAACAGATAAGAATGCAGGGCAGGCTTATCAGACTTTGGAAGACTATGAAATGGGACTTGCCTATATTTACGGTGCTTACTCTTTGGCAAGCCAAAACGATCCGGGTAAAGCGGATATTGCAGTGGATGATGCAGGACAGAGTGAACTTGTCCGCCAATATATGGTACTGAATGAGATGTCGGTAGATGCCTTGAAATGTACTTGGGGAGACAGTTATATCGTGGAACTCCAGAACAATTCATGGTCTGCCACCCCGAATGCTTCAACTTTGGCTGCTTATACGCGTTGTATGATGGTTGTAACTCGTGCCAACGAGTTCTTGAAGCAAAGTAGTGCCGCATCTTTGGAAGGACTGCCTCAGTTGCGTGCGGAAGCTCGTTTCTTGAGAGCATTCGCTTACTATCTGCTGATGGATTTATATGGTAATCCGCCTTTCGCCATGGAAGAGAATGTGGCAGGTGCGCTTCCTTCCCAAATCGGACGTAAAGCTCTATTCGAATGGATAGAAGAAGAATTGAAGGATTTGTTGGAAGGTAGTGAATTGCCGGAGGTAGGTGCGGTTCCTTATCCCCGGGTGACCAAAGGGGCTGCTCAGGCTACATTGGCACGTATGTATTTGAATGCAGAAGTTTATACCGGCACCGCCCGCTGGCAGGATGCGCTTGATGCTGCCGAGGCTACCATTAAGATGGGATATGACTTGTGTCCTAATTATGAAGAACTTTTCATGCAGGATAATTCGGAAAATGATAATGCCCGTAAAGAGTTTATTTTCGCCATTGCGTATGACCGTGATAATTCACAAAGCTGGGGAGGAACTACACACTTGGTATCGGCAAGCTTGAGCTCTGAAGCAAATTCCGCAATCGCTAAGGAATTAGGATATCCGGATGCTCGTATTGCCCGTGAAAATTGGAACGGTTATCACGTACCGAACGAATATGTGGAATATTTTGAATTGAAAGATGTGAAATGGGGCGAAACTTCCGGTTTTGGATACGACCGTGCCAATAGCGACAAGCGTGCTTTCTTCTATAACATCGGCGGTACGAAAGAGTACAGCAACAGCGATATTAATTCGGGCTGGAGATGTTGGAAATTTACAAGCCGCGATTCAAAAGGAAACCTGTTCTCAGGTGATGAATATTCCAAACTTTCATCGGCGGACTTCCCCTTTATCCGTTTGGCCGAGATGTATCTGATTTATGCAGAAGCTAAGGCGCGTCTGGATGGTGGAACAACTACAGATACCAAAGCTCTTGGTTATATAAAGGAGTTGCGCGACCGCGCCGGGGTTTCTATGCCTGCTTCCATTGATACCGAATTTATATTGAAAGAGCGTGCCCGTGAACTGATGTGGGAAGGACATCGTCGTACAGACCTGATCCGTTACGGATATTTCACTTCTGTATCATTCCCGTGGCCGTATAAGGGTGGTGTACCCGATGGAAAGGTATCCTTGGGACAGCATCTGACAGTTTATCCGATTCTGAATACCGATTTGACAGAGAATCCGAACTTGGTACAGAATGAAGGCTATAAATAAAAATATAACTTTAAATATCAGAAAATATGAAGTTCTTTAAATATATAATCTTATCTGCGGCAGTTGCCATGTTCGCTTCTTGTGAGACGGATTTGGATACGGTTCAGATAAATAATCCGGAAGAATTTGTTGCTCCGGAAATAAAAGGAGAATATGGTGACATTACAGTGACAGCTGCAAATGCCAAAACTGAGAGCGTTGAATTTGCTTGGTCTGCTGCCGATTTCGGTTTGCCGACAGAAGTTATTTACAGTGTATATCTCTCTTATGGAGATAAATCCGCTTTGCTGGGGCAGAAAAAAGAGACTAAAGCTGCTTTTACTTACGAAGATATAAACAGCATAGCTCTTTCCGGTTTGGGTATTGCTCCGAATGCTACGGGTAATGTAAGTGCATATGTAACGGCTAAAATGGCAGGAACTAATAACTATGAACCGATTGTATCTGCTAAGTCCAATAGTTTTAATGTTACGACTTATGAAGTGCCTGTGAAAGCAATGTATCTGGTTGGTGAAATCAATGGTTGGAAAGAAGCAGAGGGATTGGCTCTTGAGATTTGGGAAACAAAAGGTGGCTCGAATACGTATGAGGGTATCTATAATTTTGTAAATAAGGATAATGCGAATGATACAGAATGCGGATTCCAGATTTTGCCTACAGCAGGTACCTGGAATGGTCAAATGGGGTATGACTATTTTGAGACTCGCAGTGAAGGTATAACTAAGGATGGTGGAAATATGTTAATACCTAATGGTATTTATAAACTTACTGCCAATATTCCTGCAAAATCAATCGAAATGACCAAAATCGAATCTATTAGTATTACAGGAGCTTTTAATAACTGGGGTGATGACGACAGAGCAATGACATACAATGTTGCTGAAAACGTATGGGAATCAGCTCCGGCTGCTTTTGGTGCAGGAGAAGAATTCTTGATTCGGCTGAATAAGAATTTCGACCTTAAATATGGTTCGAGTGGCAAGAATAGTACTGCTATTGCCGATGGCATTGAACTGGTAGCAAGCGGTGGCAATAATATTGCTGCTCCTGCTGCGGGAACCTATGTCGTAAAATTCTATGCAAACCGTACTCCTTGTGTTGTTAAAATGGTTAAGCAATAATAGTATTACTTTACAGATTAAATGCTTTTGATAAAGAGGCTATCCAAAAACAGAACAGTATCTGCTTTAGTTTTTGGATAGTCTCTTTTCTTTAATACAAAACAGTACTGAAGATGAAATTGAAGATTTTGGTTTCGTGTTGTTTCTTGTTATTGGTTGCTACGACCTATTCGCAAACAACTTCTCAAGAGGTTTATGATAATCTGAATAAGAGTGCCAGCGTATATTATGCCTATCCTCGGATTGACGAATGTTATACACCGGCTCCCGCAGGATATAAGCCTTTCTATGTGTCGCATTATGGACGTCATGGCTCTCGCTATCTGATATCTGATGCAGATTATTTGTCGGTGATGCAGGTTTTGGAAAAAGCTGCGGCTGTAGGTTTTCTTTCTGAAAAAGGGAAAGATGTGTATCACCGTCTTGAATCGGTATGGAAAGATGCTCGCGGACTTGGAGGCCAATTGACTCCTTTGGGGTATAGGCAACATCGTGAAATAGCAGAGCGCATGTTTCGTAACTTTCCGGAAGCGTTTAAGGGAGACAGGCATATCAGTGCCCGTTCCACAGTGGTTATTCGTTGTGCACTGAGCATGGCAACCTTTTGCGAAACGCTAAAGGGATTGAATCCTAAATTGCAAATAACCTATGGCTCCGGTGACCGGTATATGAATTATCTGAATTACTGGAATGAAGATGCCCGGAATTTTACTTCCGATGAGTCTCCTTGGCGTGAAAACTATCGTAAATTCCGCAAGGAACATATCCGACCGGAACGTCTGATGAAGCTGTTGTTTACCAATCAGGCATACGTAGAGCAACACATCAATGCGGAAGAAGTGATGATAGGCTTATATTGGATAGCATCGGATATGCAGAATGTAGACCTTGGCATCTCTTTTTATGATATTTTTGAAAAGAAGGAATTGTTTGATATCTGGCAAGTCTTTAATTACGGTCATTATGTTTGCAACGGAACTTGTCCGTGGGGTAAGGAGATAGTACAGCGCACCTTTATTCCTCTGTTGGAGAATATTCTTGATTCGGCAAAGGAGGCTATAGAAGAGCGTTCGGTTGCTGCTACGTTACGTTTCGGACATGATGGAAATGTGATGCCGCTTACTGGGTTGCTCCATTTAGAAGGCTGCTATGCGGAAGAAACTAATCCGGAGAATTTCTATAAGGTATGGAGTGATTTTAAAATTGTGCCGATGGCAGCTAATGTACAGTTGATTTTCTTCAGCAAGAAAGGTAGTGATGATATTCTTGTGAAATTTATGCTGAATGAGAAAGAAGTGAAGATTCCTTTGAAGAGCGATATAGCGCCTTATTATCATTGGAAAGATGTAGAGAAGTTCTACCGTGATTATATAACAAAACTATTGTCATCAAAATAGCCCAATAGCCCGTTTACTCATACATCTTTATCAGCACCCTGTTCAGCCATTCCCACCGAAAACGGAACCAGCGACGGGTGCTGATTTGTTTTCCGCCGAAGCGGAGCACGAATTCGCGGTAGCCGTGTTTGTGGAAAGGCAGGCCTACGTCCATAAATTCCAGGTGGCGGTAGCCGCGTTCTTTGGCATCGCGCAACGCCTGCCACACGGCAAGAATGCCGGGATATTGCAAAGCGTATGTTTTACGCATGCCGCCGGAGAACCATAGGTATGCACTGTTATTGGAATAGATACAGACGCTTCCGCCAATAACTTTGTCTTTATAGGTTACAATGAAAATACGGCTTTTCCGGGGCATTGGCTTTTCCAGAAGCTGGAAAAAGTCTATGCTTGGGAAATGCCGCCGTATCTTGGCAGAGTAGTTGTAATGCAGCATCTTGGCAAAAGCATGGATTTCTTCCGGGGTATGCGCTTCTTTTACTTCTGCTCCGTTGTTCAGCCCTTTTTTGATTTGGCGGATGCGGGAGGAACTGAAACGGGATTCTACCTGCTCCACATTATGCAACGAGTTACGTATGCGCAGCCAGTTGACGGCAAAGTAACGGTTCTCGCGGAATACTTTATAACCGGACAACGAATTGTCCAGATTGCGGAACTCGATAAGGAAGGCTTCCCGCAGGGCTTCGTCCGTGAGGCGTTGCAGCATATCGCTAAAGACAGCTTCACGGTTGAGCGTTTCATCGAAATATTCTCCGGTGCCGTATACCTCACACCGCTTGATGATGGCGGGTGGAAACAGTCGCACGCTCTTCCGTATGTGCTTCATAATGAAACAAAATGGAATGTATCGGTTCCCGGCATCGGGTATTTCCCCGATGGTATGTAGTCAGTTTCAAGGGCATTGCTGCAAATTTTAAGTATCTTTATTAACGACAAAGTAAAATCATTATGGAAAGTTTTAGCGAATTGATAAAGACCCGCCGCAGCATGCGGAAGTTTACAGAAGAGGAGTTGACGCAAGAACAAGTCGTTACTTTGATGAAAGCAGCCCTGATGGCACCCACGTCGAAACGTAGTAATGCATGGCAGTTTATAGTGGTAGACGAGAAGGATAAATTGAAGGAATTGTCCTATTGCAAGGAGCAGGCATCGCAGTTCATTGCCGATGCGGCATTGGCAGTAGTGGTTGTTGCCGACCCGCTGGCAAGCGACGTCTGGATAGAAGATGCCTCTATCGCTTCCATTTACCTGCAACTTCAGGCGGAAGATATGGGACTGGGAAGCTGCTGGGTGCAGGTGCGCGAACGTTTTACGGCTTCCGGTATGCCTTCAGGCGAGTATGTGCACGAGGTGCTGGATATTCCTTTGCAACTGCAGGTGCTTAGTGTTATTGCTATCGGTCATAAGGGGATGGAGCGTAAGCCTTTCAATGAAGACAATCTGCAGTGGGAAAAGATACATATCGATAAATACGGAGGAAAGTAACAGTGAGTGCAGCAAAAGCAAACAATAACCGTGATACGTATAAGGCCACTGCCATCACACTGATTGTATTCGGTATTCTTTATTTGGTAGACAAATTGGTGCATTTCTCTGCAATCGGCTTGCCATGGGTGATGAATAAGGATAATTTTCTGCTGTATACCGCAGTGATTTTTTTGCTGTTCAAGCATGACAAGTCGGTGGGATTGGTATTGATAGGCTTATGGCTGATATTGAACTTCGGATTGATAACGGCTTTGCTCGGTACGATGTCGGCTTATCTGTTGCCACTGGCATTGCTGGTATTAGGGGCTATTCTGTATTGGTTGGCAACAAGATAAGTGTATGGCGGGAAGAAGTATAGAAGATACGTCTATTGCCTTTATCGGTGCCGGAAATCTGGCTACTAATCTGGCAAAGGCTCTTTATTGGAAAGGGTTTCGTATTGTGCAGGTCTACAGTCGTACAAAAGAATCAGCGCAGGAATTGGCACAGACGGTGGAGGCGGTATATACCACGGATCTGCAGGCGGTTACGAAGGAGGCGCAGCTTTATATCGTTTCGCTGAAGGACGCGGCTTTTGTGGAATTATTACCCCAGATTGTTTCTGGAAAGGAGAATGCTTTATGGGTGCATACAGCCGGCAGTATTCCTATGAATATTTGGCAGGGGCATGTTGCGCGTCATGGAGTGCTTTATCCGATGCAGACTTTCAGTAAGCAGCGTGAAGTGGATTTTGGACAGATACCGTGTTTTGTGGAAGGCAACTCGGAAGAGGATGTGCGGCTTCTGAAGGATATTGCCTCAGCCCTATCGGAAAAAGTGTATGAAGCAAGTTCTGAGCAGCGCAAAAGTTTGCATCTGGCGGCTGTGTTTACGTGCAATTTTACCAATCACATGTATGTGTTGGCTGCTGAACTGCTGAAAAAGTACGGGTTGCCGTTCGAGGCAATGCTCCCCTTGATAGACGAGACGGCCCGTAAGGTGCATGAGCTGGAACCGCTTGCCGCACAGACAGGACCGGCTGTGCGCTATGATGAGAATGTCATTGACGAGCATCTGCGGATGCTTGCCGATGAGCCGCAAATGCTGGAACTATATCGGGAGATTAGCGAGAATATACATCGGTTGGCAATAAGATAACCGGACGCCGATGCTTGCCTCTTTTGAACGAATGTTTTGCTGCATATAGGTATATTATAATGAACAAGAAAAAAGTGCAATGAGTACCATAAACTATGATTTGAAAAAGATAAAAGCCCTTGTTTTTGATGTGGACGGTGTGCTGAGTGCCAATGTTATCCCTATGAGTTCAGAGGGTGAACCTCTGCGTACGGTCAACATAAAGGATGGTTATTCCCTGCATTTAGCTGCTAAGCAAGGGGTGTTGCTGGGTATAATTACGGGTGGACGTACAGAAGCGGTCCGCAAGCGTTTTACTTCTTTAGGTTTTGAGGATGGAAATATCTATATGGGTTCTTCTGTTAAAATCCATGATTACCATGACTTCCGTGACCGTCATGGCTTGAAGGACGAGGAAATATTGTATGTAGGTGATGATATTCCCGACTTGGAGGTGATGCGTGAGTGTGGTTTGCCGTGTTGTCCTAAGGATGCTGTGCCTGAGGTAAAGGCTGTGGCTCGCTATATTTCGTATGCAGAAGGCGGTTATGGCTGCGGTCGCGATATCGTGGAGCAGGTCCTGAAAGTGCAAGGGCTTTGGATGGCAGACGAGCGAGCCTTCGGTTGGTAACTTTTGCCGGTTTGATACCCCGCAATCCATAACTTATAATTCATAACTCATAACTCATAACTCATAACTCTACTTAAAGCCATGTTGGATAATCTCAAAAAATATAAAGTGATTACTTGCTTCCAACTCTCCGCGAAGGAAAGAATTGCTGGCTGGACTTGGAGTGGAATATGAAGCGCACTCTGCCCGATGTAGACGAGTCGTACCCTGATACATTGCGGGGAGCGGATATACCTCTCTACATCGCAAAAGAAAAAGCAGATGCCTACCGTGATATGATGCATCCGGACGAACTGATGATTACTGCAGACACCATTGTCTGGCTGGACGGGCGGGTGCTTGGAAAACCTAAAGACCGGGAAGACGCTTTGTGTATGCTGCGGGATATGTCCGGTCGCACCCACGAAGTGTTTACCGGAGTTTGTATTACTACAACGGAATGGCAGCGCAGCTTTGCCGCTCAGACGGAAGTACGCTTTGCTGAGCTGAGCGAAGAAGAAATAACCTATTATGTAGATAAGTTCCAGCCGATGGATAAAGCCGGTGCCTATGGGGTGCAGGAGTGGATTGGCTTTATCGGGGTGGAGAATATTTCGGGAAGCTATTATAATATTATGGGGCTGCCGGTGCAGCGGCTTTATAAGGAGCTTGTCAAGGTTTGAATCCGTAATATCTCGAACGGAAATAGACGACGTTTTTTTGATGGTTGGATATAGTTAAGGGTTGCGCTTTTGTAAGTGCAGCCCTTTTGCTTTATATTCGGATACATTTATCTTTGAAATGTGCTAATCTTGGTGTAGAGATACCCAGAGCACAGGTGATTTATTTATTGCAGACCGGATTTTACTCTTTTTGTACTAAATCTTACTCATGGTGATGCTGTCTTTTACGGATATTTGCGCAGGCAATAGAATGTTTATTTGTGACTATTGAATACTAACTATAAAACACTAATACTTATGAAACATTTAATGAAATTATTATTTGTTCCGTTTTTGCTATTCTTTTCTTGCACTACGCAAGTCGATGGCGTTTTGAACGACGGTGATCTTCCTCAGAACAATGAGGATGCTTCTATGGAAGCTACTTTGCATCCTGTCGGTATCAGTTTCAGTAAATCAAGTATTGCTGCATTTGCAGAAGAAGGTATTTCAGAAATTGGCATTTATGTGTACATGGACGGTTCTCTTATATATGGAGAGAAGCAACCTTTGGTGCATGGTGCTATTGAAGTTCCCTTACCTTTGGGAGAAAACCTACAGACTTTTGTTGTAGCGAATGCGGATGAGGTGGCTGATGCCGGACAGCTTTCCACGGCTGTTATCCGTCAGAACGATAATATGCAAAAGCCGGTTTACATTTCTGAAATAATAGGTTTTACTTCTGATAATTCCGTAAAGTCACTTGATGTGGAGCTGAAGCGGTTAGTGGGGCAGGCTGTGTTTGTTCCGGTGGAGTCGCAGGAGGAAATGGATGGCGTTACTCAATTTGATGCGTTGGACATAACTTTCACCAATGTAGGAGTAGCTTATAGTGTGAAAGAAGAAAAGGCTGTTCTTGAGGATGTCACTGTACGCACAAACCGAGAGTCAGGTTTCGGTGCTTATGTTTATTCTTTCCCTACGGAGAACAACGGTTCACGCACTTCTGTTGATGTCGCTTATCTGAAAGAGGGGGTAATAGTGAACCGTACGAATGGCTCTCTCGATACGGGTATCATCTTTAAATCTTCCAAACGTTCGGTTGTTCATATGGAAATACTGAATGAAGACTGGGTGGAAACCGAGTGGGAGAGTATGATAGAAGAAATTGATTTTTAAAAAACAGCAAAATCTGATATGAGAAAAAGTATATTATCAGCTGTGGCAGGAGTGACGTTCTTGCTCGGCATTGCCGCTTGCTCCGAGGAGAATAAATATGATTCTTCGGTGGTGACGGACATTCAATTGTATCTGGACGATGAGGCTTATTCGCTGAATACCGGCTCGTCCAATAAGCCGTTGTTTATTTATGCCTCCGACGGCAGGTATGTGGCTAACTATTCTACGTTATATCGTTTTCAGCTTCCTAACGGTACATACCGTGTTGTTGCTACTACCGAAGCAGATTCTCTTCCTCATCCGGGCAATTTGAACGACATCGTGCTTAATCAAGACCCGAAAGCAGAGAAAGTATATGCTTTATCCGCACCTGTGGAATACACTTCTCCGTTTAATAATCCTTTGGAGGTTCGTATGTACAACCGTACCGGTACGCTCCGTTTGAGAGCTACAGACCGTAAAGCGGACAAACGGTATTCCACGATACGTGCTATTGTATCTACACCTATATCCGGGTATAAGATTTCGGATGCCACATTTGTGAAGTCTCCTATCGAGGTGGTACGCAATACTGCGACTTCTACAGGGGGTGTGAACTATACCGATGACTTGGTGCTGTTTGAAACAGAGACCAGTCAAGAAGCCGTAACTGTACGTATTGAGTATCTCGATGAGAAACAACAGGTAATTCAGACCAAGGACATAGATGGTACCTTCTCCATTCTGCCTAAACAGCTTACTACGGTTTCATTCGAACTTAATAATCCGGATGAACCTACAATTCAGGATTATACGGTAACGATTACTCCCGAAGAATGGGAAGAAGAGGATATTACTCCAGATGCTCCCATTCGTGTGCCGGATGGGTATACATTCGTCAGCCCCGGAGAGAATATTAATAATGTTTATAACAAATTGAAGAGTGATGAGACGGTAGCAGACATTAAACTGTTCCTGAAAGCCGGAACTGCTTATCAGTTTACATCCAAGACATTGGATAATATTCCGAAAGGACTTTCGATTGTTGGACAAGAACCTAAAGCCGGTGAAGGACTTGCCGTGTTGGAATTGAAATCGAGTTTGAGTATGGCAAGTGAGAATCTGATTGAGGAACTCCATTTTGAGAATTTGGTTATTAAAGTAGATGCACAAGATTTCTTCAAACTGAAAAATCAAAAATTCCATGTAGGTACTATTTCATGGAAGAATTGTGAAATTAATGATTTGCAACGTACTATGTGGTATCAGGAGGTAGATGCCGCTCAAAAGCAAATTGTGGATAGGGTTTGCATTGAGAATTGCCGTATTTTGGGTTTGAATTCGGGTAAGAGTGGTTTGTTCGGCCTTTCTACCAAACAGGATGCCCCGATACATGCCTTTGAATTTAGAAACTCGACTTTCCACGCCAATGATATGACTAAAGCGTTGATTACAGGAGTTAGCTCAATGAAAGGTAAACTGGATATAGTGGTGGAGAACTGTACGTTTGTTGCCACGAAAGCAGGTATGACTTTCTTTGACTTGAATGCCAAGAATATTACCGACGGAAGTGTCACAATAAAAAACAACCTTTTCAGTGGTGAGGTTGATGCTGATAATGGTACTTGGTTCATCCTTCATAAAAATATCACTGCCCGTACATTCGAGAACAATTATATCACCAATGGTTTTGCATTGAAAAATTGGGGTGTGGAAGAGGATGAGAAGCCGGCAGAAACCGTTCTTCCCATGAACGAACTGTTTGAAGATGTGTCTAACAGGAATTTCACCATTAAGGATAAATCCTCAGAGGTTTATACACAAGGCATCGGTGACCCGTATTGGAGAAAATAAAACCGGAATACTAACGAAAAACAAATAAAAACTATGAGAACTTTCTTATTCATATTATTGGCGGGCTTGTTAGGAGCATGTAGCGACGATGGCGAACTGAATGGCGCCGTGGAAGCCGATAATCTGGAACTGTCGAAGAATGAACTGAAACTTTCCAATGTAGCCGGTTCTTCTACTGTGGATATAACGGCTACTGCCGATTGGGTAGCTGCTGTGGTAGAGCCGGTTGGCGATGCGGAGAATATGTGGCTTACCTTGTCGAAAGATAGTGGTACGGGAAATGATGAACTTCGTCTGTTTGTTACGGAAAATACAGATGGAGCCAAACGTACTGGTAAGGTTAAAATAACCATGGCGGGTACCGGTGCTGCTTTGGAACAGGAGATTTCCGTAGAGCAACTGGGTTCCGACCCTGACATTCTGTTTGAATTTACTTCCGAACCTATCTCTTTCCGGGGAGCGGAAGTGGAACTTAAAGTCGTTTCCAACATAGAGTGGGAAATGAATATCGATGAGCAGTGCGATTGGATTGAAGTAGTGGAGGAAACTCCGGCAACCCGTAATTTCACTACTGATAACCTGAAACTCAAAGTGGCTCTTAATACGGGTGTTGCCCGTTCTACGGAACTTGTTTTCAAAACAGTAGGCGAATACAAACTGCAACGTGTACTGAAAGTAATGCAAGAAGCAGTGAACGGTATGGCAACCATTGAACAGGATGAGTACGCCATTCCGTATAAATGCCGTAAACTGGTAATTCCTTTCACTCAGGAAGGGGATGAATTGGTAGAGGATTTCGATGCCATTCCTTCTGAGTCTTGGATTACCCACAATAAGCGGGAGTCAACAGGAAATGAGATTGTATTGACAATTGCAGATAATGAGGGTGTTTTACCCCGTACATGTACAGTGCGTATCTTGGATAAGAGCGTGACGATTTTCCAATACGGAAAGCCCGATACCGGCATCGGTGATGACAAGAGTGTCGGAGCGTTGGCTTTCCCCGGTGCGGAAGGTGGTGGTCGCTTTACTACGGGCGGACGTGGCGGTACACTCTATAAGGTTACCAATTTGGAAGATTACGGTAGTGGAGAAACACCGATAAAAGGTAGTCTGCGGTATGGTATCGAGCAAGTGGAAGGTCCTCGTACTATCGTTTTCGATGTTGACGGTATTATTGAATTGAAACAGGGTATTTATCTGGTAAATCATCCGGATTTGAGCATCATCGGACAGACTGCTCCGGGAGAGGGTATTACATTGAAGAATTATAATTTTTCTTTCAACCTTTCCAAAAAGCCGGAAGAAGGTGCAGGAAGTAAAATCAATGCTATTGTCCGTTTCTTGCGAATCCGTCCGGGAGATACTCATTCCGATTATGCCGAGGATGCTATTGGCGGACGCTATTTTACAGATGGAATCATCGACCATGTTACTGCCGGTTGGAGTGTGGATGAAACGTTGACTTTCTATGGAGTGAGAAACTTTACGGCGCAATGGTGCATTGCCAGTGAGAGTCTGAACTTGTCTAACCATGCCAAAGGCGCCCATGGTTACGGTGCTATGTTTAGCGGTGATAATGCTTCTTTCCACCATATTCTGTTGGCACATCATGGTAGCCGTTGTCCGCGTATCTCCGATCTTTCGGAACCGGGAACTCAGGCTGACTATGACTATTGCGGATATTTTGATGTACGCAATAATGTTTATTACAATTGGAGTGAAAGCGGTTTCGGAAGCTATGGTGGCAAGTATGCCAAATTCAATCTGACAAATTGTTATTATAAACCGGGACCGGCTACCGGTACGGGATATAAGTCATATCGTATTCTTTCTTCCGATCCCACTGCCAGAGCTTATATCGATGGTAATTATGTAGAAGGTAATTCGAAGGTCAGTGCCGATAACTGGACGGACGGTGTTTGGGCGCAGTTTGATAAGAGCTTGATTGAGGAAGGTGTGTCTGAAGAAGAGAAACAAGCTATGAAGATGGCGGATTATCAACCGTTCGGTAAGGTGACCAGTCATACACCGCAAATTGCTTATGAAAGAGTATTGGATTATGCCGGGGCTTCTTTGCGTCGTGATGAGATAGACCAACGAGTAGTAGGAGAAGTCAGGGCAGGAAGTGCTCCTTATAAAGGTTCGAAGATGCAATATTGGGATGACAAAGGAAATTTGGTTACTCTGAAAGACTCTGATAAAAAACCGGGTATTATCGATACTCCGAGTGATGCAGCCGGAGGCTATAAAGAAGTGAAGAAAGGTTACCTCTGGCCGGATAGTGATAATGACGGTATACCCGATATTTGGGAACAGGCATACGGCATGAATCCGGAAGACCCTACAGATGCCAATCAAATCAGTACCAATGTAGATCCTAATGGCCGTTACTCCAATTTGGAAGTATATTTCCATAATCTGGTGCAGCATATCGTTTATTATCAGAATGAAGGTGGTCTGTCTATGGAGAGAAAATAGTGAACAACACATACATATACTATATATTTTAGAAAAATGAATAAGTTAATCATAAGCATATTTACTTTGTTGATGGTAGCGGTCGGTGCAATGGCACAGACTGCCACCGTAACAGGTACGGTGACCGACGACTATGGTCCTGTAATCGGAGCCACTGTGATTGTACAAGGTACGACATTGGGTTGTACTACGGATTTGGATGGCAAATTCACATTGACAAACGTTCCTGATGTGAATAAGGCTGTTTTGAAAATCAGTTTTGTAGGTATGGAAGAAGTGAAAGAACCGTTGAAGGGTCGTACCTCGGGTATTAATATACACATGACTGAGTCTGCCAGTATGCTGGAAGATGTAGTCGTTATTGGTTACGGTACTCAGAAAAGAGGTAATCTTACCGGTTCTATCTCCAGTGTGTCGGGAAAGATTCTGGAAAAAGTGCAGACAACTTCTGCAGCCGAAGCTATTGTCGGTAAACTGCCGGGCGTACAGGTGACGACGGTTGATGGTTCGCCCGATGCGGAAGTTAAGATTCTGGTACGTGGCGGCGGCTCTATCACACAGGACAACAGTCCGCTGATTATTCTCGACGGTTTTGAAGTAAACAGCCTGAATGATGTTCCGCCTACGGATATCGAATCTATTGAAGTATTGAAGGATGCCGCTTCTACAGCTATTTATGGTGCTCGTGGAGCCAACGGCGTTATTTTGGTGACAACCAAGAATCCGACGGAGGGTCGTGTTTCTGTCAGCTTGAATACCTATGTACAAACCAAGACGCTTTCCAATAAACTGGATGTGATGGACCCGTATGAATTTGTATTGATGCAGTATGAGAATGCCCGTCAGAAGAGTTCCAATCCGACTGACTTTAACAATAAATACGGTCATGCCTACGAACATTATATCTATCAAGGCGACCCTGGTACCGACTGGCAGGATGAGGTGTTCGGTACTCATCCCGTGGCTTCTTATCTTGATCTCAGTGTGAATGGCGGTACGGAGAAAGCAAAATACAAACTGGCTTTTATTCATCAGGATCAACCCAGTGTAATGGTAGGCAATGGTTTGAAGCAGAACAACCTGAATGCCTCGTTCAACCTAAAGCCTTTCAAGTTTCTCACAATGGAATATCGTACCCGCTTGTTGCATAAGGAAGTAGACGGTTCCGGAACAGAGGGAGTCAGTTTGTTGGATGCTTTGCGCCAGGCACCTACCGAAGGATTGGATGAATACATGACTCTACCTGAGGACGATACTTATTTCGATCCGGACCAGTTGGAAGAAATCGTACGTTTCAATCCCAAAGAAGAGTCAGAAAAGAACTATAAGAAACGTATTAATAAGTCGCTCAATACCATGGGAGCGCTGACATGGGAAATAAAGAAAGGACTGACTTTGCGGAATGAGTTCGGTTTTGAAAATAATACCGAAGAACAACGCAAATTCTGGGGTATGGGCACCAAGAATGCCAAGAATAACAATAACCAGCCTATGGCGGAATGGATGATGAAGCAAGGTACCAAGTGGCAGTTGACCAATGTATTGAACTACAACTTTACTTTGGATGATGATGCGCACGATATCCGGCTGATGTTGGGACAGGAAATCAAACACCAGCAAACCAAGACCAAGACTTATTCCACCCGTTATTTCCCGGAGAATACTACGGCCGAGCAGGCGTTTGACAATCTGTCACTCGGTACTCCGTACGAAAATTCTTCAAAAGCGGATTCTCCCTCACGCATATCTTCTTTCTTCGGTCGTATCAATTATGGATATAAGGACAAATATCTGGCTACGTTTACGCTTCGTGCCGACGGCTCATCGAAATTCGCTTCCAATAATCGTTGGGGATTCTTTCCGGCAGGAGCTTTGGCATGGCGTCTTTCCAATGAAGACTTTATGCAGGACATTCCCTGGATTTCCAACCTGAAACTACGTTTGAGTTACGGTACTTCCGGTAACGACCGTATTGATGCCGACCTCTATCAGAAACTCTACGGAGTAAGCAGCAAGACGCCTGCCGGCTGGGGCGAAATAAGCCGCTACTATTATCAGTTCTATAATACCAGATATGTGTACAACCCCAATGTGAAATGGGAGACTACCATTACCCGTAATCTTGGTTTCGACTTCGGTTTCTTTAAGGAACGTCTCAGCGGTACGGTAGATATTTACTGGAATACGGTGAAAGATTTGCTTGTTCCTTCGGACATTCCCGGCTATACGGGGTATACCAAATTGATGACTAATGTGGGGCAGACTTCCAATCGGGGTATCGAACTTCAGTTGAATGCCTATATCGTTGAAACAAAAGATTTCTCTCTGAATGCGAATTTCAATATCGGTCATAATAAGAACAAAATAGACAAACTGGCAAGCGGTGAGAAAGAATGGATACTGACTTCCGGTTGGAATAAAGGTCTGATGAATGCTGATGATTACCGTGCTTACGTAGGTGGTACCAGTGGCCTGATTTACGGATACGTCAATGACGGTTTCTATACGGTGGATGATTTTGAATCGTTCGATGCTAAATCGCGTACTTGGAAATTGAAAGAGGGTGTGGTAGACTCCAGCCCGTTGTCGGATACTCCGCGTCCCGGTAATGCCAAGTTCAAGAAGCTGACTCCGGTAGACCCGAACAGCGCCAATCCTTATCAACTGACAGAAGCCGACCGTACCGTTATCGGAAATACGACTCCGAAGTTCTCGGGTGGCTTTGGCTTGAACGCTACCTATAAAGGTTTTGACCTCAGTATGTTCTTTAACTTCATGTACGATTTCGATGTATTCAATGCCAATAAGGTAATGCTTACCACGTGGGCGGATAACCATGAAAATAACTTCGGTATGGAAGTAGCTTCCGACAGACGTTGGCGCAATTTCGACGATATGGGTAATGAAATCCGCTATAGTCCGGAAATTCTTGCCGAATTCAATAAGAACGCTACTATGTGGAATCCTACATCCATAGGTAAGCCTATCTGTATGTCTTATGCAGTGGAAGACGGTTCGTTCCTGCGTCTGAACTCGGCTACTTTGGGTTATACGCTTCCGCAGGAGTGGACTAAGAAAGCTGGTCTGAGCAAAGTGCGTTTTTATGTGGCGGGAAGTAACCTGTTTACTATTACCGGATATACCGGATATGACCCTGAAGTGGATATTGCTACGGGATTAACGCCGAATATAGACAATAACCGTTATCCGCGTAGCCGTACCTATACTTTTGGCGCACAGTTGACCTTTTAGTTGAATCTTTAAAAAAAAGAACTATGAATAAGAAACTTTTATATGTGTTCGTTGCAGGTTCTCTGCTTTCTTTGTCTTCCTGCAATGACTTCTTGGATGTGACACCGGCTTCGGGATTTACCCCCGATTACGTATTCTCTTCCGAGACGGAAATGAAATCATTGATGACCCGTATTTATTCTTCCATGACGGAAGACGGTCTTTACGGCAGTAATCTGGCCAGCGGATTTAATACGAATACCGATGTGGAAATGTCTTCCTTCAAGAACAGTACGGTCAATTCCGCAGGGTCGGATATAGGTTGCTTTGATGCACGTCCCACCTGGGGAACACTGAACAGTACTTGGAATAATCTGTATTTTGTCATAAACTATGCCAATGACTTTTTGCAATCCGTTCAAGAGTCTCCTCTTTGGTCGGAAGAGATTGGCAAAGAAGGCCCTACCGAAACACAACAGATGTATGGCGAGGTAAAGACACTTCGTGCCATGTTCTATCTCGACTTGATTCGTACATGGGGCGATGTGGTGTTTGTTACCGAACCTACAGAGTCTACGGATGATTTCTTCAGTCGCGGCACTACCAACCGTGACAAGATACTCGAATTCCTTATCGATGATCTTATTGCGGCAGAACCGATGATGAAGTATGCTGCCGACTTGGATTACGGTGTAGAACGTGCTTCACGCGAATTCTGTCAGGCACTTATCGGACAGCTTGCCTTGTACCGTGGCGGTTGGGCATTACGTGCCGATAAAGATAATCCTACGAATGTAGGCTATATGGAGCGTGGAGATAATTTCGAGCACTATTATCAGATTGCCGTTACCTATTTGGGCAAGGTTATCAAAGAAGGCAAGCACGATTTGAAACAGAGTTTTGAAAACCTGTGGATGAACGAATGTAACTGGAAAACCACCAATGATGATGATGTTATTTTTGCAGTTCCCATGCTGAAAAGTATAAGCAGCCGTTTTGCCTATAATATCGGTGTTACCATTGCCGAGGGTAACCATGAATACGGAAGTGCCCGTAATTACGTCACTTTCTGCGGCACTTATATCTTTTCGTTCGATAAGGACGATTTGCGTCGCGATATGACTTGTGCGCCTTATAAATACGATAAGGATTTGAATCAGGAATATGATATGGGTATTGCCGGTATGGGGGCAGCCAAATGGTCTAAACTCTATATGCAGTCTCCGTTGGGCACAAGCAGCGGAACCAACACAGGTGTCAACAATGTGCGTATGCGCTTTGCCGACGTATTGTTGATGTATGCCGAAGCCGTGAATGAACTTTACGGTCCCCGTGAGGATGCGCAGGAAGCTTTGAAGCGTGTGCGTCGCCGTGCTTTTGCCTCTTCTCTCCATGCAGAGAAAGTGGATACTTATGTGGCATCGCTTACCAATGAACAGGATTTCTTTCAGGCCATTATGAATGAACGTAAGTGGGAATTTGGCGGTGAAGGTATCCGTAAGTACGACCTTGCCCGGTGGAATAAATACGGTGAAGTTATTTATAACCTTTACAATGAAATGATTAATTGGGGACTGGTAGCCAACGGTACGGCTGTGCCGGGAATAGAGAAAGTGCCCGAACGCATCTATTATAAGAGCGTACCCGACCCGGAACATGCCGGTCGTACGGTTCTTGACATTGTGGGAATCGATGAATACGGTCCCGAGGTGGGACGTCCTGCCGGTTATGAGATGAAGGAATATGCCATTACATGGCGTACGCTCAATCAGGAGACCCAGCAGTATGAGCCGGCAAGCGAAATTTACTGGAGTTTCCGTGGATTCATTAATAAAAACAATGAGCAGATGGTGAAACCTACCGATCCTTTGCGTTATCTCTGTCCTTATCCGTCCAAAGTGATTACCGACCATAGAGGACTGATTCAAAACTATTACGGATATTAATTACAGCTAAAAGATGAAACTTATGATAAAGTTATTTCATAAACTGATGACGGCCGCATTGCCCGTATTGCTGTGTGGAACACTGCTTACCGGCTGTACGGATGATAAATATAATAAGATAAACGACCTGTTCCAGCCTCGTTTCGTATTGGAGGAGCCGGAAGTGAAAGGCAATTCCATCAGCCTAGTGTGGTACAAGGTTAATGATGCTGTTTCCTATACGGTGGAGTATTACCTCGACCAGTACCATAGCAATTTGTTTATGGCTCAGGAAACAACAGTACCGCAATTGTTTGTCGATGACATTCCCTACGGAACTACGTATTACATTCGTGTACGTAGCAATGCGGCTGATGAGGCCAACAATTCGCAGTGGAGTTACACCACGGCTTCTACCGAGAAACGGCCGGAATTTACCCGTCTGCTCGAAGATGTTTCAAAGACAGAGATTACAGAAACAACTGCTATTATCCGTTGGAAGAAAGATTATAAGAAAGATCCCGTGGACAGTATCAGCGTAATGCCTATGATGGACGCTACATTGCCGGGAGTAAGCCGTTATCTCACCATTGATGAAATGTTGCAGGGGTATGCGGAAATTGAAGGGCTGACGAAGAATACGCTTTATACAGTTAATGTATACGATACTAATAAACCTCGCAAGTACGACAAACCTTACAATTCCGTAACGCTCCGTACTGCCGGACCGTCTGCATCGTCCATTCCTGTAGGACCGGAAGACGATCTTTCTGCCATGTTGCTGGAGAATGACCTTAATCCGGAGATTCCGGAAGGAACGGAATATTACCTGCCTGCTGGTTCTTCCTACCGTATTACTCCGTTCGAACTTGCCAAAGGTTTCCGTCTGGTAGGCAGCAGTGAGGGTGTCAAGCCCAAAGTGATTTTGGACGATTGGTGGCGGATTGCCGAAGGATCGTATATTACGGCATTGGAATTTGAGAATATCGAGTTCTCGCATACATCCAACAATAAGTATTTCATGAATGCCGACAAGTCATTCACCATTGAAAGTGTCAGCTTCGTCAATTGCGATTTCATCGGGCTTACCCGTGGCTTCTGGCGTCATCAACAAGCAACCAGCAAGCATATCATGAGCTTTGCGGTGGAAGGATGCCGTTTCGACAAGTGCGGTTGGCAGACAGGTAGCTACGGTTTGATGGATTTGCGCTCGTTCAATGACCCGACGGCATACGACCAAGTGGATAAAGCTGTCTTCCGCAATTGTACGTTCAGTCGTGACAATGACGGTACGACAGGATTCGGTTGGGGCAATCTTTTCAATGCACCTTACATTGATAAGCCCATACAGTTGGAATTCAAGAATATCACAGTCTATAACTACTGTCTCAATAAACGTTTGATAAATATCGGTTCTGCCGTGGGCTCCGAACTGACTATCGAGGGCATGGTGCTTGCATCGCCTTCAGGAGACCTTTATGTGGCGGGTGCCAATACCACTACTCATTTCGCCAACAACTATACGACGAAAGATTATGTTTTGGGTGGTGCCAAGATGAATGCTACAGACTTGGATATTACGGCAGCCGAACTGTTTGCCGATCCCGATAATGGCGACCTTACCATCAAAGACAGTTCTTCGCCGATAGTTACCAATCGTGCGGGTGATACACGCTGGTTGCCTTGATAAAAGAACAATAATAAAACTGACGAAATTATAAACTTAAAAATTTAATAATATGAAACTTAAACATTTATTCTATGCAGCAGCCGTCTCTACATTGGCGGCTGCTTGCAGCGAAGCAGACGAGTTGAGCTCCGGTATCCGCTCAGAGAAGACATTGGATGCCATCCATTCGGGCACGGACCGTTTTGCCACACGTGTCAATCTGAACAGCGAGTGGGAGAGTGGTGATGCTATCGGAGTATATATGCTCGATGCAGGAACAGGAAACATCCGTAACTCTGCAATGAATATACAGTATAATGCCGATGTGGCAGAAACATCTACAGAAACTAACTTTGTAGCTGCCGCAGATGGAATAGGTATTTATGACCAACCGTGCGATTTCGTGGCATATTATCCCTATTCTTCCGGTGAGGAAGGGAAAGTGGATGCCGGTGCAGGTGTATACAAGATAGACTTGGCAGACCAGTCTGCCGGTATTGCCGGTCATGACTTGATGTGGGCAAAGGTTGAGAACAAGGCTTCGGATGAATTGCTAAGTAGCGGGCTGTCTATGACTTTTCATCATCAGTTGGCATTATTGTATGTAAATATAGGTAATGAAGATGTGAAAGTCGAAAATGTGAAAGTAAATGGACTCAATACAACTGCTCATTTTGACCTGCTCAAAGGAGAACTGTCTGTAGATGATGCACCGAAAGCAGTCACTTTACATAAATTGTCTGATAAATCGTTTGTAGGTGTGATGCTTCCTGTTGCTAATATAGCAAAGGTTATGTCTGTAACCATTGAAGCAGGTGGAAAGATTTTCCAATATATGGTACCGGCAACCAGTAAGATTTCTAAGTTTGAAGCCGGTTATGAATACATATTTAACATAAATCTGAAAAACTCATCCGGCGATTTGATTTCGGGCGGGAATGGAAGTACTGAAGGTTGGAAACCTGGTGAGAATGAAGGTGGCGATGCTACAGAGACCAATCCGGAAATACCAAGTGGATATGAAACCATTCCGGTTAATGGTGATACAGAACTGACTACTGTGTTGGACGGTGCTTCTGGTAAGATTGCTTTGTTGTTTGCATCAGGTAATTCTTACAATTTTAGCACTAATCTGGTGATACCGTCTGCGGTTACGGAATTGATGTTGTTGGGTGACGGGAAACAGCAAGTGGTATTGTCCATGAAGAGCATTATAAATACCGGTCTTCAGAAACTTTCTTTGAATAATTTAAAGATTACAGGCGAATCAAATGCAACTTTGTTGAGTAATGCGGCAGAAGATAACCTTGATAACCAATTTGCATCGGGTGCAGTGGTAGAGATTAAAAAATGTGAGTTTACAGGAATGAAATATGTATGTAATTGGGATGGTAATAAGGATTCTGAAAGGAATACTCTTTCTTCCTTTACTGTAGACGACTGCTATATGCATGATATGTCTTCTGTTTTTGAAAGCTATGGTTCGGAAGTAATAACATTGACTAATTCTACTTTTTATAAAATGTCAGGGCAAGCTATACATCCATATAATTCCAAAGGTGCTTTTAATCCGACAATTACAATACAGCATTGTACATTGGTTAGTTTGGATAAAACTCCGATTCAAGGAACGGATAACGGCTGTAACATTATTTATAGCAATAATGTTTCTGCTATGATAGATCCGGCGCATTCCAATTTGTCTTATAACACTACCAGTTCAACAGGAGAAGGTAATTATGCTGCAAAAAATGATGATGATGGTAAAGTAGCTACCGGTGGTTTTAAATCCGAAACAGCTGTAACTTTTAATACCGATTATAAAGTTTCTGATTTGTTTGTAGATGCAGCCAACGGCGACCTTACACTCAAGATTGCTGTTCAAGCAGGTGATCCCCGCTGGTATAAATCAGTAGAATAATCCGTGTTTACGTATAACAATTATTTAGACTATAAATTTATGAAATTATTTCATACCCTATTATATCCCCTTTTGGGACTATTGTTCCTCTCCTGCTCGGACAACGAGCAGGAGACGGGTGATAATCCTGCGCCTACTACCGGTACGATTACGTTCGGTGTAGACCTGACAGGCTTTACCACCCGTGTCACACAAGACGGTACGTCTTGGACGAATGGGGACAAGATTGGAACATTCGCCTTGGATGCCGATACGTTCGAGCCGGTATTGGACAATGTGAATGTGCCTTATGTATGTGCCGAGGACGGTCAATCGGTAGCATTCACTTCGGAAACTCCGCTTGCTGTGCAGGACGATGGCAAGCCGGTGAAGTTTGTCGCTTACTATCCGTATAATGCCGATATGCAGGATTTTAACTATCCGGTGTCGATAGCCGACCAAAGCAATGGAAGTACCGCTTGCGACTTGCTGTACGGTACTGCATCCGAACCGTATGTGTATGATAAAGAAAGCGATACGAACATTGCGCTGAAATTTACACACCGTCTCTCAAAGGTGGTTTTGAAGTTCATGGATATGGAAAAGAACCCCTTGACGGTAAGTGATGTGAAGATACAGGGCATGCCGGTTTCCGCTGCATTCAATGTGCAGACGGGGGCGTTGACAACAGATGATAATTCCGTAGCCGATATAACTCCTTACGTGAATTCTGCTAACAATTATCGTGAAGCCATCATTCTGCCCGTTGCTTTAAGCGATGCTTACAAGGTTTCGTTTGTTTTGGACGGCAGAACACGCGAATGGGTGTTTGCCGACCTTGATATCAGTCTGCCCAAATTCAATGCCGGTTCGCAATATACGTTTGGAATTTATATCGATCCTACGGAAGATATTATCATAGGCCGTTTGGAAGATGTGGATGCAGGAAACAGTTCCGCTCCGTGGGAAGATGGCAGCAATGAAAACGGTACGGCGGATGGGAATCAACCTGCCGAGTACCATCTCTTTCCAGCCGATAAAGCAACTGATGCTTTTGCCGATACGGAATTGAAAATCTCTTTCGACGGTGTAGCGCCTGAGCTGGGTACAAGCGGATACATCCGCATTTATCGGATGAGCGACCATAAGATGGTGGATGAGATTAATATGGGAGAACGGCGTGTGTCCATTGAAGATGGAAAAACTCTTCTGAATACTTGGATGGATATCATAGGCGTGACACCTAAGAGTTCTTCTGTCAGTCGTCGCGTGGTGAACTATTATCCGGTACGGGTGGAAGAAAATGATTTTATCATCAAGCCCCATCAGCAACGTTTGGATTTTGATACGGAGTACTATGTGGTTATTGACCGCGAAGCTATCGGTCAGGAAGATTTTCCAGGCATTTACGGTCGTGCGTGGACTTTCAAGACAAAGCCTGCTCCTCAGATTGACGGTCCGGAATATAATGTACGGATAAGCCATACCGATGCGGCAGCCCATTTCTATACATTGCAGGGAGCTATCGATTTTTGTGCTGTTAATGTAGATCTAAATGCACAGAAAGTATTCCGGTTGGATGATGGTATTTATCAGGAAATGATTTATTTGCGCGACCAAAGTAATATTACTATTAAAGGGAATCCGGGAGATAATACAGCGGTTAACGTTCAGTATGATAACTCGAATGATATAAACGGCGGTATCGGCGGTGGTACGAATATCGATCAGTTTGCTCCGGTGGGAACAATTGTACCTTCTTCTGGTGGTCGTTCGGTTGTAATACTTCAAGGTAATTCCGAGCATATTCGTTTTGAGAATCTTACAATAGAGAATGCTTATGGATGGACGTTGGGCAAAAACGGACAAGCCGAAGCGTTGTTTATTGATAATAAGTCGGCCGCTCTTGTCAATTGCCGTATTCTGAGTTTTCAAGATACTTTGCTTCCGGGCGGTGGATATAATTGGTTCTACAAATGCTATATCGCAGGTGCTACGGACTTTATCTGGGGTTCGGGAGAAGTTGTGTTGTTCGAAGACTGCGAACTTCATGCACCTACCGGCACTCGTGCCGTGATGCAGGCTCGTGTCAAAGAAGGTTATTTGGGTTATGTGTTCGACCGTTGCCGTTTTACGGTAGGCGAGGGAGTTACTAAGTCCACATTGATTTATCAGTATGCACCTGACAACCTGACTTTTCTGAACTGTACATTTGCCGATGTGTACGGTCCGAACTTCGTAGGGGAAAATAAATCGTTGGAGCCTGCCGTACCGTCGGTTACCGCCGGTTGCAAGATGTACAACGGTAAGACAGAATCCGGAGCCGATTTCTACAATCTTATTCCTGAAGCTGTGAGAACTACGGTACTTAATCTTAGTGAGGCACAGTTTAACGAAAACTTCGGTAGCCGGGAAAAGATTATGAGTTGGAAAGGCAATGATCCCTCTTGGTTTAAGGAGTAAACAAACACAAATATAAATACTTAAAAGTTTTATAACTGATGAACAGATTAATGAAAATGGCGGGCTTCATGCCCGTCATTTTAGGAACACTTTGCGCTTGTCAAAGCGCTTCGACGGAGCGTTATGACATCGCAAACAAGGAAGACCTTTATAAGAATCTTCCCTTTGAGATGCCTGTCGTACAGCACCCTTCTTTCCCCGACTATCAGGTGGATATCCGTGATTTCGGCGCAAAGGCGGACGGTGAGACACTGAACACCGAAGCCATTAACAATGCCGTCAGGGCGGTGAGCGAGAAGGGTGGTGGTAAAGTAATCATTCCCGAGGGATTGTGGCTTACGGGGCCTATTGTATTGCAGAGCAATGTCAACCTGCATGCCGAACGAAACGCGCTTGTACTCTTCAGCGATGATGCCGCTTTGTATCCGTTGGTACATACCTCTTTCGAGGGGTTGGACATGCTCCGTTGCCAGTCGCCTATCTCTGCGATGAAAGCAGAGAATATAGCCATTACGGGGCACGGGGTCTTCGATGGTTCGGGCGATAGCTGGCGACCTGTGAAACGTAATAAAATGACGGACGGACAGTGGAAGGCACTGCTCAGGTCGGGTGGTGTGGTAGACGATGCCGGCAAAGTGTGGTATCCCGATGCCGGTGCTTTGAAAGCTTCCGTACTTACCGGCAGCAAAGAGAAAAGAACAGTTTCTGCCGATGAATGGGAAGGAATGAAACGCTGGTTGCGTCCTGTGCTGCTGAGCTTCGTAAAGAGTAAACGCATATTGCTGGAAGGCGTAACGTTCCGCAATTCGCCCAGTTGGTGCCTGCATCCGCTCTCTTGCGAAGACCTGACATTGGATGGCGTCAAGGTGTTCAATCCCTGGTATTCGCAGAATGGAGATGCCCTCGATGTGGAATCGTGTAAGAATGTGGTGGTAGCCAATTGCCTGTTCGATGCGGGTGATGACGCCATTTGTATAAAGTCGGGTAAAGATGCCGACGGTCGTCGACGCGGAGAACCTTGCGAGAATGTGATAGTGAAGGACAACACCGTATTGCACGGACACGGCGGTTTTGTTGTGGGCAGTGAAATGTCCGGCGGCGTCAGGAATGTGTATGTGGCAGACTGTACATTCATCGGTACCGATGTCGGGTTGCGTTTCAAGAGTACGCGCGGCCGTGGTGGTGTGGTGGAAAATATCTACGTGGACAATATCAATATGATAAACATTCCGGGTGATGCATTGATTGCCGACCTCTATTATGCTGTGAAAGAAGCGCCCGGCGCTCCTGTGCCTGCCGTGACCGAAGAGACTCCGGCTTTCAGGAATATCCACATCTCCAATGTATCCTGCAAAGGTGCCGGCCGTGCCATGTTCCTGAACGGACTGCCCGAAATGCCTATCGAGAACTTTTCTGTTAAGAATATGAAAGTAACCGATGCGCAGAAAGGAGCTTCCATAAACAAGGTTGCCGGAATTACTCTGGAAAATATCGAAATAGAAACGGCTGATGATGCGTATCTGCAAGTGGAGAATGCCACGGATATAGTCATTGACGGTAAGGCATACGATAAAATCTCGGAAAGGAGATTGCTCACACAGAATTGAATTTAGACATAACTTCGTGTTGGTAAGGCACGGATTGTATGGAACTGGTAAACCGGAAGCGGCTACTTCATACAATCCGTGCCTATTGTATTTTCAGGAGGTGCTCTATTCGCTTTTTTCCCCTTCTATATACAGTTTGGTATTTATCTATAACTCTTTACGGTTATCATACTTATGGAAAGGTCCGTTTCCCACGGGAGAAACAACCGTTTCCCCTAAAGGAAACAAGAATTTCCCTTAAGGGGAACTGGAGTTTCCTTTAAGGGGAACGAGCATTTCGCTAGTGGAAACGTCCGTTTCGCCTCATGGGAACGGAAGTAACCGCCGGTGTGACGGACCGGCAGGACGTTGTGCCAAAGAATACGGCCGGTATCCTTGTCGGATAAAAGCAAAGCGACGAAAAATCTCTTCCTTGCAGATACCGGGAAGAGATTCTTCATCGCTTTACTTCTCTGAATGCTACAGAGTGGGAGTTCTATCGGTTTCTTATAACAGTTTTAGTGTTTTCTTTTGCAGGTCTTTCTCTTGAGAGCTTCCACCTACCAATACATCGAAGGTATTTTGCATGGTACGCATCGTGTTGGTGGTGTTGTCCCACCATTCCAGTTGTTTGGGAGTCAGTTCGAGTTCCACTTTCACGGTCTTTCCTGCCGGGATGCGTACGCGTTTGAAGGCGCGCAGCGTCTTGATAGGACCGTCTGTCTCTCCGTTCTTCTTGAGATATACCTGTACTACTTCCTCGCCGTCGCGGCTGCCGGTATTGGTGACGGGTACGGTGATTTTTGCCGTTTCGCCTACCTTGACAGATGAATCCAGTTTCATTTTACCGTATTTGAATGTGGTGTAACTCAAACCGTATCCGAACGGGAAAAGCGGTTCGCCTTTGAAGAAGCGGTAGGTATGTCCTGCCATGTTGTAGTCTTCGAAGTCGGGCAGTTGCGACAGGCTGCGGTAGAACGTAACCGGCAGGCGTCCGGCAGGGTTGTAGTCGCCGAACAGGACTTCGGCAACGGCCTTACCGCCCGACTGTCCCGGATACCATGCCTGCAGAATGGCTTGGCAGTGTTCCGTTTCGGCTTTCATGGCAATGGGCGAACCCGAACAGTTTACGAAGATAACCTTCTTGCCTGCATCGTGAAGCGCTTTAATCATTTCCCGTTGAACGGCAGGCAGTTCGATGTCCGTGCGGTCGCCTCTCTTGAAGCCGGGCAGGTCAACGCCCATCTCTTCTCCTTCCAGTTGAGGGGATATGCCGCCTGCAAAAATCACGATATCGGCATCTTTCACTTTGGCTACCGAGCGTTGTATGTCGCACTCTTCCTTGAAGCCGATGTCGAAGTTGAGCTGGGCATCGCTGGCAAAGTATTGGAAGCGGATTTCAATGTCATACGATTTGCCGGCCTCTACACGCATGCCGTGTGCTTGCGGACGGCTGCCGTGTTTGTTGGTGAAGCTCTTCACCTCTTTGCCGTCGACGAGCAGCTTTACGGAACCGTAGCAGTAGAAGTCGAACACAACATCGCCGCTCTCCCGGGGAGTGAATACGCTTTGGTAAACGGCAGAGAAATCGGTGAGGTTTACGCCCGGTGCAAAAACAGTGGCTCCGGAAGTACAGAGATGGAACGGAGTGCTTAGCTGTGCCGTGGCTGCGGGTTCGCCCTTGAACTCCGTATTGTTCCAGTAACGGGCGCTGAAGCCGGGGCCGTTTTCGGATTTACACTGGCTGAATACGCTGCGTATCAATTTCCTTTCCACCCATGAACAGCCTTGTTCGTAAATCAGTTTGTCGTCTTTGCCCATGGCCGATCGGATACCGTCCAGAATGGTGATGGTACGTTTGGGAGTACCGTTGTAGTTTCCCCACTGCATCACGGAGTCGTTGGCGTTGGGACCCATTACGGCGATGACTTTCCCGCCGCGTTTGAGGGGAAGGATGCCGTTTTTGTTTTGTAACAGTGTCATGGACTTGCGTGCCATGTCCAGCGACAGTGAATCGTGCTTGTCGGAGCCGACTACGGAATAGGGTGTCTGTGCCCAGTCCACCCGGCTGAATTCGTCCATCTCGCCCAATTCGAAGCGTGCCTGTAACAGACGTTTTACGGAGCGGTCGATGTCTTTTTCATTGATGAGTCCTCTTTTTACTCCTTCTATCAGCGAACGGTAATTGGAACCGCATTCCAGGTCTGTTCCACTCAGTACGGCGGCAGAAGAGGCGGAAGCGGCATCGGGGTGGGTTTTGTGTCCTTTGGCGTTGTGGAAATCGCTGATGGCGCTGCAATCGGATACGACAATACCGTCGTATCCCCACTCTTCGCGGAGAATATGCGTCAGCAGGCGGTTGCTGCCGCAGCAAGGTTCACCCTCGAAGCGGTTGTAGGCACACATCACTTCTTTTACCTTACCTTCTTTTACCAGTGCTTCAAAGGGCGGCAGGTAGGTTTCGTACAAATCGCGTGGGCTGATGTTCTCCGCATTGAAGCTGTGGCGGTTCCATTCGGGACCGGAGTGCACGGCGAAGTGCTTGGCGCAAGCGTGTACCTTATCGTATTTCCGGTTTTCGTCCAGGCATTGCAGGCCTTTTACAACATTTACGCCCATAACGCTTGCCAGATAAGGGTCTTCACCGTATGTTTCTATACCCCGTCCCCAGCGAGGGTCGCGGTAGATGTTCACCGTGGGTGTCCAGATGGTCAGCCCTTGATAGCGTTTGTAGCTGCCCTCTTTCGAGTAGACGGCATTCTTGGCTCGTGCTTCGTCGGATACGGCAACGAAAGCTGTATGTAAAGCTTCGGGAGAGAAAGAAGCCGCCATACCGATGGGTTGCGGAAAAACGGTTGCCAAACCGCTGCGTGCTACTCCGTGCAATGCTTCGTTCCACCAGTTGTAGGGCTTGATACCCAACCGTTCCACGGGTTTTGAGTTGTCCATCATCAAGGATACTTTCTCTTCCAGTGTGAGTTGTTTCACTAAATCTTCCGCACGCTCTGCCGGACTGTAGCTGTTGTCCTTATAGACGGACTGTGCAAGGCTGCTACCCGAAACAATGAGGCAGGTAAGCAAATAGGTTATTTTGTTTCTCATGATTATATGAATATAGTTGTTTTTTTCTGTATGCTTTGATAACGTTTTGATATCAACATTTATTTTCTTGTGATACGGAACCAGTCTACATCCGTCCAGCCACCGTCGTTGGTGCGGATAGCGGGGCGGGTACAAAATGTTCCTACTTTGGCTCCTATCCATTTGCCTTCACGGGCTTGGAAGGTTTCGCCGAGCGGACGGAATTTCTTACCGTCGAGGCTATAACTGAAGTTGCAGCGTACCAACAGGTCGTCCGTGCCTTTCACTTTACTGCCGTCGGCGCTGAACTTCACTCGCAGGTAGAGGGTAGAGTCTTTTACGGCAACGCTGTCATTTGTTTTTTCGGTGCCGCCTCTGTCTGCTTTCCGGCAGGCGATTTGCGAAAGTACGGTTCCCTGTTCCGTATTCTCCAGTATGAGTCCGGCATAATCCATGCCCATGACTACCAATCCGGTACGCTCGCCTTTGTACTTCGGGTTGGGGCGGAAGGTCAGTTTCATGGTTGCGGTGAAGTTGTCCGACGGGGTTTTCTGCAACAACAGGTTGGGCACATCCCACAAGCTCTTGTAATTATCCGGAACGGGATAGGAGTAAAGACGCACCATACTCCGGTCGCCGGCGTAATATGCCCATTTATCATTGATGTTGGCGTGCCACTGCCATTGCGGAGACAGGGTGTAGCCGTCGAACTCATCGCTTTCTTGCGGGGTACATACGGGGTATGTCTTACCTATATCGGGCTTGCGGTAGGTCAGTACGGGTTCGCCGCATCCGTCTCCGTCTTTATCTGTTCCGATTACAGGCCAGTCGTCAATCCACTTCATGGGTTGTAGATGTACTACACGTCCGTAGGCACCTACATCCTGAAAGTGCATGAACCAGTCTTCACCGGTAGGCGTGTCCACCCAGCCACCCTGATGAGGTCCGTTGACGGGTGAGTTGCCCTGTGCCAGTACGGTACGGTTTTCATAAGGACCATAGATGTTACGGGAGCGAAGCACCACCTGCCAGCCGGTAGCCACGCCGCCGGCAGGGAGGAAAACGTAGTAATAACCGTTGCGTTTGTACAGTTTCGGCCCTTCGCACGTGCCGTGATGTTCGTGTCCATCGAAGATGATGCGGGAAGGACCGATGACTTGGGTAGCGTCGGCGCTCAACTCGCAGATGGCGATGACGCTTTTCAGCCCGGCGCGGCTGCCGGCGTATGCGTGTGCCAGGTAGACTTTGCCGTCTTCATCCCAAATGGGGCAGGTATCGATAATGCCCTTAATCTCTTTTACAAGTACGGGCTTGCTCCACGGACCTTCTGCCCGGGACGACTTTACCATGAATATGCCTTGGTCCGGGTCTCCCCAGAAAATATAGAATTCGCCGTTATGATGGCGGATACTGGGAGCCCACACACGGTTGCCGTGTTCCGGACGTTCGGGAGTGGTGACCGGAGGAAGGGCGGTGGGTACGGCGGCGCTGATAATAGACCAGTTCACCAAGTCTTTGGAATGGAGAATCTGTAGTCCGGGCAGACAGCCGAAACTGGACGAAGTCAGGTAGAAATCATCACCCACGCGGCAGACATCAGGGTCGGAGTAGTCTGCATAGAGAACAGGGTTCTTGTAGGTGCCGTTTCCTTGGTCGGCTACCCATACTTCGGAAACATAGTTTGATTGTTGGGCCTGGGCACCAGTCGTTAGTACACCGGCAAGGCAGGCGATAATCCATTGTTTTTTCATCTTTGAGTAATCGTTTTTTATGGTATTCCGTTTAACGATTGCAATAGTACGCGCTTTCCGGTTTTTAAACGGGTAATATCCGGTCGAAAGAGTGTGTTTTTTATTCGGATGTTTTTTCATTTTCTCTCTTTATATTCCGAAGGTGTGACCCCCATAACCTTTTTAAAGCATTTGCTGAAGTACTTCGGATCGCTGAATCCGGTCATATAAGCAATTTGCGAGAAGTTATACTCTCCGCTGTCTATCAGTTGTACGGCGCGTTTGATGCGGATTTCGCGTATGAAATCCACGGGAGTAAGCCCGATAATCGATTTCAACTTCCGATAAAAGATAGTACGGCTCATCATCAGATGCTCGGCGAATGCGTCGATAGTCAGCTCCGAGTTGTCCATTTGCTGTTCCATAAACTCCATAACCTTTTGCATGAATTGTTCGTCAAAAGGAGTTATCTGAGGTTGTGAAGGGGTGAGGTTGCCGGAGATAATGGCGTTCTTGCTTTCAGTGAGTTGCGCCATGTACATTTCCTGCAACGATTTGCGTTGGCGGAGGAGCGTGACGATACGGGTTTTCAAGTAAGTGGCGCTGAAAGGCTTGGTTATATAGTCATCTATTCCCTGCTCCAGTCCTGCTATGCGATCGTCCAAAGATGCCTTTGCCGATAGTATGATGATGGGAATGTGGCAAATGGAATTGTTTTCTTTGATGTGCTTCACCATTTCCAATCCATCCATGACGGGCATCATGACATCGCTGATGATTAAGTCCGGGAGATTGTCTATGGCAGATTGCAGCCCTTCTTCTCCGTTGGAAGCTGTGATAACGGTGTAGTCTCCCGACAGGCTGTTTTTCAAAAAAGTCCGCAGTTCTTTGTTGTCCTCTACCACCAGAATGGAGTGGCAGTCGGTGGTATTATTGTCATAAGTCTCTTTTGCATCTGTTCCTTTTGTATCTTCATCGGTGGCAGTCGGAGAGGATGACTGAGTATCGTTCAATATGAATTCCGCTTGTGTATCTTTCTCGAAAGCTTGCTTTTGCAGAGGCAGGGTTACGGTAAAACGGCTGCCCACACCGGGCTGGCTGTCTACTTTGATGCTACCGTGGTGAATCTCTACCATCTCTTTTACCAGTGATAGTCCGATACCCGATGAGGGCTGGAGAATATTCTCCTTTACCAGTGTTTCAAAACGCTGGAAAAGGGTACGCAATTTTTCCGTTGCGATTCCGATTCCTTCGTCCGCCACTTCGATGTCTATCGTGTCTTTATGTGGCGTAACTTTGACTGTGATAGCTTTGCCGTTGGGAGTATATTTGAATGCGTTGGAAAGCAGGTTAAAGAATATCTTTTCGAATTTGTCCCGGTCTATCCAACCGAAAACGGATTTGGTCGCAGATTGCATCCGGTAGTCAATTTCCTTTTCTTTGGCTATCAGCAGGAAGCTGTCCATCACTTTCTGCAAGAGTGGAATAAGGTCTGTGTTTTCCACTAGCAGCTTCATCTTCTGATTTTGTATTTTGCGGAAATCCAGTATCTGGTTCATTAGTCGGAGCATCCGTTCTGTATTCCTGCGTACAAGGGTTAGGTGCTCTCGGGCAGTGGGAGACAGAGGTTCGTTCTCAAGGACTTCTGCAACCGGACTGCCTATCAGAGTCAACGGAGTACGCAGTTCGTGGGAAATATCGGTGAAGAAACGTAGCTTGACATTTGCGAGTTGTTGTTCCATGTCTACTTGGTGGCGCAGACGGTAAATATAGAACAGAACATATACAATGGTGGCGGTGAATAAGATAAACAGGATGAAATAGAGTAGCCATGCCCAATAGGTTTCCCAAAATGTCGGGAGTACATGGATGGATAGCGTACGTATGTTGTCGGTCCATACTCCGTCGCTGTTGGTCGATTTGATTTGTAATTGGTATTGTCCTGCAGGCAGATTGATATAGCTGGCGGAACGGTTGTTGTCGACTTCATTCCATTCGTCTTCCAATCCTTGTAGGCGATAGGCATAAAGTATATTGTCGGGGTTTACGTAATCGAGTGCGGCAAATTGGAAAGTAACGTTCCGCTGGGATGCTTTCAGTTCCAGTTCTTTCAGATTGTCGATTGGATGGTCTGCCGGATGCCCTTGTATTTTAAATCCGGTAAATACGATAGGAGGTACATAGGTGCTTTTTCGCATCTTATCGGGAGAAATTTCCAAAAAACCTTTGTCTGTACCCAATACGATTTGTTTGCGGGCGTTAATGACAGGGAGAGCTTCTGAGAAGTTGAACTGTTGCTGATAGGTGGAGCCGAGCGTGTAGTTTTCAAAAGTCTCGTTGCCGGGATTAAATCTGGACAAGGCTATTTCGGAAACTATCCAAAGGTGATTGTGGGTGTCTTCCGTCATTGAGAGGGTCAGGTCGGAGGCTAATCCGTTGCTTTGGTCGTAGTTCTTGAAGCGTATTTGTTCGCTGAGCAATTGACCGGAGATAATTTTACTGATACCGCCGGTGAAACTTATAACGTATGTTGTCTTTCGTCTGTCTGTATAGATGTGCGTAATGTCGTTGGTGGCAAGACTGTTTTTATCGCCCGGCTGATGGCAGTTTCTGTAGAACTTTACTTCTTCGGGCAATTCAAACTTATTGGAGAAAGTGAGCAGTCCGTTCGTGGTACCTACCATAAGTACGCCGCCGGGAGCTTCGGTGATGTTACGCACTTTCATCCCATAATCCGTGGGATAGTTTTTCAGTTCATTGTTGCTATGGATGAATATGGGTGTTTGGTCATTTCGCCGGGTCAGCAGGTTTAGTCCGCCACCATAACAACCTATCCAGATGCGGTTGTGGCTATCCTGAAAAATGGAATATATGCTGTTGTCACTTATACTGTAAGGATTGTTCGGTTGGTGCTTGAAGCAGGTGACGGAATATCGATTTATTCCTTTGGGAGTCAGTTGGAATAATCCGGCGCCTTTCGTACCCAGCCAGATGTTCTTCTCTTTGTCTTCCATGATGGCGTATACGCCGTTGTAGAACAGTTGTTTCTCTTTGACAATATTTCCCTGTGGCGAAAGGTAGCCTTCCAAACTTCCGTCGGGGGCATATATCTGGATGTAACTTGCTTTGGATGCGCTCCATAAGCGATTATTGCTATCTCGCAGGAAGGCACGTGTTTCTGCTTCGTAATCGGTTTGGTAGAATTGAAAACTTTGAGGGAAAAAACTTATCCGGTCTATTCCACGTGCAGTGGCAAGCCAACAGTTTCCTTGTGTGTCGAGAGTGTAAAAGCGTACCAATGGACTGAATATGGATTTAGGATTGTCAGTGTCGGTAAGCAGCGGTTTGAGTTTTTTTTCTTTCCGGTCGTAATAAGAAAGGTTACCGTTGGTGGGTAATACCCATAGGTTACCGGTTTTGTCTTCGAATATCAGTTTACGGCTGTTGCGCCCGTGCCTGATAACTTCATTCTGGGGAGTAAACAGGTGCTCTTTTTCATCACTGCCAGGTAAGATACGGATGATGCCGGAGCTTTGGGAGAATACCCAAATATTTTGTTGCTTGTCTTGATAGACCTGCTCCACATAATTGGAAGGTTGAGTGGATGTACGAATATCGATTTGGCGGAATGTATTGTCGGGAGTGGAATACAGTATCAGACCATTGTCCGTACCTAATGCCAGCGTTTCTGTTCCTATTACAGTAACATTGGTTATTCTATTGTGAGGACAAGGGATATTGATAAACTTCAGCTTTTGAGTTTGAAAATTGTATTGCGCCAGCTTACCCTTGTCGGCAATCAGATATATATTCTCCTTTATTTGTGTGATATATTGAAATGGAAAGTCTGTGTCTACCCTTTTGTTTCCAACAATGGTGACGCCTTTGTTGGTCAATATCCATTCGTCTTCATCGGAGTCCTGATAAACGGTATAGATACGGTCTCCTTTCAGATTCTTGGTGAATGTGGAGTACAGTGTGATACCTTCTCCGCGTTTGCATAGTTGTTCATCGGCTCTATATGTGTATCCGTTTTTGCAGATAATCCACGCTATGCCTTTCTTCAATGACAATATGCGTGAGACATAGTTAGAGTGCTTGGTTGTAATTTCAAGAGGTTGCAATACATCGATGAATTTTTCCGTTTCCACATCGAACAGACAGGCTTGTCCGTCGTAGGTAGGACACCAGATATCTCCGTATTTGCTTTCGGAGATTGTTCCCATACGGTTACTGCCGAAAGCGTAACGGTCTTCCTGAGAAGTCTTATAGGTCTTGAATGTGTATCCGTCATATTTACTCAGTCCGTTCCAAGTGCTGAACCAGATGAAGCCTTTTTGGTCTTGAAGCATTCCCATTACATTTGCAGGCAATAGCCAGCCTTTTGGAAAATGTCTGCATTTGCATGGTTCAAGGCTATTAATTCCTTATAAAGCTCCAATGCTTCTGCCGGGTGTTCTTTGCGGAAGTGGAAGTCGGCGATGGTAATCAGCAGCTCGGGTTTGCACAGAATCTCTTTGAGTGCTGGGATACGGTGCAGGGCAATCTCCTCCTTGAAGATGTCACGGAACTCGTGTCTGCGCTGGCTTAATTTGAAGAAACGGTATAAGTCGTGGACATACTGGTTGCTGATGACATCCGGTCGTTCGGCATACTGCCGCAAAGCGGAGGATTTGCTTTCGTCCATGAGTGCATCCAGATCCTGAGAAGTCATCTGGCTGAGCATCATCGTACGCTGTGACTGTGGTATATGTGCCATTGTAAAGCAAAGGGAATACTTGTCACTATTGCAGAAGAAACCGGATTGGAGGATAAGGGAGAGGATGGCATTATCTCCGGTAGGCTTGAATCCGAATTCCTTGATGATGCTGGAGTGATGCATGTCGAACGGATAGAACCAGTTGTACGGTTCCTTAAAGAACGGGTAAGTCTTGAGTTGTGCAAACGTACTCATATATACATCAGCACCTTCCAGCTGTAATTCGTTCATCTCTCGTATCTTGTCTCCCAGTCCGGAACTTTCAAAAGCTTTTTCCCAATCCGGATTAAGATCGTTTTCCTCAGGGTTCTCTTCAAAACCGAACTTCATGTTACGCATGATGTTCACATTCCTCATCATCTCCGGAATGATTTCTTCACGCATCTTTTTGTCTATTTTTTCCGTTTCCTGGCTACGGAGCAGCTCGATGTAAATACGGTTCAGTTGCTTGCCGAAACTGCTGTCTTCGTTGAGCAGGGAAAGGCGGGCTGTCAATTCGGGATAAAGCGACAGACGGGTGGGATGAAAAAGAAGTGCGAAAGCGATACCTACCAAAGCCCGTTGGTTTACTTGCGTATTTGCATGCGTTACGGCGTCTAGCAACCATGAGAATTTGCGGGTATCGAAGCATTCCATCAGACTGAGCATGACGGCACTGGTGAACAGGCACAAATCATTGACGGGAAGCATTTCTGATTCCAGTAATCCTTTGGCTTGCTGTTCGTCTTCTGCAGACCAGTCACTGTTACTCCATGTGGAAAGGAAAAGAACCTGGGCGGTTTGTTCGTGCCGTTGCAGTACGGCGTCCATGCCTTGGTTATCCGGCATCAGCTGACAAACGGCCAGGTCATCAGGGAAAGATTCCAATACCTTCTGCAGTGCGGCAATATTGTATTCTTTGGGGAGGCGTTCCCGGTTATTGCGCAGGGAATGGTAATAGTGCGTGGAAACTCCGTCAAGCAGAGACAGACGTGCCTGGTCAGCGACTTCCCAAGTTTCGGTCAGAATCTGGCGATATAGTTTCTGTCGTTCAGGATCGTCGATTCCCTGGCGCATGTATTGCAGCATGTACTGATAGGATGTCTGAGCTTGTTCCAAGCGGTTGCGGAGTGTCCAGTCACCGCTGTTCCAAAGAAAGGCTTCCAGTTGGGATTGTGCTTCCTTCAGCCGTTGCTGCTTGAGTAGAGTAACGATATGCTGATATTGTTCTTGTATGGCTTGTTCGTTCATAAATCAGTCTCTTTTTGGGTATGTATCTTATAAAACTACAAAAAGGATGCCAAAAAGTTCATAAATTTCCATTTCCCCAGCTCAGAAACGAACTTGCAACTGTGCTTGAAGCAGGTTTGAGTTTTCTCCTTTATGGCGGTTACAGTATGTATACTGGGCTTGCAGACGGCATTTGGGATAGAACCAATACTGTACACCTGCTACATAATTGGTCTGTTTATCGGAAATAGTTTTATTTTTGTTGAAATAGTCATAAGAGGCTATTACGTCAAATTTGGGAAGCACATGGGCAGATACGGTTGCATAGTAACCGTCACTTTTAACGTGTCCGTCTTTTCCGGCCAAGTATTCTGTACGTACATCTACGGATTTTGTTTTGATGGTGGCACCTGCCGACCAGCGGTTTCGGGTGTAATTCTCTCCTATGGCTATGTCTGGATTAATGGAAGAAACGGCTACGGCGCATCCTTTCCCTTTAACAAAGGAACCGCCGACGGACAACCATTTCAATGGATGTACCATAAGGCTGCCTACAATATCTTTCTGATTGTTTTTATCTTTTAGGTTGATGCCTTGTCCGTTCATGATGGCAAGGTTATAAGTCATCAAAGAGTCGAACAAGTCTCCATAAATTAACAATCCCATATCACGACCGCTTGCAGAGCCATACAACGGATCACTGCCATTGATACCGGCCAGGTAATTGACGGCTTGAGAATAACAGTTTATTAATTCGACAAAGCAGGGAGACATCGGGTTCTCAATGGTATACATGGTTTTGAACTGTCCGATACGTGCTGTGAGTTGAGGGAGAAAGCGGTATTCCGTGTAGGCTTCCAGAATTTTTCCGGTATTGGCAAAGCTGTACATGAAGTAAGCCGACCATTTATCGGTGATTTTACCGCGCGCCATAAAGATAACTCTCTTTATATCGAAAGTATTGCTGGTACCTTCGCCCGCATCATCGTATGTATATCCCACTTGGGCATAGCCGGAGAGTGAAATGCGGTCTTTTAAAGTGTTGACTACATCATTCAGACAAGCATCTTGTGCTTTCAGGATGCATGTGGCTGATAAAAGGATGCAGGATAGTAGAATTCGTCTCATTATAGGGATGGATAGTAGTAAAAAAGGCAACCCTTTTTTCAAAGAGCTGCCTTTGGGTGTTATTTTGCTTGTTTTTATTCGTTGATAGCAGCGATACCCGGAAGGATTTTTCCTTCGATTGCTTCGAGCAATGCACCGCCACCGGTAGAAACGTAAGAAACGCCGTTTGCCAGACCGAATTTGTTGACGCAAGCTACAGAGTCGCCACCGCCTACGAGTGAGAACGCACCGTTCTTGGTTGCCTCAACGATAGCTTCGCCTACAGAGCGTGAACCGTGAGTGAAGTTGTCGAACTCGAATACGCCCGTAGGACCGTTCCAAAGGATAGTCTTGGAGTTCTTGATAACTTCGGCAAAAATCTTTTCTGTCTCAGGACCTATATCCAGACCTTCCCAGCCGTCAGGTATTTCGTCAACCGGGCAGAACTTGGTGTTGGCGTCGTTGGAGAAAGAGTCGGCAATCTTGGCATCTACAGCTAATACGAGGTTTACGCCTTTTTCTTTTGCCTTCTTCAACAGTTCGAGAGCCAGATCCAGCTTGTCGTCTTCGCAGATGGAAAGACCGATTTTACCGCCTTGAGCTTTGGTGAAGGTGTAAGTCATACCGCCGGTGATAATCAGATTATCTACCTTGTTCAGCAGGTTTTCGATGATTTCAATCTTGGAAGATACTTTGGAACCGCCCATGATAGCAGTAAACGGACGTTGGATATCGTTCAAAACTTTATCAACAGCCTTTACTTCTTTTTCCATCAGGTAACCGAACATTTTGTTGTCCTTGTCGAAATATTTAGCGATCAATGCTGTAGAAGCGTGTGCACGGTGAGCGGTACCGAAAGCGTCGTTTACATAGCAATCTGCATAAGAAGCCAATTTCTTGGTGAATTCTTTCTGGCTTTCCTTAACAGCAGCTTTGGCAGCTTTCTTCTTTTCCTTCGTCTGTAGCATCTTCAGCCAAACCGCGGGGTTTGCCTTCCTCTTCAGCGTAGAAACGGAGGTTCTCGAGCAACAACACTTCACCCGGTTGCAGAGCAGCAGCCTTTACGGCAGCTTCTTCGCCCATACAGTCGTTAGCAAATTGCACCTCAACACCCAACAACTCTTCGAGATGCTTCAGAATGTGCTTCAAAGAGAACTTGTCAGCCGGACCTTTCGGACGACCGAGGTGAGAACCGATGATAATACTGCCACCGTCAGCCAAAATCTTCTTCAATGTAGGAAGAGCGGCACGCATACGGGTATCGTCTGTAATGTTGAAGTTTTCGTCCAGAGGCACGTTGAAGTCCACGCGAACGAATGCCTTTTTTCCGGCAAAAGTTAAATTGATCAATTGTCATAATACTCTATTTTATTTAAAAGTGTTACTAATTTCTTTTTAGTGAGCGCAAAGTTAGCATTTATTTCTTTTTTTTGCTATGAAACCGTTGTTTATTCTTTGTCTTTGCCGCTCTCTTTGCTAACTTTATACTTCTGGCAATAATATTTGCACATCAATTGCAAACCGCAGTTGTCACATTGTGGGGTACGTGCCTGGCATACATAGCGACCGTGAAGGATAAGCCAGTGGTGGGCTATAGGGATGTCTGTTTCCGGTATATGTTTTACCAATTCTTTTTCGACACTGAACGGGGTTGTACATTTATCTGATACGAGACCCAGGCGATGGCTGACGCGGAACACGTGTGTGTCTACTGCCATAGCCGCTTTATTGAAAACGACGGATTGGATGACATTGGCTGTTTTGCGGCCTACGCCGGGCAGTTTTACCAGTTCTTCAAGGCTATCGGGGACCTCACTTTTAAAGTCTTTCACCAGCATTTGGGCCATGCCTACAAGGTGCTTGGCCTTGTTGTTGGGATAGGACACGCTGCGGATATACTCGTATACCACGTCGGGAGTAGTAGCGGCGAGTGCTTCGGGAGTAGGGAAGTCCCGGTAAAGGGCAGGGGTAATCATATTGACGCGTTTGTCCGTACATTGTGCAGAGAGAATAACTGCTATCAACAGCTCGAACGGATTGTCATAATGCAACTCTGTTTCGGCTACGGGAACGTTCTCCCTAAACCAAGCAAGGATTTTTTCATAACGCTCTTTCTTTCTCATCTTAATTTGTTTTTATGATAGTGAGGAGATACTTTCAGATTGAAATAAAAGATGGAGATAACCGTGAGGCAGGCTCCGAAAAAATATGCCATATCGAAAGAGGTAATCTGTGCGATATAACCTCCTGCTGTCAGACCTATGCCAATGCCTACATCCCATGAAGTCAGGTAGGTAGAGGTGGCTGTTCCGCGCTGGTTGTTGGGGGCCAGATTTACGAACAGCGTATTGAAGGCGGGGAACATCGTCCCGAAGCCTACTCCCAATAGGAGGGCAACCATAAAAAACAATATGTTTGTCAATTCTGGGACGGTCTTCATCAGTAGTCCGCAAGCGGACAATATGAAGAAACAGCTACATACCAGATATAGTCCTAAAGTTATGACTTGGGTGATACGCCCTTTATCCACTTGTTTGCCGGAGAACATGCGGGACACTGCCATGCCGACGGCCATAAAAGTAAAAAACAATCCGGAATTCAAGGTAATTCCTATTTCTTTGGCATACATGGCTACATAAGTGCTTGTCATGCCATATGGTATGGAGAGCAATAGCAGTGCGATTCCTGCCGGGATACCTTTCAGCAGCACAAAGCGGTCCAATGAGATAGGTTCTCGTTTGACTGGTTGTTTGGGTGGGGTCTTGACGAGGCATGCGGCAACAAAACCGATAGTTCCTGATATGAGCGAGCAGGCAAAAATCGTTTCAAAGGAATATATGTCATGCATGAAAAGACCAATCATCGGGCCGAAGCTCATGGCTGTATTGTTCATCAGTCCATAATATCCTACGGCTTCGCCGCGACGGGACGAAGGGGTAATGTCAATCACAATTGTATTTCCCGCTACGGTCACCATTCCAAATGCAAGGCCGTGGACAACCCGCAACATGATGAATAAAGATAGGACTCCCGCTAACATGTAACCTGCGAAAATGGTGATAAAGATGAAGTATGCCACCAGATAAAGAGGCTTGCGGGCTAGCGTGTCGAGCAGGTATCCCGAAAACGGGCGTATGCAGAGCGAGGCAATGGTGTAGCATGACAAGATGACACCTACTGCTGCATTTCCGGTATGGAATACCTCAGTCAGGTAGAATGGAAGAACCGGTAGTATCAGATAAAAGGCAAAATACAAAAGGAAATTGGCAGCCAGGATAAGGCAATAGCCGGAGGTTACAAGTTTGTCTTTTGCCATAGCGAAAAATAGTGGTTAGCGATGAGTGGTTAGCGATGAGTGATTAATGATATGCTGAAAATGCGCAACTTATTAATCACTAATCACTAGCCGTTATTCACTATATTTAGTAAGCGCTCTCGAATTCTTTCAGGAAGCGTGTGTCATTTTCAGAGAACATACGAAGGTCTTTCACCTGGTATTTCAAGTTGGTGATGCGTTCTATACCCATACCCAGGGCATACCCGCTATACACTTTACTGTCTATTCCGTTCAGCTCCAATACATTCGGATCTACCATACCGCATCCCAGAATTTCTACCCAACCCGTATGTTTGCAGAAAGGACAACCCTTGCCGCCGCAGATGTTACAGCTGATGTCCATTTCGGCACTCGGCTCGGTGAAGGGGAAGTAGGAAGGACGCAGACGAATCTTGGTGTCACTGCCGAACATCTCTTGAGCAAAGAGCAATAAGGCCTGCTTCAAGTCAGTGAAAGACACATTGCGGTCTACGTATAAGGCTTCTACCTGATGGAAGAATGCGTGTGCACGGTAGCTGATGGCTTCATTACGGTATACACGTCCCGGACAAAGCACGCGGATAGGAGGCTGTGTAGTCTCCATAACACGGCTTTGCACGCTGGATGTGTGTGTGCGAAGAATGATGCTGTGCGATACGTTTTCTGTATCATTTTCGATGAAGAATGTATCCTGCATGTCGCGTGCCGGATGGTCTTCGGCAAAATTCATGGCAGTGAATACGTGCAAGTCGTCTTCCATTTCCGGTCCATCGGCGATATTGAATCCCATACGGGCAAATAATTCTTCCTTAACCCGCTTGCACAACTCGTACCCGTTCATTTTAGGCATCTGTATATCGCTGATTATAACATCCGGATGCCACTGCCTGCACATCTCTAACGCCTCTTCACCGTTATAAGCTGTGCGCACGTCTTTAAAATAGGGCCTCATCGCATCAGTCAGATAATCTACTAATTCCATATTGTCATCCACCACCAGAATGGTATAATCTTTAGTTTCGGATCTGAAAGTAGGCTCGTCTGGTACACTCTCAATGTTTTCAGCAGAGGCAAGCAATTCGTTAAGATAAGGTTGTGGCTGTAAAATAAGCTTGCCAGGCTTAATGTTTAGTGGCAGTTCAAACCAAAAAGTAGAACCTGCAGATTCAACATTATTGAGTGCGCCGACACTGCCACCTTGCTGTTCTGCCAAAATCTTTGAGTACGAAAGTCCTATGCCTGATCCGGGACGACTGTTTTCACCCTGGTAGAAACGTGTAAACAGTTTCGAAACATCAATATCTTTTAGCCCCGGACCTTGATCTGAAACAGAAATACGCACTCTGTCTTTCTTTTCGGATAATGAAGTAATAATATTTATTTCTCCTCCCTCATTACTGTATTTTATTGCATTAATTAATAAATTGGTTATTATAGTAGTACACTTTTCCTTATCACAATAGAATGATTCTATTCCGGCTGACAGCTGACGGGTGAGTGTTATATGTTTTTGGGTAGCTTCGGGTATAAAGTCTTCAACTACTTCTTCCAGCCATTTTTCCAGATTGATGCTTTCTATATGCAAGGTACTTTGGCTGACTTCCATTTTGCGTACATCAAGTACCATGTTTAACAAATTCTTCATGCGCTCAGACTGTCGGGCAATATTCTGCAATACCCTATAGTGGGCATCTTTGGCAGGGAACTGTTCTATCAGTTGTTTTAAAGGAGCATGGATTAGTGTGAGAGGTGTACGCAATTCATGATTGATATTTATCAGGAAGCGTATCTTTTCTTCATACGCCTGTTGCTCGTGCTCTTTCATTGCTAATTTCATTCGGTTCTCTTTGCGGCGTAAAAAGCTGTAAACGGATAAGCACACTGCTGACAAGGCAGTTAGCATGCATGTTAATATGAACCACCACGTACGGTACCAAGGTGGGAGTATGATAAGTTCAATAATGGGGTAATTATCTGTCCATTCGCCGGAACGGGTAGTGCATGAAGCTGTTATCTGATAGGTGCCTGCCGACAGCGTATTCAGTGTCAGTTCCGGCAAATAAGAATAGATAGGCTCTTTTTCATATCCTTGCAGATTGTAACAATAGGCAGGCTTACGGAATATATCTTTATTGTGTGCCTTTACTTTAATCGTTATCGTTCTGCTTTGCTCCGGAATTTTTAAAACAGGCTTCCTGCCTGAAATATATTCCATGCGATCACCGCCAACAAATACATCAGATAGTTCAAGCACCGGAGATTCCGGATGCTCTTTGGGAAGTGTGGAAGCAATGCGTAATAATCCATTTACACTACCCAAATATACATCTCCTTCTGATGAAAGTAAGCGGGGTTTCGGCAGATACTCGTTAGGAGCGACTCCGTCTGGAACACCGTAAAGGATAAAGCGCTTTTGGGTGGTCATCCAGGAAAGCAAACGTTCATTATTACCAATCCATAATCGTCCATGCTGGTCACTGGCAACAGACATTGCTTCGTTAATCAACGAGTTTGAAATATGCGTATATGAACCGTCATTGGGCGAGAAACTGCCCAACCCGTAGTTTCCCCCTATCCAAATAATGCCTTTCTCGTCAGCTGAAGCCGAATGGATCATGGTATCTTGTTTACAGTGATAGAGGACGTGAAGGGTATTGTCATTATGGTCTATACGATAAATACATTTGGAATCATGCAGGTAAGAAAATGTTTCCTTTACACATATCGGGAGCAACTGACCTACTATGGCATCTTTAAGGTGGTTTATATGAATGGGGGTGAATGTTTTCTGTTTCCAGTTGTAACTGTATGGACTCTCGGAAAGCAGTAAGATAGTTTCCGGTGTATTTTGCATAAGATTGACTGTCTTGCCTTGTTGGCACAATCGGTTGTTAATATCATCATTTACAATAACCAAAGGAGTACAATGTTCAGTCTGCTTATTATAGAAAAATATCCCCTTGCCAAAGAGTGATATCAAAAGGTGGTTTTTATCAACACCCGTGATGGAGGCTACCTTTTCTCCATATGTAGATGGAATATGGCGAAATTTATTGGTATCGGCATTAAACACATTCAGTCCCCCACCATCCGTTCCTATCCATATATCCTTTTCGTTTTGTTCTTGATAAAGGCTTAATACAGATTTCTCGCTGAGTCCATAATCGGCATTAAGGAGTGCATCCGCATATAGTTTGATGCCCACTTCCTTAATATTGAACATTCCACTGCGTACGCTGCCAGCCCAAATCCCATTTTCCGGATCTGCATAAAAAGACAAAATAGAATTGCTGGGAAGAGAATAGGCATCTCCCGGAATATGTGTTAATACATCCATTTGATTGTTTTCAGGATTTAGAACGGCAATTCCTTTGCCGTCGGTACCTATCCAGATGTGACCATCATATTCAGCCAATGCAAGCACAATGTTACTTTGCATTGATGAATTGCCTGTGTGGTAGGTGTGAAGAAGCTTACCATTCTTATTGTAACATTGCACTCCTTTACAATACGGAGTCACCCAAAAATTACCTTTAGAATCAGGCAGCATCGTAACTACGTCGCGACAATCAAATGGGACATCACGTGTGTGTCCGGTACGAATATCTATCAGCAAAGCTCCCACCCAACGGTTGGCAGCCAACAGAGTATGACTGTCAAAACGGTAAAGATCGGTGATTTGGAATTTTGTATTGGAAGTAATCGAACGGAAAAGGGCGATTTTCCCAGTCTTATAATCATATTTGTATAATTTGTCAAATCCTCCGAAAAAAACACCGTCATCCCAAAGACAGATGGAGGAGGCTGATATAAGGTTCCCATTTAGGTCGCATGCCCGGTAAAAGGTATCATTGACTGCATCATACAGAAAAACTCCTTCGCTACCGAGTGCCCAAATATTATTATTGCGGTCTTCTACCAATTGGTCTATATTGCAATTCAAATATTTCTTTTGTTCATATCCGTCGAAGCGTCCGATACCGTTTTTGGTCCCCATCCAGGCATGGCCTGTACGGTGGCTGACTGTCATGCAGTTGACTTGATAAGAGAGTCCTTCACGTACGTCAATCCGTTGAAATATATATTGCTTGTCACTTAGTTGCTTTCCCCATAAGACGGTTGGCAATATCCAAACAAGTACAGTTAATAAAATTTTCTTCATAGTATAAAAAAGTAAAACAAAAATATTGTTTTTGCTTCAATAATGCAAATAATCTTATAAATTTATTCCGCTATTTTAACAAGTATAATCGCCGTCAAGTTTGGTATCAGTAATTTATTGTATATCAAGATTTGTACCAATAAATTAACGCTGTTTATAGAGCATAGGAGGATTATACGATAATGAGTGAAATAGTCATTTTTGGAGCAAAAAAAGATATTTCTATACCTTCCATTCACTGTGGAACGGATACTTTTGCAAAAAACTATTTATTATAACTAATACCTTTGTTATACGATGAATTACATCTATAAAATTTTTCTACACTTCCTCATTGTGGGAATATTCTTTGGAGTCGGTAGGCTTTCTGCTCAGGTTACTGTTCCCGAATGGCAAAGTCAATATGCTATTGGAAAAAATAAATTACGGCCTCATACTTATGTATGGCCATACGACAAAGCTACAAATATCCGTCAGGGAGATTATGAAAATTCTCGCTATTATATGAGTCTGAACGGGAGATGGAAATTTTCTTGGGTAAAGAATCCTGATAATCGGCCCAAAGACTTTTATAAGCCTGGATATTATACGGGTGGATGGGCTGACATCAAGGTGCCTGGAAACTGGGAACGTCAAGGTTATGGAACTGCTATTTATGTGAATGAATCCTACGAATTCGATGACCCGCTATTTAACTTTAAGAAGAACCCACCATTAGTACCATATGATGAAAATGAGGTAGGTTCTTATCGGCGTAGCTTTACTTTACCATTGGGTTGGAAAGATCGCCGGACCGTCATCTGTTGTGAGGGTGTTACCTCATTCTATTATATTTGGGTAAATGGGCATCTATTGGGCTATAATCAAGGTTCGAAGACTCCTGCTGAATGGGATATTACTCCATATGTAAAAGAGGGAGAGAACACAGTTGCCCTGGAAGTATATCGTTGGAGTGCGGGGTCATACCTGGAATGTCAGGATATGTGGCGATTGAGCGGTATAGAACGTGATATCTATCTGTATAGCACTCCCAAGCAATATATTGCAGACTATCAAGTGACTTCTACTTTAGATAAAGAAACGTATACGGATGGGCTTTTTGCTCTTGAAACAACCATAGGAGGGGAGGCTGAAGGGGCTGCCACATTATCGTATCGTTTAGAAGATGCTTGCGGAAAAACGATTTTGGAAAAGGATTGTCCGGTTCAAAGCAAGGGAAGCGGCAATTTCATTTTTTTTGAAAAAGAGACTTTACCAAAAGTGAAACATTGGAGTGCGGAACATCCTTATCTTTATACATTGATTATTTCTCTAAAAGATACTTCTGGAGAAATCATACATCTGACAGGGTGTAACGTAGGGTTTCGTACCTCGGAAATCAAAGATGGACGATTTTGCATAAACGGTGTGCCCATATTGGTAAAAGGGGCAAATCGTCATGAACATTCTCAATTGGGACGTACAGTCAGTAAGGAACTGATGGAGCAGGATATTCGTCTGATGAAGCAGAATAATCTGAATACAGTGCGAAATTCGCATTACCCCACTCATCCGTATTGGTATCATCTCTGTGACCTTTACGGTCTGTATATAATAGATGAAGCAAACATTGAGTCGCATGGCATGGGGTATGGAGCAGCTTCGCTTGCTAAGGATAGCACATGGCTTCCAGCCCATATGGATCGGGTACAACGGATGTACGAAAGGTCAAAAAATCATCCCGCCATCATAATCTGGTCATTAGGAAATGAGGCAGGTAATGGTATTAACTTTGAACGCACTTACGATTGGATGAAATCAGTAGAGCAAAGTCGTCCAGTTCAGTATGAACGTGCTGAACAACAATATAATACTGATATTTACTGTCGTATGTATCGTAGTGTGGAGGAGTTGTTGGCTTATGCCCATCAGACAAGTCCGAAAGTATACCGCCCTTTCATTATGACGGAATATTTGCATACAATGGGCAACAGTGGAGGCGGTTTGAAGGAATATATGGAAGTGTTCGAGAGCGAACCTGTCGTACAAGGCGGTTGTATCTGGGACTGGGTCGACCAGTCATTCAGAGAGGTGGATGCTCATGGTAAATGGTATTGGGCGTATGGCGGTGATTACGGACCGGAAAATATACCAAGTTTTGGTAACTTTTGCTGTAATGGGTTGGTGAATGCTGTACGTGAACCGCATCCTCATTTAAAAGAGGTAAAAAAAACTTATCAATATATTAAATGCACACTCAAAGATCCTAAAAATTTAACCATCGCTATCAAAAACTGGTATGACTTTACCAATCTGAATGCTTATGTGTTGAAGTGGAGCATAGTGGGAGATAATGGTAAAATGTTAGCGAAAGGGGAACAGTCTATAGAAGCGGCTCCACATGCCACTACTGAAGTTTTATTGGGGGGCGTACGCTTACCCCGAAATATCCATGAGGCTTATCTGAATTTAAGCTGGACGCCTAAGAAGAAAAGTGCTTTCATCGGAACTGATGATGAAGTTGCTTATGATCAGTTTGTCTTGCCTGCCAATAGTCAGTATCGTCCGACATTGGCTAAACTGTCTGAAAAACCGGAAATTCAGATTGATCCGAAAACCGGAGCATTAACATCATACATCTATGAAGGACAGGAATATCTTGCCTCGCCTGTGCGGCTGAGTTTATATCGCCCTGCAACGGACAATGACAACCGTGAAAAGAAGGGAGGCGCAAAGGTTTGGCGCAAATTAGGGCTAAATCATTTGGTCCAACGTGTATTATCTGTAAAAACATCAGGACACACTACTTACAGTGAAGTGAAATTATTGAATGATAAAAATGAGACAATAGGGTCTGCTACATTTGAATACACCATTCGCAAGGATGGAATATTGTCTGTACAAACCCGTTTCGTTCCGGATACAACGTTTGTCAGTTCATTGGCTCGTGTCGGGCTGGTTTTTGAAATGCCCCACAGTTTTAATCGTGTCACTTATTTGGGCCGAGGAGAGCATGAGACTTATGCTGACCGAAAACTTTCGGGGCGTATCGGTATTTATCATACTGATGCAGAACGAATGTTTCATTATTATGTGCGTCCTCAGGCTACCGGTAATCGAACAGACGTGCGTTGGATGCAAGTTAGCGATGAATTAGAAAAAGGATTGTCTGTGTGGGGGGAGAAGCCATTTGAATTTAATGTATCTCCTTTCACTGATGAGAATATAGATGCTGCCGGGCACATTAACAAGTTGAAAAGAAATGGTACGGTGACCGTTCATCTTGACGCTTTGCAAAGCGGTGTGGGAACGGCTACTTGCGGACCGGGGGTACTGGCGCCTTATTTGGTGCCTGTAAAAGAGTATCTGTTTAGTTTTGAAATACGTCCTTTAAAATGATGAGGCACTTTTGACATATCGAAATTTTAAATAGTATCAATTGTTTATGAAGAGAATTTTATTTTTTATCATATTGTTTTGTATAAGCCTTTTTGCTATTGCCCAAGAATCTTGTCCGCAAGTTATTCCGGCTTTGCAACAATGGCGTGGAACAGGTGGAACTCTTTCCTTGCCTGTACGAGGCAGCATTGTAATTCGCACAACCGATGAGGCTGCGTTAGAGTCCACAGCTCGTATTCTTATATCAGACTTGAAGGAATTGATGGGGTGGGATTATACTTTGCGTACCGGAAAACCTCGTAAGAACGATATTTGCTTGTCCCTCACTCCACCTGATGAAGAGTTGGGAGAAGAGGGGTATGTGCTTGACTTTTCCGGTTATGCTTGTATAAAAGCTCCTGCCGTAAAAGGTGTATTTTGGGGTACGCGCAGTTTGCTGCAGATCCTTTTTAATCATCAAGGTACTCTTCCTAAAGGTATTGCACGCGATTATCCTCAATTCCCTAATCGAGGATTTATGCTGGATGTTGCCAGAAAGTTCTTCACGATGGATTATCTGAAGCAATATGTAAAGATATTGTCTTTTTACAAGATGAATGAGTTTCAAATACATTTGAATGATAATGGGTTTCCGCAATTTTTTGAGAATGATTGGAATAAAACCTATGCTGCTTTTCGGTTAGAGAGTGAACGTTTTCCTGGATTGACATCCAAGGACGGGGCATACACCAAAAAAGAGTTTATAGAGTTACAGAAGATGGGGAAAGCTTATGGAGTAAACATTATTCCAGAAATAGACATCCCCGCCCACTCTCTGGCTTTTGCTCATTATAAGCCGGAAATAGCCAGTCAAGAATATGGTATGGATCATCTTGACCTTTATAAAGAGGAGACTTATCGTTTTGTGGATACATTGTTGGACGAATATCTTTGTGGAGACTCACCGGTATTTATCGGTCCGGACGTACATATAGGAACAGACGAGTATAATAAAAAGGAGGCTGAACGGTATCGTTATTTCACAGACCGTTATTTGAAATACATTGCGAAATACGGTAAAAATCCCCGTATGTGGGGTGGCTTGAAATGGCTTCCGGGAAAGACACCTGTGCAGGCAGAAGGAGTAACTGTCAATGCATGGTCGTATGACTGGATAGACCCGGAAGCATCTTTAAAAGACGGATATAAGTTGATTAACTCTTGTGACACTTATCTTTATATCGTACCCTCAGCAGGTTATTACCGTGATTTTCTGGATCATCAATGGTTGTATGAAACTTGGTCACCATGGTTGATTAATAAAAAGTTGACATTGCCCGAAGGTACCGTTGGAGTACTGGGAGGCATGTTTGCCGTGTGGAATGATAAGTGCGGCAACGGTATATCAGAACAAGACGTGCATGTGCGTTCTTTCCCAGCCCTACAGGTATTGGCTGAAAAGATGTGGAAAGGCAGCAATTGTCAGGTTTCTTTTGAACAGTTTGAGGATTTATGTCGTCAGATGCCCGAAGCTCCCGGCGTGAATCTGTTAGGCCGGATACCGTCAGGTGTATGTCAGACTGCTTCTGGTGAAGTGCAACTTACCCCTGCCGGGGAAGTCTGTGTGCTAAGCGGAACCGATTCTATTTCTACTGTGTTACAAGAAGTGGGGTATCCGTATGCTGTATCTTTCAAAATTTGTCCCGATGAGAATGCTCCCAATAGTTCCATACTATTCAAGGGACCTCATTCTGTGGTGTATGCCAATTGGGAAAACAAAGGCTGCCTGGCTTTCAGTCGTGACGGCTATACATTTGTGTTTCATTCCTATCATTTGCCCGAAGGTGTGTGGAGTGATATTCGTATAGAAGGTGATTACAAGGGGACTTCCCTTTATGTGAACGGTAAGTTGCAGGAACGTCTGGAAGGCCGCACCAAGAAAGTCTATCGTCAGCAGTATAAGCGTATGGAGTATATGGAGTATCAGGAGACACTGATATTTCCCTTACAACAAATAGGGGATGGCTTGAACGGTTTTAAAGGAAAGATTAAAAATGTAGTGTGCAAGCAGTTCTGAGGGAACGTTTCTAATGTTTTTTCCTGTCTCTTTGATTCGGAAATTTAAATCATTCATTTATGAATGCCTATTTTAATATGTATTTGGGTACTGAATTGAAAGATAAGTTAGACGAAACTTTCTTCAGTATGTTGCCGATTCATAGTTGGGTAACCGCTCGGCCAGCACATGCGTGGTGTGATGTCATGGGATTTGGCCACCGACTGTGATTATGAAAATTCACTTTCTTTACAGCGTGCAGTAGTAGAGGAAATCCGGAAATAACAGAGATGGAAGAAGTGGATGCGGAAATGCTATCGCAGGAATCAACTCATTGCTATGATTCTCTTTTGTGTGAGCTGCTTGGTATGTACTTTATGGATAATATGAAAAGAAACAGGATTATATTTATAGGATTGTTAATGAGCCTTGGCGTTTATGGTCAGGGCATACAACCACCCTTGTCTTACTGGTTTGATACTCCCACGACGTTAAACGGTCATGCTGTATGGTATGGTGGAAATCCGGAATTATGGAAGGATAAGAAACCTATTTCAGCTGGAGACCATGCTAAGAATCCGGATGCAGAATGGGAATCAGCTTCCTTGCCTTTGGGCAATGGCAGTATAGGTGCTAATATTTTAGGATCAATAGAAGCCGAACGTATTACCTTTAACGAGAAAGCCTTATGGAGAGGAGGACCGAATACCGCTAAGGGAGCGGCGTATTATTGGAATGTAAATAAGCAGTCTGCTTATCTTCTTGACGAGATTCGTAAAGCCTTTACTGAAGGTAATCAAGAAAAGGCCGAACGTCTGACCTGCCAGAACTTCAACAGTACAGTTCCATATGAATCTTATAAAGAAGACCCATTCCGGTTCGGTAACTTTACGACGATGGGAGAATTCTACATAGAAACAGGACTAAGTACTATTGGGATAAGCGGATATCGCCGTGAACTGTCGCTCGATTCAGCCCGTGCAATAGTACAATTTTGCAAAGATGGAGTAAAATATAAGCGTACTTCATTTATATCTTATCCTGCAAACGTTTTGGTGATGCGTTATAGTGCTGACCGCCCTGCTAAACAGAACCTTAGATTCAGCTATGCTCCTAATCCGGTTTCGGCAGGCTCTTTACAACCTGAAGGGAAAAATGGATTGGTTTTTCGAGCCAGATTAGATAATAATAGTATGGAGTATGTAGTGCGTATGCGGGTTTTAACGCAAGGTGGAACTGTAACGAATACTCATGACCAACTCCTTATCGAAGGAGCGGATGAGGTGGTATTTCTGATTACAGCTGATACTGACTATCTGATTAATTTCAACCCTGACTTCACTAATCCGAAAACGTATGTGGGAGTAAATCCGGAAGAAACGACAACTTATTGGATAAATGAGGCAGAAAAACAAGGCTATGAAGCGTTATATCAAGCTCACTATGCAGATTATACAGCATTGTTCAACCGTGTGAAACTGAACTTGACAAATTCATCTGATTTTCGTGATATGCCGATTACTCAACGTTTGAGTCGTTATCGCGAAGGTCAAAAAGATTTCTATTTAGAACAATTGTACTATCAGTTTGGTCGTTACTTGTTGATAGCCAGTTCTCGTCCCGGCAATCTTCCTGCCAATTTGCAAGGTATATGGCATAATAATGTAGATGGTCCGTGGCGTGTGGACTATCACAACAATATCAATCTACAGATGAACTATTGGCCGGCGTGTTCTACCAATCTGAGCGAATGCATGAAACCGCTCATAGATTTCATCCGTACTTTGGTAAAACCTGGTGAGAAGACTGCTCAGGCATATTTTGGGGCTCGTGGCTGGACGGCTTCCATTTCTGGAAATATCTTTGGTTTTACTACACCGTTGGAGAGTGAGAATATGTCGTGGAATTTCAACCCTATGGCAGGACCATGGCTGGCAACACACATTTGGGAGTATTATGACTACACCAGAGATGTGAAGTTTCTCAAAGAAATCGGTTATGAACTGATTAAAAGTAGTGCAAACTTTGCCATAGATTACTTATGGCATAAACCCGACGGTACCTATACTGCGGCTCCTTCCACTTCTCCTGAACATGGTCCGGTAGACCAGGGAGCAACCTTCGTACATGCAGTAGTCCGTGAAATTCTACTCGATGCTATCGATGCCAGCAAAGTGCTGCGGGTGGATGCTAAAGAACGCAAATACTGGGAGCAGGTATTGGAGAAGTTGGTTCCTTATAAAATTGGGCGCTATGGCCAGCTGATGGAATGGTCCGGTGATATGGATGATCCGAAAGACCAGCATCGTCATGTGAACCATCTCTTTGGTTTGCATCCCGGGCATACGGTATCACCGATAACCACCCCTGAACTTTCCGATGCTTGCAGAGTGGTGCTGGAACACCGGGGTGATGGAGCAACCGGTTGGAGTATGGGTTGGAAACTTAATCAGTGGGCGCGTCTGCACGATGGTAATCATGCTTATAAACTTTTTGGTAATCTCTTAAAACACGGAACATTGAATAATCTTTGGGACATGCATCCGCCTTTCCAGATTGATGGGAATTTTGGTGGCACGGCCGGTGTTACGGAAATGCTGCTGCAAAGTCACATGGGATTCATTCACTTGTTGCCAGCTTTGCCCGATGCTTGGAGTGATGGTTCTGTGTCTGGACTTTGTGCCCGTGGAAATTTTTCATTGGATGTATGCTGGAAAGATGGAAAGCTGCGACAGGTTGACATTATTTCTTATGCGGGAACACCTTGCATATTGAGATATCGGGACGCTGTGCTGATTTTCAAGACTCAAAAAGGGAAAAGCTATCGTGTAACCTATCAGAATGGATGTCTGATTTTGAATAAACGATAGATTTCTTGTTCGTATAGTGAAGTTTATGAATTCTTTTCCTGGTTGGAAATGAATGTAATACCGATGAAATGGGCATAAATGCTTTATTTCAGAAGCTGGAGTCCTTAAAAATACTATCAATGAAAATATAGTGATTTTTAGACCTATTAATAGTGATTTTTGTACTTCGGTTTTTGGATTGTTTTGCAATTTTGCAGCGTTGAAACGACAATATTTATTTAAATTTAATTCTATGAGACAAAGACTTCAAAAGGCGATGCTTGTGATGGTGCTATGTCTGTTGGCTGTAACCACAGCTCTCGCTCAGGCCATTCAAGTGAAAGGTATTGTGTACGATGGTAATGGTGAAACGATGCCTGGTGTAAACGTACATGTAAAAGGTGCTGCCAGTGGTACCATAACTGATGTAAATGGTAATTATACTGTTTCTGTTCCAAATTCCAATTCTATATTGGTATTCTCTTTTATTGGATATACAACGCAGGAAATAAAAGTAGGTAATCGTACCAATATTAATGTAACATTGAAAGACGACTTGCAGCAATTGGATGAAGTTGTCGTCGTGGCTTACGGTACGGCTCGCAAGGGTGACTTGACCGGTGCTTTGACTACCATGCGTCCGGATGGCAATGAGGCTATGAAAGCGACATCTATAGACAATCTGCTTGATGGTAAAGTTGCCGGTCTGGTAGTAAATACAGCATCTGCTACTCCGGGCGCTGCTTCCTCTATTACGATTCGTGGCGCCAGTTCTTTGCGTGGTGATAACCAACCTTTATATGTGATTGATAATATCCCGCAGGCTTCTACCGGTGAATTTGCTTCTTCTGGTATTTCAGGTGACTTTCAGATTGCACAAGACCCCTTGGCTTCGCTGAATCCGGCCGATATTGAAGATATTACCATATTGAAGGATGCTTCTTCTACTGCCATCTATGGTAGCCGTGGTGCTAATGGTGTCATTTTGATTACTACAAAGAAAGGTAAGGAAGGTAAGGCAAAAGTAAGTGCTTCGGCTAACTTTACCATTGCAGAGCCTTCTGAACTGTTGAATATGATGAGTTTGCGTGAGCATGCCTTGTATCGTAATTCGCGTCAGACGGATGAGAAAAACTGGCAGTTCCACCTGGTTGGTGACGAAGTACGTTATGTATTCGGTGATGCTACAGGTTCTTATGATCCTGATAAACCTGAATCCTATCATGTGCTGGCTGAACGAAACTGGCAGAAAGAAATTTATCAAACCGCTTTTTCTCAGAACTATTCCGTATCTGTAAATGGTGGTACAGGTAAGACTACCTACTACGTCTCTGCTAATTTCAAGGATATTGAGGGAACCGTGAAGCAGACAGGACTGAAGCAGGGTGACTTGCGTGCCAACTTGAATGCCGACTTGTCCAAGGCTGTTTCTCTACGTTTGTCCTTGGCTGGTTCTCTCCGTCAGAACGATATGATGGCCGGTGGTAATACATTGGGTGGTTCTACAGGTGCCGTTTCACGTACGGCTTTGGACTATGCTCCATATGAAATGCCGGAGGACGACCCTGCTTTCGACCAAGAAGCTAAAACAACGGTATTCAGTTGGTTAAATGATTATGTAGACTTGGCTGATGATAAAACTTTCAATGCCAGTTTGGACCTGACATGGAAAATCAGCAAGTTTTTGCGTTATAATCTCCGTACCGGTGGTAACATCAATACCAATGAACGTAAACGCTGGTATGGTTTGGAGCTGTATCAGGGTATGAATAATCAAGGTTACTTGGCCATTTCCAATCTTGACAAGAGCAATTACTCGGTAGAGAATCTGGTAATGTATAATACGAAGCTGGGTTCTTGGGGTAATTTGGATGGTACAGTCGGTATGACTTACGAGGATTACAATTTCTTGAACAAAAATGTTGTCGGAACCAAGTTTTCTGTAATGGAAATGCGCGAAAATGGTATGCACATGGCCGGTTCTCGTGAATATCAGACACCTATTCAGAAAGATTATCAGTTGCTTTCTTACTTGGGACGCGTGAATATCAATCTTTTTGAGAAATATTTGATAACAGCCTCTATTCGTGCCGATGGTTCCAGCAAGTTTGCCAAGAATAATCGTTGGGGGTATTTTCCCTCTGCTTCTATCGCCTGGCGTTTGGAACAGGAAGAATTCATGAAGAGTTTGAAATGGCTGAGCCAATTGAAGCTTCGTTTGAGCTATGGTATCACTGGTAACCAGAGTATCGATCCGTATTCTACTTTTGCCATGTATGGTGGTGGTAGTATTATCTATGCCGACAAACTGGGCAATGCATTGAATACGCTTACTATTACTAACTTGGCAAACAATAGCTTAAAATGGGAAAAGACAGCTTCCTGGAACGTGGGAGTAGATTTCGGCTTTTGGAATTCCCGTTTGACAGGTACTATAGATGTTTATAATAAGAAAACTACAGACTTGCTTATCAGTCGGGATCTTCCGGGTTCGGCAGGTTTCTCTACAACCTATTATAACCAAGGATCATTGACAAACAAAGGTGTGGAATTCTCACTGAATGCCTGCATCATTGACCATAAAGACTGGAAATGGAATGTAAGCGGAAATATTGGTGTCAACAAGGGAAAAATCGGTGATTTGGGTATGTTGCCTGGACAATTTGGTGCATTGGGTGAAAGAGTCGGTTACTTTGGTAATTCTTTGGGTGACCACTTCGGTGTAGGCCATGTGTTCCTGGCAGGTGAAGCTCCGGGACAGTTCTACGGTTATGTGACTGACGGTATCGTACAGGTTGACGATGTGGTAGAAGGTAAGGGCATCCGTTATACTAAGGCTGATGGAACGGAAGGTTACTATAAGACTGCCATGGGGCAGACATTGAAAGCCGGTGACGTGAAGTTTGTCGACAGAAACGAAGACGGTGTGGTAGATGATAAGGATAAGGATATTATCGGTAATCCCAATCCGGACTTTACTTATGGTATCCAGACCAGCCTTTCCTGGAAGTCGCTGACGCTGAAAGTTGCTTTCAACGGCGTACAAGGTCGTGATATATTGAACACCGGTAACCGTTACATAAACACACCGGGTATGAAGTCCAACAACATCACTTCTGAAGCTTATCAGGGAATGTGGACTGCCGAAAACCCCAGCAATCTCTTCCCCTCGGCCAACTTTGAGGTACAGAACATGGTGATGGATCGTTATGTAGAGGATGGAAGTTACTTCCGGTGTTCAGACATTACATTGAGCTATGTTTTGCCCAAGAGCCTGATTTCCAAAATCGGAATGAAAAACATGTCAGTATTCGCCAGTGTGAAGAATGCCTTCATCCTTACCGACTACAGCGGTTATGACCCTGAAGTGAACAGTTTTGCCTTCGACGGACTTCGTCCGGGCGTGGATATGAACTCTTATCCTACACCGCGTTCCTACATCTTCGGTTTGAACCTTACTTTTTAATTCCATTACACTAACAACTTAAATGACTGAATAATATGAAGAATTTTAAATATATTGCTTTTTCTTTCCTGCTTACCGGCAGTGCTGTTTTGACCGGTTGTTTGGATGAAGAGCCCCTTTATTCCCAAAATAATTTGGTGATTTTCAGCAGTGAGTCCAATGCCAGGCAAGCTCTCTTGGGATGCTACGGCTATATGGCTGCTCCCAACGGATATGGTCAGCAATGGCAGGAATTGCCTATCAGCGCTTCTGGCTTTGCTTGGACAAACCGTAATTCCGGTGAAGACCCTAATGTCAGTTTAAATGTATTGACTTCCAGTACACAAGTGGAGTATGCTTGGAACGGTATGTATAAAGTAATCGCTGAAGTCAATGCTTTCCTTGACTATTTGAACAAGAGTGAACTCTCGGATGATATCAAAAACAAGCTGGGGGCAGAAGCACGTTTCTTGCGTGGTGTTGCCTATTACAACTTGGTTTCCCATTTTGGTGACGTTCCCATGAGAACTTCAGCCTCTTCTTCCGATGGAATCGCTATGCCCCGTACGCCGAAAGAACAGGTGTTCGGATTGATTATCGATGATTTCAAGTCAGCTTTGGTGTTACCGGAAACACAAAATGATGGCTATGCCACAAGTCTGGCAGCCAAGGCTTATTTGGGCAAAGTGTATCATAAAATGGCTTGCTTGGACATTGATAAACAAACGAATCTGAACAATGCCAAAGCCATGTTTGATGAAGTGTACGGAAAATATCAACTTCAACCGAAATTTGGCGACTTGTTTGTAGACAATGTAAATGGAAGTAAAGAATCAATCTTCCAATTGAACTATAACGCAGAGTCCACTTTGGTATTCAATCGTGCTTGTAACCGTTTTGCTCCGGCTCACTCAAACAGTGGTATCGCATGGGGGACGTACAAGGCAACCAAAGCGCTTTACGACTGGATGCGTGCTACCTATCCCGGTGATCCCCGTTTGGAAATAAATTTCCTTACTAGCTGGCGCCAGCATAAGAATAATCAGGCTGATGATGTACCGCAAAAGGGCGACCAACCGTGTGCCAACGACTCTACTTACTCTTATCCGTACATCACATATAAGGTGAAAGGTGTCTATGTGATGAAAGACGGAAAACCAGTAATGGAAAACGGCATACCGCTACAGCAAGATTTTGTAGCAGAACTTCCTTATGCAGACATGGAAGACCCTTCGAATCCTTCTATAGCAAAATTTGCTGACTATACCAAGATGGCGGAGGCAATGAATCCTGATAAAAAGGTTCCTTTGACAGGTCAGGCTCTAAAAGACTCCACACGTTTGGCCCGTATTGGAGAAAGTGTACAAACAGATTATGCAGCTTCTGGCAAAGAACACGCTTCTCCCTCATTACTGTCCACTAAAAATCGCAAATAGTTCTTTGAAATAATTGAATTACAGTTTGTTACAAGAGATTTTCTTGCGCAACGATTTGAAATCATAACTTTGCAGCCTTAACTTAGGCTGTATATGAATAAAGACAAATACGTTTTCGCCCAAATGGTTGAGTTTTTAGACAACTACAAGTTTCTCCGTATCGTAAAGAAGTATGATGGCAACAAGTATGTTAAGCATTTTACTTGCTGGAATCAACTTCTTACTTTGATGTTCGGACAATTGTGCAACCGCGAAAGTCTTCGTGATCTGATTGTTGCGCTGAATGCACATCAAGAGAAATGCTACCATCTTGGGGTTGGGAAACATGTCACTGGAGTAACCTTGCAAAAGCAAATGAAAACCGGGACTACCGTATCTTTGAGGACTTCGCATTCTATATGATAAGCGAGGCCAGAAAGAAAAGAGTAAATGACATATTCAAACTAAACGGAAATGTATATGCCTTCGATTCTACCACGATTGACTTGTGTCTGAAGCTGTTTTTCCTTGGGCTAACTTTCGTACACATAAGGGAGGTATAAAAATCCACACGTTGTATGACGTAGAGACTCAAGTGCCTGCCTTTGTCCATATAACCGAAGCAAAGATAAACGATGTCAAGGCAATGGATGTAATACCTTATGAATCTGGCTCTTTCTATGTTTTCGACCGTGCATATAACGATTATCATCGTCTCTATAAGATACATATGATGGATTCGTTCTTTGTTGTACGGGCTAAAACAAATATTAAGGCGAAAGTACTCAAATGGAAACGACGTCTGCCTAAGAATATATTGTCCGACTGTGAGATTGAACTTACCGGTTTCTATACCCAAAAATCATATCCTGAAACGATTCGTTTAGTGAGGTTTTGGGATGAAGAAGACGAACGGGAGTTCATTTATCTGACAAATGCAAAACATATTCCAGCCTTACAAGTTGCGGAACTTTACAAGAATCGTTGGCAAGTGGAACTGTTCTTTAAATGGCTCAAGCAACACCTTAAAATAAAGAAATTTTGGGGTACTTCCCAGAACGCTGTAAAGATACAAGTCTACTCAGCAATCATTGCCTACTGTCTTGTGGCTATCATGCAACATGATATGAAACTGGATAGATCGACATACGAGGTTCTACAAATTCTTGGCATTTCTCTTACAGACAAGACTCCATTAAAGAATCTCTTCAGCAAAACTAAATTCAATGATGTCAAAGAACAAAGCGGTCTTGATGGACCAAATTTATTTAGTAATTATAATTTTTAACTCGTCCTCTAATTTTTAGTGGACACTAGTGCTTCTCCCTATTTCGGAAAAATGTTCGATAAGAAAGCTACGGGTACACGCAGTCATAAAAATCTGATTGTATACCGTTATGCCGAAATGTTGCTTTTGATGGCCGATGTATATAATGAATTGGGGCAGAAAGACCGTGCTATTGATTTAGCTAATGAGGTACTGACACGTGCCCGACAATCATCTGCAGGGACTTCTGCTCAGCCGGCTGACTGGCCGAAGACTTTGACGCAGGATGAAGTGAGAGAGCATCTGTATTACGAACGGATCTTTGAATTTGCAGGTGAGCCCAATATGTATGAAATGGTACGGTTGAAAGGTGTGGAACTCTTTAAAAAAGCCTTGGAAAAACACAATAATCATGAGATAACGAGAGCCTCGGTAGAAACGTATCAGGAAACAAAAAATAATAAGCAGGATCGTCTTTATAACGAAGCGGAAGGTGGAGCATTAACTCAGGACTTCTTGAAGAAGAATCTGCTATTGCCGATACCTTTGTCAGAAATCAATTATAACGAAGGTATTACGGTAGATGACAACAACTTTGGTTATTAATCTATTTTTGCCTTAGTAGCAGTTTTGCAGATATTTGCTGGAGGCATAGAGTAGTTGTTTGCTCTGTGCCTCCTTTTATTTATTAAGCTAAGTCCGGGATGCACTCTCCATACTAATCAAAATAATATGAAAATAGCGATTATTGGAGTTTTTATAGTAAATATAGGGCTGTAATCTATATAAGAGCTTGCCATTTTTGCAGACGGAATTAATAATATAGTGTGTGTAATCCATAATTCGTAATCCTAATAAAATGAAAACAACACATGTACTTTTTTCAGTAGCAGGGGTGACTATTGTATCTTCCTCACTTTTTTCTTGCCAGCAAAAGCAGGAACAGAAATATAAGCCGTATAATATTGTGTACATCATGACCGATGACCATACGGCACAGATGATGAGTTGCTATGATCGTCGTTATGTTCATACTCCCAATTTAGACCGTATTGCGTCTGATGGAGTGCGATTTGCCAATAGTTTTGTGGCCAATTCGCTTAGCGGGCCTAGTCGTGCCTGCATGCTCACAGGTAAACACAGTTGCGGTAATAAGTTTTACGACAATAGTACTTGCGTATTTGATGGTACTCAGCAGACTTTCCCGAAAATCTTGCGTGAAAACGGTTATCAGACAGCAATTATCGGAAAGTGGCACTTGGAAAGTCTTCCTACTGGATTCGATTATTGGGAAATTGTTCCCGGTCAGGGTAATTACTACAATCCGGATTTTATTAACATGAACAACGACACTATCCGGAAGAAAGGATATATAACGAATCTTATCACAGATATGAGTATTGATTGGATGGAAAACTCACGGGACAAGAAGAAGCCGTTCTGTCTGCTCATTCACCACAAAGCCATCCACCGGAATTGGTTACCGGAAATCAAAAATCTTTCACTTTACGAAGATAAAGTCTTTCCATTGCCGGAAAATTTCCATGATGATTACGAAGGACGTATTGCCGCTGCTTCTCAGGAAATGGGCATTGCTGAAGATATGGATCTTATATATGATTTGAAAATGCTGAAAGACGGTCAGGAGTCGCGTTTGAAAAAGACATATGAATGTATGCTGAACCGTATGGACTCGCTTGAGCGCAAGCAGTTTGAAGATTTTTACGCACCTATTACTGAAGAGTTCTATAAGCTCAACTTGAAAGGCAAGGAACTGGCGGAATGGAAATATCAGCGGTATATGAGAGACTATATGAAGGTGGTTAAGTCATTGGATGACAATGTCGGAAGAATTCTGGATTATTTGGAAGACAAAGGTATGCTGGAAAATACATTGGTGGTTTATACCTCTGATCAGGGATTCTACATGGGTGAGCACGGATGGTTTGACAAACGTTTCATGTATGAGGAGTCTATGCACACACCATTGCTTATGCATCTGCCCAAAGGGCTGAAGGCAAAAGGAGAAATCCGTGAGATGGTACAGAACATCGACTATGCTCCTACCTTTCTGGAACTTGCTGGCATTCCAGTACCCGAGGATATGCACGGAGTATCATTGCTGCCGCTATTGAGAGGTGAGCATCCGGTGGATTGGCGCAAGGCTTTGTACTATCATTTTTATGAATATCCGGCAGAGCATATGGTTAAACGTCATTACGGAGTACGGACAGACCGTTTCAAACTTATTCATTTTTACAATGATATTGACACTTGGGAGCTGTATGACCTGAAGGAGGATCCTACAGAAATGCATAATTTATACGGAAACAGCGACTATGCGTCAATTGTAGATAGTTTGAAAGAAACCATGCTGGAGCTGCAAGAGCAGTATAACGATCCGGTGCGGTTCTCGCCGGAACGTGATAGAGACTGATTTTTCACCATATAAATATAGAAATGAAAAAAAATATCTTCATTTTGACCTTCTTCTTTTTGTGTGTCTGCATTCTTTATGTCAGAGGTGAAGAGCGCAAGATGCAAAAATTAGAAATTGTACCTGCACCGGAGAATTTTACGCTTGAAAAGGGTAATTTCATATTTAAAGCCAGTACGGTAATCACCGTAGAGGATACAGCTATGGTATCTGTAGCAGAACAGTTCGCCTCGCTGTTCAATGTTCCTGCAGGCTTTACTCCTCAAGTGAAAACAACAGCGAAAGCCGGTGATGTCTGCCTTCGTTTTGACAGTTCCTTAAAAAAAGAAGCTTATCGCCTGGTCATCACTCCTAAGCGGATTAACGTGTATACATCGAGTAAAGAAGGGGCGTTCTATGCCTTTCAAAGCTTGCGCCAACTTCTGCCTTCAGAGCTGGAGGGAGGAGAGCGTGCAATGAATGTCGACTGGAGCGTACCGGCTGCTACCGTGAATGACAGTCCCCGTTTCGGGTACAGAGGCGTGATGATTGATGTAGCCCGATATTTTATTCCTAAAGAAGACCTTTTACGTCTGATAGATTGTATATCTTTGTTGAAGATAAATACATTGCACTTGCATCTTACTGATGATAACGGTTGGCGCATTGAGATAAAAAAGCATCCTTTGCTTACGGCTGTAGGCTCCCGTCGCGTAGAACGGGAAGGCTTGCTTTTCCATGAGAGGCACAACCAACGGCAAGGTGAGCCTACCGTGGAAAAAGGATTCTATACCCAGACGGACATACGCGAGATTGTGGCATATGCTTCCTCACGGTGCATTGAAATTATACCTGAAATAGATATGCCGGCACACAGCAATGCGGCTCTTGCAGCCTATCCGATGCTTGCTTGTCCTGTAGTGGATAAATTCATTGGTGTGTTGCCGGGACTCGGGGGGAATCATGCTGACATCATTTATTGTGCGGGGAATGAAAATGTTTATCATTTCCTGCAAGACGTTCTTGATGAGGTAATGGCGCTTTTTCCTTCCCGGTATATTCATTTAGGGGGTGATGAGGCTTGGAAAACGCATTGGAAGCAATGCCCGCTTTGCCAGAAACGTATCAGAGAGGAAAAACTGGCGGATGAGGAAGATTTGCAAGGCTATTTTATGCGACGTATGAGCAAGTATGTACAAAGCAAGGGGCGTGAAGTGATGGGATGGGACGAACTGACCCAATCGCAGATACCTGATGATGCTATTATATTCGGCTGGAGAGGTATGGGTGAAGCTGCGCTAAAAGCAGCCAGGCAAGGGCATCGCTTTGTAATGACTCCTGCTCGTGTCATGTATCTTATCCGTTATCAAGGTCCCCAATGGTTTGAACCGTATACCTATTTTGGAAATAATACATTGAAAGATATTTATAGTTATGAACCTGTGGGACCGACTTGGAATGATGGGATAAAGTCGCTGTTGATGGGTGTGCAAGGTTCTATGTGGACAGAGTTCTGCAACCGGACCAGTGATGTGGAATATATGTTGTTCCCCCGGTTGGCGGCTGTGGCTGAAGTGGGGTGGACTATACCAGGAAAGAAAGACTGGAGCCGCTTTCTGAAAGCACTGGATCATTTTACGGAACGATTGGCCGTCAAAGGAGTGAATTTCGCCCAATCAATGTATAATATTCAGCACTCTGTAACGGTTCGCAATGGCAAGTTACAAGTCACCCTGGATTGTATTCGTCCCGATGTGGAGATAGCCTATACCTTGGACGGGGGTGAACCAACGGTCAACTCTCCGCGCTATGTAAAACCTCTGATTGTAAAACAGAGCACGCTGCTGAAATGTGCAACTTTTTACAATGGAAGGCGCATGGGGAAAACGCTGACGTTGCCGGTTTGTTTGAATAAGGCGACAGCTTGTACAGTATATACGGACTCTCCGGCAAAGGATGTGCTGGTTAACGGAGTCAGAGGGAGCAGTCGCAGTTCTGACTTTGAATGGGCGTCATGGGAAAATAACGATACAATCTGCATCACCCTTGACTTAGGCAAGAAAACCCGTATGCAGAAACTCATAATGGGATTCAACAACAGTTACGGCATGGGCATCCACAAACCGCGCAGGATGGAGGTCTGGGTATCGCCGGATGATCGTCAATACCGGAAAATAAAAGAACAGTCCTTTACAGAGACGGAAATATTCAGACAGGGTATGTTTACAGAGGATGTGCAGTTTGATTTAAAAGATGAGTCTCGCTATGTGCGTATTGTTGCCTATGGAGCTGGTATGAATCCGCCAACGCATGTTCGTCCGGAGCAAACAACGAAGGTGTGCATAGATGAGATAATTATTGAATAGAAAAAGAACAACCATGAAAAAGACATTTTTTTCTGCTTTGATGTTGTTGAGCTGTTATACACAGTCCAATGCACAGGAATATTACGAAAAGCATTTGGAATTTCCACCACAAGCTACGGTGGAAGAGAAAATAGATATGGCCTCCCGGTTAGTACCCACACCACAGCAGTTGGAGTGGCAACAGATGGAACTGACGGCTTTTTTACATTTTGGTATCAATACTTTTACAGAACGTGAATGGGGAGATGGCAAGGAGGATCCTGCGCTTTTCAATCCAACCGGACTAGATTGCGAGCAATGGGTGCGTGCCTTGAAAGAAGGAGGTTTCAAGATGGCTGTCATTACTGCCAAGCATCATGATGGCTTTTGTCTATGGCCGACCAAGACTACCCGGCATTCTGTAGTGTCGTCACCTTGGAAGAATGGCAAGGGAGATGTGGTGCGCGAATTACGCAATGCCTGCAAGAAATATGGCTTGAAGTTCGGTATATATCTTTCACCTTGGGATCGCAATGCCGAATGTTACGGACAAGGCGATGCCTATAACCGGTTCTTCATCGAGCAGCTTACGGAGTTGCTTACCAACTATGGAGAAGTGCATGAAGTGTGGTTCGACGGAGCCAATGGGGAAGGGCCTAATGGCAAAAAGCAAATTTATGATTGGGAGGCTATTGAGCGTACAATCAGGCGTTTACAGCCCAAAGCGGTTACTGCTGTCATGGGCGATGACGTTCGTTGGGTAGGCAACGAGAAGGGCATCGGACGTAAGACGGAATGGAGCGCTACGGTATTAACTCCTGGTATTTATTCCCGTGCCATAGGACAAAATAAGGAGCTGGGCGTATTTGGCAAGTCAAAAGATTTGGGAAGCCGGGACATTGTGGCACGTGCAAAAGAGCTTTTTTGGTTTCCTTCGGAGGTGGATGTATCTATCCGTCCGGGCTGGTTTTACCATTCCAAGGAGGATAGTCATGTAAAATCGCTTGCGCATCTGGCAGATATCTACTTCAAGTCGGTAGGATATAATTCGGTGTTATTGCTCAATATTCCACCCGATAAGTCGGGACTTATCCATGAAAATGATTGCCGCAGGCTAAAAGAGTTCTCTACTTACCTCAAAAATACTTTTGAAAAAGATTATCTGAAGAGGGGGAGAACACGGTGGGAAGCCCTATCAGGTACATCGAAAGAATACATGGTACGGAAGGATGCTCTTGTAAACACCTTTATGATTCAGGAGGATATAACCAAAGGACAACGTGTGGAAAGTTTTTTATTAGAAGGCTATTGGGATGGGAATTGGCGGACACTTGCCGAAGGTACTACTGTGGGCTACAAGCGTTTGGTGCGTTTTACAGAGTGCCAACCGGAGAAAATTCGTCTGACGATACGCTCTGCGCGTAACGAAGCTCACATTCTGCGTACAGGACTTTTTTATGCTCGTCCGCTGACAGACAATAGCGCTAAAGTTCAGTTGGGAAATGTGCCGGTAAGCCAATGGCGTCTTTCCGGTACGGATGAGACTATGCGGAAGGCTTTTGATAAAAATGTACAGACAGTATGGCGTACGGAAGGGCTCAAAACATTCACTGTAGATTTGGGGCGCGATGCCGAAATCACCGGATTCAGTTATACACCTGCACAGGACGATAATCTGGCAGGAACTATCTATAAATACCGTTTTGAAGTCAGTATGGATGGCTCGCATTGGAAAACATGTGCCACATCCGGGGAGTTCAGTAACATTATGCATAACCCTGTGACTTGTTTCGTACACTTTGAACAAAGTTATAGAGGACGTTTCTTCCGTCTGGTTCCTCTTGCTGAAATAAGTGGGAAACCATGTACATCGATTGCTGAAATAGGAATATTCGCTGTTGCTTTACCTGCTAAAGATGATGAATCTGCAGTCTATCCCGTTCCCGGTGCACCGCTTACTTTAAAAGTTGGGGATGCGCATCCGTCGGTGGATGGCCAACGTTTGCAGGCTTGCTTTCGTTTTTGATGGTGCAAATATAATGCATTATTCTGAAATAATTGCTATGTTTGCGAAAGAATTTGAAAAAATAAGTTATGCTGATATATAATACCACTTATCATGTAGAGGAAGGAGAAGACAAAAACTTCCTGATATGGATGCAGGAACACTATCTTCCCGAGGTAGAAAAGAACGGAACATTGTATGCTCCACGTATAGCCCGTATCTTGAGTCATATTGAAGAAGGAAGCATCTGCTATTCTGTTCAGTTTGAGGTAGAAAACTCTGCCAAACTGCATCGTTGGCATCAAGAGCAAGGAGTGAAACTGAACGAGGAATTACTGAATATCTTTAAAGATAAAGTGATTGGCTTTCCTACATTGATGGAGGTAATAGTGTGATACAACCGGTCAAAGAGAAAATAATATTGGGTATAGACCCTGGTACCACCATTATGGGGTATGGAGTATTGCGTGTGGCAGGTGTCAAGCCGGAAATGATAGCCATGGGAATTATCGACCTCCGCAAATTTGGAGACCACTATCTGAAGTTACGCCATATTCATGAACGGGTACTGAGTATCATAGAGAGTTATTTGCCTGACGAGCTCGCTATTGAGGCCCCTTTCTTCGGAAAGAATGTACAGTCCATGTTGAAGTTGGGGCGTGCGCAAGGCGTAGCAATGGCAGCTGCTTTGAGCAGGGATATTCCCATTACGGAATATGCTCCTTTAAAAATAAAGATGGCCATCACCGGAAACGGACAGGCATCCAAGGAACAGGTGGCGGACATGTTGCAGCGTATGCTGCATTTTCCTAAAGAGGATATGCCTACTTTTATGGATGCAACGGACGGGCTTGCTGCTGCCTATTGTCACTTTCTGCAGATGGGGCGTCCCACGGTGGAGAAAGGCTATCATGGCTGGAAAGACTTTATTGCCAAAAATCCGGATAAGGTGAAGAAGTGATAAGAATTGAAATGTAGAATCTAAAAATAATATCATGAAATTGAATGAACTTGCTATCATTGGAGTGGCCGCAACGACGGTTGTAAGCTGCACTCCCGCGAAGACGGAGTATGCTTCGTACGAACTTTACCCTGTCCGTTCGGGTAGTCTGACAGAGATGGAATATACACCTGCTGCCACGCAATTCACATTGTGGGCACCTACGGCGGATGAAGTTCGCCTGATGTTGTTCGAAGCAGGAGACGGAGGGCATGCCTATGAAACTATTTCAATGGAATCCTCTGAAGAAGGAACTTGGAAAACTAAAGTTGAAAAGGACTTGATGGGTAAATTCTACACATTCAATGTGAAAATCAATGATAAGTGGCTGGGGGACACTCCGGGTATCAATGCCAAAGCTGTAGGGGTGAATGGAAAACGTGCCGCCATCATCGACATGAAATCCACGGACCCCGAAGGATGGGCAGATGATAAACGTCCGGCATTGGCCTCTCCTGCCGATGTGATTCTTTATGAAATGCATCATCGTGATATGTCCATCGATCCGTCGTCGGGCATTGAGCATAAAGGAAAGTTCCTGGCACTGACAGAACAAGGAACGGTAAGTCCCGACAAGCTGGCAACCGGCATTGACCATCTGAAAGAATTGGGAGTGACACATGTACATCTCCTTCCGTCTTATGACTATGCCTCCGTTGATGAGACAAGGCTGGACGAGAACAAGTATAATTGGGGATATGATCCGCAGAACTACAATGTGCCTGACGGCTCTTATTCTACCGACCCCTACAAACCGGATGTTCGTATCCGGGAATTCAAGCAGATGGTGCAGGCTCTGCACAAAGCAGGTATCCGTGTTGTTCTGGATGTGGTGTATAACCATACTTTCAATACATCCGACAGTAATTTTGAACGTACAGTGCCGGGATACTTTTACCGTCAGCGACCGGACGGAACGTATGCAGACGGTTCGGCTTGTGGCAATGAAACTGCCAGCAACCGTCCGATGATGCGTAAATACATGATAGAGTCTGTATTACATTGGATTAATGAATATCACATTGACGGATTCCGTTTTGACTTGATGGGTATCCATGACATCGAGACAATGAACGAAATCCGTAAGGCGGCAACGTCTGTAGATCCGACTATATTTATATATGGTGAAGGATGGGCGGCATCGGCTCCACAGATGGCGGAAGATTCTCTGGCAATGAAAGCCAATACTTATAAGATGCCGGGTGTTGCTGCTTTCTCTGACGAAATGCGTGATGCTTTGCGCGGTCCGTTCAATGACAATCATCAAGGTGCTTTCCTTGCCGGATTGCCGGGAGGAGAGGAGAGCATAAAGTTTGGTATTGTAGGAGCCATCAGGCATCCGCAAGTAAATAATGACTCTGTGAATTATAGTAAGGCTCCGTGGGCGGAACAACCTACACAGATGATCAGCTATGTTTCCTGCCATGATGATATGTGCTTGGTGGATAGGCTGAAAGCAAGTATCCCGGGTATTACTCCCGTAGAATTGGCAAAGCTTGACAAACTGGCGCAAACAGCCGTATTCACTTCCCAAGGTGTACCGTTTATTTATGCCGGTGAGGAAGTGATGCGTGACAAGAAGGGAGTACACAATAGTTTTGAGAGTCCCGATTCCATCAATGCGATTGATTGGAGACGAAAGGCGGAGCATGCAGATGTATTTGCTTATTATAAAGGTTTGATACAGCTTCGTAAGAAGCATCCGGCTTTCCGTATGGGTGATGCGGATTTGGTGCGTAAGCATTTGGAATTTCTACCGGTTGACGGCAGCAATGTGGTGGTTTACCGTCTGAAAGAAAATGCCAACGGTGATGCATGGGGAGATATTATAGTAGTCTTGAATGCCCGTAAGGAGCCTGCCAAACTTACCGTACCCGAAGGTAAATATACAGTGGTCTGCAAGGATGGCTTTATCAATGAACAAGGTTTGGGCACACTGTACGGCCCCGAAGTTGTTGTTCCGGCCCAATCGGCACTGATTATGTATAAATGATGATTGGATGATGCAGCAACATACAATACACATAGCGGGGGGCGTAGTACGCAACCCGCTTGTTCGTTTGACAGAGCCTGTCACTCTTGATTTCCTGGCAGGAGAACACATTGCCATTGTAGGACCGAACGGAGCCGGAAAGAGCCTCCTGGTGGATATGCTGACGGGAAAGTATCCTTTGCGTGATGGTGAGCTTACCTATGATTTCTCTCCCTCCCTCACGAAAACTGCCTATGACAATATCAAATACATTGCCTTCCGTGACACTTACGGTTCCGCCGATGCCAATTATTACTATCAACAGCGTTGGAATGCTCACGACCAAGAGGATGCTCCGCTAGTACGCGAAGTGCTGGGAGAGGTAAAGGACGAGTCTTCAGACAGCAGCTATTTGAGCTTTTCAGTATAGAGCCGATGCTTGACAAGAAGGTCATTCTCCTTTCCAGCGGAGAACTCCGTAAGTTCCAGTTGACCAAGACGCTGCTTACGGCTCCGCGTGTCCTTATCATGGATAACCCTTTCATCGGACTGGATGCTGCCACGCGCGAGCTGTTGTACACCGTCTTGGAGAAGCTGGCGCAACTTGCTTCCCTGCAGATCGTACTTGTGCTTTCCATGCTGGATGATATACCGTCTTTTATTACCCACGTAGTTCCTGTTGACAATAAAACAGTGGGAGAGAAAATGCCGCGTGTAGCTTATTTGCAGGCTTTCCGTGAACAAGATGCCCTTCGTGCTGAGGCGGATGCCGCTTCTTTGGGCGAATTGCAGCAGCGCATTGCCGGTCTTCCTTACGAAAACACGAACTTTACTTCGGACGAAGTGGTCCGGCTGAACGGGGTCAGCATCCGCTACGATGACCGTACGATTCTGAAGGAGCTGGATTGGACAGTGATGCGTGGGCAGAAGTGGGCGCTGAGCGGCGAGAACGGTGCGGGCAAGTCTACCTTGCTAGTCTGGTATGTGCGGACAATCCTCAGTCATATGCCTGCGATATCAGTCTGTTCGGCCGTAAGCGAGGTACGGGAGAGAGTATTTGGGAAATCAAGAAGCATCGGTTATGTCAGTCCGGAGATGCATCGTGCTTATCTGAAGAATCTGCCTGCCATAGAGATCGTAGCTTCCGGTCTGCACGACAGCATCGGATTGTACAAACGTCCTATGCCGGCCAGATGGCTGTGTGCGAGTGGTGGATGGATATTTTCGGTGTGCAGCCTTGAAAGACAAGCCTTTTCTGCAACTCTCCAGTGGCGAGCAGCGCCTTGCCTTGCTGGCTCGTGCCTTTGTGAAAGACCCGGAACTGCTGATATTGGATGAACCGCTTCATGGGCTCGATACGTACAACCGCCGTCGGGTCAAGAAGATCATAGAAGCCTTCTGCCATCGTCGGGATAAAGACCATGATTATGGTGACCCACTACGAGAACGAGTTGCCGCAAACAATTACCCACCGTTTGTGCTTGAAGCGTAACCGCTAAAATATCCTGCTGATAAAGAACAGACTATGATGTAAATCGCTATATTTGTAATATCAATCCTTAAACATTATATTATGAAGTTCTTTATTGACACGGCAAATTTAGACCAGATTCGGGAAGCCTATGACTTGGGCGTACTCGACGGAGTGACTACCAATCCCTCGCTCATGGCGAAAGAAGGTATCAAAGGAGTGGAGAACCAGCGTAAGCACTATGTAGACATCTGTAATATCGTGCAGGGAGATGTCAGTGCAGAGGTTATTGCTACCGATTACGAGGGCATGATTAAGGAAGGTGAAGAACTCGCAGCGCTCAATCCGCATATCGTAGTGAAAGTACCCTGCATCGCAGACGGCATAAAAGCCATTAAATACTTCTCGGGCAAAGGTATCCGTACAAATTGTACTCTGGTATTTTCTGTCGGTCAGGCATTGCTTGCAGCCAAGGCAGGTGCAACGTATGTTTCTCCGTTTGTGGGGCGTCTCGATGATATCTGTGAGGATGGCATTGCATTGGTTGCGAAGATTGTAGAGATGTACCGTTATTATGGATATACCACCCAGGTACTTGCCGCTTCCATCCGCCATACGGCGCATATCATCCAGTGCATAGAGGTAGGGGCGGATGTAGCTACATGTCCGCTTTCCGCCATAAAAGGACTACTTAATCATCCGCTGACCGACGCCGGATTGAAGAAGTTCCTTGAAGACTACAAACGTGTAAACGGATAAACTTAAAATATCCTATAAGCCTATCTTTCACGCAATTCTTAACCAATATTGGCGAGAAATAGAATAAAAAACTTTATTTTTGCCGAATATATTCAGTTTAAGAAAAAGCACCGATGAAAGATAGGCTTATAGGATTTCTCAAGACATACTGCTTGTTTATCTGTATATTCGCATTACAGAAACCGTTTTTTATGCTCTTCTACCGTTCCTTGTACGAGGGCGTTTCGTGGACGGAGTGGTTGGGTGTGATGTGGCATGGACTGCCGTTGGACTTATCGCTTGCAGGCTATCTGACTGTTGTTCCTGGATTGCTCTTTATCTGTTCTGCCTGGACGGTATCCAATCTTCTTCGCCGTATATGGTACGGTTATTTTGCTTTCATTTCGGTTTTGCTCTCCGTTATATTTACCGTCGATTTGGGATTATACGAATACTGGGGATTCCGGTTGGACGCTACGCCTCTGTTCTATTTCTTTTCTTCGCCCAAAGATGCGGTGGCAAGTGTCAGCATATGGGTGGTAATCGGGGGAATTATTGCAATGGTTGCCTATGCGGCGGCATTATACGGGATATTCCATGGCGTGCTGTTGCGGAAACGGGTTTTCGAACGCATGAAGATACCTTATCGGCGTTTGAGGGTATCGGGGGTACTGTTGCTGCTGACCGGATTATTGTTTATCCCGATTCGCGGCGGATTCACAGTCTCCACCATGAATACCGGGAAGGTGTATTTCAGTACCGACCAGCGCTTGAACCATGCCGCCATTAATCCGGCTTTCAGCTTAATGGAGTCTCTTTCCAAGCAGAAGGACTTCGGCAGTCAATACCGTTTCATGGAAGCGGATGCGGCCGATCGTATTTTTTCCGGTTTGACAGACCCTGCCGTTCCGATGCGGGACGGTATTTCGGCAGATTCCCTGCAGCAGGCTCCGGATTCTTTGCATTCGTTGTTTACGACAAAGCGTCCCGATGTGCTCTTTATCATCATGGAGAGTTTCTCTTCGTGGCTGATGACAACGCTTGGGGGAGAACCCGGCGTGGCCGTGCAGTTGGACAGCCTGGCGCAAGAAGGCGTTCTCTTCACGAATTTCTATGCGAACAGTTTCCGCACCGACCGCGGGTTGGTTGCCATATTGAGCGGGTATCCGGCACAGCCCACTACCAGCATAATGAAGTATCCCCGTAAGACGCAGTCTATCCCTGCCATTGCAGGCAGTTTGAAGAATGCCGGTTACAGGACGAAGTATTATTATGGCGGTGATGCCGACTTCACCAATATGCGTTCCTATCTGATGTCGTCCGGTTTTGAGGACATTGTTGCCGACCGGGACTTTCCGGTATCGGAGCGTCTGAGCAAGTGGGGCGTGCACGATCATCTTGTGTTCCGCCGTTTGCTGGACGACCTGAAGGCGGAAGCTGCCGACAGTACCCTGGCGGGTAGGGAGACGCCGCATTTCCGTGTGTTGCAGACTTCCAGCAGCCATGAGCCGTTTGAAGTTCCGTACAGCCGTTTGGCGAACGAACGTTTGAATGCTTTTGCGTATACGGACAGTTGCATCGGTGATTTTGTGAAACAGTTCCGCAGGTTGCCGCAATGGAAGAATACGGCAGTGGTACTGGTTCCCGACCACTTGGGAGCCTATCCCGAACGTATCGGAAACCTTGAAACGGGCAGATACCGGATTCCTCTGCTGATAGTGGGCGGGGCGGTACGCGGGCCGGAACGTATCGGTGTCTACGGTTCCCAACAGGATATTGCCGCTACGTTATTGGCGCAGTTATCGATACCGCACGGTGAGTTTACGTTCAGCAAAGATATGCTCAATCCGGCTTCTCCTCATTTTGCTTTCTTTACCGTGCCGGACGCTTTCGGCTTTTTGACGCCGGACAACCAATTGATATTTAATAATGAAGCGGATGCGATTGTTGTAGATGAAGGCTCGAAGAAAGGGCAAAATCTCTCTTTAGGACAGGCCTATCTGCAGAAGTTGTATGACGATATAGCCAAGAGATAGAATGATATTAGCAGATGTTTTGTCGGGGTTGGTCGAAACGGACACCGACCTGTTGCTCGCAATAAACGGGTGGCGTGCCGAATGGGCGGATTATTTTATGTATGCCTTTAGCGGGAAGTGGATTTGGGTGCCGTTGTATGCCGCCATCCTTTATGTAATTGTCCGCAACCTGCATTGGAAAGTTGCCATCGGCTGTGTCATGGCTATTGCGCTGACCATTGTTTTTGCCGACCAGGTGGGGGCAACCGTTATCCGTCCGGTAGTGTGCAGGCTTCGTCCGGCGAATCTGGAGAATCCCGTTTCGGAGTTCGTGCAGATAGTAAACGGTTATAGGGGCGGTCGGTACGGCTTTCCCTCCTGCCATGCCGCTAATACGTTCGGCCTGGCTTTCTTCCTGTTCTATCTGTTTCGTAACCGTACCTTGAACTGGTTTATCATGTTATGGGCAGTGGTAACGTGCTATTCCCGTTCTTACTTGGGAGTACATTATCCCGGCGACTTGCTGGTAGGTGCTTTTGTGGGCTTTGTAGGTGCTTCTCTCTGTTACTGGCTTTTCAGCCGGTTGTGTAAGTATAGGCGTAAAGAGAGCTATGAGCATATCTATGTTCCAATCTGGGTAGGGGGAATTACCATATCCGGCATTCTGGCTTATGCACTGATACGGGCGATGTTGTAGCGGCTTGCTTTGTCCGCTTCTTTGGGGCAAAGGTGAATAAACATCTTTCCTTTGGATTTGTTATCCTTATCGACAGACTAATAAAAACAGAATGCTTATGGTGAGCTTAGGAAGCTGGATGAACGAAATCCTCATCGATTGGGGAGTAGACCCGAAACTTGCGAATATGTTTGACGAGACGATCATTGCCGTATTGATGATAGGCGTATCGATAGGGCTGGATTATCTGTGTCAGGCTATATTTGTAGGGGGGATGAAACATTATACAAAGCGTGCACCCCACCAGTGGAATACATTGCTGATGAAACGCAGGGTGGTGCATCATCTTATTCATATCTTGCCCGGTGTATTGGTTTACTTCTTATTGCCCCTGGCCTTTGTGCGGGGAAAAGAGATACTGGACTTCTCACAGAAAATATGTGCGGTGTATATCATTGCTGCCATACTGTTCACTATCAACGGCTTGTTGCTGGTGATGCTGGATGTATATAACATGAGGGACAAGCAGAAGAACCGTCCGCTGAAAGGGTTCGTGCAGGTTCTTCAGGTATTGCTGTTCTTTATCGGCGGCATTGTTATAATCGCGGTGCTGGTGAATAAGTCTCCGATGACTTTGTTTGCAGGCTTGGGTGCATCGGCGGCTGTACTGATTGAACGCCGTTCAAATGAAATGCTTTACATTGAACGTAGGATAGGGGAGAAATAGGCCATCGCACTGTCGGTTTACTCCTGTGATCTGTTTCTGATCAGCTCTCATATACAAAGGTAGGCAAGAAGATCGGTTTATGCAAGTGGAGTAGGGGAGTACGTACTACTCTCTCCTATTTCTTTCATTGAAATTATTCTATATAGATGATATTTGGTATATTTGCAGTCAAATAAATGCTATATAATTATGACTAAAGTTATCCATGTACACTTGATTTACGAGAAGAAAAACCTCTATTTCGGCAGTATTTCTGCCATATTTGATACTTTGACGGAGAGTGAAGTCGGTATCACCAAGAGCAGTCTGTTACATGCCGGTTTGACCGATGGATCCGTGAAATACACGAAACGTGCAATGATTATCCAGTCGCACTTGATAAAGACTACCAGAAAGGGCTAAAACGGCCTTAGAACGTCTATAAAGCCGCAAAAAGCGGCTTTTTTTGTGTTCTTTGGATGGTATCCTTTTCAAATAGTACATCTGAAAGAAGCTGCTACTTATTTGAACGGTTTGAACGGTCGTAAAAACGGAAAGGACGGACATTTGGATGGACACTTGGATGGACATTTTGAGCGTTGGAAAAACGAAACGTTTCGATTGGATGGACATTTGGACGGACATTTTTTTCTATTTTTGGAAGCATTTTTATAGGAATACTCTTTTTTCGTACCTTGTTTTCTTTCGTTTATAAACTATTGCAGGGGGTAAATAATATTTCATAAATAATTATTTACTCCCCTATATTTTATATTATCATTCTAAGAATCAGTGTTTTACTACTTTTTACCCCCTTTGCCCCATAAAACTCGTTTTATCCGACACCTGCAAGTGTTGAACTCTCCGCACCTGAAACACGCCCCGACTTGTCCTGTTTGAGTTGCAATTGTTTGTTTAAGTATTCCTATTTCTTCTGCTTGCTCTTTTATTGTTATCTGCTGTTCTTTTATCGTAGACAGAAGTTTATCGAATATTTCAGGAGAAGTACCTTGGCTATTATCGATTTTTTCCTTATCTTTATTCTTAGAAACATAACCTGTTTGCATGTGTTCTACTGGCGTTGACTGGTTCGTTTTTGTCATTTCTCCCCTACCCGTTAAAAGCCATTCGCAATTTACTGCGAATTTGTCAGCGATAGCAGCTAACACATCAAACCTTGGTTGTGTACCAGCTATATAGCTTCTAATATTGGACTCGTTAATCCCAATGGCCTTAGCAAAAGGCAGATTCTTTCCATCACAAAATTCTGTGATTAACATCTGTATTCTTTCTGAAATAGCCGATTTTTTCTCCATAAGCGCATTATTTTGCTAATTTAATCGCATTTTATTGCGCAAAATCTTGCGACTTTCGCAATAACATACTATATTTGCAACGTGTTCAAAGTGTGAACGCCGCCTCAAAGCTACAAAAAAGGCTTGAGGTGACAATGAGAAATATATAAAAAGAAGAAAAATGAAAGCATTGAAAGTAACCGTTGACTGGGCAGAAATGGACCTGTTTGCTGCCACCCTTAAAGAGTTGAATGATGACGAAAATATTTTCGCCTACCAGATTGACGCGTTGACCGGTATCGTGGTCTGCGAGAACGAGTGCGGCCTGGCTTATTGCCGTTCCTGTTTTGACTACCGGGTAACCCCGACAATAGAGGAGCTTCGATAGATTTCCCGGGCGGTTAGTTCAGTTGGTAGAACACGCCAGACTCCCACAAGGGAGAGGCCATGGTCCGCGGTTCGAGTCCGCGACCGCCCTCTACAATAATTTAACATATCAACGAATTATGAAAGAACGAATAGTCGTAGAATACAGCGAGGTGGGTAAGATAGCCGGTTTGCTGGGTTGTTCCCGGGAAATGGTCTCCCACTCCCTTGCATTCCGCAAGAACAGCAAGTTGGCCCGTTCCATCCGCAAGCTCGCTATTGAGCGCGGTGGTACCAAGGTAGGTGGTAACCCTCAAAAAAAGGACGGTGATGAAAAGTGACCTGATGACATTGTTCGGTGACCAGCTGCGCTGGTTCACCCGTCTGAACCGGAAACAGCGCCTTTGTGTGCTTTATTTCTGTCTGAGTTTCGGGATCCTGCTTTCCGTGGTCTTTGACCACCCGCTGCTGGAGCTCGCCGTCGTGCTGAACTTCGGGGCTTCAGCGAGACTGATGAAGAGGCATGTCCCTTTGAATGATTTGGAGGAGTGATAATCGGACTGGGAGATGGAATACTACAAGAAAACATTGTGTGTAACCTATCAGGAACTGACTTGTGGAGATGATCCGGTGATAACCAGGGGTGCCCTTGACAAACAGCTGCAACGTGGTACCATTGAACGTTCCCATCGTGGCGGCGGAGAAGGTTCCCGTGCACAAATCATCTATTCCTCCCTTCCCGATAAATACCAGAAACGTTTTGTTGCCAAGTACGGCGATCCTGAACAGAAACTGATACGAGAAATGATTATGAGCAAAGTGAAGAAAGACGAGAACGCGGAGCTTTTCTTTGAGGAGTACCGCTACGACAAGAACGGTGAGCAGGTTCCCCTTCCCGAGCGTATCCAGGCCGAGTATGTATGGAACGCTTCGGTGCTTAACGCACTGATCAGCGAGCTGGACACGCTTCGTCCGAAACGTAACATGCTGGGGGGTAGCCGTAATGTATGGGAAACGTTGCTTGCCAGGGTCGAGGAATGGCGCGGGGAGTATGCGCATACCCTTCCGGGCAGCGAGGGCCGCCTGAAGAGCCTTGTGAACCAGTACAGGCCGCAGAACTACGCGGTACTGGTCAGCGGCAAGTATGGCAACAGCAACACGCTGAAGATCGAGGAGGAAGCCGGGCGTTACCTTGTCGCGCTGAAACGGAGCCGCGTCCCTGTCTATACCGACATGCAGATATTCGAGGAGTACAACCGTGTCGCCCCGGAACGTGGCTGGAAGCCCCTGAAGAGTCCCCGCAGCCTTCGCGAATGGCCTTAACAGCCCCCGTATCGAGCCTTTATGGTATGATGCGGTTTACGGTGAAATGAAGGCCCACCAGCGTTACGGCCGCAAGCATAAGACCGAACTCCCCAGCCGCCGTGACAGCCTGTGGTACGGTGACGGTACCAAACTGAACCTCTACTACAAGGACGAGCATGGTAATGTCCGCACCATCGGGGTGTACGAGGTCATGGATGCCTACAGTGAAGTCCTGCTCGGCTTCCATATCAGCGAGAACGAGGATTATGAGGCGCAGTACCATGCTTACCGCATGGCGCTCCAGACAAGCGGGCACAAGCCTTACGAGCTGGTCCATGACAACCAGGGCGGTCATAAGAAGCTTGAACGTGTCTCCGACGGTCTGCTTGACAAGATCAGCCATATCCACCGTCCCACCGCCCCTTACAGCGGGCAGTCGAAAACTATCGAGTCGGCTTTCGGGCGTTTTCAGAGCCAGGTCCTGCATAAGGACTGGCGGTTTACCGGTCAGAACATCACCACCAAAAAAGCATCCAGCCGTCCGAACCTTGAGTTCATCGAGGCCAACAAGGATAAACTTTACACCCTTGCCGAGCTGAAGGCAAAATATGTCGAGGCACGCCGGGAGTGGAACGAAATGAAGCATCCGGCCACCGGTATTTCCCGGATCGGGATGTACAACACCAGTGTAAACGAGGACACGGAAGCGGTGACGGCACGTGACATGGTGGATATTTTCTGGGTGATGACCTCCCGACCGAGCACGTTCACTTCTTCCGGTATCGAGGTCACGATCGGCGGCAAGTCCCGCACCTATGAAGTTTATTCCTCCCCCGGTGTTCCTGACCATGAGTGGCGTCGCCGTAATACCTACAGACAGTTCTATGTCAAGTATGACCCTTATGATTTCAGCAGCGTCCGGCTGTACTGGAAAGACAAGGGCGGGGAGTTCCGTTTCGAGCGTGTCGCCGAGCCCTACATGGTTATCCACCGTGCCATCCAGGACCAGGGAGAAGGCGAGGCCGCCTTCATCCGCCGGGAACAGGAGGCCAACGTGCAGGACCGCGTGGAACGTCAGGTGGTTGCCAAGGAAATAGAGTATGAGCACGGGGTGGCTCCCGAACAGCACGGTCTGAACACTCCGAAACTGAAAGGTATTACGGCCGAGGTGCAACGTCAGATAGACCGTCGTACAAAGAAGTACGGCCAGCCTCCGGAAGAGATTTCCCTGGGGCGTTCCACCAAAGTGATCAGCAATATAAGCTGGGACCAGCTCGGTCGTCGTGAAGTGGATAAACGGAAAATAGTCGGAAAATTTTAAAGAAAATTGATTATAAAAATACGATTGGTTATGGAAATTACAATGAAAGAGAAAAACGCCATCAGTGAGCGCCTTCGCGCTTACGTGGCTAAATACCCGAGCCAGACGAAGGCCGCGGGCAGCCTGAAAGGTGTCAGCGTGGGTACCGTGAGCAATATTCTGAACGGCCGTTTCGAGAACATCAGCGATGAGATGTTCCGCAATGTGGCCTCCCAGGTGGGAGGTATGGGCACACCCAGCTGGCAGATCGTTGAGACGGGCGCGTACCAGGAGATTACCGAAGTGCTTTCCGACGCGCAGCGCTGGCGTAGCGTCCGCTGGGTGACCGGCGAGGCCGGCTGCGGTAAGAGCACCACCGCCCGGGTGTACCTTCAGGACCACAAGGAGGTTTTTTACATCCTTTGCTCCGAAGACATGAAGAAGGGCGATTTTGTCCGCGAGATTGCCCGCACGGTAGGAATCCGTACCGAAGGCTGCAATATCCGTGAGGTGTGGGGGCTTATCCTTGACGACATCATCCAGATGGACGCGCCCCTGCTGGTGTTTGACGAAGCCGACAAGCTTACCGAACCGGTATTCCACTACTTCATCAGCCTGTACAACAAGCTGGAGGAAAAATGCGGCGTGGTCTTCCTGAGTACCGACTATATAGCCAAGCGCATCAGCAACGGGCTTAAATACCAGAAACCGGGTTACAAGGAATTTTACAGCCGTATCGGACGTAAGTTCTTCACGTTGGAGCCGACTGACCAGAATGATGTCTATATTATCTGCACGGCGAACGGGCTGACTTCCCGGCAGGATATCGATGCCGTGATGAAGGAGGCTGCCACCTGCGATTATGACCTTCGCCGCGTGAAGGATTCCATCCACAAGGTAAAACGCATGAGTGATTTGTAACCCGTTCAAATTCCGTTCAAACGTAATTTTAAGGATATGGAAAATAAATTTGAATACCTGAAAATCGACGGCCGCGACCAGCTTCCCTCTCCCTGGTTCAGCTATCCCGTCCTGACGGAATACGAGACTGTGGCCATTTACCGGAACGGACGCGACTACCTGGACGTCCTTGTAGGGCGGCAGGACGGCTGGTGGACTGCCGGTGTCCACATGCAGGTGAACAGTTCCAGTGCCGGTTTCTGCCCGGGGCGCAAATGGGGACAGTTCTCCACCCGTGAGAATGCCCTATTGTGGGCACTCGGCTGGATGCTCTGCCATGAGAAGATGCGGGGTGCCGCACGGCAGGCCGTGCTTGACCGAATTGACAATATCCGGCAATTAAAACTTTTCTGACCATGAAGCGTGCATTGAGTGTAAAGGATATCCTCAGCAAGAAGTATGAGGTTTTTCCCTTCGAAGGAAAGTGGAAGGAGGCCTTCGACACCCCGGAACGTACGGGTGTATGGTTTATCTGGGGTAACAGCGGTAACGGTAAGACTTCTTTTGTGATGCAGTTGTGCAAGGAACTGTGCAAGTATGATCGTATCGCGATCGATTCTTTGGAAGAGGGTACGCGTCTGACGGTCCAGAACAACCTGAAACGCTTCGGCATGGCTGGTGTGAGCCGCCATCTGGCCTTCATCAAGGAAGATATCCCGGCGCTGAAGGAACGCCTGCGCCGTCATAAGAGTTACAACATCGTCGTGATTGACAGTTTCCAGTACACACAGATGACGTACCGTGACTATATCCAGCTGAAGGAGGAGTTTCCGGACAAGCTGTTTATTTTCATCAGCCATGCCCGCGGCAAGAATCCTAAAGGTGATGCGGCCACGAGCGTGATGTATGATGCCGATCTGAAGATATGGGTGGAAGGCTACGTCGCCTTCAGTAAGGGACGTTATCAGGGTCCACTGGTGAATACACGATCTGGGAGAAGGGCGCCTATGACTATTGGAATGTGGCTGGACCCAGCTGGAGATTTGTCCTCCCGCCTATATGTGTAAGGGGCCTAACCGTGAGAACTTCGTCAGTACCGGTCACAAGTGCGGTTACTGCAAGGGTAACGGCTGGTTCTGGGGAACGGAGAAGGGCAGCCGCGAGGACGTGCATGTGCCCTGCCCGGTGTGTGGCGGCAGCGGTGAGCTGGATGCGATTATAACAGTGGACTGGAAACCTTCAAACAAGTGAGCCATGAGAAAGGAATATTATAGAATAGAAAGGAATCAAATGGAATTATGTGACATCTTCGGATGTAGCAGCATTACTACACTGCCTGATAAGGTTATGTTTGCTTTGTTTTCTCAGAATCCCACTTTGTATTTTGAGAAGTACAAAGAGTTATGCCCTGATTTGACTGTAGATTGGATGCAAAGGGTATATCAGTTCTACCACGCAGACAGAAAGGAAAAGAAACAAGATTATACACCTGTATCTCTTTCTAAGCTGGTTGCTTTTCTTAGCTATACACCATGCGAGAAAGTTGTGTACGATTGTTGCGCTGGTTCCGGTTCTCTGACTATTCAAAAGTGGTGCACTAATCCGGATTTAAAGTTTGTTTGCGAAGAATTGGATACGAATGTATTGCCTATCCTTCTGTTTAATCTTTGTATTCGCAATATTGATGCGACAGTGGTAAACAAGAATATTCTCACTGGTGATATTATCGGTTCATATAAGGTAATCAGAGGTTCAATATATGGAGTTATACAGCGTCCGATGTTTCCGGAAACAGAATTTCTAAAAGCTGATGTAGGCATTTCCAACCCGCCATTTAATTTAAAAGTTCCTGTATCTGAAGAAATAATCAAAGCTTTACCTCAGAAATACACTTGTAATTTTGCTTTCGTGGCGCATTGCCTGCAAAGGAGTGAAAGATGTGCGTTGATTCTTCCCAGAGGTGTGCTTACAAGCAAAGAAGAGAAAGAGTGCAGGAGATACTTTATTGAGAAGGGATGGCACTTTTGTTTGATAAGAAGAAAACGAGTAAAGATGTGATGCTGATTAATGCGGAGGGAATGAAATCTGTTGAAGTAAGAGAACAACGTGGAGAAGGTGGCGCTTCTCATTACAACCGCATCTATAAAAAGGAATTTAATACTTTTTCAGATGAACAGATTGCTGCTATATGGAAGCGGTGAACTGGATGCGGTTATAACAGTGGATTGGAAACCAACAAATAAATAATCATCATGGGAAAGAAGAAAGTTATAGAAAATTGTGTGGGTACCGTTAGTGTTTCCACCAGGATCCAGAATGGTGCCGTAACGACCACTTACCAGTTCAAGGCCGGTTTTGCCGCTCATGGCTGGACTGATAAAAGGGCTAAGGACATTATCCGGGAAATGAAGTCCGGTGTGAAAAATATGATTTTTGCGGATAAAGAACATTTTGGTATTACTGATACGTCCAAAGTGACATTTTACGGTGGTGTCAAAGTTCTTGAGTGCGATTATATTCTTGAAAAATAACATATTATCAACCATTAAAATTTAACTGAAATGATTACAGAAAAACAGAAAGAGGCAGTAATGGAACTCTGCCGGTATGTGGAGAACTTTTGTAAGGAGAACGGCCTTAGCGCTTTTATGAGTGTTGCGGCCAGTGAGGATCATCCGGACGGGCTTGAGCAGGTTGCGGGTTCAATCGTGACCGGCAAGGGTGACCATGTTGTGGGTTCCATATCTGGAACCGTCAAAACTGACAAACGTGTCTGCATGTTGCTGTCCATGGCGCTGATGCAGGCCCAGGTGAGAAAGGCGGATATCAATGTTATCCCGTCTTGGGCGGGAAAATTTGAATTGATGAATGTAGCATAAACAGCCATGAGTGAGAATAACAACAAACAGAAACGTAAACGTGTTTGTCCGCATTGCGGCCGCAAGTTGTGGATGCGTGAATTTTATCCGCTGAAGAACGGAGGCCGGAATTCCTGGTGTCATGAATGTGTGCTGGAATACAAACGGGAGCGGTACCGTAAGACCCGGAAGGTTCCCGATGGTACTTTCATGCACCGGACCCAGGGGCGGATCGTGGAGCATAACGGCTACTCGACGCGTATCTTCTGGAACGGCAATATGCTTTCCATCATGCATCGCCACTATCACAATACCCTCAACCGGGAGCTGGCTGAAATGCTCGGTGTTTCCGAACGCAGCGTCACCCGGAAGGCCCGAGAGATGGGACTGGAAAAGGACAAAGGTTTTGTAGCCTCCCTTAGCCGGGAACATCTGTTGCTGGCAAACGCGAGAAGTAAGGAACTGGGATATCCGGGCGGCTTCACCAAGGGGATGAAGTTTCGGGGAAACCAATACACCGGAAGGATAAGAGTTGAATAACCTGTAACATTTCAATATTATGAGCAATATCTTCAAGAGATTCGAGGGCCGGAAGGTCCGTGTCCAAATCGTGAACGGTTTCGGTCTTCCGGTTGACCGCCAAGGTTACGTGGAGGTTGAGGAGAACTGGGCTTATCTTTACGAGAAAGGACAGAAAGGAAACAGATACATTATGGCGATCAACACCAACAGGAACAGTGTGGTGTCGGTTGAAGTGATTCACCAGAAACGGAATGTGGATAGCCGAACCTCTGGTGAATCAGAAGGAAAGTTCCAAAATGATACCTACCAAAAAGGTGTCATTTCTCTGGGAAAATGACATTCAGATTGAATTGCGCTACATAGCCGCAGTTTTGGCAATATCCGACAATGACAGGGATAAAATTGATGCCATTATCAGCTTTTAATTGCATCCCTTCCCGTTGGAACGATAAAATTTGAGACTCACCTTTACCGAAAATAAAGTTTGTTCTTTGTTTGCACATGGGACATTCGTACGGTGAACATTTCTTGTTGATCTCGGCCAAAATGGCATTAGCATTTTCTTCTGTAAATTTCATAATTGTAAAATTTAAAAGTGACAGACAAAAATAATGAATCAGGGTACGTTCTCCGGCATAATTGTAAAAGTTTTAAGTGACGTTTTAACTTCTTTTTGGAGGCGTACCCTTTTTAAAGGGATAACTTAAAACCGACATAGCCATGCAGATAGACATCAACACCCGTAAGCGGTTAAACAAGCCCGAGAATTACTCGGCGTTTTACAGCCTTTTGAACCGCCTTCCGACATCCGATCGTGACGCACTGAAGGAAAGCATTGTTTCCCAGTACACGGAGGGACGGACCACGAGCCTTCGTGACATGACGCTGAAGGAATACAGTGCCGCTGTGTCTGCCATGCAGAAGTTGGTGCCGCCCACTTACCAGGAAGAGCTCCGGAAGATTCTCCGTCAGAAGCGTTCGGCGGTGCTTCACCAGATGCAGCTGCTGGGCATCGACACGGCCGACTGGGATCGGGTGAACGCTTTCTGCCGGGACAGCCGTATCGCCGGCATGGAGTTCCGAGAACTTGACTGTGAGGCGTTGGACACGTTACAGGTGAAGCTACGTGCCATCCGCCGCAAATGTGAGAATAAACAACAGTAACAACCATTTAATTTTTTAGTTATGGACTTGAAAGAACAGTTAAAGAGCTTGTCCGCACAGGACAGAAAAGAATTGCTGAAACAGCTCCAGCAGGAAGAGAAGGAAAGCAAGCGCAACCGTCGCGATGCCTACGAGGGGCTTCGTGCGCAGTTCATGCTTGAAGTGAAGAACAAGCTGTTTCCGGTCGTGGATGACGTGAAAGCGTTCCGCGACTGGGTGGAGAAAAGAGGCCGCTGCCTTCCGTGCGGTGATGCGTGAATACGGCCAGCTCCGCAAGGACGAGCAGGCGAGCTTCACCATCGTGGACGGTGACATGAAGCTGGAAGTGAGGAGTAACAAAGTGAAGAGCTTCGATGAACGTGCCAATCTCGCCGCCGAGCGTCTGGTGGATTACCTGAAGCGTTACGCCATGGGCCGCGAGCTGGGTACCGATGATCCGATGTACCAGCTCGGCATGACGATGATCGAGCGTAACCGCCAGGGCGATCTGGACTACAAGTCGGTGAGTAAGCTGTACGAGCTGGAGGACCGTTTCGACAGCGAATACACCGAAATCATGGACCTCTTCCGTGAGAGCAATGTGGTGTACAAGACTGCGGTGAACTACTATTTCCACAAGCGTGACGAGAACGGTGTCTGGCACCGTATCGAACCTTCATTCTGCCGGTTGTAGTCATGGAGAAGACGAAGAACATCGCGCCGCACGTCATGGCCTGCAAGCGTTGTGAAGGCAAGGGACGTATCTTTTACCTGGACCAGGGAGGAGCTCCTTTATCCGCAAAATGTCCGGTCTGTAATGGCAGCGGGCGGGTGAAGGTACAGAGCAAGGTGATCACCCGTATCGAACCGTTTGTTCCCGGTAAGGATGACACCGAACTGATGACCATGTGATTTTGTTCACACTCTAAACAGAAAAACGCCGCATCCATGCACGATGCGGCGTTTTTTTATCAACATCCCCGGTTAAATGGCTAATTTTGCAGCATATACTTAACTTTACTTTATGGCCAAAGGACGAGACAAGAAGCTGATAGAACTCCGTGATGAAGCCCTGTGCCGCCGTTACTATTACTGGACGGAGGTGCAGCGCCTGCGCTTTGATGATGCCCTGAAAGTGTTGTCCCGGCAGGAGTTTTTCATTTCCGAGGAGCGTATCATGTCCATTATCCGGTGCAAGTGCCGGGAGCTGAAGGACTTGGAGGTGAAGCCCGTCCCAAAGGTTAAGAAACCCCGCCTGACAGCCGTCCAGCTTTCCCTGTTCACGGGGGAATGAACCTTCCCCTTACTGCATGGCCGACTCGTCATGCAGCGTGAAAGAATAAACCGTCTCGTACACCTTGATGTTTCCCGGCAGCGAATAGTCCCGGCTCTTTACCCTGACCAGCGGGCTGGTCTCTTCCGTGCACTGGAACTCCTGCAAGGCTTTGTACAGCTCTTTGGCCTTCAGCTGCCGTTCCCTTACCTTGTCATAGGTTCCGGAGGTGTAGTGGGTGTCATCGTAGCAGTCAATGGCCAGTCGTATGGTGATGAGCGACTCGCTTTTCTGTACCCCGTAACCGAGGTCATTCCAGTCCGATTCGGCGTTCCCGACAAGCACGCAGGGGAAGGTTACCGGATAGTGGTCCTCCTCCGCCCCGGCTTCAAGCTGTCCGTAGTCCTCGTCAATGTATGACAGTTCAGGCATCTTTTCGGCGATGCGTTCCATGATTGCGATAAATATTTCTTCCATGTTGTTATAAATTTAAAATATTTCTGATTTCATTCTCCATTTTACGGTCTATCTTTTCGGACAGTTCCCGGCTTTCCCCGATAAACTGGCGTTGCGGTATTTTTATCCGGAGCTTTTTCTTTTTGGTCAGCGCCAGCCTTTTCCATTTCAGCGCCTCCGGATTCTCCTGCGGTTTATTGCTTGCGGCGGAACCCCTTCTTTCTGCCCTTTCCTTTTGCCCGTGGCGGCTTTTTTAGCCTTGCCTGAAGCCTGGTAATACTTCGCCCATGCAAAACGCCGCATTTGGGGCGTAACAGTCGGATGAACTTCTCCTCCCCAGTTATTGACCGGCGCATAGACGAGTTCGTTTGCCACCCTCACTCGGTATTCTCCCGGCATGTATTTGACGGAGCTGAAGAGATGGTTCCTTCCGGAGAGCAGCGTCCCGTACTGCCCGGCCGCATCGGTCCGCCCCGAGGACGGCCTTTTCGCTTTCGGCCACGGGTGTAGCCCTCCGTTTACGAAACCTTCCCGGCGGAAGTTGTCCTGGAAATGGTCTTTTGCCATTCGTCCAGCGATAACCGGCATTTTCCGTTTCATTAGCCCATCCAGTTCTTTTCGTTTGGCTTTTATCAGTTTTGAATATTCTTTTATGTCCATGAATGACTGAATTAAAAAATAATTTTATACTTTTGCAGCAAGGCGTTTTTTATGTGCCTTTTTGCGTTATGGAAATACCTAAACAAGTGTCGGAATTAGCAAACAGTAGCGGTTACAACTCCGTTGTTTTATCAGCCAGTTCCCCTGAAGGAAGCATCTATTCTGTGGGCTGTGTTGACGGGGATGGTTTTGAGTTGCCTGTCGGTCTTCCTACCTTTATTCTGTTCGACGGTCAGTCCTGCCGTCTGGTGGACGGTGAGGAGGGACTGACACTTTCTTCCCGTTTATTTGGTGATAAATAGTCCCATGATTTTGGGATTTACCAATTTGTTGTCTATTCTTATCACTCCCACACAGTTGGCTTTCATGTTCTGTATGTAATTGCTTGCATCATCCTTTCCGGTTTGCGGGTCGAAGAACCTTGTCTTTCCTTCAGTCACCTCCGCGCAGAACACGTGTGCGGAGCCGCCTTTCCAGGCACAATATATCTCGTATATTCCGTCCTCTCTGAATTTTTCCCTGAAGTATTCCTTCAGTCGGTTTGCGTTCATTACTTGGTATCCCTTTCTGACCTGCCATTTATAGGTATAGTCATAATCCGGCTTTGTTCCGTCCCGGTTCAGGAAACGTTCTTCCCATGTGATACCTTGTTTTGCCATTTCATTGTATGCGCTTTGTCTGATGTTGGGTTTTGCCTCGGTGTCAAACCCTAACCTTCTGAGCATGTGTGTTACGGTGCAGGTCTGGCAATTCACGCGGTATCCTTCCTCTTTTCCGAATTTTGGATTTTCCTTTCCCTTGTTTGCCTGTTCGTATGTCATCGGCTTACCTTTGGTAACGCCGAGTGCCTTTTCTATCTTGAGATTGTTGCGGGCGATGTCGGTTTTTTCCTCCAGCGTCAGGTTGTCTGGCATTTCGGCTATCATCTCGTTGATGCGTCTGGTCAGTGCGTCCACGGCTTTTTTTGCTCCCGGATACGCTTCAGTAACGTAGGGGTGTTTGTCTGAGAACAGTTTGCCGTCTTTTCCCGGATTGTTTTCCAGACCGTCCCTTATTCGCTGGCTCCGGCTCTTTCTTCGGGCTTGGAATCCGGCCGGCTTGTTCAGCCGTCTTTTGTTCCGCCTTCAGCTGCTCGTAATTGGCCGGTTTGTCGATACCGAATTCCTCATAGAGATAGTCGTCATCGATGGGGATGTTGAAGTTCTTCTTCAGCTGCGTAAGGATGGATATTTTGGTACCGGCATCCGTTTCCTTCGGTTCCGGAAAGCAAGAATGTCCCCCCTTCAGTATTGATGCCCATGCGCAGCAGAATGTCCGTCATGTCGTAATTCAGCACGTTGAGCACGTACTTCCGGTCAGCCTCCAGCACCTTGTCCTCTACCTTCTTATGAACCGTACCCAAAGCCTGTGTGCCTTTTTCGGACGATTCGGTTGTCAGCGTATTGCCCAGTATCAGCTTGGAGATTTCGTTGTTGCACCGTTCGCAGAGGCGTTCATAGACATCGGCAGACCCTGTTTTGTTTCCGGCTTCCGTAAGTTTGAGTTCCGTGTCCTTGGCATGAAAGAACTGCGCCAGACTTCCGGCGTTGGCCGCATCCTCCATGGCCCGCTGGCGGGACTCATCGTCATCGGAGTCATAGATATATTCCTGTATAGGCATGCCGAATACCTCGGAGAACTGTGCCCAGTCGCCCGTGGTGTTACGTTTGTAAATGACCCAAGGAGCCGCTTTGGCCAGCAGGCCCAAATCGGACGGTGAACCCACAAAAAGCAGGTCGGTATATTCATCCCAGGAATGGCCGGTAGTGTCCGTCTGGTACCGCAAAATGAGTTCCCTGACCGGATCTACATGCTTGCGCGGCACCAGGTCGTAATCCACCCACTCCTGCAGCTTGTGGAACTGGCAGAGCGAGAACCCCCAGAACTTAGCATCGAGGATGTCGCCTACCAGCCGGTTGAACCAGGGCGACTGTATCTGCTCGTTGATTTTATCGTCGGGCTTCCCGTCCACCCGGAATTCCATGTTGGAGCACAGCACGGCATTCCTTGCGCTTTTCGATTACACAGGAAAGGTGCGTATCCATCAGAATATCCTCGTAGAGGTCATAGAGTTTGTAACGTCGCGAGAAATCGACATTCTCGGCTGCCCTTACGGCTGCCATGTAATCTGAAATGTCCAGTCCGAAGCGTTTGGGCTGTGTGAGCACAATCACATTCGGTTTCTTCTGTCCCGGCAAAGCGAAGTTTCCCCCTACGGTGATGATGCCGGCTTTGTTGTCTTTTTCTGTTCTTCCTTTTTCATGATGCTTGCTTGTTTACCAGTGGTTCGTTCGTTTGCGGTTGCTTTGAATGCGGAAATCCGACCTGCCCGCCCTTTGTTCCTCGGGCAGCAACGGAGCCCCTTCGATTGAAATGTCCTCGTCGGCCACCGCCTTCATCCATTCCACCGCCCGTTCGTAACGATCCTTGCGTACCTGGGAAAGTTTCTGCGGGTTGTGGATGCAGAAGATGTGATAGACCGTCATATCGATGACCATCATCAGCACGAGCTGGTTCCGGTTGTCCCCGGTGGCCGCAAAAATCTTGTTGCAGTCGTAGCGTTTGCTCAAATAACACCGCATTTCGGCAATGGCCCTGTCCTCGCAAACCTCAATGACCGTTTCGTCTTCGCGTACCAGTGCGTCGAGGATGTCGCGATGGATGCTTGCATCGTAATCGGTGAGTTCTACAAACTTGCTCATAATTGTTCAGTTTTACGCTAATTTACATTACCAATTTAGGCTCAGAAATAACCTTATTCAATCTATTCATACCAGCATCGTAATACTCCTTGTCGATTTCGAAACCAATATACTTACGATTAGTATTAACACATGCAATTGCCGTTGAACAACTGCCTATAAATGGGTCTAAAACAACATCACCTGGCTGTGTGGTTAATGCCAGCAATCTTTCAAGCAAACGAACAGGTTTTTGTGTCGGGTGAATTGCGCTGTAATGGTCACGAACTATCTTAATGATTGATTTCTCATTCATTCCACATGACATTGACGATATAACATTACACGACCTGTCTCCAATTTTCATGTCTCCGTGCAATCCGTGCTTGTTTGCTTTTTCATCTTTATGCAGATCTGTTCTAATTATCGTTCTCTCTGTACATCCATCACTCATGGCTCTGACTACCGCAGCGCATCTATCCTCATTCTTAAACCCCGGCTGAGCCGATACGTTATATCCACTAACCCTATCAAGATTATAAGATGCAACATTGTTGATTAAAAAATCTTCAACTGCTTTCAACGATTTAGGATTATGTAATATAACTTTCAGTCTTTTTATATCTTGTAATACTGAGGCCAAATTACCATTTTTAGCCTCTATGTATGGAACCTTAACCCTATTAATTTTTCCCTTACCCAAACTGCTAATACTTATAGTTTCGTGTACCCTTAGTAAAGTTAATAAAGGAGATGTTATATTTGATTTATCCCAAATTATTTCCTCTTTAAATTTAAACCCTAAATCTGATAGAATGGTGTTCCACCTATAAAATGATGTCCCGCGACCGAACATAACGACAAATCCCGTAGGCTTTAAGACCCTTTTAAAATCAGCAAACAAAGTTTGTTCGTCAAATTTACGCTCTAATTTCTGTCCTTTTAAATACAAATACGGCGGATCTGTTAATATACAGTCTATACTGGCATCAGGAATACGTTTAATTCCTTCCTGACAATCTTCGTTATATATTTTATCTAATTCTATTTCATTCATTTTTTCTTGGTTTTAAAGTTGTCATAATCTTTTCTTATTCCGTTTTCTTACATCCTTCCGTGAGCGGAATACGGGCGGTTCAATGCGCCTGATCAGCTCATCGATGATGCGGTTTGCCCCTTCGACCCCATCCGGTCCGTCGGCCGGATAGCGCATGGTCAGTGTGAACAGCTTGAACTGGTCCTCCAGTTCCTTCATGTGCGGATTGTCCCGTTCAGCCTCGTTGAGGATGAGGTTCCCCTCGCGGTTGAGCGGTTCAAGGTTGGCCTCGATGCGTGTAGCCTTGTCCGTCTTCTTCTCCTCGTCGCCCCGGATGAACAGCGCAATCTTCTGTTCGCGGCGTACTTTTGCCACCAGCGGTTTGAACACCTGTTGGAAGAAAGGGTCCTGCAGCTTGTTGTTCTCCATGTAGCAATAGACATTGGTCTTGCCCCCGACAAATTCAAGCATCCGGACATACCAGTCAATGAACTCCGCATTGAGCGCCTGTGCCAGGAAAGTCTTGATGACATAAAGCCTGGCACCCAATTTGCCACAGAGCGAAACCGTCTTGAAGGATTTACCTTTCTTACCCTTGCTTTCACCCGGTGCCGGGTCGCCATACACCACGAGGAACTTGAATTTGGAGAGAGGCGGTACCTTGCCGTATGCAATGTTCTCGAATACCTCGCCCACGGAAATCGGGTTGTTGAAATATTCTCCCTGTGCCGCCTTTTTGGATATTTTGGACAGTGTGCGGTCGATGTCCTCTTCCGAGTTCTTTTCCGGCCATGTGGAAAAACCGTTTTTGTCGCGGATGTTCACGATGTCCCAGGAGTCGGCCATTTCGCCCGCCCTCACCACGCAGCAGTCCTTGGCGATGATGTTTCCGCAGAAGATGACCAGTGTAGGTTCGGAAATGGAACGTGTGGGGTACAGCGCATTTTCCCACCAGTCCCAGCGCTTCTGGATGATGTCCGGATTCTTGGTGTCCTCGTCCGTATCAAAGTCATCGACCAGCAGCACGTCAGGACGTATGGCCTCGTTACGCGAACCACGCGGCGACTGCCCGGCACCCAGTGCCCGGAACGAAACCTTCCCTTTGGTGGTGAATTCGTCCTCCGTCCATGAACCCGGCATTTCCTGTTTGCCGTAGTATGCCATGATGCGCCCGTTGGCTTCGAGATTTGCCCGGTAGGGATCGAGCAGGCGCACCGCATTGTCCTTGCTGTTGGAGGTCAGTATAACATTCTTTTTGCGTCCGGTAAGCGTGAGATACATGACGATGAACATGGTGACTGTGGATTTGGCCAGCTCACGGCTCCAAGAAAGCACCTCGAACCATTCATCGTGTGCAATGATCCGCCGGATAGCCTTTTTCTGGAAATCGGCGAATTCAGATTTGGCATAATTCGGAAAAAGAACCTTATCCATTCTATAGGATGTTTCTCAAGATATTCCCGGTGTTTTTCCCGTTCGGCTGCCGTCATGTTCCGGTCGACTGGTGTAGCCCTTGCGATGTCTTCTTTGTACTTCTCCCAATCAAGTAGAGCGAGTCTGTCAGTCTGTTTCATTGTGTATCCCTTTATAATTTGTCTTTAATGTACGCATCGGCCAGCCGGGTGATTTCCTTTGCCTTTTCAAGGTCGGCCGCCCGTACCCAGTCGATGAGCCCGGTTAAAACACTGATGATGTCGGCAATGCCCACTTCCTGCTCCATGTTGCGTATGGCCGCCGACAGTTTTCCGAGGATGTCCGCCTCCTTGGATGAGGGAACCGTTCCCCCTCGGGCCGTTCGGCGATGGCCTTGTTTATTTCGGCCACTTGGCGGTAGAGGTTAGCCACCTGTTCCTGCCTTGTGAGCGTAAGCCCTACCTTCTGTTCCTCCCACTTCCCGGCCCGAACCCAATTGGATACGGACACCCGCGACACGCCCACACGGTCGGCAATTTCCTGCTGTGTGAGGTTTTCCTTGAGGTACAAAGTCTTTGCCCATTCCTTTTTCTGGGCATTCGTCAAATCTGCCATAAATCGTCCTTTTTAATTGTAAATCACGTTACAAAATTGCATCAAAAAAGCGGGGTTTGTAAAAGCGCGTACGCATGATGACGGGGTACAGCGTTATGATAACGCCAGAAAATGTTATGATGCGGACGCGGTTTCTTGTTGCCATGGGAATGTCCTATTTTCGCACCATCGAAACGCGGGGAAACCGCAGGTAAAGACATGACGATGAGCAGATTTTTCAATATTACAACAAGCGATGACGGTATCAGCACGATATTCCTGTACGGGGACATCGGGGACTATACCGAGGTGCAAAGCGGGCGCATAGCACAGGAACTGATGGAAGCCGAGCGGGTGAGCCGGCGCATCCATATACGCATAAACAGCAACGGCGGGGAAGTGTACAGCGGTATTGCGATATTCAACGCCCTGCGCCAGAGCAAGGCCGACATCCGCATCTATGTGGATGGCATAGCCGCCAGCATGGCCAGTGTGATAGCCCTTTGCGGCAAGCCCGTAGATGAGCCGGTATGCCCGGCTGATGCTGCACAGTGTGAGCGGTGGGTGCTACGGCAACAAACAGGACCTGCAGCGGTGCATGGAAGAGATAGAAAGTCTGGAAAGCAGCTTGAGTGAAATCTATGCCGAGCGGCTGGGCATGAGCAAGGAAGAAGTGAAACAGACCTATTTTGACGGTGAAGACCACTGGCTGACCGCACAGGAAGCCCTGGACCTTGGTTTCATAGACGGCATCTATGATGCAGACCCCGTGCCGGCAGACAGCACACCGGCGCAGATATATACTTTATTCAATAACCGGCTCGTTGAGCCACAAAAAAACAGAGAAGACATGAATCTGGAAGACGTAAAGAAACGCCCGCGCTTCAAGGACTGCGCGAGTGATGCGGATGTGTTCCGCATGATGGACCAGCTGGAGGAAGAGGCAGGCAAGGTACCTATCCTTACGAAAGAGAACACCGACCTGAAGGCCAAGGTGAAGACCTACGAAGACAAGGCTGAAGCCGAAGACCTTGCCGCCCGCAAGCAGCTGCTTGACGCAGCCGAGCAGGACGGTCGCATTGATGCGACTACCCGACCCATCTACGAAAACCTTTTGGCCAATGACCGTGAGAACGGCGAAAAGGCCCTGGCCCAACTGCCGGTGAAGCGCCGTGTGATGGAAGACCTGCACCTGGAACCGGACGGTGAAGAAAGCCCCTGGAACAGGCGTATGCGAGAAATCAAGGACAAACGTAAAAAGTGATTGAGATATGGCAATAATTGTAAGAAACACGAATTACAGCGGCGAGGTACTGGAGCAGTTGCTGACGCTTGCCGCTACGAGCAATGAGATTGTGGAAAAGGGGCTGATTATGGTGATTCCCGGTGTGGAAAAGAAAATCAGCCTTCCGCGCCTGAAGACCGGCAAGATGCTCAGAAGCGCAAGGAGAACCCCGGTGTGGAGGATTCGAAAGGCAACTTCAACTACGACGAAAAGAGTCTTGACCCGGTGGACTTCATGGCCTTTACGGTATTTAACCCCCGCACGTTCGAGAACATCTGGCGCAAGTGGCAGCCGAAGGGCAACCTGGTATTCTCGGAACTTCCGCCCGAAGCGCAGAACGCCCTGCTTGCCGAGTTGGCCAAGCGGGTGCAATTTGAACTGGGTGACCACTATGTGAACGGCGAATATGGGGATGACGATGACCACCTGTTCAACGGCATTCTGACCCAAATGGCCAAGGATACTGAGGTTATTGTGGTGGACAGTGCGGAATCGACCATGCTGGGCCGCCTGAAAGCTCATGCGTGTGAAGATTCCCGTAGCTATCCGCAACAACCCGGACCTTCGCATTCTGATGAGCGTGAACGACTTTGACAAGTATGACGACGAGCTGACCCAGCGCGAGGCCAAGAATGCAAGCGAAACCGATGTGAATGCCCGCCGCTACAAGGGCATTACCATCGAGACCCTTGCCGCCTGGCCCGATGATCTGATTGTCTGCACCCTTTGTTCGCCCGATGCCGGCGGTAACCTGTTTGCGGCTGTGAACCTGCAGGACGACCAAGACGTGATTCAGATTGATAAAATCTCGAATGCGAGCGAACTGTACTTCTTCAAGATGCTGATGAAGGCCGACACGAACATCGCGTTTGGTGAGGAAGTGGTGGTGCTGGACAAGCGAAGAATCCCGTGTTCAAGCCCGCGAGCGAGAAGAAGATTTCAGTTGACCCTGCCAGTGTGACCCTTGAGGCAACCGGTGGCAGTGAAGAAGTGACCGTGACCGCAGCCGGGAGAATATGAGATGAGGCATGCCCCTGCGGGCTTTACCGTGTCCCCGACGGATAAAGGCGTGAAGATTTCGGCCGGTGCAAACAGTGGCAGTCAGAAAACCGGTACACTGACCCTTACGCTCAATGCCGACCGCAGCAAGACGGCCAAGATTACCATTACCCAAAACCAGAAAGGATAAGATGGTATGGCAAAGTTGAAGTATCTGGTAATTCACTGTACGGCTACCCCGGAGGGGCGTGAGGTGTCATCGGCGGACATCCGCAAGTGGCATACTTCTCCGGTGTGCCAGGGTGGCAGAGGCTGGAAGCAGGTGGGCTACACCGACCTGTTCCACCTGCACGGGGGTGTGGAACGCTTGTGGACAACAACGAGGACGCCGAGGTGGACCCTTGGGAAGTGACCAACGGAGCCAAAGGTTACAACAGTTTGAGCCGTCATATCGTATATGCCGGCGGAGTGTCCAAGGACGGGAAGACCCCGAAAGACACCCGCACGGCTGTCAGAAGAAGGCGCTGGAGAAGTATGTGAAGGACTTCCATCGCAGATTCCCGGATGTGCGCATTGTGGGACACAATGAGCTGGCGGCGAAAGCCTGCCCCAGCTTCGATGTACAGAAATGGCTGAAAGAAATAGGTATAAACCAATAAATCAAAAGACAGATGAAACGATTTCTATTATTTTTTGCACTGATGCTCGGATTCGTATCCGTGGCTTTTGCCCAGGATGGTGTGACCCCTGAGGCTGACTATGACGCGATGATTGCACTTTTGCCGGTTTCGCCGGCGGCGTTGTCCTCCTTGTGGAGGGTATCAAGAAACTTTTTCCAAAAATGTCAGGCATCTGGACGCAGCTTGTGAGCTGGCTTACCGGCATTGCCGCCGCGATGCTGCTTTGGTGGCTTGATGCGGGCTTTGTGTCGGATGTGGAGTGGTATATCGCCCTTCTTTACGGTCTGGGTTCCTCCCTTGTGGCCAACGGCATTGCCGATACGGGTTTCATACAGTGGCTGATCGGCCTGTTCGCCAGAAAGGCGTCAGGCAAATAGCCGGTTGTCCGGCCTGGATGCGCTATGGATTTCAACGAGCTGCTGAACCTTGTCCTGGGCGGCGGTCTTGCCACCGCCCTGACGGCCCTGATAACCATCAGGCCTACTGTCAGGAAGGCGAACGCCACGGCTGAGACCGTGCGTATCGACAACGTGGACAAGGCCACGCGCATCCTGATAGAGAATATTGTCGAACCGTTAAAAGAAGAACTGAATGCAACAAGAAAGGACCTGCAGGCGAACAAACGCGAGATGGCACGGCTCAGGAAGGCTATTGACACGGCCAACAGTTGCCGCCATCATGACGATTGCCCTGTGCTTGGCGGGCTGCGCAAGCAGCAGGAAGAGCACGACGGCGGAGAAGATACAGACGGAAGCGGCAAGCGCCGACAGCGCGGGCGGAAGTCGGCGGGCGGGACTGGTGATGGCGGGGATACCGGCGAGTGCGGTGAAGCTGACGATACCGCCGGACAGCCTCCGTAAACTTCCTGAAGGTGCCGTGTACCGTGGTAAGAGCGGGCAGGCGAATCTGACCGTAGGCAGTGACGGCAGCGGGAACATCGTGGCCGAAGCCTCGTGTGACAGTCTGCAGCAGCTGGTGCTATGGTATGAAGAAGAGCTGGCACGCATCCGCAGCGAGACCAGGAACGGAACTTTAAATGACGTTCAAACGGAAGAAAAACGCCCTCCGAACCCGGTACGGGTGTTTATCATAGGTGTATTGGCCGGTTTGTTTGCCGGGGTATTATTAACTATCAAACTGAAGAAATGATGAACAAGAATTTCATGTACGGCATCGGTGCCGTGAAATACAAGGACTTTGTGGTGGGCTATATCGAACCCGGTTCGTTTGATATGGGCGGGGTTAAACCTGAATCGACCAAGATAAACGCGGAACAGGTGCCGGGAACTCCTGTGCTGATTATTCCGCAGAGCAACGGCGGTATCGCCCCCACGTTCAATGTCATCCAGTTGAACTACGAGAATCTTCATAAACTGCTTGGGGGCTCCCTTCATTACAAGAAGGAGGATACGGAAAAGAAAACTCCTGTGGGCTGGACCGCTCCTACATCGGCCGTGCTGATGGACGGTCCGTGGGAACTCAGCCTGGTTTCCGGACAGAGTGTACTGATACCGAACGGTACGTTGCTTTCCAACCTGGGCGGCAAACTGACGCTTACGGAAACGGCCAAGATAGAATGCACGCTTGAGGTGGCTATGCCGGCGGACGGTTCGCAGCCTTACGGTGTGTTCGATACGGAAGCAATACCGGATGAGTGGAAACAGTACAAGCTTCCGGCAGCGGAAGCAGCCGCGTCTGTACAGGCCAAAAGCAGAAAGGATTAAGGTATGGCCGACCGATTGGAACAACTGATAGAAATGGAATGTGCGGACGCGCTGCTTGACAGCGGCGTGTCCGTTCCTCTTAAAAAGTGGAAGCTGCCTTGGCTGAAACGTCCCGTGGAGATGCGTGTGACGATGAAGCGGCCGCGATTGCGGGGGCTGATATTGCTGGCCAGGGAATACCTGAAGATGGGTGTCAAGCCCGACTGGCAGCCGAAGGACAAGGCGGAGGAACTGGCCTTTGTGGCGGAGCATGGTCAGGCAGTGAGCCGGCTGCTGGCCTATACGGTATGCCGGGGCTACGTGTCGTGGCATGCGGGTATCGGTCTGACGGCCTGGGTACTGCGGAACTTCGTAGAGTGGCGCTATCTGACGGCCATGTTCCGGACATTTGAGCGGATGATGGGCACGGAGGATTTTATGCGTATTATCAGGTCGGCAGCGCGGGCGAACCCGATGAAGCCGAGACTGAGCCGGGCAAGGAAGGGGAGTTAAGAACCCGTTATGAGGGTTCCCATAGCCCTTTCGGCTTCGTGTGGCAGATAGCGACCGCGACCGGTTGGAGTGTGGACTACATCCTGGACGGTGTGAACTACCAGACGCTGATTATGATGCTGGGCGACGCGCCCCGGTATGTGCGTCAAAAGCAAGGCAGCGGAAACCATGATTCCAGACCGGAGTCCAGCGCGGAAGATGAAGCGAATGATATTGTAGGATTTTTTCAAAGCAGACTGGAATGAGCAAACCTGTAGAAATTGAATTTTTAATGAAGGACAAACTCACGCCCGGCATGGACAAGGCCGAACGTGAGGCGCTGGAACTGCGTAATACCGTCAGACTGCTGGAGGCTGAACTGGAAAGGCTGCGCCTTGCCGGTGAGACAGCCGCCCCCAACCTGGACCAGCGTGCGAACATCACACAGATTAACGCGCTGGAAAAGACTCTTGAGGAGTTGCGTTCCAGGCTGAAGCAGCTGCAGGAGGAATCGGAATCCGTACAGGTTACGCCTGCGGATGTGCCCGACGCCCGACGCCAGCTGGGCGGCCTGCACAACAGCATCCAGCAGATAGCCCGTGAAATGCCCTCGCTGGCCATGGGACCTCAGATGTTCTTTATGGCCATCAGCAACAACCTGCCGATATTCACCGATGAGCTGGCCCGTGCCCGGAAAGAATACGACGAGCTGCAGAAGTCCGGCAAAAAAGGGATACCGGTATGGAAGCAGGTGCTTTCCTCCCTCTTTTCATGGCAGACAGCGTTCACCACCGGCATCATGCTGCTGGTGATGTACGGTGACGAGATCGTGGCGTGGACAAAAGACTTGTTCAGTGCCAGGAAAGGTGTGGACGAATTCAACATATCACTCAGAGAAATGACCGAGATAGAAAAGGACGGCCGCGCCCAGATGGTGCGTACCCGTTTCGAGCTTAAATCGGTCATCGACGAAATAAAGAATTTCACCGGCAGCAAGGAACAGGAAAAGGCCAAGGTGGAGGAACTGAACCGCAAGTACGGGGAAAGTTTCGGTTATTATCAGACCTTATCCGGGTGGTATGACACCCTTATCCAAAAAAGCGAGGACTATGTGCAGGTGCTGCTTCATCAGGCCAATGTCCAGAACCTTGTCAACAAAGCTGCAGAAGCAGATGAAGAGGTGAATAAAATCAAAGCCCAGAATCCGGACGAAGTGGAAGGCGCACATGGCGGATTTTTTCGCTTTATGGCCAAAATGGGAGCCCATCATGTCGGGCTTACCCCACAAGAAATGGATGCGGAAGTGGACAAGGAGAATGAGACCAACAAGGCAGCGAAAATCAAGGAGGCAGAGGCGAGACGCGAAGCTTACCTGACAAAAGCCAAGGAAGAGGCAAAGAAAGCCGCAGAAGCAGCCGGGAAAGGGAATATCGGCGGACATACCGACCCCGAACAGTCCGGTAAGAATGCGGAAGCGGAAGCCAAACAGCGGCTTGCCACCGAGCGCAGATTGGCGCAGGAACTTGCGGCACTCCAGACCGAGAACCGGAAAGAGGAAATAGACCGCATGCAGGCCGGCACCGAAAAGAAACTGGCACAAATCGAATATGACTATAACGCCCGGAAAGAAGAGATAAACCGGCAGGAAGCCGCCTGGAAGCGTGAGAACAAGGAAGCCGGCATATCCACCGGCGGGAACGGATTGACCCTGGAACAGACGGATGCCCTTGTTGCAGCCCGCGATTCGAACGACAAGAACCGGAGTACTGCCATTACGGCCACCTTCGAGGAAGAAAAGGAAAAAGAAGGCCAGGCCATGCGTGACTACCTGTCGGAATATGGCAACTACGAGGAAAAGAAACTGGCTATTACTGAGGAGTATGAAAAGCGTATTGCTGCAGCCACCACAGAAGGCGAACGGAAAACACTCCAGGAAGAATTGAAGAAAAAGATGGCCGACCTCGATATGGAGGAACTGAAGGAAGGGCTGGACTGGGAAGCCGTGTTCGGTGATCTCGACAAGGTGTCCACCGAAAGTCTCCAGTCCCTTAGAATCCGGCTGAAGGAATATATCGATACGCAAAAGGAACTGCAGCCGGACAGCCTGAAAGACCTGGTCCGTGCAATAGATTCGATCGACAAAAAACTGAACGAACGCAATCCTTTTACAGCGTTGAGGACATCCATGTCACAGGTGAAATCTGCGACTATATCCGTCAAGGAAGCGCAGGATGCCTACAACAAGGCGGTGAAAGAAGGGACTGAGGCCGAGCAGAAGAATGCCAAGGCGGCCCTGGATGCCGCCCGGAACACGAAACAGAAAGCGTTGGCCGAAGCCACGGATGCTCTGCACGGCAGCGTGGGACAGGTGAAGGAATACGTGGGAGTCGCCGAGGATTTGCTGGGACTGGCGGGACAGTTCGGCATTGATCCCCCGGAATGGATGGGCGAATACCTGGAGGGTCTGGGGCAGACGCTGGACGGATTGGAAAGCATAGACCTGACAAAACCGATGAGCATCATTACCGGCGGTATCAAGGCGGTAAGCGGAGCGGTGAAGCAGGTGTTCAGCCTGGGCGGCATCATCGACTGGAACGGCAGCAACGCGAAGGAAGTACAGGCCACCATGGAGCGGCTGACCGACCGGAATGAGATGCTGCAGACCTCTATTGAGGATTTGACCGACTCAATCAGGCGGGGCCAGGGCGCGAAGAGTGTGGCGGCCTACCGCGATGCATACAGGATGCAGCAGGAGACAAACTCGAACTACCTGCAGATGGCTATGGCGCAGGCCGGTTACCACGGCAGCCACCATTCCTGGAACTACTACTGGGGCGGATTCAGCCAGGCGCAGATTGACAAACTGAGCGGGCAGATAGGCCGCCAGTGGGACGGGAACCTGTGGAGCCTGAGCCCGGAGGAGATGAAGGCACTACGCAGCAACGTGGACATGTGGACTCAAATCCAGAACACCGGCAAGGGCGGCTACGGCGGGCGACTGACCGAGAAGCTGGATGACTATATAGACCAGGCCGGCAAGCTGGAGGAGCTGACCGATAATCTTTATGAGGGGCTGACCTGTATTTCATTCGACGGTATGTACAGCAGCTTCATCGACAACCTGATGAACATGAAGTACGGTGCCAAGGATGCGGCTGAGGAAATTTCGGAATACTTCATGCGTGCGATGCTGAGCAATAAGATCGGCGAGCTGTACAACGATAAGCTGAAGGGCTGGTGGGAGAAGTTCGGCAAGGCGATGGAGGACAACGATCTGACCGAAGCGGAACGGAACGCGCTGACGGATGAGTACATGCAGTATGTGGAAGAAGCCATGAAGCTCCGTGACAAACTTGCCGCCGCCACGGGCTACGACAAAGTGCAGGAGGAAGGCACGGTGCAGACGGGCAAGCCCGGCGCTTTCACCGCCATTACGCAGGAGCAGGGCACGAAGCTGGAGGGCATGTTCACCGGCGGTCTCCGGCATTGGGCAAGCATGGACAGCGGTATCGAGAACGTTGCGGAGAAGATGAGCGCGGCCGAAGGGTACCTGGCTAAAATAGAGGAGCACACCAGGCTGGGTACCGCCTGCCTGGGCGAGATAAAGGAAGATATACGTACGATAAAACGTGACGGCATAAAAGTGAACTGATATGGCAGATATATTGAGCGGTCTGGTGCTGGTGAACGGCACGGACATCTGGACGGAATACGGCGTGTTCCTGGTGGAAGACCGGCGCGGCGGCATGGAGAACCTGACGGCCATCCTGACCCCGAGCAAGGCCAAGAAGGATACGGCCGTGGACATACGGGAAGAGCACGGGGAAAAATACAGCCCCGTGCTGACCCCGAGGAACGAGGCGCGTGACGTGACGCTGAATTTCGCCCTGTTCAACCGGACAAAGGCGGGATGGATGAGACAGTACTTTGCCTTTGTGAACTTCCTGAAACAGGGGAAAGACGGCTGGCTGGACATCCGTTTCCCCCAGCTGGGCCTGCAGCTGCGGGTGAAGTATGCCGACTGCACGAAGTTCACCCCGCTGACCTATCTGTGGAGGGAAGGCGTGCATGCGGGCAAGTTCAAGGTGAAGTTCCGTGAACCCGTACCGGTCATCTGACGGATTAAAAAGACATTCAAACGGTATTTAAACGATAACCGAACATGATTACGATATATGACAGGAAAGGAAACAGGCGGGCGGACATCGCCGCTGACGACAGCTCGACCCAGCGGAAGGAGGTGCAGGGTGACAACGTGCTGTCCCTCTCTTTCACGCACCATGCCCATATAGCCGTCGATGTGAACGACTACACGGACTATATGGGCGAACGGTACTGGCTGACGGAACGCTACACGCCGAAGCAGGTGAGTGAAGGCGAATGGCGCTATGACCTGAAACTGTACGGCATCGAGAGCCTCGTCAGGCATTTCCTTGTTCTGGAGACGACGGACGGCGATGCCGAACCGGTGTTCACGCTGACAGCCACGCCGCGGGAGCATGTGGCGCTGGTGGTCAGTGCCGTCAATGCCGGCATGGGGGATGTCACCGACTGGAAGGTCGGGCAGGTTGACGGAACGGAACTCATCGTCATAGATTACGAGGGGATGTACTGCAATGAGGCCCTGAAGGCGATTGCCGAAAAAGTGGGCGGCAAGGCCGAATGGTGGGTCGAGGGACAGACGGTGAATGTCTGCCGCTGCGAGCACGGGGAAAGCATCACGCTGGGTTACGGCGGTGGGTTGGTTTCCCTGGAACGCGTCACGGGCAGCACGGCCGGGTTCTACACCCGTCTGTTCCCGATAGGCTCCTCGCGCAACATCGACCCGGAAAAGTACGGCAGCAGCCGCCTGATGCTTCCGGGCGGGAAGAAGTTTGTCGAGGTGGGCGTTGACGAGTACGGCATATTCGACCGCTACGAACGCGATGCCTTCAGCGGTATCTATCCCAGGCGTGTGGGTACGGTAAGCGGCGTGCGCAGCAAGGAGGTGAAGGACAAGGACGGTGAACCCTACACGGTATATTATTTCAGTGACGCTTCCCTGGATTTCGACCCGAACAGTTATGAACTTCCCGGAGCGGTCAAGCGCGTATCGTTCCAGGACGGTGAGCTTGCAGGGCTCGGCAAGGATGACGGACACTATTTCGATGTCAATTTCGACAGCGACACCCGTGAGTTCGAGATTGTGACCATCTGGCCTTATGATGACGGCATGCAGCTTCCGGGTGACACGCTTGTCCCGAAGGTGGGCGACCGTTATATAATCTGGAATATCCGCATGCCCGACGAGTATTACCCGTCGGCCGAAAAGGAGTTCAGCGATGCCGTAGACAAGTACAACCGGGAACACTGGCAGGACATCGGCGTCTACAAGGCCCCGACTGACCATGTATGGGTTGAGGAGCACGGTGCGGACCTGTTCATCGGACGGCGTGTAAGGCTGGAGAGCCGGAAGTATTTTCCGGATACCGGCTACCGTGACAGCCGTATCACGAAGATTACCCGGAATGTGAACCTGCCCTCGAAGATGGACCTGGAGATAAGCGACGCCCTGAGTTCCGGAACGCTCGAACAGATACGGGACGGCATAACCGGGGTGCAGAACTATATCCGTGATGTCGCATCGTCCCTTCCCGATATAATCAGGACCGGCGACCGTACCCTTCCGACGGACAACAACCTGTATTCGGCACGCCGCTGTCTGTATGACTTCTTTTCCCGGTTATATCCGGACACGGCATACGGTACGAAAACCTTCATGGACCCGGTAAGGTTCGGCGAATTCGTAGACAGTATGATTGCCGGCAAGGGTGCAGGGATATTCCCTGATGGCCGGGCACAGGTAGAACGGTTGGAAGTCCGCGGTTCACTGTCAGTGCTTGACCTTATTATCAATCAGATTCAAGGAATGGAGTCTGACTACTCCTTTACCGAGATTGGCAAGATAGAATCCGTGGAGGATTTGGGAGAAAATACCTACCGTCTGAAAATAGAGAAACGCACGGACTTCGACTTCATGAAGTTCCAGGAGAATGATGTCTGCTTTTCCATCATTAATACACTGCTTACGGGCGGTTCCGACTATTATACAAGCTGGATGCGTATTCTTACCACCAATGCGCAGGAGAACAGCATAACGGTCGTGCTCTATCCGGACAGCGAAGTACCTGGAGGCACGAACTATCCGCCGTTGGCCGGTTACAACGTAACCCGCAGGGGTAACAGTACGCTTCCTGAAGCAGGCGGCTCCAACGAACGGGCGCAGTCGTGGATGATTTCTTCGCGTGAGGGGCGCATCATGTTTTTGTCCAACGTGTATAAGCCGATATTGGAGGACTACAACTACTCAATCAGTATCGGCAGATTTCCCCGTACCAAGGCACTTGAAAAGCTGCCGATTTCCGAGAATGAGACAGGCGTCATGGCACAGACGGTCATTGCCGAGAAATTCTACCAACTCGACCATAACGGTGATGTCATTCCCAACAAGGTAGACCGGGGCGCCTGGTCGCTGGAAACGGCCCAGAGCGGCGCTCCTTACCGGTTTGTACAGCACGAACTGTCGAAACCTTCCGGCAGTGAATATACCCTGCTGGAACAGCATACGGTCTACCACCTTGGCTGCAAGTGGGGCTGTCTGAAGGACAAGACAACCGACGAACCGAAATGGAACTCCCCGTCATGGGGACTCCTTGAGGGCGACAGCAGGTATTCGCTCCAGCTCTCCCTTTCAGGTGGGGAGGCATTCGTCATAGGCGGTGTGGATACGATAATGTCCGGACGTATATATTTCGGAACTACGGATATAACGGATGATGTGATGGCGGACGGTGCCACTGAAGTGGAATGGTTCCGTGACAGCGGCAATGTTCCGGCGGACAACCTCTGGACGCCAGAGTACGTGGATGGCAACAGGCTTGCCATCCATATCGACAACGGGAACCAGCACGGGGTCGGTTCAGACTTCGGCTTTGTAAGCAGGTCCGTTGCCTTCGTATGCCGGGTATTCATTCCGGTTGAAGGGGAAATGCAGCAGATAGAACAGAGATTTGGTTTTGACATATTATAACTATGGGAATAAAGAGTAACAAACAGCAGGGGCGTATTTATGTGAGTCCCCTTTCCATCCAGGGAGAGATAATTGTACTGTCGGGCAGTCCCGTGCAGACCTATGACAAGCAGCTGCGGGAATACAGCCCCGACCGGACCCTGACACCGCTGGTCATCGTGCCGAAGGTATCGGCATTCGACGAGAAGACGGTATTCGGTGAAATGGAACTCACGGGGGTGGAGTGGTTCGAGGGCGCACCCCGTGACAAGTCGGCCAACCGCATCGTCGAGGGCGAGTATTACAGCATTTCCGACGGTAGCGGCGGTGTGCCCAAATATGCGCTTACCATCCGGAAGAACATTCCGCCGGAGAAGCCGGTGGAGTATTTCGGCATCGCGATATTCACGGACCCTCGTACGAACCGCGAGGTCAGGGTCGAAAGGAGCATCAGGTCGTATTCGCACCTGTACGACAACAAGGCGTATTCGTTGCGCCTGAAGGGTGATTCCGTGATGGTGACCGACCCGCTTCGCTTGGCCGACCGTTCCGGCTATTGGGACAGGGAGATAGAACCGCAGCTCTATACAGGGACCGAACCCGTGGATGATGAACACGCCGCATACTTCTGGGACATCCTCGAAAACGGAGCATACCGCCCGGTTACACCGGACGACCCCGGTATCGTCTGCCATGACGGGAACGGAGTGTACACCCGCAAGCTGGTATACCAGGCGAAGTATGTCACCGGTGCAAGCTTCCGTGTTCGTGCGTGTGAATATGCGGGCAGCAGACCGCAGGCACCTACAGACGGGCGGCTGGAAAAGGTTATTGAGGTAAAGACGGAGATGGCAGCTTCCCTCAATTGTGAAATTATCCAGACGAAAGGCTTCACCCTTCCCGATGATATGAAGCAGCCGAGCGCCTATGAAATACGCATCTTCGACAACCGCCGTGAATACGGTACAGAGTACGATGACCTTTTCCGTATCACATGGAAAGGCCAGAGTGCGAAGCCGGGCGAGCCGGAGAAGGTGCTGGCAACCGGCGGGCGGACACTGGAGTTCATTCCCTCGGACAAGGGTTTTCCGGCAGGACATATCTTCCAGGTGTGGGCGGAAGTGGGGCTTCTCATCGGTGAGTCCCTGATGGGTGATGAGGAAGGCGCCGTTATATCCTCGCAGGTTGACGGACAGACGGTATTCATTGCCACGGGTCCGGTATATGAATAGTAATAACTTTAAACTTTAATCAATATGTACGTAATTGTAGAAAAGGCAAAGCTCGAAGGCAAATTCTTTGGGATAATGAATACCCTTCCGGATGGCAGGGTGTACATTCCTATCAGTGAGATGCGGAATGTGGGTACTCTTCTTGACATCGACATCATTGGTTCTGCACGTGAGTTGAAAGAACTGATAGAGAAACAGCAGGAAGCGATGCAGGGTTCAGAGGACATCGACCCCGGTTTCAGTGTGACACCCGGAGAGGAAGAGGAAATAGACCCCGGTTTCAGTCAGGAACCGAATCCGGACAGCGACAGCGGGGCGTCGGAAGAGGGTGATGGCAGCGTGACCGGTCCGGAACAGCCGGCCGGGGCAAAGACTGACGGAAAAAGGAAAGGAGGCAGACGATGAACCAGAATCAAGTGACCGCTTCACTGGCTATCGTGGCGGTGAGCAACGGAACGACTGTTAACGGGTATGTACGCGTGGACAATGGTCCGCTTATCCAGGCATGGACAAAGGGAAGTGACAAGTATACGCCGGATTTTGAAGCACTCGCAGAAGACAAACGCCCTATTGTCATCGTCGTATTGCGGGATGTGAGCAGCGGGCGCATCCTCATTCCTTCCAAACTTGTATTCAAGTATAACGGAACCGAACTTGCATTCGGGGAGGACGGGCTGTGTACTACGGAACAGTTTGTCGGTACTTTCAAACGCGTAACCGGGTACAATGTAAGTGTAGACTCGCAGTCCTATCCCATGACCGGACTTCGCGTCATGAAGAACCTCGTACCCATTTCCGGATATGACAATGACCGCATAACCGTTTCCGGGGAAGTTGAAATTGGCGGGCATACGGTCGCATTCAACGAGCTTGCGACGGATGTTGTTATCCAGGAATCATCCGGTAAACAGTATGAGTTATTCATCACTTCAGACAAGGGTACGCAGATAATCAATCCGTCCGAAGTGCTGACGTTGAAGGCATCGCTGTACAGTGGCGGAGACCTTATCAACGATTTGGGGAACATTACGTTGCAATGGAAGAAGCAACTGCCATCGGGAGAGGCCAACCTCGGAACTCAGGGAACCCAGAACATTGCCGCGAATGATATTGACGGTTCGCTGGTGGTAAGTTGTGAGGCTGTGCAGAATGCGAAAGTCATTGCAAAGGGCTTCATTACCGTGTTCGACCTTAGTGACCCTATACTGGCGGCATTCAAGGTCAAGGGGCTTGCTTCTGACGGGCAGATATATCCTGGAGAAACAGGAACGCTGACACCGTATGCCTATAAACGCCAATCCGGAGAGGAAGTGGCGGTGGCAAGCTGGGACTTCGCCACATTCGATGGCGAGAACAATCCGTTCACACTGTCTGGCAAAGATAGTAACAAGTTCCAAGGAAAGGATATTGCACTGACCTATACGGATGCGGCGAGGGCCAAGACATTCAGAGTAATCGCAACGAACACTAATCCTATTGAGCTATGATGGTGACAGCGTTTTTGAGTGTCGTGGCGGTACGTGAGCCTGACCCGGTGGAATACGTTGACATCGAGTGCCAGCCGGCTGCCATCTCTGTGGACTGTAACAACGTGCAGCTTACACCGCTGAAGCTGAAAGCCCTGCACCGCAGCGGGGCTGATGCGGCCTTGCTGGATGTATTCTGGCGGCTGCATGTCCAGTCGGCCGGCAAGGACCTCGGTACGGCGGATTCCCCCGGTGCATCGTCCGAATGGGAATACTACATTCCATCTGAGAAGTGGGGCAATGCGGATTCTATTATCGTGGAAGCGTACCGTGATAGTGCCCGCGAGACCCTTCTTGCTCAGAAGAGGGCCAGCATTGTGCGGCAGAACCCGTCCCCCTTCCCGGTAGAGGGTGACTGGAAACCGCTGCCGTTCAAGTATAAGAATGGGGAATATTTCCTGGATAAGGACAAGGGTTTCGTGTTCATGTGGATGAATCCGGTGGCCGGAAACAGCGAGATGCACCCGTTCTTTGACGTGGCCCAAAATCCGGACACTACTTCCTGGAAATCCATCCAGGAATACCCGCTACTGGGTACGCAGCTTTTGCTTGCCAGAAAGATAGATGCAGACCTTATCGACGTGGATAACCTGAAGGTGAAGCACCTGGATGGCGCAGACGGGACTTTTACAGGTGATTTAAAAAGTGGTAGTGTCAATATTGCCGGTGGGAAAACCCTTTTGAATAAGGATGGAAGCGGGAAATTAGCCAATGGAGCGGTAAGCTGGACAAAGGAAGGCGACGTGGACTTTTCGGGAAAGGTGCATTTGAATAAGGTCACTATAGAGAGGGGTGTTACCCCTGGGATTTCTCAAAATGGGCAGATATGGAAAGTCCCTGATACAGCGGATACCTTTATGGATCACATGGTAATAACCAGTGCTTTGTCTCAAGTGGCTTTGTCTTCTAATTACGATTTTTGGGGTGGCCGCTCGCTTACTATCTTTAATGTTTCTGATGGGAAAGTAAAGATATTTGGTAGTGGTGAACCTGGTATATATGTTCCCGGAAACGGCTGTATTCATTTGGAGTGTATTTCATCTACAGGAGCATTGGCAATATGGGGTGTGTTGGGTATTTCAGAAAATACTTTTATAGCGTTTCCGGTTCCATAGTTAAAAAAAATGTATGGATATGTTTTTAAGAATTAACGACAAGCTGCTGCATTTTCTTGCATGCCTTGCCATCACCCTGACAGCGGGTGAACTCTGTGCCGTTACGGCAGGTGTAACTAAAGAAGCCGCTGACTGGATGTATAAAAAGAATTGCAAGGTCGGTTCGGGCTGGGACTGGCTGGACATACTTGCGGATGCTGCCGGCATAGCGGTCGGCAGCGTATTAAGGAGATTGGTATTCGATTATTAATGTAATAAAAAGGATTATGTTAGACACATTATTGGTTGCGCTGGTTATCTCGGTAGATACCGCGCAGGTAAAGGAATTTCCGCAGAAGGCGGAAGTCGAGTTCAAAAAAAATGATTTAAAAGAGAATATCATTAAGTCAGCCCTGAATTTCCATAATAGCGGAAAAAAGGACGACAAGACCTGGAACTGGAAGATTCAGGATGTGGTGTTCAGAAAAGATTAAAATAATGTTCAATTTAAAATTAAATAATTATGGGAGTAATTAAAACGATGAAGGAAGTCGAAAGCGCACTTCCCCAGAAAAAAGAGATAAATTATGTACGTGCTTTGGATAAGAACGGCAATCCGATTTTAATCAATAAAGAGGACTTGGCGCAAGTTGTGGGAGAACTGATACCTGTGGCTACCTTTCAAAAGAATGGACTTTGGGATAAGAAAATGGTTCCGGTTTGGATGAATGCAAAATGCTTATTAATGACTGTAAGTCAAGAGTGTGTTGTCAACTTCTTAGTCTCAACCCGGCACACTTATGTAGCCCAGAATACACTTGCTGTTGTACAGGTTATGTATGGCGTAGATGATACATATATTTCGGTTCGCTATCACCACTTAATTCCTAAAAGTCATCAGTTGATTCTCCTTAAATTAAAGTATAAGAAAACAGAAGATAACCGCTTGAATATCTATATTGAAAGCAATGACCCGGTGATTTCAATCCTATCTACATCAGACTTTTCGAGGCTGGAATTTAAGAATGAAGTAATTAAAGAATTTCCACAGGATACAATAGATGCTGTTGAAGTATGATTTGGCTATTTTGGTCGGGAATATAACTTCCCGGCCAAAATAATTGATTAAATGCTTTGCTGATTGAATGTAAAATTGTTCCATGAGGACCAAGGCCCATTATTCCAACTTACCCGTATGCAAATTGTTTTTCCCTGTAAATCAACACCCGTTTGAATGGTTAAAGTCTTAGTATTAAATACAAGTAATCCACCGTAATTGAATGGCATAGTGGTAGAATTCCCCACATCATACATTCCACTTGTACGTATGTCATCGGGGGACATTTCTCCTTGAATTATATCACGCTGCATAAACGGGAAAAGTCCTAAAGATGTGAACAGTTCTCCCACGTCGATTTACGGATGTGGGAGAACTGATGGACCGATTGGAATGAAACGTTTAAGGATTTTGACGATAAACTATTTAGCGCTCAAAATATGACTACTAACATTTGCAGACCTCACCGATTACGACCCTAAAATTCAAAACCTATATAGAATTGCATCATGCCTTTAAATTTCGATATGAATTGGAACACTTTTGTGTTTTTTTAATGATTTCTCCTAAATCGCTGATGGAGATGGGCTGTTTTAATTATTCATGGACTTTTCCCGTTTATGCAGCGTGATATAATTCAAGGAGAAATGTCCCCCGATGACATACGTACAAGTGGAATGTATGATGTGGGGAATTCTACCACTATGCCATTCAATTACGGTGGATTACTTGTATTTAATACTAAGACTTTAACCATTCAAACGGGTGTTGATTTACAAGGAAAAACAATTTGTATACGGGTAAGTTGGAATAATGGGCCTTGGTCCTCATGGAACAATTTTACATTCAATCAGCAAAGCATTTAATCAATTATTTTGGTCGGGAATATAACTTCCCGGCCAAAATAGCCAAATCATACTTCAACAGCATCTATTGCATCCTGTGGAAATTCTTTAATTACTTCATTCTTAAATTCCAGTCTCGAAAAGTCTGATGTAGATAGGATTGAAATCACCGGGTCATTGCTTTCAATATAGATATTCAAGCGGTTATCTTCTGTTTTCTTATACTTTAAATTAAGGAGAATCAGCTCATGACTTTTAGGGATTAAGTAGCGATAGCGAACCGAAATATATGTATCATCTACGCCATACATAACCTGTACAACAGCAAGTGTATTCTGGGCTACATAAGTGTGCCGGGTTGAGACTAAGAAGTTGACAACACACTCTTGACTTACAGTCATTAATAAGCATTTTGCATTCATCCAAACCGGAACCATTTTCTTATCCCAAAGTCCACTCTTTTGAAAGGTAGCCACAGGTATCAGTTCTCCCACGTCGATTTAGGGATGTGGGAGAACTGTTATGGAAAAAATTACGTGTTACAAACTCTTTTGCAATCCATTATACCCATCAAGTCCAATGGAACGGAGTAAGTCTCAATATCATTGGCAGCCATAATTTCTACAACGTAGGGGTTCGATTGGCAACCTACGCAAACAAAGTACCTTCCGATGGAATAGTCGGAGAGTTTTATTCCATACCATCCGGGTTTACCGATATAAAAGTGGTTTATAAGGACTGGGATGTTTACGTAGTATTTACTGTAGTACAAGGGCAATCTGTTTACTTTAAATACGATTGCAGTACCCAATGCGATATAATTAAAGATATTGGTTTCATAGACGAATCATACAAGGAGATAAAACCTATTGCACAATAGTGCAATCTGCCAGTCCGGTAATTTCATCATCTTGTGTAGCCATATCGTACATTGAATCTCTAACTATCAGTTCTCTGACAATAGTTCTATCGCCTAATGACTTGTCCGAAGTCAAGTATATGGATATTCTATGGTCAGTTTCGTATTTCATTTTTAGGTATGTATCGCTATTGGGTTGTCCATATAGGTATTTGACATATACTTTTGTAGAATCTTGTAATTCCATAGTATTACCAGCAATGTAAACGCAAAAATCACTTAATGGTTCACCTGTGGATATACATGATACTCTGATAGCAAAAGGAGCCCATTGGGAAGATGATGAACGGTATAGTAATACGCTACGTTTGCCTTCTGATTTTATCTTTGTTGTTGCAAACTTGGAATTACTTAGTCCGTCTTTCTCAGGAGTTACAACTGGTATCAGTTCTCCCACGTCTTCAAAACCGATGTGGGAGAACTGCTCGATGGTGGACCATCAAACAGAAGCTTGGTCTGACCTCAAAGATGCCGACCAATATACAACACCAGGAACATAATACGATTAAACCTATGCCCAAAAATCATGTGGCAAAATATGCCGACTAACGACTGTACCTAAAATCTATTTGAAGTACGTTCCTATGACGGTTATATTTAACGCAGCACTTTCGGCCGGCAAACGGAAAGGTGTTTAAAATATAGAAAGAAGGTGAAAAACCATTTAAGCCGTGGCCAACTTAAGAAACAACCCCCGTTTTAATTCTCCGTTATCTCCGTGATTGCTATGATGTCGATGATGTCCGGTGTTCCGACCAATTGACAACAGTGAGGCTTGAAAGTCTGTATCCGAATGATTTTAACTGTTATTGAAAATAAATGATATAAATAGACTTATCCGGTTTCTAAAGTATTTAACTTGAAGCGTTTTTTTTAAAATTCCCATACAAAGCCGCAAACATCGTCCTTCACTGGATTTGTTTAGCCATGAATGATAAAAAACGGCATCTCCATCAGCGTATTCAGTCCCGGAATCATTAATAAGAACGCTAAAAGTGTTCCGAATCAGCAGGTAAAGAATGATGCAATTCTTATATACAGGTTTTGCATTGGACGGATATAGAGCGATAGAAGGTTGTCTGTTTGCTGAATAGTAAACCGTTTTGAGTGGTTCGCAATCGGTATCAGTTCTCCCACATCGGTTTGCAGCTTCTCGACCAAAAAAGTACATTTGGCTTAAAAATGGATAAAATAAAATACCGCTTAGTGTATAATCGAAAGAAGCAGCTAAACAAACAGGGAATGGCCCTTGTGCAAGCTGAAGCCTTGCTTAACCAACGAAAAGTATACTTTAAAACGAACATTTATCTGAAACCTGAACACTGGGATAAACAAACTTCTCAAGTGTGTAACCATCCTCAGGCGAATGACCTGAACACAATGCTATTCGAGTTTATTTTACACTTGCAAGCCATTGAGCTATCCCTATGGAAGCGCAGCATTCCGGTTACCTTGTCATTGCTGAAGGATGCTATCAGAAAAGACAAGCCGGTCAATGTCACTTTCCCCGTATTTGCCAGAATCTATGTGCAGGAATCCGACCGTAAAAGAAGTACCAAGGAAAATCTTCTGACAACGATAACCGTACTTCAGGAGTTCCGTCCCGGATTGGATTTCAAAGACATTACCTATACTCTTTTAAGGGATTTTGAAGTGCATTTGAAAGAGAAGGGAAATAGTGTCAATACGATAGCCAAGCATCTCCGGCAGCTTCGTACCTTGGTGAATGAAGCCATTAATCAGGGTTATATTCCCTCTGATGCTTATCCTTTCAGGAAATTCAAGATAAAGCAAGAGAAAGGGCGAAAAGAGTTCCTGACACCGGATGAACTGCGGAAGTTGGAGAACTTGCAGGTCTCCGACAAAAGGCTTCGCCATGTACTCGATGCCTTCCTGTTCTGCTGTTACACCGGTCTGCGCTATTCCGATTTCTGCCAGCTTAAGATAGTGAATTATTTTGAATCTGCAATGGCTTTTAAATGATATTTTAACTCCAATCCGGCATGGATAGCCTTTATTTTGGCATCCACACCAAACAGACGCTTATATGATTCCGCCGCAATTTCCAGGATTTCCGAGTGCGGATTGGGTTTCCAGCCCGGATAGCCGTCGCCGAAAGATACGTTGGCTCCTGCCATTTCGAATACGGTACGTACCATAGTCGCGATGTCTTGTTTGGAAGACTCGATAGAGCTGCGCTGGCTTGTCTCGATACGGATGATGTTACCGGGTTTCATCTTTACGGATGCCAGATTGGTGGAGGTCTCCACAAGACCCGGAATATCCTGGCTCATGGCATATACTCCGTGTGGAGCTGCGTAAAGAGCCTGTAACAGACGTTTGGAAGTGTCTTTGTCGATAGCTTTGGCACGGGGATTTTCCGATTCGAGGGTAAACTGCAAATCGGGGTCTGCTACAGCATATTCGGCTTCCGCCTGGGCGGCGAATACATTCAAGTCGGTACGCAGCGCATGTTTGTCGGCTTCGGGGATGGCTATAACGGCATGTGCTTCGCGTGCAATGGCATTGCGCAGGTTGCCGCCGTCGATTTCGCAGAGATACATATCGTACTTCTTGAAAGTCTGACTCAGGAAGCGGTTCAATAATTTGTTGGCGTTACCGAGTCCTAAATGGATATCGCCGCCGGAATGTCCGCCTTTAAGTCCTTTTACCTGTACCTTGCAGCAGAAATATCCGGCAGGTACATCCACCTCTTTATAAGTGAATTCGGCTACGGAGTCTATGCCGCCCGCACAGCCGATGAACAATTCTCCCTCATCTTCGGAATCGAGATTCAGCAGGATGTCACCGCTCATGAAACCTTCCTGTAAGGCGAAGGCGCCGGTCAGTCCGGTTTCCTCGTCTACGGTGAACAGGCATTCGACAGGTCCGTGTTCGATACTGTCATCGGCAAGGATGGCAAGCTCTGTGGCTACGCCGATACCGTTGTCCGCCCCCAGCGTCGTACCTTTGGCTTTCAGCCATTCCCCGTCTATCTCGGTCTCGATAGGGTCGGTGAGGAAGTCATGCTTCACATCATTATTCTTCTCGCATACCATGTCTACATGCGACTGTAGCACAACGGTCTTTCGGTTTTCCATGCCCGGAGTGGCAGGCTTTTTAATCAGTACGTTTCCGGCTTCGTCCACCTTTGTTTCCAACTTATGTTTTTCTCCGAATGCTTTTAGAAAAGCGATAATCTTTTCTTCCTTTTTGGAAGGGCGCGGTACCTGGCAGATTTCCTCGAAATAGTGGAATACGCCAGCCGGTTTCAAATCTTTTTTTTCCATATCTTAATAGTTTATAGCAGCCAGGACACAAGTGAAGTGTATCCTGATCTTCTGTTTCTGAAATTCAAATCTTGTACAAATTAACCTCTTATTGCTAAATATGGTTAAATTAATTGGCTATTTTATTTCCCTTTCTCTTTTTTTAGAGTAAAAAAGGGTGCTTAGTCCAACCAAAGCCCTATATTTGCACCCACAAAACAGTGCTGATAAAAGTAAAAACAAATTCCAAATGCTTTTTATCAGACGATATTCTGTTTTGTGCAACAAATTTAATGGAAATGCTTGGTACATTATTGATAACTTTGTTAATAGTTGCTATTTGCATTGTTTTATTGGGCGTGAAGGTCTTTTTTGTGAAAGGCGGTAAGTTTCCTAACGGACATGTCAGCGGCAATAAGGCGATGCGTGATAGAGGAATCGGATGCGTGCAGTCGCAAGACAGGGAAGCACAGAAGAAAAGCCGCTTCTCTATCGATGAACTGGAGAAAGCCTTAAACGATAGTATGAACTAAATAAACTAAAAACAATATTTTTACAAATTATGAAGAGATTAAACTACCTCGTAAACGGTTTGGCAGCTCTTGCACTAATCGTTTTATTTTCTCAATGCGCCGGTAAAGCGGATAATCAGACGACTAATGCATCAGCACAGGCAGCCGGACTGTCCGGAATGAAAATTGCTTATGTAGAAATAGATACGCTTTTGGCAAAATATAACTACTGTGTCGATTTGAATGAGGCAATGGTGAAGAAGAGCGAAAATGTACGTTTGACTTTGAACCAGAAAGCCAAAGACCTCGATCGTCAGAAACAGGAATTCCAGACAAAAGTTCAGAACAACGCTTATCTGACGCAGGAACGCGCCCAGCAGGAGTATAACCGTATTGCCAAATTGGAACAGGATTTGCAGAACTTAGGTAATAAGTTGCAGGCTGAACTGATGAGCGAGAACGAAAAGAACAGCTTGCAGTTGCGTGATTCTATCAATGCTTTCCTGAAGGAGTACAATAAGACAAAAGGTTACAGCATGATTATCAGCAATACGGGTTTTGACAACCTGCTCTATGCAGACAGTGTCTACAACATCACCCGTGAGATTCTGGACGGTCTGAATGCAAGATACTCTTCTCCGAAGAAATAAGTTGGAAAATAGTTGCGGAGTATTCTGTTAGCTTGGTTGATATAATGAGTTAAGAAGATAACCGTAATAAGTTTATATCATAAAGAAAGGAAGTTAATATCATGCTTGGCATGAAGTTAACTTCCTTTTTTAGTTATATGCCTAATAATCTTTGGGAGGATTCGTAACACTGCAAAAAAGACTTTTAGGGCTTTTCTTCTGTTTATCTTTCAGCTTCTATTGTATAAGTAAAACTATCTGCCCTGTAATAGCCTATATTATATTCAATAGGTATTTGGTTAATATCGTAAACAAAACGTTCCCGAATCAGGATGGGAGCTGTTGGTTTGATATCTAGTTTTTCTGCAATGGTCTCTCCTGCAAGTCTGGCAGAAATCTTTTCTTTACTTGTCTTTACAATAATGTTGTAGTCTTTTTCTAATAACTCATATAAAGGACGTGTGAAATCTTCTTCACCGGTTAAGGGGGTGCTTGGGTTAAAGTAGGAGATGAAATAAACAAATGGATACTCTTTCTTTCCTCGTACTCTTTCCAGTACGATACACTTAGGGGAAGTATTTGGAGCTATCTCAAAAAAGTTACAAATATCTTCTGTTGGTTTTTTCCGGCTAATGTGTAGCTCGAAATTGCGTATCTCTATACCTAGCATCTTCATTTCTTGAGAGAAACTCAACCAATTTTTTACTCCTCCCAAGATCCCTTTTTGTGCAACTTTTGTACCTACTCCTTTTTTACGTACCAACAAACCTTCGAATACAAGTTTGTTGATAGCTTGTCTTAGCGTATTCCGAGAAATATTTAGCTTTTGTGAAAGTTCTACTTCATTAGGTAGGTATTTGCCTGTTTTATATTCTTCGGAATCAATTAGATTGCGAAGAATCTCCTCTGCTTGTGCATGAAGGGGTTTGCTGCTATTGTGATCTATCTGCATAGTTATTTACCTTTATTTCCTTTTGCAATGATAAGAATAAAAAAAAAAATGCGCAAATCTTTTGTGATAATAATATATTCTATATATTTGCGCAAAATAATATATGTTCAAACAAAGTATTGTGGTTTATGAGAAAGTCAAATTATGACAAATTCCCTGTTACGATGATTAATGGTAATATTATGCAGGGATGGAGTGATATCCGTAGTGTTTTAGAGGGTAAGATAAAAGAAAATCGTATTATTGCTGTTGATTGTTATACAGGAGTTTATGAGGATGAATTGGTGGGGGAACTGACAAAAATCTCCGCGCAAATAATATTGGTACGTGATTTGTATAAACCGGAGTATATGTTGATACAAATGACGGAACGCTTTATGACAACCGATGTACTGTTTGGTTATGTAACAAATTTGTGCTTGACTGATTATTTTGATATGGAGAAATTGGAAGCTGCAAGGAAAAAAATTGCAGAGTTGGATATTCCTGTCATTATAATAGGTACGGGTGCTGCTTTGGTTGCCCCTGAAGCAACGTTGGTATATGCGGATATGGCACGTTGGGAAATACAGCAGCGTTTCCGTCGTCACGAAGTAAAGGCTTTGGGTATTGATAACCGGGAAGAACCTGTCTCTTTGCAGTATAAGCGCGGATATTTTAACGATTGGCGTATTTGTGATCATTATAAAGATACATTGTTTACGAAAGTTGATTTTTGGTTGGATACGCATATTGCCGGACATCCTAAAATGATTGATCGTGAAACATTCTTTTGTGGTATAGAGAAAACGGCTTCCGGACCTTTTCGTGTAGTTCCGTTTTTCGATCCGGCTCCATGGGGTGGACAGTGGATGAAAGATGTTTGTGATTTGGATCGTAGTAAGCAGAATTTTGGTTGGTGTTTTGACTGTGTTCCTGAAGAGAATAGCTTATATTTTGAGGTAAATGGAGTACGGTTTGAATTACCTTCTGTGGATTTGGTTTTATTAAAGAGTAAGGAAGTTTTAGGTGAACCGGTAGAGGCACGTTTTGGAAAAGATTTCCCAATCCGTTTTGATTTTCTTGATACAATGGGAGGGGGAAATCTGAGTTTGCAGGTTCATCCTACAACTCAGTTTATTCGTGACAATTTTGGTATGTGTTATACACAGGACGAGAGTTATTATTTACTTGATGCGGGAGAAGATGCTGTTGTTTATTTGGGTGTAAAGAATGGAGTAGATGGTAAGGCTATGATTGACGATTTGGAAAAGGCTCAACGTGGAGAAATTGTTTTTGATGCAGAGAAGTATGTAAATAAAATTCCCGCTCGCAAACACGATCATTTTCTGATTCCTGGCGGAACGATTCATTGTTCTGGTTCAAATAGCATGGTGCTTGAAATTAGTTCGACTCCAAACTTGTTTACATTCAAACTCTGGGATTGGCAACGCTTAGGATTAGATGGAAAGCCGCGCCCTATAAATGTGGAACGTGGTAAGCATGTTATCAATTGGAATAGAGATACAGACTATGTATATGAACGTTTGCGTAATCATATGACTCGGATAGCGGAAGGCGAGGGCTGGATAGAAGAACGTACTGGACTGCATGAAAATGAGTTCATTGAAACACGTAGGCATCGTTTCACCGAACCGGTTCTTCATAGTACCAATAATAGTGTGAACGTGTTTAACTTGCTTGAAGGGGAAGAAGCTGTCATTGAAAGTCCGTCCGGAGCTTTTGAACCATTTGTTGTTCACTATGCGGAAACTTTTATTATTCCGGCTTGTGCAAAGGAATATACGATTCGCCCATATGGTAAAGCAGAGGGCAAAGAGTGTGTAACAATAAAAGCATACGTGCGTTTCTAAGTAATTTCAAAGTTTATTTCAAAGAAATCTAATATTATGTATGAACATGATAAACGTGTGGTATTAACGTTGGATGCAGGAGGAACCAATTTCGTTTTTTCTGCCATTCAAGGAAATAGCCAGATTATAGCTCCGATTAGTTTTCCATCTGTTTCGGATAACTTGGACAAGTGCCTTGCTAACTTACTGACAGGTTTCGATACTGTAATGAAGAAATTGGAAACTTTACCAGTTGCTATCAGTTTTGCTTTTCCTGGTCCTGCAGATTATAGGAATGGAGTAATAGGAGGAAATCTTCCTAATTTTCCTTCTTTTCGGAATGGAGTTGCATTAGGCCCTTTCCTACAACATCACTATGGGATTCCGGTATTTATAGAAAATGATGGTAACTTGTTTGCCTATGGAGAAGCCTTATCGGGTGCACTCCCTATGATAAATCAGCAGCTTTCTATTTCAGGAAATACGCGTGAATATAAGAATTTGCTAGGAATAACCTTAGGTACCGGTTTTGGGGCAGGAGTGGTTATCAACAACTGTTTGCTTAACGGTGACAACGGTTGTGGTGGGGATACATGGCTGATGCGTAATAAGAAATATCCTAATATGATAGCTGAAGAAAGTGTCAGTATTCGTGCGGTGAAGCGTGTCTATGCTGAGTTATCTGGCGTAAAAGATAAGAGTCTGACTCCCAAAGATATATTTGATATTGCTGAGGGAATAAAGGAAGGCGACCGGCAGGCAGCGGTGGCAAGCTTTGGTGAAATGGGAGAAATGGCAGGTAGCGCTATAGCCTCGGCACTGAATATTGTAGATGGTCTAGTTGTGATTGGAGGAGGATTAGCAGGAGCTTCGCGCTATATTCTCCCAGCATTGATGGCAGAACTGCGGTCTTCTGTTTCCATGTTCTCTGGAGAAACTTTCCCTTGTGTACAAATGAATGTTTATAATTGGGAAGATGAGGTTGAGAGGAAGGATTTTCTTGCTCCTTGCGATAAGGAGGTATACATTCCCGGTACGGAAATTAAGGTTCCTTATAATTATTCGAAACGAATTGCTGTATTATGTAGTCGGGAAGGAACGAGTTGCTCTATCATGCGTGGGGCTTATGCATATGCATTGCAATCAATAGATAATTAACTATATAATGTAATTATGAAAACACTAAAGAAAAATTTGTTTATTCCTTTTGTTTTAGGAATAATGCTGTCTGTCATTATTGCTTGTAATGACGAAAGTGGAAGTGGAACTGCTCTCACATTGAGTTCTTATGAAGGAAAGGTGAAAATTGGTGATATGGCTTCTGTACAAATATCATTATCTGATCCGGAAAGTTTTTCTAAAATAGTTGTAAAGAAATCTATTTCGGGGAAAGAGGTGGTAGACTATAAAAAAGAGTTGAATGTAAAAGACATTGAATTCCCTTATACTTTCCGAGAAGAAGTCATTGCAGGGGATGAAACAGGTGTAGTAGTTTATTCTTTCTATGGAATGAATGCTAACAATTTATTGGTAGATGCCTCGGATTTGGTACTTACAGTAGATTTGGCGGAAGTTCCTTTATTGCTGAAATATGACTGGAAATTGGTTCAGCAGATTATACAAGGAGAGGATTGGGCTACTCCGGATCTGAAAGATGATGTTTATCGCTTTAATCCGGACTTGACTTTAGAATGGGATTGGGGAACTGTATTCTCTGCAGTAGGATTGGAGAAACTGAATGCATGTTGTTCATGGGATGTAGACCAGGCTGGAGCAAAAGTGGAATATCTGTACATGGTGAAGTATAGTGTTTTTAATACTGCTTCTCCGATGATAACAAAATATAAAGTAGTACAGTTGGCTGACAGGAAAATGATTTTGGAAAGCCATCAGAATCTTGCAGGGCTGGGACCGGATTTTTCAACGGATGAAGTTGTGATGGAAACCTATGAGCCTGTATCCAAGACTGATGATTTTATTCCTTATCGAGGAGAAAATCCTGATAATTATATCATAGATACTTGTAATCCGGGATCTTATAAATAAAAAAAATATGAAAAACATGAATTTTATTAAAGCAATAGTCGTTTGTTCTTTCATGCTGTTGAGTGGAATCATTTTGGCTCAGAATGGTATGAAAGACATAAAAGGTACAATTTGTGACGAAAGCGGTGAGCCGATAATTGGAGCTTCTGTCATCGTGAAAGGGACATCTAATGGTACTATTTCCGATCTGGATGGTAAATTTACTTTGTCGGTATCCGATAAGGCAGTAATTGAAATCTCTTTTGTAGGCTATGAAACGCAGGAAATAAAAATGAATACGTCAAAAACGGATTTTAAGATTGTATTGCGTGATGATGCTGAACTCTTGGAAGAAGTTGTAGTGGTTGGATATGGTGTGCAGAAAAAAAGTGATTTGACTTCAGCGGTTGCTACGGTTAAATCTGACGAGTTGGCAGCCACATCGGTAACTTCTTTAGATCAGGGGTTGCAAGGACGTGCGGCTGGAGTGGTAGTATTGAATACATCTGGACAACCGGGTGCGGGGACGTCAATTCGTATTCGTGGTACTAGCTCTATCAATGGAAACAATGAACCGCTTTATGTTATTGATGGTATTCCTGTGATTAGCGATGCTTCTTCATTCAGTACGGGTGCTTTACAGAATCCGGCATTGAATCCGTTGACTAATATTAATCCTAATGATATTGAGTCAATTGAAATTTTGAAAGATGCTTCTGCTACATCCATTTATGGTGCGCGCGGAGCAAATGGTGTTGTATTGGTAACTACGAAGCAGGGTAAGAGCGGTAAGCCGAAAGTTTCTATTGGTGCAAAGTTTACTTTGCAACAAGTGACAAAGAAGATGGATATGTTGAACTCTGTTCAACTGGCGGAATTAGTAAATGAGGTAGCCGATAACGATGGAGTAGAACGTAATCCTGTTTTTGCCGGTTTGAATAATCTGTCGAAAATCAATACAGATTGGCAAGATGAAATATTCCGTACAGCTCCGATGCAGAATTATGATATTTCAGTTTCGGGCGGTAATGATAAAACGACTTATTTTATTTCTGGTAATTTGTTGTTGCAAGATGGTATTATCATAGGATCGGATTTCGGTAAGGGAAGTTTCCGTGTGAATTTGAACCAACAAATCAATAAATGGTTAAAAGCCGGTATATCAACCAACTTGAGTTATAGTCGTTCGAACGGTGTAGTTACTAATGCAGAAGGAGGCTTTGCTTCTAGCGTAACCTCTTGGGCGCTTGAAATGAATCCGGGACTTCCTGTAAGAGATTCTGAGGGAAATTATACGTATGAAAATAACATGAAATCTCCCAATGTAGGTAATCCGGTCCAAGATGCTTTAGAGGCAAAAAATAGAAATACATCTTTCCGTACATTGGCAAACGCATTCTTGGAATATATGCCGATTAAGGATCTAACATTCAAGACTAGTATCGGTGTAGATTATTTTTATATCAAGGACCAATCTTTTGGAGCCGGAGAACTGAAGCGCGCAGAATCGAATGGTGGCTATGCGAATATAGGAAATCGTGATGGCTACAATTGGGTGTGGGAAAATACGATTAACTATAATCAGACTTTTGGTGATCACACACTAGGCGTATTGGGTGGTATGACGGCCCAAGCATTCGTTTCCGAAAATTCGTCTGTTTCAACAGCTGATTTTGAAGATGGGTTTTTAGGGTTCAATTCTATCCAATCAGGTGCATTGCGCCAAGCGGCAAATTCAGGAATTGCAGAATGGCAAATGCTTTCTTACTTGGCCCGTATCAACTATGGTTATAAAGGACGTTACTTGTTAACTTTGACCGGACGTGTTGACGGTTCTTCCAAATTTGGTAAAGGCAATAAGTATGGCTTTTTCCCCTCCGTTGCTGGCGCATGGAGAATTTCAGAGGAGAACTTCATGAAAGAAATGAAAGCTGTTTCTAATTTAAAATTAAGAGCAAGTTATGGTATTGTAGGTAATGAAGGTATTCCCCCTTATAGCTCGCAAGGTTTGATGTATAATGCAGAGGCTTATTTTGGCAATACTGAAATAGTAAAGGGGCTTACTCCTTTTACATTAAGCAATCAAGATTTGAAATGGGAAACGACTTCTCAAGTTAATGTGGGTATTGATTTGGGGTTATTTAAAAACCGACTGACATTTACTGCAGACTACTATTATAAAAAAACTCGTGATTTGTTGCTGACCATGCCGGTTGCTTTTAATACCGGTTATGATTCTGTAGTGAGCAATGTAGGTAATTTAATGAATCAAGGTTTTGAAGTGACATTGGGTGCAGTTCCGTTTGCTGGTAAGTTCAGTTGGAATATGGATTTTACACTTGGATACAATAAAAATGAAATCACCAATTTAGCGGGAAGTCAGGAAAATCTTAGAGGTAATTCCATTTTGGGTATCACTTATTGGACTGAAATAACCGAAGGCCAACCTATTGGAACTATTTACGGTTATAAAACCGATGGCATTGCTCAATTAGGCGAGGATTTATCCGGAATCCCATTTTTTGCAGGAAAAACATTACGTCATGGTGATCGTAAGTATGTAAATAAAAATGATGACAATGTTATTAATGAGGAAGATTTGTTCATTCTGGGAAATGCCAATCCTGACTTTACTTTTGGCTTTAATAATACATTCAATTTTAAATTGAGAAATAACTCTTCATTAGGATTGACTGTCTATTTGCAAGGAGCTGTGGGGAATGAGATTGTTAACTTCAATAAGTTTTCTTTGGAGAGTTTCGATGGATACAAGAATAACTCTACTGCAGCTTTGAATCGTTGGACCCCTGATAATCCGACAAACTTATATCCTCGTGCAACAACCAAAACTGCGGGGAATATTTTGTCAGATCATTATGTAGAGGATGGTTCCTATCTAAGAATAAAGGATATTACGTTGAGTTATACTTTCCCGGCAAATATCATAAAGAAATTCTATTGTGAGGGATTGACTATTTTTGCAGGACTAAAAAATATACATACATTCACTGACTATTCAGGATATGATCCTGAGGTGAGCCGTTTTGCGAACAATAATCTTTCAATGGGTGCAGACTATGGTTCTTATCCGATGTCTAAATCTTATGAATTTGGTTTAAGAATGAATTTTTAACTGAAATTTTATTATGAAAAAATATACATTAGCAGTTTTATTTTGTGGAACTTTTACATTCTGTTCATGCTCAGGATTTTTGGATGAAGTTCCCAAAGGACAAATTACGACTGAAAGTTATTATCGGACAGAACAGCATGCTATTTCTGCTACCAATGCGATTTATAATTATTTGATTATGGGGTATTCTCCAGGTGGTTTGTGGGACAAAAACTATGGTGGAGTCTTTTATAATGATTATTGGGTTCTTCAGGATTTGTTTTCTGATAATGCAAACAGCCAGCAGGCAAATATTCAATACACGTCTGTTGACAACATGCAGATAGACCAATACAATGAACCGGTTGAGTTGCTTTGGCGAGATTTCTATCAGACCATTAAATGTTGTAATGTGGTGATAGATAAAGTTCCGGCTATTGATATGGACGATATTTTGAAGAAGCATTTGATAGCAGAGGCTAAATTCTTTAGAGGAATGATGTATTTCGATTTGATTCGTATGTTCGGTGATGTTCCTCTACGAGAACATAACTTGGAGAGTGCGGACGAAGGAACGATGGTCCGGGTATCCAAAGACGAGATTTATAAATTGATCTTTGAGGATTTGATAACAGCTGAAACTGATTTGAAGTATTCACCAAGATATGGCGGTGGAAGACCTTATCCGGAGTCTGCGTCGGCATTATTGGCACGAGTCTATTTGACTTATGCAGCTGAGCACAATGATACTGAGTATTATGAACTTGCCGTTAAAAAAGCAGATGCTGTAATACCCAAATTCCCAATGTTGGAAAATTATGCAGATCTGTTCAAGATTAGTAATCGTTTTAATAGTGAAATTATATGGGGAGCAAATTTTAGCGCTTCATTGAGTGATGGTTGGGCTGGAGCTCAATTCTTGGTTCGATTGCTTCCTAATATGGATGGAGTGGATAATGCACAAGGTTGGGAAAGTGCAACGGAAAATTTATATAGCAGCTTTAATGCTAATGATGCACGTTTGCCTGTAGTCTTAAAACGTAGTGTTACTTATCAAGATGGGACCATTAAACAGTTTGCAGAACCTTATGTATTTAAGTACTGGGATCAAGAGGCTGAGCCTAAAGGAAATAGTACAGATGCAATTTTCCCAGCTATCCGTACAGCAGAGATGTATCTGATTAAGGCTGAGGCACTGAATGCGATTAATCAAGGGCCAACGCCGGATGCAGTGAAAGCTATAAAGAAAGTGAGAGACAGGGCTGGATTGGCTTCTGACAATTTACCGACAGATTACGAGGGGTTCAAAAAAATAGTGCTTGAAGAATATCGTCATGAGTTTGTAATGGAAGGACATCGTTGGTTCGACTTGACAAGAATGTGTACACCACAGGAGTTTGTGGATATCATCAAAGCTGCCAAACCGGATGCAACCCCGCAACTTTATCATGTAAAGTTCCCTATTCCGCAGCGTGAGAGAGATTTGTCACAAGGACAAATAACTCAAAATGAGGGATATAATCAATAGTATTAATTAGAATTATAAGTCGGAGATTATTTTCAATCTCCGACTTGTCCAAAAGAAGTACCATGAAAAAGATAATGATTTTTTCTTCGCTGTTTTCATTAGCGGCTTGCCGGGGAAATTTCGAACAGAAAGTTGTGGATCCGGTCGTTGAGTTTGATTCTGCTTTTTATGAGAGGTTAATGCCCGGATTAGGTGGGGGAATCACCGGAGGGGACGGAAGTATATCAATCGACTTGAAAGACGGGCGTAGTTTGTTTATGTGGGGGGATTCTTTCTTTGGTGATGTTATAAACGACAAGCGGGCAAAAGACACAAAATTTGTAATAGGCAATACATTTACAATTATTGACAAGAATGGACAACTGAAAACTTTATATAGTGGAACAAAAGAAAATCCATTGGCATTCATTGAGGCAGATCAAGATGGGAAGAGTCCGGTTTGGTACTGGCCCGGTCATGGATTTGTAGAAAACGGAATTCTTCATTTATTTATGTCTAAGTTCCATAAAGTCGGAGAAGGGTCTTTCGGCTTCGAATATCTGTGCTGTGATTATTTCCGTTTGGATGTGGAAACGATGAAGATTATTGATAAGGAAAACTTCAAGGCTGCCAATGAAAACAATGTACATTACGGGCATGCAGTACTTCCATATAGAGGAGAAATATATGTATATGGAACAAGGGCTGATGCTATGGGGATGGCAGAAGTACACGTATCAAAAGCAAAGCTGATAAATGATAAATTGGTGGACTTTTCTTATTGGGACGGAGCCGAATGGCAGACTGATGCCCGAAAATCACAAAGAATAGCAGGGATTACGAAAAGTGTTTCCGAGCAGTTTAATGTTGTAGAACTGGAAGAAAAGATAGCACTGGTATCACAAGACCGTTCGGGGAATGTGAAAGATATCTATTCCTTTATTGCAGACAAGCCGGAAGGACCATTTAGTAATGAAAAACTGCTTTATAAGGTGGAGGAGAGTGGCTTTGAGGTAGACAGTATGATGACCTATAATGCAATGGTACATCCTCAATATAGAAAAGACGGTAAGGTTTTAATGTGTTATAATGTAAATACATATAGCATGACGAAATTGTTTGAGAAGGCTTCTTTGTATCAGCCTCGTTTTATATGGGTGCCGGTTGAGAAAATTGTAAAATAAAAGAGATAATAGGTATGACAAAAATAGCTTTAAGAAAGATAGTGACCTCATTGATAGGGGGCATAATACCCTTGGCAATGTTTGCTGGTCAAGATAATGTAGCTCCTCAGGCAAAAGTTTCAGTTTCGGATATATTGGGAATCGGATTCGAAGCGCGTAATTTGGTGGATGGTAAGGTTATGTATGCTAATGAGGGAGAGTGGGCATGCAAAGGAAGTGTGACCTCATGGGGAGTTATGCACTTACCATGGGCTCAATTGGACTGGGATAATGAAATAGATGTTGATCGGATAGTACTATATGACAGAGTATCGGAGTTGGAGCATCTTGCCGGGGGAACATTGCACTTTAGTGATGGATCAAAAGTTAGTGTTACGGCAATCCCTAATGATGGAAGTCCTAAAGAAGTTTGTTTTCCATCTAAGAAAATAAAATGGGTTCGTTTTGAGGCAACTGATGGCGCAGGAAAAAATATAGGTTTATCCGAAATAGAAGTATTCCGAACTCGTGGCGAGAATACAGAATATGTAGAATGGGTAGATCCTTATATTGAAACGACAAGAGGGCGCTGGTTCTATTGCACTCCGGCAGCTCGTCCTTTTGGAATGGTGGCAGCGCATGCTTTTACCCGCAACAAAAACCAAGGTGGCGGCGGATATAATTATAACTTTAATGAGGTCTTAGGTTTCTCTCAAGTTAATGAATGGATGGTGTCCGGACCGAATATAATGCCGGTATCCGGTGGAGTAAATCCGACTCAAGGAATGGATGGATGGAAATCGGAATTCAAGCATGAAAGTGAAATTATTCAGCCGGGGTATCATCGTCTGTTTCTTGACAGATATAAGACGTGGGTGGAATATACGGCAACTGATAGGGTGACATTTTATCGTTTGAATTATACATCTGACAAGAATGCCAAACTACTGGTAGATATAGGTAGTGTATTAGGTAATTGTTCTATGGATAAAGGGGCGTTATTGCGTATTAGTGATAAGCGTATTGTAGGTGAATTTATGACGACCGAACGTTTTTGGGGAGGGCCAGACAGCCTTAAACTTTGTTTTGTCCTTGATTGTAGTGTTCCGATAAAGAAAATAGATGGATGGAGTGAGAAAGGAATCAATCCGGATGTAGAGGCTATTTCCGGTAATAATGCAGGTATGGTCCTTGATTTTGGAGAATTGGAAGGAAGTGAGGTGTTGTTCAAAATAGCACTTTCATATACGACTGTGGATAATGCCATTGAGAACTTGAATACAGAATTATCGCATTGGGATTTTGAAAAAATACGCAAAGATACGCGTGATATATGGAATGAAATGTTTGGCCGTATTGCGGTAGAAGGTGGAAGTCAAGCACAGCACATAAAATTCTATACAGATTTGTGGCATGCCCTTTTGGGACGTCATAAAATTACTGATGTTAATGGTTATTATCCTGATTATACGGCAGGTCCGTATGTAAACAAACGTACTGTAGCACCGATGAAAATACGTCGTGTTCCAATGGATAAGACCGGAAGGCCAACGTTCAATATGTACGGCTTTGATGGTCTGTGGCTGACACAATGGAATTTGAATATATTATGGGGATTGGCTTGGCCGGAGGTTCTGGATGATTTGAGTGCTTGCTTGATACAATATGCGGACAATGGAGTCTTGTTGCCTCGTGGAGCCTGTTCAGGGGGATATTCATTCATTATGACAGGATGTCCGGCTACAAACATGCTGGTAAGTACATATATGAAAGACCTGATGAAGAAAACCAAGCCTTCTCATGCATATGAAGCAATTAAACGTAACCATGCTCCGGGAGGAATGATGAGTTATGAAAGCGCAGATGACTTGAAATTTTATGTTAAAAAAGGATATTGTCCCGGCAATGCGGGTAAAACATTGGAATGGGCTTTCCAAGATTGGGGATTAAGCCGTATGGCATTGCGTATGGGAAAGAAATCTGATGCGGCATTATATGAGAAACGTTCTCGTGCCTGGACTCCGTTATTTAATAAAAATATAGGATTGATTCTTCCCAAAAAGGAAAATGGAGAATGGTTGCATACCGATCCATTGAACGGGCAAGGATGGGTTGAAGCTAACGCATGGCAGGCCACGTGGTCGGTTTCCCATGATTTACCCAAACTGGTTGAATTAATGGGAGGTGGAGACGCGTTTTGCAAAAAACTAAATTATGCGTTTGAACAAGCGCGTCCGACTGATTTTGTACATGCTTATAGTGGAGGATATGTAAGCTATGCTAACCAACCGGGGTGCTCTAATGCGCATTTGTTTACTTATGGCGGACAGCCATGGTTGACCCAATATTGGGTACGTCAGGTTAAGGAACATGCCTATGGTGGCATCACTCCGGATAAAGGATATGGAGGGCATGATGAAGATGAAGGACAGATGGGAGCTGTAAGTGCATTAATGTCATTGGGGTTGTTTAGTGTTACTGGGACAGAGTACGATATTCCCTATTATGATATAACTTCCCCTATATTTGACAAGATTACGATGAAGCTGAATAAAGATTATTATTCAGGTGATGAGTTTGTAATTAATGTACATAATAATTCTGCCGATAATTGTTATATCCAGAAAGCTGAGTTGAATGGTACGGACTGGATTTATGCACAACTTGACCATGTGGACTTTGCAAAAGGAGGGACTCTGGATTTGTGGTTAGGAAATATGCCCAATAAGTCATGGGGTAAACTTAAATACTTGGGTTTTAAAACTAATAAATGATCAGTTATGAGTAAGAAGTTTTATCTGATTTCTTTGCTTTTCTATTTCTGTGCGCTCTTTATGAGTGCGCAGAACTCGTTAAGGCTGTCTCCGATATTTGCTTCAGGTATGGTATTACAGCAAAATGCAGATGTTATATTTTGGGGGTGGGGCGAACCAAACAAAAAAGTGAAGATTTTTTTCAGTTGGGATAATAAAATGCTTGAAAGTAAGGTGAATGAGAAAGGACGTTGGGAAGTAAAAGTGAAAACCCCGTCAGCCGGTTATACGCCTTATACCGTATCTATCTGCTCTGCCCAAGATTCGGTTTTGCTTTCTGATATTCTTATTGGTGATGTCTGGTTTGTTGGTGGGCAAAGTAATATGCAGATGAATTTCCATGGGAATCCGGACCAGCCGGTGCAAGATGCCCAGAAAATACTGTTGCGCTGTAAGCATAAGGGGATACGCTTGTTTAGAGTTAATAACGGATATGCTATTTCTGCTTCTGATACTTTGACGATTGATGGAAAATGGACTTCTGCAAGTCCAGACAATGTGAAAGAATTTAGTGTAGTAGGTTATATATTTGGGGAAAAATTGCATGAGTTGACTGATATACCTATTGGATTGGTGCAATCTGCACATGGAGGATCGTCTGCGGAAGCTTGGCTGGACTACGAGACATTGAAAAGGTTTGGTGGATTTGATTTGAATCTGGAGCGGAAGAAAATAGATCCTATATGGTATGCATTTGAACCGACGGTTCTTTATAATAAGATGTTGGCCCCCATGTTGCCGCTGACAGTGAAAGGAGTGATTTGGTATCAAGGAGAATCGAATGTAGAGCGCCCGGAGCAGTATCGAATGTTATTCCCGGAGTTGGTACGTACATGGCGCAGATATTTTGCAGATGATAATCTACCTTTTTATTATGTTCAAATAGCTCCCTATAATCATCAAAAAGTTAATTCTGCTATATTTAGAGAAGTCCAATTGGATTGTATGAGGATAATTCCCAATGTGGGCATGGTAGTGACTTTGGATGTCGGGGAGGCGGATATTATTCATCCGGCGCGTAAAGAAGTGGTTGGAGAAAGGCTTGCTTATTGGGCATTGAACAAGGTTTATGGTTATTCGGCTTTTGGATGTAGGGGACCGGAGTTTCGTTCGATGGAAATACGCGACGGCCATGCTTTTTTAAAGTTTGATTTTGCTCCAAACGGTCTGTCTTTTATGGGAAAACAACCATTGGGGTTTGAGGTTGCAGGTGAAGATAAAGTTTTTTATCCAGCTAAAGTCAGGATTACTCCGGCTTTTTGGGGAAACGAAGGACTTGAGGTTTGGAGTACTGAAGTTGCCAAGCCGGTGGCAGTACGTTATGGCTTTTCAAATTATGTGGATGGGGCATTATATAATACAGAAGGTTTGCCCGCCTCTTCGTTCCGTACAGATAATTGGTAATAAGGTTTTAATTATATATGGTATATGGCTTCAAATTCTAAAAAGAAAATAATCCCTGTTTTAGCTGCATTTTTTGTAATGGGCTTTTGTGACATAGTGGGCATATCTTCTGATTATATGCAAACTAGTTTTGGCTGGTCTTCTACGATGACTGGATTTGTACCTTCTATGGTATTTATTTGGTTTCTCTTTTTGGGAATTCCGATTGGAAATAAGATGAACCAATGGGGACGTAAGAATACGGTGCTGTTGAGTATGGCAGTGACAATAGCCGGAATGTTTCTGCCGCTTGTGATATACAGTAGCGCGACTTGTATCGTTGCTTATATTCTGTTAGGTATAGGAAATGCTATCCTGCAAATATCCTTGAATCCTTTGCTTGGCAATGTTATAACCGATCAACGTATGCTGACAAGTAGCTTGACTGCAGGGCAGGTTATAAAAGCAATTTCTTCGTTGGTCGGTCCTGAAATAGTATTGTTTGCTACATTACATTTTGGTAATGAACATTGGTATTATTGCTTTCCTATGTTGGGTGGAATAACTTTATTCTTTGGATTATGGCTGGCAGCGACGCCCATTCAACGTGAAACATCCTCAGGCGAATCAGTATCATTGGGTAAATCTTTTGCGCTATTGAAAAACAAAACACTTTTGGTATTGTTTTTAGGTATTTTTTTCATGGTAGGGGTGGATGTTGCAACCAATTATATTAGCTCGAAGTTGATGACTTTGCGTTACGAATGGACTCCTGATGAAGTAAAGTTCGCACCGCAAGTTTATTTTCTAAGCAGGACGATCGGTGCATTTTGGGGAGTTTTTCTCTTAACAAAGATTTCGGCTTTACGTTATTTTCGGATGAACATTCTGGCATGTGCTTTAGTTTTGTTATTACTCATGTTTATAGATGGACACGCAATATTGAATTTGATTTGTATTGGAGGTGTCGGACTTTTTTCAGCATCTGTTTTCTCCATAATCTATTCATTGTCTTTTCAAGAGTTTCCTACTAAAATGAATCAGATTTCCGGTTTGATGATAACGGCTGTTGCCGGTGGCGGAGTTGTGACTCCTCTTCTTGGAATGGCGTTGGATTTTGCTGGGGTTACTGCAGGTTTATCGGTAATTCTACTTTGTGTGTTGTATCTGATATATTGTGCTTTTGGTGTAAAAATACAATCTTAATGATGTTATATATTGTATTTCTGCCCAGACTAAATTCTCCCGGTAATATGAGGAAATAGTGAAGGCAGATTTCATTTGAAAGAAAAAATGCTACTCAGTAAATCCTTATATTGGGAATATACCGGGTAGCAATTTTTTATGTTCAGTAGCGACTGTTTACTTCACCTGAATAATATCATAATTCAAATCGCTTACAGCCTCTTGCAGGCTATCGTTTACCAGTCTTAATGTAGTATCGTTTACAACCACGAAATACACGGGAGAGTCACCGTTGTCGGGAGTCAGCTTATAGGCGGTTTTCTTATTATTGTTGACGTCTTTCTGAATAACCTGACGTTTTCCTTTGGAGGTGAAGGAGGTGTTTTTTCCCTGTCCTTCCGCATCCAGATAAGTTGTGACCAATGTATAACCGCTTTCACCGTTAGGACCTACACTGTCTACACTCAGCACATACTGGATACCCGGACCATCGGCAGCTGGAAGTATGCCTTCATAAACGGCTACTGCGGAAGAATCGTTGCCGGCAACAGTCATTACGCCTTCGTCCATGGTGTTGTTGTTTTGATTTCCTTTTGATTGGCAGGATACCAATGCAGCGGCAATCGCTGCAATCATCATTACTTTTTTCATTGCTTTAATGGTTTAAATTAATATAAAGAGACGCCGGTGGCGTTATTCTTCATCATTCCGTTTAATAACGAGCAGTTTGTCTACTCTGCCGCGGTCCATATCCATTATTTCAAACTCCAGGTTTCTGTAGCTGAAAATGTCACCGGCTTTCGGGATGCGTCCTATAAGGAACATGGCGAGTCCGCTTAAAGTGGTAAAGTCCTCTTCCTTCAGGTCATCATAATTCAATATCCCCATTGCTTCCATAAAGTCATCTATATTCATCGAAGCTTCTACCAGCATGGAACCGTCGGCTCTGGTCACTATTTCCTCTTCTTCCGTTTCGTTCTCTTCCAGAATATCACCGAAGATACTTTCTGTCAAATCGTGCAGAGTGATAATGCCTTCTGTATTGCCATACTCGTCTACAACAACTCCGAACTTGTTTTTGTTCTTCTTAAATAGCTCTAAAACCTTTTTGGCATACAAACTTTCGGGAATAAACAAGGGCGGACGTGCAATTGTGCGAAGATTGAACGGTTGCTCACCACCCAACATCAGGATAATATCTTTTACAGAAACAACACCTATGATTTCGTCCTTGCCGTTTTCCGCCAACAGATATTTGCTGAAGTGCTCTTCCTGGATAATCCGAAGCACTTTTTCTTGCGTGTCGGAGGGGTGCAACACGATTACATCGCGGCGGTGCGTCATCAGGTCGTTGGCACGTTTGTCCGAGAAGCGGAAAACATCACGCAGCATTTCAGTCTCTTCTTTGTCGATAACGCCCTGCTCGGAACTTTGATGCAAAATCATTTTCAGTTCTTCCTGTGTCATCTGCCGTTCTTCCCCGTCTTTCATGCCGATAAGCTTGTTTGTCAGTTTGGTTGAAGCACTGAGGAGGCAGACAAACGGATAGGATACTTTTGTCAGGATAATCATAAAAGGACTGAGCAGGGTAGCATAGCGTTCCGGATTGTTCAGCGCCATTGATTTTGGAACCAGCTCTCCGATAATGAGCGACAAATAGGTGATAACGGCTACTGTAGTAACCATTGCCAGGTCTTTGGCATACAATTCCAGGCCGGGAATCATGGCAAATAGCGGAGTTACATCATCGGCTATGGCTACGCCGCCATATGCACCTGATATGATACCAATCAGCGTAATGCCAATTTGAATGGTAGATAGAAATTTTTCGGGCTCTTCCAGTTGTTTCAAAACCCCTTTTGCACTTTTGTTTCCTTTGCTTACAAGAGTCTCTAAGCGTGCTTTACTTGAAGATACTAATGCAATTTCGTACATGGCAAAGATGCCGTTCAGGATAAGTAGAAATAGAATAATGATAAATTCCATGTTTGGATTACAAATTGTTTGTGTACAAAGATAATGTTTTTCGGATATTTATTATTAATATTGCCGTTCCTTAAGAAGATTAAACAAAATAGCATGAAAAACAAACTTTATCTGTTCGTATTCTTATTGCAAGTGCTGGCTTTAAGTGTACATGCCGCACGTGTAGATACTGTGTTTGTAAAAAGTCCTTCGATGAACAGGGAGGTAAAGGTGGTTTATATTCTTCCGGATAAGGTTGTTGCCGGAAATCCGCAAGCTTGTCCGGTAATCTATCTGTTGCATGGTTATGGAGGTAACGCACGTACGTGGATTGGCGTCAAACCGGAGCTGCCTCGGATTGCTGATGAAAAAGGCGTAATATTTGCATGTCCCGATGGTAAGAACAGTTGGTATTGGGACAGTCCCCGGAATTCCGCTTATCGTTATGAAACTTTCATCTCTTCGGAACTGGTGAAGTATACGGATGAGCATTATGCTACGATTCCCAAGAAGAGTGCGCGTGCCATCAGCGGTTTGAGCATGGGTGGACACGGTGCGTTGTGGAATGCTATCCGCCACAGCGATATATTCGGTGCGGCGGGAAGTATGAGTGGCGGAGTGGATATCCGTCCGTTTCCTGATAACTGGGAGATGAAGAAGCAGTTGGGCGAGCTTGCCGCCAATGAGGCGGTATGGGATAGCCACACGGTAATCAATCAGGTTGATAAACTGAAGAACGGTGATTTGGCTCTGATTGTCGATTGCGGTGAAAGCGATTTCTTCCTTGATGTGAACAGGAACCTGCACAAAAGGTTGCTGGAGTGCAAGATAGACCACGATTTTATAACACGTCCCGGCGGTCATACCGGTACGTATTGGAATAATTCCATAGATTATCACATTCTGTTTTTCTGCAAATTCTTTAGCAGATGATTATTCAATTACATAGCTTACGGTACGGGTATAATCCGTGCCGTAACTGTTTATGACTTCTTTGCAGGAAGTCATGAGATTGCGTTTGTCAAAAGAGAAGATATAATTGGTGACCTCTTTATTTCCATCGGGGATAATCCGGTCTATTAAAATAGGAAACGGCTCTCCCAGGAATTTCCCGTATAGAGCGGCTGTATGTAGCGAAAGCGGATATAATTCGGCGAGAAACAGGCAGGGAACTCCTGATAAATTATTTATTCCGTCATTTGCCGGAGTGGTAGCCGTATATGCCTGCCCGTAAGTATCTGTCTTTTGTAGGATGCGCAATGCCTGATAGTTGCCGTAGTCTATGTCGATGGATGCGTATACGCCGTCATTGATGCTTTCGGTTATGTTTTTCAGGTAATATTTACCTTCCGGAGCGGTGAAATACGAGAAAGTATAGGTGCGGATCGTACCGTTTTCCTGTCGTGTACATGAGGTGGCGTATCCTTTGTCGTCCAGGGTATAGACTGACACATTGCCGAAATTATCCGTTACTACAGCCTGATGTTCACTATAAGTTACTGATGCTGCGTTTTCAATGCACATCGGTTCGCCTTGAACCGAATAACTTTGTACGATAGTGAATCCGGTCAATTGTCCCTGACTGTATGAGTAGGTTTGAGTGGTGGTTACTGTAGGTACTCCCGCTTCATAGGTACTTTTTTCCGATAATTGAATTTTGGAAAAGGGTATGGTAGAGCGGTTTCCGTTGACGGTAGAGTCATTATTGTCTTCACAAGCTGTCATTACTGTGAGTACAACTGACAATGCAAAGACTATTTTTCTCATTATTTCCGTTGTTTAATTCATTGTTTCTGCTATTTGACAATCAACCCCTTGCGCAGGTTCTTTTGAGTGGTGAAACTCCGGACTATGGCAGTGCCTGTTTTTGGGGTCGGCAATTCGACAATTCCAGCTATGACTTGCAGGGTTATATGGAGCAAAATTTCGTCAGGCTCGCCTAAAGGCAGATAGTATTGCAGGTAGGATGTTTCGTTGATAGCGATATCCGGCTTAAAGCCTGCGCTATAGTCCGCTTCTCCGTTGGAGTTGAATACTTCGCATACGACCGGACGTACCGCCCAGGGGTATTTGGGATTGATGAAAGTTTCCGTAGCCACGTATTCTCCTTTGGTTGTCTGTCCGATGAGCACTACTTTCATATAGGGTTTCAGGCAGTTAATAAGCATTTCCGCTGCACCGGCAGTGGTTCCGCTTGTGATGATATAAACGATGGGCAGATTCAGATTGACTCCGCCTTGCAAGAGTTGGGAGTCCAATATCAGGTCACGGTTTTGGGCGCTTTGCTTATCATTATATTGCAAGAAAGCAAAAGGGCTTTCCAATTTATCGGCAGGTACAAGGATATCTGCGAGAAGTTGCACGCATTCCATTTCTCCACCGGAATTATAGCGGAAGTCGAGTACAAGATTATTAATGCCGCGTTGCTTGCATTCTTGGGAGAAAGCACGTAACTCATTGTTGTACTTCTCACTCTGTTCCGCAGTGCCGGCAGTGAAAGAGTTGTATGCCAGATAGGCTATCTTGTAATCAGTACCTTCCAGTTGTATAAAATTTGTGTCATAGATGGCGCTCTCCGTTACCGGACGGACTGCCGGGAGTGCAACATCTCCTGTTTCCTGTATGATTCCTACCTCTTTATCTTCTTCTTCTTCTTCGTTCTCTCCGTTTTCCGTATCCCCCTCTGTGCCGCCGTTGTTCTCCTCTTTTACTATCACATACTTTCCGATGCGCAATGTTCGTGCACCGCCATCTATAAGCCTTTCTTCTGTCTTTTGGGTGATGGAGTCGCCGTCGACAAGCATTATCCAGTTGCCGCGTTCCAGTCCGGCATCCTCGGCGGGAGAGTTCTTTGCCACGTATGATACGAGGGCAGTATAGGTTGTGTCGCTGGTAGCCACTTTATATAATGTGTAGTCAAAACCATAACTTGGCAACGGCGTATCCATTATTGAATCGACGGTGGAAAAACCTTTATCGTTTTTTGATAAGATACTTTTTAAGAAAGCGTCCGGAGCCTGAAAATAGTTCAGACTGTTGGCAGCCGGAATATCCTCGTACCATAAGTAGACTTCCCGCATCAGGCTGTCCATCCACAGGTCGCGCCCTGTCAGCGGATAGTATTCTTTCCAACGGTCTTCTCCGCAGGAAAACAGGCTTGTCAGTGCAAGGAGTCCCAGTAAGGGAAAATATAACAGCTTCCTTATCTTCATCAGTCTCTATATCATTTGGTTTTCGTCCGCAAAAATAGCGAATACTTCTTGTATCTACCACAAATATGGTATAAAATTCCCTATTGTATGTCATAGCTTGCTTGGTTTTATCCCTCTATCTTTGCAACATCCGAGTATAAATCGGGGAGGATTGGAAACAGGCTTCTATCCTCTCATAAATACAACTGACAATGGACACAAAGAATTTACATTTTGAGACACTGCAACTTCATGCAGGACAAGAACAGCCCGACCCCGCTACAGATGCGCGTGCCGTACCTATTTATCAGACTACTTCGTATGTATTCCGCAACTCGGCACATGCAGCCGCCCGCTTTGCGTTGCAAGAGCCGGGGAACATCTACGGCAGACTAACGAATCCCACACAAGGAGTATTCGAGCAACGTGTTGCCGCCCTTGAAGGCGGTGTTGCAGGGCTGGCGGTTGCTTCCGGTGCAGCGGCTGTGACCTATGCTTTCGAGAATATTACGCGTGCAGGTGACCACATCGTAGCCGCCAAAACCATTTATGGCGGAACATACAATCTGCTGGCGCATACATTACCGGCTTACGGTGTCACGACCACCTTTGTTGATCCGAGCGATTTATCCAACTTCGAGAAAGCTATTCAGGAGAATACAAAGGCCGTGTTTATCGAGACATTGGGAAATCCTAACTCCAATGTTATTGATATTGGTGCTGTTGCCGAAATCGCTCATCGTCATAAAATTCCTTTGATTATCGACAACACCTTCGGTACTCCTTATCTGATTCGCCCTATCGAACATGGTGCTGATATTGTGATACATTCCGCCACAAAATTTATTGGCGGGCATGGTACTTCTTTAGGCGGTGTTATTGTAGATGGCGGCAAGTTCGATTGGGTGGCTTCCGGTAAATTTCCGCAACTGACCGAACCCGATCCGAGCTATCATGGCGTGCGCTTTACCGATGCGGCAGGTGCGGCTGCATATGCTGTCCGTATCCGTGCCGTTTTGTTGCGCGATACCGGAGCTGCCATCAGTCCTTTCAATGCCTTTGTTCTTTTGCAGGGTTTGGAAACACTCTCTTTGCGTGTGGAACGCCATGTGGAGAATGCGCTGAGAGTGGTGGAGTTTTTGAAGAATCATCCTAAAGTGGCGGCTGTGAACCACCCGTCTTTACCAAATCATCCGGACCATGCGTTATACCGGAAGTATTTCCCGAAAGGAGCAGGTTCCATCTTTACCTTTGAGGTAAGGGGTGGAGAGAAGGAAGCTCAGACATTTATTGACAACTTGCAGATATTCTCATTATTGGCAAATGTGGCAGATGTAAAGTCGCTTGTCATACATCCCGCTACTACCACCCATTCGCAATTGAATGAACAGGAATTGGCAGAGCAGGGCATCAAGCCAGGAACGGTACGCCTTTCAGTAGGGACGGAGCATATAGATGACTTGTTAGATGATTTGTCCCAAGCGTTGGAGAAAATTTAAGTCCGGAACAAAAGAGCATTTCGTCCGATGAAACCATTTGTTCGTCGGATGAAATGTTAGATACATTATTAATATGAATATTGCCGTTTTATTATCCGGGGGTGTTGACAGTTCGGTTGTCGTACATCTCCTTTGTGAGCAAGGTCACCGTCCCTCTCTGTTTTATATAAAGATAGGAAAGGATGATGCCGAGTATATGGACTGTTCGGCAGAGGAAGACCTGGAGATGGCTTCTGCCGTAGCGCGCCGTTACGGTCTTTCGCTGGAAGTTGTCGATTTACATCGGGAGTACTGGGATAATGTAGCCGCTTATGCTATTGAAAAAGTTAGCCGCGGGTTCACTCCGAATCCGGATGTGATGTGCAACAAGCTGATTAAATTCGGTTGCTTTGAACAGCAGGTCGGCAGGCACTTCGACTTTACGGCAACCGGACATTATGCTACTACCGTTCTGCAGAATGGAAAGACCTGGCTGGGAACAGCCCTCGACCCCGTAAAAGACCAGACGGACTTTCTTGCGCAGATAGACTACCTGCAAGTGTCCAAACTGATGTTCCCGTTGGGCGGACTGATGAAACAGGAAGTGCGCGATATTGCTTTGAAAGCTCAGTTGCCCAGTGCCCGAAGACGAGACAGTCAAGGAATCTGTTTCTTGGGACGGATTAATTATAATGACTTTGTCCGTCGTTTCCTCGGAGAAAAGGAAGGCCGGATTGTTGAGTTGGAAACGGGAAAGATACTGGGTACGCATCGCGGTTATTGGTTTCATACTATCGGTCAGCGTAAAGGCTTGGGCTTGAGTGGCGGACCTTGGTTTGTGGTTCGTAAAGATACGGACGAGAATGTAATTTATGTGTCGCACGGATATGATACGGAACTGCAATACGGACATGAGTTCAGTATGCAGGATTTTCATTTTATTACGGAAAATCCGTGGGAAGGCATTAAAGATGAGATTCCGGTTACGTTCAAGATACGCCATGCTCCCGGATTTATCGGCGGCAGGCTGTGGCAGGACGAAACAGGCTATCGTATTGTTTCAGATGAGAAGTTGCAGGGCATAGCTCCCGGCCAGTTTGGCGTTGTATATGATGAGGCTGCCAAGCTTTGTATCGGAAGCGGGGAAATCAGATATAGTACTCCACCAAATCCACAATACCCGCTTTCATAGCATATTTCGTAGCTTCGTGGGCATTGTTCACATTCAGTTTTCTGAAGATGTTTTTCCGGTGGCTGTTCACGGTATGGAAACTGAGGTTTCTTTCGGCTGCTATTTCTTTGGTCGTTTTTCCTAATGCAATCTCTTTCAGAATACTTCTTTCGGCAGGCGTCAGCAGAGCGTTTTGCAGAGTGGGGTGGGGAGCAGCCGACTGGTTATTTCCCGAGAGTAATAAGTTGCTGACGTGATTACATATAAAGCGTTCCTTACGTGAAGCGCATTGCAGTGCTGTGAGTATCTCTTCTTTGGAATTGTCCTTCAGCACTACTCCGAATGCCATGCTGCTGAACAATACTTGTCGCAGAAAGCCGACGCTCAGTTCGTCGGAAAACAGTAACCAGTCCGCTGTTTTGAAGCGTTCGTGCAATACAATCAGTTCATCGGCGCCGGTAAAGTCAAACAGTGTATAGTCCAATATAACCACCGCTTCGGGATGTAACCGTAGCTGTTGTATAAGCTCCGCTTTATTGTCGGCTTCCAGCAGCAAGGCGGTGTCTTTCTGTTTGCTCAACAGAAACATCATGCCTGCTTTGGTTATATCTTGATTGTCCGCGATGATAAATTCTCTCATGATGAATATAATATATAAAACTCCGCTGCAAATGTACACTTTTTAAGCGACTTGCAGCGGAGTTGGGAATATATATATTGTAATAGGCCTACCAGGAACGTCCCTTAAAGATATTCGATTGGTTCAACGGCAGCAGGCTGCCACTTAAAGTCATAGTATTGGAGTTGAAGTTCGGGCTGATGGTAACGGTTGCATTATTACCGCCGTTGGTCAGCGTAAGGAATATCTGTGCGGAGATGCCGATACCCTGGATGCTGAAATTGCAGTTGATGTTGCCGCGTTTGTCGGTAGACATTTTCATGTCCGATACCGTCCCGTCCACTGTTACGCCGCCGATACCGTTAGGACCGGGATAAACCGTGTTGAAAGCCACCTGTACCGTACCGCGTGCCTGATTTACCAATACGAAGTTTGTGTTGGAAGTGACGAAAGCCGTCTGCCCGTTGCGGAACATTACCTGATTGGCTTCCAATACAAACTTCTGTGCTTTCAGCGCTGCTACGGCATCATCGTAGGAGACCGCGTCGGCTGCCTGCTGTTCCGCTTTCAGGCGTGCGCGCTCTGCGTCTCTTTGGGCTTTGCGGTCTGCACGGCGTTGTGCGTTACTCTCTTGTGCATACACGGTGGTTGTCACCATGCTCGTCAATACTAATGCTGCTAATGCAATAAACTTTTTCATACTTAATTTTTGTTTAGGTTTAAATTATATTGTTCGTTATAAGTTTATTGCAAGAACAATGCCCATCCGCGATTGTTCACTCTCTTTTTTAATTTTATGAGATTTAAGGAGTTGGCGGCGGGGCTATGAAGTTATTTCCTTCTCACTATCTTATATCCGATTGCCGCAACGAGTATGCTCATCAGCGGGCTGATGAGGTTGAAGAAACAATAAGGAAGATAGGTCAGTGTGGGTACGCTCAGAATGGTGGCCTGAGTCATTCCGCACGTGTTCCACGGGATGAGGGCAGAGGTTACGGTAACGGCATCTTCCGTGGTGCGGCTCAGTAGGCGGCTTTCGTATCCTTTCTTCTCGTAAATGTTGCTGAACATGTTTCCGGTAAGGATGATGCTGATGTATTGGTCGGCTGTGGCAAGATTGAGAAATATTCCCGAACCGACGGTGGATGCTACCACACTGACCGTATTCTTCATGAACCGGACGAATACGGAAGTGATGCTTCCCAGCATACCGCTTGCCGTCATTGCTCCACCGAAACACATGGCGCAGATAATGAGCCATATCGTGTTCATCATTCCTGCCATGCCCCGTGTGGCAATCAGCTCAGTCAGCATGGCACTGTCACTTTGCAGGCTGGTACTGCCGTACAGGCTCATCATTGTCCCTTCAAACAAATCATTGTTTCCGGAAATCTCGTGCAGCAGTTCGGGCTGAAATATAATAGCGAAAGTTGCAGCCAGAAGCGTGGATAGAAACAGGGTGATGATAGAGGGTACTTTGCGTGCAATCAATATTCCCGTAACCACCGGAACAATCAGCAGCCACGGCGTAATGTGGAATCTGGCATTCAGCGATGCGGTAAACTCGGCTATCTGCTCCGTACCGCTGGTTTCGCAGGCAAATCCCATTACCGTAAAGATAACCAGCGTAATGACGAGCGACGGAATGGTGGTAATCATCATGTAGCGGATATGGCGGAACAGCGGAGTGTCCGTGACGGATGCGGCAAGTACCGTTGTATCCGACAGCGGCGATACTTTATCGCCGAAATACGCTCCCGAAATAATGGCACCTGCAATCCAGCCCTCTTCAAACCCTTGCGCCTTGCCTATTCCCAGGAGGGCGATGCCGATAGTGGCGATGGTGGTCCACGAACTTCCCGTCATGATGGACACCAATGCGCAGATAACGCAGGTGGAGGTGAGGAAGAAGTCCGGATGTATAATCTGCATTCCGTAGTATATGAGAGTAGGGACTACTCCGCTAATCATCCATACGCCGCTCAGCGCACCGATAATCAGCAGTATGATAATGGCGGAAGTCACTCCCGCCACATTGTTGGTAATGGCTATTTCGTAATCTCTCCAGGGAATCCGGTAGAAAGCTACGCCTATAAAGACACAAACGGCTGTGGTGGTGAGCAGGGATATCTGGCTTCCGCCGCTCAAAGCGTCACTGCCGAAAGTGCGGATGGTGGCAAACAGCATTCCTATTAAGAGGACGATGGGGAGAAAGGATACAAGAGGAGAAGGAATTTTCTTTGTTGTACTCATGCGATAATCTTACTGTAAATATGACGTGACAAAAATACAACAAAACTGCCTAATACCTTTCTATTTTCCTTTCCTGCCAATAAATATTATCAATTCTTTGCGTTTACTTGGAATTTTGATAGTATATTTGACTTCCCATTGATGCTTTTGAATATATAAGACTTATGAAAAAGAAATCCCTTTCCACCGATAAGAAAGTCGTTACTTTCGGTGAAGTTATGCTACGGCTTACTACGCCCGGTTTCCGCCGCTTTTCGCAGACTAATGAATTTATTGCTACATATGGTGGCAGTGAGGCTAATGTGGCAGTGTCTTTGGCGCACTTCGGCATTCCTACGGAATTTGTTACCCGTCTGCCCGATAATGCCGTGTCGCGTGCATGTATCAATTCGCTTCGTGCCAGCGGGCTGGGGACGGACGGCATTGTGTTTGGCGGTAAACGTTTGGGATTGTATTATCTGGAATGCGGCGCAGCTTTCCGAAACTCCAATGTGGTGTACGACCGCGAGGGTTCTTCTTTCGCCACGCTTCGTCCGGGTATGATCGATTGGGAAACCATTTTTGCCGATGCAGGCTGGTTTCATTGGTCGGGCATTGCTGCCGCCCTTTCGCAAGAGGGAGCCGACGCTTGCCGGGAAGCGCTTGAAATAGCCGACCGTATGGGGCTTACCATCTCGTGTGATTTGAATTTCCGCAAGAAACTTTGGAACTACGGTTGTACTGCTGCCGAAGTGATGCAGCCGTTGGTGCAGTACAGCGATGTCATTTTCGGCGCAGAACCTGAGTATCAGGAGATTCTCGGCATACAGCCCGTAGGATTTAGAGCTGTTGATACCGCCGATGTTTCTTTTGAGTCTGATTTGCCATCTTTCGAGAAGTTCGGACAAGAGGTGGAGCGACTTGTCCCGCGTTGTCAAAAAGTGTTTCTGGAATTGCGTAATTCCATAACATCCAATCATAACGTGCTTGCTGCTGTTCTTTATTCCGATGGCACTTTGAAGCATACAGGCATTTATGATATTGAACATGAAACAGACCGTGTAGGCGCTGGTGATGCTTTTGTGGGTGGTATGATATACGGTCTGATCACTTATCCGGATGATGACCGGAAGGCATTGGATTTTGCTCTTGCCGCTTCCGCATTAAAAAATACCGTTTATGGAGACTTCAATCTGGTGACGGTGGATGAGGTGGAAAGCCTGATGAATGGAAATATATCGGGACGGGTATCGAGATAAGAAGAGGAAATATCGACAGACAATAGCCCCTTTCGTTGTTCCGTATGAGGGTGTCAAAATACATTTAATGATTTCTTTTAGGCACGGATTTCACGAAAAAAGAATAAAGAAAATCTGTGTTTTCCGTGTAATTTGTGTTTCCGTGAAATCTGTGTAATTCCGTGCCTAAAAAATCGTAAGCGAATTTTAGTTTTGACATACCCTCTTAAAAGCGAAAGGGGCTTTTGGGTGTGTTTTTCAATAGCTGTTTATACTTCTGCTGCAGTTTCCGTTGCTTCCGGCTGTGCTTCTGCCGTCAGGTTGCGGTAAATGACAGCGGTACATCCAAGTGCTGCCACAGTGTATACAATGGCGATGATGAAGAGAAGGAGAATTGCAAATCCGCCGCTTGCTATGTTGAAGATAATCATCATAAGGACATAGAAAGCCAGTCCCAACAGGAATGATACGCCGAAGATAGTCCATTTGTAACCGTAAGTGGCTTTGTTGCTTCGAATCATGGCTTCGCCCGGAGCCACGCCTTTATCGAGTAAGATGTAGATTGCGAGCGACCAGCCTATGGATATGATGATCCCCGGTATAATCATGAAAAACAAGGCGGGAATAATGGCAAGGTACATCAAACCTATCAAGGTGAAATATTCCCCCATGTACTTACGGTATTTCCCGTCGAAGATGAATAAGGGGGAAATAACCTTTCCTTTGCTCAATTCAATGGGAATGGTGTTCATAGCGATGGTTGTGCCTACATTCAGGTAAGGAATCCAAATAGTGAGCAGCCAGAGAACAGTAGCTCCCAACATGGATACTGCATTTTTAATGCCTAAGCCGATACCTTCGGAAAGAACTCCTGTCACTGTGATTTTCTTGTGTGTTTCCATAATTAGATGATTTTAGATAAATGTTTATTAATTAAATCTGTACATTACTGTCCACTAAAAATCGCAAATAGTTCTTTGAAATAATTGAATTACAGTTTGTTACAAGAGATTTTCTTGCGCAACGATTTGAAATCATAACTTTGCAGCCTTAACTTAGGCTGTATATGAATAAAGACAAATACGTTTTCGCCCAAATGGTTGAGTTTTTAGACAACTACAAGTTTCTCCGTATCGTAAAGAAGTATGATGGCAACAAGTATGTTAAGCATTTTACTTGCTGGAATCAACTTCTTACTTTGATGTTCGGACAATTGTGCAACCGCGAAAGTCTTCGTGATCTGATTGTTGCGCTGAATGCACATCAAGAGAAATGCTACCATCTTGGGGTTGGGAAACATGTCACTCGGAGTAACCTTGCAAAAGCAAATGAAAACCGGGACTACCGTATCTTTGAGGACTTCGCATTCTATATGATAAGCGAGGCCAGAAAGAAAAGAGTAAATGACATATTCAAACTAAACGGAAATGTATATGCCTTCGATTCTACCACGATTGACTTGTGTCTGAAGCTGTTTCCTTGGGCTAACTTTCGTACACATAAGGGAGGTATAAAAATCCACACGTTGTATGACGTAGAGACTCAAGTGCCTGCCTTTGTCCATATAACCGAAGCAAAGATAAACGATGTCAAGGCAATGGATGTAATACCTTATGAATCTGGCTCTTTCTATGTTTTCGACCGTGCATATAACGATTATCATCGTCTCTATAAGATACATATGATGGATTCGTTCTTTGTTGTACGGGCTAAAACAAATATTAAGGCGAAAGTACTCAAATGGAAACGACGTCTGCCTAAGAATATATTGTCCGACTGTGAGATTGAACTTACCGGTTTCTATACCCAAAAATCATATCCTGAAACGATTCGTTTAGTGAGGTTTTGGGATGAAGAAGACGAACGGGAGTTCATTTATCTGACAAATGCAAAACATATTCCAGCCTTACAAGTTGCGGAACTTTACAAGAATCGTTGGCAAGTGGAACTGTTCTTTAAATGGCTCAAGCAACACCTTAAAATAAAGAAATTTTGGGGTACTTCCCAGAACGCTGTAAAGATACAAGTCTACTCAGCAATCATTGCCTACTGTCTTGTGGCTATCATGCAACATGATATGAAACTGGATAGATCGACATACGAGGTTCTACAAATTCTTGGCATTTCTCTTACAGACAAGACTCCATTAAAGAATCTCTTCAGCAAAACTAAATTCAATGATGTCAAAGAACAAAGCGGTCTTGATGGACCAAATTTATTTAGTAATTATAATTTTTAACTCGTCCTCTAATTTTTAGTGGACACTAGTGAAATCTGTATTCGACAAATGTATAATAATTATGGAGAAAATCAAAGCAATTTGAAATTTCTTTTTGCGTTTTCCATGAAAAAATATCAAGGGAATAGGGCATGCTGTTGCTCTTTGTGGCAGATGGTAATCAGAAGAGACAGCAGGGTCAGCACCGTGCCTATGCCTGCTACTCCTGCCCAGCCCCAGGTCTGCCAGCAACTGCCGGCGAGGAAGGTCCCCAATGAACCGCCGGTGAAATAGGTTGTCATGAAAATAGTGTTTACCCGGTTGGATGCCGAAGGGCATATATCGAAAATGCTCGTTTGGTTACTGAGCTGGATGCACTGCATGCCGATATCTATCAGTAGCACGCCGGCGATGATGCCGGCATAGGTGTTGCCGCAGAAGTAGAGTGATGCCCATGCCAGCAGAGTCAGACCGCAACCGATAAAGTTGAAGTTGCGTATTCCTACTTTTTTCACATATTTCCCTACGAGGGATGCGGTAGATGCACCTGCTATTCCGCACAGTCCCAAAATGCCGATAACATCACTGTCGGCATAGAACGGGGCTTGTCCCATTTTGAATGCGAGGCACGACCACATCGCGAGGAAAGAGCCGAATGCAATGCCTGCGCGTATGGAGTAGATGCGCAAAGACGGATAGTCTTTGATAAGGGAGAACAGGGATTTCATCAAATCGCCGTACTTTCCCCGGAATGTAGGCTGTATGTCCGGCAGTATTTTCAGTACGGCAATGGCGCACAGCAACATCATGCCTGCCGCAATGAAGTACATTTCGCGCCAACCCAGCACTTCGCCGACAAACCCGCTGACGACGCGCGAGGCGAGTATGCCGGTGAGCAGACCGGATATGACGATGCCTACGTTGCGTCCTTTATTCTCCGGACGGGAAAACTGGGAAGCTATCGGCACGAAGATCTGCGGTATCATGGAGCAGATTCCGGTGATGAGCGAAGCTCCCCATATGATGTAGATGTCGGGGGCCGCACCTATGGCGATGAGCGAGAATATCAACAAGGTAAAGTTTGTCAGGATAATCTTTTTCCGCTGGTAGAGGTCGCCCAATGGCACGATAAACAGCAAACCGATAGCATAGCCCACTTGCGTTATCATGGCAATAAGGTTGGTTTTGAACTCGGACACGCCCAGCTCGTGGCGTATTACGTTCAGTAAGGGTTGGTTATAGTACAGATTGGCTACAGAGATACCTGCCACGATAGCAAGCGTCCAGAGTATATGTGCCGGGAGCCCTCCGTTTTCCTTTAATTCCGTTTTCATGCGGCAAAGATAGTGAAAGGCGAGAGTAGAGGCAAGTGAAAACACAGTTTTCAAACTTGACTGTGCTGAGCCGCATTCTATCTTAATATAAAGATAGTGAAAGGAAAATAGATGTTTTGCCAGTTGGGATTTTTTGTTTCCTTTAGCGAAACTAAAAGTTTCATGCTGAGGACTAATAGGTTATACTTCGTTTTATCTGTTATTGTGTATGGCTTTTGTTTTCTTATAACAGGTATATAGGCGTGACAGATACTTGTAAGGATATTAATCTGTCTGAAAAACAGTAATGGTTTTATGCTATCATTTTTATTCAATCTTGAATTCTGCTGCCATATACCACTTCTTATTTATACCGTTAAATTCCACTTCTTTGTAAACCCGATATTGACCGGAAGTATTGTCATTGAACAATGGATAGAGTTTGGCTTTGAAATGGTAATCGCTGTTAGGTTTTAATAAAATGCCAATGTCGTTCACCAAGCTGTTGTCATATAATGGTATCCATTGTTCTCCCTGCTTGCGTGCTACAAAATAATATTCACCAAAGAATAAGTTTTGTTGGCTCAAGTTCTTGTTGGTTAGTATTACATCTACACTTTCTGTTCCAATCGGGTAAACAGGCTTCTCGGTTTTCATGCTTATTTGCAGTGTGTCGGTGTATGCTCTCTGCGTAACGGGGGAAGGTTCGCGTACTGCTCCATAGTTAATGGCAGAATAGTTAAGCATCTCCTTTCTGAATAATTCTTGAAAGTGAATGGAGTTGTTAATCAAATCCACAAAGATTGAATCACCGCGCATATAAGAGCCATAAATGTTCTGTGATGAAATTGTCTTGCCATTCCAAGCGGCATCCATTTGTCTTCTCAACCGCTTAGCTCCTGCTTCATCTACTAATTCAAATTCAGCATAAGCAACTTTAGTGTTTCTGTTGAACGCTTTATAGATGCGGTACTTGCCTGCACGATTAGGAACCTTATAAGTAGTCGTAGTAATATCGTCCAACTCTAAACCACCGTCATCCGTATTATCCCAATCTTCAAAGGCAAGTATCAGCTTAGTAGCTGTAAGTTCATTGACGGTAAGGACATCTGAATAACCATCATCGTAAGAGATAGTCAGCTTATTGTCTTTCAAAGACCAGCGGCATGTTTCTGTATATCCACCTTCCGCATAGCCTCTCTATGCAAGTACCATCAGCTTTAAACTCTAATAGGGCATTGGTATATGCTTCATCAGAGGTGACAACTTCCTTGCCATTCTCCACCTTGTGAATCTTCTCCCAAGTGGACTGCCATTTACCTATAAGGTTGGCTTGTTCAATGATTGTCTGTTCTTCTTCATCATCGCTACATGCTGTAAAGTTTACAGCCAACATGACCATTAACAAGGTCATTCCAATTAATCTAAATATTCTCATGATAAATTGTTGTTATAATTGATTATTCAAATGTTATATAATCCCCAGTTTGCATGGGCTCATCTATTATTGTTAATCCCATTCCATAATTATTGGGATTCTCTGATATGTTTACTGTAATAATAGTCTGAGTATTACGTTTACAAGGGATAGACTTTGTTCCAAAAGACACTTCTACTCCGTCATCCTTTCTCCATAAGATGGATGCTTCTTCTGTTTCTTGGTATTCCGTATCATAATAAGCATTAGAACAATAATCTAAAGTAAACATATCTTCAAATTCACTTTGGGGATATTGAAGCCATATTTGAGATGCCTTGTTCATTTTCATAATAATAGTTCCTTGTGTAAAGTTGTTTGTTAGAATTTTTATTCCAAAGGATGTACGCTTCATATTGATATTAACGTGTCCGTTTTCTTGTGGAATATAATCTATCAACTCGCCATAATATCTGTCTAAATTAGGATGGGATGTTACAGAACCAGAACTTACTCGTGACAAGCCTCTGTCTAAGCCATAAAAATAATTACTTGAAGTATATTGAAACTTATTAATGGGTATTCCATTATGAGCAGAGAAAGGGTCACTAATTGGTTTGTAAAGTTTACTATCCCCATCTTTCACTATAGTTGCAACTATTTTGTATTTATAACCATCTAATAACTTTATGTTCATTTCTGCACCGTCATTAAATAACCCTAAAGCATAGTATTTATAATCTTGGCTTTCTGTATCAGTGTTAGGTTTGGAATAAACTTGTATTCCGTATAAATCATTAGTTTTAAGTTTAGACAATGGAGCTTCTGTTATATCAAATTCTCCTGCATATCCTATTGACACTATATATTCTTTAGGATTTTGTGGCTCAATAGGAACATTGTTATCGTCTCCACAGGAACTAACTCCCATACCTAATGCAACCAATAATGAGGTTGCTAATAATCTAAATGTTTTCATTATAATTTTATTATTAAGTTATCTAATATATCCAATGCTTGAAAGAATTGCATTTGTATCTGTATTGGCAATAAAATTGGCTTTGACGAATGTCGTTTCCTGTTCAAAGCTATGTGGCACAAGAGTAAGATTTCCTCTAATTCGTGTATATTGAGTTTCATAGCTTTTGGCTAAGAATGATGGTTCTTCTGAGAGATAAATCTCTTTATCCCATATCAAACCAATTAAGAAGTCTGTTACTTCTTTTTGCGTTGGATTATGCTTTCTTCTTATAAATTCATCTAAAGCCTTATTTATAGTTCCACTTGCAGTTTTAGGGTAGTATGTCCTTGTTTGTTCAACAATGGCAGTGCATTTCTGAGTAAGTATTGCAGGTAATAGATAGCTGTACTCCTGCCCACAGGAGCAATTTAGCAATTTGATAAACATGAATGTCTTCTCAAATATGATATAATCATATCCTCTTACATACGGAGTGCCTTCAATATGCCCACTTCCCACATTCTTATAATGCTTGCTACGTAATTGTTCTGCAAGGCTTATTGATTTTTTATATCTTTCATCATAAGGGTCGATTACAAATTCCTTATGGCAGATTGTAGGTATTCTTACTTTAAGTCTATTAGTATAATATCCAATAGGAGCTTCCTTATCTAATCTGCATCTATATTCTAATTTAGAGTTAGGAGACACATCTATAAAATGAAATTTTAAATATAATTCCCAATCTACTTCTGTACGAAGTCCTTCTTCAAATTCTCGTGTAGAAGACCCTTTCTTAAATTCTTCTAAACAAGAATTTCTATCAAAAGGGATATTCCATACTTCTTCTTTGTTCTCTATATTTATAGGTAAAGACGATGGTATATAATAATATTGAAGAGCCATTCCGTTGTTGAATTTATGCCCACCTGTTCCCTACGATGAATCACAAATAAAAAAAGGTGTGGGAACTATATTTGTCTTATCCTACATTCAGGTCTTCGCATTACCTTTGGCACGGATAAAACAATAGCAACCCACACCAGTTTTGATAATATCTATAAACCTCATAGGATATAAGGTAGGTATATATCAAATGGTGGGATGCTATTGCTATCATCTTCGTGCCAATATCAAAGTTGCGAAGTTTGAATGTAGAAGATAATTTCAATAACACCTTTCGTTAAATATGTCCTTCCAACTCCTTATCTCATTAGTTCATTGGAATTGGTGCAAAGATAATGAAAGGTTTTAAATCATTAGGTATGAAGTGTGGATTAATAGTAAATTCTATGCCCTCAAACATAGTCTGCATGAGATATTTAGTCAGAATAGCATCTGAACTCTTTAAATCCATGTGGGTATCAAATTCACTTCTCCCCATATAAGGACTAAATTCTGAATATTCTTACCCACCTTGAATTACTGTCTTTAAGTCTGCATATTGTTGGATATTCAAGAAGTGCTACCTGTGGCTTAACTAATAAGAGTTGAGATAGTTCTAAACTCTGTAAATTAATGGAATTGAACTACTTATATAAGGCTGAAATGCCAAACCTAAAGAATCAGACTTTAGATATATTTAAGCTCAATATTTCATGGATTTGGGATAGAACCATTCAGACCACTATAAAGATGAATCTTAATAATCCTGTCCCAATCAATTAGAAGCTCAAACAGTCATAAGTCTGTAAGATTTCTTCCTGCCTTAACCCCAAGTATCTTTTAGTAATGGCAACAGAACTATGGTTGAACAGTTCCATCAGCTTTACTAATGCCAACTCTGCGTTATCGCTGTTCATGTTATAGACCTGTCTGCCAAAAGTCTTTCTAAGCGAATGGCAGCTAAAGTTCTTAATCTTTAATCTGTACTTCTTCTTCACCTCTTTAAGAATGATGTTTATTCTTTGGACTGTGAAGATAGTGCCTTTCTGACTTATAAGAATTGGCGCATTGATTCCAATAGGATTTATATGCTCGTAGCACTCCTTAATATGCTGCTGTAATTGTGGGTTTAGTCTGATAGTCCTTACCTTGCCTGTCTTTTGCTCAATTACTGTAAACTCGTCAGTATCTAATATCTGCTTCCATCTTAGAGATAGAATATCAGATATTCTTAATCCTGTGAAGCATCCCAAACTAATAAGGAGTGAGATTTTATAATTCTCGTCTTTGGCTAACTTCCTTATGAGGTTCATTGCATCAGACCAAACAAGATAGTCTGCCGTTGTGCTTGAATACTTTAAACTCATAATGTTCTGTTTTATAAGTTAATGAATAGAAGTGAATATTAATTCTGAGTAGGGTTTACTAACTCATTGATTATTAAGGAAACATTTATTTTTATCCAAAGTGAATATATTTAGGGTGGGAACATCTTATTAAGACATTCCACACCTTATTATATATAATATTCCTTAAAATGGTTTGTTCCCATATTTATAGTCCAAGATGGAGTTGCACACCCTATCATAAAAGGAGAATCCGCAACCTGTATAGAAGTAGCTTAGATATATTGCTTGATATTCTCTTTGTAATGTGGTATTATCTTTCAGCATATTATCCAACTTCTCTAAAGAGTGTTTCAATGCCTGTACTACCTTTATATATCTAAGGTTGTTATCCACCTCTCCCAAACGGGCTTCCAATTCTCTGATATGTTCTATAAGTCTGTCTATCTGTTTATTCATAACTCTAAGTTTTAATAGGTTGTTAGATATAAAGAAAGGACAACTAAGTAGCTGCCCTTTCCTCTCTCAATCAATAAGCCCATTTAATCAATGAACCATTTGTAACGCTCATCTCCATGCAAAGCCGCATTGATTCCTGTTGCCATTTCAGTAGCATTTAAAGAACGGTCTAAGAATGAATCAATATAGCTTGACTTGTTAGCTCCTGTAAGCAGGTTATAGAACTTCCACATATTAAGTTCACTTCCAAAGCTACCAAAATTATCATCGTGAATGTATGCTTTGGCTACGCTGTTAATCTGTGTGTCTGTAAGCAACATTCTTGGTAATGCCTTTTGATAGCCTGTTGGCAAGCATTGGTAAAGTCGCATCTTGCCTATAATCTGTGCGAATTGGTGTTCACTCATGGAAGTGTTGCCTAATTGCTGCATCAGATAAAGATGCTTGGCAGGATTGTAGTTATTGAACAGTTCCAAAGCCGCACGATAGAGTTCAGTTGTGCTACTCACTCTTAAATCATCCTTGTAGCCATTGGTAAAGATGCACATATTGCAACAAACTTGGTTCTTGAAGCCAATCGCCAATCTGAACAACTCTGGAACTTTCTTGCTGTATAAATTCATCTGATTATAAGCCCTCACACCTACGATTGAAAGATTGAGCTTATTTCCACCTACCGTTTCATAAATGGTTGGAATGTTTATGCTGAAAGCTGCCCTCTCATAATAAATGGTCTTGTCAGATTCCAACAGTTGGTTGGCTGGCTTATGGATAGCTTCTGGGATTCTGCCTTTAATAATGTGGCTTACACGAATGTCTGCCTGTTCCACTTTCTCACCGTTAAAGAATGATTGTGCTGCATCCTGTATGGTTTCCACAAATGCAGCATGATTAATGGTAAGTTCATTGTCTTTGGAGAACACAGGGGTAATGCACTCATGTTTCAGATGATGCAAGGTTACTTCCTGCGTGTTTGCTTCAATGAAATGTTTGGCAGGTCTTACAGGTTCGTCCATAATAATTGTAGCTTCTTCTGCATATTCACCCAAATTCATTCTCTCACGATTCTGTGCCATAGCTGGCATGATAACTAAATTTCTCATAATGATAAATTGTTTAAATGATTATTGATTGATTTAACTCTTGAATAGGTAAAGCCCATATTGTTTTGGATTGCTCCGTTACGATTTGGACTTTACTACAATTCGCTGAATTACATTTAAGTGATATTACAATTAGACTATATTACCATTATGTCTGTATTGTGTATCTCTTTAAGAAGTCCATGAATGATGTGAGGTGAATAGTAAAATTTATAATGGTTGAGGGGGTGGGTAGGTGTCTGACCAATTCCGTTTTTATTCTGCTTGGTGAGAGGGGGTATAAATTAGGAGTATGGTATCTCGTGCAACATTTTGGAGATTGGGGCTATAAAATCCATTCTTCACCTTAAATGTAGCATCTGACCTTAAAAATCAAACTTCAAATGCTTATAAAGTGGATTTAAGGCAGACTTGGGATTATTCGTACTATCTCTAAATGTATTAATAGACAGTATAAACAATCCCAGCTATCTGTTATTGAAACATTATTTGGTATAATTGTGAATCTTTCTCTCTGCTATATCTTCATCAGTAAGTATATTGGGATAGACATTCTTTATAAATGCAAATGTTGATTCAGAGGTAACGATGAATATCTTTTTATTTTTAAGGTGTATTCCTTTATCATCCCTTTTTATATATCCGCTATCTTCTGCTTGTTTTAAATATCTTGAAACCGAACTTTCACTGATGTTCAATACTCTGGCTAATTCGCTTTGGATATATTGACTGGTATTTGTACCATTCAAACACTTGCATTTTAGTAAGACAAGAAATCCTTTTAATTGGCGAGATATGGGTTCACTGTACAATTTCTTGCTTATAAGGACATAGTGCTCGGTATTCAGTATGTAGCTGCACCTGTCGAAACTACCATATTTACCTTTGATTGGGTGTTTGTCTATCTGAATCAAATTCAAGCTCTCAAACTTGTGTAGCCATTGCCTTATCTGTTCTTCTTTCTTTATTCCATAGAACTCTGTCAATGCCTCTTGCTTGACATTTGAAACCATTGTGTAGCAGTCAGAGCATAGAGCCAAACAATAGAATAGGTATGCTTCCAGCAAGTCCAATTTACCTGCAATAGTTTCAGTTATTCTTCTGTACGATAATTCTTCTATTCCTGTCATTGGCAACTGGTCTGTTATAGTCTGTGAAATATATTTTCTTTTCTTTTACCAATCTTCTGTACTTGTGGTTGCCAAAATAAGACTTGGCGTCTTTCTGTGTAGTAAAATTCAACCCTGTTGGTAAATGAATAATCATAATGAATAGATTGAGTTTATAAATTATCATCATCTTAATAAATAGGTATTCATGCGACTTGCGGAGCAAGGCGAATGATAGGTAGAGTATTTATGGGCAATAGGTATTTATATATAGGTATTTATAAGTAGCCCACCTGTATGAAAGTTCCACCCTACCTATTTGAAAGAGCCGCCCTACCTGTTTGAAATCTCAATATTTAAGGCTTTAGGTATGTGTCAGCCTAAATATTACTGAGTTAATAAGCCAACTTCTGCAATGCGATATAATAAGTAGAAACCTTTCCATTCTCCTTTCTCCTTGTCTTTAGATAGTTATTAAGATTAGCCCACAATCCAATGTGAACCTTGTTATCTTTTAAATATTATCTGAGTTAATTCTTCCATTTTAGATATTCTGAATAGTTTGTAGTCCGTCAATCTGTGTGGTAGGATTATCTGTCTGTGGTACTGTAAAGGTAATAATTCCATGAGTAGGGAACTAATGATAAGACCACATATTTAAGAATCAGACTTTATGCTATTCAGAATGTTTAAGAACTATATTGGAGAACGGGGTTACTTCTTTCTTAGTAACCCAAAGGGTGTTCCAATCATATCTTCTGCTTCTTCAACTTCTGCATAAGGTATATCTTCAGTAGTTTCATCTGTCATTTCTTCTTTGGTACTTGATGGCTGAATAACAATAGTGGCTTTATTTGCCTGTTTAGCATTATGTCTTTTCTTAATCTTCTCAAATTGCAATATTACCAAGTTTTCATCCAGATTACCATTTGAATTGAACATTGCGGCTCTGTCGTTGGGAGTTATTGATTGGAATATCTTGTATGCTTCATCAACGTTGGAAGTTGTAGTCTTGATGTTATTGAACTCAGTAATTAAGTATCTCTTGGCTATATCCACATCTTTAAACCCTTTATCCTTGCAAATTTTGATGAACTTGTTTCCTACTTCCATGTTATGTGCAGGGATTATTGGCTTCTTGGTCTTCTTGCCTTTCTCCTCTTTACCAGAACATAATAGTGAGAAGTCGCTCTTGGATATGGCATTGTTGCTGCCACAGAAGATAAGGTTTAATGTTGATATGGGATAGCCGTTGGGATTGTTCTCACTCTTTATTAGTTCATTGTATCGTTTTAAGAACTCATTCTCTGGATTGATGTTGGCTGCACCACGCACATAGTCTGGAGTACTCCATTCTTTCTTAGTGATATTAATATCATTTATGTACTCAGCAATAGTTTCGTTCTGCAACTCTATTATTATAGCAGGAATTTCAATTTCATCTTGTTTGTTAGCTATTGCCCATTCGTAATAAAGGCTTGTAGCAACAACTCTGTGCTGTCCGTCCACGACAAGAAAGTAGTTGGCTGCTTTTGATGGAGCTATCTCTTTGCCATTAATATCAACTAAAGTAATATCTCCTGTTTTAATCGCTTCCTCAGCCTTGATTACTTGTATCATTTCAGCCTTTCTGTAGCCCTTGACTTTCATTATGGCTAAAATCTTCTCTACATTACCTAAGTTGATAGTTCTATTAATGCCTTGTGCGAAAGCTGCATTCCTTACTTCGTTATTAGCTACAACCTTAACTTCTAAAAAAATCTTCTTCATTATCTTTAAATTTTAATAGTTAATAATGTTCTGTGTAACCGTCAAACCTATGCGCACTTGGCTTTTTGATTACGCTGCAAAGGTAGGTACTTCCTGTCCTCGCTATAGGTAATAATTTTAAGCTCTAATTTATTACCCTTAGTTTGGAACTCTGCCATCTTTCCTTTGGTGGTGCAAATATAGAGTGGTATATTGGTAAGGTATGGGTAATAAAAATCCCACTACTTTTATTCCCCTTAGAGAATAGAGTAGCGGGATGTTATAAATTAAAGGAGTGGATTACATTCTGAATGATGGATAGACACTGTTGATAGTGCTTGGTTCAAAGTCTTTATATTGTTTTAGGAATGCTTTAAGTGTGTCATTCTCTGTTTGTGACCAGCACGATTTAGTGGATAGTTTAGTAAATGCTATCAGTTGGCAAATGAGGTCAGTTTCCTTTTGTGAATATTTAGCACCTTTCTTCCTTTTAAGGATAACTTGGGATTGTGTGTTGAAGAAGTCAAGGAACATCTTTGCAAAGAAAGTGATGAATGGAGAATCCTTGGTAGAGGTAGAAGTTCCCAATCTCCTTTTATGGCTCATTATTCCAATGCTGTTTAAATCGTCCTGTTGCATCATCTTGAGAGTAGCGTCAGCTATGTAATGAATGGCAGTGGGGTTGTCTATTATAATGTTGCGTTCTCCATCCACGCATATTTTTAATGTAGTGGATTGAGTAAATATGCTTCCTGTCTTTTCATCAAAACTTTCTACATTATCTATAATAGCTTTGGTGAATTTAAGAAGCTGTTCGTTAGGGGATTCTCCCATGTCTATTCCCTCTATATAATAATGGTAGCTGTAATCATAGATAAACAGCAGAAGCATCCAAAACTTATCTGCATCTAAATCCAATCCTCTTATAAATTGCTGTATTAATTCATGTTTCATGTAGTTGGCATAATTGAAATGCTCTGCTATCAGACCTTTGTTATATCTGTCTCCAAATGTCTGCAAAGTTTCTGACACATTTATATGAATGGGCTGGTTACAGATTTCTTCCCATTCTTCTGCACTTACTTTTGATTTATTTATTCTTTCATAACCATGATAATAAGGGCTGTCTGTGTCGTAGTCAAAATCTGGGATATATAGTTCTTCCAATATGGAGATATATTCTAATAAGTCTTTCTCCTGTTCTATATTATCTTTCCATTCAAATTTAGTTATGGGATTCATATCTCTTTATATATTTAAGTTTTGACGGACAAAATTAAAAAATAAGAGGTTGTGTCAAAACGTTGGCACAACCTCATTTATATTTTAAGTTCTGCTATATTTTCTTTTGGCTATGCTACTTTTTCCTCATGCATTTGGCAACAAGTTGCTATATTCCAATTATATCGGGTTATAAATAGTCCCATAAACATATATTTGGCAACTGTAATGAGCCCCTTTCCTTCTTTTATCAGTTTAGCACACATTTTTTTGATATTAAAGGCTATAGCAAAGAAAGCAAAGTCCATTGTAACCTTGTCTTCTCCCACATGCCGGAATCTTCTGTATGCCATGTTGTATTTCATTTGTCCAAACACCGCTTCTGGTTCTATACACCTCCTGCCTCTATGCTTGATACCTTCTTCTGAGAGCAACCTTTCCCGTGCCTGCCGTTTGTATTGATTTAACCGGTGGTTGACTTCTATAATACGGTTCCCCGAGCTTTAAAACAACTGCCACGCAAAGGGCAACCTTCACATCTTTTTGCTTTATACCGGGCACTTTCGGTGATGTATCCGCTCGCTGTCTTGTCACGTTTGGTTCCTATACGGTTCATGTGCTGTCCCATAGGACAAACGTAATAATCCTCCCCCTCATTGTAATGGAGACTTTCGGCATGGAACGGGTTGGGAGTATAACGGGGACGCTGTTCTTTATGGAAGTAATTGTACTTGATGAAGGCTTCTATCCCATTCTCCTGCATGAACCGGTAATTTTCTTCCGAACCGTAACCGGAGTCTGCCACGCAGATATTCGGTAAACGGTTATAGCGGTACTGGAAAGAGTGGAAAAAAGGTATGAGGGTCAGTGTATCGGTAGGGTTGGGAAACAGACAGAAGTCTGTGATAAATTGGTTTTCAGTACCTATTTGCAGATTATATCCGGGTTTGGTCTGCCCGTTCTTCATGGCATCTTCTTTCATGCGCATGAATGTGGCACCAGGATCGGTCTTGGAATAGGAGTTACGTTCTCCAGGTATCAAGGTGATTGTCATATTCTATCAGCTTGTCACGATACCCTTCAAGTTCCCTGACCTGCTTCTTCTTTTTGCGCAGAGCTTTCTTTTCTTCCTTATCCTTTGTTGCAGGCTGGCGTTCCAGGGCTTCTTTAAGTTCATCCACTATGTCAGAGAGCTTGCAGGAAGTAAACTCCACGGATGTGTCTTTTATAGAGTTCTCCTGTGCAATGGTTTCATCCACCTGCTCCAAGAGAATACGGATTTTATCCATTAGTCTCGTACGGTTCCGTTCGACTGTCTTGCGCCAGACAAAAGTATATTTGTTGGCTTTGGATTCAATCTTAGTACCGTCGATATACTCCACATCAAGGCTGATGAAGCCTTTATCGGCAAGGACAAGAACCAACTGGGTAAATACATTATTTATTTCCTCCTTTACACGGTTACGAAAACGGTTGATCGTGATAAAATCCGGATGCTCATTACCGGCAAGCCAAATATAATGAATGTCACGAAGGAGGTGCTTCTCTATTTTACGGCAAGAATAGATATTATTCAGGTAGGCGTAGATTATCACCTTAAGCATCATTTTAGGATGATAAGGACAACGGCCCGTTTTCTTATAAAGCTTCTTGAAACTCTCAAGATTGAGGTTATCAATAACAGCATTCACGATGCGGACCGGGTCGGTCGCAGCTATGTTTTCATCAATTCTTTGTGGAAAAAGAACGGTTTGGTTGGGAATGTAAGGACGAAAATGTAACTTTGCCATAACGAAAAACTTTATGCCTAAAGATACGAAAACTTTGGGTAATAACAAAGCCCGGGCTTGAGAAAGTCTGGGCTTTGCGCATAAAAAAAGGCTGTGTCAGCGTTTTGACACAACCTCATTTGTGGATAGGATATGCTTTAGTAATCAGAAGCTCCTGTAAACGTATCCATAAGTTTATCCATCTGCTCACCAATGCACTTGTCTATTAGCTTTGCATAATGGGCAGTCATTCGTGTATTGGTATGTCCCAACATCTTAGAAACGACTTCCAGAGATATGTTATTGGCTAAAGTAACTGTACTTGCAAATGTGTGCCTACTTGTGTGGAAGCAAATTCGTTTATTGATTCCACAGAGTATAGCTATATCCTTTAGATATTTGTTGATGTCCGCAGGGTCTTGAATAGGGAGTAGTTTCTCTCCACCTTTGTACTTATCCAATATCAGTTTGGCGATAGGGAGTAGGGGAATGCGTGATAGAACCCCTGTCTTAACCCTACGTTTCTTAATCCATATTCTGCCTGCACTGTCTTTCTCAAAGTGCTCTGGTGTCAAGGTCTTAATATCAATGTAGCTAAGCCCAGTGAAGCACCCAAAGAGGAACATATCTTTAGCACGCTCCAATCGTGGCAGGGGAGTATCAAAGTTGATAATCTTCCTCAATTCTTCTTCATCCAAGAAATCAATATCCACAGGTTCACGTTCCACCTTATAAGTAGAGAATGGATTGAACGCCATATAGGAGTTGGCTACTGATAGATTGATAATCTTCTTCAATAGCTTTAAATGTTTAGTGGATGAGTTCTGTGCCATGCCCTTATCAATTCTTAGAAATGAATGAAATGATTGGATGAAGTTTAGATTCAGTTCACGTAAGTATAAATCTTCTCGTTTGTACTTCTGCTGAACAAACTCCCTTAATAATCTGATGGTATAGACAGACACCCAATAAGTAGCTTTAGAAACTCCATTGCCTATCATCTTCTCTTGTTCTTGGTTATGTTCTTCAAAGACTTCAAACAGACTTCTCTCTTTAATGGATTCTACTTTATCAAAGTAGGCATCACGCAATAGGTCTGCTGTGATTATAAAACCTCTGTCTAACAGTTCAGCTTCTTTCTGATATAGTTTAGCTTTAATAGCTTTTAAGTAGTTGTTTAGACTTTGGGCTTCTTCATCCTTACCCTTTACTTGTTGCTTGTTCTTGTCCCAATTACAAGATTTAACTTTCTTGCCTGTGGAGAATGCACATCGTTCTCCATTCACTGTGAGTACAACCTCTATTGAAGTTGTACCATCTTTCCTAACTCTGCTATCTCTTATGAAGAATAGTATAGCAAATGAACTTCTTACCATTGTTTAATCATTTAAAATTAGACATTTGGAAGTCCTTTAATATGATATATCTACCTGTTAGTTAGGTGGATAAGTGAAATCTTGTGTGCAGTTTGATAAAAACATGAAATTGCACACAAATTGCACACAGAATAGCTTCAATTTAGCCTACTTTTAAGGATAATCAGCCACGTTTACCCTTAGAGATTCAAGCTCCATTTAAGCTATAATTTGCTTCAATTCCATTATCTAATCACAGCTAATTATAAGAAGAATAACAAAAGGAAATGAGTATTAGATAGGGGATAAGCATTGCAGTATAACTAAAATAAAAATCCCCATAACCATTACAGTTACAGGGATTTATATATTAGTAATGTATTATATTACTTGTTTAAGGCAGTAGCCACGTCAACGGCACAAGCCACTGTACATCCTACCATCGGGTTGTTACCGATACCCAGGAATCCCATCATTTCTACGTGAGCAGGAACTGATGAAGAACCAGCGAACTGAGCGTCTGAGTGCATACGACCCATAGTGTCCGTCATGCCGTAAGAAGCAGGACCGGCAGCCATGTTATCCGGGTGAAGCGTACGACCTGTACCGCCACCGGATGCTACTGAGAAATAGGGCTTACCTGCAAGAACGCGTTCTTTCTTGTAAGTACCTGCAACAGGGTGCTGGAAACGGGTCGGGTTGGTAGAGTTACCTGTGATGGATACGTCTACGCCTTCTTTCCACATGATAGCAACACCTTCGCGAACGTCGTCAGCACCGTAGCATTTTACTTTGGCGCGAGGACCATCGCTGTATGCGATTTCACGAACAACTTCCAGTTCACCTGTGTAGTAGTCGAATTGAGTCTGAACATATGTAAAGCCGTTGATACGGGAGATGATTTGTGCAGCATCCTTGCCCAAACCGTTCAGGATACAACGCAAAGGTTCTTTACGTACTTTGTCAGCTTTAGCTGCGATTTTGATTGCACCTTCTGCAGCAGCGAATGATTCGTGACCTGCCAGGAAAGCAAAACACTTAGTCTCTTCGCGGAGCAACATGGCAGCCAGATTACCGTGACCGATACCTACCTTGCGGTCGTCGGCTACAGAACCCGGAATACAAAACGCCTGCAAACCGATACCGATTGCTTCGGCAGCATCTGCAGCATTCTTGCAGCCTTTCTTGATAGCGATGGCACAACCTACAACATAAGCCCATTTTGCGTTCTCAAAGCAGATAGGCTGAGTCTCTTCACACGTCTTATAAGGATCGAGTCCGGCAGCTTCGCAGATGGCGTTAGCTTCCTCTATGTCTTTGATGCCGTTGGCGTTCAAGGCTTCGATGATACCTTTGATACGACGGTCTTGACTTTCAAATTTTACTTCTCTAATCATAGTTTCTTTCCTCCTTATATTATTCGTGACGTGGATCAATGTGTTTAACAGCTCCCTGTTCTGCAGTGAAGCGTCCGTAAGTACCGGTTACTTTCTTCAAAGCTTCGTTGGCATCAGTACCTTTCTTGATTTCATCCATGAATTTACCCATGTGAACGAATTCGTATCCGCAGATTTCATCGTTTTTGTCAAGAGCAATAGTCTTGATATAACCTTCTGCCATTTCCAGGTAACGGGGACCCTTTGCCAAAGTACCGTATAGAGTACCTACCTGGCTGCGCAATCCCTTACCTAAGTCTTCCAGACCGGCACCGATAATCAAACCGCCTTCAGAGAAAGCAGACTGAGTACGACCGTAAACGATTTGCAGGAAGAGTTCGCGCATTGCTGTATTGATAGCGTCGCAAACGAGGTCGGTGTTCAATGCTTCGAGAATTGTCTTGCCCGGAAGGATTTCAGCAGCCATAGCAGCCGAGTGAGTCATACCGGAGCAGCCGATTGTTTCAACCAATGCTTCTTGGATGACACCTTCTTTAACGTTCAAAGTCAGTTTACAAGCACCTTGCTGAGGAGCACACCAACCTACACCATGTGTCAGACCTGAAATATCAACTATTTCTTTTGATTTTACCCATTTGCCTTCTTCGGGTATGGGAGCCGGTCCGTGGTTAGGACCTTTCTTTACAACACACATGTGTTCCACTTCGTGTGAATAAGTCATAATTAGCTCTTTTTTAAGTTATAATTTAAAAAACGTAGTTCTATGTTTTATTAAACGGTCACAAAGGTAGTCGTTTTCTTGCTTTCTGCCAACCGTTCAATTTGACTTTTTTATTAAAAATAGGTAATAATAAGTTGTAACTCTGTGGAATGTAAAGTAGACTTTGCAGTTTTTGTATTAACTTTGCAGCGTTAATTCAATATACATACTATTATGGTAGAAGTTACTGATGCGGCTTTGCAACAAGCTGCGGGCGAGGGAATGGATGCTTTCATCCAAGTATTTACAGATGCATATAAAAGAGTGATAGGCGGCGAACTTACTGCCGATACGATGCCGTTGCTTACCGGAGAACAGCATTCGTTGCTGGCGTATCAGATATTCCGCGACGAACTCATGGAAGGTGGCTTCTGCCAGTTGGTGCAAAACGGATATGGTGGCTATATCTTTGCCAATCCGTTTGCCAAAGTAATGCGTTTGTGGGGAGTGGGCGATTTAAGCAAATTGGTGTATGCCGCCAAAAAGATATATGATGTCCATCGTGAAGATTTGGAACGTGAGCGTACTGATGACGAATTTATGGCAATGTACGAGCAATATGAGGCTTTCGATGAGCTGGAAGATGAATTTCTGGAAAAAGAGGAGGAGTATACAGCTTTGGTTGCAAGCTATGTAGATGAACATTTGGAGTCGTTTGCGAAAATAATAAAGTAACGGTTGCAGTATTTTTTAAGTTTCTGCATTTACCTTATGTGAATTGAATTTTATATCTTTGCGAACTCTAAAAATCACAATGTTGTGCGGTGGCGGTATCCTTGTTCGGGGGATATTTTTTGGCAGCCTATCTCATCAATGGGCTACGTGTCCGTATGTTTGCTATGGACAATGATATACCTTTGGTGCAACAGTTTGCAGGTTATGCACTGGTAGTGGTGTTCATGCTGCGGATTGTTATCGGCATATTGCCTGATTTTGGCATTATGGCTCTGTTGCTCCAATTCTATATCGTGTATGTTGTGTGGGAAGAAAGCAAAAAGGTGATGCAGATAGCGGAAAAAGACCGTTTAAGGTTTACCATTCTTTCTTCTATGTTGTTAATAGCTTGTCCGGTGGCCATTGAATGGATATTCAATAAGCTGACGGTAGTGCTAAACTGATAAATGTTATGAAACAAGCTCCTGTAAATATAAAGAATAAGCGTGCTACGTTCGATTACGAACTGACGGACACCTATACGGCTGGCATTGTGCTTACGGGCACAGAAATCAAGTCCATCCGGTTGGGGAAAGCAAGCTTAGTCGATACGTTCTGTTACTTTGCCAACGGCGAATTGTGGGTGAAGAACATGCATGTGGCCGAATACTTCTATGGTTCGTACAACAACCACAATGCACGCAGGGAGCGCAAGCTTTTGTTGAATAAGAAGGAACTTGAAAAAACTGATGCGCGGCACGAAAGATCCGGGTTTCACCATTGTTCCCGTGCGCTTGTTTATCAATGAAAAAGGGCTGGCCAAACTTGTGGTGGCACTTGCCAAAGGTAAGAAGCAATATGATAAGCGCGAATCACTGAAGGAAAAAGATGACAAACGCGATATGGCGCGTATGTTTAAAAGATAATATGAGTAAACTTGGTAGTTTGGTGCGTGAGCGCATCCTTATTTTGGATGGTGCAATGGGCACCATGATACAGCAATACAACTTGACAGAGGGAGATTTTCGGGGTGAACGCTTCTCGCAGATTCCCGGACAGATGAAAGGTAACAATGACTTGCTTTGTCTGACACGCCCCGATGTGATACAAGACATTCACCGCAAGTATCTGGCGGCAGGTGCAGATATTATCGAAACAAATACATTCAGTTCCACCCGCGTCAGTATGGCCGATTATCATGTGCAGGACTATGTGCGTGAGATGAATCTTGCCGCAGTGCGCCTGGCACGCAAAGTGGCAGATGAGTTTACTTCTCTTACTCCCGACAAACCCCGTTTTGTGGCAGGCTCCGTAGGACCGACGAACAAGACCTGCTCCATGAGTCCCGATGTGAACAATCCGGCCTTTCGTGCCTTGAGCTACGATGAACTGGCCGATGCCTACCGTGAGCAGATGGAAGCATTGCTCGAAGGTGGTGTGGATGCTTTGCTGATAGAAACCATTTTTGATACGCTGAATGCCAAGGCTGCTATTTTTGCCGCCGGGCAGGCGATGGAAACTGTAGGAGTTCATGTACCCTTGATGCTCTCTGTGACTGTTTCTGATATTGGAGGGCGTACTCTGTCGGGACAAACTTTGGATGCTTTTCTCGCCTCCGTGCAACATGCCGATATTTTTTCAGTTGGGTTGAACTGCTCCTTTGGCGCCCGCCAGCTGAAACCTTTCCTGGAGCAGCTTGCTGCCCGTGCACCTTATTATATCAGTGCTTATCCCAACGCCGGACTGCCCAACAGTTTGGGCACATACGACCAGACTCCTGCCGATATGGCACATGAAGTAAAAGAGTATATCCATGAGGGATTGGTGAATATTATCGGTGGTTGTTGCGGAACGACAGATGCCTACATTGCCGAGTACTCCTCGTTGATTGCCGGTGCAACGCCCCATCAGCCGGTTCCCAGACCGGAAAATCTTTGGCTCTCCGGGCTTGAACTTCTGGAAGTGAAGCCGGAAAATAACTTCGTGAATGTGGGTGAACGCTGTAATGTTGCGGGTTCGCGCAAATTCTTGCGTCTGATTAATGAAAAGAAATATGACGAGGCGCTCAGCATTGCCCGCCAGCAGGTGGAAGACGGTGCGCAGGTCATTGATATAAATATGGACGACGGACTGCTGGATGCTCAAGTGGAGATGACGACTTTCCTCCATCTGATAGCTTCGGAACCGGAGATTGCCCGTGTTCCCGTCATGATAGACTCCTCTAAGTGGGAAGTGATTGTGGCCGGATTGAAATGCCTGCAAGGCAAGTCCATCGTCAACTCCATCTCCTTGAAGGAGGGGGAAGATAAATTCCTGGAGCATGCGCGTACCATCAAGCAATATGGGGCGGCAGCCGTGGTGATGGCTTTTGATGAAAAAGGGCAGGCAGACACGTACGAACGTAAGATTGAGGTCTGCGAACGGGCATACCGTCTTTTGGTGGACAAGGCAGGCTTCAATCCCCATGATATAATTTTCGACCCGAATGTACTTGCCGTGGCAACCGGTATGGACGAGCATAACAATTATGCTGTAGACTTTATCCGTGCCGCCGGATGGATACGGAAGAATCTGCCCGGTGCGCATGTCAGTGGAGGGGTGAGTAACCTTTCCTTCTCTTTCCGCGGCAACAATTACATCCGCGAGGCGATGCATGCCGTATTCCTTTACTATGCCATCCGCGAGGGCATGGATATGGGTATCGTCAATCCGGCTGCCTCCGTTCTTTACACCGATATTCCCGCTGATATATTGGAGCGCATAGAGGATGTGGTCTTGAACCGTCGTCCCGATGCTGCCGAGCGTCTGATAGAAACTGCCGAACGCTTGAAAGCGGAAGCGGAGGCGGCGAAAACTTCCGGAGGAGAGCGGCAGGCTGCCGCCCATTCCCAGCTTGCCTGGAGAGAGGGGACTTCTGTGGAAGAACGGTTGAAGTACGCCTTGACAAAGGGTATCGGCGATTATCTGGAAGAAGACCTTGCCGAAGCGTTGAAGCTGTATCCCAAAGCTGTTTCTATCATTGAAGGTCCGTTGATGGCAGGCATGAATCATGTCGGCGACTTGTTTGGGGCAGGCAAGATGTTCCTGCCGCAAGTAGTGAAGACGGCGCGCACCATGAAGAGGGCGGTTGCCATCCTCCAGCCCGTAATCGAGTCGGAGAAAGAAGAAGGTGCGACTGCTGCCGGGAAGGTACTACTGGCTACGGTGAAAGGTGATGTGCACGACATTGGCAAAAATATAGTCTCGGTAGTAATGGCCTGCAACGGGTACGATATAGTGGACCTTGGCGTCATGGTGCCTGCCGAAACCATTGTACAGCATGCCATAGAGGAAAAGGTAGACATGATTGGGTTGAGTGGCCTTATCACCCCTTCGCTGGATGAAATGGTACATGTAGCCATTGAGCTGGAAAAGGCAGGTCTGGACGTTCCTCTGCTGATAGGTGGTGCCACGACTTCACCGCTTCACACAGCTCTGAAAATTGCTCCGGTCTATCATGCTCCCGTAATCCATCTGAAGGACGCTTCACAGAATGCTACAGTAGCAGCCAAGCTGATGAATCCTAAGACAAAGGAGGAGCTGGAAGAAGAACTGCATGAGAAGTATCGGCAGTTGTGCGAAAAGAACCGGGAGAAACAAGTGACAACCGTTTCCCTGGAAGAAGCGAGAGAGAACAAACTGAATCTGTTTTAAATAGGAAGGAAAATAAGGATTAGGGATTAATCCTTAATCCCTATTTTTTTATCTTCTTCTTGTATTGCTCGAAGCGTGACGTAATATCCCTTACGAAGTTATAAGTTTCAATGCCACGGAAATAGCCGTTTTTGCAGACGGGGTCGGTGAAGTATTCCTCATTGCTTTTTAGCAGAATGAAGTTTTCTACATTATCACGCCAGACATATTTGTTTTTGCCGTATTTTTCGGCCAGTGCCATGGCATCCAGCACATGGCCGATACCGGAATTATAAGATGCCAGCACAAAGTTGATGCGTTCTTCCTGGGGTATCTTGGAAAAACTTTTGGCTGTGGCGCCTATGTATTTCACGGCAGCCTTTATGCTCTCTTCAGGGTTCTGTTCCTTTCCTTCGGGTAGCCCCATAGCCCTGGCTGTGGCAGGCATCAGTTGCATCAGCCCCCTGGCACCCGCCCAAGATACGGCAGTGGAGTCGAAGTTGGATTCTGTATACGCCAGAGACGCCAGCAGACGCCAGTCCCAGTCTATTTCGGGAGCATATTTCTTGAACAAATCATCGTAATGGGAAATTTTTCCTTCGCGCAGGGAGAGGATAGGAGAGTGGGGAATGGCCTTGCCGATTTCAAAATATCGTTTCATACTTGCTGTATAGGCAGGTGAAGTCATATTCTCCTCATGCCATTTGTTGGCGGTGGCTGCCAGTTGCGGACAGTCTTTCCGGACTGCCCACGATGCACGCTGGTCAAAGCTGATGGAGAGTCCGATATTTAGGTTGGGGTAATAGGTGGTATTAAGCTGTGCCACATCATTGTCTGCTACGGTATAGGGGATTTTTCCTTGTGCCACCTGGGTGATGAGGTCTTCTGCACTGATACTGTCGTTGGTCACTTTATGGATGTGGATACCTCCTCCGAGCTCTTCGTCCAGATTGACCAGCCGTTCATAATATTTTCCGGGCTTCACATATACATCTTTCCCGATGAGTTCCGTCACGTCTTTCAGTGGTTTGGTGCGTCCGCCGTTACGTTGCACGATGACTTGGTGCGTGATGACCTCCTCACCGCAATATATCAGGCTGTCTTTCCATTCTTTAGTGATAGGCAGGTTGTAGGCAATGAGGTCTCCCTTGCCTGCCAATAACTTCTCTATGAGTTCGTGCACGTTCCGGGCTACCTCTATTCTTAGCTTTACTCCCAGGCTCTTGGCAAACTGTTCGCTTAGCTCATACTGGAATCCCATGTCCTGGCCACGGTAGATGAAGTAGGAAGTGGAACTGTACAGTGTCAATACGACCAGTTCTCCGCTGTCCTTTATCTGTTGCAGGTCATCCGCTTCTTCTTTTTCGGCAGGATGTCCTCCACGGCATCCTGCGATGCAGCACAACAACAACAGCAAGATAATTGGGACGGGAGAATTGATAATGGAGGATTAAGAACGCACTAAACCCTATGAGATATGAACAGCCTGTTTTCTTTCGCCAGACATAAATCATCCATTATCAATTCTCCATTACAAATTAACTCCCCAAGTGCTTCTTGATGTACATGGTCAATATATCAATGGCCACCTGGTTGTTTCCGCCTTCCGGCACAATGAGGTCGGCGTATCGTTTGCAGGGCTCTATGAATTGCTGGTGCATGGGTTTCAGTATACGTGTATAGCGTTCCATAACGGCTTCGGCCGTACGTCCGCGTTCCACTACATCGCGCTGGATTACACGAATTAGGCGTTCGTCGGGGTCAGCGTCTACAAATATCTTGAGGTCCATCATGCTTCGCAGTTTCTTGTCGCACAAGGCAAGGATACCTTCTATGATGATGACTTCCCGGGGCTCGATATGGATGGTTTCGGGCTGCCGGGTACACGTCAGGTATGAGTAGGTGGGCTGTTCTATGCTTCTTCCTTCGCGCAGCATGGCGACATGCCTGGAAAGAAGGCTCCACTCGAAAGCGTCGGGGTGGTCGAAGTTGATGTTCTGCCGTTCTTCCACGGGCACATGGCTGCTGTCTTTGTAATAAGAGTCCTGAGGTAATAAAACTACTTCACCAGCCGGCAGGCTTTCAACAATTTTACGTACGACGGTGGTCTTTCCCGACCCGGTTCCGCCTGCAATTCCTATTATTAACATCCGTTTAAGTATATATTTGAAAAAAACGAGTATTTTTGCAGTTGTTAAAACAGCCGCTTAGGCTGACAAATATAGTGATAAATCATTTAAATGGCAAAGTTATGGTAAAGCACATTGTATTATTTAAGTTAAAAGATGAGGCACCGGCTGACGAAAAGTTGGCTGCGATGAACAGTTTCAAGGCAGCTATCGAAGCGCTTCCGGCTAAAATATCCGTTATCCGCAAGATTGAAGTGGGATTGAACATTAATCCGGCTGAGACTTGGAGTATAGCTCTTTACAGTGAGTTCGATACTTTGGACGATGTGAAATTCTATGCTGCACATCCCGATCATGTAGCTGCCGGTAAGCTTATCGCTGCTGTGAAAGAGAGCCGTGCCTGCGTGGACTACGAGATAATTGAAAATTAAAAATTAAATCAGAGAACATGAAGAAATTACTGTTCCCTTTCGTTCTGTTGCTCTTCGCTGTGGCGGTGCAGGCACAGATACAAGACCCCGTCAAGTTCAATTCCGAACTGAAGATTTTGGCTGCCGATGAAGCGGAGGTCGTTTTTACGGCTGCTATTGACAAGGGCTGGCATGTCTATTCCACCGACTTGGGCGATGGAGGGCCTATCTCGGCGACTTTCAATGTGGAGAAAATATTCGGAGCGGAAGTGGTTGGCAAACTGAAGCCCGTAGGCAAGGAAATCTCTACTTTCGATAAGTTGTTCGAAATGAAGGTGCGCTATTTTGAAAATACGGCCCAATTTGTGCAGAAGCTAAAATTGACGGGTGGTGCCTATCAGCTGGAAGGATATCTGGAGTATGGCGCTTGCAACGATGAAAATTGTCTGCCGCCCACACAAGTGCCTTTCCAATTCTCCGGTAAGGTAGAAGGGGCTGCCAAAGAAGCTGCTGCCGCTACGGCTGAAATGAAAGCCGAAACACAGTCCGCAGAGCAGGAGACTGCCGCCGATACGGTTTCTGTGGCTGCTATTGGCGGTGCGGACGGGCCGACGGAAATCAATGTGACGGACAAGGTGGACCTCTGGAAGCCGGTCATCAATGAATTGCAATCTTTGGGCGAAACTACTTCGCAGGAGGATATGTCCTGGATTTATATCTTTATTACCGGATTTGCCGGCGGACTGTTAGCGCTCTTCACCCCTTGTGTATGGCCCATCATCCCGATGACTGTCAGCTTCTTCTTGAAGCGTAGCAAGGATAAGAAGAAAGGCATCCGTGATGCATGGACGTATGGTGCTTCCATCGTAGTGATTTATGTGACGCTCGGACTGGCCATTACGCTGATTTTCGGAGCCAGCGCACTGAACGCACTCTCTACGAATGCAGTATTCAATATCCTTTTCTGCCTGATGCTGGTGGTGTTTGCGGCTTCCTTCTTCGGAGCGTTCGAGATAACGTTGCCCTCCAAGTGGAGTACGGCTGTAGACAGCAAGGCCGAGGCGACAAGCGGTTTGCTCAGCATCTTCCTGATGGCATTTACCTTGTCGCTGGTATCTTTCTCCTGCACGGGACCCATTATCGGATTCCTGCTGGTGCAGGTTTCCACGACGGGCAGCGTGGTGGCTCCCGCCATCGGCATGCTGGGCTTTGCCATAGCTTTGGCATTGCCTTTCATTGGCGTTTGCCGTATATATGCTTCCCGGTTTTGGGAAAACTGCCGAGATCTGTTTGCCCTGTTCCCGTCCTGGCTGAAGTCCATGCCCAAGTCCGGTGGATGGATGAACATCATCAAGGTGACGCTCGGCTTCCTGGAGCTGGCTTTTGCCCTGAAGTTCCTTTCGGTAGCCGATTTAGCTTACGGTTGGCGCATCCTCGACCGTGAAACGTTCCTTGCTTTATGGATTGTGCTGTTTGCCCTGCTTGGGTTCTATCTGTTGGGCAAAGTCAAGTTCCCGCACGATGATGATGACACAAAAGTCAGTGTACCCCGTTTCTTCATGGCATTGGCCTCATTGGCGTTTGCCGTATATATGCTTCCCGGTTTGTGGGGAGCGCCGTTGAAAGCTGTCAGCGCTTTTGCGCCGCCCATGCAGACTCAGGATTTCAATCTTTACAATTCCCTAAGGACGGAGACCCTTATAACGCTGAAAGAGTATTGATGCAACAAGGTGATTACGATGTGGTGCATTTGAGTGCAGTGCCCAAGATGTATTTCACTTCAACTACTTATACCGTTGCCGAAGCCGGTAACGGTTGCAGCCATCCGTTGATGACTGCCGGTAAAGTGGTGTCCCGCGGAGAGCGTCTGGTCTTTCCGCTTTCCATATATGTGAATCATGCTTTTGTAGACGGGTCGCATCTGGCTTCTTTCTTTGAAAAGATAGAGAAGCATTTGAAAGAAATTTCGCACGGACAAGTCGTTTTTTAGCCATAATTCTGCTATCCTGAAAAAACAACTTGGATTTTTTGCCGTAACAATCGGTTTTGTGTAAAGAAATCTGATATTACAGTTTTGTTACAGAATTAATCTTTAGCTTTGCACACGTGAAATCAATGTTAAATGATATATTCAGGAACAGTTATGGTAAAAAAGGATTCTTATACGTGGAAAATCTATGGTTTGGTAGTAGCGGTATTATGTATTGTACCTGCTTTTCTGCATGCACAGGAAAAGGACTTTACTACATGGGCAAGTGCCGGTTTTAAATATAAAGTAAAGCCGGCATTTACCTTGTCCGGAAAATTGGAATGGCGTACAAAGGATGATTTGGGTAAGACAGACCGCTGGGGATTGGATGTGGGTGGAGCCTATTCCGTGCTTCCTTTTCTGAAAGTAGCGGCCGGTTACGAAATCCATTACCGCAATCGTGGAGAAGCCGGTTGGAAATTCCGTCACCGTTATCATTTTGACGGAACGCTTTCCACGCGTGTACAAAGACTGAAGGTTTCACTTCGTGAGCGTTTTCAACATACTTTCGACAGCAGTGGCGATGAGTTTCGTTGGCGTTCGCGTGTTAAATTGGCGTATGATATTCCGAAATGCAAGATAGAGCCTTACGCTTCTGTTGAAATGTATAACGGATTGAACCGTGGAGAACGGTTTGATGTACAGCGTATGCGTTATCGTGGCGGAGTGGTGCTTCCGTTGTTTTCTGATTGTTGGGAAGCGGACGTCTTTTATTGCCGTCAGTGGGAGAGTAAGGCGCGAAAAAATATAGTAGGAGTGGCTTGTACTTATTCTTTCTGATAAGAACGGGCTGTCATTGTTTTTTCTTGCGGTGTTCCTTTTTCAAGCAGAAGTTAAAGCCTGCATACACTTGCAGTGTCCCGAAGCCGTTGTTCAATGAGAAATTGCTCCGGTAATAATCGTATGTTCTGCCTACGAATGAAGTACCTGCAAAATATTTGCTGTTGTTGTACACGATACCTACACGCAGGATGAAGTCGATATTGAAGTTCTTGTACCATTCGTCTGTTTCTTCTTCCGCTTTTCTGATGCGTGAGGTTTTGTAGGCTACTGCCGGATTAAGTGACAAGCAGGCAAGGCAGTTGCGTGCAAATACCCAATTATAGGCGTAGCCGAAGTTAAGACTGATATTGGTGTATTTTATATGATTTACTTTCATGCCCGGATTCATCGTTTCCTGAATGATAGGGGGCAATTGGGTGTAATCAAAATCCAGATTATGCGCAGATACGGAAAATCCGGTAATAAAAGAGCCGGCACTGCGCCACTGGTTGGTGGACTGGCTGAAAGCGGCAGGATAAGAAAAGCGTCTGTTATTGAATATATAATATAGATTCAACCCTTTCATCTTTACTTTCAGCCCGTTGAAATCTTCAGAATAATCGGTTGGAATACGGTCAGAGAACCCTGTTATTTTGTGTATTTTGTAAGAGTTTCCGGTACGTTTATAAAAAATATCCACACCTAGTTTAGAACTGTAAAGACTGAGGTCGAACTCTCTGCCTCTTTTTTTCCCATTTTTCTTTCCGTAAAGTCCGTCTGCATCAACAGCCCATCCTAGAAAAAGCCAGCGCCAGCCAAAGTAAACGCCTATTTTATTATGTGGTTTTGGTGAGAAACGCAAACGTTGCGGTTCGGGGGTACCGCTTCCTACGGAATAGTATTCGTAATTAGTGAAATGATCGAGCATTAAGGCGTAGTTATATCGATTGGGGCTGATATATGCTGTGTCGAAATCGCTGAAATTGAGGAATTTTTTTATTGCTCTTTTGATAATTTCCGAACGTTTATGGACAGTACGGTCAGGTGCAATAAAATTGCTTTCTTCATTTTGGGCAAACAAAGAAAGCATCACCGACATACATATGCAAAAGCAGATTCCTCTTAGCATTCTATTATTGCTTTATTGATACGAAGATAGTGAATTTCCGTTTAATAAAGAGTAGAATACGTCCTTTTCCTTTTTTATTTCCTGAATTTTACATAGGTTTGTAACATCATAACGATACCTTTGTCGCAAAATCTAAAAATACAGTATGTACGCAACCAAAATTCCTAGTGATGAACGTTCTTTGGTACTTCGTTTGATTGAAGGAGAAGAAGATGCTTTTTGTGAGCTTTATGCTGCCTATAAGAATCGTTTGATATACTTTGCTATGCGCTTTTTGAAATCGCGTGAATATGCGGAAGATATTTTTCAGGATGCTTTTACAATAGTGTGGCAGGGACGCCGTTTCATCAATCCGGATGCTTCATTTTCCGCTTATCTGTATACAATCGTGCGAAACCGTATACTGAATCAGCTACGCGATTTGTCTTATCAGGATAAATTAAGGGAACAGATACTTTCACAAGCTGTGAATTATACCAACGAAACAAGAGATGAAATTATAGCAAACGACTTGCGGCAATTTATTTCCTGTGCATTGCAACAGTTGACCCCTCGCCAACGTGAAATATTCGAGATGAGTCGGGAGCAACAAATGTCTCATCGTGAAATAGCTGAAGTATTAGGTATTTCTGTTAATACGGTACAAGAATCCATTTCCATATCATTGAAAACACTGCGTGCTTATTTGGAAAAGAATTCGATAGTAGGTTCTGATTTGATTTTGATTCTTATTTGTTTGAATTTATAAAATGATAAATTCAGGTATTTATTCGACAAAAAATATTGATTTGAACTTGCTTATTTATGTAGAATCACTGACTTTATTTTGTGCTTTTCTGTGTTTTCAGTTATTGATAATCATGATTTTATTATTAATAAAGGCTTTTGGTTAACAGTGTATATTAAAAAATATTAATCACACCCCAGTCATTCTTTTCTTATGTGTATATCTTAATGTCAAAGGGTTATTTTTAATAATCTTGCTTCATTTAGAATTATATTTTATGAAAAATAGTGAAAATAATAAATCACTGCTGCGTCGTTATTTGGACGATCGTAATTGTAGTGGCTCATCGTGGAGATTGGCGTAATTTTCCTGAAAATTCGTTGGAAGCAATAGATAATGCTATTAAAATGGGAGTAGACATTGTTGAGTTGGATGTTAAGAAGACGAAAGACGGCGAACTGATTCTTATGCACGACCGCACATTGGATCGTACTACTACCGGAAAAGGATTGGTTTCTGAAAACACATTGAGTGATATTCGTAAGTTGAATTTGAGAAATGGTTGTAATATCCGTACTATTCACAAAGTGCCGACTTTGGAAGAGGCATTGTTGCATGCTAAAGGAAAAATCATGATAAATTTGGATCAGGCAGACCTTTACTTTGATCAGATTTATGAGCTTATGAAGAAAACCGGAACTACCAAACAAATTATAATGAAAGGGAGAAGACCGGTTGCCGAAGTGAAGAAACAATTTGGTGATTATTTGGAAGATGTAATTTATATGCCAATTGTTGACCTTGATGCTTCTGGAGCCGAGAAACACATAGAGGCTTTTATTAAAGATATGTCTCCAGTTGCTTTTGAGTTACTATTTGTAAAAGATACAAACTTGCTTCCTAAAAAATTTGCAACTACCTTGAACGGACGTTCTCTAATTTGGTATAATACTTTATGGGATACAATGGCTGGCGGACACGATGATGATATGTCTTTGCAGAATCCGGATTCAGGTTATGGCTACTTAATTGATACATTAGGATGCCGTATCATTCAAACCGATCGTCCTGCTTACTTACTGGACTATTTACGGAAAAGAAAGTTGCATGATTGAGATGTAAGGGGTACTTAAAAGTATGTTGAAGAATATAATAAACTTTTACAGGGTTTCACAACCGAAACCTTGTAATGAAGGATCTTTGTCCGAACAGAAACAGCGTTTGAAACGTCTTCAGTGGTCTACTTTTCTTGCTGCTACACTTGGTTATGGCATGTATTACGTTTGTCGTCTGAGCTTGAATGTTGTAAAGAAACCGATTGTAGATGAGGGCGTTTTTTCGGAAACGGAATTGGGTATTATCGGTGCTGTGCTGTTCTTTACCTATGCTGTAGGTAAGTTTATGAACGGTTTTCTTGCCGACCGTAGCAATATCAATCGTTTTATGTCGACCGGTTTGCTGGTGACTGCTTTGGTGAACCTCTGTTTGGGATTTGTACATTCTTTTATTCTGTTTGCCGTTCTTTGGGGTATCAGCGGATGGTTTCAGTCTATGGGTGCTGCTTCTTGTGTGGTCGGCTTGTCCCGTTGGTTCACGGACAAGAAACGTGGTTCTTTTTACGGCTTTTGGAGTGCGAGTCACAACATCGGTGAGGCAATGACTTTTATTATCGTAGCCTCTATTGTAAGTGCACTGGGATGGCGTTACGGTTTTCTGGGTGCTGGCCTTGTCGGTCTGATTGGCGCTTTGGTAGTCTGGCGTTTTTTCCATGATACTCCTCAGAGCAAGGGACTTCCTGCTGTCAATGCTCCTGAAAAGAAAAAGGAGATGGATGCTTTAGAGACGGAGGAGTTCAATCGTGCTCAGAAAGCGGTATTGAGAAACCCGGCTATTTGGATACTTGCACTTAGTAGTGCTTTCATGTACATCAGCCGCTATGCGGTAAATAGCTGGGGTGTTTTCTATCTGCAGGCTGAGAAGGGCTATTCTACGTTGGATGCCAGTTTCATTATTTCTATAAGTTCGGTATTCGGCATTGTAGGAACAATGTTTTCCGGCGTTATCTCAGATAGGTTTTTTGGCGGTCGTCGCAATATTCCTGCCTTGATTTTCGGTTTGATGAATGTGTTTGCTCTATGTCTTTTCCTGCTTGTTCCGGGTGTACATTTTTGGATGGATGCTTTAGCGATGATGCTCTTTGGCTTGGGTATCGGTGTGCTAATTTGCTTTCTGGGTGGATTAATGGCTGTGGATATTGCTCCTCGCAATGCTTCGGGTGCAGCTTTAGGCGTGGTAGGTATTGCCAGTTATATCGGAGCAGGTTTGCAGGATGTGATGAGCGGTGTATTGATTGAAGGTAATAAACAGCTTGTTGATGGTGTAGAGGTTTACGATTTTACGTATATCAATTGGTTTTGGATAGGTGCGGCATTGTTGTCTGTTCTGTTGGCTTTGTTGGTATGGAATGCAAGAAGTAAAGAGTAGTATATCTTGTAATATTGGTAACAGTGTGAAATCGGAAAAACTTAACCGTTTATTCCGATTTTATACTGTTTTTTGTATTCTTACTAATATTCCATTTTAAAGATTTCCTATCTTTGTGAAAAGCATTGTGAATGAAAAACATTGTGAATGAAAAACAGATGTAAAGGTATTATGGAATTTCATAGGATATATCTGTTAATAACAGTTGTACTATCTGGTTTAGTTGCCGCTCGTGCACAAGTCGCCTTAATAAGGTAATGTGTACGTATAACGATTTACAAGGCTATACAGAAAGATATGATGTGGCAGAAGAGTTGTGAAAGAAATATATAATAAAGATATCGTATGAAGAAGATTATCAACCCATGGAAAAACATGGAAGGTTATAATTGTTTTGGCTGTTCTCCCGATAATGAGGCAGGTGTAAGAATGGAATTCTATGAAGACGGCGATGAGATAGTAAGTATCTGGAAGCCCCGTCCGGAGTATCAGGGGTGGTTGAATACGTTGCATGGGGGTATTCAGTCCGTATTGCTGGATGAAATTTGCGGTTGGGTGGTGTTCCGTAAGTTGCAGACCGGAGGAGTGACCTCTAAAATGGAGACTCGTTTTCGTAAGTCCATATCTACCAATGATACACACTTGGTGTTACGGGCATCGTTGCGTGAGCAGAAACGTAATATTGCCGTTATAGAAGCAAGATTGTATAACAGCATGGGCGAACTCTGTACGGAGGCTACATGTACCTATTTTACTTTCCCGCAGGAAAAGGCGGAAAAGGAAATGTGTTTTCATCATTGTGATGTAGAACCGGATGAAATCTTACCTCTTGTTTGATGAAAATGAAAGAAAAAACAAACTTTTTGTGATAAATCCTTGCTTGTTTAAAACAAATCGTTTACATTTGTCGCATTAGAAATAGAAAAAGTATGAAGAATATCGTTGCACATCATCACCATTATCATCCTGACGAATAACCCGGTGGGCGTATGAGGATATGTGTATCACGAAGAACATATAATGAACGAGGCTTACCGAACATTGGTAAACCTCGTTTTTTATTTGCAAACCATAAATATAAATAATATCATGTTAAGAATTGCAGTACAGGCCAAAGGCCGTCTTTTTGACGAAACAATGTCGTTCCTTGAAGAATCGGATATTAAACTAAGCGCAACGAAACGCACGTTACTGGTACAGTCTTCCAACTTTCCTTTGGAAGTATTGTTTTTGCGCGATGATGATATTCCGCAAACAGTAGCTACGGGAGTTGCCGATTTGGGCATTATCGGTGAAAATGAGTTCATGGAAAAGGCAGAAGATGCTGAGATTGTAAAGCGTTTGGGATTCAGCAAATGCCGTCTGTCATTGGCCTTGCCTAAGGATATTGAATATACGGGGCCGCAGTGGTTTGAGGGTAAGAAGATTGCCACTTCGTATCCCGGCATTCTTTCCCGATACCTCAAAGAACAGGGGGTGAGAGCGGAAATACACGTGATTACCGGTTCGGTAGAGGTCTCTCCGGGTATTGGCCTGGCTGATGCGATTTTTGATATTGTAAGCTCCGGCTCTACTTTGGTGAGCAACCGCCTAAAAGAAGTAGAAGTAGTGATGAAATCCGAGGCTCTGTTAATTGGCAACAAGAATATGAGTGAGGAGAAGAAGGAGATTCTGGATGAATTGTTGTTCCGTATGAATGCGGTAAAGACGGCGGAAGACAAGAAATACGTGTTGATGAATGCGCCGAAAGATAGACTGGATGAAATTATAGCCGTACTTCCGGGTATGAAAAGCCCTACGGTGATGCCGTTGGCGCAAGAGGGCTGGTGCTCCGTACATACAGTGCTGGATGAAAAATGTTTCTGGGAGATTATTGGTAAATTGAAGACATTGGGAGCAGAAGGTATTCTGGTTTTGCCGATTGAAAAAATGATACTTTAAATGTTGATGGTATGAATTTAATTACTAATCCTGATAAATCTCAGTGGGCGGAATTGCTGAAACGTCCGATGATGAATACGGAGAACCTTTTTGATACGGTACGGGCTATTATAGACCGTGTAAAAACGGAAGGTGACCGTGCCGTATTGGAATACGAAGAAAAATTTGATAAAGTGGCTCTGACCGCATTGGCTGTGACGGAAGCGGAGCAGGCGGAAGCGGAAGCGTCGGTAGGCGAGGAATTGAAAAAAGCCATTCGTCTGGCTAAACGGAATATAGAGACGTTTCATGCGGCACAACGCTTCGAAAGTAAACGGGTAGAGACTCAGCCGGGAGTTACTTGTTGGCAGAAGGCGGTTGCCATAGAGAAAGTCGGATTGTATATCCCCGGTGGAACAGCACCGCTTTTTTCCACCGTGCTGATGCTGGCAGTTCCAGCCAGGATTGCAGGATGTAAGGAGATAGTGCTTTGCACGCCTCCGGGCAAAGATGGAAAAGTACACCCCGCCGTTTTGTTTGCAGCTAAGGTGGCGGGAGTAAACCGTATTTTCAAAGCCGGTGGTGTGCAAGCTATTGCGGCAATGGCTTATGGAACGGAAAGCGTGCCGAAAGTATATAAGATATTTGGCCCGGGCAATCAATACGTAACGGCTGCCAAACAGTTGGTGAGCTTGCGTGATGTAGCTATTGATATGCCCGCCGGTCCTTCGGAAGTAGAAGTGCTGGCGGATGAAACAGCCAATCCGTCTTTTGTAGCTGCCGATTTGCTGAGCCAGGCAGAGCATGGGGCCGACAGTCAGGCGATACTGATTACCACTTCCCCGGCATTACAGCAGGCTGTGAAAGAAGAAGTGGAGCGTCAATTGGCTTTGTTGCCTCGTAAAGAGATTGCGGAAAAGTCTCTTGCCAATAGCAAACTGATTGTTGTGCGCAATATGGACGAAGCTATCGAACTGACCAATTCCTATGCACCGGAGCATCTCATTATCGAAACAGCGGATTATATGTCCGTTGCGGAGCGGGTGGTTAATGCCGGTTCGGTATTTTTGGGCTCTCTGACTCCGGAAAGTGCAGGAGATTATGCTTCGGGCACTAACCATACGCTGCCCACCAATGGCTATGCCAAAGCTTATAGCGGTGTCAGCCTTGATAGCTTTATACGTAAGATTACTTTCCAGGAAATTAAGCCGGAAGGGATACGCATTATTGGCCCTGCTATAGAGGAAATGGCTGCCAACGAGCATTTGGATGCGCATAAGAATGCGGTAACTGTCAGACTTGATAAATTGAGAGTTGAAAATTAAAAATCATACTTCATCATTGATAATTCATAATCCGTAAATTAACTCTTTCTGTCCATGAGAACCTTAGAAGAACTTACCCGACCGAATATCCGGCGTTTGAAACCTTACTCTTCGGCACGCGATGAATATAATGGCGCTGCCGCATCCGTTTTTCTCGATGCAAATGAAAATCCGTACAATATGCCGCACAACCGCTATCCGGACCCGATGCAACGGGAGCTAAAGAAAGAACTGTCGAAGGTAAAGAAAATCTCCCCCGAACGCATATTTCTGGGAAATGGTAGTGATGAGGCAATAGACCTTGTATTTCGCGCTTTTTGCGAACCGCGTATAGACAATGTCGTTGCTATCGACCCTACCTACGGCATGTATCAAGTCTGTGCCGACGTTAATGATGTGGAGTACCGCAAGGTGCTGTTAGACGAGGATTTTCAATTTTCGGCAGATAAGTTGCTGGCGGCTGCGGATGAACATACGAAGCTGATTTTTCTTTGTTCTCCCAATAATCCCACAGGAAACGATTTGCTTCGGAGTGAGATTGAGAAAATCATCCGCGAATTCGACGGGCTGGTGATATTGGATGAGGCTTATAACGATTTTTCGGAGGCGCCTTCTTTTTTGGATGAACTGGACAAATATCCTAATCTGATTGTACTGCAAACTTTCTCCAAAGCATGGGGGTGTGCTGCCATACGCTTGGGCATGGCTTTTGCTTCGCAGGAAATCATTTCGATTTTCAGCAAGATAAAGTATCCTTATAATGTGAACCAGCTGACTCAGAAACAAGCGATGGAGATGTTGTACCGTTATTATGAAATAGAGCGTTGGGTAAAAACATTGAAAGAAGAGCGTGAGAATCTGGAAAACGAATTTGTGAAACTGCCTTGTACGGTGAAAATATTTCCTTCGGATGCAAACTTTTTTCTGGTCCGCGTGACGGATGCGGTGAAGATTTATAATTATCTGGTGGCTGAAGGCATCATTGTGCGTAACCGTAACTCCGTATCGCTTTGCGGAAACTGCCTGCGGGTAACGGTAGGTACGAGAAACGAGAATGAGAGGCTGGTTGAGGCGTTGGAGAAATATAAAGTATAAAGTAGTAGGGTATGAAGAAAGTACTTTTCATAGATCGTGACGGGACATTGGTTGTAGAGCCGCCTGTAGATTATCAATTGGATTCGTTGGAGAAACTGGAGTTCTATCCGAAAGTAATGCGTAATCTTGGTTTTGTCCGTAGCAGGCTGGATTTTGAGTTCGTTATGGTTACCAATCAGGACGGGTTGGGTACGGCATCTTTTCCGGAAGAAACTTTTTGGCCGGCGCATAACCTGATGATGAAGACGTTGGAAGGTGAGGGAATTGCCTTCGATGATATTTGCATAGACCGTAGCATGCCCGAAGACAGTGCGCCAACCCGCAAGCCGCGTACCGGTATGCTGACGAAGTATCTCGACAATCCTGAATACGATTTGGCAAATAGTTTTGTGATAGGCGACCGTGCTACGGATGTGGAGTTGGCTAAGAACCTGGGATGCCGTGCTATCCTCTTACAGGAAGATACGAATATGCTGAAACCGAAATCGGCCGGTGGTGAAGCTGCGTGTGAGGGCTTGGAGGACGTCTGTGCTTTGGCAACAAAGGATTGGGATAGGGTTGCTGAATTCCTTTTTGCCGGTGAACGGAAAGCGGAAGTGCGCCGTACTACGAAAGAGACGGATATTTGCGTGGCTGTAAATTTAGACGGTAACGGTCATTGTGATATTCATACCGGACTTGGTTTCTTCGATCATATGCTGGAACAGATAGGCAAGCATGGCGGCATGGATTTGTCCATTCACGTAAAAGGTGATTTGGAAGTAGACGAGCATCATACGATAGAGGATACCGCCCTCGCTTTGGGCGAGTGCCTGTATCGGGCATTGGGCAGCAAGCGCGGCATAGAACGTTACGGGTATGCACTGCCTATGGACGATTGTCTGTGCCAGGTATGCCTGGACTTTGGCGGACGCCCGTGGCTGGTATGGGATGCCGAGTTCAAGCGCGAGAAAATAGGAGAGATGCCTACGGAAATGTTCCTGCACTTCTTTAAGTCATTAAGCGATGCAGCCAGGATGAACCTTAACATCAAGGCGGAAGGGCAGAATGAGCATCATAAGATAGAGGGAATCTTCAAAGCACTGGCAAGAGCCTTGAAGATGGCGGTGAAACGCGATATTTATCACTATGAATTGCCAAGTTCAAAAGGGGTACTTTAGTGTTTGACTCGGGACTGAGTCATTATTAACCGTCCGCAAACGAACAGGGGGAGTGTCCGATTTCGGACACTCCCCCTTGCGTAATACTTTCCTGCCTGCTTGGCACACTCTTTGCTTTTCTGTCAACGACAATTTTAAAGACCGAACATGAAAAAAAATATTTTACTTGCCGCTTGTTTTGGGATATCACTGTTTGCCTCGGCACAGAATGATACTTTGACGCACGAACGTGAAATCACTTTAGCGGAAGCCATTGCACTGGCGCGTACCCAATCTGTAGATGCTGCCGTGGCGCTTAACGAATTGAAGACAGCCTATTGGGAATACCGTACTTTCCGTGCAGACCTGTTGCCCGAAATAAATTTTACGGGAACATTGCCCAATTATAATAAGTCGTACAGCACCTATCAGAACTCGGACGGTTCCTATAGCTTTGTCCGTAACAATACATTGGGGTTGTCCGGTGCACTTTCCATTGACCAGAACATTTGGTTCACAGGCGGTAAGCTGTCTTTGGCTTCTTCTCTCGATTACATCAAGCAGTTGGGTTCCGGCGGCGACAAACCCGTATCGAACCTGTCCGGTATGCAGAGGCAAAGGCTGCCTTTATTTCGGCAACGGAGCAGGTAACGATGAAGACCATTACTTATTTTTTCGAACTGTTGCTGGCTAAGGAAGCGCTTGCCACAGCGCAGCAAAACAAAGCCAATTCAGACCGCCTTTACGAAGTGGCCATTGCCAAACGTAAAATGGGACAGATTTCGGAGAACGACTTGCTGCAGCTTAAGCTGAATTCATTGCAGGGCAAGGCCGACGTGACTGAGGCAGAGAGCAACCTGAATGCAAAAATGTTCCAGCTCCGTTCTTTCCTCGGGGTGTCCGAGCAGGAAAGCCTGAATCCGGTGTTGCCCGCCACTGTTCCCGATATAAAGATGGAGTACGACCGTGTGCTGAACAAAGCACTGGAACGCAACTCCTTTGCACAGAACATTCGCCGCCGCCAGCTCGAAGCTGATTATGAAGTGGCAACGGCACGCGGAAACTTGCGCAGCATCGACCTCTTTGCCAGTGTGGGCTATACGGGGCAGAACCATGAATTCTCTTCAGCCTACCGGGACTTGCTTGATAATCAGATTGTGCAGGTAGGCGTCAAGATTCCTATCCTTGATTGGGGCAAGCGTCGCGGCAAGGTGAGGGTGGCAAAGAGCAACCGCGAAGTGGTACTTTCCAAAATCCGACAGGAACAAATGGACTTCAACCAGGACATCTTCCTGCTGGTGGCTAACTTCAACAACCAAGCCCAGCAGCTGGAAATAGCCGAAGAGGCGGACCAGATAGCTGAGAAGCGTTACAAGACCAGTGTGGAGACTTTTATGATTGGTAAAATAAGTACCCTTGACCTCAACGATGCGCAGAACTCCAAAGACGAAGCCCGGCAAAAGCACATTTCCGAACTTTATTACTATTGGTATTACTTCTATCAGCTCCGCAGCTTGACCCTTTGGGATTTTGAACGCGATACGGAATTGGAAGCTGATTTTGAAGAGGTGGTAAGAGGATAAGTCGACGGGTTGCAAGTGATAAGTTATGAGTTATTTGCCGGTAAAAGTACCGTATATGCGATATTATAGGTAAATAACTTATAACTTATCATTCATAACTCTGCTTTTTTACTTATTTTTGCGGGAAACAAACTACAATTTTTATGATACTGATAATAGACGACGATAGTGCTGTGCGCTCTTCCCTCAGCTTTATGCTGAAGCGTGCCGGTTATGAGGTAAAGACGGCACCGGGGCCTCGTGAAGCAATGGATATAGTTAGGGCCGAAGCTCCCGCCTTGATTTTGATGGATATGAACTTCACTCTCTCCACTACCGGAGAGGAGGGGCTTACGCTGTTGAAGCAGGTAAAGGTCTTCCGTCCCGATGTTCCCGTTATATTGATGACGGCATGGGGAAGCATCCAACTTGCCGTACAGGGGATGCAGGCCGGCGCATTCGATTTCATAACCAAGCCTTGGAACAATGCTGCTCTTTTGCAGCGCATCGAGACGGCCCTTGAGCTTACGGCCGCCCCGAAAGAGGTGCCGGAAGAGCAGACTACCGCATTGAATCGCAGCCATATTATAGGCAAGTCCAAAGGGCTGATGGAAGTGCTGAACACAGTGGCTCGCATAGCCCGTACCAATGCTTCGGTGCTGATTACGGGCGAAAGCGGAACGGGCAAGGAGCTGATTGCCGAAGCCATCCATATCAACAGCCAACGCGTGAAGCAGCCTTTTGTCAAGGTGAACCTTGGTGGCATCTCGCAGAGCTTGTTCGAGAGCGAGATGTTCGGCCATAAGAAGGGCGCTTTTACCGATGCAAGTGCCGACCGCATAGGGCGTTTTGAACTGGCAAACAAAGGAACTATCTTCCTCGACGAGATTGGTGACCTCGACCCTTCCTGCCAGGTGAAACTGCTGCGCGTGCTTCAAGACCAGACATTCGAAGTGCTGGGCGATAGCCGTCCCCGCAAAGTCGATGTACGCGTTGTGTCCGCCACTAATGCAGACCTCCGCAAGATGGTGTCCGAACGTACTTTCCGTGAAGACCTTTTTTACCGTATCAACCTGATAACCGTAAAACTGCCCTCCTTGCGGGAGCGCCGTGAGGATATTCCTCTGTTGGCACGTCACTTTGCCGACCGTCAGGCAGAGGTGAACGGCTTGCCGCGTACGGATTTCTCGGCCGACGCTCTGAATTTCCTTTCCCGCCTGCCTTATCCGGGCAACATTCGTGAGTTGAAGAATCTGGTGGAGCGTACCATTCTGGTCAGCGGCAAGCCGGTGCTGGATGCCACGGATTTCGATGCCCAATATCTGCGTCACGACGAACCGGCCAAAGCTGCCGAAGGTACTTCTTTTGCAGGTATGACCTTGGATGAAATAGAGCGGCAGACTATCTTGCAGGCGTTGGAACAGCATAAAGGGAATCTCAGTCAAGTGGCAGTGTCATTAGGCATCAGCCGCGCTGCGCTTTACAGACGTTTGGAAAAATATAATATTCAAGTCCCGTGCGCATAAAATTCTTTTTCTTCATACTTGTCCTTTTTCTGCTCGGTCTGGGTGGAATGCTGGTATATCTGCTGAGTGGAAAGCCTTCTTTGTATCTGTACGTGTTGGAGGGGCTCATTGGGTTTATCCTTATCTATCTGATAGTATTCTATAATAAGATAGTGAAGCCGATGAATACCATCGGCAGCGGTATGGAGTTGCTGCGCGAGCAGGATTTCAGTAGCCGTCTCAGTCGGGTAGGGCAGTACGAGGCAGACCGCATTGTGAATATCTTTAACCGAATGATGGAGCAGCTCAAGAATGAACGGTTGCGCATGCGCGAGCAGAATCACTTCTTGGATTTGCTGATTCAGGCATCGCCAATGGGGGTTATTATCCTGACAATGGACGATGAAGTGTCGCAACTGAATCCGATGGCGGTAAAGATGCTCGGTGTCCGTATGGAGGAGGCGATGGCAAAGCGGCTGGACCAGATGGACTCCCCGTTGGCTGCCGAACTTTCGTCTATTCCCAAAGACGAGACGGCAGTGGTCCGTCTCAATGATGCGAATATTTATAAATGCACCCATTCTTCTTTTATTGACAGAGGGTTCAAACATCCTTTTTTCTTGATAGAGCGTATGACGGAAGAAGTGATGCGTGCCGAGAAACGTGCCTATGAAAAGGTAATCCGCATGATAGCTCATGAAGTGAACAATACCACTGCGGGCATCACTTCCACACTCGATACAGTGGAGCAGGCACTTTCTACGGAAGAAAATATGGAAGACATTTGCGAGGTGATGCGCGTGTGTACGGAGCGCTGTTTCTCTATGAGCCGTTTCATTACCCGCTTTGCCGATGTGGTGAAGATTCCCGAACCTACGGTAGCGCAGGTTCAACTGAATGAGTTGGTATCCATGTGCAAGCGTTTTATGGAAGGAATGTGCAATGACCGCAATATAGAGCTACGTCTGGAATGCGACCCGGAGGTGGGAATGGTGCGTATGGATGCTTCTCTTTTTGAGCAGGTGCTTGGTGAATATCATCAAGAATGCCGCCGAAAGTATAGAGGGGGACGCCGGAGAAAACGGACAGCAAGGTGAGATAATAGTAAGGACCACTGCCCCCGCTCTTATAGAAATCGTAGACAATGGTCCCGGAATCAGCAAAGAGACCGAAGCTAAACTCTTCAGTCCCTTCTTCTCCACCAAGCCGAACGGGCAGGGGATTGGCCTGGTGTTTATCAGGGAAGTTTTGAGCCGTCATGGTTGCACGTTCTCCTTACGTACCTACAACGATGGATTGACCCGCTTCCGTATACTATTTAATTGAAATTTGAAAGTTTTACCTTTCACCTTTCAATTTTCAATTTTTACCTTTCGCCTTTCCATTTTTAAAGAATTCTTTTGCATACTCCTCCAGTATCTTTTTAATGCCTTGGCCGATGGTTGCATAGTCTTTCTCGTCCAGATTGGCGAGTGAGGCGCGTACGCTCCATTCGGGGCCGTCAAAACCACCGCCGTTCAGCAGCACCAGAGAGGTTTCTTTGGCAAGGCGGAAGACTACGTTCAGCGGGCTGTAGGTACGTTTCAGATATTCTACAAAGTCGTCCCCATAGAACTTCTTTGCCCAAACCAGCATGTCGATTTCTGTATAATAACCTACGCGCAACGGGTCTTCCGTCAGCGTGAAACCGGTATTTTCCCAAAGGGCATGCAATCGGCGCCGGATAATTTCCTGCATTTTCTGCTTGTAGCTGTTCTCTTTGTCCAGCAGGGCAAAGGCGGCGAATAAGCTCATCTGCATCTGTTGAGGCAATGAAAGTCCGGCGGTATGGTTCAGTGCCACCTGACGGCTGTCGGCAACCATACGGTCGATAAACTTCAGTTTTTCAGGTTCCAGAGTGAGGGTGGAGTAGCGGTGGTGCAGAATCTCCCGTTTCTCTTTCGGCAGTTTGGCTATCAGCTTGTCGAACAGATTGAATTCGTGCAGCGCTATGACGGCATTGCGCCAGCCGGTAGCGCCGAAATACTTGGAGAAAGAGTACACGCAAAGCGTATTGTACGGAATTTCTGCCATGAACGAGCGGAAGTGCGGACTGAATGTACCGTATACGTCGTCTGTAATAATCATCAGATTAGGGTTGTCATTTCTGACGATACTCACGATGCGCGCCATTGTATCCGGACTGAGTGTGTAGCTGGGCGGATTACTGGGATTGGTGACAAAGAGGGCCTTGATTTTAGGGCTTTTCAAGCGGTCTATGTCTTCGTCGCTGTACTGCCAGAGGTGCATCCCTTCGTTATTCATGCGGTTGGCATGTATTTTGGTCACTCGAAACTGGTAGCGGCTGAGTTGTGGGATTTCAATATAGGGGGTAAAGGCAGGAACCATGAGGACGATACCGTCGCCTTTGTCCAGCAGGAAATTCTCTTGCAGCGAATCGAAGATGTAACACATGGCAGCCGTTCCGCCTTCGGTGGCAAACAGGTCATAGGCACCCCCGGGGAGGACGGTTGTCGCACATCTCTTGCGAAAGGTAATCTTGCACAAGGATTTCCGTAAAATGAAGGATGCGGTCGGGCACGGGATACTGGTCGCCTACAATGCTTTCGGCCCATTCGTGTACAAGGCTGTCGGGGTCGGCGGCATGCTGCATCAGCAGGTAGTTGTAGGTTTGTTCCAGCAATTTGGCGCCCGGTACGTTATTGTTCTTTTTCAGGAAGGCTTCGAAGCGAGAGGCAATGCCTTTTTTTTCGGGGATGCCTGCAATTCCCTCGGGCAAATCCATGATGCGGCGGCACTCTTCCAGGCCGAAGCTTCCCAACAGGAAGAAGGCTTCGCGTGGAGCGGTTGCAATCCAGTTGGGGTTGCCGCGCCCTGCGTTCAGCATGGTACGGGCGGTTTTCTTCAGACTCTCGTCTGCCATGTCTATCAGGCGGTTCTTCAGTTCGAAAGGACTGATAGATTCCATTTTCTTTTCTAAAAGTTTTGTATCCATAAGCTCAAGTTTAGGTTCGTTATTTATTGTTTTCAGTCATTCGGCGAATAATCTCTGTTCATGCGGTATACTATTTCTTTCCTTGCTTGAAATTAATCGTCCGATATATGTTTCCTTTTCGTCCGACAGTTGTTGAATCATCGTCCGACAACTGTTGAATTATCGTCCGACAGCTGTCGGACGAATAGCTATTAGTGAATGGGTATATAGTCGCTTGCATTTCCGGCAATAATTCTTTGAATGCTCCGGATTAGTAAGCATTGGTACAGAATCGTCTTATATTAGCAAAACGATGACTACACCCCATATTATTAATAAGGTATTGCCCACGGCATAGGTCACGGTGTATCCCAGAGCAGGTGTCTCACTCTCAACGGCATCCTGCACCGCGCCTAAAGCGGCCGTAGTGGTACGTGCCCCCGCGCAGACGCCCAAAGCCAGTGCCGGATGGAACTTGAAAACATACCTTGCCAGCAGCAAGCCGATAATCAGCGGCAGGGCGGTGGCGGCTGCTCCCACCAGAAACAGACTGATACCTACGTCGTGGAAGCCCTGCACGAAACTGGGACCTGCCGAAATGCCCACTACCGCAATGAACATGTTCAGACCGACATTGTTCAACACCCATTGCGAAGGTTCGGGAATGCGCCCGAAGGTGGGGTGCTTACTGCGGAGCCAGCCGAAGAACAAGCCCGCAATCAATGCGCCGCCGCTTGTGCTCAAGCTGATGGGGATGCCGCCGATATGGACGGAAAGTGCTCCGAACAAACCTCCGACAAGGATACCAAGGCCTACGAATATCATATCCGTCTGGTTGGTAGGGCGGTCTATATACCCCAGACGTTTGGCTGCTGCTTCCACTTCCTGCCTGGTACCTACCACTTCGATGACGTCGCCGGCATCTACTACCGTTTGTGCCAGCACGGGAATGGATATTCCGGCGCGCTTGATACTCCGGATACTGACACCGTGCATGAACTTTTCCCTTCGGATAGCTGCAACCGTCTTGCCGGCAACCGTCTTGCGTGTGATTGTAACCGGTAACTTTTCGGCAGGAAAATCCAGGAGCTGGGCATCTTGTACTTCCGGCCCTATCCAGCTTTCTTCGCCTATGATGTATTCGCGGCGTCCGCTTAGCACTACTTCGTCTCCCGGCTCTATCTGTATGTTCATGCTGACTTCCACCACAACTCCGGATTTGCGGAGGCGTTCCACAAATAGACGTTTGTCGTGCTGCCGGAAGTAGACTTCCAGGTCAATCACCCGCTTTCCATTCTTGAACCATTCGTTTTCGACCCGGTAGGCACGGAAAGTGACGGGGCGTGCCGCCGGCATGAATCCCGGTTCGTCAGCCAGAGAGCTGCCCATCTTCGCCTCCAGTTCCTTGCAGGCGGCTTTCACCTTATCCAGTCCGCCCAGCATCTTGGGACCAATGGATGATAGGACCCATGCCGAGCCTGCCGTACCGAAAATGTAGGTTACGGCATAGGATACGGGGATGATGTTGACGTAACTTTGGCGTTGCGCTTCGTCCAGTCCCATGTTTGCCATGGTGTCTTCGGCCACTCCGATGACGGCGGAGATGGTTTGCGAACCGGCCAGCAGTCCGGCAGCTTCACCGGCATTGTAGCCCATCATCAGGGCCAGCAGCCAGGTCACTAACAGTACGGATACACACATCAGTACGGCAAAGCCTACTTGGGGTAATCCGTCCTTTTTCAGTCCGCGGAAGAACTGGGGACCCACTTTATAGCCCACGGCAAAAAGGAAAAGCAGAAAAAATACCGACTTTATCGGACCCGGTACGGCTATATTCAGTTGCCCTACCAGTACGCCTACAAGCAGTACACTGGTCACTGTGCCCAGCGTAAACTTACCGATACGCAGTTTCCCCAGCCAGAACCCCAGAAAAATGGTGAGGAAAATGGCTAATTCGGGACGTTCTCTGAGTTGGTTGAAAATCCATTCCATAATCAAGTTGTTTAGGTTATATATTGGTTGTTCCGATGCTTTCTGGAGCGTCGTTTCGCTATACAACGGGTTTTAACGGGAAGTGTTTTGAATAAAAGTGGTTTTTTAGAACATTTATTCCGCAAAACCGGACTTTTAGAAAAAGTTTTCTTCCGTACCTTTGCCATCCAAATTAGGTAAAACAAGGTATGAAGTTGTTTTTTAGGGTATTTCTGCTTATCCAGCTGGTTACTCTTCCATTGAGAGCACAATATATGGTGCAAGGCGTTGTCACCGATTCGTTGACGAAGGAGCCGTTGCCTTATACGTCAGTTTATCTGAAAGGAACTACGGAGGGAGGGATGACGGACAATAACGGCCGTTTTTCCTTCAAGACCTATCGCCCGGAAGCACGGCTGGTAATCTCGGCCGTGGGCTATAATGAATACGTCCGGCTGATTCATCCTGCAAAGTCTTCTAAGTTCAATATTGCCCTTTCGCCAGCCACTTATGCACTGGATGAGGTGGTGGTGAAGCCGAAACGTGAACGGTATAAGAAAAAGGATAATCCCGCAGTGGAGTTTGTACGCAAGATGATAGAGCATCGGGATGACTACTCGCCCGACGAACGCGACTTCTGGAAACGTGACCGCTATGAAAAGATGACTTTTGCCATCAATAACTTCGACAGCCTGAAGCAACAGAAGTGGCTTTACCGTAAGTTCAAGTTTCTGACGGATTATGTCGATACCTCTGCCGTTACCGGCAGGCCGGTATTGGCCATCTCCAACCGTGAGTTGCTTGCCACAGACTATTACCGCAAGTCTCCGCATAGCCGGAAACAGTGGGTCACCGCCCGCAGGCAGGCAGGAGTGGACGAAATGCTTTCGCAGCAGGGTATGGAACAGGCTATCAGTGTCACCATGACCGATGTAGACCTTTATGAGAACAACATCACCTTGTTCACCAATAAGTTTGTCAGTCCGTTATCTTCTTTAGGCCCTTCGTTCTACAAATACTATCTGATGGATACGCTGACCGTTGCCGGAAAGCCTTGCGTGGACTTGACTTTCGTGCCTTTCAACTCCGAGTCGTTCGGCTTTACGGGGCATCTGTACGTCATGCTGGACAGCACCTATTTTGTAAAGCGTGCCGTCATGAACTTTCCTCAGAAAATCAATCTGAATTTTGTGGATTACATGAAGATAGAACAGAATTTTGACCGCGCGGAGGACGGTACGAGGCAGTTGCTCAATGAGAGTATCACTACGGAGTTCAAGTTGGTGGACAATAGTGACGGTATTTATGCCAAGCGGGATGTGTATTACAGAAATTATCAGTATGAACCGGATGACAAGGCTCTGCAGGCTTTCCGAAAACCGGAAAAGGTGATTGAAGAGACATCGGCTTCCGGCTATTCGGAAGCATATTGGGATGCCAACCGCCAGGTGGAGGTCAGCAAGAAAGAGACTTCGGTGGACAAGATGATGGCCCAGTTGCGCAGCTATCCCGTTTATTTCTGGACGGAGAAAGTGTTGAAGGTGCTGTTCACGGGGTATATTCCCGCTCCGAAGGAAAAAGAACCTTTGTTCTATATCGGTATGATGAACACCACCATCAGCGGTAATGCGCTGGAAGGAGTGCGTGTGCGTGCCGGTGGGATGACAACGGCATGGCTTAATCCGCATTTGTTCGGCAGGGGATATGTGGCGTACGGTTTCCGCGACGAACGTGTGAAAGGGTTCGCGGAACTGGAATATTCTTTCCATAAGAAAAAGGAATATGCCAATGAATTTCCTATACATTCGTTGAAGCTCCGTTACTTGTCAGACGTCAATCAATATGGACAACACTATCTTTATACCAGTCAGGATAATGTTTTTCTTGCCTTGAAACGTCAGAAGGATGACCGTATCGGTTATCAGCGGAAGGCGGAACTGACCTATACCAATGAGTTCCATTCCGGCTTTTCCGTGCAGATGACGACGCGTCTGCGTAAAGATGAATCTTCGCATCTCATTCCTTTCATCAGGCAGGATGAAGATAAGACGTATGTAAAAAGTATTTCGACCAGTGAACTGGAATTGAACTGCGTTATGCTCCTAATGAGAAGTTCTTTCAGACACAGTGGAACCGTTTCCCCGTTTCGCTGGATGCTCCGGTATTTACGCTGACGCATACAATGGCCGCCAAAGGGGTACTGGGAGGAGACTATACCTATCACTATACGGAAGCGGGTTTTCAAAAGCGTTTCTGGTTCTCGGCATTCGGTTATACGGACGTTATCCTGAAAGCCGGAAAAGTCTGGAATAAGGTTCCTTTCCCTTTGCTCGTCATTCCCAACGCGAACTTGTCCTATACCATACAGCCCGAGTCCTATTCACTGATGAATGCCATGGAATTCATGAACGATGAATACGCTTCCTGGGATGTGACCTATTACTTGAACGGCTGGCTCTTCAACCGTATTCCTTTGTTGAAAAAGTTGAAATGGCGTGAAGTGCTTTCCTGTCGCGGCTTGTATGGGAATTTGAGTGATAAGAATAATCCGGCTTTTCAGCAGGATTTGTTCCGTTTTCCTGCCGGCAGCACTACAATGGGGCATACGCCATACGTAGAGGCAGGTGTAGGTGTTGAGAATATTTTAAAAGTGCTCCGGGTGGATTATGTATGGCGTTTGACTTACCGCGATTTACCTAATATAGATAAATCCGGGCTTAGAATCAGTCTGCACATGACGTTTTAACTTAAATCTTACTAACAGAGCATTAAATCGGATAAAAAGACTAATCTATATTGGGTAAAATACCCTAAATTTGAGCAATTTTTTAAACTAAAATAATTCAATGGCAATGAAAGAAAACATTAAGCCGGCAACCGGTCGTTTAGGCGTACTGGTAGTCGGAGTAGGTGGTGCGGTTGCAACCACTATGATTACAGGTACATTAGCAGCCCGTAAGGGGTTGGCAAAAGCTATAGGCTCAATCGCACAAATGGCTACTATGCGTATGCAGGACGGCAAAGAACATCTGATTAAGGATATAGTGCCTTTGGTTGATTTGAACGACATCGTTTTCGGCGGTTGGGACATTTTCCCGGACAACGCCTACGAAGCTGCTATGTATGCCGAGGTTTTGAAAGAGAAAGACTTGAATTTGGTAAAAGACGAACTGCAAGCCATCAAGCCGATGCCTGCTGCTTTTGACCACAATTTTGCAAAACGCCTGAACGGTACGCATATTAAGAAGGCTGCTACACGTTGGGACATGGTAGAGCAGTTGCGTGAGGATATCCGTAACTTCAAGGCAGCCAATAACTGCGAGCGTATTGCTGTGCTGTGGGCTGCAAGTACCGAAATATATATTCCGCTGTCCAAGGAGCACGAATCTCTCGCTGCTTTGGAACAGGCAATGAAGGAAAACAATACTGAAGTCATCTCTCCGAGTATGTGCTATGCATACGCTGCCATTGCAGAAGGCGCTCCGTTTATTATGGGTGCTCCTAACCTGTGCGTAGATACTCCGGCTATGTGGGAATTCTCCAAGAAGATGAATGTGCCTATTGCCGGTAAAGACTTCAAGAGCGGTCAGACTTTGATGAAGACTGTACTTGCTCCGATGTTCAAGACCCGTATGCTGGGTGTAAGCGGATGGTTCTCTACCAATATCTTGGGTAATCGTGACGGTGAAGTGCTTGACCAACCGGAAAACTTCAAGACAAAAGAAGTCAGCAAGCTGTCTGTTATCGACAATATCTTCGAACCGGAGAAATATCCTGACTTGTACGGTGATGTATATCACAAAGTACGTATCAACTATTATCCGCCCCGTAAGGACAATAAGGAGGCATGGGATAACATCGATATTTTCGGCTGGATGGGCTATCCGATGGAAATCAAGGTTAACTTCCTGTGTCGCGACTCCATTCTTGCTGCTCCCATCGCGCTCGACTTGGTTATTTTCAGTGATTTGGCATTGCGTGCAGGCATGTGCGGCATCCAGACGTGGCTGTCCTTCTTCTGCAAGAGCCCGATGCACGATTTCGAGCATGAGCCGGTACACGATTTGTTCCAGCAATGGCGCATGGTGAAAGAGACTCTCCGCAACATGGTGGGTGAAACTGCACCAAGTTATCTGGATTAAAAAAAACAGTGATAAGGTGATAGAAATAAGGTGGTAAGGTGATAGAGTGATAGCACTTTACCACTTTATCACTTTTATTACTTTATTGCATTTATCACTTTACCGTTTTTATCGCATTTATCACCTCATTACTTTTTTGATGAAGAAACCCTCCCTCCTCCCAGTCATTATCGGTACGGGCTTTGGCTCGGGCTTTTCTCCTTTTGCACCCGGCACTGCGGGAGCTTTGCTGGCTACGCTTATCTGGTTCGGGTTGTCTTATCTGGTTTCAAGTGTCTGCCTTTTGTGGCTGACAGTAGCATTGATTTTGGTATTTACACTTGCCGGTATCTGGGCTGCCAACCGCCTGGAGGTATCTTGGGGCGAAGACCCTTCGCGCGTGGTGGTCGATGAAATGGTCGGTGTGTGGATTGCTTTGCTTGCAGCGCCTGCCGGACACGTATGGTATGCGTTGGGAGCGTTTGTCTTGTTCCGCTTGTTTGATATATTCAAGCCCTTGGGCATTCGCCGTATGGAAAGTCTGCCGGGTGGAATCGGGGTAATGATGGACGATATTCTGTCCGGAGTCTACGGATTTATAATTTTGATTGTGGCAAGATGGATAATCAGTTGAAATCAAATGGCAAAGGTGTGTCGTGGCGCCATTCTGTCTGGATCTTCTTCAAGGCCCAGATTTCTGCGCAATTCGCAAGCTTTGTCGATTTTCTGGTGACTATCCTTCTGGTAAAGGCTTTTGCTGTTTTTTATCTTTATGCCACATTCACGGGTTCCGTGGTAGGAGGCATTGTAAACTGTGCCATTAATTACGGATGGGTGTTCCATGCCGAAGACTGTAAGAAAACGCATGTTGCCGTGAAATATCTCTTTGTCTGGGGAGGCAGCATTATACTGAATACCTGGGGCACTTTTGCACTGACCGAGTGGCTTACGGGCATGACATGGGTCAATGGGCTGTTGGGATATTATATAGACAATGTATTTATTCTGTCAAAGATAATAGTAGCAGTGCTGGTAGCTTTTTTTTGGAACTACCATCTGCAACGTTTTTTCGTTTATCGTAATCACAATATAAAAGGCTTTCTGAAACATTATTTAGAGAACAAAAAAGACGAATATGAATTATAGAGATTGGTTGCAGCAGGTGATATACAAGATTATCAATCCTGTGGTGCATGGTATGATTAGAATTGGCATTACGCCTAACTTTATTACGACTACGGGGCTGGTGCTGAATATCGTGGCGGCTGCCTTGTTTGTGTATGCCGGGGTGTACAAGAGTGGTGAACTGGCCTATGTAGGCTGGGGAGGCGGTATTGTGCTCTTTGCCGGGTTGTTTGACATGATGGACGGACGTGTGGCACGCGTGGGTAAAATGAGTTCTACTTTCGGTGCGCTCTACGACTCCGTACTCGACCGTTACAGCGAGCTCGTGACATTGTTCGGCATCTTCTATTACCTGATGCTGCAAGGCTATTTGTGGGGCTCCATCATTACATTCATTGCGTTGATAGGTTCGCTGATGGTGAGTTACGTGCGTGCCCGTGCCGAAGGTTTGGGGCTGGAGTGTAAAGTCGGTTTCATGCAGCGTCCCGAACGCGTTGTGCTGACTGCCCTCGGTGCCATGTTCTGCGGTATCTTTGGTGATTGTACCTTGTTCGACCCGATGCTGATACTGATTGTGCCTATGGCGGTGATTGCCATATTGGCGAATTTGACGGCATTTGCCCGCTTGGCGCATTGCTATAAACTACTGAAAGACAAGGAATGAAAAATAGTTTGTTTCCCTCTGTGAGAGAGGCGGTGCTGGTGATTGTCATCACAGCGTTTTTCCTGATTCTGACAGCGGTCTGTATCGGGCTTCGTCCGGAACATTTCCTGATGGCGGGTGTATTTTTGGTATTGTTCTTTGCCGGACAGACAACCCGTAAGTTGGCAGTGGCGCTGTTGCCGTTTTTCATATTCGGCATTTCGTATGACTGGATGCGCGTATATCCCAATTACCAGGTGAATCCCATTGATGTAAAGGACTTTATGAGGCAGAAAAATCCCTTTTTGGCTTGTCTGTAGACGGTGCTGTCCTTATCCCTTGTGAGTATTTTGCTTTGAACCATTGTCCTGTTGCCGATTTCTTTGCCGGGATATTCTATCTCTGTTGGGTACCGGTTCCCATTGCATTCGGGTTGTGGCTCTATCTGAAGGGTGACCGTAAGGTATATCTTCGTTTTGCGATGGTGTTCCTGCTGGTTAATCTCATCGGTTTTGCCGGCTATTACATCCATCCCGCTGCTCCGCCCTGGTATGCCATGAATTATGGTTTCGAGCCGATACTCGACACTCCGGGCAATGTGGCAGGCTTAGGGCGCTTTGACGAATTGCTGGGATGCTCCATCTTCAACTCCATTTACGGAAGGAATGCCAATGTATTTGCGGCAGTGCCCTCGCTCCATGCCGCCTATATGGTGGTGGCTTTGGCTTACGCGGTTATGGACCGCAGCAAAAAGTGGTTGATAGCGTTGTTTGCGGTGATTATGGTCGGTATCTGGTGGACGGCTGTCTATTCCGGACATCATTATCTGATTGATGTGATGTTGGGCATCTCTTGTGCATTGCTGGGTATTTTTGTTTTTGAGAAAGGACTGATGAAGTGGGGAGCGTTCGGACGCTTCTTTGAAAGATACAGTCGATACATTAAATAAGGTATACAATGAATAATTTTGTTTTTTATAGTCCTACAGAGTTTGTCTTTGGCAAGAATACTGAAGTGCAAGTCGGTGCATTGGCGCGTAAGTATGGTGCACAAAAAGTGATGATAGTATATGGAGGCGGTTCTGTTGTACGGAGTGGTCTGCTGGATAGAGTGAAGCAATACTTGCAGGAAGCCGGTGTGGCTTATTGCGAAATGGGAGGTGTCCAGCCCAATCCCATTGACGGTAAGGTGTACGAAGGTATTCAGCTTTGCCGTCGTGAGCAGGTGGATATGATGCTTCCTGTGGGAGGTGGTTCGGTCATAGATACGGCAAAGGCCATTGCTGCCGGAGCCCTCTATGATGGGGACTTCTGGGATTTCTTTATCGGTCGTGCCAAGGTGGAGAAAGCGTTGAAAGTAGCCGTGGTGCTGACTATCCCGGCTGCCGGAAGCGAGGGTTCGGGCAATACGGTAATTACCAAGACAGAGACACTCCAAAAACTGGGTCTCTGTGCCCCCGAGCATTTGCGTCCCGTATTTTCCATCATGAATCCTGAACTGACCTACACCCTCCCGGCTTATCAGACGGCTTGTGGCATTGCCGACATGATGGCCCACATCATGGAGCGTTACTTCACGAATACACCGGATGTGGAAATCAGCGACCGGCTTTGTGAAGGCACCTTGACAGCTATCATTAAAGAAGCTTACCGGGTGAAACAGCAACCGGACAACTATGCCGCGCGTGCCAACATTATGTGGTGCGGCACTGTGGCGCATAACGGAACTTGTGGGGTAGGGCGTGAGGAAGACTGGGCATCCCATGCACTGGAACATGAAATCAGTGCTATCTATAATGTAGCCCACGGTGCCGGCTTGGCTGTAATCTTCCCTGCCTGGATGGCTTTTATGGCAGAACATAATCCGGCAAAGATAGCCCAGTTTGCCCATCGTGTTTTTGATATACCCAAGTCCGAAGATTTGGAAGAGATGGCTTTGGCAGGTACTGCCCGACTGAAACACTTTTTCCGTTACATGGGCTTGCCGGTTAGCTTTAAGGAGTTGGGTATCGAGCATCCCGATATAGACCGTATGCTCGTCAGTCTGCGGCGCAATAAAGGCGAACTGCTTGGCAACTACGTGAAGCTGACCATGACTGATTGCAGGGAAATCTATCGTTTGGCTTTATAACGAAAGGCATGTTTGGGGAGAGCTCCCCCAAAGCAAGAGCTAAAAAAGACGGCGAAGATAAATACCCTTCGCCGTCGTTTTTTTATTTGATTTCGATTTCTTCCTTCATGTCAATCTCTTCTCCCTGCGGATCGTAGAAAACATATTCCAGAAATGCTAATTTCTGACTTGGAATAATCTTGATTCCGAATCCGTACTTCATTTGCCACTTCCGTTTCAGTGAAAGAACTCCCTGATTGATGTAGGCAGCGATATACGGGTGGATGTGTAACGAGAATTTCTTTATCTTCAATTTGTTGACAAGGTAGTCAATCTTACTCTCTAAGGTGTCCGTAAAGAGGATGGACGATTTAATAGTGCCTTTACCAAAGCAGGTTGGACAGGTTTCCGTAGTATTCACATCCATTGCCGGACGTACTCGTTGACGCGTAATCTGCATCAATCCGAATTTACTGAGTGGCAGGATGTTGTGTCGTGCTCTGTCTTTCTGCATATTGGCACACATACGTTCGTAAAGCTTTTGTCTGTTTTCGGCTTCATTCATGTCAATGAAATCCACCACGATGATACCACCCATATCTCTTAGCCGCAATTGGCGCGCCAGTTCATCGGCAGCACCCAGATTCACTTCCAGTGCGTTGGCCTCCTGCCCGTTGGCATTCTTGATGCGGTTACCGCTGTTCACGTCTACTACGTGAAGCGCTTCGGTATGCTCAATAATCAGGTAAGCCCCGCTTTTGTATGAAACGGTCTTGCCGAATGACGACTTTATCTGTTTGGTGATACCGAAATTGTCGTAAATAGGGAGCTGCCCTTTGTACAGCTTACAATTCCTGCCCGTTCAGGGGCGATGAGTGTTACGTAATCCTTGATTTCGTGGAATACAGCTTCGTTGTTCACATAGATGTTTTCGAAAGAAGGATTGAACAAGTCGCGCAACAACCTACGGCACGGCTGGTTTCTTCGTAAATCAGTGTCGGAAATTTGGTGGCTTTTTGTACTTTGACAATAGCTTCTTCCCAATGTTTTAATAAAACCTTAAGCTCTCCGTCAAGCTCGGCCACGCGTTTACCTTCGGCAACAGTGCGGACGATGACACCGAAATTCTTGGGCTTGATACTCATCAGCAGTTGCTTGAGGCGTGCGCGCTCTTCACTTGATTTAATTTTTTGTGATACGGAAACCTTATCATTAAAGGGAATCAATACAAGATACCTTCCGGCAAAGGAGAGTTCGGAAGTCAGTCTCGGCCCTTTGGTTGAGATAGGCTCCTTACGATTTGCACCACTACTTCTTGTCCTACCTTGAGTGTGTTGGATACTGTTCCGTCCTTTTCAAGGTCGGGAAGTATGGTTGCTTTGGTAATTGGATTAAGCTTTTTCTTGTCGCTTAAAGTTTGCTTTACGTATTTCTCTAACGAGTTAAATTGAGGACCTAAGTCCAGATAATGAAGAAAAGCATCTTTCTCGTAACCTACATCCACGAAGCAGGCATTCAGGCCCGGCATCAATTTCTTGACGCGTCCCAAATACATGTTGCCCACAGAGAAGGAGATGTTTCTTCCTTCGCTCTGGAGTTCCACCAGGCTTTTGTCTTCGAGTAAAGCAATGGAAACTTCTTTGGGCTGTACGTCTACAACGAGTTCGCTTGTCACAATAATTGGCTTTTAAATGATTCTATTTACTACTTAAACAAAGAACAAACCCGCGAGACAATTAGCTTCACAAGTTTGTTCTTTATTTTGTCCTTCAGACTAAAAATTACTTTTTGCTTTTATGTCTGTTCTTTCTTAGTCTTTTTTTACGCTTGTGCGTAGACATTTTATGTCTTTTTTTCTTCTTTCCGCTTGGCATAGCTTCAAAATTTTTATGGGTTAATACTAATTGTTTATTATTTTTTCACAGAGATGGTGAACGTTCTTGGCAGGCTTAAAAGCCGGAATGTTATGTTCCGGAATAATTATTGTAGTGTTCTTTGAGATGTTGCGTGCTGTTTTTCTGAGCTCTTTTCTTTACTACAAAACTACCAAACCCGCGGAGATAAACATTTTCATCTTTGGATAAAGATGCCTTCACTGCGTCCATGAACGCTTCAACGGTTGCAAGTACTGTTACTTTGTCGATTCCGGTGTTCTTTGTAATTTCGTTTACAATATCAGCTTTAGTCATTTTCTTTAAAAAAAATATTATTACTATAGTTTTCCTAATTTTTTGGACTGCAAATATATAGCTTTTCCGTGGCTCTAAAAAATATATTTCGGACAATTTTCTAAAAAAGTCTTGGCATTAAGCTTTGTTAGGCTGAAAATGAAGTATTTTTGCAGCATGAATATTTTTAGCGGAACATTGTTGGACTGGTATGCGGAGAACAAACGCGACCTTCCGTGGCGAAATACCACGGACCCTTATCTGATATGGATTTCTGAAATCATCTTACAACAGACAAGAGTGGCGCAGGGGTATGAGTATTTTCTGCGTTTCATAAAACGCTTCCCGGATGTGGTGTCGCTGGCTGCTGCGTCCGAGGACGAAGTGATGAAATATTGGCAGGGCCTGGGGTACTATTCGCGTGCCCGCAACCTGCATGCCGCAGCCAAAAGCATGAAGGGGACATTTCCGAAAACCTATGCAGAGGTACGTGCTTTGAAGGGAGTGGGGGATTATACGGCAGCGGCCATCTGCTCCTTTGCCTATGACATGCCTTATGCGGCGGTCGACGGAAATGTGTATCGGGTGCTTTCCCGCTATTGCGGCATTGATGTGCCCATTGACTCTACGGAAGGAAAGAAGACTTTTGCTGCTTTAGCTGTGAGGTGCTCGATAAATCCAGGCCGGCAGATTATAACCAGGCAATTATGGACTTCGGAGCCGTGCAGTGTACGCCGCAGTCGCCCAACTGTCTGTTTTGTCCTTTGTCCGGCAGCTGCCGGGCATTGTCTGAAGGAAAAGTGCAGCAACTGCCCGTGAAGCAACATAGAACCAAGACGTTCAACCGCTATTTTAATTATATATATGTACGCATGGGCGCGTGTACCTTGATACATAGAGGACGGAGGACGATATCTGGAAAAATCTCTTTGAATTGCCTCTGGTTGAAACGGAAAAAGATTTATCCGAAGAGGAATTTCTGGCATGTCCGCAGTTTCATGCGCTGTTTGCAGAGGGAGAGGTGCGGATGGTCCGTACACTGCTTCGGGGGGTGAAACATGTATTGTCCCACAGAGTGATTTACACCAACTTCTACGAGGTTACTCTGCCCGATAATTCGAGCTCCTTCTCAAGTTACCAACGGGTTGCAGTCGAAGATTTGGGCCGTTATGCGGTACCCCGGCTGATACATGCTTTCTTGGAGAAATATGTATAAAAGTTGTTTGTATTCTTGCATGGTGTGAATATTCTCGTTAATTTTGGCAGCAAATTAATAAAATAGAAGCTTATGTCAGTAAATAAAGTGATATTGATAGGAAATGTGGGACAAGACCCTAAAATAACCTATTATGAAGGTGGAAACTGTGTTGCCCAGCTTTCTTTGGCCACTACGGAGAAAGGATACACTTTGCAGAATGGTACGCAGATTCCGGACCGTACCGAATGGCATAACCTGATATTCCGTGGCCGTTTAGGCGAAATCGTTGAGAAATATGTGCATAAAGGCGATAAGCTTTACGTGGAAGGTAAGATACGTACCCGTTCTTACGATGACCAGGGAGGCATCAAGCGTTATGTGACTGAGATATTTGTCGACAATATGGAGATGCTGACTCCGAGAACGGCAACTCCCGGTGCTGGCCCTTATGCGCCGCAGGCGGGAGCCGCCCCCCAGCCACAACAACCAGTACAACCGCAGGCTGCTCCTGCACAAAATAATCCGACGGACGACTTACCGTTCTAATTGTTTAACTAAAACCAAAATCTTTGGACCCAGACGCTTATTTATGCCAGTTGGCAGATGTTTTTAACAGTATAACCGTACATACTCCTTCTGTTTCGGCCGTTGTAGCTATTGTATTGGCTGGTGTGCTTTTGCTTGCTTCCGGTTTTGCATCAGCTTCCGAAATAGCCTTTTTCTCTCTTTCTCCGTCAGACCTGAATGCAATAGCGGAGAGAAAGCATCCTTCGGATGAGAAAATCAGTAATCTGCTGGACAACAGCGAACGTTTGTTGGCAACGATACTGATTACGAACAACTTCGTGAATGTAACCATAATCATGCTCTGTAACTTCTTTTTTATGAATGTGTTCCAATTTCATTCTCCCATTGCAGAGTTCCTCATTCTGACAGTAGTCCTTACATTTTTGCTGTTGCTTTTCGGTGAAATCATGCCTAAGATATATTCGGCTCAGAAGACGCTGGCTTTCTGCCGTTTTGCCGCTCCCGGCATCACGTTTTGCCGTTCCGTATTCTATCCGATGGCATCTATGCTGGTACGTTCCACCTCTTTCCTGAACAAACATATGGTCCGCAAGAACCATAACATATCGGTAGACGAACTTTCGCATGCGTTGGAGCTGACCGACAAGGCCGAGCTTTCGGAGGAGAATAATATTCTGGAAGGTATCATCCGCTTTGGCGGGGAAACGGCCAAGGAGGTCATGACCTCTCGCCTTGATGTGGTGGACCTGGATATCCGTACCCCTTTCAAAGATGTGGTGAAGTGCATCGTAGAGAACGCTACTCCCGTATTCCTGTCTATGCGGAAACACGTGACAATATCAAAGGGGTGCTTTATATCAAGGATTTGCTTCCCTCATTTGAATAAAGGGAGATAATTTCCGCTGGCAGTCGCTTATTCGTCCGGCTTATTTTGTTCCGAAACCAAGATGATTGATGATTTGCTGCGCGATTTCCAGGCAAACAAGATTCATATCGCTATTGTGGTGGATGAATTCGGAGGGACATCGGGTATTGTTACGATGGAAGATATTATTGAGGAGATTGTGGGGAGATTCGTGACGAATACGATGATGAAGAACGTACTTATGCCGTACTCAATGACCACACATGGGTGTTTGAAGCCAAGACCCAGCTGACTGATTTCTATAAAATAACGAAGATAGACGAGGAAACGTTCGATGAGGTGGCAGGGGATGCCGATACGCTTGCCGGACTTCTGCTGGAACTGAAGGGGGAATTTCCTGCTCTCCATGAAAAGGTGACCTACGGCCGTTATGAGTTTGAGGTGTTGGAGATGGACAACCGCCGTATCCTGAAAGTGAAGTTCACAGTAAATGCCCCGGCAGAACCCAACTCTTCTTCCCTTTAATTTTTAATTATTAATTTTTAAATTGTTCCGTGCCCCTCTTCTTGCAACATACCGCTCTTCCCTGTCGATGGGGAATTTGGAAAACGGAGGAATCTCCGGAGGAATTGCTGGCCATGCTTCCTCATCAGGAAGTATACCGGGAAGGTATGCGGCGCTTCACCGCGGCACACCGCCGTTTGGAGTGGCTGGCTGTCCGCGTATTGCTTTATACTCTGTCGGGAGAAGAGAAAGAGATTGCCTATCATCCCAGTGGGAAACCTTATCTGGCGGATGACTCCGCCTCTCTCAGTATTTCGCATACGAAAGGTTATGTGGCTGTTGTCTTGGGATTGCCGGGTCGGGAAGTGGGTGTTGACATCGAGCAGTATGGTGAGCGGGTAAGGAAGGTGGCACATAAATTCATGCGCGAAGATGAACAGCCATCCGTGTTTCGCGGAACCGACACTTGGTCACTGTTGCTGCACTGGTCGGCTAAGGAGACCATGTTCAAATGCCTGAATGCTTCCGAGGTTGATTTTCGCGGGCACATGCGCATTCTGCCTTTTGCTGTAAATGAAAGCGGCGTATTCTCCGCCGAAGAATATCGTACGGTGGAGAAACGCCGGTTCACTATTCATTATTATTTGTTTCCGGATTTTGTCTTGACATTGAGTCTGTAAATCTCTTACAGCCTTTCCAGTTGTACCGTGAAGTGTCTCATCAACGGAGCTTCCCAGGTGATGCGCACTCCGCGGGTAATACTTTCCCGTTTGTCATATACATTTTTCAAAGCGGCTGCCACCACATCCATGTGGTTGTTGGTATACACGCGGCGGGGGATGGCAAGCCGGAGCAAGTCCAGGCCGTTGAAGCGGTTTTCGCGGGTCACCGGGTCGCGGTCTGCCAGCAGATACCCGATTTCGCAGCCGCGTATGCCTGCTTCCAGATAGAGCTCAGCGGTCAGTGTTTGTGCCGGGAATTCTTCTTTGGGCACATGTGTCAGCACTTTGGGGGCATCCACAAATATGGCATGGCCGCCTGCGGGACGTTGGTAGGGTATCCCGTACTCATCCAGTTTCATGGCTAGATAGCCCACCTGGTGAATGCGGGTTTCCAGATTGTCAAATTCAGTATTTTCATCCAGGCCGATAGCAAGGGCGTTCATGTCACGACCGTTCATGCCTCCGTAAGTAAGGTAGCCTTCGAACTGCACGCAGAAGCCTTTGGCACCTTCATACCAGTCTTTCCGGCGGGTGGCTATGAATCCGCCCATGTTGACAATACCGTCTTTTTTGGCACTCATCGTCATACCGTCGGCAAGGTCAAACATCTCGCGGGTAATTTCCTTTATGCTCTTGTTGCGGTAACCTTCTTCTCTCATTTTGATGAAGTAGGCATTTTCCGCAAAGCGTGCCGAGTCAAAGAGAACGGGCTTGCCGTACTTGTCGGCAATGGCGCGGACTTCGCGCAGGTTCTGCATGGAAACCGGCTGGCCGCCTGCAGTGTTGTTGGTTATGGTGACGATGACGAACGGTATCCGTTCGCTATGTTCCTGTAATGCTTTTTCCAGTTTTTTAGGGTCTACATTGCCTTTGAAGGGAATTTCCAGCTGTGTCTGTTTGGCTTCGTCTATGGTGCAGTCCAGAGCCAATGCCCGGCGTCCCTCAATATGTCCTTTGGTGGTGTCGAAATGGGAGTTTCCCGGCACAATGTCGCCCTCGTGCACCAAGTAGGAGAAGAGTACATTTTCGGCAGCGCGTCCCTGGTGGGTGGGGATAATGTATTCAAATCCGGTGAGGCGGGTGATGACTTCTTTCAGTTTGAAGAATGAGGTGGCTCCGGCATAGCTTTCGTCACCCAGCATCATGCCTGCCCATTGGCGGTCGCTCATGGCGCCGGTGCCTGAGTCGGTGATGAGGTCGATATAAACTTGTTCCGATTTGAGTTGGAATACGTTGTAATGGGCTTCTTTCAACCACTGTTCACGCTCCTGGCGGGTACTTTTACGAATAGGTTCCACCATTTTGATTTTCCATGATTCGGCAAATGGTAATTCCATAGACTCTGTATCTTTAATAATTTGACAATAGGTTAACGGATAAACCGATTATTGCAGTTTAATGTGCCGAATTTAGGCAAAATCTATGTAGTCGGCAAACCAATGCATCGCAAAGATAATGAAAAGTAACAAAACCAAAATAAAGAAAATTTCTCCTTTGCCATCGTAAAAACAAATCAAAATGAATGACGGCATTTTTACGATAACCAATTTAAATATGACTTTTTGTAATGTAAATGTCCGGACGAATCACTTCGGCCGGACATCATTCAAATAAACTTGGCAGAGTTTATTACCTTCTTTACTTTCTCTGAATTAGGTTTGATGAATGAAATGATGGACGGTTTGTCCGGCTCATTAGACTCAACGCTTTTTCCTCGAAAGCAATGATAAAGTATGCAGACGCTTCTCTTCTTTATCCGAAGGTCTTCTTTGTGCCTTACTGATAAAATCGGTGATTTTTTGAAATTCGTAAATGGAAAATATCTCCTCGGTAGTTTGCAAGTTGGAATCGGAGATTAAATTGCCGTATTGTGTAAAGAGGTTATTGACTAAGATTTCTTTTTTGTCTTTAGTAAATACACCCAATCCTTCACGAGAAGTCTGTAGGTGTGTAATCAGTTTCTCACGTTCGATATATAACGCTTCTTTGGTTTCCCGCAAACGTTTATATATCTGTATAATGTGCTGGGAAATTTCGCCAAGTTCATTATGCGGGAAAGCAGATTGTATATCGGTTTCCACCGGTTCGTTTTTATCGGCGCGTTTGGCAAATTCCCGCAGATGGTTGATTGCCGTACCCAGTTTGGATGTAAACTTATAGAAAACGAATATCAGCAATAAAGTAACAATAGCTGTAAACCAGAGGTAATGCGGATCGGCAGCCAGACTATTTACCAGGTTTACATCATAGGGTAATGCCGAGCGAATGATATACTGGGGATAGAGAGTTGCCGAATAGAAATAGGGTATGCCTGTTGTTTCGGAGGTGCGCCTTAAATCATATCCTTTGCCGTTCTTTAATGCTTTTTGGACTTCCTGACGATCAATGTGATTGCTGAATGCTTCTTGGGAAGTTTCATTGTAACTGTCATAAAGGACGCGGCCTTGTAAATTTACGATAGTGACACGAAGGTCTCTGTATGAACCTTTGGCTATATACCGGTTTAAAGTAGATGTCCATAGACTGTCCGGAATACTTCGCAACTCCTGTTGCAAGCGTTCGTTATAGTCTTGGAGTTGCGTGTCGAGCAGTTCTACTTTATACTCTTTCTCCCGTTGATATTGATAAGCAATAAAACAGGCTGCAAAGACAAGAAATAATGAGATTACCGAAAGAAATAACTTCCGGCTGAATGACAGGAAGTGTCTGTCATTATTCGGCTTCGAAGCAATAACCATATCCTAAGCGAGTTACAATACATTTGCCATATATTCCTATCTTTTTGCGCAGGCGGGTGATGTTTACGTCTATAGTGCGGTCCAACACATATACTTCGTCACTCCAGATGCGGCTCAATATGTCTTCGCGGGAAAATACGCGTCCTTTGTTTTGCAATAGCAAGAGCAGTATTTCAAACTCTTTTTTGGTGAGGGGAGCTTCCTCTCCGTCTATGCTTACTTTCTTTTTGATGATATCAAGCACTAATGATTTATAGGCAATTTGTTCAGGTGCGCGCTCCGTTTCAGTTTGCCGGGTACGGCGTAATACGGCTTTAACGCGTGCTGCTACTTCGCGTAAGGAGAAAGGCTTGGAGATATAGTCGTCTGCTCCTATATTAAATCCGGTTACCGTATCATTTTCGGTGTCTTTGGCTGTGATAAAGATGATAGGAATCTTGGCCGTTTTCTTTTCTTTCTTTAGCATACTTGCCATTTTGAATCCGGAAATTTCCCCCATCATCACGTCCAATAATAGCAGGTCGTAAGTACTGATGTCCATTTTCAAGGCATCTTCGGCAGAGTTTGCGGTATCTACTTCGTAGCCTTCATTCTCAAGGTTAAACTTTAAGATTTCGCATAAATCTTCTTCGTCGTCTACTACTAAAATCCGATATTCGTTCATTGTATTTCTGAATTAATGTAATGAGAGACGTATAGAGTCTCTTTATTACAAAGTTAAACTTTATTTCTTTTCTTCGACAAAATTGCGGCGTTTTTGTTACGATGGAATGAAACAAGTATTACATTGCGATTACAAAATCTCTCTTGCAACTAATTAAGTATTATCTTTGTATTGTTTTAAAAAGGGTTTCTATATGAAAGAATTAATGGATATAAAGAGGTGGGGACAATCTAAGTGGCGTATGCCGTTAATAGTGGCTGTATTGGCTGTTGTAATCATTGGTTCGATTTGGTTGAACGTTGCTCCTTTCCGTTCCGGTTTTGAGATAACGGATGAATTGGGTGGGAATATTTTTCCTTCCAGCATTTTGTCTGTTGCAACGACAGATGCCCAGGTGATTGTGCCGGCTGATTCGATGTTTGTGGGAAACCCAAAATCTTGTATCGCTGTGAAAGTCCGGTCGGCAAAGGCTTATAGCCGGGTGAGGATAGAAGTTGCGGAAACCCCTTTCTTTTCCCGTTCCGTTTCGGAGTTTGTATTGGCAAGGCCACGTACCGAGTATACAATCTATCCCGATATTATCTGGAACTATGAAGCCTTGAAGAATAATAATCAGGCAGAGCCGATTAGCGTTGCCGTTACGGTAGAGATGAACAGGAAAGAGTTGGGGCAGCGGGTACGTACTTTTTCGGTGCGCAGTATCAATGAGTGTTTATTGGGGTATGTTACGGGAGGTACGAGATTTCATGATACCGGAATATTCTTTGCTGCTTATGTCAATGAAGAAAATCCTATGATAGACCATTTGCTGCGGGAAGCATTGAATACTCGTATTGTGAATCGTTTTCTCGGTTATCAGGGTAGTCCTGAGGCTGTCGATAATCAGGTTTATGCCTTGTGGAATGTTTTACAGAAGCGTAAGTTCCGTTATAGTTCGGTCTCTAATACAAGCCTGTCCAGCAATGTGGTTTTCTCTCAACGTGTTCGTACATTCGATGATGCCTTGGAGTCATCGCAAATTAATTGTGTGGATGGGAGTGTTCTGTTTGCTTCTTTGCTGCGTGCCATAAATATTGAGCCGATATTGGTACGTACACCCGGACATATGTTTGTTGGTTATTATACTGATGCAAATCATAAAGATATGAAATTTCTTGAGACCACCATGATTGGGGATGTGGATTTGGACGATTTCTTTCCTGATGAACGGCTGGATTCTACTATGGTGGGAAAAACGCAGAATCAGATGTCCCGTATAACCTTTGATAAGTCTAAAGAGTATGCAAGTCGGAAATATAAAGAGAATGAAAAGGGCATTCATTCCGGCAGATTGAATTATATGTTTTTGGAAATATCCAAGGATGTAAGAAGGCGGATACAACCTATAGGAAAATAGTAAAGGTTGAATAGTTTATAAGATTAAATAGTACTTTGGGAACTTTGTTTCCAATCACTCACGTTTTCTAATTGCTTGCACTTCTGTTTTAATATTTTTTTTATTTTATGTATTTTGTGGATATAAATGTTTGTTTTTGATTGTTAATAATACTGCCGCTTTTTCAGCAATTTTCTATTTTCCAAAAATGTGATAAAAGAATTAACAGAATGATAATAAACGTGTAGCCATTTATTATATACGCTACTTATCTGATAAGAAATAATAATGTTTATTGTTTTATATTTGCCAATATTTTAAAATTATAAAAGCAAATATATTAATATTTATTTAATATATTTTAAATATATCTCTCTTTGATTTGCTGAATTAATTTATAAATTTGCAAATAAATCCAAATAAAAAGAGCTTATGAAAAGAAATTATTGCTTATCATTAGTGTTGCTTGCATTGCTTGGGATGTCTGTGCCATATTCGGTTGTTGCTGCTGATAATGCGCTAAGTTCCCAAAGTACTCAGCAAGCCAAAACAATCACAGGTAAAGTAGTGGATGTTGCAGGCGAACCGATTATTGGAGCCAGTGTATTAGTGAAAGGTTCCGGTACAGGTTCTGTTACTGACATCGATGGAAAATTCTCGGTAGAAGTTCCAGTGGGTAGCACATTGGTAGTCTCATTTGTTGGATATGCTACGGAAGAAGTGAAGGTAGGAGCGGCAAGCGACTATACGGTTACCCTGAAAGATGATACCCAGTCATTGAGTGAAGTTGTTGTAACGGCTATGGGCATTAAGAAAGAGAAAAAGGCGTTAGGTTATTCTGTTTCGGATATTAATTCCAAAGAGTTGATGAAGAACAAGCAAACGAATGTGGTAAACTCTTTGGCTGGTAAAATCCCCGGTGTAAATATTACGCAGGCAGGTGGTGCTGCGGGTGCCGGTTCCAATATTGTAATTCGTGGCGGTAACTCTGCCAGCGAATCTCGTGATAACCAGCCCTTGTTTGTTGTAGACGGTATTATCTATGATAACTCTACAGTAAATACCGGTAATTCCGGTACGGATGGCATGACGAAAACTGCAACTACTTTCAGCAACCGTGTAATGGATATTAACCCTGAAGACATTGAGAGCATGTCCGTGTTGAAAGGTGCTGCGGCTGCTGCGCTGTATGGCTCCCGTGCTGCTAATGGCGTTATTATCATTACGACCAAGAAAGGTGAAGAGGGTGCTGTAAGGGTGAATGTAAGCAGTAAATATACCTATTCATGGGCTAATAAATTACCGGAAGTTCAAAAACTGTATGGCCGTGGAGAATATAACACTTCCGGTGCTTTTATTGATAAGACGATGGATTCCTGGGGAGATCGGATTGATGGTATGGCTTATGATAATATAGATGATTTCTTTCAAGGAAGTAGTGTTTGGGATAATAGTGTAAGTGTGTCCGGCGGTAGTAAGAACGGTTCTTTCTATTTATCCGGTTCCAATTATCATCAGTCCGGCATTATCCCTACAACTGGTTATGACAAGACGACTTTCCGCTTTAATGGTGAACAGAAATACGGCATCCTGACAGTAGGAGCCAACGTTTCTTATTCGCAGGCAAGTACTGATAAGACACTGACCAGTGCAGGTTTGTACGGACAGGGCGGTAACGGTGCAATGACCGCTGTTTACGGATGGCCTGTCGACGATCAGATGAGTCGCTATCTGAATGATGATGGTAGTAAATACCGCATATTGGAGGGTTTGCAGGATTTGGAGGATGATGTTGAAAATCCGTATTGGATTCTGAATAAAAATACTTTGACGGACGAAACATCCCGTTTTACGGGTGCAGTCAACGCAAGCCTCAAACTGACAGACTGGTGGGATGTTTCCGCACGTGCGGGTATTGATAAATACACTACCAGTTCCAATACGCTTCGGCGTCCGGGTGGTGCGGTCAAGCAGATATATCAGAACGGTTATATGTCCAAAGGTGATGTGAATTACCAATACATTACTACGAATGTGATGTCTAACTTCCATAAAACTTTCGGTGATTTTGATTTGAATCTTCTGGTAGGTACTACTACAGAAGCTACGAAGACAACGAATAACACCCGTTGGGGATATAATTTTGTAACGGAAGGGCTTTACAGTTTCAACAATATTATTAAAGCCAACCAGTATTTCAAAGAGAGTACGGTACGCAAACGCATGGTAGGCCTTTACGGTGAATTCCGTGCTTCGTACAAGAATCTTGTTTATCTGACAGTGACCGGACGTAACGACTGGTCTTCTACATTGCCGGTGAATAACCGTTCTTATTTTTATCCTTCCGTGAGCGGTTCGTTTGTGTTTACCGAACTGCTGCCGAAGAACAACGTACTTTCATTCGGTAAGATCCGCGGTTCATGGGCACGGGTAGGTAAAGATGCTGATGCCTATTCTTTGGGATACTATATGTGGCCGGTAGCTACGCTGAACGGTGGCAAATATGGTATGGGCAACAGTTGGACAGGCGGTAGTGTCGGTTTGAAACCTGAAATACAGGATTCTTATGAATTGGGTTTGGAAATGCGTTTCTTCAACGGACGTTTGGGCTTTGACTATACTTACTATCAAAGCAAGACGAAAGACCAGATTTGTGCACCGCGTTTGGCACAGTCTACGGGATACATTTTCCTTACGCTGAATGGCGGTTCGGTAGAAAATAAGGGTATGGAGCTCTCGATTACAGGTAAACCTATTGTAACGAAAGACTTCCAATGGGAAACGACATTGAATCTTTCCGGTAACCGTGGACGATTGGGAGATTTTATCGACGGTGTGGATATTTTCTATGTGACGGATGCGCAGGTTGGTGCAGCCAAAGCCGGCTCAATACCCAATGGCGGTTATTTTTTGGGATTGACGGGTAATAAGTATGAAACGGCTCAAGGGCCCGACGGTAAGATGTACAATGTTATCGACCCGTCTACAGGTTTGTATAAGGATACGCAAGTTGAAACCAATATTGTGGGTAACCGTGAACCGAAGCTGATAGGTGGTTTTAATAATAGTTTCAGCTATAAGAATTTCAACCTTTCTTTCTTGTTCGATATCCGTCTGGGAGGTGACATCTATAATGGGACCGAATACTATCTCGTGACGAAAGGATTGAGCACAAAGACAATAAACAGAGAATCCGTATCATTTACGGGTGTTGTCAATACGGGCACTGCTGCAAAACCGTCTTATGAAACCAAAACAATTACCTATAATGCCAATGAAACTTATCAGGTTGGTAACTCTACCCGTTCCGGCAAGTATATGATTCAGGAGTATTATAAGAATTATGCCAAGAACGCCTATAACTTTATAACTGACACCAATTGGCTGCGTTTGCGTTCTATTTCCTTGTCCTACGATTTCAAGGATTTGTTGAAGAAACAAAATATAATCAAGGGGCTGACTGCTACAATTACGGGAACTAATCTGTTTGTTTGGACAAACTACAAGGGTATGGATCCCGAAACATGCGTTTCAGGTTCCGGTACAGGTGGTTCCGGTTCTGCAGGTATCGACTATTGCGGTGTTCCGGCCACAGCCGGCATGTCGTTTGGCATTAATCTTACATTCTAATAACAGATTTAAAAAGATAAGAGTATGAAGAAACTAATACATATTGCATTTGGCTTGGCGCTTGTGTTCGGCATGTCTTCTTGCGAGGACTACCTGGATGTGAATACAGATCCGGATAATCCGGTTTCCGAAACCGTATCACCGCAGCTTCGCCTGCCGTGGATACAGAACTATTATGCTTACGCATGGGGTACAGCCAGTATGCGTACCAATACGATTGCCGGTATCATGACACAGACCGGGGGCACGGCTGCCAACAGCCTCTTGTCATCATGGAATCCTGCCCAAAGTTCATGTACCACTATTTATCAGAATTTTTATCTGGGTGCAGGTGTAAATATCGATCCTTTGATAGAGAAGGCAGAAACGGAAGGAGCTTATCATTATGAAGGTGCAGCTTATTGCATTAAGGCGATGGGATTTATGATGATGCTCGATTTGCATGGCGAGCTGCCTGTTCAGGAAGCGTTTACCGGTAAGACCAATCCGGCCTATGATGACGGTAAAACCATGTATGAACTCTGTATGGGGTATCTGGACAAAGCTATCGAGAATTTTGGCAAGCAGCAGAACACCACGGCTCCCGCATTGAGTGCAGGCGATTTATGGAATGGCGGAGAGGTTTCCAAGTGGCTGAAATTATGTTACGGTCTGAAAGCCCGTTATTTGCTGAAATTATCCAAGAAAGCGGATTTGTATGATCCGGAAGCTATTTTGACGGCATTGAACTCTGCGCCTCAGTCGAATGATGACAACACCATTATGAAACATTATAATGTGGAAGGGGATGAGGTTAATTTTACGGTGAGCGATCCTTATCAGGCTTCCGTTATTTGGGATTGTACCGGATATGGCTCGACACAACGTCTGACGCGCTGGTATGTTAATCTGTTGACTAATGAATTTACAGGCGGTTCGGGTGTGAAAGACCCCCGTTTGTCAAAGCTTGTTCCTGCCATGATGACAAATGTGAAACTGAATGCTGATGGTAAAATAACGGCTAATGAATGGATTCGTGATGCCGGGGTGGATGTGATACATTCCACTACACGCGCAGAAGGCGGTCCGGTAGCTGCTTTGTTTGTAACGGGTGGAGAAACCGGTTATAATAAGGAAAAAGGCGGATTTATGATAACTTATGATTTATCCAAAGCGGATAATGAAACAAAGACGAAATTTATTGCTGATGCTCAGGCCATACACCAGACAACGGTCGACGGCAACAATGTGACCGTGCTTTATCAAAAGGGTTCTGCATATTGCAATAATAAGGATTATAAGCGTGCAGGTGATACTATTTATGTAAATTTACGTTCTAACGGTATGGCCAATAGCGGGCGGAACACTACGGCATAGATGATGATTGGAACAGCCGGTTCGTGAGAATCGGCTGTTTTTTGTTTCGTTTGTTTGCATATCAACGGCGGTAATGTTACTTTTGCCCTAAAACCGAAGATAGGCTGCACCTCAGCATAAAAAATGGACAAGTTCATTTTATTTTGCATTCGGTTTGTACTATCTTTGCGAGAAATAGCTGAGATGGTGTGAACTGTCTTTGCAAAGATTAGTCTATATATGGAACAAAGCAAGAAATTTATCTCTCCGGGGGCATGGTTCTCCATGGTTTATCCGGCAGACTGGAATGAATTCGAAGACGGGGAAGGCTCTTTCCTTGTTTTATAATCCTAACGAGTGGACCGGTAATTTTCGCATTTCGGCTTTCAAAGGGAATGCTACATATGGCAAGGACTCCGTGAAGCAAGAGTTACGGGAAAACTCCTCTGCCACTCCGGTTAGGATAGGCCGGATGGAATGTGCATATAGTAAGGAGATGTTCGAGGAAGAAGGTGCGTACTATACTTCCCATTTATGGATAACGGGCGCGGATGAAGTTGCCTTTGAATGTTCGTTTACGGTGAAGAAAGGAGAGCCGGTTGCAGAAGCGGAGAAGATTATCGCTTCGCTGGAAACGCGGAAGGATGGAGTGAAGTATCCGGCGGAGATAATTCCGGTGCGCCTTTCGGAAATCTACCAGATTAATGAAGCATACGAGTGGGTGGATACTACTATAAAGGAATCGTTGAAGAAGGATTTCCAGGGAGCCGAGGAAGACATTGCCAAGATGCAGCAGATGATGGAAGAAAGCAACATCGGTCCTAAGAAGAAGGATGCATGGCTGGCTTTTGGCATCGCGCTTTGTGTTATTTTCGCCAATGAAGTGGACGGTATGGAATGGCGTACCTTGGTGGACGGAAACCGGGAAGCGCCCATATTGCTGAACACGTCTACCGGTGAATGGATAGACCCCATGAAGCTGGTTTGGAGCAAAGTAAAGGCAGGAGGTAAAGTGAATCTGCCGGAGATATACAGCTCCTTGTTCTAAGGTCCGGTCATCTCGGTACTGTGATTTTCAACTTTCAATTTTCATTTTTCAACTATTAAAGCATTGGCAGCAGTAAATTCAATTCTTCAGGTGGAAAACTTGACCAAGTCGTTCGGTGACTTGGTACTATTCGAAAATATTTCTTTGGGCTTGTCCGAGGGACAGCGTGTCGGGTTGATAGCCAAGAACGGCAGTGGCAAGACGACATTGCTCAATATCCTTTCCGGCAAGGAAGGGTATGACAATGGCACCATTTCCTTCCGTCGTGATTTGCGTGTGGGTTATCTGGAACAAGACCCGCAATATCCCGAAGAGCTGACCGTGCTCGAAGCGTGCTTCCATCATGGCAACAGTACTGTCGAGTTAATCAAGGAATATGAACGTTGCATGGAAACGGAGGGGCATCCCGGCTTGGACGAAATTCTGGTGCGTATGGACCATGAAAAAGCTTGGGAGTACGAGCAGAAGGCGAAACAGATTCTGTCTCAACTTAAAATACGTGATTTCAGTCAGCACGTAAAACATCTGTCCGGCGGACAATTGAAACGTGTGGCACTTGCCAATACGCTTATCACCGAACCCGATTTGCTGATACTGGACGAGCCTACCAACCACCTCGACCTCGATATGACGGAGTGGCTGGAGGAATATCTCCGCCGGAACAACCTCAGCTTGCTGATGGTGACGCACGACCGTTATTTCCTCGACCGGGTATGCTCCGAAATCGTAGAGATAGACAACCGGCAGATTTATCAGTATAAAGGCAATTACAGTTATTATCTGGAGAAGCGCCAAGAGCGTATCGAAGCCAAGACCGTGGAGATAGAACGCGCCAATAACCTCTACCGCACAGAGCTTGAATGGATGCGGCGTATGCCGCAAGCCCGCGGGCATAAGGCACGCTATCGGGAGGATGCCTTTTACGAGTTGGAGAAGGTGGCCAAGCAACGTTTCAATAACGACAATGTAAAGCTGGATGTAAAGGCATCCTATATCGGCAGCAAGATATTCGAGGCAGACCACCTCTATAAGTCCTTTGGCGACTTGAAGATATTGGATGATTTCTCCTATATCTTTGCCCGCTATGAGAAGATGGGCATCGTGGGGAATAACGGTACGGGAAAGTCCACCTTCATCAAGATACTGATGGGGTTGGAGCAGGCAGACAGCGGTACGCTGGACATTGGCGAGACGGTCCGCTTCGGTTACTACTCGCAGGACGGCTTGCAGTTTGACGAGCAGATGAAAGTCATCGATGTGGTGCAGGACATCGCGGAAGTGATAGAACTGGGCAACGGCAAGAAGCTGACGGCATCGCAGTTTTTGCAACATTTCCTCTTTACGCCTGAAACGCAGCACAGCTATGTCTATAAGCTGAGTGGTGGCGAGCGCCGCCGCCTCTATCTGTGTACGGTGCTGATGCGCAATCCTAATTTCCTGGTTCTGGACGAGCCTACCAACGACCTCGATATTGTGACGCTGAATGTGCTGGAAGAGTACTTGCAGAACTTCAAGGGATGTGTGATTGTGGTGAGCCACGACCGTTATTTCATGGACAAAGTGGTAGACCATCTGTTAGTGTTCAACGGACAAGGGGACATCCGCGACTTTCCCGGCAACTATACACAATATCGCGACTGGAAAGATGCGAAAGTCCATCAGGAAAAGGAGAAAGAGAAAGAAGCCGCCAAGGCTCAGGAGGACAAGACGGCGAAGGTGCGTCTGAACGAAAAGCGGCGCATGTCTTTTAAGGAAAAACGCGAGTTTGAACAATTGGAGCAGGAGATAGCTGACCTGGAAACCGAAAAGAATGCAATTGAAGAGGCTTTGTGCAGCGGTACTTTGTCTGTGGACGAACTGACGGAGAAGTCGAAACGTTTGCCGGAATTGTCGGACTTGATTGACGAAAAAACATTGCGCTGGCTGGAGCTGAGTGAGATAGAATCGAACTGAAGTTCGAAATTGAAAATTAAGAATTAAAAATTAGAACTGAGAAAGTGGGAAATCTGACGAATTATCATAGCCATAGCCTTTATTGTGACGGGCGTGCCGGCATGGAGGACTTTGTGCGTTTTGCATTGAGTGAAGGTTTTACATCTTATGGCTTTTCATCGCATGCTCCATTGCCTTTTTCTACGGCATGGACTATGGAGTGGGATATCATGGACGACTATCTATCTGAATTCCATCGTCTGAAGGAGAAGTATGCCGGACGTATCGAACTGTATATCGGTCTGGAGATTGATTATCTGAATGAAGCGAGTAATCCGTCCATCGCCCGTTTCAGGGAGTTGCCGTTGGACTATCGTATCGGTTCTGTACATCTTCTCTACAATGACAAAGGGGAAGTGGTGGATGTAGATGTATCTGCGGATACCTTTAAGACCATTGTAGACGGATATTTCTGCGGTGATTTGGAGCATGTGGTCCGTCTCTATTATGGTAGGTTGACGAGGATGCTCGAGCTGGGTGGTTTCGATATTGTGGGCCATGCCGATAAGATGCACTACAATGCGGCATGCTATCGCCCGGGATTGCTGGACGAGCCTTGGTATGATGAGCTGGTTAGGGCGTATTTCGCAGATATTGCCCGTCGCGGCTATCAGGTAGAGGTCAATACCAAAGCCTATCATGACCTGGGTACTTTTTACCCCAATGAGCGGTACTTCTCCTACCTGCATGATTTGGGTGTACGTGTGCAGGTAAACAGTGATTCACACTATCCGGAACGGATAAGCAACGGACGTCCCGAAGCCTTGCGTGCCTTGAGGAAGGCTGGGTATGAATCGGTGATGGAACTACACGGAGGAGAATGGAAAGAGATGCCTATCGTGTTTTGAGTGAATAGGATACAAAAACTCCTGACTTGCCTTTTTGTAAAGGTAGTCAGGAGTTTTTTCTTTCTATTATGAACTATTCTGTTTTCAGTAAAAAGTCGTCAATCGCCTTTTTGTAGGTAGCCTTATCGGCTGCTCCGCGGAAGAGCTGAGGCTCTCCACTCATAGGGATGAATACAAAAAGGGGGATGCTTGTTGCATTGAACAACGCTGCCAATTCTTTTTCTTTATCCACATTGACTTTGTAGACAACGATTTTATCGGCATACTCTTTGGCCAGTTCCTTCATAATGGGAGCCACCATGCGGCAAGGTCCGCACCAGTCGGCATATAAGTCTATGATGGCAGGCTTGCTTCCCTTGTATTTCCAGTCCTGGGATTTCTCATAGTCGAACACATCCTTGATGAACATGGCTTTGTTCATGACGATAACTTCTCCGTTTGTTTGAGCATAGGCCAGCATGCAAGAAAACACGAGGGCAACCATTGCTATAATCTTCTTCATTTCTTCTTGTTAAGAGTTTTGTTCTATAACGGCTTTCAAATCCTTACCGCTGATGACACCCGAGTGGCGCCATACGGCTTCACCTTTCTTGAATATGATAAATGTCGGTACTGCTTGTATGCGGTAGCTGGTAGCAAGTTCTTCGTGCTGGTCTACATCTATTTTGGCGATACGGGCGGCATCTCCTATTTCGTTTTTGAGTTCTTCCAGTACCGGATGCATGGCCTTGCACGGGCCACACCAGGTTGCAAAGAAATCAACTAAAACGGGTTTTTCTGATTGTATCAATTCTTCAAACTTTTCCATAATTTTTTCCTTTCTGTTTTTATTTATTTGTAATGATAACAAAATAGGAGGAGGATTTGTTCGCTAAATCATTATTTAATCGTCATCTCTTCAATGAGATGCGAAGCTCCCGCGTATTTGTCGATGATGAACAAGGTGTAGCGGATGTCTACACATGCTGCTCGTTGGGAGGACGGACGGAAGGCAATGTCGCCAGTCAGACCTTCGTAATTGCGGTCAAAGCCGGTACCTATCAGTTCTCCTTTGGCATTGAACACTGGGCTGCCGGAGTTTCCACCGGTATTGTCTGTGTTGACAATGAAGCAGATGGGCATTTCGCCGTTCGGCATGGCATAACGTCCGAAATCTTTTGCCTGATACAGTTGTTTCAGTTTGGCAGGCACCACAAACTCCCAATTGTCGGGGTCTTCCTTTTCCATAGCTCCTTTCAGAGTGGTGTAGTAATCATATTTCACACCGTCTGCCGGAGCGTAGGGGAGCACTTGACCGTAGGTCAGGCGCAAGGTGGAGTTGGCATCCGGATAGATGGGCTGACCATTGGCAAGTTTCATGTCCATCATGCCCTTTACCCATACCTTGTGGGCGGCATTGTAGTTTTTATTGGCATCCATCATGGCAATGGAGGTCTGAAGCAGGCCGTCTGTGATGGAATATTTCAGCAAGACCATCCAGTCTGTATTAATCTTGTAGAGGCTGGGCTTGCGGATGAACTTGGCAAAGTTCTCCTTGTTGCCGAAGATGGAATGTTCAAAGCAGGCGTCGATGAAAGCGTCGCTGTTGCCCTTGAAACGCTTGTCTATGATTTGGAAAATACCGATGCGTTGTTCGGCAGGGATATACTTCATGTAGATTTTCAGCATTTCCTTGCCAACAATACGTTCCGCTTCGGGGAAGGGGACAGAGGCAAAGTAGCGGTCGGCTGCCTTCTGAAGGCTGTCTTTAGCTGCTGCAATCTGTTTCTTGTCCTTGTTCTTCAAGGCAGATACCAGTCCTGCGGTGCTGGGGATACGCATGAAATCGAGTCCCGTCACCAGTGCTTCCTGAATGGCTTGCTGGTGGTAGAGGGCTGGACGGCGTTGCTTTACGATGGCGCGTATCTGGTCGAATGCTTGCTGATAGCTATTGTCGTTCAGCGAGCGTCCGCGTGCCAGGAGTGCCTCTTGCTGTGCACGTTTAGTGTCCAATACTTTCAGACGGACGAGACCTTCGTTCATACCGATGGCATTTTTCCAGTAGTTGGCAGAAGATGCATACTTGCTGGCATAGTGGATGCGTACGGCATCGTCTTGCAACATTTGTTTCATCAGAGCTTTCTGGCGGACGTCACGCACGTGGTGGCGCATGAAGTTGGTGGTTTGCATACGCTCTTCCACCTCGTCGGAAATCATGTAGCGCCAGTTGCGTCCGGGGAATCCCATGACGAAGGTAAAGTCGCCCTTGCGATAGCCGTCAAGGCTGATGGTGAGATGTTTCTTCACTTTTAGGGGAACGTTGTCTTTGCTGTAAGCGGCGGGTTTCCCGTCTTTGTCGGCATAGATGCGGAAGATGGAGAAATCTCCCGTGTGGCGGGGCCACATCCAGTTGTCGGTGTCTGCGCCGAACTTGCCGATGGAGGAGGGGGGAGCGCCTACCATGCGGATGTCGCTATAGGTGGTCTTTACGAACAGATAGTATCTGTTTCCACCGTAGAAGGCTTTCAGTTCCAGCTTGCGGCCGGGTGTCAGGGCGATGCCTTCGGACTTGGCGAAGCGGTCGGCTACTGTCTTCAGGTATTTGGGAGACAGATAATTGGTGCCGTTCGGGTCGTCGTCGGTTTTCAGTTGTTCGTTTACGTAGTCTGTCACGTCCAGTATCCGGTCGATGTAGGTGACGGTGAGTCCCTTGCAGGGAAGCTCCTCTTCGCGGGACATAGCCCAGAAACCGTCGGTCAGGTAGTCGTGTTCCACCGAGCTGTGTTGCTGTATGGCGCCATAGCCGCAGTGGTGGTTGGTCAGTACCAGGCCTTCGGCAGAGATGACTTCGCCGGTACAGCCACCGCCGAAATGCACCACGGCATCCTTCAGGGCAATGCCGTCGGGATTGTAGATTTGGTTGGTGGGGATGAGCAGTCCGAGTTCCGTCATGGCTACTTCGTTCTGCTTTTGCAGGTCGGTGAGCATCCACATACCTTCGTCGGCGTGTGCGGCAAGGACAGAAGATGTAATGAATAATGATAATAGGATTCTTTTCATGGTGATGTGCGTTAGAAGAGCATCTGAGAGGGGGGCTATTCAGTATACGACTGAATAGGGTTAAGTATACGACTGAATAGGGTTAAGTATACGACTGAATGGCATTCACTATACGACTGAATGCCATTCAGTATGGGAGGTAATCTCTCAGAGGCTTTAATTTATTCTATAATGTTCATTTCTTTTATCAGATGTCTGCAATTTCCCAGTTTGTCCAGAATGAAGAGTACATAGCGGATGTCCAGTGCGATGCAACGTTGCAGGTTGTTGTCGAAGTTGATGTCACCGCTCAAGGATTCCCAGTTGCCGTCGAATGCACAGCCGATAAGCTGTCCTTCACCGTTGATGACGGGACTGCCGGAGTTGCCGCCGGTGATGTCGTTGGTGGTCAGGAAGCAAACGGGCATTGTGCCGTCGGCCATGGCATAGCGTCCGAAGTCTTTCTTTTGAATCAGTTCTTTCAGCTTGGCGGGTACCACGAATTCGCGGTCTTCGGGGTTTTCTTTTTCAAGAATGCCGTCCGTGGTGGTGTAGTAATTGTAGTGTATGGCATCGCGCGGGCTGTATGCTTTCACATTGCCGTAGGTCAGACGCATGGTGAAGTTGGCATCCGGATAGGAGGGGACGGGCTGTTTCATTTCACCCAAGCCACGGATGTAGGCCTTGTGGAGCAGTTCCATTCCGCTTTCCAGTTCCATGTATTGCTTTCCGAGTTCCTGCAGCTTTTCGTTCTTGGAGCGCGAGTAAGCCGTAGCAGGGTCTTTCTCGATGGCTTTCACGGTGGGCTTTGCCAGGAATTTATCCAGGTTCTTGCGGTTGGAGAGGATGGAGTTGTCGTAAATGTTGTCTACGTATGTGTTGTAGTCGCCCTTGAACTCTCCGTTGATGGTTTGGTAGAAGGAGGGCAGCTCGTCGGCGTTCAGTGCCTTGGCAAGGGCGGGCAGGATGGCTTTGGCTACGGCGCGGTCCACTTCGTGGTCGTAGTCTTTATTGTGGATACCATCGTATGCATTTTCCAACTGCTTCTTCGAAGCTTGCAGCAATGAGTCGTTCTTCTCTTCGAGCGCTTTCTTTATGTTATCCATAATAAGGTAGGTACTGCCGAATTCGATAGCACCGCGCAATGCTTCGTTGGTATAGTAGAGCTGGCGCAGCGTGGGGGTGCTTTTCTCGATGATGGCATCAATTTTCTCTACCACACCCTCGTATTCGGGTTTTCCTTGGGCAAAGGCGGCATACTTTTTCTCGATTTCGGCTTTGGCGCCCAACACGTCATTGTCGATGATTGCCTTGTTCATACCAATGGAGTTCTTCCAGTAGTTACTGCTTCCGGCAAATTTGCTGGCATACTGGATGCGGGTTTTGTCGCTGGCATCCATGTACTTGCGCAGTACATCAAGGCGGACACCGCGCATGTCAATCATGGCCTGATTCACGGCGTTCATGCGTTGTTTCACTTCGCTCTGGGTGAGGTAACGTTCTGTGCTGCCGGGGAAGCCCATAATCATGGCGTAGTCACCTTCGTTCAGTCCTTTGATGGAAATGGACAGGAATTTCGGAGTCTTCAAAGGTACGTTGCTTGCATTGTATTCGGCCGGTTCTCCGTTGGCATCGGCATAGATGCGGAACATGGAGAAGTCGCCCGTGTGGCGCGGCCACATCCAGTTGTCGGTTTCACCGCCGAACTTACCTACCGAGGAAGGAGGAGCGGCTACCATGCGTACGTCACTGTACACTTTGTAATAGAACAGGTAGAATTTATTTCCCGCATAGAAAGGAAGTGCGCGCACTTCAATGCCCGGTTTACCCTTCAAATCGCTCTTCTCCAGTTCCTCTTTTGCCAGTTTGTTGAGGAACGGGGAAGTCAGTGCATCGATTTCCGTCACTTCTCCGGCTTTGACTTTCGCGTTTACGAGGTCGGTGATGTCTACAATGCGGTGTACGAAACGGAATTTCAATCCCGGAGTAGGCAACTCTTCATTGCGGCTTTTTGCCCAGAAACCGTCTGTCAGGTAATCGTGTTCCACTGAGCTGTGCTGTTGGATAGCACCGTAGCCGCAGTGGTGATTGGTCAGAATCAGTCCTTCCGGAGAGATGATTTCGCCGGTACAGCCACCGCCAAAGATACCTACAGCATCTTTCAGTGACACGCCGTTGGGATTGTAAAGGTCGTCAGCCTCCAGCTTCAGTCCTTGCTTTTTCATCATGTCGATGGAGTTCTGCTGTTTCATCAGTTGCAACAACCACATTCCTTCGTCTGCACGCGCAGAGCAGACTGTCAGTGCGGCAATGGCCGCAAGCAAACCTTTCTTAAATGTAATCTTCATATAATCAATTATTAAGTAATGTCTTTGAATTTCATTGTCATCGCTTGTGGGCTTATGGCTTTATGGCATTGTTTCTTATTGCTTCCATAATGTTTGCAGGCGGACGCCGGTTCATCAGTTCGTTCTTCATAAAGTCCATGTATGGGGCTGCGTGACTGAAGAACTTATGATATCCTGCACAAAGGTAATTCAGTCCCGGCTCTCCGTCGGCTGTACGTGCAAAGCGGTTTTTAGGGCATTCACCGTTGCAGGCAAACAGCCATTCGCACTCCCTGCATTGGGTGGGGAGAGACTTTTGTTTCATCTGTCCGAAGGCTTGTTGCCGTTCGCCGTACATCATCTCCACCAGTGTATTCTGATGGATGTTGCCCAGTTTATATTCGGGGAAAACAAAATGGTCGCAGGCATATACATCACCGTTGAATTCCATTACACCGGCATGTCCGCAGGTCTTTGCCATAGAACATACGCCCGGCTGTTCGCCTATCCAGTTGGCAAGGGTAGAGTCGAATAACTGTATGTAGTAAGTACCCACGTCCTGCTTTACCCATTCGTCGAACAAGGCGCATAGGAAGTCTCCCCATTGTTCCGGTGTGACGGAAAAGTCTGCCAGCTGCGTGCTCTTTTCTTTGTCTGCCAGGGAGGCAAGATGGCGTCCGTCCCCATGAGGGGCAATGCGCTCCACGATGGGGGCAAACTGGATGTAATGGCATCCTATCTCCTTGAAAAAATTATAGAAGTCCAGCGGATAGTCGGCGTTGTAGTCATTGACCACTGCCATTCCGTTCCATTCCACACCGTGCTTTTTCAGCAGGTTGATGCCCTGCATCACCTTGACAAAAGAGGGCTTGCCCTGCTTGTTCTTCCGGTATTCGTCATGGAACTCTTGCGGTCCGTCTATGGAGACGCCCACCAACCAGTTGTTTTCTTTGAAAAACCGGCACCATTCATCGGTGAGCAACGTGCCGTTGGTCTGTATGCAGTTGTCGATGGTGCGTCCGTTGGCATATTTCCTTTGCAGCTCCATGGCCCGTTTGTAGAAAGACAGCGGACGCATCAGTGTCTCTCCGCCATGCCAGGTGAACAGAACCTGGGGCATGGTCTGCGAGTTGATGTACTCCTCGATGAATTTTTCCAGCAGTTCCTCGCTCATCACATGCTTGGGGTTGTCTCTATATAGTTTGGATTTCTCCAGATAATAGCAATAATCGCATGCCAGATTGCATACCGCACCTACCGGTTTCAGTATTACATAAAGAGGTTTGGCAAAAGGAGCATAGGTTGACATGTATATTTCTCCGTTTTTTATATTTATGATTGTGCAAAAATACGTAAACCAAATGAAAATTCCTTTCTTTCTATTCGGTTTATAAGGAATATTAATACCTTTGCTGGGTGTAATTCAAAAATCGTTTCTTGCATGATTAGAATGAGTGTGAACCGCATTTTACCCTTTTTGCTCCTGCTTGTGCTCTTTACTTCTTGCAACCGCAAGTATAAGATAGAGGGCAGTTCCTCGGTAACCAGCCTTGACGGAAAGATGTTGTTCCTCAAGACGCTTCGGGACGGGCAATGGGTGAACGTTGACTCGGCAGAGGTTATCCATGGGCATTTCAAGATGAAAGGCCGGGCCGATTCCGTGATGATGGTGACTCTTTATATGGACCACGAGGGCATTATGCCTTTGGTGCTGGAAGACGGCAAAATCGTGGTTTCCATCTCCAATACCCAGTTGATTGCCAAAGGGACTCCTTTGAATGACAAACTGTACGAGTTCATAGACAAGCGCAATTCCCTGGAAGTGAAGATAGAGGAGCTGGAACGGAAAGAGGCGCGTATGGTGCTGGACGGTGCCAATCTGGATGACGTGCATGGGCAGTTGGCAAAGGAAGGCGAAACACTTGTGAAGGAGATGAACGACTACGTCCGGCAGTTCATTGTAGATAACTTTGAGAATGTGCTGGGCCCCAGTGTATTCATGATGATGTGCAGCACACTGCCCTATCCGGCAATGACTCCGCAGATTGAGGACATCATGAGAACTGCTCCCTTGTCTTTTAAAGAGAATACTTTGGTGAAGGATTTCCTTACAAAGGCGAAGGAGAACATGCAGCTGATTGAAGAGCAGAAGCGCATGAAGCAAAATGCTTCTGTAGGAGGACAGAAATAAACAGGAATGAGTTGATAATGATAAACGGGAATGCCTGAATATCCTATCAAGATATTCAGGCATTCCCGTTTGTCATTATGTCTTTATCTGTCCTGGTCTTCGTTCTTCACCATCCCTTTATACTTTTCCGGCAATGCACTCTCCACCGCCGCATAAGCCTCGTTCATGCTTGCCTTGATGTTTTCTGCCCCTTTCCCTTTGGGAGGAATAGGTTCATGGATGGTCAGTATCATCCGGTGGCGGTGTATCCACTTTCCGGTGCGTGGAAGAATCTCGAACGAGCCGTCTATAGTGACGGGCACCACTTCCAGTTGCAGTTCATCTGCCAACTGGAAAGCACCTCTCTTGAAGTACCCCATGTGTCCCGTGAAGGTACGTGCCCCTTCGGGAAATACCACCAGTGACACGCCGTCTTTCAAAGATGATTCTGCCTGCCGCATGGTGGCAAGCACCTTCTTGGGGCTGGAACGGTCTACGAAGATATGTCCTGCGCTCTCGCATGCCTTGCCGACAAACGGGATTTTGCGCAGGCTTTTCTTCATCATCCATTTGAAGTTCCGTCCCAGGAATCCGTATATCAGGAATATGTCGAAGGCGCCTTGGTGATTGGGCACAAACACGTAGGAAGTACGTTTGTGTATTTTCTCCCTTCCATGTACCTCCACCGGAATAAGCAGTATATAGCAGATGAGCTGTGACCAGATTTTACCGGGATAGTAACCCCAGATATGCGCTCCTCCTATCAGCGAACCGATGATGGTGACCAATGCTGTAAGGATAGTCAGTACCAATAAAATGGGCAACGCAAAGCAAACCTGATAAATAATATAAAGTATCTTCATAGGTGTCGGATTTTTTATTGCTACAAAGATATACCTTTTTCTTATTTCGTCACTCTTTCTCTCTTACTAATTTTAGTACTGTAATTTCCGGCCATGCCCCGAACCGGAACGGCAGTCCTACATAGCCGATGCCAATATTTACGTACAAAGCTCTCTTGCCTTCGTAGTACATTCCTCTCCACTCCGGATAGATAAGTTCGGCAAGGGAATGTCCGAACAAGATGCCTTGCATGGCGTGGGTGTGTCCTGCAAGCATCAGTGAAATATCCGATCGGGGCAGTACCTCGCGCCTCCAGTGGGTAGGGTTATGGCTGAGCAATATTTGGAACATTCCCTCCGTGCCCTGCATGGCTTGCGGCAAGTCTGCAAATTGGGAGAAAGGAGGCTCCCCGTCGTTTTCCACACCGATGAGGGCTATGCTGTCACCTTTGTGATGAAGGATGTCATGCTCATTGTTCAGCAGTTTCCATCCCATTGCTTTCTGCTGCCGGATTAAATAGTCCAGATTGGCGATTTCTGCTTTCGGGCTTTGCCAGTGATAGTATGAGCCATAGTCATGATTGCCGAGGATGGAGTATACTCCGTCCGGTGCATATAGTTGGGAGAGTATTTCTTGGAAACCATCCAGTTCGTGGCTCTGCTGGTTCACGAGGTCACCGGTGAAGACAATCAGGTCCGGCTTCTGTCCGTTGACTAAATCGACCAACTGTTTGATGGGTTCCGGATTGCCTTGCCAACTGCCGATGTGTATGTCCGATATTTGCACGATGCGGTAGCCGTCGAAACCTTCCGGAATATTGGCAGAACGGTATTCCACTTCTTTTGTATCGAAACGGGTGATGCCTGCCAGGGTACCGTAAAGGATATTGAAGAAGCTGACGACAGCCAAAACCAGTCCTATAGCGGTGAACGGGCTGCGGGGACAACGACGGATGATGAAGTGTGCCAGTACTCCCACCAGCGAGCAAAGCATGAATATGGTTTTTGGAAAGACAAACAGCATGATGGTAATTGCCAGTCTGCCTATGGCCTGCGTATGGTTTGACATCGCATTGTCGCCCGTAAGGAATATGAAGTAAACATAGCCTGCCGCTAATAGCAAGGTGGGAAGCCAATAAAGGCAGTGAAGGACTGCCTTTCTGGTTTTTCTTACTACATAAACCAAGTAAATGTAAAGGTCGGGGATGAGAAGGAAAAGGATGAAAACAAGAGTTACTCGGTGCATATATCTTTCAATTCTTCAATGTTCTTTTTAATATTGTCCAGATGTTTGTAAATCACTTTTTTGTAGAGAATATAGATAATTAGCGCGTCAAATACTACGAAAAGGGTAATCAGTAGGGCTTGTACGCTGGTTGGTGCCAGATGATATTCCATCACCCAATAGTTGAGGATATTGAAAAGGATAATCCAAATGGAGATGCCCATCACTTCATATCTGGTCCATTGGCGGAAGGTGGTCATACGGCGACTGACTTCGGCAACCCCCATTTCATCAATACGCGTGTCCTTGTTCCAGCGGTATGTTTTCCAGTCCCACCACATGCCTATGAGGATGCTTATAGCGATGAATCCCAGTAAAGCGACAATCTTGCCTTGCAGCTGCTCATTGAAGCCGAAGGTGGGCAGCAACAGCCATATAAGCAGAAGGGCTGCCAGACCTACCGCTCCCATTCCGATAGAGAAACGCTGTATGACTACGAGTCGTCCCAGACTTTTGCGGGTATTGGCCTTGTAGCCGGCAATCAGTTCGGTAATCTGCTGTTCGTCAGCAATCGGTTCTTTCTGCAACTGTTCATTCAGTGCGTTCCATGATTTCTTCAGTTCATCCAGTTCCATATATTATTCCTCCTTATTCATTTTTTTCAATTTGTCCTTGATGCGGCTGAGTTTGGTGGCAACGTTTGTCAAGGTCAGCCCGGTGATTTCGGCAATATCTTCATAGCTTTTTTCTTCCAGATAAAGCAGGATGATAGACTTCTCCAACTGTCCCAGCCGGTTTATCATCCGGTAGAGTTGCTGTAACATGGCTTGCGTTTCGTCGTCCTCTTCGCTGCGGTCGGCTTCCTGGGTGAGGGTGACAATCTCCGGAATGTTCTTTTCTTTGCGGATAAAGCTGATGCACGTGTTCAGTGCGATGCGGTAAATCCATGTGGAAATCTTACACTCCCGCCGGAACTTGGGAAATGCTTTCCATAAGTTGAGCACCACTTCCTGATACAGGTCGTTGAGGGTAGCATTGGGCGTGGTGTACAGATAGCACACCTTATATATCACGCGCTCATACTCCCGTACCACGGATACAAACTCTTGTTCTGCATTTTCCATCTTTTAGCTTCTTTCGAATTGCTTTTGCACTGTTAGTCGCATTGTGTGGCGATAAATCACAGTTCAAAAAGGATTATTTTAATGTGTTAATGTGCCTATATGCTAATGTGCCTATATGCTAATGTGCCTATATGCTAATGTGCCAATGACCTGCGGCATGGTAGCACAATATACATATAGCGCAGCCAATTGGCACATTAGCATATAGGCACATTAGCACATTATTCATATTGTAGTGGCTAAAAACTTCCGCATATTCCCTATTGGCATTCCTCGGCGGCGGGCGTAATCTTCCAGCTGGTCCTCTCCAATCTTGCCCACTGCAAAGTATCGGGATGCGGGATGTGCCAGCATCATGCCGCAGACGGAGGAGTGAGGATGCATGGCTCCATGTTCAGTCAGCGTGATGCCTATCTGTTTCATGCCGAGCAGTTCGTCCAGCAGGAAATTCACGGATTGGTCGGGTAGGGAGGGGTATCCCACAGCGGGGCGGATGCCTTGGTACTTCTCGACCAGCAAATCCGGAATGGACAAGGATTCGTCGGGGGCATAGCCCCAAGCCTCCTTGCGGACATATTCGTGCATCTTTTCTGTGGCGGCTTCGGCGAGGCGGTCGTTCAAGGTTTGTACAAGGAGATGTTTGTAAGGGTCGTTCTTGTAAGTCTCTTCGGCCTCTTCACTGATGGTAGAGGCGAAAAGCCCTACGATGTCGGGCGTGCCTGAAGAGAGGGGACGTACAAAATCACTCAGACAGAGAAATGGACCGCCATCGGGTTGTGGTGTCTGCTGTCGGAGCAGAGGGAAGGTTGTTCCTTCTATCAAGAGGTTATCTCCGTCTGCATTTGCCTGGCAAAGCCTGAAGATGCAATGGATGGAGATTGTTTCGTCCAGTCGGTCGAGCATTCTATTGGCTTCCTTGAAGAGCTGCATGGCTTCGGAAGCTTTGGTACGTTCCTCCTCGGGAAAGGTCGTCAGCCAAAGTGCACGGCAGGAATCGCAGCCATGGATGTTGGCAATAGCCGCAAAGCGAGGCTGGAAGCCCCAGGCATGGAAGAAATAAATCCAGTTGATGTAAGGGGTTACTTCATGAATCCGATACGAAAGCAATTCATGCCCCGGTGCCAGTATTGTCCTTTTCATCCCATTTAATCCTTAATCCCTAATCCTTAATTCCTAGCCTTCACTCCCCAAATCTCAGTTCCTCGCCACGATAAGCATCGTCCACCATGCCGTCGCTATAAACGGGATGTCCGTTGGCAAAAGTCCTTTCCACTTTCCAGTTGAAGGTATGTCCTTCCAATGGGCTCCAGCCGCATTTGCTCAAAACTTTGTCGGCTGTCACTTCCCACGGGGTATCGGGGCGTACCAGCACAAGGTCTGCCCGGTAACCTTCACGGATATAGCCGCGCTCGTTGATGCGGTAAATTTGTGCGGGAGCATGGCACATTTTTTCAACGATGGTTTCGAGTGTGAATACTCCCTCATCCACCAGTTGCAGCATGCTGACAAGTGAGAACTGTATCATCGGCATGCCGGACATGGCCTTCAAGGCACCTCCTTCTTTTTCGGAGAGCAGATGGGGCGCATGGTCGGTGGCTATAACGTCTATCAGGCCGGAGTTGACGGCTGCACGCAGGGCATCGCGGTCGGCTTGCTTCTTAATGGCAGGATTGCACTTGATACGTGTGCCCAACGTGCGATAGTCACTGAGCGTGAAGAGGAGATGGGCAACGCATGCTTCGGCGGTGATATGCTTCTCGGAAAGTGAATAGTCATTGAACAGTTGCAGTTCCTTGGCTGTGGACACATGCAGAATATGCAGCCGTGCACCGGCAATCCTTGCCAGCCGTACTGCCAGCTCAGAAGATGCATAGCATGCTGCCGAGGAGCGGATGTAGGGATGCTTGCCTATGGGAATATCATTCTCTCCGGCAAACATTTCCTTATACTTGGCAATATTGTTCTTGATGGTTTCCTGGTCTTCGCAGTGGGCGGCAATCAGCATATCCGTACCGTTGAATATATTCAGCAGGCTGTTCATTTTATCCACCAGCATATTACCGGTACTGGAGCCCATGAACAGCTTGATGCCGCAAACGCGGTGTTTGTCCAGCTTGTCAAATTCCGTATAGTTGTTGTTGGTTGCTCCGAAGTAGCAGGAATGGTTGACGATACACTTCTCATTCAGCAAGTCGAGTTTGGCATTCAAGGCATCCAGCGTGGTCAGCGGATTGGTATTGGGCATGTCCATAATGGAGGTCACACCACCTGCGGCAGCCGCACGGCTTTCGGTGAGGATGTCCGCTTTGTGGGTCAGCCCGGGATCGCGAAAATGTACATGGTCGTCGATGATGCCAGGCAACAGATAGCATCCGGTGGCATCTATGGTCTCGTCACAAAGGGGCGGAGAGAGGCTTCCAGTTGGTAAGTACTTCGGCGATGCGCCCGTTTTCTATCACTACCGAGCCTTGTACGCTTTGTCCTTCGTTGACAATCGTAGCGTTGTGTATCAGTGTTCTTTTCATATCTTCCTAATATTTATAGTAAACCCCTATCACTCTATCACCTATCACTTCATCTCCTTATCTACGGTAGGATATTTATGGAACCAACTGTTCCATTTCAACCGAATCACTCCGAACACGGCTTCTCCGAAAATACTGCTGTTCATCTTGGATGTTCCCAGTTCGCGGTTGATGAAGATAACCGGCACTTCCTTTACATTCGCTCCGCATTTGTAAGCGGTGAATTTCATTTCTATCTGGAAAGCATACCCTTTGAAGCGGATGCCGTCCAGATTGATGATTTGCAATACCTTGCGGCGGTAGCATACAAAGCCGGCGGTAGTGTCATGTATGGGCAGCCTGGTGATGAAGCGCACATACTTGGAGGCAAAATAAGACATCAGTACACGTCCCATGGGCCAGTTCACTACGTTCACACCACTCACATAACGTGAACCGATGGCTACATCGGCACCCTCTTCGGAGCAGGCGCGGTAGAGTCGCGGCAAGTCTTGGGGATTGTGGCTGAAGTCGGCATCCATTTCGAATACATACTCATAACCTCGTTGCAATGCCCACTTAAAGCCGGCTATGTAGGCTGTACCCAGTCCTAACTTTCCTTTGCGCTCCACCATGAAGAGGCGTTCGGGAAACTCCTGCTGCAAGGTCTTTACAATGGCAGCCGTTCCGTCCGGCGAACCGTCTTCAATGACAAGGATGTGAAAACCATGTTTCAGAGCAAAAACGGCACGGATGATATTTTCTATATTCTCCCGTTCATTGTAGGTGGGGATGATGACAATGCTGTCTGATGTTTGCATACTTATAGGTAATGGGGGTTATAACTGGGAACAAATGTAATACATTTCTTTTTTATCTGGCAGCATTTTCACACAAATCTTGATTTTGCAAAGTTCTGGCGCCACGACTCTTTCATTTATGTAGTTCCTTCTAACTCCTGACTATGAGGAATGCAGGTTAAATCAAAGAACCGTATGCTTGACTTTGAACTTTAGCCTCAATCTTTAGCTATTCCCGTTTCAATCATTAACAGAAAACATTCAAACTATTAAAGAAAAACTTTCGAAGTATAAAGGATAAAGTGGGTAGATATAGGGAGAAAAAGTGCTCTTCAGTCTTGGTCTGTCTATCCCAAGCCTTGGGATAGACAGACCAAACCCTGGGATACATGTCCGCAGGCTGGGGATAAACTTTGTGTAACATAACTCCTGAATAGGGATTGTGCAGGCTGTGTTATTCATAATTGGAGGAAAAGAAGTTTCATTGCCTTCCCCGATAAATAGGGCGATACAGAAAAAAGGTGAAGGATGTGCAGGCTGACAGCAGAAAGATTATTTCAGAGAACATAGTTGCCGACAGGTCAAAGCTAAAGATTATTTGTGTATTTTTGCACCGAATTTATTTCGGTAGGATACCTTATGAGAGGTAATACCGGGGGAAAAAGCGCAAAGCAATGAATATAACTGAACTGCAACAATCTTATGCTTCCCATCCCAATGTAGAGGGGGTGTGCAGGCTTCTGAAAGATAACTCTGTCCGTCACCTATATTGCGGAGGTTTATATGCCTCTGCCGCTTCTTTGTTTTCGTCTGTATTGGTTCAGCGGGCTACTTGTCCGCTCGTTTTCATTCTGGGCGATATGGAGGAAGCCGGTTATTTCTATCATGATTTGACGCAGATATTGGGGACAGAGCAGGTATTGTTTTTTCCTTCTTCGTTCCGCCGCGCCATCAAGTACGGGCAGAAGGATGCGGCAAACGAAATACTCCGTACAGAAGTGCTGAGTCGCCTGCAAAAAGGAGAAGAGGGGCTTTGCGTGGTGACCTATCCGGATGCGCTGGCCGAAAAGGTTGTCTCACGTAAGGAACTTGGAGACAATACACTGAAACTGCATGCAGGCGAGAGGGTGGATATGAACTTCGTGACGGACGTATTGCGCAGCTACGGTTTCGAATATGTGGACTACGTCTACGAGCCGGGGCAGTATGCCGTTCGTGGCAGTATTATCGACGTCTTTTCCTTCTCTTCCGAATATCCCTTCCGTATAGACTTTTTCGGCGATGAGGTGGAAAGCGTCCGTACCTTCGAGGTGGAAACACAGCTCTCGAAGGAGAAGAAAGAAAGCATCGTGATAGTTCCCGACTTGAGCCATAGCCTGGAAAAAAAGGGAAGCGGCGGCATGGTGTCGTTCCTCGATTTCCTTCCGTCGGACAGCTTGCTTGCCATGCGCGACTTTCTCTGGCTACGCGAACGCATCCAGACCGTGCACGACGAATCGCTCACCCCACAGGCCATCGCCGCCCGTGAGTCGGAGGAGAATGGAGCCATCACGCTGGAAGGCAAGCTGATTGATGGTGGCGAGTTCACCCTGCGCGCCCTCGATTTCCGCCGGATGGAATTCGGTAAGAAGCCCACCGGAACGCCGGATGCTACCGTCTCGTTCCATACTACGGTACAGCCTATCTTCCATAAAAACTTCGACATGGTGGCGGAGAGTTTCCGCGAATACCTCTCCCGTCACTACACCATCTACATATGCAGCGACAGCCTGAAACAGACCGACCGCATCCGTGCCATCTTTGAGGACCGTGGAGACAACATATCCTTTACCGCCGTGGAACGGACGCTGCACGAAGGCTTTGCCGACGACACTTTGCGTATCTGCGTCTTTACCGACCATCAGCTGTTCGACCGCTTTCACAAGTATAACTTGAAGAGCGACAAGGCACGCAGTGGCAAGGTGGCCCTGAGCCTGAAGGAGCTGAACCAGTTTACCCCCGGAGATTACGTGGTACATACCGACCACGGCGTGGGGCGTTTTGCCGGACTGGTACGTATCCCCAACGGTGACACCACGCAGGAGGTGATGAAGATTGTCTATCAGAACGAAGATGTGGTGTTTGTCTCCATCCACTCTTTGCACAAGGTTTCCAAGTACAAGGGAAAGGAGGGTGAAGCGCCCCGCCTCAACAAATTGGGCACCGGTGCCTGGGAGAAACTGAAGGACCGTACCAAGACCAAGATTAAGGATATAGCCCGCGACCTGATAAAGCTCTATTCGCAACGGCGCGAAGAGAAAGGCTTCCAATACAGTCCCGACAGTTTCCTGCAACGGGAGCTGGAAGCCTCCTTTATTTACGAGGATACTCCCGATCAGAGCAAGGCTACTTCCGACGTGAAGGTCGACATGGAGAGTGCCCGTCCGATGGACCGCCTGGTGTGCGGTGACGTGGGCTTCGGCAAGACGGAGGTGGCTGTTCGTGCCGCTTTCAAGGCTGTGGCGGACAATAAGCAGGTGGCTGTACTGGTGCCCACTACCGTACTTGCCTATCAGCATTTCCAGACCTTCAAGGAGCGCTTGAAAGGCTTGCCTTGCCGGGTGGAGTATCTGAGTCGTGCCCGCACCGCTGCTCAGGCAAAGGCTGTAGTGAAAGGGCTTGCCGAAGGGGAAGTGAATATTCTTATCGGTACCCACCGTATCCTGGGAAAAGACGTTAAGTTCAAAGACCTTGGTTTGTTGATTATCGATGAGGAACAGAAGTTCGGTGTTTCCGTCAAGGAGAAACTCCGCCAGTTGAAGGTGAATGTGGATACGCTGACCATGACGGCTACACCCATTCCCCGTACCTTGCAGTTTTCGCTGATGGGTGCGCGCGACTTGAGCGTCATCCAGACACCGCCGCCTAACCGCTATCCCATCCAGACGGAAGTGCACACCTTCAACGAGGAAATCATTGCCGACGCCGTCAATTTTGAGATGAGCCGTAACGGGCAGGTATTCTTCGTGAATAACCGTATTTCCAATCTGTTTGAGTTGAAGGCCATGATAGAGCGGCACATTCCCGACTGCCGTGTCTGTATCGGTCACGGGCAGATGGAGCCTGCCGAACTGGAGAAGATAATCTTTGATTTCGTCAATTACGATTACGACGTGCTGCTTGCCACTACCATCATCGAAAGTGGCATCGACATACCGAACGCCAATACCATCATCATCAACCAGGCGCAGAACTTCGGCCTCAGTGACTTGCACCAGATGCGCGGACGTGTGGGGCGGAGCAATAAAAAGGCTTTCTGTTACCTGCTGGCACCGCCTTTGTCCTCCCTTACTCCCGAAGCAAAACGCCGCTTGCAGGCCATCGAGAACTTCTCCGACTTAGGTAGCGGCATCCATATTGCCATGCAGGACCTTGACATCCGTGGCGCAGGCAATATGCTCGGTGCCGAACAGAGTGGTTTCATTGCCGACCTAGGCTACGAGACGTATCAAAAGATTCTCTCCGAAGCTGTGCACGAACTGAAGACCGACGAGTTTGCCGACCTTTATGCCGAAGAACTGAAAGCAGACGGAGGCGTCATCAGTGGCGAGCAGTTTGTGGACGAATGCCAGGTGGAAAGCGACCTCGAACTTCTGTTGCCTGCCGATTACGTGACTGGCAGCAGCGAGCGTATGTTGCTCTATCGCGAGTTGGACGGATTGACACTCGACAAGGATGTGGATGCTTTCCGTTCCCGCCTCGAAGACCGCTTCGGCCCGATTCCTCCCGAAACGGAAGAACTGCTGCGCATCGTTCCCTTGCGACGCCTGGCTGCCCGCCTCGGCGTGGAGAAAGTCTTTCTGAAAGGTGGGCGCATGTCCCTGTTCTTCGTCTCCAATCCGGACAGCCCGTACTATCAGAGCCAGGCTTTCGGTAAGGTCATTGCCTACATGATGAAGTACACCCGGCGTTGTGACCTGCGCGAACAGAACAACAAACGGAGTATGTTGGTGAAGGATGTCAAGACGGTAGAAGAAGCTGTCTGTGTGTTGCAGGAGGTAGTGGCAATGCAGGTGGAAGAGTAAACTGTTGCCACTCCTGCCACTAACGTCCGAACTGCAAGGCGAATCCCAAATTGAAGAAAGTGATGTTGTTTTTGAACCAGCTATGGTCTACTCCGTCATCATACCCGTCTGTGTTATAAAGTCGTGCATCGGGGTTGGCAAACCAGTCTGCTGTCAGGAAATCACAGCGAATCATGCCCGAGAGTTTACGGCTGATGCGGAACTCATAGCCTGCTGCGAAAGTTATTCCACAATATCCTTTATGGAAAAGGTGTCCGTTCCGTTCACCGCGTTTATATGTCCGTTCCTGATAGTTCATATACCCGATGCCGAACGAGAGGAACAGTCCTTGATTCCCGTTGCTCCACAAGGGCCGGTATGTGATGTTGGGGCGTATGCAGTGCAGATGTGCCTTATCCGGCAGGCGTGCCATGCGTAGATAGTCATATTGAAGTCCTGCGGCAAATAGGGGCGTGATGTAGTAGCGGCCTTCTGTCATCAGGTCATATCCCACCCGGTTGCCATTCTTGCTGAAGAAGTCGTTACGGTTTCCCTCTACATGAGGTAAGGATACACCGCCACCGAAGATGATACTGTAATTTTGCGGCAGGCATTCGCTTTGTGCCAGCAGACCTGTCGCTCCAATGGGGAGTAGGGATAGGCAGAGGAGGAGGAATCGTTTCATGCAGTTGCTGTGAGTTTCTTGGAAATATCGTATTTTTATCGTTTCCCGTATAGCTTGTCTATCAAATCCGTCCGTCCTATCCGGCGCAGTTCGTTTATGATGTTCCTGCGCTCTTCGGGTTTGTACCAGAAGAAGAATTGGCGTTGAGCCAGTTTCTCGCGCTGCGTTTTGGCACTGAATACCGGTTCCAGCGTATAAGGATGGAAGCCCGTGTACCATGCTTCGGTGGCAACGGTCATGGGAGTAGGGGTAAAGTCTTGCACTTGTTCCAGATGGAAGTCCAGTCGCTTGGTGATGACGGCAAGTTCTGCCATATCTTCCTCCTTGCATCCGGGATGGCTGCTGATGAAATAAGGAATAAGCTGCTGGCGTAGTCCTTCTTCATGGTTAATCCTGTCGAATATCTTCTTGAACTCACCGAACTGGCTGAACGGAGGCTTGCGCATGATGTTGAGCACGCGGTCTGACGTATGCTCCGGTGCTACCTTCAGGCGACCGCTGACATGGCGGGCAATGAGCTCGCGGGTATATTCCTGCGTACTTTTGTTAGTGTTCGGGTCCTTGCTCTGGTGCAGCAGTAGGTCATAGCGTACACCGCTGCCAATGAAGGACTTCTTGATGCCGGGCAGGGCATCTACGGCATGATAGATGTCGAGCAGCGGACGGTGGTCCGTATTCAGGTTGGGGCATACCTTGGGGTAGATGCACGACGGGCGTTTGCATTTCCTGCAGACGGCCTCATCCCGTCCCTTCATGCGGTACATATTGGCCGACGGGCCTCCCAAATCGCTCAAATAACCCTTGAAGTCTGGCAGCTCCGTGATGGCTTTCACCTCTTTCAGAATGCTCTCCTTGCTGCGGCTTACGATGAATTTGCCCTGGTGTGCGGAGATGGTGCAGAAGGCACATCCTCCGAAACATCCGCGATGCAGGTTGACGGAGAACTTTATCATGTCGTATGCCGGAATACGTTTTCCCTTGTATTTGGGATGGGGCAGGCGCGTGTATGGCAAGTCGAAAGAACGGTCGAGTTCAGCTTCCGTCAAAGGGGGATAGGGAGGATTGACTACTACCGTCAGCTTGCCGCTCTTTTGCAAGATGCGGGATGCTGTATATTTGTTGCTTTCCTCCTCGATATGACGGAAGTTGGCAGCTTCTTTCTTTTTATCTTTCAGACATTCTTCGTGCGTAAATAGGGTGATATCCCCTTCTTGTACCACTACTTCCTTGTCAAGGTAGACCATTTGGGGAATATCGGCGATGAGCTTTTTGAAGCTTGGGGCGTCCATCTGTGTCTGTTGGCGTTTCAGCCTTTCCGTAAGTTCCACCACCGGTTTCTCTCCCATACCGTAGATGAGTGAGTCGGCTCCGCTGTCGAGGAGGATGCTGGGGCGTACACGGTCCTGCCAATAGTCATAGTGCGTCAGGCGGCGCATGCTTGCCTCGATGCCGCCCAGTACGACGGGGACATCGGGGAATAGCTTCTTTAATATCTGGGTATATACAATGGAAGGGTACTCCCGGACGCATATCCGGACGTGCATCCGGGGTATAGGCGTCATCACTGCGCAAGCGTTTGTTGGCAGTATATTTGTTGACCATCGAATCCATACAGCCGGGACTGATGCCGAAGAACAGACGGGGACGTCCCAGTTTTTTGAAGTCGCGCAAGTCGTCGCGCCAGTTGGGTTGGGGGATGATGGCTACGCGCAATCCTTCTGCTTCGAGGATGCGGCCTATGACGGCGGCTCCAAAAGAAGGGTGATCCACGTAGGCGTCACCGCTGAAAAGTATTACATCCAATTCGTCCCAACCACGTAGTTCCACTTCTTTCTTGGTAGTAGGAAGCCAGTCTGTAAGGCGATATTCTTTCATTTGCACATTAAAAACTGTAATGTCATCCGTTCTCCGTCGTAAATCTCACGGAAGCCTATCTGCTGTTCGGAAAGATACTCTTTCATGTCATTGAAGGCAGCAGCGTCGTCCATGATGATTTCCAGCTTCTCGCCTTTTCCGGCCTCGCACATGGCCTTGATGGCAGGGATTAAAGGGCTGTAATGCTGTTGTCCGCAGGTGTCGATGGTTTTCATTTATTTTCTTCCTCTTCTATGGTTGTTTGTTGGGAAAGCCATTGCAGGTAGAGCTTGATAAGCTGCTGTAATCCGAAGGCTTTCATATTGTTGTGGTAGATAACATCGATGCAGAGGTCGAGCAGGTCTTTGCTGTCCTCTTCTTGGGCGGCAATGAGAGAACGGATATTCAGTTTGAGTTTGTCGAGCACGGTTTCGTCCACGATGCCGTTGCTGTCGATGAGATGACGGAAGAGGCCGTATTTTTCGATAGTGGCAAGGTTCTCTTCAGAAACTTCTAAACTACGGGTTCCGCTGGGGTTGGCTTGTATAGTGTACATGATGTTTAATGTTTAGTGGTTAATGTTTAATGATTAATGGAAGCAAAGATAGTTTTTTCACTACAGATTACACAGATTTTCACAGATTATTTATAGGGATTGCTATTTTGTCTGTGTTAATCTGTGTAATCTGTGGTGAGAAAGCGGAGTATGGATGCCATAATTACATTTCTGGATGTTTCTTCCCGGATGCTTTCAAAAGGGAATCCCATGACAAAAGTGCGATAATCACTGCCTTGATAGGCTACGGCGGCGGGTGTGTTGCCGATGGCATAGGTCATGACTGGAAAAGCGGGAGACATGGGCAGGATGCAATCAGGGGAAGTGACCGGATAGCTTTGCTCATTCGGCAGGCGGGGAAGGGTGAAGGTATGCCCCAGTCCCCGGACAGCGATTTTGTCCCCGTCTGTTTTCAGAGAGTTGCCATGCCGGTACTTCAAGATATTCTGAATAAATTCTTTATTGCCCTGCGAGCTGTCCATATCGGTGCCTACGTAGGCACCGCTGACCAGGAGATGACCTCCCGACTGGCAATAGGAAGTCAGTATGCGCTGCATGGGCGAGGAGAATGTTTTGTAGTAGGTATTGCGTGCCGGATTGCTGGAATTGTCTTCTTTCTCAAGTCCGAGGATATAGTCCACTATCGGATAATCCTCCAATGAGAGGATGCCCTTTTCCACAGCCTCGTCGCTGCATGAGACGAAGCTGTAATTTCCGGCTGCCTGGATGGCTTTGCCATGTACGAAGGGGTAATCGAAAGTGTTTCCGATGATTTTCATGCCTTCGTATTCGTCACTGCTCTCTCCCAGACGTCGTCCTGCTTCCTTTCGGCTGAAATTCTGCTGGGCGCCGCAGAGGGAGATGTCATAGAGATAGGGTACGCCGGGATCTTGTGACAGGTCGAAGCCTGCCGCATCGGGGGTGTCTATAACGGCAGGCCCGCTGATGCGGTCGAATCCGTTGACGATAAGTATCTGTCCTTTTTCACGCTTTGCCTTGTAGGCGGCAAGAATTTCCGAAGGGAAGCTTTCACCACCCCGGTTCACTGCTGTTACTTTGAAAGAATAGACGATGCCCGGTTCTATTTTTACGGTATGGGATGGGGAGCTGACGCGTACGCCATTGTCAAATCCTCCACGACCGATACGTGTATATACAATGTATTCACGTGGCTTGGCAGTCGGCTCAAACGGGTCTTCCTCTCCTTGCCAGGAAAGCTCTAAAGTATTCTTCTTTTGACCGAAGCGGATGGCAAAGTGGCTGACGGGAAGGGGTTGGACAACGTAGTCTTTGCCGTGCTGGCTGCATATGTATTGCAGAATGGCTTTATAGAGCGCACGCCCGACGGTGAACTTGAAGTTAGGGTCATGTCCCAAGCGCATATCTGCGAAGTTCTGGTGCGACAACAGTTCTACGATGGTGGAAGGGACGGCGGGCAGGCGTGTTTCACTGTAGTTGCGGTTCCATAGGCTGCGGCGTGTCCAGTCTACGTTGAAGGTAGAGCGGATATCACGCTGCAACTGCGTTAGCAGAATGTCCGAAAGGTCACGGGAGGCATGGCGGTCTGTACCGGCATGCAGTCGGCCGTTGTTGAAGTTGGTGGTATAAATGCCGAGAGTGCCTATAATCTCATCTTCCTTACTGAAACCGGCATCGCTATGCAGGGCCATACTCATTTCAAAGGGGATGCCCAAACCTTCTTCCGTTGGGTTGGATAGTGATTTTCCTGCAAGGTAATTCACTGTACGGGAACGTACGTTGATGTCGTCGTTCATATCATTCTTTCCCTCATAGCCTCCATAGACGGGATAGGGCATGCCTGCCCATTGGGCAAAGTAGCGTGCGCCTTCCAGGTATCTGGGCAAGCCGCTGGTTTGTCCCCCGCGGGCAATGTTGCCCATGCCCCCTCCAAAGCGGACGGCATCGGCACAGACCACGCCTTTCTCTTTGCTTTCGTTGCTCAATACCACCATGCCGTAGTCGTTCCGGCCTTTGTCAAAAGTGAATGTGCCGAGGTACACCCATGTGCCGCTTCCTATTTGCTGGTTCACCTTGAACTCCGTGACGCCTCCATTGTGAAATACAAGATATTTGGCATCGCTTACGCTGCCCGGCAGGCTTTGATAGGAAACGTATACAGCATATTCTCCGGTTTCCGGGATATCGGGTACCCATTCGGCAAAAGCCTTGTCTTTCTTCTTTTCAGTTTTGGCAAAGCGTGCCGTGCCGGAGAGGAAAGGGTTTTCATTGTCTTGATAGACTCGTTTCCGTTGGGCAAATCCGGGTCGGGAGGTCTGTTCCCAACGTGCTTTCCGGCTTTTCACGTCCAGATAAAGGGAACCTTGTCCTCCATGTCCGCTCAGGCTACCGTCATTGTCTACGATGACTTCCTGCTTCTGCGTGTCCCTTTCGCGGGGAGTGAATACATTGGCTCCTGCATTCTCTAGCATGGGCAGGAGGTAGGGCAGGATGAAGGATTGGGTGAACTGGTCTTCTGTAGTGCAGAACAGCCTCGGGCGTTGCCATCCCCATTTGTCCTTGTCATTGATATAATATTTCCCGTGGCTTTGCCAAAGGGCGATGTGGCGTCCTTCCAGTCCGCGGGTGATGTCGTAGGGGCGCGAGGTACGGGTTACCCAGGGGGTACCTTTGTATTCCAGGTGGCTGAACAGACGTGCCTTGTCTTTCTTCCCTTTCCGGTAGAGGTTGGGGATAAGCTCTTCGATGCTCTTCCCGTCAGCAAAGACGGTGAGGTCGAAATAGTTCACCGGTCCTGGCAGGATTTGTCCCAGATGGCGGTAAATGGCATCAACGGTTTCAGGCCGTAGAGGCTGGTAGGCAAAGCGCTCGTTTGTATAGACAAGCAATTTCTTCTTCCGGAAGTCAATGCGGAAACTATCCAGCTTGCAGGTACCGATGTTGGCCGTATGGGTGGTGTATTCCCTAAAGAATGTCTGGAGGCGTTCTTCCACATTCTGCTCTAGTTCTTGTGCCGGAAGGAGGAATCCACACAAGAGCCATATGCCGGTTAGGATAAGTTTTTTCATACTGATGAAATATTGAAGTTGCCAATATCTGCTTTTACCAGACGGTGGTGCGTGCAAAAGTACATAAAAGAAAGCTTCACTGATGAGCGGGTTACTTTCTTTTTATTATTTTGCAGACATATAAGTAAGTCTTAAGAATTAAAAAGCATTAATCGGCAATCTTTTTCAGTTCTGTCAGTTCCGTAACTTTGTCCGGATAGAGGATGGCGTTGTGCGCAGCCATTTGAGCTGCTTTCTTATGGATTGGGTCTATTCCTTCGGGAGAATATGGGTTTTCTGTTACATTCTGATGGGTCAATGCCTCAAACCATGTGCAGGCAGCTGTATATCTGCCTATGGTTAAGTCAAGGTGGTATCCGTCCCTATTCATATGGTCGCCGATAAAGGAGGTACGTGCATTTTGTATGGCGGTTCCCGAAGGGATAATTTTCTTGATACCCACCAGGTTGGCGGCTTTCTTTACTGCATCCACAATGCTGGTGTACATTTTCATTTGGTTCTGGTCATAGTTTTTGAATCCGGTGTGGTTGGCATTGGTAGCATAAGCCCATGTCTGGTGCACCATTAATACGGTTTCCTTTCCAATTCGTTCCCTGATATAGTTAACCAATTCAGGTAGGGAAGCTTTGTAGCTGTCATAGATACCAGACAAAGGGCTGGCCTGCTGAACACTGATATAGTCCCATTTCTCATCGGCCAGTGCTTTCTCAATAGTCATTGACCGGGTTTCTGTTTTTTCCCCGTCTTTCTCTACTTTGCGATAGGCATAGGCCGGAGCGTTGTTGCGTATGTTTTGCACGTGCCGTTCCAGTGAACATCCTCCGATAAACATATTGCCGATAATCATGGTGATACCTTCCGTTCTGAAGTTCGTGGAAACGGATTACTCTCTTCATCGCCTACGGCAATGTTGTTGCCTATTGCCAATACTTTGATGGTGTCGTTATTGGCATGGCATCCATTTGCAAACAATGTAAATGGCGTGAGTAGGAATAAAATGACAAGGATGTTGATAGCATACTTTTTCATAATGGTGTTTGTTTTTAAGTTTTGTCGTTTCGATAAATAAGTAACAAAATTATTTGATTGTTTTTATATCTGCAAATATTCCTTGGGAATATAAGAAGGCTGAGACATGAAAAAATGAGATGCATTGCCACTCAAAACCATTTCATTATAATAATTTTTGGTCCGTTTAGAATCGGAATGTTTCCGGTCAGTTGGCACAGCCAGACGATGGCGCTGCGTATCAGTTTGTCGTTCCATTCGCAGGAAGTCACCAGCCAGGGACGTTGGATACGTGTCAGGTTGGCGCGTTGCAGAACAAACGTTCGTCATTCGATGGAACGGATATGGGCATTGATTGGTTGCTTCAGGATAGGGTTACGTATTCTTCGTTACCTTGATGGGCACATTCTTTTACCATTTTTCGATTTCCCATTCACCCCATGCCAGCAGATATATTTTCCAGATGCGGCATTCCTTCAACCATTTGGCACCTTCTTCTTTTTCCAAGTCAATGGCGGCAAATACGGCGTCCGTACAAACATTTTGGATGCCGTTCGGGTTGCCAGGTCGCTGTCAACGCAAAATCTGATCGGGGTTGGAGTTCAGGCGTGAACCCGGTTGCGTTGAAACAATTACCCACGTCCTGCTTCGCTGATAGGATTCTTCTGTATCTTGCCCGTTTCGTAGAATGGCAGGTCAAGGAAATGACAGTGATCCAGAGGGATATTATTGTATGTACATGCAGTGCGTGCCTCGCCACGGCGAATCAGTCCCTTAATGGTCAAGATGTCGCGTGTATCCAGTCAGTCTTTTTCTTTCAAGAATTTAGGTTTCTGTTACAGTCATTGATGACCTGGTCTTCGCTGTTGTTGAAGATTTGGTTGAACCCGTTGATGAAGTGCAGGAAGCGGATAACTTCTTCATCGCCTACGGCAATGTTACCGGAAGTTTCGTAAGCCACATGCACGTCATGTTTCTGCTCTACCAGACGACGGATGGTGCCTCCCATGGAGATAACGTCATCATCGGGATGCGGAGAAAATACGACCACACGTTTTGGATAGGGCTTTGCACGCTCAGGACGATAGGTGTCGTCAGCATTCGGCTTGCCGCCCGGCCATCCGGTGATGGTATGTTGCAGGTCATTGAATATCTTGATGTTCACGTTATAGGCTGAGCCGAACAATGCCAGCAGTTCGCTCAGACCGTTTTCGTTGTAGTCCTTGTTGGTCAGTTTCAGAATGGGTTTTCCGGTGAGTTGGCACAACCAGACGATGGCACTGCGGATGAGCTTGTCGTTCCATTCGCAGGAGGTTACCAGCCAGGGGCGTTGGATACGCGTCAAATTGGCGGCGGCAGACAAGTCGATAGCTACATGTGCATTGTTGTGAGTCTGCAGATAAGATGCAGGGATAGTATCTGTTACTGGACCTTCAACGCATTCTTTCACCTTTTGCGCTTTCTCCTCACCCCATGCCAGCAGATATATTTTCTTTGCCGAGAGGATGGTGGCTACTCCCATGGTGATGGAGCTGATGGGGGTATTTTCAATGCTACCGAACATCTTGGAAGCTTCATTGCGGGAGTCGTTGTCCAGCAATATCAGACGAGTGGTAGAGTTCAGGCGTGAACCCGGTTCATTGAAACCTATATTACCTACACGGCCAATGCCCAGCAAAGCGATGTCTAAGCCACCGAAACTTTCAATGCGCTGCTCGTAAAGACGGCAATATTCAAAGATGGCGTCTTTGGCGATGGTGCTGTCGGGGGTGAAAACATTCTGTTTGTCAATGTCCACATGGTCTATCAGCATTTCCTTCAATGCGTTGAAGTTGCTGTTGATGGCATTGGGAGCTAATGGATAATATTCGTAGAGGTTGAATATGACTACGTTGCGGAAACTTAATCCCTCTTCCTGGTGCATACGTACCAAGTCTGCATATACATTGCGCGGAGAGTTACCGCCTGCCAGTGCCAAGACACAGAAACGTCCCGCCTTTTGCTTGTCACGGATTAACTGTGCAATGTCAAGGGCAATCTGGTTGGCGCCTTCTTCCGCAGACTCATAAATATCTGTCGGGATTTTTTCCAGTCGGGTCAATACCGACCGTTCAAATGCATTCTCAGGTCTATAGTACCTGGGGGAGACTCTGTTGAGAGTGATTTGAGAGCTTAGATTGGTTTTCATAAAATTTATTATTAATAAATGATTAAGTATTGAACTGTTCTTTCAATCAACAAATATACGAAAAACAATGTTCATCCGCATATTGCTGAAGATTAATTAAGAAATACTGGTCGTCCCATATCTCATATGGGTTTTGACGGTTGTACGGAAAGTGTCTTCGGTCATTCCATAAAGTCACGGCCAACCGCCACCGTGAGTATGGATTTTACGTTGGGTCAACATAGGATTTAGGGGTTAGAATTATTAAATTAATCATGTTGTCGCTTTGACATTGTTTCGAAGGACAAAAATAGGTACTTTTTGGAGAAGATGTACTCCTTCTTTTGGGTATTTTCATTAAATACTCTAAAAAAGAGGATTTGGTGCATTTTGTATAATGTCTCGTTCGTTTGGGGTATAAGTGAGGATAATCATATAAAAATAGACCATTCATCGCACTTTTTGTCGTTTGGGTTTGTTATATTTGTGTGTGTTTATAAACTCTAAAATATCAATGTATGAAAAGCTGGAAAGTAGAAGCAGCCATCATAGCCGTGGGGCTGCTTTTGTTGGGAATCATGGTAAAAGGCGGTATCAACAATTTTGTGAATAAGGACCGTGTGGTCAGTGTGAAAGGGCTGGCCGAAATGGAAGTGCCTGCCGACAAGGTAGTCTGGCCTCTTGTCTACAAAGACATAGGTAATGACCCTGCACTGCTTTATGCCAATATGGAGAAGAAAAACACTGCCGTCGTGAGTTTCCTTGAAAACAACGGTATTGAGAAGGAGGAAATCAGTATTGCACCGCCCGAAGTGATTGACATGCAGGCCGAACGTTACGTTGACCGCAACGTGGCCTATCGTTATAATGCCACGTCTGTCATCACTGTCACTTCCAAGAATGTGGATAGGGTGCGTAAGCTCATGTCGGGGCAGGCTGAACTCTTGAAGCAGGGTATTGCCATCACGGGAGGGGATTATAAATATAATGTGTCTTATGAATTCACCGGTCTCAACGAAGTGAAGCCCAGAATGATAGAGGAGGCCACGAAGAACGCTCGTGCTGCAGCCGAGAAGTTTGCCAAGGATTCGGACAGTGAACTGGGGAAAATCCGCAATGCCTCGCAAGGGCAGTTCTCCATAAGTGACCGCGATGCCTATACTCCTTATATAAAAAGCGTACGTGTAGTGACTACTGTGAACTATTATTTGAAGAAATAACGAACTCGTCCGCATCTTTCCAAGCGGGAAACTTTAGCCTGAACTCCTGCAGGGAGGAAAGGTTGAGGGAGGCGGTGGCAATCGCCTCTTCGTTGTCGGGCACAGTGGCAAGCACTTCCCCCTTCGGAGAGTAGACCACACTGCCTCCGCTGTGTGGAATGTCTCTGCCGTCCTTGCCGATACGGTTGACACCGCAGACATAACTGATGTTTTCCAGCGCGCGCGCTTGCAGCAGGATGTCCCAGACTTTCCGGCGGGGAATGGGCCAGTTGGCGACGTAAATCAGGAGGTCGTATTCATTGCTCGTATTGCGGCTCCAGACCGGGAAACGAAGGTCATAGCATACAAGCAGCAGTATATTCCAGCCGCGATATCGGATGATGGGACGCCGGTTGCCGGGGGTGAAATGTTCTGTCTCGTGCCCCATCCGGAAGAGGTGGCGTTTGTCGTAATAGTAAGCATTGCCTTCGGGCGTAAGGAAGAATGCGCGGTTGTAGTAGGATGGCTTTCCGCCTTCCGAGGCTGTTTCGCAGGCAATATAGCTGCCGGCAAGAGCAAGCCGGTACTCTTCGGACCATTGGCGCAGTGTTGCGATGGTTTCTCCCGTTGTGGGTTCGGCCAAGCTGGCGGTGTCCATACTAAAGCCGGTGGAGAATGTTTCCGGTAAAACAACAATCTCCGTTGTTCCACGAAGAGTTTCTAACTTCTCGCGGAGACGACGGAGATTTTCTTGTTTATTTTCCCAGACAATGTCTGTTTGCAAGATGCTTATTCGCATGGCATTAATGCTTAATACCTGATTAGATATTTCCTAAATCAAAATTTTCGGGATTTTTTCCTTTAAAGTTCTTGAAGTACAGTTTTATCTCGCGCATATCCTTTTCGATGTCTCCGGTAGGCATGACAGCCTTGGTAGAGGAGATGGTCTTGGAAGGATAATCAATCCCGATAAGCATGATGGGCACTTGTGCTTTAAGTGCTATGTAATAAAAACCTTTCTTCCAGTTGGGATTGGCTTTACGGGTTCCTTCCGGTGTAATAGCCAGGTGGAAATGCTTGCTGTTTGAAAACTTTTCGGTCATTTGGTCCACTAAGGAAGATTTACGTCCCCGGTTCACCGGAATGCCGCCAACGGCTTTGAATATCAGTCCCAGAGGAAAAAAGAACCATTCCTTTTTCATCATGAAACTGGTCTTGCGGCCGATGGCACCATAAAACAATTTACCGATAAATAAGTCCCAATTGGAAGTATGGGGTGCCGCACAAATTACACATTTGTCGTAGTCGGGCACCGTCACGTTTGTCTTCCAGCCCAGCAGGCGATAATAAATGAAGCTATAAAAGGCTTTCTTCATCTTATTTCAGTTTGCCCATTGCGTCAATAATTTCGTCTACTTTTGCATTGAAGTCAGCACGAAGTTTTTTGTAGAAACCTTTTACATTTCCTGGCTCGGTGTGGCTGATGCGGCTTATGAATTCATCTTGCATTTTCAGAATTTCAGCCATCAGTTCATCGGCTTTTTGTTTGTCTGTTCTAGGCACATATAAGCTGTTTACAAGACACTCTGTGAACAATTCACCTGCAATATAGTTTATATTCTTCTTTAGTTCTTTTCTACTTGCCATAATCTTTACGTTTAAAATGAATAATCTGAATTATTTTCGGTAAAGATAATGTTTTTCTTTGTTAGTGTAGAGCAAAAAAGGGTTTTTATGTGTTTTTAATTTAGTAGTTTTGTGGAATTATTCCACAAACTGTGGACACATTCCACAGGGAAAAATGGAGGATGCCACCGTGAATAAAGAACTGCCGTCTGCTTTTCTGCTTGATATATAGTTTGTTAGACGTAATGGATGAGATGGTGATAGATTGGCATCGGATTTGCTTTAATAGAAAGAAACAGGGTTAAATTTAATATACAAACAAGCATGAGACAGTTTTTTACGAAAAAAGAATTGAAACTAAAGAAGAAGAGGTTGCTGATGATGGTTGCCTGCATGGCGGTATTGTTGGCAGGTTACGTTATTCTGACTTGGCCTAAGAAGGTGGAATCGGAAGCTCCTACCGTGATTGTGGAATCTGCGGAAAAAGGAGATGTGGAGATATATGGCGAGTACGTGGGACGTATTCGCGCTCAGCAGTTTGTAGAGGTACGTGCGCGTGTGGAAGGGTATTTGGAGAATATGCTTTTCGCAGAAGGAACATATGTCACCAAGAACCAGGTACTTTTTGTGATAAACCAGGACCAGTATAGGGCAAAGGCTGACAAAGCTCGTGCACAGTTAAAGAAGGATGAAGCGCAGGCATTGAAGGCAAAGCGCGATTTGGAGCGTATCCGCCCCCTCTATGCGCAAAACGCTGCCAGCCAGCTGGATTTGGACAATGCCCAGGCTGCTTACGAGACTGCAGAAGCCTCAGTAGCGATGAGCCAGGCCGATTTGGACCAGGCTGAATTGGAATTGGGATATACGTTGGTCCGTTCTCCGCTATCGGGACATATCAGTGAAAGAAATGTGGACTTGGGAACATTGGTCGGACCGGGAGGCAAGTCATTGCTTGCTACCGTAGTGAAAAGTGATACGGTATTGGTAGATTTCAGCATGACCGCATTGGACTATCTTAAAAGCAAGGAACGGAATATCGATATAGGCCGTCAGGACTCTACACGTTCCTGGCAGCCGAACATTACGATTACTTTGGCGGATAATACCGTCTATCCTTATAAGGGCTATGTGGATTTTGCCGAACCTCAGGTGGACCCTCAGACCGGAACATTCTCCGTGCGTGCCGAAATGCCGAACCCTAACAAAGTGTTGTTACCGGGGCAGTTTACAAAGGTTAAGCTATTGCTGGATGTACGTGAGGGGGCTGTCGCCGTTCCTCAAAAGGCGGTTACCATTGAGAAAGGTGGTGCATATATTTTTGTGATGCGCCGGGACTCTACGGTTGAAAAGCGTTTCATTGAACTGGGACCTGAATTTGGCAACAATTGGGTGGTTGAGCGTGGTCTGGTTGCCGGAGAACAAATTGTGACTGAAGGTTTCCACAAGCTGACTCCGGGTATGAAAGTACGTGCCCAGGCTGCCGTTCCTAAAAAGGAGGAAGAGCAGACGAGTGATTCTCTGAACAAGCAGGTTGTTTCCGAAACGAAGCAGACTACTCCGGCTGAGAATAAATCAAAGGACAACAACCCTTCAAAGTAATGATGTTATGAAAGTAAGTTTCTTTATAGACCGCCCTGTATTCTCGGCGGTGATATCGATTGTGATTGTAATTGTCGGTATCATCGGTCTGACTATGCTTCCGGTGGATCAATACCCGCAGATAACACCGCCCGTTGTGAAAATCAGTGCATCCTATCCGGGGGCAAGTGCGTTGACTGTGTCACAAGCAGTGGCGACTCCTATCGAACAGGAAATAAACGGTACTCCGGGTATGTTGTACATGGAGTCCAACAGTTCCAATTCCGGAGGATTTTCAGCTACGGTCACTTTCGATGTGTCTGCCGACCCGGATTTGGCTGCCGTAGAAATACAGAACCGTGTGAAACTGGCGGAGAGCCGTTTGCCAGCCGAAGTGATTCAGAACGGTATTTCTGTGGAAAAGCAGGCTCCCAGCCAATTGATGACTATCTGTCTGACTTCCAGTGACCCGAAGTTCGACGAAATTTATTTGAGTAACTTTGCTACTATCAATGTACTCGACTTGTTGCGCCGTATTCCCGGTGTGGGACGTGTGTCCAATATCGGTAGCCGCTACTATGCCATGCAGATTTGGGCCATGCCGGACAAACTGGCCAACTTCGGACTGACGGTGCAGGATTTGCAGAATGCCCTGAAGGACCAGAACCGTGAGTCTGCTGCGGGTGTTTTGGGACAACAGCCGGTGAAGGGACTCGACATTACTATCCCTATCACTACCCAGGGACGCTTAAGTTCGGCAAAGCAGTTTGAGGATATTGTGGTCCGTGCCAATGCCAACGGTTCCATTATCCGTCTGCGCGATGTGGCGCGTGTTTCATTGGAAGCATCTTCATATAGCACGGAGAGTGGCATCAACGGTGAGAATGCTGCCGTTCTCGGTATCTATATGCTTCCCGGGTGCCAATGCAATGGAAGTTGCAAAGAGCGTAAAGGCTGCTATGGAGGAAATCAGTGCAAATTTCCCTGAGGGGATGAGTTATGAGATTCCCTTCGACATGACGACTTATATTTCCGAATCCATTCACGAAGTGTACAAGACGTTGTTCGAAGCGCTGATTCTGGTGGTGCTGGTTGTATTTCTATCCTTGCAAAGTTGGCGTGCGACGGTGATACCGATTGTTGCGGTACCTATTTCCCTGATTGGTACCTTCGGTTTCATGCTTATTTTCGGTTTCTCGCTGAATATACTGACATTGCTTGGATTGATTCTTGCTATCGGTATTGTTGTGGATGACGCTATTGTGGTGGTGGAGAATGTGGAACATCTAATGGAGACGGAGAAATTGAGCCCGTATGAAGCTACGAAAAAGGCGATGAACGGTTTGGCAAGTGCATTGATTGCAACCTCATTGGTGCTCTGTGCCGTGTTTGTGCCGGTAAGTTTCTTGAGCGGTATCACCGGACAGTTATATCGCCAGTTTACCATTACTATCGCCGTTTCCGTATTGCTTTCTACGGTAGTGGCCCTGACGCTTAGTCCCGTCATGTGTTCGCTCATATTGAAGCCCGACAGTGGAAAGAAAAAGAACATAGTTTTCCGCAAAATCAATGAATGGCTGAACTTGGGCAATCACAAATACGTGGCTGTCATTAACCGGGTCATCAGGAATCCCCGCCGCTTGATGAGTGCGTTCGGCCTGGTACTGGTTGCCATTTTCATTATCCACCGGTTGGTGCCTACCAGCTTCCTGCCGGTAGAAGACCAGGGCTATTTTAAGATAGAGTTGGAGTTGCCGGAAGGTGCTACTTTGGAGCGAACCCGTGTGGTGACCGACCGTGCCGTGCAATACTTGGAGAAGAATCCCTATGTGGCCTATGTGCAGAACGTGACGGGTAGCAGCCCCCGTGTGGGTAGCAACCAGGCACGCAGTGAGCTGACGGTTATTCTGAAACCGTGGGAAGAGCGTAAGGGGATTTCCATCGATAAGATAATGGAGAATGTGGAGCAGGATTTGAAGGAATATCCCGAATGCAAGGTCTATCTTTCCACGCCTCCGGTCATTCCGGGATTGGGTACCTCGGGAGGTTTCGAAATGCAGCTTGAGGCGCGTGGAGAGGCGACGTTTGACAACTTGGTGCAGGCGGCAGATACGCTGATGTATTATGCCCAGAAGCATAAGGAGCTGACGGGGCTTTCATCATCCTTGCAGTCTGAAATACCGCAACTTTATTTTGATGTGGACCGTGATAAGGTGAAAATGCTGGGTGTGCCCCTGGCGGATGTATTCTCTACCATGAAGGCCTATACCGGTTCAGTATATGTGAATGACTTCAATATGTTCAACCGTATATATAAGGTGTATATCCAGGCCGAGGCTCCTTATCGTGAGCATAAGGACAATATCAACTTGTTCTTTGTAAAGGCAAAGGACGGAGTGATGGTGCCGCTTACTTCCTTGGGAAATGCCTCTTATACCACCGGTCCGGGCAGTATTAAACGTTTCAATATGTTTACCACTGCCGTTATTCTCGGTTCTGCGGCACAGGGCTACAGTTCCGGCCAGGCTATGGAGATTATGGAGCAGATAGCACGTGACCACTTGCCGGATAATATAGGTCTGGAGTGGAGTGGCCTTTCCTATCAGGAAAAGAAGCCGGTGGGCAGACCGGTCTTGTGCTTACGCTGGTATTCCTCTTCGTATTCCTCTTCCTGGCAGCACAATACGAAAGCTGGACTGTGCCTATTGCTGTATTGCTTTCGTTGCCGGTAGCGCATTGGGAGCTTATCTGGGCGTTGCTGTATGTGGCTTGGAGAATGATATTTATTTCCAAGATCGGCTTGGTAATGCTGGTGGGGCTTGCAGCAAAAAATGCTATCCTTATCGTTGAGTTTGCCAAAGTACAGGTGGATAATGGAGGAGATTTGGTGCAGTCGGCCATTCATGCCGCCCAACTCCGTTTCCGTCCTATATTGATGACTTCACTTGCCTTTGTATTGGGTATGCTTCCTATGGTGTCTTGCAAGCGGACCGGGCTCTGCGAGCCGTCAGGCCATAGGTACGGGAGTTTTCTTCGGAATGATTTTTGCCATTGTATTCGGCATTGTGCTTGTGCCTTTCTTCTTTGTTTTGATTTATAAGGCCAAAGTGGCATAAGAAAAGACTGATTTTAAAACAACGTTTATGAAAAAAAGAACAAAAAAAGATTGATGATAACATTGTAAATGAATTCTGATTACACGCTTATGAAAAAAAAGAATATATATATACTTCTGTTGCTCGCCCCGGTTCTTTTTGCATCGTGCAAGGTAGGCAAAAGCTATGTCCGTCCCGAAATGGCATTGCCCGACAGTTTGATGCAACAGCAGGACAGCATCAGCATTGCCGATGAGCAGTGGCAGGCTGTTTATACAGACAATACTTTGCGTAATCTGATAGCACGCGCATTGGAGTATAATAAAGATATGCTCGTTGCGGCCGCTCGCGTGAAAGAAATGGCGGCCCAGAAACATATCAGCGTAGCTAATCTACTTCCCCAGTTGAATGGAAAAATAGAGGCAGAGCGTGAAGTTGAAAACTATGGCGGACATAGCCGCGATGTGGGTAACAGCTATGAAGCAAAGGCTCTTTTGTCGTGGGAGCTTGACCTTTGGGGAAATCTGCGTTGGAAAAAAGTAGCTGCAGTAGCCGATTATCTGCAAAGTGTAGAATCACAGCGTGCCTTGCGTATGACAATTGTTGCGGAAGTGGCGCAGGCATATTACGAGCTGGTAGCACTCGATACAGAATTGGAAATTGTCCGTCAGACACAAAAGGCTCGTGAAGAAGGTGTGCGTCTTGCAAGAATCCGTTTTGAAGGCGGACTTACTTCGGAGACATCTTATCAGCAGGCGCAAGTAGAGTTGGCGCGTACAGCTACGCTTGTCCCGGATCTGGAACGTAAGATTTCCATCAAGGAGAATGACATAGCTTTTCTTGCCGGTGAATTTCCTACACGTATAGAGCGCAGCCGTTTTTTGGAGGAGTTGGATGTGCCGGATGGATTTCATGTATTTTTATTTATTGTAAAAAAGGATTGCCGTCCGAATATTTATTGGAACGTCGTCCTGATTGCCGCCATTGGAAGGTCTTTCTTGCGGGAGCGTGCAGTTTATAGATTTGAACATGTCAAATTCTCGCACCGTTCAATTGTGAATGGATTTTTGGCCTGCTACCAATCGTGTTTCATTGAAACCGAAACCTCTGGTTGTCTGTCTGTAAAAATGACCGGTCAGTTTCCGGATTGAAAATAAAGTGATGTCTTGTGAAATTTAAACCTTAAAGTTCATTTGCCTGTATTCATTGTTGAAATGGGAGACCAGTATAATAATAGTTGTATATTAAAAGAAGAACAATGCGATAACGACTCTCAAACTTTGCGGGATAACAAATAAATCAGGCTTTCTTCTCCTTTTTAAGGATAAAAAACGATAAATGTCATTTTTCGTTTGAGGCGGATAGTTCATAGAAAAATGCGAAATTTGCGACGCTTTTGCTGAATAACACCTTTTTTAAAGAAATGACTAAAAGTGCATTGCAAATTGCAAGGGCTGCCTATCAGCCCAAACTTCCGAAAGGGCTGAAAGGAACTGTTAAGGCTGCAGAAGGCGCAGCTACTCAGTCTGTTGCTGACCAGGAAGAAATCAAGAAATTGTTCCCCAATACGTACGGAATGCCTTTGATTAAGTTTGAAACTACCGATGAGGTGGTTAACTTCCCCGCAATGAACGTGGGTGTTATCCTTTCCGGTGGACAGGCTCCTGGCGGTCACAATGTGATTTCCGGTATTTTCGACGGTATCAAGAAGCTGAACAAAGACAGCAAATTGTATGGCTTTATTCTGGGTCCTGGCGGCTTGGTTGACCATAATTATATGGAACTGACTGCTGACATCATTGATGAATACCGCAATACGGGTGGTTTTGACATCATCGGTTCGGGCCGTACCAAGCTGGAAAAGGAAGAACAGTTTGAGAAAGGTTATGAAATCCTGAAAGAACTCGGCATCAAGGCATTGGTTATCATCGGTGGCGATGACTCCAACACTAATGCTTGCGTACTGGCTGAATACTATGCTGCCAAGAATTATGGCGTGCAGGTAATAGGTTGCCCCAAGACCATCGACGGTGACTTGAAGAATGATATGATTGAAACTTCTTTCGGTTTCGATACTGCTTGCAAGACTTACTCTGAAGTAATCGGCAACATCCAACGTGACTGTAACTCTGCTCGTAAATACTGGCACTTCATCAAGTTGATGGGACGTTCCGCTTCTCATATCGCTTTGGAATGTGCATTGCAGGTTCAACCCAATATGTGTATCATCTCTGAAGAGGTTGAAGCTAAGGATATGTCTTTGGACGACATCGTGACCAGCATTGCCAAGGTCGTTGCTGAACGTGCAGCCCAGGGTAACAACTTTGGTACGGTTCTTATCCCCGAAGGATTGGTTGAATTCATCCCGGCCATGAAGCGTCTGATTGCTGAGTTGAACGACTTCCTTGCTGCCAATGCAGAAGAGTTTGCTCAAATTAAGAAATCTCACCAACGCGATTATATCATCCGTAAACTCTCTCCGGAGAATGCGGCCATCTACGCAAGCTTGCCCGAAGGCGTGGCTCGCCAGTTGTCTCTGGACCGCGACCCGCACGGAAACGTACAGGTATCTCTGATTGAAACAGAAAAGTTGCTGTCCGAAATGGTTGGCACTAAGCTGGCTCAGTGGAAAGAAGAGGGCAAGTTCGTAGGCAAGTTTGCTGCACAGCATCACTTCTTCGGTTACGAAGGACGTTGCGCTGCTCCGTCTAATTTCGATGCCGACTACTGCTACTCTTTGGGTTATGCGGCATCTGCGCTGATTGCTAACGGAAAGACCGGTTACATGTCTTCTGTACGCAACACTACTGCTCCTGCCGAAGAATGGATTGCAGGCGGTGTGCCCATCACTATGATGATGAACATGGAACGTCGCCACGGTGAAATGAAGCCGGTTATCCAGAAGGCTCTGGTGAAGCTGGACGGTGCTCCGTTCAAGGCATTCGCCGCTCAGCGTGATCGTTGGGCTATGGAAACAGACTATGTTTATCCGGGTCCTATCCAGTACTTCGGTCCGACAGAAGTTTGTGACCAGGCTACGAAGACTTTGCAGTTGGAGCAGGCTAAATAAGTTGACGCATCAACTAGTTGACAATAAAACGGAGGGGCGGTTCATTCCGCCCTTTCTTTTCATTTACTCATGGCAACCAAGACCTCCACAAATTCCCGGCGCAGAACTGCTGCCGTTCGTCGTTCTTCCTCTCCCTCTTCGCGGAGTAAGAAGAAAACGCAGCCGCGTACCATGCCCGTATGGTTACGTAATTTTTGGGCGGTCTGTATCATTCTTGTTTTTTCTACTGGCTTTTACTGGTTTTTCATTCGTCCTTATGCTTATCGCTGGAAACCTTGTTATGGTTTAAAAGGCTACGGCGTATGCATGCCTTGCAACTATGAGGTGCATGGCATTGATATTTCCCACTATCAGGGAAAGATAGATTGGGAACTCCTGACACATAATAGAGAAGCCCAATTTCCCATTCACTTTATTTTTCTGAAAGCTACCGAAGGCGGCGATCATGGTGACGATACGTTTACGCAGAACTTCGGCCAGGCGCGTAAATACGGTTTTATCCGTGGTGCCTATCATTATTTTATCCCTAAGACCGATGCCCGCAAGCAAGCCGATTTCTTTATCCGTACCGTGCAGCTGGCAAAGGGAGACCTGCCTCCCGTACTTGATGTGGAGACTACCGGCAAGCAGTCACCGCAGGAACTTAAAACGGCAGTCAAGACTTGGCTGGATAGGGTAGAGGCGCATTACGGCGTAAAACCGATTCTTTACACTTCCTATAAATTCAAGAAACGCTATCTCAGCGATTCCATTTTCAATGCTTATCCTTATTGGATAGCCCATTATTATGTAGATTCCGTGCGTTATGAGGGCAAGTGGCACTTTTGGCAGCACACGGATGTAGGCACTGTGCCCGGTATTGAAGAAGAGGTGGATTTGAACGTCTTTAATGGTACAATGGAGGAACTTTTGGAGCTTACGTTGAAAACTCCTTGTATAGAACGCTAAAGGTCAACTTTAGCTTCCTGATATTGACCTTTAGCTTTTTAGTATTGACCTTTATTATTTTTGGAATTTCACTGCTGCCCACCGGTTCTTCTCACGATGGTGGACAAAGTGCAGCCCGTTGCGTTCGGCTTCTTCGCGGATGACGGGAATGTCATCTATGTAGAAACCGCTCATCAACAATTCCGCTCCGGGATTCATGCGGGCTATGTAGTGCTTCATATCTGCCAGGAGGATATTGCGGTTGATGTTGGCGATAACCATATCAAAAGGACCTTTGCTTTCCAGAGAGGAGGCATCGCCTTGGGATACGGCAATATTGTCCACTCCATTCAATTCTATATTTTCGAGGGAGTTGCGCACACACCATTCATCTATGTCGATAGCTGTACAAGGGGAGGCTCCACGCATGCGTGCCAGTATGGCAAGGATGGAAGTCCCACAACCCATATCGAGCAATGCTTTGCCTTGCAGGTCACTATCCAGCAGTTCGCCTATGATGAGGCTTGTTGTCTCGTGGTGCCCTGTGCCGAATGCCATTTGCGGATTGATGACGATGTCATATTCTGCTTGTGGGACATCGTTGTGAAAAGTGCTGTGAATGACACAACGGTCTCCGATAACGATGGGCTGGAAGAAGTTCTTCTCCCATTCCTCGTTCCAGTCTTTGTCTTCGGCTTCTACGAAATTATATTCTATCTGTGTATCGGGCAGAGGGAAGTCTGCAAGTGCTTCTTTGAGTAGAGATTCGTTATACAGCTCTTTCTGTATATAGGCAGTGATACCGTCGGTCTGCTCAACAAAACTTTCAAAGCCAGCTTCACCCAAGACTCCGGAAAGTACATCGTTGACTATTTCTGTGCACGGAACAGTGCGGAATGTAAATTCTAAATATTTCATCGGAATATGATTGTTTGTTAAATGCAGAAGAAGATTTTAAAGAACAAATCTATTTCTGCGTATCTTTGTTTTCACACTGCAAAGGTAAATGTAAACCGAGGGCAGAATAAAATGAACTTGTTCATTTTTTATGCGGAAGTGCCGCTTGCCTCGTCAAAAGGCGGGGTATTTAGGGAATTCCCTATAAATCTTTGGGGAAAATCTGCTGCATGGGATAAAATCCGGCGTTATCTTTGTGACGTGAAGAAATAGATAAACGTAAAATCCATAGACCAAACTAATATGAAAAAGATTGTTTTTTTATCGCTTTTTGCCTTGTGCCTCCCATGGACACTGGTGGCACAAAGTATAGATGACGACCTTTACTACACTCCTTCCAAGAATAAGGAAGAGAAAAAAGAAGAGGTGAAGCAGGAGAAGAAAGTCGCTGCTCCCGTAGAAGAGATTGTAGTAAAGTCGAATGTACCGACCACTGTCTATTCATCGCCGGGAAGCACTACTGTTGTAGTAAAAGACCGTAAGGGAAACACCCGCGATGTGGACGAATATAACCGCCGTTATGACTCCCGCGACAATGATTTCGTGATGGAGAACGATACCCTTTACATCAATGAAAAAGAAGATGACGGCCTGGACGGCGAATGGGTGAACGGTGAATTTGAAGGTTCGCAGGATGATTACGAGTATGCTACCCGTATCATCCGTTTCCGTAATCCCCGTTATGCCATCAGCATCAGCAGCCCGCTATATTGGGATGTGGTCTATGGCTTGAATTCCTGGGATTGGAACGTGTATACGGACGGATTGTACGCATATGCATTTCCTACTTTCACCAACCGTTTGTGGTGGGATTGGCGCTATAACTCTTATAGATAGGCAATGCTACGGCTTTGCGTTATGTGAATTTCGGCTTTAATTATCATAAGGCGAAGTCTTTTTATAAGAATATGTCGATGGGAGGTAATTTAGGCGATTATACGCAAACGGATTATATGGCGGCACAAGCCGGAGGAATAAAGGACTGGTCGGGCAATATTTATACAGATCCGGAAGTAGGATGGCTATCCGCATTGGGATATGACAGTTATCTGATAACCGACTTTATTGCCCACAACGGACAGGGAGATGTCCCTTCCGGTTACGTTCCCTATATGAAAAACGGGACTCAGGTAAAGAATCTGAACGGTGATTTAATGTATATCACTCCGGGTGAATATGGAGGAATGTTTTTAGGAGGAAATGGCAATTTCCGGTCGGAAGAGCGTGGCGGAATTGAACAATATGATTTCAATATTTCATTCAATATTAATGACCGGGTATATTTAGGCGTAACTGTGGGAGCTTATGCCATAGATTACAATAAATATACTTTTTATAGTGAAGATTATTTGGATAATGCCGGAAATAGCATCGGACAGAATTATAACCTGCAGAGCTGGAACAAGATACACGGTTCGGGTTTTGATGTGAAATTCGGAGCCATCGTGCGTCCTTTCGAATATTCCCCTTTGAGGATTGGATTAGCCATTCATACACCGACCTATTATAATCTGGATTATAAGACAAATGCCCGTCTGGAGTCGAATGTCTTGAATGATTTGGATATAGCTAACGAGTCGGGTATAGGAAGCGGTGTGATTGGTCAATATACTGTGGATACTTATGATATAATGAATGGAGACATGGTGCGTCAATTCCACTTGCAGACACCATGGACGTATAATGTAAGTTTGGGATATACTGTAGGTTCCAGTTTGGCTTTAGGGGCAGAGTATGAATATCAGGACTATTCGTCCATGAAATTCAAGGACCAGGAAGGCTATTCCGATACATTTGGGTACGAAAACAGTACTACTTCTATGCTGAAAGGGGTGAGCACCATTCGTTTGGGAGCCGAATATAAAGTGATTCCTCAGTTTGCTTTGCGTGCAGGATACAATTATACCTCTGCCATTTTCAATAGTGATGCATATAAGGATTTGCCTTATAACTCAATTCAGACGGATACGGATTTTGCAAATACCAAAGCTTTGAGTAACTATACAGTGGGTCTCGGTTACAGAGGGTCTATGTTTTATGCTGATTTGGCATATAAGTTCTCTTCATACAAGGAAGATTTCTATCCGTTCATTAATGCCTATGAAGATGGAGGCCAGTTAGTGATAGGCTCTCCTGAAGCGACGAAGTATTTCGAGGTTAGTCTTGGTATCCCATACGCAGTCACCCAGTAATTCAGCAAACTTTGCAGCGTGTTCTGCTTCTTCCCAAGCGTAACGCTTGAAAGCTTCAGCTACTTCGGGATAGCCTTCGCGGTCTGCCTGGCGGCTCATTGCAAGTACATACCTACTTCCGTGCATTCGCCCATGAAGTGGTTGTTTAAATCCTTAATCATTTCGTCGTCGCAACCTTTGGCTACGCCGATTACATGTTCGTCAGCAAATACCAGCGGGCCGTCAGCTGTGCTTCTTCAACTTCTACGAACTTGCTTGCAGGAGCTTTACACAAAGGACATTTCTCGGGAGCTGCGTCTCCTTCGTATACGTAACCGCAGACAGTACATCTAAACTTTTTCATTTTACTTCAGATTTTAATTAGTTGAATTAGTTATTCGTTATGTTCTTAAATATTCTTCTTCTATGCAGCTTTTGCAGATACCTTTATAGTAGTAGTGGATTTCCTGCACATCGTGTCCGTTCATATCCATTTCTTCTACCTGTTTAATGTTGGCATTGCACATCCAAGTCATATATCTTTCCGCAACGCTTGCACAAGAAGTGGGCGTGAGGAGTGGTATCGGCATCATAGCATGTGTTACGCTCGTCGATAGTCATGTCTGTGCAGCACCTTGCTCACTCAGTAGTTTCAAGGTATTGTATACCGTTGTTTTAGACAGTGTGGGTATGGAGGGTGCAAGTGCCGTATAGATTTCATCCACCGTGGGATGTGTACGATGCTCTATCAAGTAAGTCATGATGGCTATGCGCTGTACCGAGGGCTTGATATTATGATTCTGCAATCGTTTTACTACATCCATATAATCTGTAATTCAAACTTGTAATTATTACATTTTTAATTCACTTGCAAAGATAGGAACTTCCTATAATTCTCCAAAAGATTTTTGGAAAATTTTTAGTTGCGGTCATTAAAATTGTTTAAATGTTCCTGCGGCTAGGTTGCCAAAGTAAAAAGGCAGGATTCACCCGGTTTTTGTGTTTATATAGATAAATTGCTCTTAATCAGAATTTTGCCGTATCTTTGCACCGAATAAATAATATAGCATCCTTATGAATTACGGATATGTTAAAGTGGCGGCATCTGTACCCCGTGTTAGAGTGGCGGACTGTAAGTTCAATGCCGGACAGATTGAAAAAGAGATAATCATTGCCGATGGGAAAGGAGTGCAGATAATTGCCTTTCCGGAGTTGTGCATTACCGGATATACCTGTGGTGACCTTTTTGCCCAGCAACTTCTGCTTGAAGAGGCTGAAATGGGGCTGATGCAGATTTTGAACAATACCCGTCAGATGGATATTATATCCATTATCGGTATGCCCGTGCCTTTGAACGGTGTACTGCTGAATACTGCGGTGGTCATACAGAAAGGTAAGATATTGGGAGTTGTTCCTAAAACTTATCTTCCGAATTATAAAGAGTTTTACGAAAAGCGCTGGTTTACTTCTGCGTGTGAAGTTTCGGAAACGACAGCCCGTTTGTGCGGGCAAATAGTCCCCATGGGGCGGAATCTGCTTTTCGAGACGGCGGATACAACCTTCGGAATTGAAATCTGCGAGGACTTATGGGCTCCGATTCCGCCGAGTTCTTCTTTGGCATTGCAAGGAGCGGAAATTTCTTTTCAACCTCTCGGCAGACAATGAAGGGATAGGCAAGCATGCTTACTTGCGTTCGCTTATCAGCCAGCAGTCGGCACGTTGTATCGCAGGGTATGTATTCAGTTCATGCGGTTTTGGCGAGTCTACTACAGACGTGGTGTTTGCAGGTAACGGATTAATTTACGAGAACGGTACGTTGCTGGCAGGCAGCGAGCGTTTCTCGTTCGAGGAACAGGTCGTTATCAGTGAGATTGACGTGGAGCATATACGTACGGAACGCCGGGTGAACACTACATTTGCAGCCTGTCGCGCCAATTGTGCACCGGAAGTGCCGGTGCGTGTCTCTACGGAATATGTCAATTCCAAAGATTTGAATCTGACCCGTGTTTTCGATCCGCATCCGTTTGTTCCTCAAGGAGCAGCGTTGGACGAGCGTTGTGAGGAGATATTCTCCATACAGGTGTCGGGATTGGCGCAACGTTTGCTGCATACCAATGCCAAGAGTGCGGTGGTAGGCATATCCGGTGGTCTGGATTCCACACTGGCATTGCTGGTTTGTGTGAAAACATTCGATAAACTGGGTTGGAACCGTAAAGGAATTATCGGCGTGACTATGCCGGGATTCGGTACTACCGACCGCACCCATACCAATGCGGTGGACTTAATGGCATCATTAGGCGTAACCATGCGCGAGGTCAGCATAAAGGATGCCTGCATCCAGCACTTCAAAGATATAGACCATGATATCAACGTACACGATGTGGTGTATGAAAATTCACAGGCGCGTGAGCGTACGCAGATATTGATGGATATTGCCAACCAGACCTGGGGGATGGTAGTTGGCACCGGCGACCTCTCGGAACTTGCCTTAGGCTGGGCTACGTACAACGGCGACCACATGTCTATGTACGGTGTTAACGGAAGTATCCCCAAGACATTGGTGAAACATTTGGTGAAGTGGGTGGCGGAGAATGACATTGATGAGACGTCGCGGGCCACATTATTGGATATTGTGGACACCCCTATCAGTCCGGAACTCATACCGGCGGATGAAAACGGAAATATCAGGCAGATTACGGAAGACCTTGTAGGGCCGTACGAACTGCATGATTTTTTCTTATATTATTTTCTTCGTTGCGGTTTCCGTCCTTCCAAGATTTTCTTCCTTGCTGCACGTACGTTTAAAGATGTTTATGATGAAGAGACTATAAAGAAGTGGTTGCAGACTTTTTGCCGTCGCTTCTTTAACCAGCAGTTCAAGCGTTCCTGTTTGCCCGATGGCCCTAAGGTAGGAAGTATTTCTATCAGTCCGCGCGGTGACTGGCGGATGCCGAGCGATGCTTCTTCAGAAATGTGGCTGAAGGAAGTTGAAAAGATTTGAGGATTAAGCATTGAAAGCTAAAAGGTCGTGTCAAAAAGAACCTGATAATTTCTTTTTGACACGACCTTTTAGCTTTCAGCGTTTAACTTTTTAGTAGTATCTCTTATATATTTTCCGGTACTCTTTTCCTTTTTTGAATCTTTCCAGCCAGGCATTCAGGCTGTCCAAGAGTACAGGAGACTGTTTGCTCACTCCCCATGAGTAGAATTGGGTGAAGCTGATAGCCGTATTTATGTCTATCTGCGGCAGACTGTCGGCTGCTGCGCGAGCGATGCTTTCTTCGCATACGGCATAATCGATATCGCCATGTGCGACAAGGGCGATAAGTTGTTCGGAACCATACTTTTCTACTTCCTTAATATATATGGTATCACCGATTTCGTTTCCTAAATTACGGATGCGCAGGATGGAAGGCGACCCTTCTACCACATTCAGCGTCTTTCCCGCTAAGTCCAATTGGCTTTTGATAAACAGGGAATCGTCGGGAGAGTCTGTTTTCCGTTGTACCAATACCTGCCTGTTCAGAACAATCGGAGAGGTCAGAAGCAAGGAGTCCTTTAATTCGCTGGTTGCTAAAATTCCATAGGCTATGACATCGAACCTGCCGTTTGCCAGACCTTCCAAACGTTCGTTAAAACTCATTTCGGGAGTAATGGCTACCTGCAGACCGTGATCACGGGCAAAAGCCTCTATTAATTCGTAATGAAATCCGGACAGGGTGTCTCCGTCCACATAAAAGCTGATGGAGTTATATTCCGTAGCGGCATGGAGCGTACCGTCTGCTGCTATTTCGGCATAATCGCGCGGATGTCCTTTACGGATTTCCTTTTTGGGCAATATAAATGTGGCAACGAGTGCGGCTATTGCCCCCAGGATGATATATTTTGATAATTTACTCTTTTTCATAGTTGAAAGACGGCATTAGTCGTAGAAATTCCATGAAATGCCAATCTTGAACAGGCGCGGGTTTATAGGGTAGTGCGGCACAAGGAAATAATTGCCTTTACCCATTCCTGCATTAACGTGATACATCATGGCAAAGATGCGTGTCCGCTTCAGATGCAGATTGGCGTATACGTTTACAATCGGATAGCCACCAATTTCCACCTGGTCATCTGCTGCTTGGAGATGGAACTGCTGAATGGCAGGGGTATAGGCAGGTGCATTGTATTTGGTAAAATACCGCACATCCGCACCAAGCTGTACAGTCAGTACTTTCTTGGCTATTTTGGCAAGCAGATACAGATTGTGATATAGCGAGAGTTGCGGCAAGGGCAATACTGTTTCATTGCTTGATTTCTGCCAGGTTACTTCGTTGTCCAGATGCAGGATGCCTAAGCGGAAATCCTGTTTCAGTGTGGCGGAGAGCACCTGTATATTACCGCTTTCCTGAGCGGGTATGGCATTCTGGTTGAAATAGGTGTAGTTCTTTATGTTCTCTACACCGGCACGCAGATTGGTTTTCCAGCGGCTGATGTTCAGCTCGCCTTCCACGCGTGTACGGAACTCCTTGTCCATGTTTTCATTGTCCCAGTAGTAATGGTTGGAGTGATAATGACGCATATAGAAAGAGGGCAGCGTGTTGCTTACATAACCTCGTGCATAGAAGTTCACGGTATCCTTCCAGAGGCGGAAGTTCAAATCGAGGTCGGCATTGACGCGGAACTGTCCGAGTGCCTTGTCCATGATGCCCACTTCACCGTTTACGTTGTAATGCAGCGTTTTGCCCTGCCGTTTGGCCAGTTCGCCGCCAACGAATATCTCCTGTTCGTCGAAATTGGTTCGCGACAATGTGTCCATCAGCTCATAGCGGCTGAATTTATGCGATATATAGGCTGTCAGTCCGGCTTTGGCATACTTGTTGAAACCTTCGAGCAAAGCGATGCCGAATACGTTCTTTACACTGAAAGCCGTAGTAGAGTCCCTGCTGGCTACTTCGTTGAAGTAAGCGTTGGGATATTGCTCTTCCGTCTCCTTGGCGGAAGAGAATTTATGACGCGCCCGTTCCACTTTCATGGTATGTATGAAGCTGGTGACGGGAACGAACTCTTCGGTTATAATGGTATCTTTGGCTAAAGGTACGCTGTCGTTGGCAACTGCTCTTTTTGGGGATTTGGCATCTTCCACAGTTGTGGTTTCACGTGTGAAGCCGAGGCGGTAACGGTGCGTCAGGTATACATAGAAATCTTTGTTCTTGTTTGACGTCTGTTCCAACTTAACCGGAATGGTGGTGGATTCGTATTCTTTCTTGCCTTCCGCCATATCTTCCGGGCGCGTGATGTAACGGTCGTCCTGAATACCGCCGTTTTCATTCATCTTCATAGTGAAGTTGTTGTATACCGCCTGCATCTGGTATTTGTTACCTATATAGCTGGCGAATATTCCGGCATTGAAGTTCGATGTGGACTGGTTCTGGTAGTATCCCCGTCCGTACAGATAGTCAATGTTGAAGCCGAACGCCAGCCGCTTGTTGACGTTTACCGAGAAATAGGACTTGAAGCGTTCTTCACCGTTGACCTTATTTCCTGCTTTATAGTAGGTAAGATTGGTGAAAGGCACATTACTGTTGGTAAATTTCACTTCATCGGGGCGGACGAAGAAGCTGGAGAAGGGCTCCATGAAGATGGTCGGCTCGTTGTCTCTGCGTTCAAAAAAGATACGTGACATACGGGGGGAACCCAGATTACCCAGATAATTATAGTGTCCGTACATGCCTTCTACCAGATTGGTATTCTGGAAGTTCAGGTTGGCAGTATCGGCGGGGATAATAGTGCGGTTGCCCAATGTTTCACTCAAACGCCACATATAGAGTTTGGGCGGAAGGCTTTGGATTTCCGTATCGGTGCTGTCTTCCAGATTATCGGGTAGTGTGTTGGGGTCTACCTGGTTGCCGAACTGGTCACGGCCTGTTACAGGATCCATACGGTTGAAAGGGTTTTGTGCCCCGACGCCCAAGATGCCTATAATAGATAGAAATATGTATGTCAGTACGATTCGTCTCATAATTAGGCGCAAAGATACAATAAAAAATTATTCGCTTACGGAATTCAGCCTTTTTTGCTTCTTTTTTACATTCGGCGTTTACAGGCAATCTCTTTCTTTTTGACGATAAAAATGAGATGGAAAGAATGTTTTTTCTTGTAAATGGAGCATTGTATGTGCCGGGTTATTTATATTTGCGCAGATATTATGATGAATTGTTACCTTTGTGGTGAGTGGGTGTCAAAGACTGTTTATATATACTTAAAATCCATATCTTATAATATGAAAACATTGTTTGTCCTTTTGGGGATGTTTGTAATTTATCCTTGTTTATACGCTCAAGATGCGGAGTTGCAGGCTTGCCGGGAAGAGCTGGTGCGCGGCATGAGCCAGAAGAACCGCGACAGCATTGCCGCAGCTTATTGTCATTTGGGAGAATACTACGCCTATCGCCAGGCGGACAGTACCCGGTATTATTGCGAACAGGGATTGAAATATGCCGCAACGGATAAAGCCGAGCCTTACCTTTACCTGTTGAATAATCTGGCAGACGCTTATTTTTCTTCGGGGCAGTTGGACGAATCGTTAAAGCGTTTCCGTTTTGTGCTCGAAGAAGCCGGACGTTTGCATTGGGACGAGGTCGAGATAGCTTCCGTGCTTTCTTCTGTCGGCGTGATATACCGTAGAAAGGAGATGCCCGATTCGGCGCTGGTGTGCTATAACCGGGCATTGGCGTTGCTTGATAACCGCGAGGCTTATGATGAACGGACACAATTGCTGACGAGTATAGCCATTCTCTATACGAACACCGCCCGGCTGAAAGAAGGCGAATATTACATCCGGAAAGCATTGGAGGTATCGGAGAAGAGTGATGACATGGACATGGTGATGTATGCTGCCGCTACGGCGGGAAGTATTTTTACGCTGAGGGAAAATTATGCGGAAGCAGCCCAACTGCTTTATCCCGTACTTGCCAAAGCACGGGAGCAGCAGAAGCCGAGATTCGTACTGAAAATCATAGCGTATTTGTTGAGTGCCTATTACAGGCTGGACAATCGCGACTCCATTAATCATTACATGGCAGAAGGCGATAAAGTGGCGGCAGGACTGCCCGCTACCAATGCCGAAGTGCAGGGGTATCATGAAAGTCTGTGTGACATACTGACTAAAATGGGACGCTATGGCGAGAGCCTGCATATCCAGAAACGGATGCTGGCTGCGAGGGACAGCAGTTCGCAGACTCCCGTAGACCGGCTTTTTGAGAGAATGGCACGCAACTATGCCGGAATGAAAAACTATCCGGAGGCTATGGAGTATTACGCAAAGGCCTATCATACGGCAGACAGCCTGCATAAGGCAGAGGTGGAGACGGAATTGTCGGAACTCTCCATTAAATACGAGAACCAGGAAAAGGAACTTGAGATAGCGCGGCTCACTCAGCAGCATTTGGAACAGAAAGCTAAGACGATGCAATGGAGTGTGGCGGCAGTGGCGGCTTTTTCCGCTTTCCTGCTGCTGGCTGCCTATTATGTCTTCCGGCGTAAGCGCATCAGGAAAGAGGAGGAATTGAAACTTGCCCAAAGCTATATAGACGGTTTGGAGCGCGAACGTACGCGTCTTGCCAAGGATTTGCACGACGGTGTGTGTAACGACCTGCTTGGTATCGGTATGAATATGCAGTACATGCAGCCTACGGACGAGTCGAAACGGGAGATTCTGGCTCTATTGGAGCAGGTGCGCAGCGATGTACGCTGTATTTCTCACGAACTGATGCCGCCTAAGTTCCAGGTTACTACCCTTGCCGAGACGGTGGAGGCCTATGTGGAAGGGCTTGCCCTTCCTGCGTCCGTGCAACTTGCGTTCAGTAAAGAAAATGAAGAGATTCAATGGAGCCAAGTGCCCGAAGAGGTGTCTTATGAAGTTTATCGCATCATGCAGGAGTTGCTGTCCAATATCCTGAAACATTCCGGAGCGACGGAGATAGATGTGACTCTTACATTGAAACGGAAGTTGCTGACTCTGCAAATTTCAAATAACGGTAAAAACTACTGTGGTGGCGAGGTGCGGGGAAAGGGCATCGGGCTTACTACCATTCAAGAACGCGCCAAAGCCGTCGGCGGTTTGTTTACCACGGATATTCAGGACGGAAGCCAAAAGTTCAGGCTTGAAATATCGTTATCCATTTAATGGAAAACCGGTATGCCGGAGAGTAAAATCACTATTTTTGATGATGCCGCATATTGATAAATGCTATTTCTTTGCAACATAATTCAGAACACAAAGATAGGTTGATGAAAGAAAGAGATATACGCATTTTGTTGGTGGATGACCATGATTTGGTGCTTCAAGGTTTGAAGCGGATAGTAGAATGTTCGCTACCGGAAATAAAAAACGTATGTACTGCATCGTCGGGACAGGAGGCATTGCATCTTATCGCATCTCAACGTTTCAATCTTTTCGTGCTGGATATGGAACTGCCCGACATATCCGGGATGGACATCATTGTGCGGATACGGGAGAAAGACCCGCGGGCACGCATCATAGTCAATACCATGCACGAAGAAATCTGGTTTATCAAAGATTTGATTCAGAGTGCAGTAGACGGTATCTTGTTTAAATCCATCGATTCTACGAAAATAGCCGAAGCCATTCGCCGGGTGTTGGATGGTGGAACTTACTATTGCCCTTATGCCGAGCATGTGCGTGCACAGATGCGGCGTTCGGACGAAGGGCGGCGTGAGGAACTGACCTTGCGCGAACTTGATGTGCTGAAACGGATATCCGAGGGCAAGAACACGCAGGAAATAGCTCAGGAACTTTGTGTCTCTACCAATACGGTTGATACGCACCGCCGTCATCTGATGGACAAGCTGGATGCACGTAATGTGGCCGACCTCATTATGACAGCTATCTCCAAAGGGATAATCCCTATCCGTAAATGCTGACAACATTACTCATTTAAATAATTCAATAGTATGAAAAAGTTTACGGTTATAACTTTATCCGCAATGTTCTGCGGACTGGTTGTGTTGTCGGCATGCGGCGGTGGAGCCGCTTCGGGTTCGGCTGCAAGTAGCGATGCGCCTTTGGGCCGTGTGCCTGCGATATTTGCAGAGGTGGCTGCCAAGAAAAAAGCATTGGACGAAAGCTTGCGTAAGGAGGATGATTTGGACCGGTATCAAAAGAAACTGAAAGAGTTTGATGAATATGCTGCCAAGAGTTATCAGAAGGCGGCGGAAGAAGGCGAGAAACTTGTCGGACGTGAAATTGTCTGTACGGGAGATGTCTACCCTGATTTTCAGATAACGGGTGCTAAGGTGGCGGAATATCATGCCGGCAGAGAGGCGGGCAGTATAATTGTGAGGGTTACGGTCACTCCCAAACGGGATATTGTAGTACGTGAAACCAAACGTCAATGTGCCGAAGGCGAATATCCGCTGAAAGATACCCGTCTGTATTTCGCCTTGATGAAAGCCAACGACCATTTGATTGAACTCGGACAGTTGAACCCTTTCAACGGTAATTCTTATAACAGCTCTTTGAAAGCCGAATATGCTCCCGGACAGATGGTTCAAGCCGGCGTACCTTGCCATAGCGAAGGAGCTCCGGTGTACATCAACTGCCATACCTACGACTTTACGGAATTTGCCAAGATTGTATTTCTGGCAGAGAAAGATTATATGGCTATACGCAAGCAGGCTTACGGCTTCTGATAGAAACAAACTTCTTTAATCTTAAAGGCAAACAACTATGAACAGGCTTTTAATGGCGGCGGCACTTATTGTGCTGGCAGCCTGTGGTGGCGTATCCACACAAAACGGCAACGGTACGGACAAAGAAGGACTGAACGGTAAAGTGCATAAGGTGCAAACCTTGATTTACAACGCGAAGTCCCAGGGCAATGAAACAGTAAAGGACGGCAAACCGGATTCTTATCGTGAAACGGATTTCTTTCCGAAAGAAGATACCCGGATTTATAATGCTGCCGGGCAGCTCGATTCTGTGGTGAGTGTGGTGGACGCCGTCAAATACATTACGGTCTATGTCTATCGGGACGGGAATGTCAGCAATGAGAAACTCTTTCAGAACGGTGAACTGCTAACCGACCGCAGATATGTTTATCGGGACGGCAAGCTGGCAAGTACAATCGAAGACATGTATATCGGCGGCGAAAAGACTACCAATGAGTATCCGGTGGATGCTTCAAAGACAGAGTATGTGGATGGCAATTGCATAGAACATGGTGATACGGAACGCGATTATGTTGTGAAAGATGCTCTGGGACGTGTGCTGAAAGAGTCCGCTTACAGCGAGATGGACGATTATCTCATCGTAAAGGAGTATACCTATAACAAAAAAGGCTGGCTGGAAACCTGCGTATCTTCCGATGATAATAAGGTGTCTTACGATTATCCGGAAACGGACGACCGGGGCAACTGGACACGCATGGTGATAACCCTTAACGGACAGCCCTATGGTATTGCGGAACGCAGCATTACTTATTACGAATGATAATGGACAAGGTATTATGGAAACTATAATTGTATTATTGGCTTTGCTTTCTCAAATATTGGGTCTGTTCGGCTTTGTTTTCTCATGTCTTTTATTTTTGAGGTTCGGCAAAGTAAAAGGTTGGTTCAATAAGAAGGCAGGTACGGAGATTGTATCCTCATTCAGCTTCCGTTCTCTCCGCACATTGATTGTAACCGGGGTGTTGGGGTTTGTAATGATGATGGTGGCCCTGCTTTGCAGCGTGGGGCTTTTTATAGATAAGACGCCTACGGATACACAGATGTATTGGTTTGCAGGTACGTTTGTAGCGTTGACGCTGGTGTATCCGGTTTGGCGCGTGATACGCCGTATCGTGCGTTGCAGTCGTGCGGAAAACAGGAAAGCGGAAAGATGGCGTCTGTTCTACGACGTAGCGGTAAACCTGGCAGGTTTGTTCGGCGGTTTGCTGTTACTTGTCATCTTGTCTTTTGTGGCGGTCATCTTGTCTTTTACGAAATGGAACAGTTTCGTCCCCAAGCATCTCCGTGAGATGTCCGGAGTGGACGTTGTGCCGGAGTCGAATAGCTATTACTGGATAGGTGCTGTGCTGGGTGTGGTTGCCGTACTGTCGCAGTTCTGGGGTTCGGACAGTGAGGCGGTAATCGGCTGGCTGGTGGGCATATCCGTGCTTGCCCTCATCGGTTATGCCTGGTATCAGATACGCAGTGCCGCACCCGAAGGCAGGAAGCAGATTGCATGGCGGTGCGGATATATGGTATTGACTACCTATGCGGTGTTCACTATCACCTGGATTCTGATATTCGTGGCAATTGCGCTGCTCATTCTTTATATAGTCCTTTCCGCTGCCGGCAATTCGGGTGGGAAAGGTAAGTATAAAGTGACTTGTGAAAATCTGACCGATGATGTAATCAACGGAAGGGGGATATGCAAGATTACAAACTCCAGATGCAAGATGCGCGATACGGGAGTTTGTCCTTATAATTGATAATAATATAGGCAATAAAAAGGTACACTTGTATGAACGCGGAGACTACCCGACCGAGTTCGTTGCACTGCAAGAATATGTACGTTGCTTCGGAGATTGCACAAAACTGACGGACTATTCCGATATGCCTGACCATTGGTGATATGAGGGCAATGAAAAACGGATGATGTATCGCTTTGAAATACATCATCCGTTTATATTGAACGCATCGTCCGTTCGGGGCTGACAGACCATCTGTTTACCTCAAACGGACGGTCTGTTTTTTCAGACCTCTTTAATCAGCTCCATACCGCGTTTGATAGCCTCTTCATTCATGGGTATCAAGTGGTGGTGACGTTCGGGGAGTGTCTTTTTCAATCCCTTGATAACGTTCTCCAGCGTTACGATGGGAGCAATCTTCAGCAATCCGCCAAGCACAATCATATTGAAAGCCTTTGCGTTGTTCATTTCATTGGCTGCATCCATGGCGTCGATGCGGTAAATGTGTATATCCTTGCGGGTAGGCGGATTGATGATGCCGTAGCCGTCGTAGATAAGTATGCCGCCCGGCTTTACTTTGCTCTCGAACTTCTCCAGTGAAGGTTGGTTCAGGATGATAGCTGCATCATACTTGCTCAGGATGGGCGAGGAGATTTTCTCGTCGCTCACGATTACGGTAACGTTTGCCGTACCGCCACGCTGTTCCGGTCCGTAGGCCGGCATCCAGGTAACTTCCTTGCCTTCCATCAGTCCGGAATATGCCAGAATCTTTCCCATGGACAATACGCCTTGTCCGCCGAAGCCTGCTATAATGATTTCTTCTTTCATTGTTCTTCTGTTTTTAGCATCATTGTTTATCTTTCAAGTCACCCAATGGATAGAAGGGGAACATGTGCTCCTGCATCCATTTGTTTGATTTCTCCGGAGACATCTTCCAGCCGGAGTTGCAGGTGGAAACGATTTCCACGAGGTTGGAACCCTTGCCTGCCATGGAGTTCTCGAACGCCTTGCGGATGGCTTTCTTTGCCTTGCGGATAGCGGGAACCGTATCTACGCTTTGGCGGGTTACGTATGCCGTACCTTCCAGTTGGGCGGCTATATCGGCCATCTTCAGCGGATAACCGTGCAGGTGTACGTCACGTCCGTAAGGACTGGTAGAGGTTTTCATGCCCACAAGGGTAGTGGGGGCCATCTGTCCGCCGGTCATACCGTAGATGGCGTTGTTGATGAAGATGATGGTGATGTTCTCACCGCGGTTCAGCGCATGGATGGTTTCGGCCGTACCGATACATGCCAGGTCGCCGTCGCCCTGATAGGTGAATACCAGACGGTCCGGCCACAGGCGCTTAATGGCAGTGGCAAGGGCGGGAGCACGTCCGTGGGCGGCTTCCTGCCAGTCGATGTCTATATAGTTGTAGATAAACACGGCACATCCCACGGGGGAGATGCCGATGGCCTTATCTTCCAGTCCCATTTCTTCGATTACTTCGGCAATCAGTTTGTGAACCACGCCGTGGCTGCATCCCGGGCAGTAGTGCATGGGATTATCGTTCATCAGAGTCGGTTTCTTGGCAACCAGGTTTTTGGGTTTGATAATATCTTCTTTTGTCATAATCACTTCTCCTTATCTGTTGGTGAACCGTATGAAAAACTCCATAAGCTTTACAAATATAGCTGCGCCGCAAACGTATATAAACAGTTTGAAGTCGTCCCTTGCTACAATGTACACGATGATAGATGCCAGGGCAAGTATCAGAAAGAGAATATTCAGTACGTTTCTTATTTTGTCAGGATTCATTTCTTAATTTGAGAGTTGAGGATTAAAAATTAAAAATAAAAATAGAGTTGGCTGAGACTTCTTGATTCTCAACCCTCGATTTTTAATTTGGCAAGCGCCTCTACAATCTCGTCCGGGTCGGGAACGATGCCGCCGAGACGTCCGAAGTGCTCTACTTTCACCTTACCGTTTACGGCGAGGCGGACATCCTCAATCATCTGTCCGGCATTCAGCTCGGTAACCAGTATGCCTTTTACCTTGTCGGCGTATGCGGCAATGGCTTTGGTTGGGAACGGCCACAGAGTGATGGGGCGAAGCATTCCGACCTTGAGGCCTTCTTCGCGCGCCATTTCCATGGCTTTCTGGCCGATACGCGCCATGGAGCCGAAAGCTACAATCAGGTATTCGGCATCCTCGCAGTGAATCTCTTCAAAGCGTACCTCGTTCTCTTCGATTTCTTTGTATTTGGCCTGGAAGCGGATGTTGTTCTTCTCCATCTCTTCCGGTTTCAGTTCCAGAGAAGTGATGACGTTGGGCTTGCGGCCGTTGGTTCTGCCGGTAGTGGCCCACGGACATTGCTCGATAACTTCGGCATCCGTGCGGCGCGGCTTCTGTGCGGGAAGAACTACCTTCTCCATCATCTGTCCGATTACGCCGTCGGCAAGGATGATAGCCGGATTGCGGTACTTGAAGGCAAGCTCGAAGCCCAGACTTACGAAGTCTGCCATTTCCTGTACGGAAGCGGGGGCGAGGGCGATAAGGCGATAGTCGCCATGGCCGCCGCCTTTCACGGTCTGGAAATAGTCGGCCTGGCTTGGCTGGATGGTTCCCAGTCCGGGACCGCCGCGCATTACATTTACAATCAGACACGGCAATTCGGCTCCTGCAATGTAGGAGATACCTTCCTGCTTGAGGCTGACACCGGGGCTGGATGAAGAGGTCATTACCATTTTTCCGCTTCCGGCGCCACCGTATACCATATTGATAGCTGCCACTTCACTCTCTGCCTGAAGCACTACCATACCGGTGGTTTCCCACGGTTTCAGTTCGGCGAGTGTTTCCAATACCTCTGATTGGGGGGTAATAGGGTAACCGAAGTATCCGTCGGCGCCGCAGCGGATGGCTGCATGGGCGATGGCTTCGTTTCCTTTCATTAATACAACTTCTTCTGCCATATTCTTCTTATTTATTCAACTTTTACTTTATAAACCGAGATACATCCGTCCGGACATACAGTTGCGCATGAGCTGCATCCGTTACAGGTATCTTCCAATATCTGGTGGGCATAGTTATACCCTTTTACGTTCACCTCTTTGGTGAGGGCTATTACATTGAGCGGACAAGCCACAACACACAGGTTGCAGCCTTTGCAACGCTCGGTGTCTACTACGATTGCTCCTTTGATTTTTGCCATAATTTACGTTTTTTATTGATTGTACATATCCTTGTGATAGAAATTCAGAATATCCATTACCATGTTATAGGCTTGCCGGGCGGGGCTGTCCGGATTGAGGTCGATGGCATAGCGGTAGTTGTTCAGCGCTTGCTGCCAGTTGCTCTGTTTGCGGTATGCGTTCCCCCGGAGATAATAGGCCTCGTCTTTTTGCGGGAAATCGGTCTGAAGCAGTTCGTCAAGCAACAGAATGGCCTGCTCTACGTTTCCCTGACTGATAAGCTCTTTTATGGTGTTTAATTGCTCCATATCGTTCTGAGTTCCGGATTATTTAACTACAAAGATAGTTTTTATTTGAAAATGAGAGGCATCTTTACTGTGAAAAATAAGAAAATAAGGAGACGGCTGTATCTTGTCTTTTCTTATTCCCGGTGTTTGCTTCCGAAACTCCCGGCGTTTGCTTCCCATATTCCGGGTGTTTTCTATTGGAATGCCCGGTCTTTCAGGAGTAGACTCCGGACGTTTCGGGAGCAAATGCCGGGGGATTGGGAGATATGACAATCCCTTTGTTCCGGCTTTGATTCATTACGATGCAAAGCAGGACAAAGGGATGCTCTCCTGATGAATGTGCAGATGGAATATACTTCTTCGATCTTTTATTTTAGCAGGGGTTGTCGGGGGAGACCGGTTATTTCACAAGTTCCCCGTTTATGTACAGATTCTTGAACGTGACATCTTTTGCTCCGCTAATCCGGTTTTTACCTTCCTTGACGTTATTGAAGCGGCTGTCTTCCACGCTTACATTATAAACGTGCTTGTCATCATCAAGTCCGATGATGAGTACACCGAGTTTGCTCTTCTCGCAAGTCACGTTTTTGAGGTGTACGTTGCGCACGGTAGGGGCATAGCCGCGATTGCACTTTTCCCGGTTTTCGTATTGCAGGTTGATGCGCAGTACGGCTTCGCGGCATTGGCCGACGGTGACGTTGCGTACAAATACATTCTCTATCAGTCCGCCGCGGCAGGTACTGGTCTTGATGCGGATTACGCGGTCCAGGTCGGGGCTGTCCATGCGGCAGTTCTCAACGAACAGGTTGCGGTAGCCGCCGGATATTTCACTGCCGATAACGACGCCGCCATGACCGTTTTTCATGAAGCAGCCGCGCACGATGATATTTTCGCTGGGAATGTTCCACTTGCGTCCGTCCTGGTTACGGCCGGATTTGATGGCTATGCAGTCGTCGCCCGTATCGAAGGTACAGTTTTCTATCAGTACGTTTTTGCAGGATTCCGGGTCGCAGCCGTCTCCGTTGGGACCACGGTTGAATACGTGCACGCCATGTACGATGAGGCTTTCGCAAAACAACGGGTGTATAACCCAGAACGGAGAGTTCAGCAGGGTTACATCCTCTATCAGTACCGTGTTGCAGGAATAGAGGTTGATGAGCTGCGGGCGCATGCCGTCTTCGGGTTTCATGATACGCTTGTATACCGGCGTGGATGTTTCTCCGTACATCAGCAGACGTTCGCGTCCGCCGTTGCGTTGGGCCACCATGCCTTCTTTCCAGCCATAGCGCGGAGCGCCGCACATCGGCCACCAGGTTTCGTTGGAGCCCTGACCGTCGATTGTCCCTTTGCCGGTGATGGCGATGTTGGTTTCGCCGTATGCATATATCAGCGGGCGGGCATTGTAGCAGTCCAGACCTTCCCAACGGGTGATGACGGCAGGGAAGTAAAGGCTCTGGTCGGTGGAGAATTTCAGTACGGCTCCTTCTTCCACATGAAAATTTACGTTGCTCTTTAGGGTGATGGGGCCGGTATGGAAAGTCCCTTTAGGTACTACGACCGTTCCGCCGCCGTTCAGGCTGCATGTCAGGATGGCCCGGTTGATAGCCTCATGGCAAGGTTCATCCGGCGTATCCGGTTGTGCACCGAAGTCTGTGATGAGGTAGGTACGTTTGGGGAAAGAGGTCCGCTTGATTTGTTTTTCAATTTTGGCGCTTTCCTTGAAGGCTTTGTCAAAATCTATCGGATTGGCAGTTGCCAAAGTTACCGATAGAAGCAGGGAGATGATTCCGATTACTTTCTTCATGCGTTTTTCTTTTATGTTCTTAAATGGTAAATAGATTACGTTGACAAAAGTAGGAAAACTCTTCCGGTGACAGAGGTTAGTTTTTGATTGAAAGGGTGTAATAATTGACTGAGATGAAAAAAAATCCGTTCCGTAAGACGAAAAAATCATCCCGTGAGATGAAATAAATCGTCTCGCGGGATGATTTTCTTTATCTCGCAGGGCGAATAATTCCGTCTCACGGGATGAAAACAACCGGTTAAGGGCTTCCTTGAATCCGAGGGTTATCCCTGTACCGGTATTTTGTCTATTCTCCGCTGGTGGCGTCCGCCCTCAAACGAAGTGTTGAAGAATTCGGTCATAATCATATCCGCTTCTTCCGTGCCGATGAAGCGTCCCGGCATGACAAGGACATTGGCATCGTTGTGCTGGCGTGCCAGATGAGCAATTTCGGCAGTCCAGCAAAGAGCCGCACGAATGCCCTGATGCTTGTTGAGCGTCATATTGATGCCGTTTCCGCTGCCGCAGATAGCAATTCCCGGGTAACATTCGCCTGCCTCGACAGCTTGCGCCAGTTGATGGGCAAAGTCGGGATAGTCGCAGCTTTCGGTGGAGTAGGTTCCGTAATCTTTGTAAGGCCAGCCCTTGGCTTCCAGCCAACCGCGGACATACTCTTTCAGTTCAAAGCCGGCGTGGTCGGAACAAAGTCCAATAGTTTTCATATAAAATAAAATGATAGAGTGATAATGTGAAAAAGCGATAGAGCAATGAGGTGACGATGTAGTGCAGCATGTGCAGGCTTTTCTACCTTATCGCCTCATTACTCTATCATTATTTTACTGTTGTTTTATTAAATCATTGCCTTTACTTGCTTGTACACGTTTTCTGCCGTGAAGCCCAGCTTTTCGTCCAGCACTTTGTAAGGAGCGGAGAAACCGAACGATTCCAATCCCCAAACCTTACCGTGGGCGCCTACCAAGCCTTCCAGTGTAACGGGCAGGCCGGCGGTCAGACCGAATACTTTTGCATTTGCCGGAATCACGCTCTCCTGATAGCCCGGAGCCTGACTGCGGAACAGTCCCTCGGACGGAACAGATACGATGCGCAGCTTGACACCGTCCTTGCGCAGCAGTTCTGCACCGGCCACCAGCGTGGCTACTTCGGAACCGGAAGCTACAAGGATAACGTCCGGATTCTCGTCCGAACCGGCTACGATATAAGCGCCTTTGGCTGCCTGGCTGTAATCGTTGCCTGCAGGCAGGTTGGTGATGTTCTGACGGGAGAATATCAAAGCGGTCGGGGTAGACATGTTCTCCATGGCAAGTTTCCATGCCACGGTTGTTTCTTCCGCATCGGCAGGACGGAGTACCAGCATGGAGTTATGTCCCTTGTGGTTTTTCAGCTTTTCCATTAAGCGGATTTGAGCTTCCTGTTCCACCGGTTCGTGCGTAGGACCGTCTTCGCCTACGCGGAATGCATCGTGTGTCCAGATGAATTTTACGGGAGTTTCCATGAGGGCAGCCATACGTACGGCAGGTTTCATGTAGTCGGAGAATACGAAGAATGTTCCGCAAGCGGGGATAACGCCGCCATGCAGCGCCATACCGATGCAGCAGCATGCCATTGTCAGTTCCGATACGCCTGCCTGGAAGAATGCACCGCTGAAATCGCCTTTCTTGAAAGAGTGGGTCTTTTTCAGGAAGCCGTCGGTCTTGTCGGAGTTGGACAAGTCGGCGGAAGCCACAATCATGTTTTCCACCTGAGTGGCGAGAGCACCGAGTACGGTAGCCGATGCGGCACGTGTAGCGACATTGGCTTTTTGTTCGATTGCAGTCCAGTCCACTTCGGGAGCCTTGCCGGAGAAGAACAGTTCCAGTTTGGCTGCCTTTTCGGGATTGGCTTTTGCCCATGCGGCTTTGGCGGCATATTTTTCTGCCATGATGCCCTTCAATTCGGCAGCGCGTCTGGCGTAAAGCTCGGCTACTTCCGGGAATACAGTGAACGGATTTTCCGGATTTCCGCCCAGGTTCTTGATTGTATTTACATAAGCGTCGCCGCCCAAAGGAGCACCGTGTGTAGCGCAGTTGGCTTCGTAGCTGCTGCCGTCTGCCTTGCGTGCACCTTTGCCCATTACGGTGTGACCGATAATCAGCGTAGGATGCTCAGCTTCGGCTTTAGCCTCGTTGAGTGCGCCGCGGATGGCATCTGCATCGTTACCGTCGATTGTGATGACTTTCCAGCCCCATGCCTCGTATTTCTTTGCTGTATCTTCGATGGTTACATCTTTCGTTTCGGTGGAAAGCTGGATGTCGTTTGCATCATAGAACATGATGAGGTTGTCCAGTCCCAGCGCACCGGCAATACGGCCTGCACCCTGTGAGATTTCTTCCTGAATGCCACCGTCGGAGATATAGGCGTAAATCGTCTGGTTCATTACTTCTTCAAAACGGGCTTTCATGAACTTGGCGGCGATGGCTGCTCCAACGGCAAAGGTATGTCCTTGTCCCAACGGGCCGGAAGTGTTTTCGATGCCGCGCATCAGGTCGCGTTCGGGATGTCCCGGAGTGGGGCTGCCCCATTGGCGGAACTCTTTCAACTCATCCAATGTGAATTTGCCTGTCAGCGCCAATGTGGAGTAAAGCATCGGTGACATATGTCCCGGGTCGAGGAAGAAACGGTCGCGGCCTTCCCAAGCGGGGTTCTCGGGGTCGTACACTAAGAACTCGGAGAAGAGTACATTCACAAAGTCGGCACCGCCCATAGCGCCACCGGGGTGTCCGGAATTGGCTTTTTCGACCATAGAAGCAGCAAGGATACGGATGTTGTCCGCTGCAAGGTTCATAAGTTTCTTGTCGTTCATATTATAAAATATAGTTATGATTTAAATATTTTATTAGTAAGTTGATTTTCTTTCCTATTGATTTTGATAGGGACAAAGATAGCTTTTTATGTGTAAATCTACAACATAGTACCTGTCTCTTTTTTTTGTTCCTATCACCCGCTTCTTGTTTTGACTACAATAAGTCTTTATTGATGGTTTACTGTAACTCAACAGTAACAATTGATTTGGCGGGGAGTTTTATATTCAGGATTCCTTTATTGATTTTTACCTCTTTGAAAGGTACTAATTTTACTTTGTCGGGATTTTCAAAGGAATTATAATCCGTTACCTGTGCAGAGGTGAGCATTTCTCCTGCCGCTTTTGTAGCCTGTATTCCCGGAAGATTTACAATAACTTCCTGCTCGTTATCTACATCAACATTGGACAAGGAAATATGAATTTTCCCATCTTTGTTTTTGGATGCCGTAGCGCTGATGAGGGGCAATGTACGTTTGTCGCGTACGCTTACTTGCTGACAGCTTATTTCAAAGGGAAGATAGGTAGCGTCCTGATGTACCTTGTACATCTTGAAAACGTAGTAGGTAGGAGTCAGTACCATCTCTTTTCCTTTAGTCAGGATCATAGATTGCAGAACGTTGACAACCTGGGCTATGTTTGCCATTTTCAAACGGTCGGTGTATTTGTGGAAGATGTCGAGAGACAGGGAAGCCACAAAGGCGTCACGCATGGTATTCTGTTGGTAGAGGTGCCCTCTGACTGTACCGGGCTCTTCGTCCCACCATGTTCCCCATTCATCCAGCATCAGTGCTACGTTCTTGTCTTTGTCATATTCGTCCATAATGGCGCAGTGTTTGCGGATTACATCTTCTATTTCACGGCATTTACCCATGGTCCAGTAATAGTCATCCTTGTCGAACTGGGTTGCAGAGCCTTTACTGCCGGTCCATCCGCTAACGGTGTAGTAGTGGAGTGAAACTCCGTTCATGCGGCTGCCCACGCGCTCCATGAGGACTTTTGTCCACTCGTAGTCATAATCGCTGGCACCGCTGGCTATCTTGAACAGGCGGTTGTTGTCATAATTGCGGCAATAGGTTGAGTAACGGCGGTAAAGGTCGGCATAGTATTCGGGACGCATGCTGCCGCCGCAACCCCAGCTTTCGTTACCTACACCGAGGTATTTGACTTTCCATGCCTTGTCACGACCGTTTTTTCGGCGCAGATTCGCCATTGGGGAGTCACCGTCAGAGGTCATGTATTCCACCCATTTGGCAAGTTCCTCAACGGTTCCGCTTCCCACGTTGCCGCTGATGTAAGGTTCGCAACCCAACATTTCGCAAAGGTTGAGGAACTCGTGTGTGCCGAAACTGTTGTCTTCGATAGTGCCGCCCCAGTTGTTATTCACCATTTTAGGACGATTCTCTTTCGGACCGATACCGTCCATCCAGTGATATTCATCGGCAAAACAGCCGCCCGGCCAACGAAGAACGGGAACTTGGAGGTCTTTCAAGGCATTGAATACGTCGGTACGGTAACCTTTGATATTGGGAATATCCGAATTTTCTCCTACCCAAAGGCCACCATAGATACAGGTACCCAGATGTTCGGCAAACTGGCCGTAAATTTCTTTGGGAATAATTTGCGTGCCTTGGTCGGCATGAAGCGTGATCGTTGCACTCTGTTGTGCGGACAGCGATACGGATGCAGCTAAAAGGACACTGCTGAATAATAACTTGTTTCTCATAATGTTTATTGGTAATAGATGTTTGTAATATGATGTAATTTCAATTCTGCAGGCACTTTACCGGACCATACGGCTATTCAAGTAGGCGGATTTCATAGATAGCCGGGGTCCATTCGGTACCGTCCGGACTGAACCGTATCGGATAATTGCCGGCGCCTAACTTCTGTGGCAAAAGATAACAGAGTGTTACGAAACCCTCTTGATCCGCTTCGCTGATTGTGGGGTCGGCAGTCAGTCTCTCGTTGTTGAGAAGGATTGTAACTTTCATCGGGTCGTTCTTTTGTGTAGTGATCATGAGCCGGCTTGCTTCCTTGCTTGTTTTCAGAGTGTAGCCGAACCAGCCTTTGGCGCGTCGGAAATGGCGGTCTTTGTTGGTTCCGGTTTCCGCCTGTTCGTACCGGATGTCATGATCGGATTCCGGCTGTTGTTCTCCGGGGAAAATAATGTCTGCTGTCTGGTTGGCAAGTTCCATGGCCTTGCGCTCTTTCTGTTCCATTTCTTGACGGATACTTTCTACCTCGGCTTCGCTCACCTGATGAAAGTAAATGGCATAACGGGAATCGTGCAGGCGGAAGAAAGGTATCAGCCGTAACGCTTCTTTCTGCGTAGGGTAGACGCTTCCGGTATAGTTGAATGATAACTGTTCATCATCCGTTTTCCGAAGTTCTTGAGGCAGTGATGCGGAAGCTCCTATCAACATCGGTGTCTTTTCCAAAGAGACCAGCTTGCCATGGGCAATGTGTCCGCCACGACTATCATCGGCATAGAGCCCGTTCATGTTTTCCGTACCCGTGGGGCTGGCAAGTACGATGGGACCGTACATGAAAGCATAGAAATGTTCTTGGTCGGGTATTTGCTCCAAAGTGACCTGCATTGGCAGGTTTAGCGTAATTTCGTCTCCGGCTTTCCATTTGCGGCGAATCGTCAGGTACTCGCCTGGTTGGGCATTTATATTCTGCATTTTGCCATTGACGGAAACACTTGCTCCTTTTGCCCATGAGGGGTAACGGAGTTTGAGACTGAGTGCTTTTTTGTTGCTTTTTTCTATCCGGAATCTGATTTGCTCTTCATCGGGAAAACGGCTTTCTTGTATCAGTGTCAATTTCTTCTCTTTCCAGGTCAGGCGCGAGGGTATGAATAAGTTTACATACAAGGTGTCCTCTGCATGGGCATAAATGAACTCTCCGTATTTGGTGTGGTTCTCCAGCCCTGAACCTACGCAGCACCACATGGATGTTTCCGGTTGTGAATAAACACGATAGTGTCCTGAACGCATAGGAGTGAAGTAGACAAAACCGCCCTTTACCGGTTGTTGTGAGGCAAGAATATGGTTGTATAGGGCACGTTCGTAATAATCGGCAAAGCGGATGTCGGGGGAAGTCTGGAAAAGCATCTTCGTCAGGCGGAGCATATTGTAAGTGTTACAGGTTTCCGGACCTTGTATATCATTGAGCATGGATGTGAAATTGTCCGCAGGATGAAAATGCTCACGTACGCTGTTGCCGCCGATACAGACGGAACGGTGATTGACAACTGTATTCCAAAAAAAGCGTGCAGCCTGATCCCAAGCATCGTTTTGAGTGAGATCGGCAATACGTTTGTAACCGATGACTTTCGGTATTTGTGTATTGGCGTGCATACCTGTCAGATGGTCTTCACCGGCGATAAGGGGTTCAAGAAGTGTCTTATGGGAGAATCTGCGTGCCAGTTCCAGATATTTTTTGTTGCCTGTGATGCTGGCTACATCGGCAAATATTTCGTTCAGTCCTCCATGTTCGCTACGTAGCATATCCTGCATTTGCTGTTCAGTGAGTCCTGACGTGATGCTTGCCATCCAATCGGTGAGGGCAATCAGCATTTGACGTGCAAGGTCACTTCCTGCATAAAGGTAAGCATCGCGAAGTCCGGCATAAGTCTTGTGTATGTTGTATAAGGGAACCCATTTGCCGTTAAGGCTGAAACTTTCGGAACGGATATTCCCTTCTTTTATTTCTTTCCAAAGTTGCAGGCTCCCGGGTGTTCCTCCGATAAATCCGTTACCTACCGCCTGTTGTGCCCGGTGTAATTCGTTCAGCATATAATTCAGCCGGTTGTATACGGTCGTGTCGCCGGTGGCGGCATACATCATGGAAAGTGCGGAAATGTAATGTCCGCCGATGTGTCCGTCCAATCCTGTGTTTTCCCAGTTGGTATAACTTGGGGCTTTGGGGGCAAGTCCGGCTTCGCGTAAGAAAGGGGCGAGCAACCGGTCAGGGTTCATGGCCATGATATAATGCAAGTCGGTCTGCTGTGCCTGTAAAAAAGGACTTTCCAATAACTTGATGTCTTGAAGGGGGAAATAGGATACTGCTTGTCTTGTTTGGGCTTTTCCGGTTAAGAAAAAGCAGAAAAGTAGTAGGCAGGTAAGTGATGATTTCATTTGTGTCAGGTGTTTATAGTATGAAGAATAACTTTATGTATGTAAATGTAGCGGGAGTAATTTCGATACCGGCGCATCTGTGCGGCAGCTTTAAGCTCTTCCCGCTACAATCACATGCATTATTGTTCTTAAGCCTTTGCTTTTTATTCAGAATGAACTTTTTTAAGGCAACCGACTTAATCTTATAGGGATTATCTTTTAGATTTAACGGCTGCTTCTTCAACAGGCAGATTCGCCTTGTAATTTTCGATGTATGCGTTGAAGCCTTCTACATCTTCAGCCGTCGGTGATACCTCAATGCCAGCATTTCCTGCAAATACTTTTTCATCCAGAAAATCGGCAAGGTTTTGTTGTTTGTCGTTGTTCACAAGATACGAGCCGAGTAGGGCAATACCCCATGCGCCGCCTTCACCAGCTGTTTCCATAACGGAAATAGGCGAGTTTATGGCTGCAGCAAGAATTCTCTGGCCCACACCTTTGGTTCTGAATAATCCTCCATGCCCTGTGATTCTGTCAACTTTGATTTTTTCTTCCTTGAACAAAATATCATTACCGATTTTGAGAACTCCGACCGAAGCGTGCAGATGAGCCCTCATAAAGTTGGCAAGGTTGAACTTGTCATTAGCCGAACGTACAAATAGTGGACGTCCTTCTGCAAGCCCTGTTACGGGTTCGCCGGAAATATAGTTGTATGAAATAAGGCCACCGCAATCTGTATTGCCGGTGAGTGCATGGTTATAGAGCTTACCATATATCTCATCCATATCCACAGGAATACCCAGTAATTCCTGATATTCTTTGAATAGGTTGACCCATGCGTTGAGGTCGGAAGTGCAGTTGTTGCAATGTACCATTGCTACGAGGCTTCCGTCAGGAGTAGTCACCATATCAATCATTTCGTATGGCTTTGACAGCTCTTTTTCCAAAACAATCATGGAGAATGAGGATGTACCAGCCGATACGTTTCCAGTGCGTTGCTTTACAGCATTGGTTGCAACCATACCTGTACCTGCATCTCCTTCGGGCGGACATACCGGTATTCCTGCTTTCAGGTGGCCTGATACGTCAAGTCTTTTGGCTCCTTCCGGCGTGAGGAAGCCTGCATTCTTACCTGCCGGCAATACTTTGGGAAGAATATCCAGAAGTTTCCAGCCATAGCCTTTTGGGGCAACGAGCTCATCGAATTTGGCTACCATTTCAGCCGAGTAATTCTTGGTGGTAGGATCTATGGGAAGCATACCTGATGCATCGCCTATACCCAACACTTTTTGGCCTGTTATCTGCCAATGTACAAATCCGGCAAGGGTTGTCAGGTAGTCAATGTCTTTAACATGTTCCTCGTTGTCCAGAATAGCTTGGTATAAGTGGGAAATACTCCATCTCAACGGAATGTTGTAGACAAACAGGTCGGATAAAGCTGCTGCTGCCTGAGCGGTATTGGTGTTTCTCCAAGTACGGAACGGAACGAGGATTTCTTCTTTTTTGTTGAATGCCATATAGCCATGCATCATGGCACTAACACCTATTGCAGCCAGAGACTCTATTTCTGTATCGTATAAGTTTTTTACGTTCGTACGGAGGTTTGCATAGCAATCCTGCAGCCCGTACCAGACAGCGTCGACACTATAGGTCCAAAGCCCGTCGACCAGTTGGTTTTCCCAAGTGTGGCTTCCCTGAGCAATGGGTTTATTTTCAGGATCAATCAAAACAGCTTTAATTCGTGTCGAACCGAATTCTATACCAAGAATGGCTTTCCCGGCTTCAATTGTTGATTTTGGATCTGATTTCATGTGATTTAAGTAATTATAAAGGTAAAAAAGTGGTTAGCTATAAATCACGAATTACTAATTACACATACCATAAAAGTAACCCGTAATTAGTAATTCGCAGTTATTCTTAGCAAAGCGCTTTATTCAGCATATAGTATACCTCATTCATGCGCAGTTCCTTTTTGAACTCTTTGATGGTGGTATTTTCATCGATAACAATCATTTCGATACCGGCCATTTCCGCAAAGTCTCCCCAGTCTTCTACTGTAAGGTCGTAGGAGAAGCTGGTGTGGTGTGTACCACCTGCCAAAATCCATGCAGCTGCACCTACTTCGAGGTTAGGCATCGGAATCCATAATGCACTTGCAACTGGAAGTTTCGGAAGCGGTTTGCTCTTGATGCATTCCACTTTGTTTACAATGAGGCGGAAGCGGTTGCCCAAGTCTACGATAGTTGCGGCTACACCTTTGCCTTGTTTGCTGGTGAATACGAGGCGTGCTGTTTCACTGTCGATACCAATGCTCAAACGGTGTACTTCTAGTTTGGGCTTCTGTTCAGCTATCAACGGACAGACTTCCAGCATGTGAGCTTGCAGAATGGCGCTCTTTTCACCGTCGAAGTTCAGTGTGTAATCTTCAAGGAAAGAACATCCGTTGGGCATGCCCTGACTCATGAACCAAGTGGTGCGGTAGAGGGCGGCAGTCTTCCAGTCGCCTTCTGCTCCAAAGCCATAGCCTTCTGCCATCAGTCGCTGAGATGCCAGACCGGGGATTTGGTCGAAGTCGCCCAAGTCGTTGAAATTGGTAGTGAAGCCTTTAGCACCGGTGTCTTTTAGCACGCGACGGATAGCAATTTCTGCTTTTGCAGAGTTCCATACTTTGGTATAAGCTTCCGTTCCTTCTTTTTCGAGTGCGGCATCATGGTCGTAAAGTCTGAAGTATTCGGCTATGAGAACTTTTACATCAGCATCGTCAACAGCGTTATAGTAAGTCATAACATCGTTAATGGGGTAGTAGTCCACATGGTAGCCCAATACTTGTTCGGCGCTGACCTTGTCACCATCTGTTACGGCTACGTTGTTCATTTGGTCGCCGAAACGGATGATGAGCATATCTTGTGCGTCGGCCCATGCGGCAGCTACACGCATCCATGAAGCAATCTGCTTTTGTGCTTTTTCATCTTGCCAGTGTCCTACAACTACTTTGCGATTTTTGCGCATGCGGGTAACGATGTGTCCGAACTCGCGATCGCCATGAGCAGACTGGTTCAGGTTCATGAAGTCCATGTCCATTGTTTCCCAGGGAATCTCTTTGTTGAATTGTGTGTGGAAATGCAGCAACGGCTTTTTCAGCTCTTGCAGACCATGAATCCACATTTTGGCAGGAGAGAAAGTGTGCATCCAAGTGATGACACCGATACATTTTTCATCGTTGTTGGCAGCTTTGAAAGCGGCAGTTACTTCTTTGGAAGAGTTTACTGTGCCTTTATATACAACTTTTACAGGCAGACGGCCGGAGTCATTCAGCCCCTTTACCATTTCGTTGCTGTGTGCGTCTACTGCGACAACTGCATCACCTCCGTACAGAAGCTGTGCTCCTGTTACGAACCATACTTCATATTGATCAAATGCGTTCATACTGTTCTTCATTTTAATTGTTTATATTCTTAATACTTTATATTGGATTTCACTTCTGCCCATAATAAGCGTTCGGACCATGTTTACGGCTGAAGTGCTTTTCTATAAGCAGCGGGTTCATCGTCAGTTGCGGATTAACCGCATAGGCTATTGAAGCCATTTTGGCTACCTGCTCCATTACTACGGCATTGTGCACTGCATCGTGTGCATCTTTTCCCCAAGAGAAAGGACCATGATTCTTAACCAATACTCCGGGCGTATGAACCGGGTTCAATCCTTCGAAACGCTTCACGATGACATTGCCTGTCTCCAGCTCATACGCTCCCTTTACCTCTTCTTCTGTCATATCTGTAGTGCAGGGAATGGCATCATGGAAATAGTCGGCATGGGTAGTTCCTATATTGGGGATGTCACAACCGGCTTGCGCCCATGCAGTGGCATACGTAGAGTGTGTATGAACCACACCGCCGATTTCCGGAAACGCTTTGTAAAGCACTAAGTGGGTCGGAGTGTCGGAAGAGGGCTTCAGGCTGCCTTCTACAACATTGCCGTCAAGGTCGACCACAACCATGTCTTCCGCTTTCATATCATCATAGCTAACTCCACTGGGCTTGATAACAACCAATCCCGTTGTCCGGTCAATGGCCGATACATTTCCCCATGTGAAGATGACGAGTCCATGCTTCACCAAATCAAGGTTGGCACGGAATACCTTTTTTTTCAGTTCTTCTAACATAATGTTTAATGGATTAATGTGCTAATATGGGCACATTAGCATGTTATTAAATTTTAAATTTAGGTGCTTTGCGATACGCCTTTTCATTGAATTTGTAGAGGGCGGCACCGCGTTTGGAACTTGTTTTATCGATTTTATCCGTTTTTTCTATGTAATCCATTTCGGCTATCCTTTTGCGGAAGTTCCGTTTGTCAATGTTTTCACCGTAAATGGCCTCGTATAGGCTCTGCAGTTGTGAAAGCGTAAATAGTTGAGGTAACAGGTTAAAACTGATAGGCTCAGTAGTAGTTTTTTGCTGCATCAATGCACGTGCTTTCTCTACCATTGCAGAATGATCGAAGATAAGCGGGGGCAACTCATTAATATTTACCCAAAAAGCATTGTGTTGCTGTACCAGAGCCTTGTCGTATTCATTGATGTTGACTAGTGCATAGTAGGCAATGGAGATAACCCGTTCACCCGGATCTCGGTTGATAGCTCCGAAAGAACCGACTTGTTCCATATAAACGTTGTCCAGTCCGGTCAGTTCTGCAAGAACCCGTTTGGCTGCATCGTCTACGCTTTCGCTTTCTTGAACAAATCCGCCCATCAGTGACCAGTTGCCCATTGCAGGTTCGAAGTTTCTTTTCAGCAACAACAGATTTAATTCACCCTCGTTAAAACCGAAAATGATGCAGTCGATACCTACATAGAATTTAGGATTGGAACTGTAGTAACTACCCATGTCTTTTGTTTTTATAATTGGAATATCTTAGTTTGATGTACATAAAAACTATTTCTCATGCGTATAAAGATTATTTTTCATGTACATCAAAAAAAAGTTTTTTCACTATATCTGTTTTTACCAGAAATACCAGTAGAAAGCCGCGGTAATAGCCAGAATGATTACCGTATGGATAATATCCCAGTGATTCCAGCTGGCACGTGTGGCAGCTTTTTGCTCAGGCGTAGATGTGCCGAATACCAAACCTTGTATTTTTTCAGCACTTGGGGCTTCGGTCATCAGACTGACTGCTATTACCACTATAATACAGAATAGGAACATCCAGCCGCAGAAGAATAACCAGTTCAGATCATAAAACAGATATTTAAACATTGAGCTGTCTGTAATTGCTGTATTGCTATAGTATACTTTTGCGCCCAAGCGGGTGAGACCGATAATCATACCGGCAATTAATCCCCACATGCCACCTTTGGCAGAAGTGCGTTTCCAACAGATTCCCAACAGAAATGCAGCTGCGATACCGGGAGCCAATACAGATTGAACATCTTGCAGATAAGTATAAAGAACATCACCTACACTACGCATAATAGGAATCCACAGTATACCCAGAATAACAATAACCACTGTTGCAATCTGTCCGATACCTACCAGTTTCTTTTCTGGGGTTTCCGGTTTGAAACGTTTGTAGAAGTCGATTGTAAAAAGCATGGCTGAAGAGTTGAACAGGGAAGCCAGTGAACTCATCAATGCAGCAAGAATGCCGCAAACAACAAGGCCTTTTACTCCAGCAGGAAGAAGCTTGGCTACCAGTGTAGGGAAAGCGGCATCTGCGTTTGCAGTACCATTGGCAAGCAGAGGAAGGAAACCTTCGCCACCGGCTCCGATATATTTCTGATGCAGGGCAAAAGCAATCATACCCGGAATCAAGAACAGGAATACAGGCAATAGTTTCAGGTATGCACCGAAAATAGTACCACGACGGGCTTCTTTTTCGTTTTTACCGGAAAGTACGCGTTGTACAATAAATTGGTCAGTACACCAATACCAGAAGCCAATAATGGCCGAACCAACCAATGCTCCCAACCATGGGAAATTGGGATCATTGTTATCGCGGATAAGTTGGGTCATGGTATCTCCATACTCGTTGACTGTAACTGCACTGCATATGCTCATCATTTCATCCCAACCGCCCAATTCTTTAAAACCGAGAACGAGGATGATAAGTGAACCCAAAAGAAGGATAGGAGTTTGCAGTACCGAGGTATAAAGTACGGATTTCATTCCGCCAAATATTGTGTAAAGTGCTGTCAATACAACTAAGCCGATTGCTGCAATCCAAAAGAAATCTATTCCCCACAGTTCTTTGATACCGAATACCTGCTGAAATACAAGTCCACCGGCGTATACAGTTACAGCTACTTTGGTCAGCACGTAGCTAATTAATGAAATGACAGAAAGAATAGTACGCGACTGCGGATTGTAACGGCGTTCCAGAAATTCGGGCATTGTGTATACCATGCTTCGTGAATAGAATGGTACGAATACCCATCCGAGAATCAAGATCATCCAACCTTGTATTTCCCAGTGCGCCATTGCCATACCACTGGATGCTCCGGCACCGGCCAATCCGATTAAGTGTTCCGAACCGATGTTGGATGCAAATATGGATGCACCTATGGCGAGCCATGTGGCATCACGTCCACCTAAAAAATAGTCAGCCGAATCATTCTGCTTTTGTTTGACTACCCAAACAATAATACCTATCAGAGCCAGGAAGAATATTCCAATGACTACCCAATCTAATGTTCCCACGATAATAATGATTTAAAAGTTATTATTTATTTTTCTACTGAGAATTTGAAAATACATTCGCTGTTGTAAGTCTGTCCCGGTTCCAGAATAACAGAAGGCCATTGTGGCTTATTGGGGCTATCTGGATAATGTTGAGTTTCCAGACATACGGAAGCGCGTTGGTTGTAGACGATCCCTTTTTTTCCCTTTGCAGTTCCGTCCAGGAAATTCCCTGTATATACCTGTATACCAGGCTCATTGGTGTATACTTCTAAGCTGATGCCGCTTTCGGGAGAAGTGAGTTTGGCGGCAAGTTTTTTAATATCGCCATTGGTGTTCAATACCCAATTATGGTCGTATCCGTTACCATATTTCAATTGTATGAAATCAAAATTGGTAATATCCTGGCCTACGGCTTTGGGAGTAGTAAAATCCATGGGAGTATCTTTTACCGGTACAATTTCTCCGGTAGTCATATAAGTTTGGTCTACAGGAGTGTAATTATCAGCATTGACATATAGTATGTGGTCTGTGGCTGCTTTAGACGGATTGCCGGATAGATTGAAGTAGGAATGGTTGGTCATGTTGATAACTGTTTTTTTATCAGTAGTTGCGCTATATTTGATATCTATGGCGTTATCGTCTGTCAGCTTGAAAAGAACTTTGGCAGTTAAGTTGCCCGGAAAATTTGCGTCTCCGTCTGGAGAGAAGCGGGTCAGCTCCAAAGTGGTTTCATCAATGGGGTTGGCTTCATATACCTGATATTGCCATCCTTTAGGACCGCCATGCAGGCAATGTCCGAAATTGTTCTTTGGTAATTGGATCGTGTCACTATCCAATACCATTTTGCCCTGGTTGATTCTGTTGGCGTAACGTCCGATAGATGCACCGAAATCGCTTGGGACGTTTATGTAGTCGGCTATACTGTCGAAGCCAAGGACAACATCTTTCATTTCCCCGTTTTTGTCAGGTACCATAATAGATACGATACGTCCGCCGAAGTTAGTGATGCATACTTCCATGCCCGCTTTATTCTTTAATGTGTAAAGATCTGTCTGGGCATCGTTCACTACAGTTTGAAATTTTGTCGGGTTAAGGCCGGAAAGAGTAAGTTCCGTTTGATTTTTCTGAGCGCAGGAAGCTAACATTAATGTAGCTATTCCGGCAATAAGAATGTGATTCTTCATGGTGTTATTTAATTTGAAAATTAGATTATTATCTTATTTCGGGTGTAAAAGTAACACTTTTGTTTGGTGTAATATATACACTTTTGTATGTTATGTAACATAAAAGAAAAAAAACAGCTTTGAAATTTGTATATCCCAAAGCTGTTTCAATGTCTGAAAGAATACTTATTTTACTTTTTTACCCCAATATGTCTTATGGTTACTTCCGTAAGCGGCATAGACGATGGTCGGTGTTCTGGGACTGGCTTCCCAGTCAACTTCCCGTTGCAGGTAAAGGTCTGTTCCATTTGCTGTCAGAATTTGCTGTTCTGCATCATAGCTCCATCTGCCGCCTTTCCATGTTCCTTCAGTAATGGTGTGGTCGGCGGCCAGCGTCATGATTGCAGATTCTTTTTGAACCCCATAAGCGTAGGACAAGTCAATATGTTCCCAATTTCCGATGAGTTCTTCTTCGGTAATGGCTACTTGGGGTACGGCTCCGTAGCGTTCGGGCATAACCAAGGGCCAACCGTCTTTAGTCCAACGGATGTTGCGTACATGTCCTAACATAATAGCGTTGTCCACGCTTTTGGGGAGACGTGCTTGCGAAGAGTAATACCAATTACCATTGCCATCGTTGAAGATGGTGCAATGTGAGAAGCCTACCCAGCCATTGCTCTTGCTGAATTTGTACGGGTGTGTCACTACCGGCAACATTTCTGCTCCTTCGGTAACATTGGCGCCATCGATGCCGAGATAAGGACCGGTGATACTTTTAGAACGGCATACGCGTGTATTGTAAGGTATGTCCAATGCATCGTATGCCACGAATAGATAGTAGTAGCCTGTCTCTGTGTTGTAAATGATTTCAGGACCTTCACTGGCTTGCCAACGGTTGTTGATATTACGGGTGGCTATCAACTGCCCGTATTCTGCCGGAGCGTTTCCTTCTGCCCAGGGGATACCTAAGTCTTGTTTCGGCATTCCGGTTTCGGCATTCAATTCCATAGCAACAATGCCGCTATGCCATGAACCGTATATCAGCCAGTGGGTATTTTCAGGAGTAATGATGTAAGAAGGGTCGATAGCATTCCATTTGTAATAGCAATTGGCATATTGGGTGCTGGGGATGTTGAAGTTCAGTCCCTTGTCCGATGCATTGGTCACTACATATCCTTTGTCCACCCAATCGCTGTTGTTGGCAGGATTGCTATTCTCCATCAGGCCGATAAAAGCACGTTCACTCCAGGCGGTCGCTCCAGTTCCGCCGTCCAGATAGCCGGGTACTACGATGGAGTAGTACATGCGATACAGTCCGTTTCTAACTTTCTGCACACTTGGGGCCCAGTAACCGAAGTCGCTTTCTGCGGCAGTGCTTGCTGTCAATCCCATTGCTTTGCGTATCTCATTCAGCTTCGGCATCACCCAGTCGGGAAGCTTCGGCATAGTCCCGCCTAGATATTCCCAATTCACGAGGTCTTTGGAACGTCTGGCGTGGAAGTGTCCGTGTCCTGTATGTGCATTGCCGTAGGAGGCATCTGTCTGATACATATAGTAGTATCCGTCTTCGGCAAGCACAACGCTGGGATCGTGCACGTTTGCCAAGTTCCATTGAGTACGATTGGACCAGCTTGCAATGCCCGCATAATTATCTTCGTATTCCGGAGCCACATAATTCTTTAATTGTTCATTAAGGTCTGTGATTTCTATGGTCGACGTGAATGTTTCCGAGTAAGTGTACCGGCTGTTACCATAAACGTATGCACGTATATAGTAAGGAGTATTGATTTTCAATCCAGAGAGGGTGGCACTGAAATTTTCATCTGCTTCTATCACCTTGTCTTTGATAGTAGGATTTGAGACATTTACACTATAGCAAAATCCTCTCTTGACTACGCTGCTTAGATTGCCGGTGATTGATGATTTAACGTTCAGTGAGGTACCCGTTGCGGTTGCTTCGGGAGTGGTTAAAACTACATCACTGTTTCTGTTGTATTCGATGTTGTCAAGCCCGTCAGAACAAGCAGTGAAAACGAATACAGTCAGTAGGGATAGTAAGAAAAATGTTGTTTTTTTCATTTGGGTAAGTTTTTAAGATCCATATTGTTCCGTTGATAGACAGGAACAATATGGATGATAAAGAATTTAATAGTTATTCTTATTCATTGAAGACGAGGTGGCAACCGTCAACAGACAGTGCAAAGTTTAAGTCGTTTGCATCTATGGTGTTGATGCCCCAATAGTATTGGGTGGAGATTGTACTTGTAGTACCTATCATTACTGCCTGAATGTCGGCGGTACCATTACCGCAATTAGTCACGTAGACTGTAACTTTGGATCCATTCATTCCGGCAAGCCAAGTGCTCCAGTCACCTTGTGTTCCGTTATGAACGCAGGCATCATATCCATCGCCCCAGCCAAAGTTATCGGCACGGACCACTGCGTAGTGGGTACCATTATTCTTACGGAGAACTACAAGGAAATTGTTCCAATTCCCTGCCAGATTGCTGTAATTAGTAAACGAAATACACTTTGTCTGACCTGAAGGTATATTGAAATTATCTGAGTAGGTCTCGGGGTTAAACCACAGAGTTGAGTTGTCTGTATTTCCTAGCTGTCCGCTTGTATTCTTCACTACAGTAGCTTCGGAGACGGTGACATTTACCGTTGCGGTGATGTTTTCTCCGGCGGTAACGATAACCGGCTGCGAACCAGCCTTTGCAGGAATGGCGGAGAAGCTGAGTTTTGCGTTGTCAATGACTGCCAAACTCCCGTCAGAGTAGGTTCCCATAACTACCATGCCTGTTGGGTCGAAAGGCATCATGCAACTCTTGGCTTCTTCCGAGGTGTAGTAATAGGGCTTTGTACGCGAGGGTGCAGTGGTTATTGAAATTGATTGTACTCCCACAACCTTAAAAGATGCGTTAGCCACAATCGGTTTATCACAGTTTTTGCCCTTGAAGGTTTTGTTGTAGACAGCTACAAGAGTCTTATCTCCCGTTTGATTTATATCAGGAATGGCTGAGAATGAGAGTTCGGAGGCTGTTACGGTTTTAGTCACTCCCTCTTCAAAGGTTACAATGGCTGAGATGTTAGTTATGGCCTCTTCAAGTGAAGTACCCAAAGAAATTTGTGTGGGTACATCCTGCAATATCATTGATATCGGATTCTTGTCTGCGGCAGATGTGAGTCCACCGACAGGAACGATGTTGGTTTGCAGAAAGTCTATGTAAGAGCCTTCGGGGACTAAGAAGCAGCGAATGTTGGTGTTGCTTGCATCTGCGTTCAGGTTGGGTTCTTTATTCGGTTGTGCATAGGTCTTAGTAGCCACTCCGTTGGTCATCTTGACAGTGAAAGCATTTTTGCTGGTACGGTCTACGGTGAGCGTTACTTTGCCACCTAACTTTTGTACGTTCTCGTCTTTGTTATCAACGGGATCAAGAAGCAAGGTGCCCGATATGTACTGGAAGTCAATATAATCGCCCCACTGAGAGTTATAAGTTTCAGGGCTATTTGTAACATCAAAGCGGATAGCTCCGTATTCGGTATATTCTTCACTGTCACGATCCACATCATTGGTGATGATAAGGGCAAAGTTCTTGTAATATGTATTATCGACAGGGTTGATGTTAAGATTGAATACTGCATTCCATTTCTCACCGTCAGGTACCACATAATACTTGGAAAAAGCAGTCCAGAAACCGGAGGTGAAATCCGTATTCCCGATGGTGTATACATCTTCCTGCATACCTTCAAGTATTTCATCTTCCGGTTCTTTCTTGGAGTCTTCTATTTCCTGTATTTTATCAGAAATCCATTCGGGAGCATTTACGTCATAGAGTTCGCCTCCTTCGCAGCTTGCCAGGACCAACATCCACAAGGTTGCTGCACAACAGAAGAATGTTATTTTATAGAAATGTTTCATTTTCTTTATTTTTTAATAGGTAATGGTTTGAAACGTTCCCCGCCTGTTCCGGTTGAACCCGTAGGGCTGAGGGAAGTGTGTTTCTAAGTTTATTTACTTGCTTAACTCTACGACTGGACGTACTTTCCATTTGTTTTCCCGGAAGTAAATGGAATTATCTGTACTGTAATTGGCTGAGTTTCCTGTCAGGTTCGGATTGTTGTTCATCAACTGCTGTACGATAGGCAGAAACTCATGTCCAGGTCTGTAAGTATCGAAAGTGCTCTTCAGTTCGGAGTCGCTTGCTATATCGCTGTACTTCACAGGATCCTTTACTCCATTTATGGAGCGGCGCACTGTGCCATGTTCTTTTAGTTGTTGCAGGCGTCCGTTGTCATAGAAGAATCCCCAGCGGATGAGGTCGAAGCCTCGTCCGAATTCGCATCCGAATTCTTTAGGACGTTCCACGTTGGCTATCTGTTCAAAGAGCTTGTCGGCAGAATTGAAGTCTTCGAGCTTCAGATCTACCAGATTGGCGCGGTTACGCACTTCATTAATCCAGTCGATAGCTTGCTGTGTAGGACCGTTGACTTCGTTCTCGCACTCGGCAGCGCGTAGCAGTACATCGGAGTAGCGCATCAGCCGCAGGTTGATGCCATCGTGCAAGCCCGTAACTACAGTGCTATATAATCCGGTGCGGAGATTCGTGAATTTGGCAATCGGCAGACCTCCGAAAGTGTTGTTGGTCACGATATTATCAGTGGCTTTAAGTATACTTGTATAAGCCACGTTGCCATATTCGAAGTTTTCCCAATCGGTTTCATAAGTCCCAATGGTCCAATAGAGTCTGGGGTCGAGTTTCCCACTGGTGGTACGCTCTTCTTTAAAAAGCTGGTAAAGCCAGGGCGAAGCCGAGATGTCGGCCCATCCGCCGTAGGCACCTGGAGCGAAGTTGCTCTCAACGGCCGAGCCTTGTGTGGCATTGGGGCTTGTGTTTACTGGTGTCCATTCATCGTCGGTGCCTTGCGCTCCATAGTCGAGGAATTGTACTTCGAAGAGGCTCTCTGCGTTGTTCTCGTATGCCGAACCTTCACGGAAGTTATCTCCGTAGTTGTCCATCAGTTTATAAGTGCCATACTTTTTGGCGATGATATCTTTCAATACCGGAAGTGCTTCGCTGTATTTTTGACGCATCATGAGGGCGCGGGCATAATAGCCAGCCGCAGCACCGCAGGTGGCACGTCCACCGCTCCATTCACTGCCTTCATCACGGGAGGGAAGCAATTCCATTGCTTCCAGAAAGTCTTTTTCCACTTGGTCGAGCACTGCATCATAGGTGCTGTTGGCGCCATAAAGTCCGTTTAACGAAGAGTAGGTAGCATAATCCGTAATGAGAGGCGGATTCTGATAATAGCCCACTAAGTTGTAGTAGGATAGAGCGCGAAGGAAAAGCGCCTGTCCTTTGATTCGTTTCATTTTTTCGGTAAGTTGGCTGTTATCTTCACCGCAGCGTGAAATGGTGAAATTGCACACATTGATAGTATAGTACCACTCACGCCAGGGCCACCATGTAACGTCTGAAGTGACTTCAGCATTAAGATCATCAAAAGGCAGATACCACACTTGTGAAGAGTTCCAGGCTTCATCGCCACGACATACATCGATGGTGTAGCCTACACGAGCATAAGAACCTTCCATGCGGATGTGGTTGTAGGCGGCAATCACACATTCCTCCAAGTCATCAGGATTAAAGCCGAATGTACTTGAGGTTTGCTGGTTGGGATTCAACAGTTCTAATCTGTCGTTGCAGGAAGTCAACATGCCAAATCCCAAAATGAGAGCAAGTGAATATTTATTTAGTTTCATAAGATCTGTTTTTAATTTAGGTACTAGAAAGGTAAAGATTAGAATGTAAAATGAACACCACACATGAAAGTACGTGCAGTAGGATAAGAACAGAAATTGTATCCCGGAGTGAAAGTTCCTCCTGCATAATCCACATTGTAACCATGATAGCCAGTAAATGTGTGGAGATTCTGTGCCGATATGTAGAAACGTACATCGGATACATATTTGTCGAACCACTTATCCGGGAAGTTGTAGCCCAATTCTACATTGGCTATTTTCCAGTAGGCTGCATTCTGAATCTTGCGTGAACTGAAGAGGTCGTTCCAACCCAAGCTGGCACTGTTGGTAACATAGGTGCGTGGCACGTTGGAAAGGTAAGTGCTGCCGTCTTCGCTAAAGCGGTTGGCATCGAGCATACCCACTTCTTTGTTTCCCCAGCCATAGCAAGAGTTGAGTGAGTTGTAGATGTCGTCGCTAACGTGATAGTTCAGTGCGCCGAACGTTGCGATGCTCAGGTCAAAGCGCTTGTATTCAAAACGGGCATTAAGGCCGAAATTGATTTTTGGCATGCCGCTGCCCAATACCACTTGATCTTCGGAGTCTACTTTACCGTCATTGTTTACGTCTTTATAGAGGCAGTCGCCAATTTGGGCGCCTTCTTGTGTGGCGTGGTTGTCAAGAACTTCTTGCGTGCGGGCGATACCTTCATAAACCCAACCGTAGAACTGCCGATCTCTTCGCCTACTTTAGTGATGTAGGCACCGGATATATATGAATCGGTACCGAAGCCCAATGAGGTTACGCGGTTACGGATGGTACTAAGTTAGCCGACACTTCATACTTGAAGTCGTGGTCGCGGTTACGGTAAGTAGCTGCAAACTCGAAACCGGAGTTGTTCATCGAAGCGGCATTCATTGTTACGGTGGTGTTGGACACTCCGGCTTGCTCCGGAACGGGAACAGCATACAGAAGGTCTTCGCTGGTATTTTTGTACCATTCAGCGGTGAATTCCAGACGGTTGTTGAAGAAGGCGAGGTCGATACCTACGTTGTAGCTTTTCTTCTTTTCCCAAGAAAGGTTATTGTCTACGAAAGTAGAAATGGCAGAACCGGTGATGGGTGGGCGTGTTGCCAAAGCTATAAGTCATGTTATTACGTGCCATTACAGCCTGATACATGTATTCACCAATGTTTTCGTTACCGAGCTCGCCATAGCTGGCGCGTACCTTGAACATGTTGACAATGTTTCTGTTGAAGGGGAAGAAAGACTCCTTGTCGAAACGCCATCCCACAGAAACGGAAGGGAAAGTACCCCAACGGATATTCTGGGACAAGCGGGAACTGCCGTCGCGGCGCACGGTTGCCGAGAACAGATAACGCTCGTCGTAGTTGTAGTTGATACGCCCGATGTAAGAGAGGATGGTGTGTTTGTATTCGTAACTTTCGGCGTACGTGTTGGCGGCATTCTGAAGTTGTAGGAAATAAGGTTCGGTGAAGTTGATTCCCCATCCGGTCAGCAGGTCGGTGTTTTCTTCTTCGTAAGTCTGGCCGGCTACCAGGTTAAAATGGTGTTTGCCGACGGTGGCATCATAAGTCAGCACGTTTTCAATCAAAGCATCGGCATAAGAACGGCTAGCCTTGGTGAGGCGTTCGTTGCTCTTGGCCAGATAGACACGATTGCTCTGTACCCATGCGGGAATCCAGGTGAAGTCCTTGCAATGGGTTTTGCTGTAAGAGAGGTTGACTTTATAGTTGAGCTTGTGATTCTTGCTGTCAACGCCAATCATCTTCAGGAGATCCACATCGGCAGAAGCTGTTCCTACGAAGCGGTCCACGCGGGTGTTGCGCTTCAGCAGATTGTTGACCAGCAAGGGGTTGGAAGCCGAAATGTCACCATGTACAGTATCGTAGTAAACACCATAGCCGTAAGAGTCATAGTTGAAGTTATTGGCGATACCTACCAGATTGTCAAGTACCCAAGTAGAGTTGTCATAGGCTTTGATGGTGGGCTGCATCAGCAAAGTACCACGCAGCACATTGGTTACGTCGCCATACAGACCTTGAACGTATTCGGAAGCATTGGACAGGCCCATGTTATCTTGGTCGGAGTGGGAGTAAACAGGCTGGTCTGGAACTTTATGAACTTGGTGTCCATACTGTTGTTGACACGTGCGGTGTAACGTTCGTAGTTAGGACCGGCGCCTTCCAGTGTTCCTTTCTGGTTGTAGTAATCTAATGAAACGTTATAAGTATTGTGGGCACCGCCACCGGAGAGGTTCACATTGTGGTTTTGACGGATACCTACTTTGAATACTTCGTCGAACCAGTTGGTATTGGTGTCATCCTGGAAATGGTATTTCCCGGTGGTACTGTCCAGCTTGTAACCGCCGGGCAGCGGAGTGTTGGAGTTGGCACATGCCTGACCGATGTATTGGCTGTATTGGTCGGCATCCATTACATCATAGACACTACTGGGAATGTAGTCCATACCTACGTACCCATTGTAGTCCACTTTCAGCGGTTGATCTTTCTGACCGCGTTTGGTAGTGATGATGACCACACCGTTGGCTGCACGCGAACCGTAAATGGCAGCAGCCGATGCATCCTTCAGAATTTGGATGGTTTCAATATCGTTTGAGGAAATAAATAATGTATTTACCCACTTGGTTCTTGTCCTTGCCGATAAAGGCTTCATCAGCCTTGATGTGGAGTATATCGACGGTACTAAGATTGAATCCAAAGCCAACAAATATACTTTTGTCTGGCGCAAGACAGTCGAACGGAACCGTACGAGACTAATGGATAAAATCCGTATTCTCTTGGAGCAGGTGGATGAAACCATTGCACAGGAGAACTCTATAAAAGACACATCCGTGGAGTTTACTTCCTGCAAGCTCTCTGACATAGTGGATGAACTTAAAGAAGCCCTGGAACGCCAGCCTGCAACAAAGGATAAGGAAGAAAAGAAAGCTCTGCGCAAAAAGAAGAAGCAGGTCAGGGAACTTGAAGGGTATCGTGACAAGCTGATAGAATATGACAATCACCTTGATACCCTTGGAGAACGTAACTCCTATTCCAAGACCGATCCTGGTGCCACATTCATGCGCATGAAAGAAGATGCCATGAAGAACGGGCAGACAAACCCGGATATAATCTGCAAATAGGTACTGAAAACCAATTTATCACAGACTTCTGTCTGTTTCCCAACCCTACCGATACACTGACCCTCATACCTTTTTCCACTCTTTCCAGTACCGCTATAACCGTTTACCGAATATCTGCGTGGCAGACTCCGGTTACGGTTCGGAAGAAAATTACCGGTTCATGCAGGAGAATGGGATAGAAGCCTTCATCAAGTACAATTACTTCCATAAAGAACAGCGTCCCCGTTATACTCCCAACCCGTTCCATGCCGAAAGTCTCCATTACAATGAGGGGGAGGATTATTACGTTTGTCCTATGGGACAGCACATGAACCGTATAGGAACCAAACGTGACAAGACAGCGAGCGGATAAATCACCGAAAGTGCCCGGTATAAAGCAAAAAGATGTGAAGGTTGCCCTTTACGTGGCAGTTGTTTTAAAGCTCGGGGGAACCGTATTATAGAAGTCAACCACCGGTTAAATCAATACAAACGGCAGGCACGGGAAAGGTTGCTCTCAGAAGAAGGTATCAAGCATAGAGGCAGGAGGTGTATAGAACCAGAAGCGGTGTTTGGACAAATGAAATACAACATGGCATACAGAAGATTCCGGCATGTGGGAGAAGACAAGGTTACAATGGACTTTGCTTTCTTTGCTATAGCCTTTAATATCAAAAAAATGTGTGCTAAACTGATAAAAGAAGGAAAGGGGCTCATTACAGTTGCCAAATATATGTTTATGGGACTATTTATAACCCGATATAATTGGAATATAGCAACTTGTTGCCAAATGCATGAGGAAAAAGTAGCATAGCCAAAAGAAAATATAGCAGAACTTAAAATATAAATGAGGTTGTGCCAACGTTTTGACACAACCTCATCCAGATCGGTAATGGTTCCGCCTTGTCCGCCTTTAACTCTGACGGTAGCTCCTGGCATAGGTTCACCTTGTTCGTCGACAATCTGACCACGAACCTTGATAGTCGGAGATTGTGTCACAGTAGCCATGGCAGATGTAGGATACACCGTCATGCTACTAAAGGCACACAGACTAAGCATTACGGAAAATAATAAATGTTTCCTCATTTTTAAAAGAATTAAGATTATTAAATTAATAGATTAGATCACCGTTAACTATATTATAATATTATATTAGTCAATATACGATCCTATATTGACCGCCGGGAGAGTCAGGTAACAGACTTCACAAAACTGGGGGAGGTTGAATTTAGCCAATGCCATCTACGATAGACAGCTGTTCTCTTGTCGTTCTTCATATTATTAATATTAAAATTAGATTTCCAATCATTGCTTTTCCTTGAGAGATTTCCTGAAGAAATAAGCAATGATTGTATGGCAAAAGTAGGGCTTATGGTGTAAATGGGGGTGGACAAATGGGTTTTAGAGGTGGATAAACGAATTTTAAGTGTAGAGAATACAGCTTATTATGTAGGTTTATTGTTTATTGCTGTAAGTAAGGCTCTTCTCTTTCATTAAGCAGTGAACTCGGTGTCGTATTGAAGTATTTGGTGAAGCATCTCGTGAAGTATTTAGGGTCATTAAATCCTACTTCATAAGCAATTTCTGCAATGCTCATACTTTTATTCTCCCGGTTTTTCAGTACTAGTTCGCGGGCAATGTTCAGGCGGTAGTTGCGTATGAATTGTCCGGCGGACTGCCCAACAAGACTTTGTAGCTTTTTGTTCAACAGGCTTTTGCTCACACCTGCCGCTTCGCAGAAATCGCTCACCTCGAAATAGGAGTTTTTGTAGTTCTCCTTAATGACATCCATGATGCGGTTGAGGAACTTCTTGTCGCCCGATTCCTCTTCCATATTCAAGGCATCCACATCCATGGCTATGGCAAACTTCTTTTGATAACGTTTACGGTTCTCAAGGATATTCTCGATGCGGGTAAGCAGTAATATCTCGTCAAAAGGTTTCAGTAAATATTCGTCAACTCCTATGCGGTAGCTTTCCAGGCGTGATTCCTGCGATGTCTTGGCTGTCAGCATAAGGAAAGGGATATGGGAGATAGCGAAATTCTCTTTTACCCGGCGGGACAGTTCAATGCCGTCCATTACGGGCATCATCAGGTCGCTGATGATAAAGTCTACCGAATGTGAGTTTAATATATTCAAGGCCTCTGCTCCATGGGCAGCTTCGAACACATTGTATTTATCCCGTAGGATGGAACGGATATATCCACGCATATCCGCGTTGTCCTCAACCACCAGGATTGATAAACCTTTTCCGAAAGTATTGGATGGGGGTAGCGCATCGGAAGTCATAAGTTGCGGGGCACTTTCGACCAGTGTTTCCACCGTATTGCTTTCCGGTGTTGTTGGCAGGAGGATGCGTAGCGAGCAGCCTGTCGTATGGTTGTTTTGCGCATGGATTTCACCCCCATGCATCTGTACGATGCGTTTACACAAGTAAAGTCCGATGCCGCTTCCGGCCTGTCCGTACATAGGATATTTGGTTTGTCCTTGCGACTGGTAGAAACGGTTGAATATTTTGATTGTGTCATCATCAGGAATACCGCTACCTGTGTCGCTGACACAGATGTAAAGCATGGATTTGTGGTTATCGGCAGGAGGTAGCAGGGCTATGAACAAAGACACACTTCCGCCGTTTGGCGTAAATTTAATGGCATTGCTCAGCAGGTTCGTCAGCACTTTGTGCATCGCTTCTTCATCGTAAGAGATTTCCGGTGAAGGCATCCGGAAATAACGTTTCACTGTGATGTCTCTTTCTTTGGCAAAGACTTCAAAAGGTATGATCAGTTCATTGGCAAATTTCAGAAAATTATTCCGGGATTTTACGATTTCCAGTTTGCCCGACTCCACCTTACGGAAATCCATAAGCTGGTTGACAAGCGATAACAGGTATTTAGAATTGCGTTCCACGAAATGTAGCTGTTCGATGACTTGAGGGTTGTAGCTTAACTTTAATGCACGCTCTATCGGTCCTATGATCAGTGTGATTGGGGTGCGGAATTCGTGTGTGATATTGGTGAAGAATGCTATCTTATCCAAGGTCAGCTCTTGTATCTTACGTGTCATTTTAGTAAGCTGCGCTTTCTGCCGGGTAATTTTTTCGTTTTGTTGCTTCAACATCCGGTTCTGACGGGACAACTCTTCGGTCTGTTCTTCCAGTAGTTGTTTTTGCTTTTTCAGTTCATGGGTGCGTTGTTCCACCTTTTGGTGTAATCTTGCTTTTTGCTCTTTCAGGCTTCGTATGCGCCATTGGTAGAATTGCCATGTAGCGAATGTGGCAAGGATTATTACAAGCAGTATAAACCAGGTTGTCTTGTAAAAATAGGGCTGGATTGTTATTTGCAGTTCCGTTATATTATCCTCTTCGGTTGGGGTGTAGGGCGTGTACTTCACTTGCAGCGTATAGTTTCCCGGAGACAGATTGGTGTAAGTAGCAAAACGCCGGCTGGCAGGCACGTGTATCCAACGGTTGTCAAAACCCAGTAGGCGATAACTGTAAGTGGCGGTATTGTCGGACTCGTAGTTGAGTGCGGAAAATTCCAGTGAAAAAGATTTTTCACGTTCGTGGATGCGGATAGCCTTACTGACGGCAATATCAAGCGGCAAGTATTCGTTGCCGGGGAATATTTCCTCGTTTCCTACTTTCAAATGGGTGAACCGTACTTTGGAAGACTGGGTTGTAAGGGAAGGCAGGTTGCAATCTATGGCAACCAGCCCGGATACGGTGCCGAGATAAAGCTTGCTGTATTGTGAACGGTGAGCAGCATTCCAGTAAAACTGGGTATCGGCAAGACCGTCTTGTCGGTTGTAGTTGATAAAGTGGTTTTCTGTGGGTTGAAAGCGCGACAGCCCATTGTTGGTTGCTATCCAGATACATCCTTTATCATCTTCCAGGATACTGCGGATACTGTTGTCTGGCAGGCCATGAAGGGAGTTGTAACAGACAAACTGTTCTTTTCCATCTTCGTTCTGCATACGTTTATAAATGCCATAACCGTTGCTGCCCAACCACAGTGTGCCGTCCTGAGTTTCGTAAAAGCAACATATCTTTTCTATCAGTCCGGAAGACGGATCATCCAGTTTGTACTTCAGATGACGGTAACGGAATGTTCCCTCAGGCAATGAGACGGAGCGGGAGTGCAGGTCGATGATATAAACGCCGTCCAGACATCCCATCCATAATTGCCCGTCTTTGTCTATGATAGAGCCGATGCAACCTCGTATGTCTTCGGCGGCACGCTTGGCAAATGGTGAACAAAGCTGTTTATGCGCTAGGTCATAGAAGAATAATCCCTGGTTTGCTCCGATCCACATACCGTTGTTTATGGAGTCGTAGGCCAGAGCTCCGATAAAGTCTATGGGGTAGTTGTCTTTATTCCGGGCTGTGATTGCTTCTATTCTATGCTGTGGGTTTTGTGGGTTGATAAGGTTGATGCCGCCGCCCCATGTACCAATCCACAATCTTCCTTGCCCGTCGGCGGTGATGGCGCTAACAGAGTTGTGGGTAAGAGTGCCGCTTTCGTATGTATAATGGATGAAGCTGTCGCTTCCTACCGCCTTTTTATTCAGCCCCCCTTCTACGGTGCCTACCCATAAGTTTCCGCTATTATCTTCGTAAACGGCGTTCACCGGATTGTGAGAGATTGTTTGGAGATTCTTGTTATCATGCTGATAATTTTGTATGGACAGACGCTTGGCGGTCATTTTATTGATACCACCACTTTCGGTTCCTACCCAGATATGCTGCCCTTCTACGATGATGCAGTTGATAAAATTGCTGTTCAGTAGCTTGCTGCCTGTGTTGGATGCCTGGTCACTTATGCGTTCAAAATTGTCCTTTATGGGATTGTATATGTTGATGCCTTTCAGGCTGGCAACCAGTAATTGTTTGTCGTTGGTTATGGCGAGACAGGTCAGGAAATTTTGTGAGAGGGAATGAGGATTGTCAGGGGTATGCATATATTGTTTCACTATACCTTCGTTTTTATTATATCGGTACAAACCTTTGTCGGTGGCGATCCATACTTCATTTTCTTTGGCTATGAAGTCTGTAAAATATAGATCCGGTGCAAAACTCAGGCAATCGTCGATTAAGGTTGCCTCTAGTTTGCTTTGTGCAGTGATACCTATTTTGTATAGTGCGCCATTGATACCTATCCATACTTTTCCCTCATTTTCCACGTCCTTAAAGATGATATCGTATCGGTAAGGATTAGGAATCTCTAGTGAATGAATACTTTCTATATCTCCATTAGTGCGGAAAGCAATACGGTGCAGGCTATTGCTGCAATACAGCCAAATACATCCATTGGCATCTTGTGTAACCATGAATGCCGGTTGCTTAATGAGTGTCTCCAGTTTCTTTCGGGGATCATGAGGCAATACGGACTGCATGGTTGTTAGGTCGATAATATCAGTGCCCCCTTCTGATACAACCCAAAGCCGCTGAAAGTTGTCTTCGTAGACTTTGCGTATGAAGTTGCTCTTGAGCCGGCAATGTCAAAAGGTTTTGATAATTGGGTTTATCGACAAGAAAAATAAAATCAAAAGTGATATTGAACTTATTAACATAAACGATTGATTCACAAACAAGTTCGTAAATTTTTATTTTTCACTTTTGATTTTATTAGTATTAAACAAGCCCTTTCAGGAAAGCCTTCAGTTTAGGTCTTTTTCCCAAGACTTCTCTATTGTAGGGGTTCCTATATTTTCATACGCCTTTTCTAATGCTTATATTTTCATACGCCTTTTCTAATGCTTCTATTGTTTAGCTTAGAATCCGCTTTTGCATAAATTTCAGTAGTCTGTATTGAAACATGTCCGAGCATATCTCTTATGTATATAAGATTAACTCCCGCTTGCAACAAGTGCATTGCTCTGGAATGTCGAAGCACATGAGGACTTACAACACCGGGGAACAATTCCGCATTTTTTATTTTGGCTATAGAAACGTACTTTTGCAATATGTATGTCATGCCCGTAGTGGTGAGCTTTTCTCCCCAACAATTACTGAAAAGGGGGCGGCTTCGTGTTGAAAACGAATTAAGGTTCTGTTCCTCCATGTATTCCATTAATAATTGCATAATTCCGTCCTCTATTGGAACAATTCTTCTTTTTTGTTCCTTTGCCCAATAATTCGACAGTATATGGTTTTGATGTCCTGACAGATTCAGGGGTTAAATCAATGATTTCTTGTACCCGTGCTCCTGTATGATACATTAAAGCCAACAATGTCATATCCCTTCGCCCGTGTTTTGTGTCTTTGGGTATTTGTTCCAATAAATACTTTACAGCATCAATCGTGAGATAGGAAATACTTTTCTTAGAAGCCCTTTTTAGCCGTATGGTACAGATGTCTTTCCATTGTGACATATGCTTTGGGTCCTCGCAAATCATGAACCTGAAAAAAGAACGGATTGCCGCATATCTTTGATTTCGGGTGCTTGCGGAACTCCGGCGTTCATCCTGAAGCCAATTAAGAAAACCCATAACCGTTTTTCGATTGATATGATAAAATGAGAGGTTCTCCGCTTTCACATGCTCCTTATCCTGCATGTAAGTAATAAACAAGACAAGAGTGTCACGATATGAACGTATCGTATGATGACTTGTTCCACGTTCCTTAACAAGGTACTCCATGAAAAATTTTTCCACACACCTTGCAAAATCTTCATATTCATTCATTCTTGTATAATATTAAATGTTTTTGTACGACACATATCCTTATACATACTGGATGTAACGTCTGGAAATTTGCTTATTAAATCCGGATACATACTTTGGGTAAGTCTTAAGTAATGTTCTGTATTTATGGGATTCTTATGCCCCATGAAAGTTGCAAGAATTGGAAGCGTACAGTATATGTCCATTCCGTTGCGAACCATATTAACCATTGTATGAACACATGCCGTATGACGGAGGTCATGTACCCTTGGCCCGTCATGGTTTCCGATATAAGGTATTCCTGCATTGATTATTATCTTATGAAACCAACGGCTTACCGTACTGGAACCGACTCTTTTTCCCGTACCGGAAACGAACAGATAGCTGTTCGGAGCAGTAATGTCTGGAATGGATAGCCTGTTCCTGTAACTTATATACTGTCGTAGCACAATTTCAAGGCTATCGTTTATAGGAACCAAACGCTGAATATGGTTTTTGAGACTATCCACAACAATGAAATGTTTCTCAAAATGAATATCCCGATTACGAATATTCAATGCTTCGTTTATTCTCAAGCCTGTACTATAAAGTAATCTTATTAATGAATAATACCATTAATATTGTATGTGAATGGTATTGACTTGTAATTCTTAGCTTGTCGCACTCTTTGAAGACCTTTTCCATTTCTTCATGTGAAAAGACATAGGGAATAAAATCTGACGAGGGATTCTTATGTGGATACGGTATGTAGCAATCATTTCCGACCGTACACATATATTTAAGAAAAGCTGTCATCATCAGTACCTTGGTGTGTATTGTGGTACGTTTCCGATTAACAGATGCCCATTCATACCAGCCATCATACATTTCTTTGGTAATCTGTGTGGAGGTCAGACTGTTCTGTTGAAAATAGATATCTAATTCATGGAAAAACCATTTGGTTTGGGTTGCTGTATGTCCGATTGCTTCTTTCTCCTTTATATACGCATACATATATGGAGAAAGCACACTATTATATCTCATTTTGTCAATCTTTAAGTACGAAAGCGTAGTTTCGGTTGTACTGTGCCCAAGCGCTTCTGAAATAACTGGCATTGAGATTCCATTTTCTAACATTCGTGATGCCAAACTATGCCTTAAGCTATGAGGTCCGTGATGTTTTTCTTGGAATTTGACACCTGCTTCCCGAAAATATTCCACTAAAATACATCTGAAAGTTCCTATTGACAGCGGTCTGATTGGAGGGCTTAGAGATAAAAAGACCGTTTTAATATTTGATTGAGGGCGCACATAACGGAGATACTCTGCCAAAGCATTTCCGACTTCAGTCAATAGAGGAAGGATAACTTCTTGTCCTGTTTTTTGTTGGGTCAATCGTATAACATTATTCTCCCAGTCTAAATTGTTAAGATTGAGATTAACGATATCAGATCCTCGCAGTCCCAATCTGGAAGCGAGCAATATCATGGCATAATCTCTTTTTCCTTTACAGCTACTTCTGCAAACCGCATTTTCAATAGCCAGCACTTCTTCTTTCTCGTAATAAGAAGGAAGTTTTGTTCCTTTTTGACGTACCATACCAAACAAGAGTTCTGACAAGTCCCTATTCGTTTTGCCTGCCGTGAAAAGATAGGATAGAAAACGTCTTAAAGAAGAAAAACGGTCAGACTGTATATTATGCCGGGAACTGATAAAAGCATAAATATCCGTATCTGACAATGTAGAAAGTGTAACTCCACGCATCTCCATTAATACTGAAAAGTTATTCAGCTGAAACCTGTATTGTCGAATCGTTTCTTTACGGACACGGTTCTCCTCGCTGTAACTTTTTATAAACTCCAATGCAGCCAAACCGATTTCCCCCGGAAATGGGTAATCCTTGTATTGGTATCGAGAATGTTGTTGGATAACAAAAGTTTCTTGTCCTTCAATATAAGCATTTAATGCCTGAATTGCAGGTATTACTTGTCTGCATCTGTACTTGTTTACACTTTGCTCGTATAAATTGTTGATACATTGTTCGCCTATTTGGGGAACATATTCACATACATTATATGACTCCATGTATCTGCAAAGAAAGGCACAGCCTTTGAGACAGCATCTTATCTGCTCTGCCGATAATTTGTAGATACAAAAAACCTTTTCCGCAAAAGGAATCAAATCTTTACGGGCTACTGATTTTATTTGCATAATCCTAAATATTTAATGGATGGCGACTTTGCCAACCCAATGCAATAATAAGGATTTGGAGTGATATTATCTATAATTATTATCATAAGTATCACTGAAAAACAAGCAATTATAAAAAAGAGTATTGCTTACTTTTGATTTTATTTTAGGAGGGAGATCAGGGGCATCTCACCGCACGCCGCGCCAATTATCAGAAAGATAATCTGGAAGCTCCCGAGATTATTTACAATCCTGATCTGAAACAGTATTATTTGTTTGTTTCATACGATCCGCTGATGACCACCTATAACGTACGGGTAGGGCGTTCGGACAAAGCGGAAGGCCCGTTTGTTGATTTCTCCGGCGTGGAACTGAAAGACACTACTAATAATTTTCCTATTCTGACAGCTCCATACCGTTTTCATAATCATCCGGGTTGGGCAGGGACTGCACACTGCAGTGTATTCACCTCGGATGAAGGGCAATACTTTATGGCACATCAGGGACGCCTGTCACCCCATAACCAAATGATGGATCTTCATCTGAGACAGGTCTTTTTTACGCCCGACGGATGGCCGGTGGTGTCGCCCGAACGTTATACAGGCTGTGTTTCCCGTAAATTCTCGGCAGAAGATATGGCAGGAGAGTGGGAAGTTATACGCATACAGGAACCTGCGTATGAACGCCGTTTGCAGGCAGGCCAGATCCTATGGGGGGAGGGACAGCTCAAAGAAGAGGAGTGGAACGTGTCTCATTTGCTGTCCTTGGAGAAGAACGGAAATTTAGGTGAGAATAAAGGTACCTGGGAACTTTTGGAAGCAAAGCAATTATTGTCCCTGACCCTGGAAGGTGAAATTATAAATAATCTGATTATATTTGCCGGACACGATTGGGAAAACGAAAAGGAAACTGTTCTTTTCACAGGACTGGACAGTTGTGGCAGGTCTATATGGGGAAAGCGAATTAAGTAATCATATATACATTTTATACCATGAAAAAATACAAAGGTTTATTGGCGGTGCTGGCTCTTGCGGCAGGTTCGGCACTGCAAGCACAAACAAATGAATTGGTGATACAAGCCGGGAAACCGGGAGCGGAAATTCAGCCTACTATGTATGGTCTGTTTTTCGAAGATATCAATTATGCTGCCGACGGCGGTCTGTATGCCGAACTTGTGAAGAACCGTTCATTTGAATTTCCGCAACATTTTATGGGGTGGAAGACATTCGGTAAGGTATCTTTGAAAGATGACGGTCCTTTTGAAAGAAACCCGCATTATGTGCGTTTGGCGTATGCCGGACATCCGCATAAACAGACCGGATTAGACAATGAAGGCTTTTTCGGTATCGGAATAAAAAAAGGCGCAGAGTATCGTTTCTCTGTATGGGCACGTGTGGCAGAAGGGGAAACACCCGCTAAAATCCGTGTGGAGCTGGCCGATACGAAATCTATGAACGAACAGCAGGCTTTTGTAGCTGCCGATGTAACGGTCGATTCAAAGGAATGGAAAAAATATCAGGTGATACTAAAGCCGGAAGTGACCAATCCGAAAGCTATTCTTCGTATTTTCCTTGCTTCCCGGCAAACGGTGGATTTGGAACATATTTCCCTTTTCCCGGTAGATACCTGGCAAGGACATGAAAACGGGCTTCGTAAAGATTTGGTGCAGGCACTGGCAGATATAAAGCCGGGTGTATTCCGTTTTCCCGGCGGATGTATTGTAGAAGGTACTGATATCGCATCACGCTACGACTGGAAAAAGTCGGTAGGTATGGTAGAGAACCGTCCGCTGAATGAAAATCGTTGGCAATATACTTTCCCGCATCGGTTCTTTCCCGATTATTACCAAAGTTATGGTTTGGGATTTTATGAGTTCTTCCAGCTTTCCGAAGAAATCGGTGCGGAACCGTTGCCGGTATTGAGTTGCGGTTTGGCTTGTCAGTTTCAAAACCCAAATATGGATGCGCATGTGCCTCTTTGTGACCTGGAGAGTTATATTCAGGATGCGCTCGATCTGATAGAATTTGCAAATGGTGCAGTTGATACTCCCTGGGGAAAGATACGTGCCGATATGGGACATCCTGCACCATTCAATTTGAAACTTATAGGTATAGGTAACGAGCAGTGGGGAAAGGAATATCCAGAACATCTGGAACCCTTTGTCAAAGCCATTCGCAAGAAATACCCCGACATAAAGATTGTGGGTAGTTCCGGTCCTGATTCGGAAGGTGAGCAGTTTGATTATCTCTGGCCGGAAATGAAAAGTCTGAAAGCCGATTTGGTGGACGAACATTTCTATCGTCCCGAAGCATGGTTCCTAAGCTAGGGAGCGCGTTATGACAATTACGACCGTAAAGGCCCGAAAGTTTTTGCCGGAGAATATGCCTGTCATGGCAAAGGAAAGAAGTGGAACCATTTCCATGCTTCACTACTCGAGGCAGCCTTTATGACCGGACTGGAGCGGAATGCGGATATTGTGCATATGGCTACCTATGCACCGTTATTTGCTCATGTAGAAGGTTGGCAGTGGCGTCCGGACATGATATGGTTTGATAACTTGAATTCAGTGTGTACAGTGAGCTATTATGTGCAGCAGCTTTTCGCAACGCATAAGGGAACGAACGTTCTTTCTCTGACTATGAATAAAAAGCCTGTAACGGGTGCCGAGGGGCAGAACGGGTTATTTGCGAGTGCCGTATGTGACAAAAATAAGAATGAGATCATTGTGAAAGTGGTCAATACCTCAGGCAAAAAGCAGTCTTTGTCTTTGATTTTTAACGGATTGAAAAAGAAAGAAGTTCTGTCGGGAGCACGTTGTATCAAACTCTCTTCCACTGGCATGGATAAGGATAATACTATTGAAAATCCATTGGCAATTATTCCGCAAGAAACATCTTTGGATGTGAATGGGCATACCTTGAACGTAGATTTGGAGCCTGTTACTTTCGCAGTATATATTTTGAAGTATTGATGTCTTAAACTCAAAGGGAATATCATGATGAAAAATATATTTATTTTGGGGGTTAGTTCTTTGATGCTGGCAGTTCCGCAAGGGCTGCTGGCACAAAGTGACACTACTTTTGTTGCTGTGGGAAATCCGATAGTAAAGCATAAGTTTATTGCAGATCCGGCAGCGATGGTACATGATGGAAAAATGTATATTTATAGTGGTCATGATGAGTGTCCTCCACCGAAAGAGCATTATGACTTAAAAGAATGGTGTGTCTTTTCCTCTTCCGATTTGAAAATGTGGACAGAACATGCCGTCCCTCTAAAGGCTAAGGACTTTTCTTGGGCAAAAGGCGAGGCTTGGGCAAGTCAGGTAATAGAACATGAAGGCAAATTCTATTGGTACGTAACGGTGGAGCATGAGACGATTCCCGGTAAGTCCATCGGTGTAGCCGTATCCGATTCACCGACAGGTCCATTTGTAGATGCCCGTGGTTCCGCCCTCATTACCAACGATATGACAGCAGACCGCAGCAAAAGTTATTGGGATGATATAGATCCCACTGTTTTTATTGACGATGATGGGCAGGCATATCTTTATTGGGGCAACAGTCAATGCAGTTTCATAATCGCCTTTTTCCAGGGCGTCGCAAACGTCGAGTACGCGTTGAATCTCTTCGATCACATATTCTGCACGCATATAGTCTTCTGCGCTGATTTCGGCTTTGGCTTCTTCCAGCATGCCCATGGTAACGTCACGCAGGAATTCTACGTGTGGATGCTTCTTCTGAACAGCGGCAACAGCAGCTTCGCAGCTTTGACGACGTTTGTTGTATGCTGAAGATGCAAGTTCGTGTTTCACTACAGAATCTACAAGAACCAGACGATAGCCTTTCGGCTCGAATGGGAAGTACTGGTATTCCAATGAACGGCAATCCAAACGGATGAGACTACCTTTCTTGCCAAATACGGAAGCAAATTGGTCCATGATACCGCAGTTGACGCCACAATAGTTGTGTTCCGTAGCCTGGCCAACTTTGGCCAATTCGAATTTGTCGATTTTATTGTCACCAAACAAATCGTTCAACGCATAAGCATAAGTGCTTTCCAAGGCTGCGGAAGAGGACATTCCTGCACCCAGAGGCACATCGCCTGCAAAAGCCGTATTGAATCCTTTTACTTCTACACCGCGTTTCATCATTTCCCGGCACACGCCAAAGATATATCTTGCCCAGCTTGCGCGGGGTGCATCTTCTTCATTCAAGCCAAATTCCACATAATCTTTCAAATCAATGGAATAAGCTTTGACTGTGTTTGTTCCATTCGGCTTTACTTCTGCAATCATGCCCTTATCGATTGCTCCGGGGAATACAAAACCACCGTTGTAGTCAGTATGTTCGCCGATAAGGTTGATTCGTCCCGGGGAAGCATAAACAGCTCCTGTTGTTCCGTCAAAATGCTTGATGAAACGGCTTCTTACGTATTCTATATCCATGATATTATTTTTTTAAGGTGAATAAATAAATTACCTATATTTTCTTGTTAATCGACCTTGATGTCCTTATTGACATTTTTGCAGCCTACCAAACCGTAGAACAACAGATAGCCAAGGGCTGCGATGATAACCCAGTAACTCGGCATGAAACCTGCAATGTCGGCCACCAAACCTTGGATAACGGGCAAGATGCCGCCGCCGCATACCAATACCATGAACAGACCGGAAGCCGCTGCCAGATATTTACCCAATCCTTCTACTGCCAGATTGAAGATACCACCCCACATAATAGAGGTACACAGACCAACTAATACGAGATACATAGCATTGATGGGTACTTCTGCAAGTCCGAAAGAGAGACCTCCCGTAGCACTTTGTTGGAGTACCGGCAGATTGACAAGCGAACCGGTAGATGAGAAGATGGCAAGGAATACCAAAAGTAAGCCTAATGCGGAAGTAAAGGTAAGCATTGCCTTACTGGAGATTTTTGCACCCAATGAAGCGCCGGCCAGACGGCCTATCAGCATGAGGAACCAATAAGTACCTACTACAAATCCGGAAATGGTGGAAGAAATGCCTGCTCCTCCCTTTTCAATCGGATCGGTCAAGAACAAGTTCAGAGTACCCGGTACGCCAACCTCAATACCTACATATACAAAGATTGCAATAGCTCCCAAGATGAAATGGCGGAATTTTAAAGCGCCGGACATCAACTTACCGATAGGTTCTGTTGAAGTTGCAGCATTGGGTTCCGGTATGGGCACAATCAAAAGAACGAAGAACGCGATGGCAAATACAGCCATTGCTGTGTACATTACAGGGAATATCTGAGAGATAGTAGCTTTTTCAATGGAACCGGCAATCAGGATACCTACGAACATCGGAGTAATGGTGGCCATTACGGAGTTGAAAGAACCACCCACTTGGATAAGCTGGTTTCCTTTGTTACCTTCGCCGCCGAGCTTGTTCAGCATCGGGTTGACTACCGTATTAAGCAAACACATGGAGAAACCGGCGATGAAAGCGCCAATCAAATATACGGCAAAAGCCATATCAGGGCTTGAATGACCTGATAAATATTGGATACCTACACCGATAAAGCCTACAGCTACTGCTATCAATGCCGTTTTTTTTATACCCTACCCGTTGTAGTAAGATGCCGCTTGGTATTCCCATCACTGCATATGCAATAAAGTTACCAAAGTTACCCAACATCCCTAAAGCGTTGGATACTGAAAACTGATTTTTCAGTACAATTCCCATAGGAGCAGCCAGGTTGGTAACAAATGAGATCATACCAAAAAGGAAGATCATCGTGATGATTGCGATGAGTTTACCATTCTGTTTTTGTTGTGTCATGGTTTTGTAAAATTAATAAGTTTATAAATTGGATTAGTTATTTCATTCTTGTACACCAAACTTGTAGATTGTCACTTGCTGGTACTCATCACCCGGTAGCAATACTGCCGATGGAAAATGGGACTTGTTGGGCGTATCGGGAAAACACTGGGCCTCAAAGCAGACTGCACTTCTTGCAGGGAAAGTGGCTCCATGGGCACCTTCAAAGCCCCCGAGCCAGTTTCCTGTGTAGAGCTGGACGCCATTTTCAGTGGTATATACTTCCATCGTTCGCCCGCTGTTGGGCTCTATGCAGGTGGCTGCAAGGCTCAGCTCTCCACTTTCAGTCTTGTTCAGTACATAGCAATGGTCATATCCTGCGCCATTCACAATTTGTGTATGTTTCTCATCAATTCGTTCACCAAGAGTATGGAGTACGGAAATCCATAGGAGTACCTTCTACCTTCAATATCTCTCCGGTAGGAATGGATACTTCATCGATGGGTACATAAAAATCTGCGTTGATGGTAACGATATTGTTTAAGACTGTAGGGGGAGGGATTGGCTATACCGGCAAGATTGAAGAAACCGTGATTGGTCAGATTGACGATGGTGGCTTTATCGGTAGTAGCCCGGTATTCGATGACCAGAGCATTGGTCTCATCCTCCAGGCGATAAGTCATTTCTACTTCGAGATTTCCGGGGAAGCCCTCTTCGCCGTCAGCGGATGTGTAGTTGAAGATGACTGTTGATGGCTCTGGCTGGACAGCATCCCATACACGGGTATGAAAACCAGTCGGACCACCATGCAGTGAGTTGGGACCATTGTTGATTGCCAATTGGTGCTCTTCGCCGTATAAAGTAAACTTTCCTTTAGCTATCCGGTTACCGTAGCGTCCGATGGTAGTGTTTAGAAAAGGTTCCGGGCTGTTGATTACATGTTCAATACTGTCGTGTCCTAATACAACATTGGCATATTTGCCATTTTTGTCGGGTACCATGATGGAAAGTATTGCACAGCCGTAATTAGTAACTGCAACTTCCATTCCCTGGGCATTCTTCAGGATAAACAAATCTGTCTTTTTGTTATTTATATCCTTTTGAAAGTCTTTTTGGTTCAAACCGGACAAATTACTTTCTGTTGGAGTAGTGTTTATCATATTCATGGTATTATTTAAATTTTCTTGCAAATAAAGAGAAATTCTTTTGTTCCTCCCAAGTAATTGAGAGGAAATATGGGGAACATTTTATGAAAGTTTAGCGTTTGACAATTAGAATACAAATTGATATTTTTTGTATGTTTGCCCCCGGAATCTAAAAAAATCACATCATTAACAGAAAGTTCTAATAAAAACAACAAATGTATCCTCTAAAATTTGAGCCCATCCTGAAACAGACACTTTGGGGTGGCGACAAGATTATCCCATTCAAACACTTGAATGAAACTCTGCCGAATGTAGGTGAGAGTTGGGAAGTTTCAGCAGTAGAAGGTAGTGAATCTGTAGTTGCCAATGGTGCGGACAAAGGATTGACGCTGCCGGATATGGTCAGAAAATATAAAGGAAGACCTGGTAGGAGAAGCCAACTATGCACGTTTCGGAAATAAGTTTCCTTTATTGCCGGCGAAACGGTTCTTTTGCCTGCCGCTGTTCAGGAAGTAACAATCGTACCGGAAGGTCAACGGGTGAAGCTGCTTGAGACTTACGTGTAAGAGTTGATATTATTACTGTAATGAAGTTAACATCATATAGCCAATGGTGTTAACTTCTTTTTTTTTGATATGTTCTTTTAATTTCCAGATATTAAACTTCTGTCTTTTTCTTCTCTTTGGCAAATGCCGTAATAGGATGTTTCCTTTTGGCTACGATTTCACTAGAGCATGTGGTGTGTATTCTTTAACCATGTGCAACCATTTAATCTTTTATAGCCGGATAACCGCGAAATAGCATTGATTTCTTTGGAATTTATAATTCTCATTTGCAGTAAGGTGAATATAGGTTTGCCATAATTGTGCGTTTGCTTATTGTTGGCATGTCCCGGGCGGGTAGCGGAAACATCTTTTCGAGACTTTTTTCTTCCGTTATGACTTTTTCATCATCTTCTTAGTTTTATGCTTTATGATGGTTAATGATGAAAAACAATTAATTCTGAAAATCATTTTTATCGGTGATATACACAAACAAATCACGCTATGTATTTCCTTTAGTAGAGGTGTATGAGGAGGTAATGTGATAGTAGTTAATATACTATGCCCAAAAAGGGAAAATGTTTTTTAAACGTTCGTTTATTGTGCGCAAAGATACAACCTATTTTTTTAACGGGCAAAATGTTTAATAAGAATATTTTCAAGCAGAAACTATTTTTTAGACAAATTACTTTAAATCAATTTATTATCCACGCTTCAAAAGACCTCATTATTACTTTATTATTTATATAAATACGTCTATTGAACTTCTCATTAAAAAGAGTGTCTTTTAAACGAACGTCTAAAAGATACTTTCTCTTTTTAGATTATTAGTTCTCAGCTTTTTATAAGCTAAAAACTAACATAACTGTTTTTCTACTTCTTTTTCCGTGATGGTAGGAAGTTCTAAAACAACATGAATGCTAACTAAACTATTGGAAATAACTGCATTACATGATTTGATCGGTAAGTATTACGCTACTCCGGTGTCCCTAAAGAACACCCTTTTCACAAGGCTTCATGTTATTCCAAATCTTGCATTATCACAGATTAATGTCCCGTTTATCAGTAAATAAATCATCCGAGTTACAATGTAACCCCGATATGCAATTACCGGCTGAAAATGAAGGAGGTAATTGTTGGTTTGCGATTCGTGTTTCTTATAGCCGTGAATTAGCGTTAAAAGCAATTCTGGATGCCGAGAATATTGAGAATTTCATTCCGATGCGTTATGAGTATATCATGAAATCGGGGAAGCGCGTCCGTAAACTGCTTCCGGCTATTCACAATCTTGTTTTTGTTTACTCTGCCCGTAAACGTATAGATACTTTGAAAAACAGACTTGAATCGTCCATGCCTATACGTTTTATTATGAATCGTGAGCATTGTCGTCCGGTTGTAATTCCCGAATCGCAAATGCGTAGCTTTATTTTGGTGGCAGGCAATTGTGACGAAGCGGTTCTTTATGTAGAGCCGGCCGAATTGCATTTGGTCAAGGGACAGAAAGTACGTATTACCGGTGGCGTTTTTGAGGGAGTAATCGGTGAGTTTGTCCGAATCCGCCACGACCGTCGTGTGGTGGTTAATATAGAGGGTGTCATGGCTGTAGCTACTACCTTTATTCCGCCTTCTTTGGTAGAACCCATAAAAGAGTAACCTTTTTTAAAAGCATTATAATTCACAAATCATAATTCACAAATTAATGGATTCATTATTTTCCTTAGCCCATCGTCTTCTCACTTACGGGCTTGACGGGAGTCCTATCTATGTAGACGAATTTACACGTTTGAACCGTGAAGTTTACGAGCAGGCATTGGAGCTTTATGGCACTCGCGGCAAGACTGTTGAGTCCGAAGCGGAGCTTTGTCTTGGCCTTTTAGCAGCTTTTGCCGCTACTATTTACGATAATGGTCATAAGCAGCAATACATTCAGCGAGTATTGGACCGTAGTTGGAAAGTCCTTCCTAAACTGTCTGCATCTTTGCTCAAAGTTCAACTTCTTGTCTATTGTTATAGCGAAGTTTATGATGAAGAGCTGTCAAGGCAAGCTCATAGCATTATTGCCACTTGGGATAAGGCAGAATTAACTTTGGAGCAAGTGGATATAATAGAAGAGCTAAAGAGTTTTGAAGAAAATCAATACCCCTATGAAGTGATAGAATAACTTCATTGACCAACCTAAACTATTCAACTATCTAAACTAAGACTTTTTATTTTATGGAACCGATTGAGAAAGATGATCATTTTATTCCTGACGGAATGAATGCTTTCGAGCGCAATGTGAAACGTATAGGTGATTGTTTTCTTGCCCTTGGTGCGCTTATTGTTTTTTCTCCTTTATTTTTGATTTGTTATATTGCCGTGAAAAGTGAAAATGGCGGTCCTGCTATTTTCAAGCAGGAGCGTATCGGTAGGTTCGGCCGTCCTTTTAATATCTATAAGTTTCGCAGCATGAAGCTGGACGCAGAGAAGTATGGCCCTGCTCTCTACGCCGGTGCAAAAGATCCCCGCATGACGAAAGTCGGCAGGTTTCTTCGCGACCATCATCTGGACGAACTTCCCCAGCTTTGGAATGTATTCTGTGGTGATATGGCCTTTATCGGACCCCGTCCCGAACGTAAGTTCTTTATAGACCAGATTATGGAGGTGGATCCTCGTTATCGTTATTTATTCCAGATTCGTCCGGGAGTCACTTCGTATGCTACACTTTACAATGGCTATACCGATACTTTGGAGAAAATGATCCGTCGTCTACGTTATGATTTGTTCTATTTGGAACATCGCTCCTGGGGTTTTGATACCAAGATACTTTTTATGACGTTTATGAATATTGCGTTTGGGAAGAAATTCTGACGGAGAAAAATTATTGTTTAATAAACATCTAAATATTTATTAAAATTAGCCTTAATTCTTTGCGTAGAAATTAGATAAGGACATAGTAATATGAAAATTTCTGAACCAGTAGTATGTGATATTCCCTATCTTTAAGATTTGAAGAATAGTATTATAGCTTTTTGTTCTGTGTATTTACTGAGAACTGTGTATTGTAAAAACTAATATCAATTTTATCTGTGTCTGAATCTTCTCGGACTGTCAAGAGTATCAAGAATGCTCAGGTAGCCCTTATCTTTTATTTCATCAATTTAGTTCTTCAGTTTTTCTCCCGAAAAATATTTCTTGACTGTTTGGGGGCAGAGGTGCTTGGACTGAATACTACCGCACAGAATCTTATCGGTTTTTTGAACCTGGCGGAACTGGGCATTGGCGGTGCGATTGCTTTTACTCTTTACAAACCGATTTTTGAGAAGGATTCACAGATTATTAATGAGATTGTTTCTGTACAAGGGTGGCTTTATCGGCGTGTAGCTTTTATTGTCATAGTTGGTGCTTGTGTACTAATGCTTTTTTTCCCGCTTATTTTCGAGAAAGCGGAAGTGCCGATGTGGTACACGTACGGTTCATTTATTGTGCTGTTGATAAGTACTCTTTTGGGTTATTTCGTCAATTATCGTCAGATAGTGCTGACTGCCGACCAAAAGGAGTATAAGATAACGTTGAATGTACAGGGTTTTAAAATTATAAAAGTACTATTGCAGATAGTTGCTATTTATTATTTGAGTAATGGCTATGTGTATTGGATGATTTTGGAAGTAATAATGTCTATTACAGCTGCTGTTATATTAGATAGATTGCTGAAGCGAGAATACCCATGGTTGCAAACAACTATAAGCAATGGTAAAGAATTAAGTCGGAAATATCCACAGATTATCACTAAGACTAAGCAAGTTTTTTTTCATCAGATAGCAACTTTTGTTCTTGTTCAAACCAGCCCGCTGATTATTTATGCTTATACTTCTTTGACATTAGTTGCTGTTTATGGTAACTATATGTTGATTGTGACGGGCATCACTCTGCTTATGGATGCATTATTGAGAGGTATTAATGCAGGTGTAGGTAGTTTGGTTGCTGAGGGCGATAAACAGCGAATCAAACGAGTCTTTTGGGAATTGACTTGTTTTAGGTTATGGTTGGCTTCTGTTGTTTGCTTTGGTATGTATAAATTAGGACATTCTTTTATAACTCTTTGGGTTGGCAGTGATTTTGTATTGGAAGAGTCTGCCTTTATTACTTTGATAGCTATAACTTTTATCAGCCTTTCTCGTACCAATGATACGTTTTTGTCTGCTTACGGTTTATATCAGGATGTTTTGGCGCCTGCGGTAGAGGCTTTCCTCAATTTGGGGCTTTCTGTTCTTTTAGGTTATTATTACGGTTTAGTCGGTATTCTGTCTGGTGTTTTAATCAGTCTACTTATTGTAGTTTGTGGCTGGAAACCTTTCTTTTTATATAAATGTGGGTTTAAGGAACATGTGAATGAATACATTGTCCGTTTATTTAAATACCTTGTTTTGATAGCAATTGCGTGTGTTTGCGTATCATGGTTGGATGATTGTTTATTTTCGGTCTCAATCCATTCATATGGTGATTGGTGTTTGTATGCTCTTCAACTCCTTGTGTTGTATTCTGTATTCAGTTTTGCTCTGTTTTTTGGGGGAGACGAGGCAGCTCGTTCTTGCACAATAAGGTTTAAGTCTATTGCTATTAAAAAGAAATAAGATGAATATATCCGTTATTATTCCAATTTACAATGTTGAGAAATTTGTAGAACGTTGTATCCTTTCTATTATTAATCAGACCTATACAAAAGAAGTTGAATGTATCATTGTCAATGATTGTACTCCTGATAGCAGTATGAAAATTGTAGAACGATTGGTGGCTGACTATAAGGGACAGATCCGGTTTAAGTTACTGAATCATGAGCGTAATAAAGGGATTGCAGCTGTCCGTAATACGGGATTGAATGCTGCTTCCGGTGACTATATAATTTATATTGACAGTGATGACTATTGCGAACAAGACATGTTAGAAAAGATGTACACAAAAGCTGTGGAAGAAGATGCGGATGTTATTGTAGCTGATTTTTGGGATACATATCCGGATAAAGAGATTTACGTGGCGCAGCAAATGCCCAGCATAAATGAAAGTTATGCTAAACTTCTTCTTCAGGGAAAAATCGTAGTTGCTGTTTGGAACAAAATGGTTCGTCGAAGATTATTGATAGAAAATGATTTAAGTTTTATTGAAGGGATAGATATGGGAGAAGATGTCTTGCTTACTCATCGTTTGTTTTCTTTAATCCCAAAAGTAGTGCATGTGCCTGAAGCATTTGTACATTATGTGAAGTATAATTCTAAATCTTATAATGGGAATATATCAAAGAAATCTTTGTATGACACTTTTTTTTGGATAAAATATCTAACTGATTTTTATACGAAAGCTGGTATTTATGCCGAATTGTATGAGGAATTGTGTAAAATACGAATAAAAAGTAGACTGTTTCTTATGGAACATAGTAGAGGAAAACTGCAAAGGGAGTGGAATAGTTTGTATAGCGATATTGGTTTGAAAGACATTGTAAAATATAGTTCGACGCGTAAGGAAATGTTCGCATCATTGCTTGTGGCATTGCATTTACTGCCTATATTGAATGCTTGTTGGTATATAAGAGGTAAAATATCTTCTTCGGGACGGAAACATAATTTATATACAGAATAACAATCAGATTGGTAAACTGACACTTTACAAGCGTAGAGTGCCACTTTAAGATGGCATGATAAATCATAGGTTGATGACTGTCTGCAAGGGTTTTATATTACCCTTATTTTTGACAAATAATATAGAAAAATTTACTTCAAACAGGAAGTAAGTCAGTAATAGTAACATTATCAGGTTTATATTTTATGGATGTAATAATTGGGGCAGGCGTCTCCGGAATTGCCTATGCGGGCTTTTCTGAAAATAAATGTTTGTTATTGGAAAAAGATGCAGAGATAGGAGGCTATTGCAAAACAATAAAACAAGGGAATTTGTGTGGGATTATTCTGGGCATTTTTTTCATTTCAGAAATACTTTTTTGGAAGATTATGTTTGCCGGAATATGGTACAGGACGATATATTACGTTGTGAGAAATATACGCAAATTTTTTATGGGGAAAAATACATAGATTTTCCTTTCCAGAAGAATATTCATCAACTAGACAAGGATGAGTTTATAGATTGCTTATATGATTTGTTTATTACTACTGGGAGTGATTATTCCACTTTCAAGCAAATGTTATATGCAAAGTTCGGAAAGTCAATAGCTGAGAAATTCTTGATACCCTATAACGAGAAGTTGTATGCTTGTGATTTGAATCGTCTTGATGTAGATGCAATGGGACGTTTTTTTCCTTATGCTGATAAGGAAGAGATTGTCAGAAATTTCAAGAAAACAGATAACAATTCTTATAATAGTCATTTTACTTATCCTAAAGGTGGTGCTATTGAATATGTCAAATCTTTGTCTTCTTATATAGGAAATGATGATATATGTTTGAATGAATGTGTAAAACATATAGACGTAGTGGGAAAAGTGGTAAAGACAGATAAAAGGGAATTAAAATATGACAATCTGATTTCCACTATGCCATTTCCTCTTTTGATGCAGTGTTGTGGTATGGATTATGATGCTGATATTTATTCTTGGAATAAAGTATTGGTTTTCAATTTAGGATTTGATAAGAAAGGAAAGGATATTCTTAATAATTGGATTTATTTTCCTTCAAAAGAATTATGCTTTTATAGAGTTGGTTATTACGACAATATTTTTGCAGGTAAACATATGTCTTTGTATGTAGAATTGGGGTTTAGTAAGAATACTGCTGCAATAGATATAGATTATTATAGAGAAAAAGTAATTGATGATTTAAGAAAAGTTGGAATAATTACTGACCATAAGTTAATCGCATCTCATTCTGTTATAATGGATCCTGCATATGTGCACATTACGAAGGACTCTATTAAGGATGTTGAAGAAAAGAAGAAAGTATTGGCTAAGAATAATATTTATTCAATTGGTAGATATGGTAGTTGGACTTATTGTTCTATCGAAGACAATATACTTGAAGCAAAAACATTAGTGGAGCAGTTATCAAAACATTATACAAAAAGAGAAATATTGAATTTTTAATTACGTAGATACCTTATATGCTATGAAAAAAAATAATAAAATTTTGACGGTAGGTATAGCTGCTTATAATATGGAACTATATCTTTCTCGTTGTTTAGACTCGTTGGTATGTATTGGAAATCTTAATGATGTAGAGATTCTGATAGTTAATGATGGTTCTACAGATGCTACATTGCAGATAGCGCAAGAATACGAATCACTTTATTCGCAATCTGTAAAAGTGATTGATAAACCTAATGGTGGATGGGGAAGCGTAGTTAATTTAGTTATTCAAGAAGCTACAGGTAAGTATTTTAGACTGCTTGATGCAGATGATTGGTATGAAAGTGACTCTTTTAGTGAATTTGTGAGCCGTTTATCCGCTATTTCCAGCGATTTGGTGTTGTCTCCTTACATGTTAGAGTATGTAGAGATAGGAAAAAAGAAACTTGTTCCGTTTCAGAATGTAGAGTTTGGAAAAACTTATGATTATAGTCAACTTATCCAACTCAGTTGGGGAAAAGATTGGTTTGATTTACCGTCTATTACTTATCGTACAGAAATACTTCAAAAAAATCATATAGCTATTGCTGAATGTTTTTATGCAGATATAGAGTATGATTATTTGCCTCTTAGATATGTTAAGAATTTTGTTTTTCTTGATTTATCTATTTATCGGTATTTTATAGGAAGAGCCGGACAAAGTGTATCTCGTGAGGGTAGTACTAGACATTATCCTGACCATTTAAAAATTACTCGTAGGGTAATTGAGTATTTTAATATACAAAGACAAGAAGGAACAGATGAGGTTTATTTAGAGATTGTGAAACGGATAGCGAAAGCTAAGATCTGCCAAAACTATGTAGTCTTGTTGAGTTATTATTTGGAACGTGTGGAAGCAGATAAGTTGCTCTTGGATTTTGATGCTTATTTGCAGGAAGCTAATGTAGAATTATACAATGAGGTGGAAAAAGGCTTAGGTATTCCAGGAATTTACCCCATTCGATTATGGAGAAGGTATAAATATAACATCTATCAATCTCTTTTGTATAAACTGCGTAACAAGATATTAAAATGATGAAATGTGTTTTTATTCAGCGCTTATTTAAATGGCATAGCTATGAGCGAGTACTAATAAAGGTTTTGTCTCCGCTTATTTCGACAAAACCTATTCATAATCCTAAATTGATGATGACCTTGTTAGTTAGAAATGAAGCTGATATTATTGAAACTAACTTGTTGTTCCATAGGCAAATGGGGGTGGATGGGTTTATTGTAACAGATAATAACTCAACAGATGAGACAGCAAATATATTGAGGAAATATTATAAGAAAGGTTGGATTAAAGAAATAATCAATGAACCGGGAAATAATTATAATCAAAAGAAATGGGTTGACCGTATGATAAAAATAGCAAAGAACAAGTATCATACTGATTGGATTATAAATGCTGATGCTGATGAATTATGGTATACTCCTCTTGGTAATTTAAAAAAAGAGGTAGACTATTTGGCTTGCAACATTGTGAGTTGTCCATTGATGAATGTGATGCCTGAAGAAAAGACTCCATTATCTTGTTGGAATAAGGTTGTTGTTTCTCCTATACAAGACCTTGAAGAAAGGGGATTGTCCAAATATGCTATTTATAATATTCAAATAAATAAAGAAATGCATCGAACTAAGGGATATATAAGGATTAGTGATGGCAATCATTTTGTGGAGATGTTCCCGGAAAAACGGTCTTATAATTCAACAATTGTTATTTATCATTATCCGGTCAGAGGATATTCTCATTTCCAAAAAAGTAGTGCAAGGTGGTGAGGCTATCAATAATAATCCGGCAAAGAATATAGGAACTCATTGGAAGGCTTTGTATGATATTTATTTACAAGGAAAATTGTTCGAAGAATATAAAAAAGTAGTGGGTGATAAAAATGTTGTTGGACAGATGCTGGATGAGGGGAGTGTAAAAATTGATGAAACGGTGCCGTTAATACTGAAAAAGATATTATCTAAAGCAAAATGTTAGGTTGTTCTCTTAAAATAAGTTCTATTGATAGGATATTATGGAGTATAATTATATTCTTTTTGGTGTGGCAGGTCTTTTTAGCTCCTTATACTATAATCTCTAATTTAGCTTTAACTTGCTTATATATATGTAATTATAGAAAGCTATCCCAAAAAGAACGAAAAATAGAACTAGCTCTTTTGTGTGGGATTTCTTGTCTCATAGGCTATTCCTTTATAATACAAAATGAAATATCTCTTATTTTTCGTTTTGCTTTAATTCTTTTTTTTTGTTTTAGGAGCTTATCTTATTCGATTAAATTATAAAATTTGTTTAAAGAGGCTGTTTCAGGTGTCTTTTCTATTATGTCTATTTCTAATCATGGCAGAAATCTTTTTGTTCTTATTCGGTGAAGAGTACGCTAAGATGATTAGAAATTATGTTCAAGATAAAGGTATTGGCGATGTATATTTTTATGGCTTCTATTATAAAGTTCAGATAAAAGGCAATGCTATTATCCCATTTATTTATATGTTATCATATGCTATTGAACTTTTTCCATTAAAATGTAAAACGTTTTTCCGTATTATTTATTTATCAGCAATATTTATAGCAGGTAATTTTGCATATCTATTGGCAGTAGTTGCTTTTCATTGTGTTGTTTATTTCTGCAATATAAAAAGCTATAAAATGCTATATAAACGACTATTTATAGGACTTGTTATATTGTTTACTATAGGTGGAGGAATTATATCTTATATAGATGCCGTTTTTGAGGAAAAAAAAGATGAATCCAATGCAATGCGTATAGAACAAGCGATTTTACTTTTAGAAGATTTGAGTAGAAATCCTATTACTTTATTAGGTGGTGCAGGCTTAGGAAACACAGTGGATGTTACTACACATTTTAGAAGTTATGTTGGGGCAACATACTATGAATTACAGGTCTTATATATTTTGAATCAATTAGGATTAGTATCATTTCTTGTATTTATATTAGTCAATATTCTATTTGTCTTTAAGTATATGCCTGATACAAAAATAAAAATGGTATATGCGGGTTATATATTGTATGCCGTAACTAATCCTTATATTATAGATACTAATCAAGTTGTGGTTATTATTACATTATTATCTGCACAATATCAGATATCTAATCATTTACCCTCAATATGGAAAAAGTAATTTGTGTTTTAGTCCTTTATAATCCTAAGGTGGATTTATTGGTTAAAGTTGTTTCTGCTATATTACCTCAAGTTGATTTATTGTGGATTTCTGATAATTCTGTTGAGCCATTGAATTTATCTTCAATATTAGAAACATCGTCTAAAATAGTATATAAAAAAATGCCTGGTAATATTGGAATTGCAGCAGCTCAAAATTATGGTATAAACTATGCTGTAGAACATAATTATAACTATCTTTTCTATCTGGATCAAGATAGTATCGTTTCTGAAGATATTATCAGTAAATTATTGTCTCAATATCGTTTTTTACTCTCAAATTCCATTATTGTTGGTGCTGTTGGACCACGGGCTTTTAACCGATGTGAAAATAAGGAATATAAGGGGAGTGTAAAGAAAGGAAAGAAGATAAATAATGAGATAACTGAAGTTTCGGAATTGATTAGTTCTGCCTCTTTGATAGCTGTATCTAATTTTGAAAAAACTGGCCTTATGGATGAAGAACTATTTATTGACGGTGTTGATCATGAATGGTGCTGGCGGGCAAGTTCAAGAATGAATGGACGTTTTTTTATCGTAGAAACAGTAAAATTAAGTCATTATTTAGGAGAAGGTGATCGTTATTTCTTGTGGAGAAAAGTTCCCATACCAACCCCATTTAGAACTTATTATCAGTTTCGCAATTATTTCACTTTGTTGCGACGTAATTATGTACCAACCTATTGGAAAGTGTCTAATGGTATAAAATATGTTGTAAAATTATTTTATTACCCTTTGTGTATTAGTCCCCGTTTATCTTATTTGAAGAATATTTGCAAAGGCATATATGATGGTATTTTGGGGTAATACTAATCAAAGGTGTACTATATAGTAATATTTATTATATGAAATTTTCTGTTCTTCTTTCTATATATTATAAAGAATCTCCAATTTATTTTCGGGAAAGTTTGAATAGTATATTATCACAGACCTTACGTCCTAGTGAGATTATTTTAGTAGAAGATGGGCTCTTAACTGAAGAATTGGATAATGAAATAAATCGATATCTGGACTTACATCCACATCTTAAAATTATCCCTCTGTCAACCAATCAAGGCTTGGGAAAAGCCTTAAATGAAGGTCTTAAACATTGTTCTTATGACATTGTTGCCCGAATGGATACAGATGATATTGCTAAACCGGATCGTTTTGAGAAACAATTGGCTATTTTTGAAAAGTATTCGGATATAGACGTGGTTGGAGCTTGGATTGATGAATTTGAAGATGATATTTCGGATGTAAAGTCTGTAAGAAAGTTGCCGGAGCTGCCTGATGATATTAGACAATTTGCAAAACGCCGTAATCCTATAAATCATCCGGTTGTAATGTTTCGAAAGAGCGCAGTGTTGGCTGCCGGTGGATACCAACATTTCCCTTTATTTGAGGATTACTATTTATGGATACGCATGTTGATGAATGGAGCTAAGTTTTATAATATTCAGGAAAGCTTGCTGTATTTCCGTTTTTCTCCGGAAATGTTTAAAAGAAGAGGGGGATGGAAATATATGATAAACGAATTGCATTTTCTGCAAATGATGAGACAAATGCATTTTATTTCTTTTTCTCAATTCATGCAAAATCTATTTGTCCGTTTCTCTATTAGATTAATACCTAACTATTTGCGGGCAATTATATATACAAAATTGATTAGATAGATACTGCATGAATGATTTCTTTATAGCTTGGTTGATTTTCAGCGTCTGAATATTTTTCTGACTTTTTTCATCAGTTTTATTCCAAGCATGGCTCCGTCGAATACAGCCATACCGGTATTAAATGCACGCATGATAGCCGTTCCTTTATTTGCAGCAGGGGCTATCGGGGCAAATAAGTTCCGGGCGGTATCATTCATGACCTGCTTTTGGGTACGTAATTCTTCTAATGCTTCGGCCTTTTGTCGTTGGAGGTCTTCCAGTGTAAGAATCTCTGTCTGGACGGTATCATTCATATCCATGATATTTTAGTTTTTATTGTTATCTATGAATAATCCGGCAATGAATTTGGTCATTGGATTAATAATGATTTTTTTGCGGAACGCAACAATTAACGCAATCAATAAAATATGGAAGCAGCTTATCATGGCAAAACTTACCATTAATCCGCCTACTATGGGGTCTAGTATGTAGGCCAGGGTAAAGGAGAGATAAAACAAAGCCACCATGCCGAGGATGACGACCAACAATACAAGTATAAGTGTTGAGAGCAATATGGTTAATTTCTCCGCTACTTCCAGTTGGGTATATTTCTTTTGTAATTCCAGATATTTCTTGAAATCGAAAAATAACTGCTGGATATTCTCAATACTGTTGTCATCTGCAAACATAGTGGCTTTGTTTTGAAATGTGGTTTGATTTATTCGTTTGCTTCGCCTTTCAGTTCTGCTGCAATTTCATCAACGAGGTTTTCCATTTCATTACGGTTCAACCGGATACCTTTCTTGCGAAGGATTTCCGCAATCTTGTGACGCGTATCTTCTCCTTTTTCCGGGGCAAACAAAATACCGATGGCAGCACCTACCGCTGCACCACCCAAAAAAGCTGCTAAAACATTTAATCCTTTCATAATAATACTCCTTTCTTTTTATTAGGTCTAATATGACAAAGCTAACAATTTATTTTGAATGATTGTTCATTAATTCGTGTTTTTTGAAAATATATGCCTCAAAAAGAGATAAAACATGTATTTTAATTATATTTAACGGCATAGGAGAGGCTAAGATAAGCGGTTCGGAGTACTTTTGCTTCCTAAACAAAAAAGAGATATATGAAAAGATTGCTGAACGGGACAATACTATTGCTTTTGATGTGTGTAGCGCTGGGACTGGCGTCTTGTATGAATGACGGAGGTTCCGACTGGGTAGGAAAATGGCAGTTGCGCGAATATCAGTATCCCGATGGTAAAGTGCAGAAAGTAGACAGTATCTTTTATGGTTTTCAAAAAGGCAGTTTTCTGGCACATTGTATGAATGAAAGTGGAAGCTATGAATCTTTTTATGGTTATTATAAGTTGAAAGATGATGAAATTTCTATAACTTTGTGGCCGGATAATAGTTCAGGAAATGAGTCTGTTCATGAAGAACTTGTAAATTCGGATAGCTATAAGAAGTTCTTTGGTTGGGGAGATAGCGGCGAGAGAACGTTCAAGGTTGAAGAATTGACAAACAAGAAAGAAGTTATAAAACAAGAGGTGGAAACTTTTAGACCTGAAAAAGTTTTTAATTTTGTGCCTTATCTTTGAGAAGAATATAGTATGGAACGACGATATATACTGAATGCGATTGATGCCGCTTTGCAGGCTGGCGAGAAAATTCTTTCCATTTACGATGATCCGGCATCGGATTTTCAGGTAGAAAAAAAAGCGGATAATTCTCCTCTTACTATTGCCGACCGTAAGGCTCATGAAACTATCTGCCGTTTTTTGGCTGATACACCTTTCCCTCTGCTAAGCGAGGAAGGCAAACATTTGCCTTTTTCGGAACGACGGAGTTGGGAAACTTTATGGATTGTAGACCCTTTGGACGGTACGAAGGAGTTCATCAAGAGGAACGGTGAGTTCACAGTGAATATAGCTTTGGTGCATCACTCAGTACCGGTAATGGGAGTCATTTATGTGCCGGTAAAAAAGGAGCTCTATTTTGGAGTGCATGATTCGGGTGCTTATAAGCTATCCGGTATTACTGCACGTGATGGAATGTCGTGGGATGAACTGCTTGCGAAAGCTGTCCGGCTGCCGGAAACAAGCGTGCACGAACGGTTTGTAATTGTGGCTTCCCGTTCGCATCTGACGCCCGAGACAGAAGATTATATCGAGAAAATGAAATGCAGCCATGCGGAAGTTGAGCTTATATCAAGTGGAAGTTCCATCAAGATTTGTCTGGTAGCTGAAGGCAAGGCTGATGTATATCCTCGTTTTGCCCCTACGATGGAATGGGATACGGCGGCTGGGCATGCTATTGCACGTGCTGCCGGAATGGAAATTTATCAGGCGGGGAAGGAAGAACCTTTGCAATATAATAAGGAGGATTTGCTGAATCCGTGGTTTATCGTAGAACCCAAGCATACCGAAATAAAATAACGACTTTATGACATTTGAGATATTGTTTGTGCTGCTGGCATTGTTGGGCATGGTGATAGCCCTGGTTTTGGATAAAATGCGTCCGGGGATGGTGCTCTTTTCTGTCGTAGTATTGTTCTTGTGTGCAGGTATCCTCACTCCTAAGGAGATGCTGGAAGGGTTCAGTAATAAGGGGATGATGACTGTTGCCATGCTGTTTTTGGTCAGTGAAGGCATCAGGCAGTCGGGTGCTTTGGGGCAAGTAATCAAGAAGCTGCTTCCCCAAGGTAAGACTACGGTCTTTAAAGCGCAGTTCCGTATGTTGCCCACCATTGCTTTTATTTCAGCTTTTCTAAACAATACTCCGGTGGTTGTTATCTTTGCTCCCATTATCAAGCGTTGGGCCGAATCTGTAAAATTGCCTGCTACCAAGTTCCTTATACCCCTTTCTTATGTGACGATACTTGGCGGAATCTGCACCCTGATAGGGACGTCGACCAATCTGGTGGTGCATGGTATGATATTGGAAGCCGGATATGAAGGCTTTACTATGTTCGAGTTGGGTAAAGTGGGCATTTTCGTCGCGATTGCAGGCATCCTTTATCTGTTCGCTTTTTCTTCAAGGCTTTTGCCGGATGTTCGTACGGATGCGGTAAAGCTGGATGAGGAACCGGAGGAGCATGGAGATTTACATCGGGTGGAAGCTGTACTCGGCGCCCGTTTTCCCGGTATCAACAAGAAACTTGGTGATTTTAACTTCAAGCGGCATTATGGGGCCGAAGTGAAGGAGATTAAGCGTAGCGGTCAGAGCATTGTCGGAAATCTGGAAAATGAATATCTCCGCGAAGGGGATACGCTGGTGGTGATGGCTGATGACTCTTTTGTAAAGACCTGGGGGGAATCTTCGGTGTTCGTGTTGCTGGCCAATGGCAAGGATACGGAACCGGTGCCCGGAAAGGGAAAGCGCTGGTTTGCCTTGGCTTTGCTGATATTGATGATAGTGGGTGCAACGGTTGGTGAACTTCCGGTTGTCAAGGAAGCTTTTCCGGAAATCAAGTTGGATATGTTTTTCTTCGTTTCCATTACTACTATCATTATGGCCTGGACAAAGATATTTCCGGCCCGCAAGTATACCAAATATATATCTTGGGATATTCTGATAACGATTGCTTGTGCTTTTGCTATCAGCAAGGCGATGGTGAATTCCGGAGTGGCAGATGCTGTGGCGCGTTTCATTATAGGCATGAGCCATCATTATGGCCCCCACGTGTTGCTGGCTGCTGTGTTTATCATAACGAACTTGTTTACAGAACTGATTACGAACAATGCGGCCGCGGCACTCGCTTTCCCGTTGGCACTTTCCATCTCTTCACAGATGGGAGTCAGTCCGATGCCTTTCTTCGTTGTAATTTGTATGGCGGCTTCCGCCAGCTTCTCCACTCCTATAGGGTATCAGACTAATTTGATTGTACAAGGTATCGGTAACTATAAGTTCACGGATTTTGTACGCATCGGGTTACCTTTGAATATCATTACTTTCCTGATATCCATTTTCTTGATTCCTTTAATTTGGCCATTTTAAAAAAAGAAGAAATAATAACATATGGAAGAAAACAACCACATATATCCGATATTTGACAAAATGCTGATGCGGAAAGACAAAGAAGACTTGTTGAAGCAGCACAGCGTGATGGTTTGGTTTACCGGCTTGAGCGGCTCCGGCAAAAGTACGATAGCCATTGCCTTGGAGCGCGAACTTCATAAAAGAGGATTGCTTTGCCGTATCCTGGATGGTGACAACATCCGCAGTGGCATCAACAATAATCTCGGTTTTACGGAGGCCGACCGTGTGGAGAATATCCGGCGTATAGCCGAAGTTTCCAAACTCTTTCTTGATACGGGTGTTATAACAATCGCGGCTTTTATCAGTCCTAATAACGATATTCGTGAAATGGCGGCTGATATTATCGGACAAGACGATTTTCTGGAAGTTTATGTCAGTACCCCGCTTGAAGAGTGTGAACGCCGTGACGTGAAGGGACTTTATGCCAAGGCACGTAAGGGAGAAATCAAGAATTTTACAGGTATTTCCGCGCCTTTTGAGGAACCGGCTCATCCGGCTTTGACGTTGGACACCTCTGTTCTCAGCCTGGAAGAATCGGTCAATAAACTGTTGGAACTCATTTTACCAAGAATTCAGAAGAAATAAGATATAATGAAAGAAGAATATAAATTGAGCCATTTGAAGGAACTCGAAGCAGAGTCCATTCATATTATCCGTGAAGTGGCAGCGGAATTCGAGAATCCGGTGATGCTGTATAGTATCGGCAAGGACTCATCGGTTATGGTACGTCTGGCCGAAAAGGCTTTTGCTCCCGGCAAGGTGCCCTTCCCGTTGATGCACATCGATTCCAAGTGGAAGTTTAAGGAGATGATACAGTTCCGTGACGAGTATGCCAAGAAGTATGGTTGGAACCTGATAGTGGAAAGCAATATGGAAGCTTTCAATGCAGGTGTCGGGCCTTTTACGCATGGCAGCAAGGTGCATACGGACTTGATGAAAACGCAGGCTTTGCTCCACGCATTGGATAAGTATAAGTTTGATGCGGCATTCGGTGGTGCTCGTCGCGACGAGGAGAAGTCACGTGCCAAAGAGCGTATTTTCTCTTTCCGCGACAAGTTCCATCAATGGGACCCCAAAAATCAGCGTCCCGAATTGTGGGATATTTATAATGCCCGGGTACATAAAGGAGAGAGTATCCGCGTATTTCCGTTAAGTAATTGGACGGAGCTGGACATCTGGCAATATATACGTTTGGAAAACATCCCTATTGTGCCGTTGTATTTTGCCAAGGAACGTCCTTGTGTGGAGATTGACGGCAATCTGATTATGGCTGATGACGACCGCTTGCCGGAACAGTATCGCGAGAAGATTGAAATGCGTATGGTGCGTTTCCGTACGTTGGGTTGCTGGCCGCTGACCGGGGCTGTAGAAAGCAGTGCCGATACAATCGAGAAGATTGTCGAGGAAATGATGACCACCACCAAGAGTGAACGGACGACCCGTGTCATTGACTTCGACCAAGACGCAAGCATGGAGCAGAAGAAGCGCGAGGGATACTTCTAAAGAAATTAAGAATTAAAAATTAAATCATTAAGGATGAACGATTCTACACTTGATATAAAGGCTTTTCTTGATAAGGATGAGCAGAAAGACTTGTTGCGCTTACTGACTGCCGGTTCTGTGGATGACGGAAAATCCACATTGATAGGCCGTCTGTTGTTCGACAGCAAGAAACTATATGAGGACCAGCTGGACGCACTGGAACGCGACAGCAAGCGCATGGGAAATGCCGGCGACCACATTGACTACGCCCTTTTGCTGGACGGCTTGAAGGCGGAGCGCGAACAAGGCATCACCATCGACGTGGCATACCGCTACTTCTCGACCAACAATCGTAAGTTTATCATTGCCGATACTCCGGGACACGAGCAGTACACACGCAACATGATTACCGGGGGCTCTACAGCTAACTTGGCAATTATTCTGGTGGATGCCCGCACGGGTGTCATCACGCAGACGCGCCGCCATACTTTCCTTGTATCTTTGCTGGGTATCAAGCATGTGGTGCTTGCCGTCAATAAGATGGACTTGGTGGACTTCTCCGAAGAGCGTTTTAATGAGATAGTCGATGAATATCGGAAGTTTATAGCTCCATTGGGCATTCCTGACGTAAACTGCATTCCGCTGTCAGCTTTGGATGGCGACAATGTGGTGGAGAAATCGGAACGTACTCCTTGGTATGAGGGTATTTCACTTCTTGACTTTCTGGAGACGGTACATATTGACAACGACCATAATTTGAAGGATTTTCGTTTCCCGATTCAATACGTCTTGCGCCCCAATCTCGATTTCCGTGGTTTTTGCGGTAAGGTGGCTTCGGGTATTATCCGCAAGGGAGATGAAGTGATGGCATTGCCTTCCGGTAAGAAGTCGCATATCAAGAGTATAGTTACATACGACGGCGAATTGGATTACGCCTTTCCGCCCCAGTCCGTCACCCTGACTCTGGAAGACGAGATAGATGTGTCGAGAGGGGAAATGCTGGTACATCCGGATAACCTGCCCGTCATGGACCGCAATTTTGAAACGATGCTGGTTTGGATGGATGAAGAGCCGATGGATATCAACAAATCATTCTTCATCAAACAGACCACCAATATAAGCCGTACTCGCATCGACAGTATCAAGTATAAGGTGGATGTCAATACGATGGAGCATCTTTCCATTGACAATGGAAAGTTGAGCAAGGAAACATTGCCGATGCAGCTCAATCAGATTGCGCGTGTGGTGCTGACCACTGCCAAAGAGCTTTTCTTTGACCCTTATCGGCAGAATAAGGCTACCGGTTCGTTCATCCTGATAGACCCGATAACCAACAATACCAGTGCTGTAGGTATGATTATCGATAGGGTGGAGGATAAGGAGATGCACTTGTCCGAAGACCTGCCTATACTGAATTTGCCTAAGCTGGGTATAGCTCCCGAACATTACGAAGCCATAGAAAAGGCTGTGAAGGAGTTGGAGCGCCAAGGCATTGCAGTGGTTGTGGAAAAAGAATGAACAGCTTTTTGATAGAGTGGGAGAGAAACTGTAATATATTAATATATAGACTATAATGGGACTATTAGAATTCAACAAGCTTCCTATAAACACATTGGTAGGCGCAGATTGGAAAACATTCAAGGATATAACGGGCGGTCGTGACATCGGTGCTGCCTACAAAGGCAAGTATCGGCTGACAAAAGCTGTCTGCCGCCTGCTGTCCACTTTGGCTCCTCTGCAGGACAGACGTTATGAAAAGCTCCTGGCAGATAAGCCCCTGGAGCATGATCCGGTATTCATTTTGGGACATTGGCGTAGCGGGACTACGTTTGTGCATAATGTTTTCTCCTGCGACAAGCATTTCGGCTACAACACGACATACCAGACTGTATTTCCGCATCTCATGATGTGGGGGCAGCCTTTCTTCAAGAAGAACATGAGTTGGCTGATGCCGGACAAACGCCCCACGGACAATATGGAGCTTGCCGTCGACCTTCCGCAAGAAGAGGAGTTTGCTTTGGCAAATATGATGCCCTACACCTATTATAATTTCTGGTTCCTGCCCGAATATCAGCAAGAGTATGCCGATAAATATCTGCTGTTTGATGATATTACAGAGAAAGAACTGAAAGTGTTTGAGGAGACTTTCGTCAAATTGATAAAAATCTCTCTTTGGAATACGAAGGGAACTCAGTTTCTTAGTAAGAATCCGCCTCATACGGGACGTGTGAAAGAGCTTGTCAAGATGTTCCCCAATGCTAAGTTTATCTATCTGATGCGTAATCCTTATACTGTTTTCGAAAGCACACGTAGTTTCTTTACTAACACCATTCAGCCGTTGAAGTTGCAGGATATCAGTAATGAGGAGCTTGAGAAGAATATTTTGTCCATTTATGCCAAACTGTATCATAAGTACGAAGCGGACAAGACATGCATTCCTAAAGGAAACTTGATAGAGGTGAAGTTTGAGGACTTCGAAGCGGATGCAATGGGAATGACTGAACAT